>Ga0070741_10000300_pt1 | contig 187994 bp, 162 predicted proteins | sample Coa_R1_4_FD_66440 | JGI IMG/M metagenome (GOLD analysis project Ga0070741, IMG submission 66440) | Surface soil microbial communities from Centralia Pennsylvania, which are recovering from an underground coalmine fire - Coalmine... | ecosystem: Environmental > Terrestrial > Soil >... | reverse complement strand
GGTGCAGCGGCCGGAACCATTCCAGCTCACAGCCCGAGCTCTCCAGCAGAGCGGCAAGGGGGTCGGGAATTCCCTTGGCGCCGACGGAATCGAGCAGCAGGTGCACCTTGACGCCGTTCCGGCACCGCTCCGCGAGCGCATTCACGAAGTCGTCGGCGATCGGGCCGGGGCCGAAGAAGTATTGCTCCACGGTCACGCTGCGGCGGGCGCCGCGAATCGCCTCCAGCATGCGGGGGAAGGTGCCGTCGCCGTTCAGCAGGATCTCGACGCGATTGCCGGCGACGAACTCCGAGTCGGTGTGCGCGGACGTGCTCGCGGGGAACGAGCGCTGTTCCACCTCGAGCGGCGCCGACACGCGCGGCGCGACGCGGGCGCACGAGATCGACGAGACGGCGGCGGCGACGGCGCAGAGCCGGAGCGCGACGCGCATCCGGGCCAGGCGCCGGTCGGGGCCGCGTACAAGCCCGGCGAGGGTCGTGCCGATCGGCGCGGACAAGCCCTGCCGAGATCATTCGAGTCGAAATCGGGAGTCAAGGCCGCCACGTCGGCGCCGCCATCCGGACCGTCGTCCGACCCCGGTACGTCGTCGATCCTGCCGGGGATCGGGACGGACGCTCGGCGATCCTCCGAGTGGTCGCACCGTGACTCGAACACGGGACCTCTTGCATGTGAGGCAAGCGCTCTAACCAGCTGAGCTATGCGACCGGGAAGACACCTCCGCTAGCAATCGCCCCCGGGTCGGTCAAAACCCGACGGGCGCTGGCGCGCCGACGACCCCTCAGCGCGTCTCCTGCCCGCGCAGGAACGCCGCGAGCTTCCGGACGTCCGGCAGCGCCTGCTCCATCCCCTCGCTGGCGCCGATCGTGCCCATGCACGTGTCGGTGTGGAGCCCGTGCGCCCCCTGCCGCGCGAAGACGAGGTACTTGGTACCCGGCTTGAACGCGACGCCGCACGCGCTGGCATCGGCGTGCGTCACGACCGTCACGTGGCCGGTCGCGCGCCCCTTCAGCGATTCCGTCACGTCGAAGCCGAAGGCGACGGCGTTCGGGTGGGCCGGGTCCTCGGCGTCGTGGCCGTGGACGCCGGCGTGCGGGATCACGTCCTCGTGCGCGGGCGTCGGGCCCTCGACCACCGTTCCGACGAACACGTCGCTCGCGCGGTCGAACTCGGAAGCGCGCGATCCGGACGTGCAGCTGCAGGCGACGGCGTCGGGCGCGAAGCTGCCCATCGCCCACGCGAACGAGGCGAGGAGGAAGAAGGGGCGGGAAGCGGTGACGACGGCTCGGAATTTCATGGCGACTTGGATCCCTCCACCGGCTGCGCGGCCGCCGACGACAGGCGCCGCACCTCGGCGACGGCCGCGTCGAGCTTCTCGCCCGATACGTTGCCCATGCAGAGGTCGGTTTGCAGCGCCGCCTTCGCGGTGTCGCGGCGCGCGAACACCAGGTAGGTCTGGCCCTTCTCGAACGTGACGCCGCAGGCCGCCGCGCCGCTCGGCGTCGCGACCTCGAGCTTCTTCGCGGCGCCGCCCTTGAACGATTCGCCGACCTCGAGCACCCAGCGCACCTGGCGGGTGCTCACGGCGGTCGTGCCGCCGTCCGGCGGCGCCTGGTCGCCGGGCGGGGTCACCGGGCCCTCGGACGCGGTCGCGACGAAGACGTCGGTCGCGCGCTCGTACTGGGAAGCGAGCGACTCGGGCACGCAGCTGCAGGCGGCCGACTCCCGCGCGAGCAGGGCTGCGGAGGCGACGACGGCGCCGAGCGCGGCCGCGCGGACGGAGCGGAAGAGCGGGGTCATGCGCGAAATCCTATCACCGGCCGGCGGCGCCGTCGCGTGCCATGCCGGGCGCGATGCCGTACAACCGACGTCGGGCCGGCCCGTCGCCGATCGCGGTCGCAGCCCGCCGACGCCATGGATTTCGCCTACACGGCCGAGCAGGAGCGCTTCCGCGCGGAGGTGCGGACCTTCCTCGAGCGCGCCCTGCCCGCCGGGTGGGGCACCGCGTCGTATCGCCCGCCGCGCGAGGCCGCGGAGATCGTGGCATTCGATCGCGCCTTCCAGAAGAAGCTCTACGACGCCGGCTACAGCGGCCTCTCGTGGCCGAAGGAGTACGGCGGGCGGGGCGCGAGCCTCGTCGAGCAGATCATCTTCATGGAGGAGACCGCGCGCGCGAAGGCGCCGCTCCCGGTGAACCTCGCAGGTTTGACGATGGCCGGGCCCGTTCTCATCAAGCACGGGACCGAGAAGCAGAAGGCACGCTTCCTCCGGCCGATCCTCACCTCCGACGAGATCTGGTGCCAGGGCTTCTCGGAGCCCGGCGCCGGCTCCGACCTCGCGTCGCTCCGAACCAGCGCCGTCCTCGACGGCGACGACTTCCTCGTGAACGGCCAGAAGGTCTGGACGAGCTGGGCGCACCAGGCCGACTGGTGCATGCTCCTCGTCCGCACCGACCCGCAGGCGCCGAAGCACAAGGGCATCACCTTCCTCGTCGTCGACATGCGGTCGCCCGGGATCACCGTCCGGCCGCTCCGCCAGATCAGCGGCGACGACGACTTCAACGAGCTGTTCTTCGACAATCTGAGAGTGCCGCGCGAAAACGTGATCGGCGAGGTGAACCGCGGCTGGGAGATCGCGATCACCTGCCTCATGCACGAGCGCGCGACGCTCACGTTCCAGCGCCAGCTCCAGTCGCGCACGGCATTCGCCGACATGCTGCCACACCTGCGCGAGCGCGCGGTCGGCGACGCGGCGCTGCGCCAGAAGGTCGCACAGCTCCATCTCGAGGGCGAGATCATCCGCTTGACGGCATACCGCGGCTTGACGCAGCAGCTGCGCGGCCGGCCGCCCGGGCCCGAGGGATCGATCGAGAAGCTCTTCTGGAGCGAGATGTACCAGCGCCAGCTCGAGGCGATGCTGGAAACGCTCGGCCCGTACGCGCAGCTCATGCCCGACTCGCCGCGCGCCGTCGACGACGGGCGCTGGCCGCACCTCTTCCTCTACTCGCGCGGCCGGACGATCGCCGCGGGAACTTCCGAGGTGCAGCGGAACATCATCGCCGACCGCGTGCTCGGCCTGCCGCGGTCGTAGACGGGCACGCTCCCGAAGGCGACGTGCGCATCCCCGATCTCACGCTCGCGACCCTGCAGGGAGAGAAGCTGCGCCTTCGCCCCGAGCCGCCAGGCGTACGCCTCCTCCTCGTCTACAAGCGCGACTGCGAGACCTGCGGTCTCGTCCTGCCCGTGCTCGAGCGCCTCTCGCGACCGCTGCACGCGCGCGGCCTCGAGACGATCGGCGTCTCGCAGAGCGACGCCGACGCGACGCTCGACGCGATCAACGAGCACGGCCTCTGCTTTCCGCAGGCGCTCGATTCGGACCTCGCGCTGTCGTTCGCGCTCGAGATGGAGGTCGTCCCCGCGGTCGTGCTCGTGGACGCGGAAGGCGAGGTGCTCGACCGCACCGACGCGCTCGACCTCGACGCCCTGACGCGAGTGCTGCACGCGGCCGGCGACCGCGCCGGCGTCGAGCGCGCCGAGATCGACCGCGCGCTCGCTCCATTCCGCCTACCCTCCTTCCGCCCGGGCTGCGCCTCGCGAACGCTCGACGCCGGCGTGCAGCGCCGGCGCGACCTCGAGCGCGGACGAGGACGCCTCGCGGCGCGGCGCTTCGAGGTCGGCGACGACGAGGACGAGCACGAGGCGCTCTTCGCGCGCGGCGTGACCGACGGGCTCCCGGTCGTGCCGCCGACCGAGGAGCGCGTGATCCGGATGCTCGCCGGCACGCCGCGCGACCCGCAGGACGTCGTCGCGCTCGTGCCGCCGAACCTGGCGCCCGCGACGATCGAGAAGATCGCGATCAACGCCGTCATGGCCGGCTGCAAGCCGGAATACCTGCCGGTCGTGATCGCAGCGGTCGAGGCCGCGTGCACCGACGAGTTCAACATGCACGGCGTCCTCGCGACGACGTACTTCGCCGCGCCGCTCGTGATCGTGAACGGCCCCATCCGGAAGCGCATCGGCCTCAACTCCGGCATCAACGTGTTCGGCCAGGGCCACCGCGCGAACGCGACGATCGGCCGCGCGCTGAACCTCGTCGTCCGGAACGTGGGCGGCGGGCGCCCCGGCGAGGTCGATCGCGCCACGCTGGGACAGCCCGGCAAGTTCACGTACTGCATCGCCGAGAACGAGGAGGCGAGCCCGTGGCCGCCGCTCCACGTCGAGCGCGGCTTCGCCGCCGAGGACTCGACGGTCACGCTCTTCGCCGCCGAGGCCCCGCGCGCGATCGTCGACCAGACGAGCCGAACGGCGGCCGGCCTCGTCAAGTCGCTCGGCCTCGCGATGGAGAGCGTCGCGCACCCGCGCGCACACGGCTACGGCGACATCGTCCTCGTCCTCCCGCCCGAGCACGTCGCGACGATTCGGCGCGACGGCTGGACGAAGGACGACGTGCGCCGGCGCATCCAGGAGGTGACGGCGCGGCCGCTCGCGGAGCTCTTCGCCGACGAGGAGTGCCGGGAAGGTCTCCCGCGCGCGCTCGCAGGCAATCGCGATCCGGCGACCGTGACGCTTCCGAAGTTCCGGAGCTCGGAGATGATCCACATCGTCGTCGCGGGCGGCCCGGCCGGGAAGTTCTCGGCCGTGATCGGCGGCTGGGTGCAGGGGCCGATGGGCTCGACGATGGTGACGCGGAAGATCGGCTGAGCCGTCGTCTCGACGATCCGCTCGGCGATCACTGCACGTAGCCGAGCGTGCGCAGGCGATCGGCGACGTCGGCCGGCGGCTGCGTCGCACCCGTCGTCGCGGCGCTCGTCGCAGCGTCCGGCGCGACGGCCGAGCCGCCGCTCCTGACGGCCGCCAGGAACTCGGGCGCGGCGTCGCTCCGGCTCGCGAGGAGGGCGACGACCTCCGCGTCGTAGTCCTCGAGCGGCCGACGCTCGGGGCCTTCCGCGAGCATCGTGGGGTGGCGATCGCCGGGATCGCGCGCGGCGTCGAAGCTCATCCACTGGTCGTGCTTCTTCCAGAGGACGAGCGTGCGCGCCGCGTCGCGCACAGCGAGCGTCCGCCGCCACTCCTGGCCGGGGACGTACATGCCGCTCAGGACCGGTCGCGGCGGAAGCGGCTCGCCGCGGAGCGCCGGCGCGAGGCTGCGGCCGTCGGCGTCCGGCATCGGCTCCACGCCCGCGAGCTCCGCGATCGTCGGGGCGACGTCGGCGAGCGACACCGGATCCGCGACGCGCCGCCCGCGGACGAAGCCGCTGCGCTCCGACCACACGACGAGCGGCACGTGCACCGACTCGTCGTACACGGTGCGGTGATGCGTCTTCCCGCCGTGCTCCATGAACTCCTCGCCGTGGTCCGACGTGACGACGACGAGAGTGTCGGACAAAGCTCCGGCGGCGCGCAAAGCGTCGAGCAGGTGCGCGATCGTGTCGTCGGTCGACCGCAGCTCGCCGTCGTAGAGCGCGAGCAGGTGCTGGAGGTCGCGCGGGTCCGGCTTCTCGGGAAAGCCGGCGCCGACGATGTTCCGGCCGTTCAGCGGCCCGGCGTAGAGCGGGTCGAACATCGACGCATAGGGCTCGGGCGGGATGTAGTCGTAGTGCACGTCCCACATGTGGACGAAGGCGAAGAACGGCCGCGCCGAGCGGCCCTCGACCCAGACGCGGAACGCCTTCTCGACCGCCGCATTCGTCCGGTCGGCGTGCGACTCGACGAGGCCTTTCATCTTGACGTCGGTCGCGTCGTAGTCGTGCGACATGCACGAGCGGTAGGCATCGAAGCCGCGGTCGAAGCCGTAGTACGGGTGGAGGAGAGGTCCGGAGTAGAAGCCGACCGTCTCGTAGCCGCGGCGCGCGAACGACTCCTGCAGGAGGTGCTCGCTGGGCGCGATCGTGTCCTTCCAGCCGATCGTCCCGTGGTGGTGCGGGAGCCGTCCGGTGAGGAGCGTCACGTGCGACGGGAGCGTCCAGGCGGTCGCGCTGTAGGCGCGCTCGAAAACCACGCCCTCCCGCGCCAGGCGGTCGATCGCCGGCGTCACCGCGCGCGCGTTGCCGTAGGCGCCGACGCGATCGGCGCGCAGGCTGTCGATCGAGATCAGGAGGACGTTCCGGGGTCCGGTCGAGCCGCCGCGATCGCACGCCGACGCGGCGAGCGTCGTCGCCGCGACCAGCAGCACGACGGCGAGCGAGCGATCCGGGTGCACGACGTCGTGAATCGTAGAGCGCTCCCCGCTCCGGGCGCAACGGGTTGCCACGCCCAGCGCCGAGAGCGATCATCGGCGACGTGGCGACGACGCTTCTCGACCCGACCGACGAGCGCGTCCCGCTCGCGCGGAAGAGCGCCCCGCGGCCGACCGAGCTGTCCGGCCGCGTCGCGTTGCTCGACATCGTGAAGCCGCGCGGCGACGTGTTCCTCGACCGGCTCGAGCAGCGCCTGCGCGAACGCGTCCCCGGGATCGAGGTCGCGCGCTATCGCAAGCCGACCTTCACGAAGCCCGCGCCGGAGGACCTCCGCCTCGAGATCGCCCAGCACTGCAGCGCGGTCATCGAGGCGCTCGCCGATTGAGGGTCGTGCGTGTCGTGCAGTGTGCACGACTGCGTGGACCTCGAGGGGCGCGGCGTCCCGGCCGTGTTCGTCGCGTCGAGCACGTTCGTCGACGCGGCGGAGTCGCAGGCGCGCGCGCTCGGCTTCCCGGAGGTCGCGCGTGTGTTCGTCGCGCACCCGATCCAGGACGCGACCGACGACGAGATGCGCGCCAAGGCGGATGCGGCGGTCGAGGCGCTCGTCGCCGCGCTGACGCGACCGCGCGGCTGACCTTCCCACGGCGGCCGGCGCTCCGCGTCGCGTGCTCGCGTCCGAGCTCGCGTCTGTGCCACAACCGGGAGACGGAGGGCATGCCATGAACGATCTCGCGACCGCGGCCACGCGGGGAATCGGCGTCGACGGGAACTGCGATCCGCGCTTCCGCAGGGTGCGCGAGGTGTTCGAGGAAGGGTTCCGATCGCGCGACGAGATCGGCGCGGCGGTCGCGGTGACGGTCGACGGCCGCCCCGTCGTCGACCTCTGGGGCGGACACGCCGACGTCGCGCGCACGCGTCCGTGGCAGCGCGACACGATCGTCAACGTCTACTCGACGACGAAGGGCATCGTCGCGATCTGCGCGATGCGCCTCGCCGACGAGGGTGAGCTCGACGTCGATGCGCCGGTCACGCGCTACTGGCCCGAGTTCGGCCAGGCGGGGAAGGAGGAGGTCCCGGTCCGGTGGCTGCTGTCGCACCGCGCCGGCCTGCCCGCCGTCAAGAGCCCCCTCCCGGGCGAGGCGCTCTACGACTGGGGCGCGATGACCGCCGCGCTCGCCGCGCAGGAGCCCTGGTGGACGCCCGGGACGCGGCACGGCTACCACGCGGTCACGTACGGATGGCTCGTCGGCGAGGTGATCCGCCGGATCGCCGGGAAGAGCCTCGGCGCCTACCTCCGGGACGAGATCGCACGGCCGCTCGGCCTCGACCTCCATGTCGGGCTCCTCGACGACGAGCACGGCCGCTGCGCGGAGATGACGCCGATCCCGACCGAGCCCGCGCCCGAGGGCCGGAGCCTCGCCGACGTGATCCTCGCCGACCCGCAGGGCATGAGCGCTCTGTCGTTCATGAACCCGCCGTCGATGGCGCTCGGCGTGAACAACGCCGAGTGGCGGCGCGCGGAGATCCCGGGCGCGAACGGCCACGGGAGCGCGCGCTCGATCGCGCGCCTCTACGGCGCGCTCGCGTGCGGCGGCTCGCTCGACGGCGTGCGCATCATGAGGCCGGAGGCCGTGGTCCGCTGCCACGCCGAGCAGGCGTGGGGGACGGACGCGGTCCTCCAGATCCCGACCCGGATCGGCATGGGGTTCATGCTGTCGCAGCAGGGCGTGACGGGCGGCGCCTTCGGGCCGGGGCCGCGCGCGTTCGGGCATCCCGGCGCGGGCGGCTCGGTCGGGTTCGCCGACCCGGACGCGCGCATCGGGTTCTCGTACGTCATGAACCGCATGGGGCCGTACGTGCTGATGGACCCGCGCGCGACCGCGCTCATCGACGCCGTGTACGACTCCGTGAGCTGAGCGGGAATTTCACGAGAGGGATCGCTCCCCGCGCCGCGCACGGGGGATTTGCCCCAGCGCGACGCGCGCACCGTTTCTCACGATCGCGAATCCTTTTCTCGACGGCGTCCTAGCGCCGGTGAGCCGATCGCGCAACGACCTGCAGTGCGCTGCGGCGCCGCGGCCCGAGCGTGCAAGCCATTGCGCGTTCGCGCACGCCGCGCCCGTCGCCGCGATCGCTCCCGAGCGTGGCATCGCGATTGCGACCTTGCCCCATCGGCGCCGCGCGCGCCGCCTCTCGGCGGCGTGCCGCGGCCCACCAAGGGGCACACCATGGACCTCCAGCTGCGTCCAGTCGTCGCCGCGACCCTGGTTCTCCTCGGACTCGGTACCGCGCCTGCGGGCGCGGCCGGTGGGCCGACCCTGGAGATCTCGACCCCGGAGGGCCGGACGACCCGGGCAATCGTCGAGGGAAGCGCCGTCGTCGTGAGCACCGGCGTCGACCCGCGGCGGGCGACCACCGTGCTTCCGCCGGCGGCGAGCGACGGCTCACCCGAGCTCGTGATCGTCGAGCTGCGCGGCGCGCCGCTCGTCCGACGGGTGCAGGCGCGAGCGACCCGCGCTCCGCAGTCGGCGCACGCGGCGATCGCGGCGGAGCACCGGAGGGTCGTGGACGAGATCGCCCGGCTCGACGGCGGCGCCGCCCGCGCGCGCGGGCTCGGCCCGGGACCGGTCCGCCGCGAGTACACGCTGCTGTTCAACGGCATCGCGGCGACGCTCGACGCCGCCGCGCAGGCCGCGCTCGCCGCTCACCCCGACGTGAGGGCGATCCGGCCCGATCGCGAGGTCAAGGCGGTCCTCGACACGAGCGTCCCGTTCGTGCGCGCGCCGGCGTTCTGGTCGCGCCACGGCGGCTACCGCGGTAGCGGACGGGTCATCGCCGTCGTCGACACCGGCATCGACTACACCCACGCCGACCTCGGCGCGTGCACCGCGGTCGGCGCCGGATGCAAGGTCGCGGGCGGATACGACTTCCAGAACGGCGACGACGATCCGCTCGACGACTACGGCCACGGGACGCACGTCGCCGCGATCGCGGCCGGCAACGGGTCGCTCCTCGGCGTCGCGCCCGACGCGACGCTGCTCGCGTACAAGGTGCTGGACGCGTACGGGAACGGCCTCGAGTCGACCGTGATCGCCGGGATCGAAGGGGCCGTCGACCCGAACGGCGACCTCGACACGAGCGATCACGTCGACGTCATCAACCTGAGCCTCGGCGGACCCGGCGGCCCGGACGATCCCGGCGCGCAGGCCGTCGACGGAGCGACCGCGGCCGGCGTGCTCGTCGTCGCGGCGGCCGGGAACAGCGGCGGCTACTACACGGTCGGCTCTCCCGGCGTGGCGCGAACGGCGCTCACCGTCGGCGCGATCAGCGAGGCGGGAGCCGCGGCGGCCTATTTCACGTCCGGCGGACCGACGGCAGACACGTTCGATCTGAAGCCCGAGATCTCGGCTCCGGGCGTGAACATCTGCGCCGCTCGCGCCGCCGGAACGGAGCTCGGCGCGACGTGCATCGACGCAACCCACGTCGTCCTCGACGGAACTTCGATGGCGACGCCTCACGTGGCCGGCGCCGCGGCGCTCTTGCGCGGGGTCTTTCCCGCTCTGTCGCCCGCCGACGTCAAGTCGCTGCTCGCGCAGAACGGCCGTCCCTCGAACGACTCCGCGCTGCAGGTCGGAGCGTCCATCCTCGACGTGTCCGCCTCGGGCTCGGCCGAAACGGTCGTCGACCCGCAGACCCTGAGCTTCGGGCTCGACGACCTCCTGGTGCCGACGTGGGCCCCGACGCGGACCCTCACCGTGCGGAACGTGGGCGCGACGGCGCGCTCCTACACGATCGGCGCGACCGGACACGCCTTCGGCCTTCCGGCCGGCGCGACCGTGACCTTCGATCCCGCGTCCTTCTCCCTCTCCCCCGGCCAGTCGCGGACGATCCAGGTCGCGCTCACCGTCGACAACGCCGCGGTGCCGAACCAGACGACCGCGCCCAGTGCCTACGAGGCGATGATCGAGCTCCGGTCCACCGGCGAGACGCAGCGCGTGCCGATGATCTTCATCAAGTCGCCGCTCCTGCGCATCCAGACCGATCAGGTGGCGACGCTCGTCTACGCGCACGATCGCTCGAGCATCTACAACGCCTACGCCGTGGTGCCGGCCGGAACCACGGTGGACATGCTCGTCCCGGCGGGCACGTACGACGTCATCATGATGTTCAGCGCGAGCATTGCGGCGTACGTGGTGCACGAGGGGATCGTCGTGACCGATCGTCATGACGAGATCATGAGCTCCACCGAGGCGAGCCACACCGTGAGCCTCGCGGGCAAGAGCGAGGTCGGAAGCCCGCTCACCGAGTCGATTCGCGCGATCACGATCTACCACCGCGCCTCGGGCCTGGGCCTCGCGACGCTGAGCTCGGGCGCGGCGGTTCCGTTCGCGATCCCGATGAGCTCGATGAGCTCCGCGTACGACGTCGATCTCGCGCTCATGGCGCAGCCCGGCGACCGGACGTACCTCGTGAACGAAGGCCTGGCCGGCGTGTCGGAAAGCGCCGCTCTCGCGAACACGCCGTCCCAGCTCACGCACGGAGCGTTCCGCTACTACGCGAACCCGGGCGAGACGCCTTCGGGGACGATGGAGTTCCTCTCGGTGATGGTCGGCTCGACGTTCGGATTCGGGCTCGGCCCACCGCCCGTGAGCCCCGTCGACCGCGACTTCTGGGTGGCGCCGGCTCCGCGGCCGGGGGCCCGCATCTTCGTGCAGCCGGCGGTGCTGCTCACCGGGAACCCGGACACCTCCCACAACTGCCCGTGGTACCGCGGCGCGACCGCGAGCGGCGTGATCCAGGCCTTCAACGCGCTCGATCCGGACGATCCCGTCTACGAGACGTCGACCGGCGAGCTGCCGCTCGACCTCGGGCCGGCGTCGCTGTTCGTCAAGCTCGTCAGCACGAACGCGTGGCTGCAGGCGCGCAACGTGGCCGCGGCGTGGACGTGGACGTTCCATTCCCCGGGAGGCGACGGTCCCGAGGCCCCCGGCGGCACGATCGGCTACCGCCTGCTCGCGAACGACCACGTCGTCGCCTCCGGCGTGATGCCGCAGTCGGGCTTCGGCGGGCCGTTCCTGCCGTTCCTCTTCCCGCTCGCCGCACGTCCGTACGTGCTCGAAACCGATCCGCTGCCCTACTGGATCGGGGGCGTGCGGGCGACGGCGCGGATCGCGGCCTCGTTCGACACTCGGAGCTACCCCGCGGACGTCGACCCGCCGTACCTCCGGCGTGTCGAGGTACGGAGCGCCGGAGCGCTCGCCGAGGTCGTCCCGGTCGGGATGGATCCGACGGTGCTCATCGAGGCGCACGACGACGTCGACGCGACGGTCGCGCTCTCGCTCCAGGCGACCGCGGCCGGCGTCAAGACGCTCGTGCCGGTCGTGCCGATCGGACCCGGGGTCTACGAGGCGACGCTCACCGGCGCCTGCGACGACGGCGGTGCGGTCGACCTCCTCGTGAGCGCCGCCGACTCGTCGGGCAACCGGCTCGACGAGTGGCTCACGCCGGCATTCGTCTGCCGCAGCGCAACCTGCGGCAACTGGATCATCGAGCCGGGCGAGGCGTGCGACGACGGCAACCAGGTCTCCGGAGACGGCTGCAACGCCGTCTGCTCGAGCACCGAGCGGTGCGGCGACGGCGTCCTCGACGCCGGCGAGGCATGCGACGACGGCAACACGACCGGCGGCGATTGCTGCTCCGCCACCTGCCGGCCCGAGCGCGCCGGGTCGGCGTGCGACGACGGCCTCTTCTGCGACGGCGCGGACGCTTGCGACTCCCTCGGCGCGTGCGCGCGCCACGGCGCGCCGCCGTGCGCGAGCGGGCCCGAGTGCGCGACCTCCTGCGACGAGTCGATCGACGCGTGCGGGCCCGCGCCCGCCGGCGAGTCCTGCAGCAGCGACGGCAACGGCTGCACGGCGGACGCCTGCGACGGCGTTGGGGCGTGCGCGCACGAGGCCCTCGACACCGGCCCGTGCGACGATGGCGTCTTCTGCAACGGCGCGGACGCCTGCGCGGCCGGCGCCTGCACGGTGCACGCTGGCGACCCGTGCGACGGCGGCGGCGAATGCGCGGACACGTGCCAGGAGGCGTCGGACGACTGCTTCTCGTACGGCGGCACCGCGTGCACCGACGACGGCGAGATCTGCACGATCGACATCTGCAACGGGGCCGGCCTGTGCATCCACCCCGCCGCCCATGCGGGGCTCGTGTGCCGGTCCTCGTCCGATGCGTGCGACGTCGCCGAGGAGTGCGACGGCGTCCTCGCGACCTGCCCGCCCGACACGGGCCTCGCGGACAGCGACCGCGACGGGCTGTGCGACGGGCTCGACCCCTGCACGAACGTCGCGGGAGCGCGCGACTTCACGAGCCCGCCGGTCGCGCGCCTCAGGCTCGGGCGCATCTTCGCCGACGCGACACCGGGAAACGACCTCCTCACCGTGTCCGGCACGTTCAATCTGCCGACCGGTACGTCGTTCTTCCGGCTCTTCCCGCTCGGCGGAATCGCACGCGTCGTGCTCGTGGACGGGCTGGGCGCGCCCGAGGCGGACGTCGTGCTGCCGAGTGGCTCCTATTCGAACGCGACCAAGCGCGGCTGGTCACAGTCGCGGAACGCCAAGTCGTGGACCTATCGCGATCGCACCGGGACGCCGCCCGGCGGCATCCAGAAGCTCGTCGTGCGGACCGTCGGGCGCTCCGCGGACGTGCCGGGCGGACCGGCGAAGCTCACGCTGTCCGGCCGGAATGGGACCTACCCGTTCACCGACGCGAACTTGCCGGCGAACGTCGTGGTCACGCTCGGCAACCAGGCGGCGGCCGCGGCGGGGCGGTGCGCGGAGTCGGCGTTCCCCGCCGGCACTTGTGGCTTCAACGGCGCGCGGACGCAGGCGACGTGCATCCGTTGATCGCGCGCGACGCGGGGAACCAGAGTGCAGCGCCGCCCGGCCGCCGCCTCGTCTACGGCGCGATCGTCGCGGCGGCGTTCGAGAGGACGACCGTGCCGCGCTCCTTCGTCTTCGCCTGCACGACGATCCGGGTCGGGCTCTCCTTCCACATCTCGGTCACGATGGTCTCGCCAGGATAGACCTCGCCCGAGAAGCGGACCTCGAAGTCCTTCATGCGCGTCGGGTCCGAGCCGCAGTACGTGTGGAGCACCGCGCGCCCGACGTGCCCGAACGTGCAGAGCCCGTGCAGGATCGGCTTCGAGTAGCCGCCGAGCGCCGCCATCTGCGGATCCGCGTGGAGCGGGTTCATGTCGCCCGAAAGGCGGTAGAGGAGCGCCTGCCACTCCTCGGTCGGCATCTCGACGACCGCGTCGGGCTTGCGGTCCGGCGGCACGTTCTTCGCGCCGGAGGGGCCGCGATCGCCGCCGAAGCCGCCCTCGCCGCGCGCGAAGGTCGTGAAGGTGTTCTTGAAGACGAGAGTTCCCTTCTCGTCGCGCGACTCGACGTCGACCACGACGACCGCGCCCTTGATCTTGTCGTAGACGGCGACGACCGTCGGCTGGTTCGTCACCTTGCCGCGCGTCGGGATCGGGCCGACGAGCTCGATGCGCTGCTCGCCGTGCACGACCATCATCGGGTTGACCTGCATGGCGGCGCCCATCGTGAACATCGCGCCGAACGCGGGGATGACCGCGAACGTCGGCAGGACCTTCAGGTCCTGCTCGTACGCGAACGGCAGCGACGTCTCGCCCACGCCGAGCGCATAGAGCATCACGTCCTTCTCGCCCCACTGGGCGGTGGACGATTCGAGCTTCTTCCCGACGATGGTCGTGTCGATCGGCATCGCGTGGACCTCCGGAGCGGCTTTTCGGGTGACGCCCCGTTCTTGCCCTTTGCCGGCACCCGCGCAAGTCTGGGTCCCGAAGACCATGGCGTACTCCGGCAACCTCGCGGTCCTGTCGGTCATCGGGCGCGATCAGAAGGGCGTCGTCGCGCGCGTCTCGACGTACCTCGCGGGTCTCTCGATCAACATCGAGGACATCGTGCAGCGGGTCGTCGAGGGGCTCTTCGTCATGACGATGAAGATCGACGTGAGCGAGATGACGTCGTCGCTCGACGAACTCGTGCTCGGTCTCAGGAAGATCGGCGAAGAGATCGGGATGGAGACGTCGATCCGGCTCCTGTCGGATCGGCCGCGCCGGCGCGTCGCCATCCTCGTGAGCAAGGAGCCGCACTGCCTCGAGGACCTCGTCCGCGACCGCGACTCCGGCCTCGTCCCGGCCGAGTACGTCGCCGTGCTGTCGAACCACGAGGTGCTGGCCCCGGTCGCGGAGCGCCACGGCATCCCGTTCCGCTGGCACCCCTCCAAGGACGACAAGCCGGGTCATTTCAAATTCGTGCTCGACGCGCTGAACGCGCTCTCACCCGACCTCGTCGTGCTCGCGCGCTACATGCAGGTCTTGCCCCCCGAGATCGTCCAGCGCTTCGCGAACCGCATCATCAACATCCATCCCTCGCTGCTGCCCTATCACCCCGGCGCGAACGCGTACCGCCAGGCCTTCGAGGAAGGCGTCCGCGTGTCCGGCTGCACCGCGCACTTCGTGACCGAGCAGCTCGATCAGGGGCCGGTCATCCTGCAGGACGTCTTCCACATCCGGGTCGGCGAGGACACGCTCGACCAAGTGAAGGAGCGCGGCATGGCGCTGGAGGGCGAGGTCCTGTCGCGCGCCGTACAGCTCTTCGTGACCGACCAGCTCGTCGTGAAGGACAAGAAGGTCATCTTCCGACCGGGGATGGCGCCGCAGAGCTGAACGCCGCGGTCGGGCGGCTGCGATGCGCGCATCGCGTCGCGTCGCGAGCGGTGCAAACTCGCGATGGACTCTCGCACGCGGACGCTGATACGCCTCGATCCGCGGTCGAGCGAATCGAGGAGCGTACGATGCGTGCAGCGTTCGCGCTGGTGCTCGCCGTCTCCGTCGCGGCGGCATCACCGGCGGCCGCGTCGGCGCTCGGCCAGTCGTGCCAGGCTCGCAAGCTGGCGGCGGCCGGGCGGGCGGTTCGCGACGTTCTCCGCTGCTCGGTGGCGTCGCTCTCCCCGCCCGAGTGCTACCAGGGCGCTGTCCGTCGGCTCCGGAAGACGTTCCGCCGGAACGAGAACGCGTACGCCTGCGAGACGACCGGCGATGCCGCCACGCTCCGGGAACGGGTCGACACCTACGCTCTGACGGAGCGAACGTCCCTCGGTCCCCACACGGAGTGCTACCGCGCCCGGCTGCTCGCCATCGGAGACCGGTTCTTCCGTGCGGCGCGGGCAAGGGCCGTCTACGCGGTCGACTCGGACGACGCGCGCCTCGCGGCCCGCATCGCTCGCGCCGACGAGGCCTACTTCGCGGCCTTCGCCGCCGCCGAGGGACTGCCCGGGTGCACGGCCTGGGTCACGGCGGCCTTCCAGAGGGAGTTCGTCGACGTCTGGGTCGACGATTTTCGGCGACGGCTCTTCCCGGCGTGCGGCGACGACACCCGCACGGCGACCGAGGAGTGCGACGGGCGCGAGAGCGACGCCTGTCCGGGCAAATGCACGACCTCGTGCACGTGTCCCGTCTGCGGGAACGGCGTCAAGGAGCCGGGCGAGCAGTGCGACGGAGCCGCCGACGAATTCTGCCCCGGCGCATGCGCCAGCGACTGCACCTGCCCCGGGCCGGTGTGCGGCGACGGGGTCGTGTCGGGCACCGAGCAGTGCGACCTCGGCGAGGCCGAGTACTGCGCGGAGGGCGCGACGGTCTGCGCCGGCGTGAGCGGACCGCTCGCCTGCCGGTGCTGCATCCCCGCCGGCACTTCGTGGCTCCGCCCCCCGATCCCGATCACGCTTCCGTGCTGCGACACGGGCTTCGACTGCCAGGTCGTCGGCCCCAACGAGTGCTTCTGCCCGGCGCCGCACTGAGCGATCGCGCGCAGCGCGGAGCTTCCTCGCCGCGTCCCCGCGCGCGGCCAGCCGACCGCGACATCACCACAGCCGGAGCTGCCGCGGCGCGCCCGTCGCCTCGTCGAACTCGCGCCCGATCTCCGGGAGGATCGCGTCGGCGACCGGCCGCAGGACCCGCTCGACGTAGTGCTCGCGGTCGATGCCGGCGGGCAGCGGGCGCCCGGGCAGCACCGGCTCCGGACCCTCGATCGTCATCACGTAGCGGATCACCGGGCCGGCCGCGGCGCCGGCCTTGCGGGCCGCCTGGACGTGCGGCGGGATCGCGGCCGTGTAGCGGTCGACGGAGCCCTTGCGGATGCGCTTCGCGTAGACGAGCTCGCGGTCGAGCTCGCCCCGCCGGAGCGCCGCGACCGTCTCGCCGACGAACGGCATCGGGTCCTCCTCGCCGAAGAGGCGCACGAGGATGCCCTCCTGCAGCCGGCGCGCGATCGCCGGCCAGTCGCGCCGGACCGACTCGAGGCCGACGACGACGAGGCCTCCGTCGACCCAGCCGGCGTAGCGCTTCTTGCTGCCGCCGACGCCGCTCCGGACCCGCGGCATGAAGAACCGCTCGAGGACGTGCTCGAGCTCGAGCGTGAGCTTGGGCTCGACGCGGTAGCGCTCGCGCACGCGCTCGACGATCCGGCGCTCGACGCGCTCCCGCAGCGCCTCGGCCTCCGCGCGCGCCGCCTCGCCCGGCTCCTCCCGCGACAGCTTGACGAACACCGAATCCGTGTCGCCGTACACGACGGCGAAGCCCTCGTCCTCGAGCGCCTCGCGCGTCCACGCGAGGATCTGCTGCCCGAAGCCGGTGATCGCGTTGGCGACCGCGGCGTCGAAGAAGCGGCACGCCGGCGATCCCAGGACGCCGAAGAGCGCATTCATCATGATCTTGATCGCCTGGTCGGCGTGGCGATCGCCGCGCGCCTTCGCGGCCTCGCGGCTCGCCATGAAGCGATCGATCACCCCGGGCAGGATCGCGGCGTCGCGCGCGAAGCGCGCGCCGTTCGGCGCCTCGATCGCGTCGACGTCCGGGCGGCGTGCGCGGGCGTGCGCGAGCGGGTCGAGCTGGAAGGTCCGGATGAGGCTCGGGTAGAGGCTCTTGAAGTCGAAGACGGCGACGTTCCGGAACAGGCCCGGCACGGAATCCAGCACGGCGCCACCCTGGACGAGCTCGCTCGGGCGATCCATGTCGACGTTCGGCGCGACCACGCCGCGCCGCCGGAGCTCCGGCAGATACACGAGGTCGAACGACGCGATGCTGGCGCCGACGCGGTCGAGCTGCATGCCCGTCAGCAAGCTCCGCTCGATCGTGAGGTCGAGGAGACCTTCGCGGTCGACGATCTCGCGCGCCAGGCGCGCGTCCTCGAGGTTGTAGGCGACGAGCGCTTCCGGGTCCTCGCGGAAGAGCCGGTTGATCTCGAGCGCGGCGTCGGGGACGTCCGTGTCGAGGAGCTTCCCGCGACCCAGGATGGCGCGCGCCGCGGTGTCGAGGCGGTAGTCCTCCAGCCGAAGCGCGTCGCGCACGAGCGAGGCCGCGTCGAGCACCATCCGACCCGCGACGTCGGCCCGCCCCTGACGCGTGAACGTCCGGTCCTGCTCGAAGCGGACGTCGAAGGCGAGGCGCCCGAGGTGGCACGGGATGCCGAGATCGGCGCACCGCCGCGCGACCACGCGGAGGTCGAAGTCGACGACGTTCCACCCGAGGACGATGTCCGGATCGAGCGCGCGGATGCGCTCTCCCAGGGCGGCGAGGAGGCGCACCTCGTCCGGGTGGCTCTCCGCGCCGGCGACCGGACGGCTCGACACGAGGTGAGCCTCCTCGCCCCCGCCGTGGACGATCGCGAACGCGAAGACGCGGCTCGCATCCGGCGTCGTCTCGATGTCGAGCGACGCGACCCGGAGATCGGGGCGGCAGTCGGCGGGCGAGAGGCGCGGGTTCCGGAACACGACGAGGCGCGATTCCGACCTCGCGCGCTCCTCCCCGTCGCCCTCGATCGCGATCGCGGCGCGGATGCCGTGGTCGATCAGGTAGCGGTACGCGAACCGGATGTCGGCCTCGAACGACGGCGCGCCGGCGGCGGCCAGGCGGTCGCGCAGCAGCGGCACGTCGCGCGGCGTCGCGACCGTCACGCGCGCGACCGGCGCGTCGTCGAGGTCGCGGAGCCCCTGCACGTCGACCGCGACCCCACGCTCGCGCGCAACCCGGCCCACGTCGCGCGTGCGCACGAAGAAGTAGGGCCGGAAGCGATCGTCCTCGACGAGGAAGGCGGCGCCGTCGGCGAGGCGGCCGAAGAGCTGAACGATCGGTCGATCGCGCTCGACCCGGTAGGTCGGCTGCAGGATGAGACCGGTGCGCATCGCTCGTGAGGCTAACGTCGCACGCCGCGACGCGCGGCGCGACCGCGACGCGTGCCCGAGCTCCCAGCTAGAAGCCCAGCAGCTTCTCCCGGAGGCTCGGCGTCGCCGTCGGCCCGGTGATGGGCGGCGTCTTCTCCACGGTCTCCACCAGGATGCGCTGCGGGCTGAACGCGAGGTAGCCCGTGATCTTCAGGTACTGGTTCGGAAGCGCGCTCGAGATCTCCTGGAGGAGCTTCGGGTCGCCGTCGAAGATGAAGTTCGGATGGATCGGCTCGACCTGCTGCAGGATGTCGGCGCCCATCACCGGTCCGACCGACAGAACGATGATGTTGGTCATCGCGAAGGGCCGGACCGGACCGGTGCCGATCATCACGTCGAGCATCTCCCACGGCCTCACGTCGGGTCCGCCGCCGAGGAAGCCCTCGACGCGGAGCTGGATCGGCCCCTGGAACGGCCGGATGCCGAGGAGCAGCGGCAGCAGCAGCGTCAAAACAAGCGCGGCGCGACGCATCCGCGGAGCTTAGCGCGCGGCTCGCGGCGAAGGAACGGGAGCGCCGGACGCGCCGCGCGACGGCGGTACGCGCGCGCTCCCCTGCGATCGCGGTCGGCCGGCGAATCCCCCCGTCTCAAGAGCCGATTCCGCTGCGGCGCGTCATGCGGCGCGCGGCCACCGCGGTGCGCGCCGTCGCCGCGTCAAGCGCCCCGCGTCAAGCTCTCCGACCCCATCCCGTTGCTTGACTCGCAAAGCTGGATCCGGTACTTGCTCGCTTGGTGCCTCGAAGTTTCACCGCGGGATCCCGGGTCGCCGGGCACCGACGTGGAGGGGAGGACGAAGCTCGCCGCGCATGGGGCGCGGCGTACGGGCCGGCCACTGCTGCGCGCTCGTCCGGGCACGCGGCGGAACGCACGATGCGGAGGGCTTCCGGCAAGCGACGTCCAGAGGAGCGGGTCCCGCAGAAAGCGAGTCGATCGATGCAGAAAGACGAGTCTCAGATCAGCCGTCAAGCTCGTTGGCAGCGCAAGCATCGTGCGATGGGCCTGTGCGTCCTGTGCAGCCGCCCGGCGTACAAGGGCTGGCGCTGCAAGAAGCATTACGAGCAGCACAAGATCACGATGCGCCTCCGGTACATTCCGAAGGTCCGGGGCCGCTACAAGGTCGGCGGCGCGAGCGTCGCCGAGGCGACGACCAAGCGCCGTCCCGCGAAGGCGAAGCCGGCCGCCAAGAAGGGCGCCGGGAAGACGACCGCGCGCAAGACGAGCGCGCGCGCCGGAGCCAAGGCGGCCGCGCGGAAGACGACCGGCCGGAAGACGGCCGCCCGGCGCGGGACCGCGAAGCGCTCCGCGCGCGCCTGATCCCGCATCGAGCGTCCGCGAGGTTCGGAAAGACGAGGGCGACCCGTGAGGGTCGCCCTTCGTCGTTTCGAGGAGTCGCGCCGAAGCGTCGCGACGGATCCGCGGGCATTGACTGGCCGTGCGCCGGGTTGGACAAAGCGGCATGCCGAAGAACATGCGCGCGGCGTTCGCACGGGAGCCGGGACGGGTCGTCGTGGAAGAGATCGCGGTGCCGGAGCCGGCACCGGACGAGGTCCTGCTGCAGATCCGGCGCTGCGGCATCTGCGGCTCCGATCTGCACTGGTACCACGGCGGCATTCCGCTGCCGCACGTGTGCCCCGGACACGAGATCAGCGCGGTCGTGGCCGACGTCGGGAGCGCCGTCCGCCGCGTCAAGCCGGGAGATCGCGTCGCCGTGGAGGGCATCCGGACCTGCGGCAGGTGCGCGTACTGCGAGACCAGCGACTACGAGCTCTGCCGCAACGTCGGCATGATCGGCATGACGGTGCCCGGCGGGTTCGCGGAATACCTCGCCACGACGGAGCGCCACCTCTTCGCGATCCCGGGGTCGGTCGACGACGAGGTCGCGCAGCTCACCGAGCCGCTCGCCGTCTCCGTCCACGCGCTCCGTCTCGCCGGCCTCGAGATGGGGCAGCGCGTCCTCGTGCTCGGGGCCGGGACGATCGGCTTGACGGCGGTCGCAGCCGCGCGCGCCGGCGGCGCCGGCGAGATCCTGGTGACGGCGCGCCGGCCGCAGCAGAAGGCGGCCGCCCTCGCGCTCGGAGCCGCGCGCGTCTTCGACCCGAACGACGGCGAGCTCGTGTCCACCTGCTTCGATCGCCCGGTCGACGTCGTCGTCGAGACCGTGGGCGACGCACAGCAGACGCTGGGCGATGCGGTGACCTGCGTCCGGCCCGGCGGGACGATCGCGATCCTGGGCGTCTTCATGCAGATGCCCCAGCTGAACGCCCTCTTCGTGATGATGAAGGAGGCCCGGATCGTCGGATCGCTCTGCTACGGCCGGCGCGGCGCCCGGGCCGATTTCGACGTCGCGCTCGACATCCTGGCTCGCGACGGCGAGGCCATGCGCCGCCAGATGATCACCCACCGCTTCGCGCTCGACGACATCGATGCGGCGTTCCGGGCCGCAAACGACAAGGCCAGCGGCTCGATCAAGGTGAGCATCGCGCCGGCGTGACTCGCCTGCCCGCCTCGCCCGTCGCCGGCCGACCCGGTAAGAAATGCCGCACGGCGGCGTCGGTTGTGGAGCGATGGGGCTTTCGCTCGCGACCGCGAATCCCGGCGGCCTCCCCGCGATCGCCCTCTCCGGCGCCGGGACGGCGCGCCCGTGGAGAACCCGCGTGACGCGTGCGCGCGCCGATGCGGTCGGCGAAGCGGGCCGCGAGGCTCCGGCGTCCGCCGGCAGCGGCGCGGACCCCGCCGCACCGACCGAAGCGTTCGTCCGCGGCCAGGACTTCATCCGCCGCTGCATCGCCGGCGACCCCGCGACCCGCGACGAGTTCGTCGCGCAGTACGGCGCGCTCGTCCGCTATGCGGTCGCGGCGGTGCTCCGCGCGCGCGACGCCGCCCTTCTCGCCGAGGAGCTCGAGGACCTCACGCAGAGCGTGCTGCTCTCCTTCTTCGATCGCGACTGCCGGCGCCTCAAGATGTACGAGGGCAGGAACCAGGCCTCGTTCGCGACCTTCGTCCGCGTCTGCGCGACGCGCCAGACGCTCGACCACCTGCGGAGCCTCCGCCGGAAGCCGCCGATCGCCGCGGATTCCGACGCCGACGACGAGAGCCGCGGCCTGGCGGGCGCGATCGACCCGGCCGCCGGACCCGAGGAGCGAGCCGCGACGGCGCGCGCGCTCGAGCGCCTGCGCGACGCGGTCGCCCGGCTGCCCGCGCGCGAGCAACTCCTCGTCCGCCTGCACTTCGTCCTCGGGTGCGACGCGTCCGAGGTTGCCTCGGCGATGGGCGTCAGCGAGAACGCCGTGCACGTGCTCAAGTCGCGCGTCAAAGCCAAGCTCCGGACGCTCGTCGACCTGGAGGACGACCGTGGCTGAGGCCGAACGCACGCGCGCTCGGCTTGCCGACGCTCTCGACGCCCTCGCGCGGGAAACGCCCGCGGACGAGGCGTCGCGCGATCGGCTCGCGCACCCCGACGACGTCGCAATGGCCCTCTACGCCGCCGGCGAGCTCGACGGCGAAGCGCGCGACCGCTTCGAGAGCCACGTCGCCGCGTGCGCGCGCTGTGCCGGCGACCTCGCGCTCGCGATCCGGATCGATCGCGGCTCGCGGGCGGTGCCCCCGAGCGCGACGGGCGCGGTCGCGTCCGCGTCCGGAGCGGATCGCGCGGCCGGCGTCCGCCACGACCTCGCCGCCGCGAGCGCGGAGCTGGATCACGCGTCGGAGCCGGAGCGCGAGACACGCGCTGCGCGCGCCGCGCGACGTCCCGCGCGCACGGAGCGACGCGCCGGCCGCTCGCGCCTCCGCCGCTTCGCGATCGCAGCCGGCGCGGTGCTGGTGGTCACGGCCGGGGTTCTCGCGATCGGAGCTCGCATGGCGCTCGACCGCCTCGAGCCGATCCTGGTCGCGGAGCTCGGAAGCGCGCTCCACCGCACGGTGAGCGTGGACGACCTCGGCGTGGCGGTCGCCGGCGGACCGGGCGTGCGGATCGACGGGCTTCGCGTGTCGGACGACCCGCGCTTCGCCGACGCGAGCTTCGCCGAGGTCGGACGCGCCCGCCTGCGCGTCGATCCTGCGGCGCTCCTCCGCGGAACGCTCGACGGCGCAATCGACGTGGACGACGCGCTCGTCCGCCTGGTCCGCGGCCGCGACGGAACCTGGAACGTCGAGACGCTCGGCGGCGAGCGCGCGACCGCCGGCCCCGGAGCCGCCGACGCGGTCCGCGCGCCGCGCGACCGCGCGCGCACCGAGCGCGGCGGCGACGGCAGCGAGCGCCGTGTCCGCATCACGTCGGCGAAGGTCCGGGAGGGCACGCTCGAGATCGCGGATCGCAGCAGCCCCGGCCGCGACGTCGTCCTCCGCGACGTCGACCTCGACGTGCGAAGCGCGGACCCCGAGCGCGCCGCGGTGATCGCGCTCGGCGGCCGGCTCGGAGCCGCGAGCGGCGATCGACCCGACGGCGGCAAGGTCGCGATCGCGGGCGAGGTCGGCCCGTTCGTGAGCGGGGAGACCGCGCGCTGGCACCTGACCTCCGTCCGCCTCGACCGGGTGCCGGTGACCGACATGCCCGGCGCGCCGGCCTCCGTGCGCGGAGAGCTGAGCTTCGACGGCGCGCTCGACAGCGCGGGCGACGGGCTCGCGGCCGTCGTCGCGAATGCCGCCGGCGGCGGGCAGCTCGGGCTCTGCTGCGGCGCCCTGGGGGACGGCAACCTGGCGCGCGACCTCGTCGGCGCGTTGAGCGCGGACGTCGCGACCGGCGGCGGGAGCTCGTTCGGACAGGCGCTGATGGCGGCCGCAAACCGGGAGCCGGCGGTCGCGAGCGCGCTCGCCGCTCCCGACACCGCATTCGAGAACATCGCGGGCGGAGTGCGCGTCGCTTCGGGAGACCTGTCGTTCCAGGACCTGGCACTCGCGACGAGCCTCTTCTCGGCGCGCGCGAGCGGCACGCTGTCGCGGGCGGGCGCGGTCGCCGTCGCGGGAACCGCGGACCTCGACCCGCGCTTCGCCGCGCTCGTGGCGGATGCCGCCCCCGTCCTCCGGCCGCTCGTCGGCCGCGACGGGCGCCTGGCGGTCCCTTTCCGGGCGAGCGGCACGTGGCCGAAGCTGCGGGTGGACGTCGACATGGCGCGCGCAGTGGCGTCGGCGGTGGGCCTGGACCCGCGAGCGCTCGCGATCGCGTTCGCGCTGCCCCGCTCGGTGCGCTCGGGGGCGTGATCGCGCCGCTCGCGCCCTCGACCGCGCGGCGATCGCGGCGAGGCCTTCGTGCGAGCGCCGGGGGCTGCTAAGGGTGCGAGCGATGGCGCGATGCCTCGACGGACATCGCATCCTGGACCTCACCGACGAGCGCGGGTTCCTCTGCGGTCGCATGCTCGCCGACCTCGGCGCGGACGTCGTCAAGGTGGAGCCGCCGGGCGGGGATGCCGTGCGAGGACGGGGCCCGTTCGCGGGTCGCACGCCGGACCCCGAGCGCAGCATCCCGTGGCTCGCGTACAACGCCGGGAAGCGCGGCATCACGCTCGACGTCACGCGACCGCGCGGCCGGGAGATCCTCGATCGCCTCTGCGCAAGCGCGGACGCGCTCGTCGAGTCGTACGATCCGGACGCCCTGCGCGACGCTCGCCTCGACTACGCGTCGGTCGCCGCCCGGCACCCGCACCTCGTCCTGTGCTCGATCTCGCCTTTCGGGCGGAGCGGCCCGCACGCGGGCTACCGCGGGAGCGACCTCACCGTAACGGCGATGGGCGGCAACATGGCGCTCACCGGCGACCCCGACCGCGCGCCCCTCCGCTGCACGATGCCGAGCTCGTACTTTCACGGCGGCGCGGAGGCGGCGACCGGCCTCCTGATCGCGCTCTACGCGCGCGACGCCGTCGGCCGTGGCCAGCACGTCGACGTGTCGCTGCAGGCCGCGATGGTCTCGACCATCATGACCGGCGCGAGCCAGTGGTGGCAGCACCGCCGCGACCGCGGGCGGAGTGGCGCCCTCTACGTCGTCGGCAACACGCTCCAGCGCGAGGTCTGGCGCTGCCGCGACGGCTTCGTGTCGTACGCGCTGCGCGGCGGCCCCGCGCGCATCCCTGGCCTGGTCGCGACCGCGAAGTGGATGGCCGAGGAGGGCATCGACGCGCCCGCCTGGAATCGCGACTGGTCGGCCTACAACCACAACAACCTGACGCAGGCCGAGGTGGACGAGCTGTCGCGCCCGCTCCAGGTGCTCTTCGACCGGAAGACGATGCGCGAGCTCTTCGCGGGTGCGATCGAGCGCGGGCTCATGCTCGCGCCCGTGAACGACGCGCGCGAGATCGCCGCCAGCGAGCAGCTCGCGGCGCGGAGCTTCTTCGCCGAGATCCGCGACGAGGGCCGCGGCCTTTCGTATTCACTGCCCGCGCGCTTCGCCCGGGCGAGCGACGTCGAGATGGACGTGCGCGGGCCCGCGCCGCGGCTCGGCGAGCACAACGCCGCCGTCTACGGCGAGATCGGGATCCGCGACGCCGAGCTCGCCGATCTCCGGCGCGAGGGCGTCGTATGAGCGTCCGGGCGTTCGAAGGGCTCAAGGTTCTCGAGTTCGGCGGCGGCGCGGCCGGCCCGATCGCGATCCGCCACCTCGCCGATCACGGCGCGACCGTGATCCGCGTCGAGTCGCGGCAGCGCCCCGACTTCCTGCGACTGCTCGCGCAGTCGGCGCGGAACCGCGACCTCGACAACGCGCCCTTCTTCACGATGCTCAACTGCAACAAGCTCTCGGTCGCGCTCAACCTGAACGACCCGCGGGGCGTCGCGCTCGCGAAGAAGCTCGTCCGCTGGGCGGACGTCGTCGCGGAGAACTTCGCCCCGAAGGCGATGCGGAAGTGGGGCCTCGACTACGAGAGCCTGGTCGCGCTCCGGCCGGACCTCGTCATGGTGAGCACCTGCCTCATGGGGCAGACGGGACCGCGCAAGGACTACCCCGGCTTCGGCGGGCAGGGTTCGGCGATCTCGGGCTTCAACTTCCTGACCGGCTGGCCGGATCGCGAGGCGACCGGCCAGCACGGCACGATCACGGACTCGCTCGCGCCGCGCTTCGTTGCTGCCGCCCTCGTCGCGGCCCTCATCCGCCGCCGGAAGACCGGGCGCGGCCTCTACATCGACGTCGCCCAGACGGAGACCGCCGCCTACTCGCTCTCCGGCTGGCTCCTCGAGCACCTCGCCAACGGCGACGTCGTCGGCCGCGACGGCAACCGCTCGCGCTTCGCCGCGCCGCACGGCGCGTTCCCGTGCAAGGGAACCGACCGCTGGTGCACGATCGCCTGCCACTCCGACGACGACTGGCGGCGCCTCGTCGCGGCGATCGGGCGGCCCGCATGGGCGGCCGAGCGCCGCTTCACGACGCTCGCGGGCCGGAAGGCGAACGAGGCGGACCTGGAGCTCCGCCTCGCCGAGTGGACGCGCGAGCGGGAGCCGTGGGACGTCGTCCACGCGCTCCAGGAGGCCGGCATCGACGCCGGCGTCGTCGAGACCGACCGCGACCTGCACGAGGACCCGCAGCTCGCGCACCGCGGGCACTTCCGCCTGATGCGCCACGCGGTCATCGGCGAGCACCCGGTCGAGGCGCTCGGATACCGGCTGTCCGAGACCCCCGGCGAGATCACGCGTCCGGGACCGCGCCTCGGCGAGCACGCCGACCTCGTCTACCGCGAAATCCTCGGCCTCTCCGACGCCGAGATCGCGCACCTCGAGCGCGAGGGCGTCCTGCAGTAGCGGGTCGACTGCGCCCGGCTTCCGACTACAGCCGCGGCAGGAGCAGCAGGCCGCGATCGGCGCGCCGGTTCACCCCGGCGATGACCAGGACGTCGCCGTTGTCGTTCACGTCGGCGATGTTGATCTCGACGATCGTGCCGGTCGAGACCTTGGTGCCGGTGGTGAGCAGCGTCGAGCCGACGTCGTCGGTCTGGCGGAAGATCCGGCTCTCGGTCACGTGACGCGTGTTGTCCTCGAGGAAGCCGATCGTGCCGCGGAAGATCACGTCACCGTTGCCGGCGATGCGCACCTGCTCGACGTCGAGGATCTTGGTGTCGTTGCCCTGGTCGTCCTGGCCGAACGGCTGGCCCTCGAAGGCGATCTCGCGGGTCGTCCCCGCATCCCAGAGGCGGAGGCTCTGCGAGCCGGTGGTCTCGCCGGGGTCACCGAACGTGGCCGTCAGGAGGACGCGGCCGCGGTCGTCGATGCCGTTGCCGCGGACCGTGAGGATGACCTTCGTGCCGGCCGGCACCCCGGTCTCCGCGACGGACGTGACCCCGCCGTTCGCGAGCAGCAGCACGTGCGTCTTGTCGACCTGTCCGTCGCCATCCGTGTCGAGGCGCGCGTCCACGACCAGCGCGCCCGACGCGTTGATCGCGCGCGGCGTCGCCGAAAGGACGGTCCCGAGGCCCGGCAGCACCTGACGCCGGCTCAGCACGCTCTGGTATTGACCGTTCACGACGGTGCCGACGAGCGACCCGCTGCCGCTCGCGGGAAGGCCGAGCACGAGCTGCCCGTTGTCGTGCATGATGACGGTGACGGCGCTCGTGGTCTCGCTCGCGAGGTCGTTCGGTACGGAGATCTCCTGGATCGAGTCGGCGGTCCCGCCGACGACGCGCAGCGCGCAGGTGATCCGCTCGTCGCCGCCCGACGTGTCGACGTTGCACGGGCTCACGCCGTACGAGAACGCGACTTGGCCGCCGTTCGCGATGCGGCGCTCGCCGACGACGCGGAAGCCGGGCGGCGTGGAGCCGGGCTCCGTGCGCGCGACGAGGTGCAGCTGGCCACCCGAGTAGAGAAACAGCGCGTCATCGTCGAGCTGGCTCCCGATCTCGAAGGTCACGTCGCCGCTCTCCGAGATCGCCAGGTTCCGCATCGTCTCCAGCGAGAGTCCGGGAGGGATCGGCGAGCTCGGCGTCAGGATTCCGGTGATGTTGCCGCCGGGATCGCGCACGTAGGCGGCGTTCTCCGTCGGCGGGCCCGGACGGGACGCGATGAAGGCGACCGTCCGGTCGTTCGCGAGGTTCGCGGACTCGATCGTGTCGATCTTGAAGCCGTCGGCGAGGGTGTCGCCGTCGCTCAGGAGGACCTGCGTCGTGGAAGGGGCGCTGGGGGTATCGCTGCCCCCGCCGCAGGCCGCGATCGCGAGAACGCAGGCCGCGATGGCCAGACCCTTTGCCGTCCGAAGAATCGTGTGGTGCAGCACGGAACGAAGCATAAGAGGAGGCCCGTCGAGTCGGCAACCGGAAAAGTACACGGCGCCAGACGCGGTGGAGAGCGCCGCAGCGACCGGCACAGCGAGCGCCGCTGCGGCGCCTCGCGCGCTCCCGCGGCCGCTCCGGGGCGAGCGTCCGCCGGCGATCCCGCGACCGTTCGACGCCGCCGGGCGGCGCGCCGCGGCTCCTTCGCGCCGGCACGGTCAGAACGTGTGGCCGAACGTCAAGTATACGAGCGGCTTGTTCTCCTCGCTGAACGCGACGTCGATGCGTGCCACCTCGCCCGACGAGAACGCGATCCGGACGCCGCCGCCGTAGTCCCAGCGGTAGCTGTCGAGGAAGTTGTCCTCGAAGTCCTTGGCGTCGAGGAAGACCCGGCCGGCGTCGACGAACCCCACCCCGTCGATGAAGACGTGCCACACGTCCATGAACTCGAAGTCGACGAGCTTCAGCCGATACTCGGCGCTTCCGAGGACGCGGCCCTTGCCGAGGAAGCGCTGCGGAAAGTAGCCTCGCAGCGTGTCCTCGCCGCCGAGGTACGAGAGCTCGTAGAACGGAATGCGGTCGGACGGGCCGAGGAGCGCCTCGCCGCCGAGCCGGACGCCGAGGACCTGGCGACGCGTCAGGAGCGGGTAGAGGTAGCTCGCGTCGAAGAGGAGCCGCGTGTACTCGAAGTCGCTCCCCAGGCTCGGGACGTAGGCGGTCTTGAAGAGGAGCACCCAGCCCTGCGTCGGACGCGCGACGCTCCGCCGCGTCGAGAACACCGCCGAGACCGCCATCTCGCTCGTCCAGCCGCCGCGGATGCCCGGCAGGTCGGGGAAGAGCGTCGTCGTGGAGGGGGTCTTGTGCGACTGGCCGCGGCCGACCTTCGTCCAGCGCGGCGTCAGCGAGCCGGTGATCGCGAGCTGGCCGTCGAGAAGATGCATGCCGAACGCCGCCGCCCCCGCGATGCGGCGGATGTTCTCGTTCGAGACCGGGTCGGGACCCACGTCGTTGTTGCCTAGCCCGAAGAACTCCTTCGAGTCGTCCATGTAGCCGCCGACGTTGACGTAGCTCAGGTACGGCGTGTCGCCGATGTGGGGATCGCCGAGCGTGATCGTCGCTTCCTGCCGGCGATTGATCGACAGGACGGTATTGACGTCGAAGAAGAAGCCGGTGTCGAAGAGGTCGGTCGTGCGGAACTTGACGCCGCCGTTCAGCTGCGACTCGGGGTCGTAGCCGATCTGCGGGAAGATCGTCCACGGCGTCTCGGCCTCGAGCCGGTGCTCCTCCTCGACGTCCTGCGCGAGGCCCTCGGCGATCGCGCGCTCGATGCGCGTGCTCTCGTCGGCCCGCGCCGGCGCGTTGGCGAAGAGCGCGATCGCGAGCGCTCCGGACGCGAGGCCGCGTAGCGCTCGGCCGGGATGGCCGGCCATGCGCCCTATGGAGCGGCGGCGATCAGTGGCCGGCGCCGTGCGGCTCCCGAGCGAGAAGCTCCGCCACCGGCTCGCGCACCCACTGCCCCGATCTTTCGATCCGCGCGGCGGCGACGAAGTCGTAGCGGAGCCAGTAGATGATGCGGGCGAGGGGGCGCGCCGGCTCATGCCGGGGTCGATGGTAGACCCACTTCTCGTTGAACTCGATCCCGTGCTCCTCCTGGATGCGGGCCTCGTTCACCGAGCCGATGGTTTCGTCCGGCGTGCCGAAGAGGCGCACGACGTCGTTCCGCGTCGGCGTGACGGCCGCGCCGGGTTCCAGGTGCGGTGCCGCCGCCTCGAGGGTCTCCGCGATCGCCACGTCAGACCTCGAACGACGTGCCGGCGAGCGGGCAGCCGCCGTGCTCGACGTGCGCCTCGAACTCCGGCCGGAAGCGGCGCAGGAAGTAGCCCGTGCCCCACGCGGCGGCGTCCGAGAGCGCGCAGATCGTACGCGCCTCCATGAACTTCCCGACCTCGTCGATGGTGTCGAGGTCGCTCGCGCGCGCGGTTCCGTTCTCGACCTGGACGAGCAGCTTGTGGAGCCACCCCGTGCCCTCGCGGCACTGCGTGCATTGCCCGCACGACTCGTGGCGGAAGAAGCGCGCGATCACGAGGGCGGCGCGCACCATGCAGGCGGTGTCGTCCATCACGATGATCGCGCCCGTCCCGAGGAGGGTGCCGTTCTTCTGCAGGTTGTCGTGGTCCATCGTGACCTGCATCGCGGTCTCGGCGGTCAGGACGGGCATCGACACGCCGCCCGGGATGACCGCCTTCAGCGTGCGACCCGGGCGGAGCCCGCCCGCGTGCTCGAAGATGATGTCGCGAAGCGGCGTCCCGAGCGGCAGCTCGAACGTCCCGGGTCGCATCACGTGCCCGCTCACGCCGAAGATCGTCGTGCCGGTGCTCTTCTCGGTGCCGATCGCTTTGAACCAGTCTGCGCCGTTCCGGACGATGTGCGGCACGTGCGACATGGTCTCGACGTTGTTGATGGTCGTCGGACGCCGCCAGAGGCCGGAGATGGCCGGGAACGGAGGCCGCTTCCGCGGCTGTCCCTTCCGGCCCTCGAGCGACTCCATGAGGCCGGTCTCCTCGCCGCAGATGTACGCGCCCGCGCCGCGGTGCACGTACACCTCGAAGCCGATGCCCGAGCCGAGGACGCTCGGGCCGAGCAAGCCCGCCGCGCGCGCCTCCGCGATCGCCGCGCTCAGGTTCTCGTAGGCGGTACGGTACTCGCCGCGCACGTAGACGTAGGCGGCGTCGACGTGATTCGCGATCGCCGCGATGAGGAGGCCCTCGATCAGGAGGTGCGGGTTGCGCTCGAGGATCTGCCGATCCTTGAACGTGCCGGGCTCGCTCTCGTCGGCGTTGCACGCGATGTAGCGCGGCCGGACGTTGTCGGCAGGCATGAACGACCACTTCATGCCGGTCGAGAAGCCCGCGCCGCCCCGACCCCGCAGGCCCGACGCCTTCACGAGGTTCTGGATCTCCTCGGGTTTCATCTCGCGCAGCGCCTTCTCGGCGGCGGCATAGCCGCCGTGCGCGCGGTAGTCGCGCAGACCCGACCAGTTCTCGCCGTCGGGCGGGAGCAGGTATCCCTGGAACGCCACCTCAGCTCCCTCCGCCGTTCAGCGGGCGCGCCGCTCCGGGCGCAAGCGTCCCGCTCGCGCCCGTCTTGCTCGCCGTCTGCGCGGCGTCGGCCGCCGCGGCGCGCGCGCGGAGGCGCGCGATGAGGTCGACCAGCCCGCCCTCCGTCAGGCACTCCACGTACGGCTCGTTGTTCACCTGCAGCACCGGCGCCGTGCCGCACGACCCGAGGCACTCGGTCTCGCGCAGCGAGAACATGCCGTCCTCGCTGACCTCGCCCGCGCAGATGTCGAGCTCGTGCTCGAGCGCGCGCACGAGGCCGCGCGCGCCGGCGAGGCAGCACGGCAGGTTCGTGCACACCTGGAGATGCCAGCGCCCGACCGGCTCGACGCTGTACATCGGGTAGAACGAGATCACCTCCTCGACCTCGATCACCGGGATCTCCAGGAGCTCCGCGAGGTCGGGGATCGTGTCGGGCGGAATCCAGCCGCCGCGCTCCGCCTGCACCCAGTGGAGCGCGGTCAGGAGCACCGCGCGCTTCTCCGGGTACTTCGGAAACTCGGCGACGACCCGCGCTCTGAGCTCGTCCGAAAGAGCCATCCTTCCCTACCCCGCGATCGCCTGCGCGGACGACGGCCGCGGCATCAGCGGTCGCACTCCCCGCCGATCATGTTGATCATGTCGAACGTCGGGATGACGTCGGCCAGGAGCGCCCCCTGGATCATGGGCGACAGCGCCTGCGTGTTCGAGAAGCTCGGGGAGCGCGCGCGGCACTTGTACGGCTTCCCGGTGCCGTCGCTCACGAGGTAGAAGCCGAGCTCGCCGTTCCCGCCCTCGACCGCGAGGTACACCTCGCCGACCGGCGGCGTCGGCCCCTCGGTCACGAGCTTGAACTGCGCAATCAGCTCCTCCATCCGGTTGAACACGCGTCCCTTGCCCGCGAGCCGAACCTTCGGGTCGTTCACGTCGACCGGACCGGGCGGCATCTGGTCGAGGCACTGCTCCACGATCCGCCGGCTCTGCTTCAGCTCCTCGATCCGGACCAGGAAGCGATCCAGGTTGTCGCCGAGCTCGCCGACCGGGACGTCGAAGTCGACGCGGTCGTAGACGAGGTAGGGCTGCGCGCGCCGGATGTCGTAAGGCACGCCGGCGGCGCGGAGGAGCGGCCCGGTCACGCCGAGCGCGACCAGCTGCTCCTTCGAGAGGAGCCCGGTCTTCTCCATCCGCTCGCGGAAGATCGGGTTCGCGAGCAGGAGGTCCTCGAGGTCCTGCTGGAGCTTTGCCGCCTGCGCGAGCTTGTCGCGCACGAACGCGGGGAACTCGCGCCCGACGTCGACCGAGACGCCGCCGATGCGGACGTAGTTCGTCGTCACGCGCGCGCCGCAGAGGTGGTCGTGGATGTCCCAGACGTGCTCGCGCGCCTCGACCGCGTAGAGGAATGCGGTGAACGCGCCGAGCTCGAGCGAGCACGCGCCGAGGCACGTGTAGTGGTCGGACATGCGCGACACTTCGCTGGCGATGACGCGGAGGTACTTGCAGCGCTCGGGCACGTCGATCGCGAAGAGCTTCTCGCAGGCGAGCGCGTAGCCGACGTTGTTGATCATCGGCGACACGTAGTTCAGGCGGTCGGTGTACGGGAACGCCTGGTAGTAGAGGCCGCTCTCGCACTCCTTCTCGAAGCCGCGGTGCAGGTAGCCGACCTCGACCTCCGACTCGACGATGCGCTCGCCGTCGAGCTTCAGGAGGATCCGGACGGTGCCGTGCGTCGCCGGGTGCGACGGCCCCATCTTGAGCTCCATCGGCTCGAAGGGGAGGTCGAGGGTGTCCTCCGCGGGCTCCGGCGCCCTCGTCTCGGGCGCCACCGACGCCGGCGCGCCGTGCGTCTCCGTATGGGGATCGTGCTCGGACATCGTTCGCTCGCTCAACGCCGGCAGGTCGCGACGCGCGCGCTCACTTCCGGAGGTCGTCGTTCATCGGGTCGCGGTGCACGGCGCCCGGGCCGATGATCGGCTGGCGGCGCTCCTTCGGGTAGTCCTTCCGCAGCGGGTGTCCCTCGAACTCCTCGTAGAGGTAGATGCGCTTCAGGCCGGGGTGCCCGTCGAACCGGATCCCGTAGAGGTCCCAGGTCTCGCGCTCGAGCCAGTTCGCGCCCGGCCAGACGTCGACGACGCTCGCGACCGACGGGTCGCTCTCCTCGACCGGCACCTTGAGCCGCAGGCGGTGGTTCTTCTCGACCGAGTACAGGTGGTACACGATCTCGAAGCGCGGGCTCCGGCCGAGGTAGTCGACGGCGGTGACGTCGACGAGGAGGTCGAAGCTCGCGTCGGGGTCGTCGCGCAGGAACCGGCACATCGCGATCAGCGCGCCGCGGTCGACGATCGCGGTCGCGTCGCCGCGGAAGTCGTCGGTCGCGATGATCGCCGAGCCGAACGCGTCGGCCAGCCGGCGCAGCACCGGGTGACGCGCCGTCGCGTCGCCGGTTTCGGAGACGCCCGCCGCCTCGCCCGTCGGAGCCGTCGGTGCTTCCGGCACGCGCCCCTCCTAGCGGTCGTAGCTGCGGCGGACGAAGTCGAGCCGCCGCGCGAGCCGGTCGACGGGGACCAGCAGGTCTTCCTTGTGCCACAGCGTCCCCGCGCGCGAGAACGTCGAGATCTCGATGCGATCGCTCATCACGATCGCCTCCTCGGGACACGCTTCCTCGCACAGCCCGCAGTACATGCAGCGCCCCATGTCGATGTCGAAGACCTTGGGGTAGCGCTCGATCGCGTCGGCGGTCTCGGCCGGGTCGATTTGGATGCAGTCGACCGGGCACGCCCACTCGCAGAGGCCGCAGGCGACGCAGCGCTCCTTGCCGTTCTCCATCTGGACGAGCACCGGCATGCCGCGGAAGGACGCCGGCTTCACGACGTCCTCCTCGGGGAACATCACGGTGGCGACGGTCGGCTTGCCGCGGATCCAGCCGAAGAGGTTCCGGAAGAAATGGCGCGACGTGACGGCGAGGCCCTTCGCGATCGCTCGCGCTCCGAGCGGGCCCGCCTGCGCGCGGAGAGCCTGGCGATCGACCTTGACGACTCGCGTGGCCATCGCTTCAGGCCCCCGCCGGCGGAGAAGGCGGCGCCGGGGCCGGCGGCGCTCCGGGTCCGGCAGTGCTCGGCGTCGCGGGCGAGCTCGTCGACGCCGAAGGATCGGCGGCCGCGCTCGGGAGGCCGAGGCTCCCGAGGCGCGCGAGCGACATGCCGCGGTACGGCGCAACCGCCGCGGCCATCTCGTCGAACGCGGCACGCGGATCGAACGCGGCGCCGGCGGCGCCGAGCGCGGCCGCGAGGCGCGCGAACACTTCGCCGTCCGCCACGAGCCCTTCGGGCGGATGCACGGCACGGCGAATGCGCTGCACGCGCCCGGCGTCGTTGGTGAAGCTGCCGTCCTTCTCCGCCCAGGTCGCGCCCGGGATCAGGACGGTCGCGAGGCCCGTGAGCGGGCTCCGCGTCGTGTCGTGCAGGATCAGCGCTTCGAGGCCGGCGACCGCGCTCGTCGCCGCCTCTTCTCCCGCGACCACCGCGAGGTCGTCGCTGCCGACGACCCAGAGCGCGCGCACCTCGCCGGCGGCGCAGGCTGCGAGGATCGCCGCGACGTCGCGGGCGCTGCTCGCCGGAACGAGGCCGACGTCGCGCGCGCCGCGCGCGTTCGCGACCTTCTCGGGCTTGATGAGAAAGTCGTCCGACGCGCCGAGCGGCACGGCGAGCGCCACGTTCGGCGTCTTCAGCACGTCGTGCACGAGGCGCGCGAGCCGGAAGGACTCCTCGTTCGTGAGCCGCGGCGACACGATGACGCCGACGCTCGCGGCGCCGTGCTTCTCGATCGACTGGCGGAGCGCGACCGCCGCCGCGGCGAGCGCGTCGTCGACCGTCGGGGCCACCGGGCCCGCGCCGTTGCCGCCCGGCGACGCGACCGGAGCCGCGCCTTCCTCCGCGATCGGCATGTCGCGCACGAACGGGACCCGGATCCGGCTCTCGTCGTGCACGAACGCGTAGTTCAGGCGGCCGTAGTCGCACATCCAGGTGTCGTTCACGGCGTCGTTGCGGCGCGGCAGGAGGCGCTGGATCTCGTTCTTGAAGACGCCGATCTTGACGTTGCAGCCGTTCGCGCAGCTCGGGCAGACCGACTCGGTCTCCTCGAGGAACCAGACGCGGCGCTTGTGGTGGAAGTCGGCGGAGAGGAGCGCGCCGACCGGGCAGATGTCGGCGGTATTGATCGAGTAGTCGTTGTCGAGCGGCCGGCCGGCGGAGGCGCCGATGCGGGAGCGGTCGCCCATGCCGAACACGCGCAGCTCGTTCGTCTTCGAGATCTCCTTCGTGAAGCGGACGCAGCGCCGGCACAGGATGCAGCGCTCCTGATCGAAGATCACGCGCGGGCCGATCGGATAGCGCTTGACGCCCTTGCGACGCGGCGACGTCGTGCGCGAATGGCCGCGGCCGTAGCCGTACGAGTAGTCCTGCAGGTAGCACTCGCCGGCCTGGTCGCAGATCGGGCAGTCGAGCGGGTGGTTGATGAGGAGCAGCTCCATCACTCCTTCGCGCGCGTGCTTCACCTCGGGCGCGGTGGTGTCGACGATCATGCCGTCGGTCACCGGCGTGTTGCAGGCGATCTGGAGCTTCGGCGCCTTCTCGATCTTGACCTGGCACATCCGGCAGCTTCCGTCGATCGAAAGCTTCGGATGGTAGCAGTAGTGCGGGATCTCGATGCCGTTGTCGAGCGCGACCTGGAGGAGCGGCGTCCCGGCCTCTGCGACGATCGCGCGCCCGTCGATGTGTACGGTGACGGGCTTCTTGAAGGCGCTCGCGTCAGTCATCGTCGCGATGAAGCGGAACCGTTCCGGGCACGATCTTCTCCGGCCCGTGCTCGAGGAAGTCCGTCGCCGTCTGCTTGCCGTGGATGTTGGCGATCGGCCGGCCCGGGCGCTCGAGCGTGATCCGCTCCTGGAGCTTCAGGAGCCCGTCGATGACGGCCTCCGGGCGCGGCGGGCAGCCCGGGACGTAGATGTCGACCGGGATGATCGTGTCGATGCCCTGCACGACGGCGTAGTTGTTGTACGGGCCGCCCGTGTTCGTGCAGTTGCCGAACGAGAGCACCCACTTCGGGTCCGACATCTGCTCCCAGACCCGGCGGAGGATCGGGGCCTGGCGATGCGTGATCGTTCCGACGACCAGAAGCAGATCCGACTGGCGCGGCGTGAAGCGGGGCAGCGTCATGCCAAAGCGGTCGGTGTCGAAGCGCGGACCGGTGACCGACATGTACTCCATGCCGCAGCACGCGGTGACGAACGGATACTGGAAGAACGCGTACTTCCGCGCCCACGCGAGCGCGTCCTGGTAGCGCGAGGTGATGAACGAGTCGCGCGCGTCGGTCCCGCCGGGCCGCCCGTCGGGATGGAGGAACTCTTCTTTGCTCTCGATGGCCATGCGCTCGATCCGGGGCGCAGCGCGCCCGCGCCCCCAGCAATCACCGTAACGGCGGGCTCTCCGCGGCACCAGCCCACCTGGCTTCAGCGGCCCTTACGCTGTGCATTTCAGACCCTGAAGCCGGCGTTCGGCGACCAGTGGACGATGACGCCGGGGCCACCGGCGCCCTTCGCCGGGTCCATGTCCGAATCGCATCCGAACTCGCACGGCTCGCCGTCGACGCACGGCTGACAGCAGAAGACGACGCTGCCGCGCCGGATGCCGCGATCGACCGCGATCGGGCAGCCGCATTTCGGACACGTCAAGTTCGCCATCGCCGTGGTCTCTCCGAGCGTTCGACGGTGCGCGACGCAGGCCCGTCAGCTTCCGGTCGCCCGTTCGTGCACGGCGGCCGGCGCGCGCGCCGACTCGCCTCCCGGGGTCGGGAAGTTGACCAGTAGCACACGCTTCCCGTCGCTTGCGAGGACGCGGGGGGCGGGCGAGAGCGAGCTCGCGAGCTCTGGCACCATCGCGCGATCGGTCGCGATGAAGACCTTCCGGCCCGACGACCATTCGGCCTGGAGGCGGCCGAGGTCGCTCCAGAAGAACTCCCCGTAGTCGGCGGACGAGCGCGCGCTGTCCGTGATCTCGTTGAAGGTCGCGTGCGGGTCGAGCATCGTCACCCGGCCGCGCGTGTAGAAGGAAAGGCTCTGCATGAGCCGGCGGTAGCTGACGACGAGCGGTCGGTCCGCAGGCACGGCTTCGCGCTCGATCGCGATCGCGAGGTCGCGCGTCGTCTTCGCGATCCCGCGGCCGCCGATCGCACCGAAGAGGGCGAGGCCGAGCCCGAGCACGAGCACGAGGAGCTGCGCCGGCGCGGCACCACCGCCGGTGCTCGCGTCGGAGCGCGCGCGCAGGACCATCCACCCGGCCCCGAACAGGGCGACCCCGGCCGACGCCGCGGCGAGCGCGAGCGCGCGGATCTCGGGAGGTTCGGCGTCGAACCGCGGCCCGACCCACGGCGCGGCGACCGCTCCGATCGCCGACCCGACGAGCACCACGCCTCCGACCGCGGCGAGGCACCACGCGACCGAGATGAGCGCGCGGCGGATCGCGACCGGCTCGTCCAGGGCGCGATCGATCCACGCGCCGGCGAGGAGCGCAAGAGCAGGAAACGCGGGCAGGACGTAGGGCGGGAGCTTCGAGCTTGCGGCCGAGAAGAAGAGCACGATGCCGCCCGCCCACAGGGAAAGCAGGCGCACCGGCGCACGCGGCAGGCTGCGCGCCGCGGCCCGCCCCGGCTTCTCGACCGCCAGCGCGGCGACCAGCAGGGTCCACGGCAGACCGCCCGCGATCACGATCGGCAGGTAGTAGAGCGGCCCTTCGGGATGCCCGACGGAGCGGGTCGCGAAGCGCTCGATGTGCTCGCGGACGAAGAAGACGTACGGGAACTCCGGATTCCGGGTCGAGACCGCCGCGAACCACGGCACCGCGATCACCGCGAACACCGCGATCGGCGCCGGACGCAGAAAGGCGCGCACGGTCGCGAAGTCGCGCTGCCAGAGGAGGAACGCGAGGCCGATCGCCCCCGGCACGACGAGCGCGACGAGACCCTTCGCGAGGACGCCGAGCGCCACCGCGCCGGCGGCCGCCGCGCACCAGGGACCCTTCCGCTCCGCGCGGTGGGCGGCGAAGAGCGTCGCGAGCGTCGCCGTGAAGCAGGCGGTCAGCAGCACGTCGATCACGAGCACCTGGGAGAGGACGAAGAAGAGCGGGGTCGTCGCGAGGAGCGCGGCCGCGACGAGCGCCGCCCGTCTCCCGAACATCGCGAGCCCGAGGCGATGGACGAGCGCGATCGTCGCGATGCCGGCGAGAGCGGGCGCCAGGCGCGCCGACCACTCGCTCATGCCGAACGCGTGGTAGGACGCTCCGACGAGCCAGTACAAGAGCGGCGGCTTCTCGAAATACTTGACGTAGTTGAGCCGCGGCGTGATCCAGTCGCCGAGCTCCAGCATCTCGCGCGGGATCTCCGCGTACCGGCCCTCGTCCGGGTCCTGGAGGACGAAGCCTCCGATCCGGCCCAGGTAGGCGATCGCGACGAGGGCGAGCCCGGTCCACGCGAGGATGCGAAGGCGGCGGTCGGTCATGCCGGCACCTGGCACGCGACCGTCCCGCCGCGTCCCGGAAGGCGGCCCGGGGCGACGGCCGCGACCGGAAGCCGCTCCACCGGGGGCAGCATCGCGGCGATCTCCCCGAGCGTCACGACCGGCATGCGGTCGCGGACGCGGACGAGCAGCTCGTCGAGGTGCTGCAGGCAGGGCCCGCCCTCGACCTCGGTGTGGATCGTGTGGACGTTGAGCCCGTTCGGCCGAAGCCGCGCCGCGTACTCGGCTGCGATCGCCGCCGGCGTCGAATCGACGCGTCCCAGGAGCTCGTCGAGCGTCGGCAGCGTCGTCGGCAGCTCGGCCGTGCCCGCGACGTAGCCGCCCGCCTGCGGTCGGTACGGCGAGTCGCCGCGCGTGTCGCTGCGATAGCGGAAGCCGGCCCGATCGACGGCGCGCAGGCTCTCGCCGGTGCATTGCCAGCCCGGCGCGGCGAACGCCTGCGGCCGCCGCCCGAGGACCTCGTCGAAGAGCGCCGCGGCGCGCTCGATCTCGGCGGCGACCACCGCCGGCGCGAGATCCGCCAGCTCGTCGTGCCATCGGACGTGGTCCCAGCCGTGCACGCCGAGCTCGTGACCCGCCCGGTCGATCTCGCGCACGCGCTCGGGTTGCCGTGCGACGATCGGCGCGCTGGGGAGGAGCGTTCCGCGGAGCATCGTCTCGAGGGGGTAGAGCGACGGCGCACGCGAGCGCACCATCTTCGCGAGGAACCCCTTCTGGCGCAGCACGCGCCGGATCGACAGGCCGGTCCGGTCGGGCCCCATCGCGACGAAGAACGTCGCCTGCACGCCGTGGTGCGCGAGCAGCTCGAGGAGGCGCGGCGCGCCGTCGCGGAGGCCGAGGCGCGTGTCGACGTCCACCTTGAGCGCGAAGACGCCCTGCCAGGGCGCGCGCGCCGGCTCGGCGTCCGAGCCCATGTCGGCCGCCGCCGCGTGCGCCGTCGCGTGGGCGCTCACTGCGTCCGGAACCATTCGATCGTGCGCGCGAGGCCGTCGCGGAGCGACGTCGTCGCCTCGACGCCCAGCATCTTCCGCATGCGCGTCACGTCGGGAACGCGCCGCCCGATGTCCTCGTAGCTCGTCCCGTACACCTCCTCCTTCGTCACGAAGCGGATCGTGCTCGTGCTCCCGGAGAGCTCGATCATGAGCTTCGCGAGATCGAGGATGGAGGTCTCGACGTCGGTGCCGACGTTGAACACCCCGCCGTTCGTGCCGTCCGCGGTGCCGGCCGCGATCGTCGCCCGCACGGCGTCGTCGATGTAGGTGAAGCAGCGGGTCTGCTTGCCGTCTCCGATCACGGTCAGCGGCTCGCCGCGCAAGAGCTGCCCCATGAAGATCGTGATGATCCGGCCGACGTCGATCTTGTCGAGGCGCGGGCCGTACACGTTGAAGTAGCGCGTGATCGTCACCGGCAGGCCGAGCTTGTGGTACGCGAAGCAGAAGTGCTCTCCGACCGCCTTCGAGGTCGAGTAGCACCAGCGGTCGATGCGGGTGGAGCCGAGCACACGGTCGTCGTCTTCCGACCAGGGCAGCGCGGGATTGCGGCCATAGACCTCGGAGGTCGAGCTGAACACGACCTTCCGGCCGTACTTGAACGCGACCTTCAGCACGTTCTGCGTACCGTTCACGTTGACGTTGAGCACCTCGTAGGGATCGCCGACGTAGTGCTCGACGCCGACGACCGCGGCGAGGTGGTAGACGAGGTCGACCTGCGCGACGAGCGAGTCGAGGATGTCGGTGCTCATCACGCTGTCGCGGACGATCCGGAAGTGGGAGTGCCCGACGAGGTGGCGCACCTTCTGCGTTCCGCCCGGCTCGAGGATGAAGACCTCGTCGCCGCGCGCGAGGAGCGCCTCGGCGAGGTGCGACCCGACGAACCCGCCGCCGCCCGTGATGAGAATCTTCACGCCGTTCGCTCCTTGATCTGCTCGTCGCTCGCGGCGACGCGCGCCCTCGCCTCACGGGCAACCGCACCGTCGATCGCGACGGCGTCGAGCCGGCCGCCGTCGCGGACGCCGGCCTCGCGCGCCCACTCGCCGCCGGTCATCCGCCGACCCCGCCAGCCGACCGCGACCAGCGCGAGCGCGCCGTCGCCGGTCGCGACCACGGGAGCGCCGTCGGCGAGGCGCATCTCCCCGGGCTCCGCCGCGGTCGCGGGGGCGGTCTCCGCCCACCACACGATCAAATGCTCGCCGGACCAGGTCGTGAACGCGCCCGGCCACGGATCGGTCACCGCCCGCACGAGGTTCCGGATCCGCTCCGCGGGCCACCGCCAGTCGATGGCGCCGTCGCTCGGACGCCGCCCGCCGAAGTAGCTGGAGCGCGCGTGGTCCTGCGGCCAGCGCGGCGCGCGCCCGGCCGCGAGCAGCGGGTACGCCGCGCGCACCACCGCGCGCGCTTCCGCCGCGAGCTTCCGCGTCAGCGTGAGCGCGGTGTCGTCGCGCGCGATCGCGACCCGGCGCTGCGCCACGATGTCGCCGTGGTCGGGCTTCTCGTCCATGTAGTGGAGAGTGACGCCGGTCTCGCTTTCGCCGTTCACGAGGACCCAGTTGACCGGCGCCCGGCCGCGATAGCGCGGCAGGAGCGAGCCGTGCAGGTTGAGCGCGCCCGCGCTCGCGAGCCCGAGCACCGCGGGCCGGAGCATCTGGCGGTAGTAGAACGAGAACAGCAGCTCGGGTCGGACGGCTGCGATCTCCGCGACGGCTTCCGGAGCGTTCGGGTCCTCCGGCGCGATCACGGGCACGCCTGCGCTCCGCGCCCGCTCCGCGACCGAGGCGAACCAGATCGACTCGCCCGGAGCGTCGCGGTGGGTGACGACGAGGCGGAGGTCGGCTCCGATCGCGAGCAGCTCGTCGAGGCAGGCGTGGCCGACCTCGCTGTAGGCGCAGACCACCGTGCGCACGGCGGTGCCGCTCAGCCCGCCGCGTCCTCGCGCGGGCTTCCGTTCCGGACGACCTCGCGGATCTGGAAGATCGGCCGTCGCCGCACCTCCGCGTAGATGCGCCCGACGTATTCCCCGACGAGGCCGACGGCCAGCAGAAGGACTCCCACGAACGCGAACAGGATCGCGAACAGCGTGAACACGCCCTCGCTCTCCGGCCCGACGAAGAGCCGGCGGACGAACAGGAAGATCGCGAACGCCACCCCCAGGATCGCGATCACGACGCCCGAGAGGCTCACGAGCTGGATCGGAAGGAGAGAGAAGCCGGTGACGAGGTCGAAGCCGAGGCGCATCAGGCGGAGCGGCGAGTACTTCGATCGCCCGACCTCGCGCTCGTCGTGCGCGACGTCGATCTCGACCGGCCGGCGCGCGAGCATCGTCGCGAGCGCCGGGATGAACGACGACTGCTCGCCGAGCTCCACGATCTCGCGGGCGACCTCGCGCGAGTAGCCGCGCAGCATGCAGCCGTAGTCGCTCATCGCGACGCCGAGGCTCGCGGTCGTGACGCGGTTCACGAGCGACGAAACGCCCTTCCGGAGCCACGGGTCCTGGCGATGGGCTCGCACCGACCCGACGTAGTCGTGCCCGCGGCGCATCTCGGCGACGAGGCGGGGGATCTCCTCGGGCGGGTTCTGGAGGTCCGCGTCGAGCGTGACCACGTAGCGCCCGCGCACGACCGAGAAGCCGGCGAGCACGGCGGGGTGCTGTCCGAAGTTGCGCGACAGCTCGACCGCGACGACCTCGGGGTGCGCGGCCGCGAGCCCGCGCAGGATCTCGGCGGAGCGGTCGCTCGAGCCGTCGTCGACGAGCACGAGCTCCCACGACTCGCCCGCGAGCGCGGCCGCGACCTTCGCGTGCAGCTCGTGGAGCGTGCCCTCCTCGTTGAAGACCGGCACGACGACCGAGATCTCGGGCGCCGGACGGCCGGTCGCGAGCCCGAGCTCTCGACCTTCGCCGCTGCGGGTCGCGATCATGCGCGCGCCGCGACGGTCGCGTCCGAGCGCGCGCCCGCGCCGGCGCGTGCGTGCTCGCGCAGCACGCGCGAGAGCGCGTCGACGACGAAGTCGACGTCGCCCTCGGTCATGTCCGGGAAGAGCGGGAGCGTGAGGATGCGGCGGTGCGCCTCGGTCGCGACCGGGAGCGGCGGGCCGTCGGCCGCGAACGGGCGGTAGAGCGACTGCAGGTGGAGCGGGACGAAGTGCAGGCCGGCGCCGACGCCGGCGGCGCGAAGCGCCGCGATCACGCCGTCGCGGTCGATCGCGAGCGCGTCCGGCTCGATCGCGACCACCAGGATGTGCCAGGCGTGCTCGTGCGGGTACGGCGCGCGTCCGAGCGGTGCGACGAACGGAACGGCCGCCAGCCGCTCGCGGTAAGCGTCCGCGAGCGCGCGCCGGCGCGCGTTCATCTCGTCGAGGCGCGCGAGCTGGTGGATGCCGATCGCGGCCTGGAGGTCGCTCATGTTGTACTTGAAGCCGGCCTCGACGACGTCGTACGCCGCGGGCCCGCGGCCCCCGAAGCGGCTCTCGGGCGTCTGCGCGATGCCGTGGAAGCGGAGCAGCTTGACGCGCTCCGCGATCGCGTCCGAGTCGGTCGTGACGGCTCCGCCCTCGCCGGTCGTGACGTTCTTCGCGGGGTGGAAGCTGAACATCGTCGCGTCGGCGAACGAGCCGATCGCGCGGCCCTTGTAGGTCGCGCCGAGGGCGTGCGCCGCGTCCTCGACGAGCCGGAGGCCGCGATCGCGCGCGAGCACGAGGAACGCGTCCTCGTCGCACGGCTGCCCCGCGAAGTGGACGGGCAGGATCGCGCGCGTCCGGGGGGTGATCGCCTCGGCGGCACGCGCCGGGTCGAGGTTCAGGGTGTCGGGTTCGACGTCCGCGAAGACCGGGCGGGCGCCCGCATGGAGCAGCACGTTCGCGGTCGCGACCCACGTCATCGGGGTCGTCACGACCTCGTCTCCCGGCCCGATGCCGCACCCGAGGACCGCGAGGTGGAGGGCGGCCGTCCCGGTGACTGCGCCGAGCGCATGGCGGACGTGCAGCCGGTCGGCGAGCGCTTCCTCGAAGCGCGCCGCTCGCGGGCCCGTCGCGAGCCATCCCGACCGCAAGCAGGCCTCGACCTCGGCAATCTCGGCCTCGCTCAGCGAAGGGCGGGCGTACGGCAGCATCTCTTCATGGTCGGTACCAGACGTCGGCCGGCGTCGGCAAATCAGGCCACCGGGAGTATCCTGAATGAAAAAGGAGTTGGACGACCTTGCGAAGATGACGCGGCGTGTTATCTGCTTGGAAGGAGGTGGACACCATGGCCACAAAGGCTCATGAGCAATCTTTCTGGGCGCCCTTCACGGGTGCCGTGGAGCAGGCGAGCGAGCGTGCGAAGGACCTGAACAAGCAGGCGCGGAAGATCGCGCGTCGCACGGCCGACGAGCTGCGCTCGCGGTCGGAGGCGGCGATCCAGGCGGCACAGCACCGCTCGGAGCGCACGCTCAAGATCGTGCGCAAGAACCTGACGAACGCGCAAAAGGCGCTCGACGTTCAGAGCGATCAGCTCACCCGTCTGATCGAGTCGGCGCGGCGTCAGCTCGGCCCGCTCGAGAACGAGCTGCGGCGGCGCTTCGAGGCGGTCGCGCGCGGTCTCAACCTGGCGCTCGACGAGGACGTCGAGGCACTTCGGCGGAAGATCGCGTCGCTCGAGAAGCGGGTGAGCGAGATCGCCCGCGAGAGCAAGGCCGCTTGACCGGCGAACCGCTCTTGCGGTGACCGACTGCGGTGGAGCGAGCCCGTCGGCTCTCGCCTCGCTCCACCGCTCCCGCGTCCAGCGACAGCCGGCCGCGATCGTGGCCGCGGCGTCGTCCGGTGCGTCGGACGCGCCATCAAACGAGGGGATCGCTCCTCTCGCGCCGTCGGGCAAAGCCCGCCGGGGCCCCAAGCTATCGAACGAGCGGATCGCTCCCCGCGGGCTCGCTCCGCTCGCTTCGAGGCAAAGCTCCTAAGCGGCTGAGGACGTCTTGCCTTTGGCGGGCTTGTCCTTGGGCGAAGAAGCTTCCTTCGAGCCGCCGCCCGCGTCCGCCTTCGCGGATGCGGAGTCGCCGCTGCCGTTCGACTTGGAGTCGCCGGACCCGCCGTCCTTGCCCTCCGCCGGCTTTCCCTTCTTCGCGTAGTCGGTGACGTACCAGCCGGTGCCCTTCAGCTGGAAGGCGGTCGAGGACACGAGCTTGGAGACCTTTGCCTTGCACGTCGGGCATTTGCGCAGCGGCTTGTCCGTGATCTTCTGCATCACGTCGAAGTCCCCGCACTTGGGGCAGCGGTACTCGTAGATCGGCATCGCGTCTCCTCGGCCCGAAAGGCGGCCGCGCGGTCACATTAAGAACGCGCCGCTGGGTTGTCCACCCACACGCAGCGCGAGCTGGCGGAGGGTCGGGACGAGGAAGATCTGCAGGAACTGGATGAGCAGCAGGACCACGATCGGCGTGAAATCGATGCCGCCGAAGTAGAGCGGGATGACGCGCCGGATTCGGTACATGACCGGCTCCGTCGCGGCGCGGAGGAAACGGACGATCGGGTTGTAGGGGTCGGGGTTGACCCAGGAGAGCACGGCGGAAGCGATCACGATCCACCAGTAGATCGAGAGCACCGCGTTCACGATCTCCGCGACCGCGAGCAGGAAGTTGGTCAGGACGAACACGGGGGCCCCTTTCCGCGCCGCGTCAGACGCCCGACAGCTCGCGCGACCGACGCGTCGCGGCGGCGACCGCCGCACCCACGGCGGCCGCGAAACCGGACGCCTCGAGCGCGGCCAGCCCGGCCTGCGTGGTGCCGCCGGGCGAGGTGACCATGGCCCGGAGTTTCTCGACCGGCTCGCCCGACTCGACCCACAGCGCGGCCGAGCCGAGGAGCGTCTGCCGCACCAGGCGAAGGGCCGTCTCGGGCGGCAGGCCGGCTGCCTCCCCGGCGCGCAGCATCGCCTCGGCGTACGCGAAGAAGAATCCGGGGCCGCTCCCGCTGACGGCGGTCACGGCGTCGAGCATGCCCTCGTCGTCGACGACGACGGCGTCCCCGACGCAGCGGAAGATCCGCTCCGCGAGCGCGACGTCGGCGCCGGTGGCCGTCGCTGCCGGGACGAGGACCGTCATCCCGCGGCGGACGAGCGCCGGCGTGTTCGGCATGGCGCGGACCGCCCGCGTCGCGGACCCGAGGCCGCGCGCGAGCGCGGCGAGCGGAATTCCCGCGGCGATCGAGATCACCAGGTGGCGCGCCTCGAGCACGCGTGCGAGGTCGGCGAGCACCGCAGGCATCACCTGCGGCTTGACGGCGAGCACCAGCGTGTCGGCGGCACGGGCGAGCGCAGCGAAGTCGGCGACAGGCTCGCCGCCGGTCTCGGCGCGAAAGCGCTCGCACGCGCCCGCGTCCGGGTCGGTCGCGAGCAGCCGCACCGTCCCGGTCTCGCCCGCGTCGCGCTCGAAGCCGGCGCGAAGCCCGCCGCCGAGCGCGCGCGCCATGTTCCCCGCGCCGACGAAGCCGATCGTCGTCATGCCGGACCTCGCGTCGCGCGCGGCGGGCGCGGGCCGAAGATCGCCGTGCCGATGCGCAGCAGCGTCGCGCCGGCGGCGACCGCGCTCGGGTAGTCGCCGCTCATTCCCATCGACAGCTCCCGCAGGCGCTCGTAGCCGATCGCGCGGAGCCGGTGCAACGCGGACGCGAGCTCCTCGAACGCGGCGCGCGTCGCGGCGGCGTCCGCGTCGGCCGGGCCGATCGTCATGAGCCCCTCGACGGACAATTCCGGGATGCGGGCGAGCTCGCCGACCAGACGCTCGACCTCGTCCGGAGCGATGCCCGACTTCGCGGGGTCGCGCGCGACGTTCACCTGCACGAGGACGCGCGCGGGCGCCGCGGAGGACGCACGCGCCCCGAGCGCCTGCGCGAGGTCGAGCCGATGCACGGTGTGGACGACGTCGAACGTGCGCGCGGCGAGCGCCGCCTTGTTCCGCTGAAGCGGGCCGATGAGGTGCCAGCGCGGGGCGGCGTTCGCGGTCGCAGCGCCGGACGGAGCGCGGACGTCCGACGCGCCGGCCGGTGGCCCCGCTTCGCGGGTCGCCTGCGCGAGCGCGGCGCGCTTCGCGGCCGCCTCCTGGACGTAGTTCTCGCCGAGGTGCCGCGCGCCGGCGCCGACCGCGGCCGCGAGCGACGCCGCGGGCTGCCCCTTCCCGACCGCGACGATCGCGACCTCGTCCGCCTGGCGCCCGCAGCCGACCGCGAGGCCGGCGACCTCCGATCGGAGCGCGCGCCAGCGGAGCGCGATCGCCTCCGCGGGCAGAGGCGCCCCCGGCTCCGGGATCCCGAGCCGGCGCGCGAGAACCTCCGCCTCCTCGAGCGGAAGCCCGATGACCCCGGTCGTCGATCCGTCGACCGCGCACACGAACGACGGCGGCCCCGCCTGGATCGCGTATGCGCCGGCCTTGTCGAGCGCTTCTCCGGTCGCGACCCAGTCGGCGATCTCGCGATCGCCGAGCGGCCGGAAGCGGACGCGGCTCCGGCTCATCGCGGCGGCTCGCGTCTCGCCGTCGCGCGCCCACGCGACGGCGGTCAGCACGACGTGCTCGCGCCCCGCGAGGCGCGCGAGCATCGCCGCGGCCGCGCGCTCGTCCGCCGGCTTCCCGAGGACGTCGCGTCCGAGCACGACGATCGTATCCGCGGCGAGCACCCAGGCATCGCGCGCTTCGGCGCTCACCCGGCGCGCCTTCTCGTCGGCCATGCGGCGCGCATACGTCTCCGGCTCCTCGTCCGGCATCCGCGTCTCGTCGACGTCCGCGGGCCGCACCTCGAAAGGATACGCGATGCGCGCGACGAGCTCGCGGCGACGCGGCGATCCCGACGCGAGCACGACGCGCATCCCCGCGGTTTAGGCGTTGGCGGCGCGCCCGTCGACGCCGCGGCGTTGACGCGCGGGACCTTCCCCCGTACGGTTCGGCGAGCTCGGCGGCCGTCGGAAAGACCGCCTCGCGGACGACGAGGAGGGGTGGCGATGAGAACGAGCGACGAGGCTTCGGCCCGGCGTGTCCGGCGCCGACGGCGTGCGGCGGCGGTTGCGGGAAGCGTCGTCGTCGCGACGGCGATCGTCGCACCGCCGGCGGCGGCCGCGACGGCACGCGCTGCGGCTGCCGCGCCGCCACCCGCGGCCCTCCGCGCACGCGCCCTGGCCGCACGCGAGGGGCTGCTGAGCGAGCCCGCGCCGCGTCCCGCGCCGGGCGATGCTCTTCAGCTGACCTGGTGGGGCAACTGGCACAACTGGGGCTACCATCCGTGGTGGCACAACTGGCCCAACTGGCGGAATTGGAACAACTGGGGGAACGGGCCCGGGATGTTCTCGGGCTGCAACTGAACGCGCGGCGCGCGCTTCGGTGGATCGTCGCGGTGCTCGCGGCCGGCGTCGTCGCCGGGTGCGGCACGGCGTGCAGCGCGCCGCCGGGAGGAACGCCGCGGACGACGGCGACGGCGCCCGGCGCGCCGGTCATGCGCACCGCGACCGTTGCACCCGCTGCTGCCGCGTCGCCCACCGGGGGCGACGCGGCGGCACCGGCCGCCGCGCCGGGCGATCCGCTGCCCGAGCGCATGCGCGTGTACGCCGCCGCGCGCGCGTCGCTGCGCGCCGGCCGGACCGACGAGGCGCGCCGCCAGCTCGCCGTCGCCGAGACCGTCCTGCCCGAGCTCGGCGACTACGCCTTGATCGACGGCGCGCGGCTCGCCGAGCGCGGCGGTGATCGCGCCGCCGCGCGCGCGAAGTACGACCGGCTGCTCGCCCAGCATCCGGACAGCGTGTGGGTCGCCGCCGCGGCGGTCGAGGGCGGTCGGATCGCACTCGACGACGGCGACGCCCGCACGGCGATCGACCTCTTCGACCGCGCGCTCGCGGCCGAGGAGGCGACCCAGGCGGACGCCGCTCGGATCGGGAAGGCGGAGGCGCTCGCCGCGGTCGGCGACCGCGCCGGCGCGTACGCGATCGCGGACGACCTGCGCGGCAAGGGCGGTGCGGTCGGGGACGCGGCGCGCCGGCTCGGCGAAGCGCTCGAGGCCGCGGGCCCGAGCGCGCTCGGTGTCGACGGCGCCGAGCTCCGGCTCCGCATGGCGCGAGCGCGACTGCGCGAGGGCCGAGCGGGCGACGCCGCCGACGCGCTCGCGCCGCTGCTCGAAGCGCGAGCGCCGAGGCGCGGCGAAGCGCTGCTCGTGCTGGCGCGCGCCCGCGCGCGCCAGGGCGACGTCGAGGCCGCGCTCGCGGCGTACGCCGAGGCGGCGCGCGCTCCGGGCGATTCCGACACCGCCGGCACCGCGCTCTTCGAGCGCGGCCGCATGCTGTGGAACCGCGACGACGACGCGCCCGCGCAGGCCGACTTCGAGACCCTCGTCACGCGCTTTCCCGAGCACCCGAAGGCGCCCGATGCGCTCTTCGCGCTCGGGCGGATCGCGGAGACCGACGGCGACCTCGCGCGTGCCGCGCGCCGCTACGAGGAGACCGCGGCACGCGGCCGCGGCGACGCGCTCGCGCGCGAGGCGGCATGGCGCGCGGGCTTCGTCCGCTGGCTCGGGCGCGACTACACCGGCGCCGCGACGGCGTTCGCCGGGCTCGGCGCGGACGACGAGGCCGCATACTGGCGGGCGCGGGCGCTCGAGTCGGCCGGCGACCGCGCCGCGGCACGAACTCTCTACGAGGAGGTGCGGGCGCGGAACCCGCACGGCTACCTCGCCTGGTGGATCGACGAGCGTCTGGACGATCGCGGCGTCGCTGCGGCCAGCGCGCCCGCGGCTCCGGACCCGCCCGTTCCGCTCACGACGGCGCCGCCGCTGAGCGCGATCGGCACGTATCATTACACGCGCGGTGAGATCCTGCGCGCGCTCGGCTTCGCGCCGGACGCCGCGCGCGAGTACGCCGCGGTCGAGGCGACGAGCGGGCCCGATCCGCTCCTGCTCGCGCTCTATCGCGACACCGGCGCGTATGCCGCGATGATCCGCCTCGCGCACCGCCTCGACACGCGCGGCGACGCCGCGACCGAGCCCTACCTCTACCCGGATCCGTTTCGCGGCGAGTTCGAGCGCGCGGGGGAGCGGACGGGAATCGACCCGCTCCTCCTCGTTTCGGTGTCGCGGCAGGAGAGCCTCTTCGACCCGGACGCGCTGTCTCCCGCCGGGGCGCGCGGCCTCATGCAGCTCATGCCGGCGACGGCGAAGTCGCTCGCGGGCGCGGAGCTCGACGCGCGCACGCTCGACGTTCCCGACGCCAACGTCGACCTCGGCGCGCGCTACCTCCGCCGCCTCCTCGACCGCTACGACGGCAGGATCGTGCCCGCGCTCGCCGCCTACAACGCCGGGCCCGACCCGGTCGCCCGCTGGCAGGCACGCGCCGCCGGCCGCGACGCCGACGAGTTCGTGGAGCTCATCGCGTATCGCGAGACCAAGGGCTACGTGAAGGCGGTGCTCCGGAACTACCGCGCCTACCTCGCGCTCCACGGCGGCAGCTCGCAGGCCCCGAATTTATACTGACGAGGGGCTCGCGCCCCTCGCCCGTTTCGACAAAGCCGAAACGGGGCCCACTCCCACGGGCTCGCTTCGCTCGCCGCACGCTGGGCCGTGCCATCATGAAGCGACAGTGCCCTCTGGACGGCGTCTCAAGTCACGCTGCCAGCTCGCACCGTCACGCGGCGTCGTACGCGCGCAGGAACTCGTCCCAGCGGGTCGCCTTCGCGAACGCCAGGCGATCGTAGACCAGCTTCGCCTCCTGGACGATCAGCGGACAGTAGATGCTCACGCCCGACGACCGCGCGACCAGCGCGCCGACGTGGCGCTCCGCCGCGACGAGGCCGTCCGCGAGCGCCGCGGAGACGTCCTTCGCCGCTTCCCGGACCGCGCGGCTCTCGCAGCGCTTTCCGAGCTGCTTCGCGAGGTCGCCGAGGTCGACGAAGTCCTTCATGTCGTAGCGCTGCGTGTCCTTGACGGCCTTCGTGATCGCGCCGAGCTCGCCGTCCCGGAGCGCGTCGATGAGCGCGCTGGCGAGGCCGTCGACCGCGCGCGCGGCCGCGGGCGCGCTCGCGAGGTCGAGGAGCGACAGCGTGACGGCATCGCGCCGGTACGACTCCGCGTAGCGCTTCACGATCGCGGCGCCGAGCTGCTCCGCGCTCATCGCCGGCCGGGCAGCGAGGTCGGCGAGGATGCGGTCGTACGGCCAGCCGTCGCCGGGCTCGACCTCTTCGGACCCGACGACGAGCCGCGCGGATTCGCGCAGCTCGTAGCCGACCTCGATCATGTTCATGAGGCAGGCGTCGAAGCCCAAAAGATCGACCTTCCGCCGGAGCTTCGCCTTGACGGCGGCCAGCACCTTCGCGAGCTCCATGTTGTCGAGGAAGTCGCGCGCCGAGTCGTCGTAGGCGATGGCGCGCGCGCCGGGGCGCGGCGGCCGGAGCGCCCGGCGCACGGTCGTCGAGAAGAGCGCGCGGCGATAGCGGCGCGCGAGCGCCGCCGCGACCACGCGCCGCGGAACGGCGCCGTTCCCGGCCGACGGGCGGCGCGCGACCGTGGTCCCGGAGCGCGCCATGCCGCGATACACGTCGGTCTCGTCGATCCCGCTGCCGTGGTTCCAGATCACGAGAAGGACGCGCTGCGAGGGGCTCCGCGCGATCCCCCACCGGAAGAAATCGATCGCGACCTTGGGATCGCCGGTGTCCGTCTCGCCGAGGTCCATGACGACGTCGTCGTCGAGCGTCGTGCCCTTCTGGACGTGATAGCGGCGGGTGTGGTCGTCGCGCATGGTGTCGAGCTGGACGTAGACGTCGACGGCGCTCGTCGAGCCGACCTTCTTCAGCTCCTGGATGTCGGAGAAGCCGAAGCTCTCGAGGTCGTTGTCCCCGGCCATCCAGACGAGGACGGTCCACTCCTTCTTCTTCGCCATGGCGGACCTCCCGCGGCAGCGAGCACCCGTGACGCTCGCGACGCCGCGTGTACCGCGCAGGACAAGATTTTGTCCAGCGCGAAGCGTCAGGCGAAGCGCGGGTGGTCGGCGAGCCTGCGGACGACCCCGCCGAACGCGCCGTTCGTGAGCGCGACCACCACGTCCCCTTCCCGCAGGTCCTCCTCGACCGCCGCCGACACGGCCGCGTGATCCGGCGCTGCGAGCGCCCAGCGCCCGCGCTCCCGAACGACCCGCACCGCCTCGTCGGGCGAGAAGCGCTCGACCGCCGGGACCTTCTCCGGGTCGTGCACCGGCCCGATGACGACCCGGTCGGCCGCCGCGAGCGAACGCGCGATGTCGTCCTGGAAGATCCGGCGGCGGCTCGTGTTCGAGCGCGGGTCGAAGAGCGCCCACACGCGAGCGACCGGGAACCGGCTCCGGACGGCGGCCAGCGTCGCGGCGATCGCGGTCGGGTGATGCGCGAAGTCGTCGATCAGGACGGCGGCGCCCTGCCGCACGATCTCCTGGCGGCGCTTGACGCCGCGGAAGGTCGCGGCGGCCTCGCAAATCGCCTCCCGCGGCACGTCGAGCGCGCGCGCGAGCGCGATCACGCCCAGGAGGTTGCGGGCGTTCATCGCGCCGAGGAGCGGGCTCTCGATCGCCAGCGTCTCCGCGGGTCCGACGGCGGCGAAGCGGAGCCCGCCCGGGCCGTCCGCGAGCTCCACGGCCGCCCAGGTCGCGCCGGCGTCGCTGCGGTCGGAGAACGTCGCGTACCCCCGACCGCTCGCCTCCGCGACGTCGACCGCGTGCGGGAAGTCGGCGGACACGAGGAGCGGAGCAGCGGGAGGCAGGATGTCGAGCAGCTTCGCGAAGCTCTCCTTCACCTGAGCGAGGTCGCGATAGATGTCGGCGTGGTCGAACTCGACGGCGGTCACGATCGCGGCTTCCGGGCGGTAGTGCAGGAACTTCGGCCCCTTGTCGAAGTAGGCGGAGTCGTACTCGTCGCCTTCGAGCGCGAACTCGCGCCCGCGGCCGAGGGCGTAGCCGCGCGGCAGGTCGATCGGCGCTCCGCCGATGAAGTATCCCGGGTCCCGCCCCGCGACGCGCAGCGTCCACGCGAGGAAGCTCGTCGACGTCGTCTTGCCGTGCGTCCCGGCGACGACGAGCGGCATCCGGCCCGGCAGGCAGAAGTGCTCGAGCGCCTCGGGGAGCGAGATCGTCGGGATCCCCTGCATGCGGGCCGCGACCGCCTCCGGGTTCACCGCCGTGATCGCGTTTCCCATCACGACGAGGTCGGGACGCGGCACCAGGTTCTCCGCGCGGTAGCCGCGCGCGACCGGCACGCCGAGGCGCGCGAGCTCGTCGCTCGCGGGCGGGTAGACGTCGAGGTCCGAGCCGCGCACGCGATGCCCGAGCTCGCGGAAGAGCCCGGCGAGCGCGACCATCCCGATCCCTCCGATCGCGGTCAGGTGGACGTCGAGCGGCCGCCCGCCGGCGTCGATCACAGGCCCTCCATCACGAGGTCGTGGATGCGGGGCCGGAACTCCGCGAGGCGGTCGTTGTCGCGCGACGGGTGGACGCGGTTCGTGAGCAGGACGACGTGCACCTCGCGCTCGAGGTCCATCCACAGCGACACGCCCGTGAACCCGAGGTGGCCCACCGTCCGCGGCGACATCCTCGAGCCCGCGCTCGAGCTGCGCGGCGACGGCGTGTCCCAGCCGAGCGTGCGCGTCGAGCCGGGGACCGTCTCGTCGAGCGTCCACATCGCCTGCACGAGCTCGCGCGGCAGGAGGTCGTGCTCGCCGCGCCCGGCCTTCTCGAGCGCCGTCGCGAGCGCGTCGACGTCCCGCGCCGAGCCGAAGAGGCCCGCGTGCCCGGCGACGCCGCCCATCGCGTAGGCGTTGTCGTCGTCGACCTCGCCGCACAGGATGCGCTTTCGCCACGGGCAGCGCGCGGTCGCCGCGATCATCTCGGAGACCGGCTCGATCCGGCGCGCGCGCATCTGCGTCAAGTCGATGAACGAGAGCGCGCGCAGGCCGAGCGGGCCGTAGATCCGCGAATGGCAGAACCGGTCGAGGGTCTGGCGCGTGATCGTCTCGACGACCTGGCCGAGCAGCATGAACCCGAGGTCGCTGTAGATGACCTTCGTGCCGGGCTCCGCCTCGAGCTTCTCGCGGTGGATCTGCTCGAAGACCCACTCCTTCGCGCCCCGGCTGGCGACGAAGTTGAGTCGCCCCGCCTGGCGCTCGAGGCGTGCGATGTCCTTGTAGAACGGGCGGTGGGCCGCGAGGCCGGAGGAGTGCGTCAGGAGATGGCGAAACGTGACGCGCCCCTTCCCGTGCACGCCGAAGTTGTGGAAGTAGCGCGTCACGCGATCGTCGACCGCGACCCGTCGCTCCTTCACCAGGAGGAGGAACGCGAGGGTGGTCGCGAGCGGCTTCGTGAGCGACGAGAGGTCGAACACGACCTCGGGGCGCATCGCCGCGCGCTCCGGCTCGATCGACCGCGAGCCGACCGCGCGCTCGAGCACGACCTCGCCCGCTCGGCTCACGAGCAGCACCGCGCCCGGGAAGACGCCCCGCTTCACCGCCTCGTCGAGGGCGTCCTCGACCGCCGCCCAGCCCATCAGGAGACCGCTGGGTCGACGCCCTCGAGCGCGCCCGCTGCGCCGTTCGGCCCCGGAGCGAGGCGGAGGCGGAGGCGAACGCCGAGCGGCACGGCGAAGTTGACCGGGCCGTGCCCGACGGGCGCGCCGAAGCCGATCGGCACGCCGAGGTCGGCGAGGCCGTCCTCGATCGTCCGGCAGATCTCCTCGGCCTCGCCACAGTCGAGCATCGTGCCGAACGCGATCCCGCGCACGCCGTCGAGCATCCCCGACTGGCGGAGCTGCAGCAGCATGCGGTCGATGCGGCGCTGCGGCCGCTCCGCGACGTCCTCGAAGAGCGCGATCGTGCCGGCGAAGCGCGGCGCGAACGGCGTCCCCGCGAGCGACGCGAGTACCGTCAAGCACCCGCCGAGCGCGGGCGCGACGACGTCCCCCGGGACGATCGCGCGCTCGACGGGGATCCGCCACGACGCGTCGCCGGACGCGAGCGCGAGAAGGTGGTCGAGCGCTCCGGCCTCGGCCTGGCGCGGGAGGTCGCTCGCGACCATCGGTCCGTGGATCGCCGCCACGCCGGCGGCGCTCACGAGCCGGGCGAGGAGCGCCGTCGCGTCGCTGTAGCCGATCACGAGCTTCGCGTGCGCTCGCAGCCAGGCAGGATCGAGCCCCGGGAGGAGCCGCACCATCCCGTACCCGCCGCGGGCGCACCAGACGGCGCGGACGGCGGGGTCGCCGAGCGCGGCGAGCAGGTCGGCGCGGCGCTCGTCGTCCGACGCCGCGAGGCAGCGATACGGGTCGCGGGCCGGCGGCATTCCGACCTCGAAGCCGCGGCTCTCGAGGAGACGCACGCCCTCGGCGAGGCGATCGCGGTCGACGACGCCGGACGCCGCGACCACGGCCACGCGATCCCCCGCGCGCAGCGCCCGCGGCAGCACGATGCGCTCCGCGACCGTCGCGGCCACTCCACCGCCGCCTACAGCTTCCACGACCCCTCGCTCCGACCGCCCCGCACGCCGCCCGCGCGCCTCCCCGTGGGGCGACGCCTTATTTGCGAACACGACCGCGAGTCAAACCCCGGACGTCGCGTGTTGCAAACGAGGACCCCAGTGGTACCGCTCGTGAGGAGCCTTCGGCGCGCTCGCACGCAGGGCGCGCGTCGATCCCATCGTGCGCCCCTCTCCGCAGCAGGTCGCGAGCATCGGACGATCGATCGTCGATGCAGTGGTGCGCGCGGACGCCGTCTCGATCGCGGGTCCGCACGAGCCGGCGATCGCGGCCGTCACCGACCGCCTCGAGGCCTACTTCAAGGCGACCGCCTCGCTCGCCGCCGACGCCGAGCGCCTCGCCGACGAGCACCTGCGGAGCGCCGGTCGCGAGGCGGTCGGCCTCGACCGCCGGCGCGTCGTCCAGATGATCCAGGAGAAGCTCGCCAGGGAGCGCGGCTTCCCGCTGTGACGGCGATGCGACTGACCGAAGCTGCCGCCTCACACCTCGCGCACCAGGCGCTCGCCGCGCTCAAGAAGTCGGGGGCGCAGGTACGGAACGAGCGCCTCGCGCTCGCCGAGATCAAGCGGGCGCTCGCGAGCGCGCTCGATCGCGATCCCCGGATCGACGAGACCGTCCGCCGCCGGATCGCCTCGCTCGCCCGGCCGGTGCCCGTCGGCAGTGCCGAGTACGAGATCCTCTACCGCCAGTACTACGAGCAGGAGGCGCGGAAGCACCGGAGGTAGCGGCTCCTCGCCCCGGCGGCTGGCGGTCCGGAAGCGCTCTGCTAGATCGTGTCGCGACTTCGCGACGGGGGCGGACTTGACAGTCGACGAGGCGTGGTTACATCGCCCTCGCCTTGGCGGGTCCGGCGCGAGCACGCGCTGAGCCCGTGGAATTTCCAAGCAAATCTGGTTCCCGAAGGGGGACGAAAGGAGAGGGAGCTCGATGAAGATCCGTCCACTGCAGGACCGCGTGATCGTCCGGCGTGTCCAGGAAGAGGAGAAGACGAAGGGTGGGATCATCATCCCGGACACCGCGAAGGAGAAGCCCCAGGAGGGCAAGGTGGTCGCGGTCGGCAAGGGCAAGGTCGACGAGGACGGCAAGGTCCGGCCACTCGACGTGAAGGCCGGTGACCGCATCTTGTTCGGGAAGTACTCCGGCACCGAGATCAAGATCGAGGGCGAGGAGCACCTGATCCTGCGCGAGGACGACATCCTCGGCGTTCTGGAAGGCTGAAGCAAAGCGAGTCGGAGGAAGATCACAGATGGCAGCGAAGATCGTCAAATTTGGCAGCGACGCGAGGGAGAAGGTCCTCCACGGCGTGAACATCCTGGCGGACGCCGTGACCGTCACGCTCGGCCCGAAGGGACGGAACGTGGTGCTCGAGAAGTCGTTCGGCGCCCCCAACATCACGAAGGACGGCGTCACGGTCGCCAAGGAAGTCGAGCTCGAGGACAAGTTCGAGAACATGGGCGCGCAGATGGTGAAGGAGGTCGCCTCGAAGACCTCGGACGTCGCCGGCGACGGCACGACGACCGCCACCGTCCTGGCGCGCTCCATCTTCGTCGAGGGGGCGAAGATGGTGGCCGCCGGCCACGACCCGATGTCGATCAAGCGCGGCATCGACAAGGCCGTGCAGCACGTGATCGCCGAGCTGAAGAGCCTCTCGAAGCCGACGAAGGACCAGAAGGAGATCGCCCAGGTCGGCACGATCTCGGCGAACAACGACGCCACCATCGGCGGCATCATCGCCGAGGCGATGGACAAGGTCGGCAAGGACGGCGTGATCACGGTCGAGGAGGCGAAAGGCCTCGAGACCACCCTCGAGGTCGTCGAGGGCATGCAGTTCGACCGCGGCTACCTCTCGCCCTACTTCGTCACCGACCCGGATCGCATGGAGTGCGTGCTCGAGGACGCGTACCTGCTCATCCACGAGAAGAAGGTCAGCACCATGAAGGACCTTCTCCCGATCCTCGAGCAGATCGCGAAGACCGGGAAGCCCTTCATCCTCGTCGCCGAGGACGTCGACGGCGAGGCCCTCGCGACGCTCGTCGTGAACAAGATCCGCGGCACGCTCCACTGCTGCGCGGTCAAGGCGCCCGGCTTCGGCGATCGCCGCAAGGCGATGCTCGAGGACATCGCGATCCTCACCGGCGGCCGTGTGATCGCCGAGGAGCTCGGCATCAAGCTCGAGAACGTGAGCCTGAACGACCTCGGCCGCGCGAAGCGGATCGTCATCGACAAGGACAACACGACCATCATCGACGGCGCCGGCAAGAAGCCCGAGATCCAGGGCCGCGTGCAGCAGATCCGCTCGCAGATCGACGAGACGACCTCGGACTACGACCGCGAGAAGCTGCAGGAGCGCCTCGCGAAGCTGATCGGCGGCGTGGCGGTCATCCGCGTCGGCGCGGCGACCGAGGTCGAGATGAAGGAGAAGAAGGCGCGCGTCGAGGACGCGCTCCACGCGACGCGTGCGGCGGTCGAGGAAGGCATCGTCCCCGGCGGCGGCGTCGCGCTCCTGCGCTCTTCGGCGTCGCTCGAGAAGGTCTCGGTGGCCGACGAGGAGAAGGTCGGCGTGTCGATCGTGCGCCGCGCCTGCGAGGACCCGATGCGCTGGATCGCCACGAACGCCGGCCAGGAGGGCTCCATCGTCCTCGACCGCGTCCGGAACGGCAAGGGCTCGTTCGGCTTCAACGCGGCGACCGAGCAGTACGAGGACCTCATCAAGGCCGGCATCATCGACCCGACCAAGGTCGTCCGCACGGCGCTCCTGAACGCGTCGTCGGTCGCCGGTCTCCTCCTCACGACCGAGGCGATGATCGCCGAGAAGCCGGAGGAGAAGGGCGCCGGCCCGGCGGGCATGCCGGGCGGCGGCATGGGCGGCATGGGCGGCATGATGTGACGTAGGAACGAGCGTCGCGGCTCCGGGAGAGGAGCCGCGACGGGGGAAGGGCGCGGGGCGAGAGCCTCCGCGCCCTTTTTCTTTTTGGCGCCCGCCGGCGTGCGCAACGCGTATCGCGGCGCGATTCAATTCTGGCGGAAGGTCGACCAGCGGGCGTAGGATGGCCAGCCATGTCTCGCGGGATCCTTCTCGGCACCGCCGCGGTCGCGCTGCTCGCGTGTCTCGCCGTCCCGCCGGCGGCGCGCGGCGAGGACCGCGCCGGGTACCTCCAGCAAAGTCCGGGTGCGGGCGATCCGGCGGACATCGACGCCTGGCGCAAGGGGGACGACCTCGGCGGGCTCACCCCGTACCCGCCCGCGCCGCCCGGGACGCCGAACCCGGGGAAGCCCCTCTATCTCTTCGGAGGCCGCTTCGGGACGTCGTACGGCGCCCCCGCGCTCGGCATTCCGTTCGCCGAGTGGTCGCAACGCATGAGGGCACAGCGGGCGTCGGTCGACGCGGCCGCGCGCAGGATGCTCACCGACCGCTTCGACCTCACCTGTCGCACCCGGGAGGGCGTGACCATGAGCCGCGCCAAGCCGCAGCCGATCGGGCCGGCGGCGAAGCTTCCTGCCGGCGTCGCGAGCTGGGAGGAGTACGCGGCCCTGCCGCCGGACGAGATCAAGCGCCGCGGCGACTTCCCGTGGGTCCCGCTCGGCCATCCCCTGCATTCCACGGCGCACATGGTGTTCCCCGCGCAGTGGACGCGCGTGCACCCGGAGCACGAGCGCTTCGACGTCGGCTTCGACATCCCCGACTGCTTCCTTCCGGAGTTTCCGCCGCCTCTCTACTTGACGACGCATCGCGAGCTCGGCGACGTCACGCGCGGCGTCGAGATCACCTACGGGAACTACTTCGACATGTTCGACGGGCTCATCACCCCCGAGCAGATGGAAGGGCTGCGCCTCCTCGTCACGCCGTTTCAGACGACGTGGTTCAACGTCACCAACCATCGCGTCACGGCACAGCCGAGCCAGGGCGTGAGCTGCTTCTCCTGCCACGTGAACGGCCACACCAACGGCGCGATCGAGCTCGCTCCGGACTCGCGGCCGAACTACGCCCGGCTACGCGTCGACTCGCCCACCATGCGCGGCAACTGGGCGCAGCTCGTCCTCTCGTCGAAGCGATCGATCCACACGATGGACCACTTCGCCGAGGTCGAGGAGTACTTCGACGGCGACACGGCGATGCTCGCGGCGATCGGCGGCCGCACGCTCCAGAAGCCGCAGTCGAACCACATGGGCGACTTCAACTCGATCATCGACTTCCCGCCGGCTCCCAAGCTGGACCCGCTCGGCCGTCTCGACCCGTCGAAGGCCACCGCCGAGGAGCTGCGCGGAGAGGCGCTGTTCGAGGGCAAGGCGCGGTGCGCCGCTTGCCATCCCGCCGCGCAGCAGTTCACCGACAACGGGATGCACGATCTGCTGGTCGAGCGATTCTACGTCGGGCGACCCGAGGGCACGATCAAGACGTTTCCGCTGCGCGGGATCAAGGACTCGCCGCCCTACCTGCACGACGGCCGATTGCTGACCCTCGAGGATGCCGTGCTGTTCTTCGACGTCGTGCTCGGGACGCATCTGACGGCGTCCGAGAAGAGCGACCTCGCCGCGTACCTGCGCGCGCTTTGATTCGACGAAGGGGTCGAAGCGCGACGCGCGTGATGGACAGCTCGTTCCGGCGGGTCTAGCGTCCGGCCATGAAGGGAACGGCGCTCATCACGGGGGCGTCCGCCGGTCTCGGACGCGACTACGCGAAGCTCTTCGCCGCGGACGGGCACGACGTCGTGCTGGTCGCGCGGCGGCGCGAGCAGCTCGAGGCACTCGCGCGCGAGCTCGGCGCGGCGCATCCCATCGCAGCGCACGTCCTGCCGTACGATCTCGCCGACCGCGGCACGCCGCAGCGAATCGCCGCCGACCTGCGCGAGCGCGGGCTCGCGATCGACTTCCTGGTGAACAACGCCGGGTTCGGATCGACCGGCGCGTTCGCCGAGTCGGATGCCGGACAGCAGCTCGACATGATCCAGGTGAACGTGACCGCGCTCGTCGAGCTGACGCGCCTTCTCTTGCCCGACATGCTGGCGCGGCGCCGCGGGCGAATCCTGAACGTCGGCTCGACGGCGGGCTTTCAGCCCGGGCCCTTCATGGCGACGTACTACGCGACCAAGGCGTTCGTGAACTCCTTCACCGAGTCGCTCGCCTTCGAGCTCTCCGGGACCGGCGTCACGGCGACCGTCAGCTGCCCGGGCGCGACCGCGACCGAGTTCGCGGGCCACGCCGGCAACGACAAGTCGCTCCTCTTCCGGCTCGGCGCCGCCGACTCGATGACGGTCGCGCGCGAGGGCTACGCCGCCATGCATGCCGGCAAATCGATGGTCGTCCACGGCTTCACGAACAAGCTCGGCGTGCAGGCGCTGCGCGTGAGCCCGCGCGCGATGGCGACCGGACTCGCGGCGCGGCTCAACCGCGCCTGAGCGACGCGCGCACGACGCCCGCGGCGGTGGCCCGACCGAGGTGCGCGGTGATCCGACCGGATGCTCGCCCGCGGTCACGGGCACCCAGATTCCCACTCGAGGCCGCCGGAAGGCGCGCTCTTCCGCGATCGCGCGCGGGCGTCGCGGCGGGCGGACGGTCAACCGGCTCGCCGGCCTTCGAGCTGCGCCGTGAGCTTCCGCGTCGCGACGAAGACGTAGGCGGTGCGCACCAGCGCGGCGACCTCTTTCCAGTCCGGCTTCGTGTCGAGCACCATCCCGACCCAGCCGCTCGGGCCGACGTACGGCGGGCGGAAGAATCGCTCGGGGTCGGCGTCGATCAGCGCCTCCTGCGCGCCGAGCGGCTGCGGCAGCCAGACCGCGAGATGCTCGGCCCCGTGGTGATGGTCGTCGAGCATCGCGAACACCTTGCCCTTGCCCGCAAACCAGGTCGGCTCGCCGTGCGACAGCTTCTCGTTCGCTTCCGGGAGCGCGAGGCAGATCTTGCGGAGGCGCTCGACCAGTCGTTCCCGCGCCGGCGTGCGAGCGCGAACCGGATGCGACGTCGTCGAAGGCTGCTTCTTCGCGCCGACCGATCTCGCCCCCCTTCGCACCCGAACGTGATCGCCGACGGCGCCGAGTTGGGCAAGCCGGGACGTCGTCGGCGTTGGCCGCCCGCATCCATGCGCGCTAGAGAGGCCGCAGAGTCACTCGTGACGGCAACACTCGAGGAGCGGATCGCGATCGCGCGCGCTCACGCGGCCGCCGAGCGGCGGGGCGACCTGGAGGCGACCCTCGCGACGCTCGACCCCGACCCGCTGTACGAGCTGCTTCCGGTCGGACGCGCCTTCCGCGGCATGGACGCCGCGCGTCGCTACTACGAGCACTTCTTCGCGAACTTTCGTCCGCTCGCGCGCGCGTCGGAGATGCATGCGGAGTGGGCCAACGAGGTCGGCGTCGCGCAGGAGTACACGATCCATCTCCACCTCGCCGACGGCAGCGAGGAGCGGCATCGCCTGATCGCGATCCTCACCTTCGGGAAGGAGAAGCTCTCCGGCGAGCGCGTCTACGCGAGCGACCGCTTGCTGCGGCTGATGTTCGGGCCGGCCTACGACCTCGCGATTTAGGCGCCGGTCGCGACGGCAATCATCTCGCGGGAGATCTGGGAAACGTTCGTCGGCTGGGACCGGAGTTGCGGCAGCATGTCCGGGGTCAGCATCATGTGGGTCGCGAAGCGGTCGTCGGGGTGGTCGAGCGGGCACGTCACGAGCCGCTCCCACGTGCGGTGGTGAAGCATGGGCTCGTGCGAGTCGTTGTCAAGGCATAACTTCGTTGCGTACGGGGGACGGGACCGCTCGGTCGTCGCCTTCGCGCGTCGCTGGGCTTCGCCGGGCGCGCCCGGGACGCCGTCTGCCGATGCGCCGCCGGCTCGCGCGGCCAACGGACACCGTCGCGAGCACGACGAGGAGAAGAGCCGCGACCGGGCTCGATCGGCGCGCAGGCGGCGGCGCGCTGCCGCCCCGTGCCGCGTCCGCCCTGCGAGGGATCCGGTGATGCTTCCGCGTGCGAGGTCACCCGGCGTGCAGACATGGGGCGTGCCTTCATTCGAGGCAGCGGCGATCGCCGGGGGGCGCCGCCTCGCGCCCGAGCACGCGGAAAGCCCACGACCGCAGCCACGGAGCCCGGCCGCAGACAGGCGCCTAGCCTTTCGGCGCCGCTTCCATTAACAACGATCCCAGGCCATCTCGTTCGACCTCGCCGGCCCTCAATTCCATGTTCGACGCTCTCTCCGACAAGCTCGACGCCGTCTTTCGCCGGATCCGCGGCACCGGCCGGATCACCGAGGCGAACGTCGAGGAGGCGCTGCGCGACGTGCGCATGGCGCTCCTCGAGGCGGACGTCAATTTCAAGGTCGCGAAGACCTTCATCGACCGCGTCAAGGAGCGGGCGATGGGGCAGGAGGTGCTGCGGAGCCTGACGCCCGAGCAGCACCTCATCAAGATCGTCCACGAGGAGCTGACCGCCATCATGGGCGGCGCGGCCGGCAAGCTCGACCTCTCGGGCGAGCCGCCGGCGGTCGTCATGCTGGTCGGCCTCCAGGGATCCGGCAAGACCACGACCGCCGCGAAGCTCGCGACCCTGCTCCTCTCCTCGCAGCGCCCGCGACGTCCCTTCCTGGTTCCGCTCGACCTGTCACGGCCCGCCGCGATCGAGCAGCTGAAGACGCTCGCCGCCCAGGTCGGCGACGGCTGCGGCGTCTACGACACGCCGTCCGCGGGCGGCGACCCGGCCGCGATCGCGAAGGCGGCCATCGTCCAGGCGCGCAACTCCGGCTACGAGGCCGTCCTCCTCGACACCGCCGGCCGGCTCGCGATCGACGAGCCCCTCATGGCCGAGCTCCGCCGCGTCCGCGACGCGGTGAAGCCGCGCCAGACGCTGCTCGTCGCCGACGCGATGACGGGCCAGGACGCGGTCACGGTCGCGACCGGCTTCCGCGACGGGGTCGGCATCGACGGCGTCGTCCTCTCGAAGATGGAAGGCGACGCCCGCGGCGGCGCCGCGCTCTCGATCCACGCGGTCACCGACAAGCCCATTCTCTTCGTCGGCGTCGGCGAGAAGCTGGCCGCGCTCGAGGCCTTCCACCCCGAGCGCGTCGCCTCTCGCATCCTCGGGATGGGCGACGTCATGTCGCTCATCGAGAAGGCGCAGGCCGCTTACGACGCGAAGCAGGCGGAGGCGCTCCAGAAGAAGCTCCGCAAGGACGAGTTCACCCTCGAGGACTTCCGCGATCAGCTCCGCGCCGTGAAGAAGATGGGATCCGTCGCCGACCTGATCGGGATGATCCCGGGCATGAAGAAGCTCACCAAGGGCCAGGACCTCGCGGGCGCCGACGACGACCTCAAGCGCATCGAGGCGATCATCAACTCGATGACGCGCCAGGAGCGGCACGATCACCTGATCCTGAACGCCAACCGGCGAAAGCGCATCGCCGCCGGCAGCGGGACGAGCGTCGCCGAGGTCAACCGGTTCCTCAAGCAGTACCAGCAGGCGCGGAAGGTGATGAAGAGCCTCACCAAAGGCGGGGCGCGCGGTCTCCTTGCTCAGCTGCAGGCCGGACGTTAACAACCGCGAAACCTCAAAGACCGCAAAATTCACTATTTCCGGCCGCGACAACGGGTAGAATCGCGTGCGGGAATCGAGGAGCTGGAATGGCAACACGGATCCGACTGACCCGTCACGGCAGCAAGAAGCGACCGTTCTATCGCATCGTCGCCGCGTCCACCGAGGCGCCGCGCGACGGCCGTTTCATCGAGCAGCTTGGCCACTACGACCCGACCAAGAATCCCGCCGTCGTCTCCCTCCACCTCGAGAAGCTCGAAGCCTGGATTCGCCGGGGCGCTCGCCCCTCCGAGACGGTGAACCGCCTCATGAGAAAGGCCGGCTGGAAGGGCGTCGCCCCGACCGCCGAGCCCGCGCGAGCTTCGTCCGAGGGGTGAGATCATGAAGGAACTCGTGGAAATGCTGGCAAAGCACCTCGTGAACCGTCCCGAGGAGGTCCAGGTGCGAGAGACCCAGGGCGACACGGCGTCGGTGATCGAGCTGCGCGTCGCGTCCGAGGACCTGGGGCGGATCATCGGCAAGCAGGGCCGCACCGCGAAGTCGATCCGGACCGTGGTGAACGCGGCGGCCTCGCGCATCAACCGCAAGGTCGTTCTCGAGATCATCGAGGACAAGTAGGAGCGGGTGTCGTCCCGGGGCCCCGACGCGAGCCGCGATCCGCGCGTCGTCCCGCTCGGCCGCATCGTGGCCGGACACGGCGTGCGCGGCCTGGCGCGGGTGAAGCCCTTCAACCCGGCGTCGCCGACCCTCGCCTCCTGCGGCGAGGCCCGCCTGGCGAAGCCCGGCCAGGAGCCGCGGACGCACCGGATCCGCGAGTGCCGTCCCCACCGCGGGATGCTGCTCGTGTCGTTCGAAGGGATCGACAGCCTGAACGACCTCGAGCCCTGGATCGGGAGCACGGTCGAGGTCGACGCCGGCGCGCTCGCGGAACCGGCGGAGGGCGAGCTCTACCACCACGAGACGCTCGGGCTCGAGGTGCGGACCACGGCCGGCACGCGCCTCGGGACGATCGTCGACGTGATGGCGCTCCCCGCGAACGACGTATGGGTCGTGCGCGAGGGCGGGGCGGACGCGGCCGAGGGCGCGCGCGAGTGGCTCATCCCGGCGGTCGCGCCGATCGTGACGGAGATCGACCTGCGCGCGCGCGTCGCCCGCATCGATCCGATCCCGGGCCTGCTCGACGTTTGACGCGCCCGCGCCGGGCGCGCATCGCTCGCACGAGCTTCGGGGTGAGACGCGGCGACGCCCGCCCCTCCCCGACCGGCACACCATGCGAATCGACGTGATCACGATCTTCCCCGAGTACTTCTCGGGGGTCCTCGCGACGAGCCTTCTCGGCAAGGCGATCGCCCGCGGCGACATCGACGTCCGGCTCCACCAGCTGCGCGACTGGGCGACCGACCGGCACCGCACGGTCGACGACACGCCGTACGGCGGCGGCGAGGGCATGGTGATGAAGATCGAGCCGCTGGTGGCCGCGGTCGAGGCCGTCGCCGGGCCTTCCGCGCACCGCGTGCTGCTCTCGGCACGCGGCCGGCGGCTCACGCAGCGCCGCGCAGCCGAGCTCGCCGGGACGGCGCAGCTCGTGCTCGTCTGCGGGCGCTACGAGGGCGTCGACGAGCGCTTCGGCGCGTACGTCGACGAGGAGCTCTGCGTCGGCGACTACGTGCTCTCGGGCGGCGAGGCGGCGGCAGCGGTCGTCATCGACGCGATCGCGCGGCTCGTCCCGGGCGTGATCGGGAACCGCGCATCGCTCGCCGAGGAGTCGTTCGCGGACGGGCTCCTCGAGTACCCGCAGTACACCCGCCCGGAGGTCTTCCGGGGGATGCGGGTCCCGGAGGTCCTGCTCTCCGGCAACCATGCCGAGATCGCCCGCTGGCGGCGGGACTCGGCCCGCCGCGCGACCGCAGCCGTTCGGCCCGACCTCCTGGAGCGGGCGGGGTCCGGCGGGGGCGCCGCGCCCGGCGCCGGCGAGCCCGGCGCGGGCGAGAGGAAGGACGTCGCCGGCCCGGAATCCGCCGAAGAGCGCCCGCAGGGCCCCGACGAGCCGCCCCGCGGGGGCCGCTCCGGAGCCGGCCGCGAACGACCGTGAGCGCGCGCGCCCCGCTCTACGTGGCCCTCCTGCACCACCCGGTCCTCGACCGGTACGGCAAGGTCGTCACGACCTCGATCACCAACATGGACGTCCACGACATCGCGCGCTCGTGCAGGACCTACGGCGTTCGCCGGTTCTACGTCGCGCACCCCACTCCGGCGCTCCGGGCCCTCGCCGAGCGGATCGTGGAGCACTGGCGAAGTGGGTATGGAAGTCGTTACAACCCCTCGCGCTACGCGGCGATCTCGCTGGTCGAGGTGTCGAACGACCTCGAGCAGACGATCGCCGCCGTGGAGCAGGATTCCGGTCGGATGCCCACCCTGGTCGCGACATCGGCACGCCCCCGTTCGGGCGCATGGACGTACGGCGAGCTCGCCGCGCGCCTGCGCGCCGACGCGGCGCCATGCCTCTTGCTCTTCGGCACCGGATACGGCCTCGCCGACGACGTGCTCGACCGCTGCGACGCGCAGCTCGAGCCGATCCGCGGAACGGCCGATTACAACCATCTGTCCGTCCGAGCGGCGGCGGCGATCGTTCTCGACCGGCTCGCTCGACCGAGCGAATGAGGAAGCCATGAGCACAGGCAACGTGATCGAAGCGATCGAGGCGGAGCAGCTTCGCAGCGACGTCCCCGCCTTCCGCCCCGGCGACACCGTCAAGGTGCACGTGAAGGTCGTGGAGGGCGAGAAGGAGCGCATCCAGGTGTTCGAGGGCGTCGTGATCCGGCGCTCGAACGGCGGCAACCGCGAGACGTTCACGGTGCGGAAGGTGTCCTACGGCATCGGCGTCGAGCGGACGTTCCCGGTGCATTCGCCGCGCATCGACAAGGTCGAGATCGTGACGCGCGGCCGCGTGCGGCGGGCGAAGCTCTACTATCTCCGCGAGCTCTCCGGAAAGGCGGCCCGCATCCAGGAGGAAGGTCAGCGTCGTTGAGCCAGACCGGCGGAGAGTCCGGCGCGCCGGGCGCCCCGAGCGCCGGCGAAGGTCTCGCGTTCAAGCACGAGATCGCCGCCGACACCGCCATCACCGGGAAGATCCACTTCCCCGGCGACGCCCGCATCGACGGGCGCCTGAAGGGCGAGGTGCGCGCCGACGGCCTCCTCGTCGTCGGCGAGTCGGCCGTCCTGCACGCGAACGTGCGCGCCGACCGGCTCGTGCTGCACGGCACGATCCAGGGCAACGTCTTCCGGACTCGCATCGCGGAGCTGCTTCCGGGCTCGCGCGTGCTCGGAGGCGTCGAGTCCGAGCGGCTCGTCGTCCACCCGGGAGCCCTCGTCGACGGCGAGTGCCGGATCGGCCAGCCCCACGAACGGGCCGCTGCGACGCCCAAGGTCGTCCTGCTCGAACGCCCGATCCAGGCGCGCGGCCGCTGAGCCAGGCGTCGCGGCGCCGTCGTCCGCGACGCGTCAAGCGCCGTCTGCCGGGAACACGTGGCACGCGACCGCGTGGCCGCCCGCGCCCGCGACCAGCTCCGGGCGCTCCGTCCGGCAGCGCGCCTCGGCGAACGGACAGCGCGGGTGGAACGCGCAGCCCGCGGGCGGCGCGAGCGGGCTCGGCGGATCGCCGGCGACCGCGGCGACCGCCGGATGCGGCTCCGCCGCCGGCTCCGGCACGGCCGCGAGGAGCGCGCGCGTGTACGGGTGGCGCGGCGCCGCGAGCAGGCGATCGCGCTCCGCGAGCTCGACGATGCGCCCGAGGTACATGACGGCGATCCGGTGGCTCAGGTGCGCCACGACGCGCAGGTCGTGCGACACGAAGAGGTAGGCGAGGCCGCGGCGCTCCTGGAGATCGGCGAGGAGGTTGATCACCTGCGCCTGGATCGACACGTCGAGCGCGGAGACCGGCTCGTCGAGGACGAGGAAGCGCGGGCCGAGCGCGAGGGCGCGCGCGATCCCGACGCGCTGGCGCTGCCCGCCGCTGAACTCGTGCGGGTAGCGGCGAGCATGGTCCGGCGACAGGCCGACCTCCTCGAGAAGACGCGCGACGAGCGCGCGCTTCTCGGCGCCGCGCGCGAGGCGATGGATCTCGATTCCCTCGGCGACGATCGCGCCCACCCGCATGCGCGCATCGAGAGATCCGTAGGGATCCTGGAAGACGATCTGCATCTCGCGCCGGAGGCGCCGCAGATCGCGCCGCGGAAGATCGGCGAGCCGCCGTCCGTCGAACACGACCTCGCCCGCCGTCGGCTCGAGGAGGCGGAGGAGGAGCCGGCCGAGCGTCGACTTGCCCGAGCCGGATTCGCCGACGACGCCGAGGGTCTCGCCGGCATCGACCGTCAAGCTCACGTCGGTCACAGCGTGCACGAACTCGCGCGCGCCGCCGAAGACGCCGGCGCGCACCGGAAAGCGCTTGGAGAGCCCGCGCGCCTCGACGAGCGGTCGGCCGGCGAGCGGGCGCGCCGCAGCCGTCGCAGCGCTCATCGCGCGTCCTCGAGCCGCGCCGGCGCGCCCGGAGCCGGCTCGACGGCCGGGAAGTGGCACGCGACCAGTCGATCAGCGGCGATCGGGCGCAGCACCGGGTCTTCGGCGGCGCAGCGCTCCCGTGCGATCGGGCAGCGGTCGCGGAAGCGGCAGCCGGAGGGGAGGCGCGCGGGATCCGGCACGACGCCGGGGATGGCGACGAGGCGGCTCCGGCGCTCGCGCAGGCGCGGGAGCGACTGCAGGAGCGCGGCCGTGTACGGATGCGCCGGCGCGCGGAACAGCTCGCGCACCGGCGCGCGCTCGACGATCCGGCCAGCGTAGAGGATCGCGACCTCGTCCGCCTCGTTCGCGACCACGCCGAGGTCGTGCGTGATCAGCATCATGCTCATGCCGAGGCGCTGCTTGAGATCACGCAGGAGGGCGAGCACCTGAGCCTGGATCGTGACGTCGAGCGCGGTGGTGGGCTCGTCGGCGATGAGGAGCGCGGGACGGCAGGAGAGCGCGATCGCGATCATCACGCGCTGCTTCATCCCGCCCGACAGCTCGTGCGGGTACGACCGCACCCGGCGCTCGGGATCGGGGATCTCGACCATGCGGAGCGCCTCGACCGCCTCCGCCCACGCGGCGCGCCTGCCGACCGGGCGGTGGAGGCGGATCGCCTCGACGATCTGCGAGCCGACCGTGAACACCGGGTCGAGTGACGTCGACGGCTCCTGGAAGATCATCGCGATCCGCCCGCCGCGGACCTCGCGCAGCTCGCTCTCCGGCAGCTCGAGCAGGTTCCGGCCCTCGAGCCACACCTCGCCCCGGAGGATGCGCGCGCTCTCGTCGAGGAGGCGGAGGATCGCCAGCGACGTGACGCTCTTTCCGGACCCGGATTCGCCGACGAGCCCGAGGGTCGCCCCGCGCGCGATCGCGAAGCTCACGCCGTCGACGGCGCGGACGGTGCCGCGCGGGGTCTCGAACGCGACCGCGAGGTCGCGGACGTCGAGGAGCGGATCGCCTGCCGCGCCGGCGCTGCGCTCGTCGGCGCGCTCGCTCGCCGCCGCGCCGCGCGTGCCCGCGTCGAAAGCCGTTCCGGCAGCGCCGCTCATCTTTCCGCCGTCGCGCGCGGGTCGAGCCGGTCGCGGATCTGGTCGCCGAGGAAGTTGAAGGCCATCGTCGTGACGGCGATCAGGACCCCGGGTGCCAGGATCCACGGGTAACGGTCGAGGTTCGTCAGGTTCTGCGCGTCCGACAGCAGAGATCCCCAGCTCGTGCTCGGCTCCTGGATGCCGAGGCCGAGGAGCGAGAGAGCGCTCTCGCCCAGAATGAAGCCGGGGATCGCGAGCGTCGACGCGACGATCGCGTACCCGCTCGCCGCGGGCACGACATGGCGCAGGAGGATGCGCGGCGTGCTCGCCCCGAGCGCGCGCGCCGCCTGCACGTATTCGAGCTCCCGGATCCCGGCGACGATGCCGCGCACGACGCGCGCAAATCCCGCCCACCGGATGAAGCTCATGAGCGCGACGATCAGGAGAAACGTCTCGGCGGGCGAAAGGCCGGGCGGGATCACCGCGGAGAGCGCGAGCAGGAAGTAGAACGCCGGCAGCGCCATCATGATCTCGCAGACGCGCATGAGCAGGTTGTCGGTCCAGCCGCCGGAATACCCCGCGACCACGCCGACCGTCATCCCGACGACCGTGCTGATCGCGACGCCGACCAGCCCGACCGCCAGGCTCACGCGCGCGCCGTAGACGAGGCGCGAGTAGAGGTCGCGGCCGAGCGCGTCGCTCCCGACGAGGAGGACGCGCGCATCCGGGTCGACCGGGGCGAGCAGGTGCCCGCGCGCTCCGAAGCGGAGGGGGATGCGGGCCGAGCGGTCGACCTCGTAGCGCCGGCGGAGGCTGTCGACGAGGCGCTGGGGGTGGACGTAGAGCACGCTTTCGCTCGCCCAGCGCGCGGGCGGGTTCACGTGAAGCCGCATCGGGGGCGCGTTGGGGGCGTCGCGGTGCTGCCGGTTCGGCGGGTAGAGCGCGACCCACGGCGCCGCCGCCGCCGTCAAGTAAAGGAACGCCAGCACGGCTCCGGAAATGCCCGCGCGCCACCGCCACCGCGATCGCCGTCCCGGGCCCGGCTCCGCGACGACGAGCTCGCCCGCGACGCCGCCTCCCGGCTCGATCACCGAGCGGCCTCGAGGCGCGAGAAGTCGATGCGCGGGTCGACGGCCATGAGCGCGACGTCGGCGAGCAGGTTCCCGACGAGCAGCATTGCGGAGCCGATCAGGACCGAGCCCATGACGAGGTAGATGTCGAGCGCCATCACGGCCTCCAGCATCAGCGCGCCGAGCCCCTGCAGGTTCATCACGTTCTCGACGAGCGCGGCGCCGCCGAGCAGCGTCCCGAGCTCGTAGCCGGCGAGCGTGACGAACGGGTTCAGGGCGTTGCGCAGCACGTGCTTGAAGAGCACGACGCGCTCGGGAAGCCCCTTCGCGCGCGCGGTGCGGACGAAGTCGGCGCGCTGGAGCTCGAGGATCGCGCCGCGCATGAGGCGCATGAGGCCCGCCATTCCGCCGGTCGCGAGCACGATCGTCGGCAGGACGAGGTGGTGCAGCCGGTCGGCGAGCTTGCCCGCGAGCGAGAGCTGCTCGTAGTCGAGCGACACCGTCCCGCCGACCGGGAACCAGCCGGTGAAGAGCGCGAGCCGCAGCAGCAGGAACGCGAGGAAGAAGTTCGGGACCGACATCCCGAGGAACGCGAAGAGCGACAGCGCGCGATCCGAGAGGCGTCCGCGCCGCACGGCGACGAGCACGCCGAGCGGAATCGCCGCTGCCCACGTGACGATGAGCGCCGCGACCGCGAGCAGCAGCGTGTTGCCGACGCGCTGGCCGATCAGCGTGGCCACGCCGATCCGGTGCGCGACCGACAGGCCGAGATCGCCGCGCACGACCTGCCCGAGCCACGCGAGGTAGCGCACGACGAGCGGCTGCCCGTACCCGAACTCACGCTTCATCGCCGCGATCGCGTCCGGGGAGATCGAGGGGTTCATCGCGAGCGCGGAGAAGAAGTCCCCGGGCGCGAGGCCGACGACGAGGAACGAGATGAACGTGATGCCGAGGAGCAGCGGCACCATCTGCGCGATTCGGCGGAGCAGGAACGCGAGCATGCCTGCCGGCACGTTGCCCCGCCGAGCGCGTTTTTCAAGCCGCTCGCCGACCGGTCGCCGGTTGAGAGCCGGGCGACCGCACGTTAGGGTCGCCGAGTCCAAACGAACCTCATGGCCCATCTCACCCTGCAGGAGTTCGAGGAAGCTTTGGAGGTGCTCGCCGACGGCGGGCCGCCCGAGAAGCTGCGCGACCGCCTCGCGCGCCTGAACGCGTTCCACTCGCGCCGCGGGCTCGGCTCGGTGCGCGCGATCTCCGAGCGCATGTTCGCCCTCAGCTCCGGCCTCCGGCGCGACGTGCCGCCGACGCGCGCTTTCCAGGCGCTCTGGATGGAGTACGTCGGCCACCGCCTGACGCGGAAGTCGGGAGAGCGCCTCGACGAGCTTGCCGACGCGATCAACTCGCACCTGCTCGAGGACGGGTCGATCAAGGAGGGCGACGAGGAGAAGCTCGAGAAGGTCCTCGCCGACTACGAGGACCTCCTCGCCCGGAAGGTCGGCGGCGTCGCCGCGCGCCTGGACACGTTGCAGAAGGCCGTCCCGGCGGTCGCCGCGATCCTGCGCGGCCGGCCGCGCCTGGACGTTCCTCTCGACGCGCCCGAGCCGGACGAAGACGAGCACGACCACGAGCACGGGCATCACCACGACCACGAGCACGAACACCACCACCACGCGCACGGCGAGCACGAGCACGGAGAGCCCGACGACGCGCCCGCCGAGGGCGCATCCGACGAGAAGCGCGCCGCGACGGCGAAGCGCGGCAAGTCGAAGGCCGCGGCCGGGCGCGCCGGCGATCAGACGTAGTAGCGCCGCACCACGACCGCGAGCGCGATCAGGTCGACCGCGATCGCGAACGCGACCAGAGCCGTCGCGAGCCGCCGCTCCGACACCCGGAGCCACGGGTTCTGGACGGTCAGCACCGCGACCGGCGCGAGCGGCAGCAGATGGCGCCCCTGCACGCCGTCCACGAAACGCCCGGCGACCGGCGTCCACGTGACGTAGATCCCCGCCATCACCGCCAGCACGCCGAGAACCCAGACGACGACCGCGACCGCGCGCGTGCGCGCCGGAAGCGACACGCTCGCATCGGTTCCGTCCACGAGCGCGGCGACGACGAGAGCGCCGAGCTCCGCGACGACGACGGCGTCCGGCAGCGGCGTGTCGAGCCAGCCCAGGATCCCGACCATCTGATGCAGCCAGGCGTCGGCGTAGGCGCGGGTCGCGCGCAGGCACGCGGCGAGGAACGACCCCGGGTGGGCGGCCATGAACCGCAGCTGCTCGGCGGGGACCTGCGTTCCGCCCGGGACCGTCGGATTCAACGGCACGACCAGGTGCCTCGTGAGCGCCGTCCAGCCGACCACGGCAGCGGCCGTCAGCGCGATCCCGGCAGCCGCGATCACCCGCCGGCGCGCCCGCGAGCCGAGCCGGCCGTCGGGAATCGCGAGCAGGAGGAGCGCGAGCGGCGCGTACGCCGTCTTCGCAAGGGCGAGGAGCGCGGGCGTCACCGCGAGCGCCGCGGCCCCGGCTCGCCCGACGCCGTCCCGCACGGACGCGCGCACGACGAGCGCGACGAAGAGGAGCGCCGTCGCGTTCACGAACCCGTCCGAGGAGACCGATGCCGCGACGAAGATCGACATCGGCGCGAGCGCGATCAGGAAGAGCGCGCCGCGCTGAAGCGGCGCGAGCGCGATCGCGGCCGTCGCGATCGCGATCCACGCGGCGAGGCTCGCGAGCCGACCGACGTACAGCAGCGCGATCGGCGGCGGGCGGAGCCGCCGCGCGATCGCCATCGCGAGCGACTGCGGCAGGTACCCGACCGGCGAGTAGAGCGCGGTGTTCGGAAAGGTCGCGAACACGCGGTGGCGCGCGCGCAGCCGGAAGCGGAAGCTCGCGACGACGTCGGCGATCCGCTGCTTCCGCTCGGGGTGGAAGTAGAGGTCGTGCGACACGGCGTCGGTCGTCGCGGAGAGGCTCGCGGGCACCCGGCCCCCGACGAGGAGCCTCGGCTCCGTCTCGCCGGACGCGACGCCGAGCTCGCTTTCGGCGACGAACCGGCCCTCGGATACCTGGAACGCCCGGTAGTAGTGGTTGTACTCGTCCGGCGTCTGGAACGGCGGGGTGACGACGGCGAAGGCCGTGCCGAAGACGGCCGCGACGATCGCGAACGCCGTTGCGAGCCATCGGGACGATGGGCGTGCCGGAGGCGGCTCGACACGCGCGCCGCCCTCGGCGCCGCGCGGCACGTCGTTGGCGAAGCCGGCCGCTCCGCTGCTAGAAGCCGGCGCGTCCATGCCCCCGCGACCCGTCCGGTTCGGTATCTGCCTGCCGCAGCACGGAAGCGCCTGGAAGGACGTCGTCGACGTCGCGCGCGCGTGCGATCGCCTCGGCTTCGATTCCGTCTGGGCGGTCGATCACTTCTTCGGGATTCCCGACGCGACGCAGCCGATCTTCGAGGGCTGGACGGAGCTCACCGCGGTCGCCGCCATGACCGAGCGCGTCCGCCTCGGCCACCTCGTGCTGTGCGTCAGCTATCGCCATCCCGCGGTCCTCGCAAAGATGGCGGCGACCCTCGACTGCGTTTCGGGCGGCCGCTTCGTCCTCGGCATGGGCGCCGGCTGGCACCAGCAGGAGTACCAGGCCTACGGGCTCCCGTTTCCGCCGATCGGCCGGCGCCTGCAGGAGCTCGACGAGGCGCTCGCGATCGTCCGCCGCATGTGGAGCGAGGAGCCCGCGACGTTCTTCGGAGAGCACTTCCACATCGAGGACGCGTACTGCCGCCCGCGACCGCTGCAGTCGCCGCACCCGCCGATCCTGGTCGGCGGGACCGGCGAGCGGGTGCTCCTCCGGATCGTCGCGGAGCACGCCGACGTGTGGAACAACCTCGGCTGGGCGCACCGCCAGCTGCCGGCGAAGATCGAGGTCCTGAAGCGCCACTGCGAGACCGTCAAGCGCGATTTCGACGAGATCGAGGTCTCGCAGCAGACGGTCGCGGCGATCGGCGAGACGCCCGCGGACGCGAAGCGCGCGGCCGACGCGGTGCGAGCGGAGGTGCCGTTCCTCGCCGGCGGCGACGACCTGATGATCGCCGGCACCCCCGACGAGTGCATCGAGCGGGTCCGGAAGACGGTCGCGATGGGCGCGACGAGCTTCGTGCTCAGCTTCGGGCGGAATCCCTCGATCGCGTCGCTGGAGCTCTTCGCCGAGCGCGTCGTGCCGGCGTTCCGCTGAGCCCGGTGGTGCGGGCGGCGGAGCGGACCGCTCCCCTTGCGGCTGGGCGTCCTGCAGGGGACGATTGTCGGGGCCCCCGAAGAAGCGCATGCGCCTCTACCTGATCTCGCCGACGCACTACCAGCGCGACGGCTCGCTCGTGAAGACGACGCAGTACTGGACGAGCGGCCTCACGCTGCCGTGCCTCAAGTCGCTCACGCCGCCGGAGTGGGAGGTGCGCCTCGTCGACGAGCTGATCGACGACGTCGACCTCGACTGGCCCTGCGACGTCGTCGGCATCGGCGCGATGGGCCCGCAGATCGCGCGCGCGTACGACCTCGCGGACCGGTTCCGCGAGCGCGGCCGGAAGGTCGTGCTGGGGGGAACGTGGGTCAGCATCTCGCCGCACGAGCGCTCGCTCGAGCACGCCGACGCGATCGTCGTCGGCGAGGCCGAGCGCGTCTGGGCGGAGTGCCTCGGCGATCTGGCGGCGGGGCGGAGCCGGGGCGTGTACCGCGCGGACGGCTGGATCGAGCCGCACGAGATCGCGCGCCACGATCCGCAGGACCTGCAGCTCGTCCGATGGGACCGCTTCCGCGCGAGCCCGCTCTACCGGCTCTACTTCCACTGGCCGCTCGTGTTCTCGCGCGGCTGCCCGCTGCCGTGCAGCTACTGCGCGGTCCAGACGTTCTACCGCCGCACCTACCGGACGCGACCCGTCGAGCAGGTGATCGACGACGTGCGCCGCATCAAGGCGCTCGGCGGCCGGAAGCTCCTCTTCCTCGACGACAACCCGATCGCCGACCCGGCGGCCGCGAAGGAGCTCTTCCGGGCCCTCATCCCGGAGCGGATCTCGTGGGCGAGCCAGTGCACGATCGAGATCGCGCGCGACCCGGAGCTGCTCGACCTCGCGGCCCGCTCGGGCTGCGCGCTTCTGTCGATCGGATTCGAGAGCCTCGACCACGACGTGCTGAAGCGCGTCAAGAAGGGATTCAACGCGCCGGCGCGCTACGCCGAGGACCTGCGCCGTCTGCGCGAGCGCGGCATCCAGGTGATCGCCCTCCTCATGGTCGGCATCGACGGTCAGACGACCGAGACGTTCCGGAGCACCGTCGACTTCCTGCGCGAGCACAAGGTCGCGCTCGTCAAGTTCTTCACGCCCGCGCCGTACCCCGGCACCGAGTTCCACGACCGCATGAAGGCCGACGGTCGCCTGCTCGACGACGACTGGTCGCACTACGACTACGGCTCGATCCTCGTCGAGCCGACCGGGATGACGCACCAGGAGCTGCGCGACGGCTTCGACGCCGCGTACCGGAGCTTCTACTCGCTCGGCTCGATCGCGCGCCGCATGCTCCCGCCGCCGCGCCGGAACCTCGTCCAGCACGCCGCGGGCGTCATCGCGAACCTCAAGACGCACGCGTTCCTCCGGCGCCACCCGACGGCGTGGGGCACGATCTCTTGACGAGCGCGCGATGACGAAGCCGGCCCGCCTCGCTCTCGGGATCGCGGCGGCCGGCGTCGGGTGCGCGGGCGCGGCGATCGCGACCGCAGGATCGCCGCGCTGGCTGTGGGCGTGGACCGCCGGCGCGTGTTGGGTCGCCGCGGCGGCGTACGCGGCGAACCGGCCGGAGATCTTCGGGAAGCGCTCGGGCCGCCTCTCCCGCTCCCGAGCGATCGCGCTCCTCCCCTACCTCCTCGCGTTCCGGATCGCCTGCGCGATCATGCGCGCGTGGCGGCGGACGCCGCGCGTGAGCCGCGTCGACTCGGACCTGTGGGTCGGCGGCCGCATCCGCGCGAGCGACGTCCCGCCCGGTACGGCGTTCGTCGTCGACCTCACCTCGGAGTTCTCCGCGCCCGCCGCGGTCCAAGGCCTCCCCGGCTATCGCTCGCACCCCGTCCTGGACGGCTCGTTCCCGCGCGACGAGACGGCGTTTCTCGAGCTCCTCGAGGAGATCGCGGCGCGCGACGGCGGCGTGCTCGTGCACTGCGAGTCGGGACGCGGCCGGGCGCCGACGGCGGCCGCGCTCGTCCTGCTCGCCCGCGGCCGCGCGCGCGACCCGCAGGCGGCGATCGAGATCGTCCGGCGCGGTCGGCCGTGGACGAAGCTCACCGCGACCGACCTTCGCTTCATCGCTCGGATCGCAGAGCGCCTCGCCGAGCGCGACGTTCGGCGTCGCGGCGTGGGCTGAGCGTCGCCGGTCGCTTCAGCCGGCGCAGCGGGATTCAAGCGCCGACGAAGTCGACGTCGCCGAGGTGCGCGGCAGGAACGAGGGCGGGGGCCGCCGCGATCGCGGCCGGCGCCCGCTCGGGGCGCGCGCGCTCCTCGATCCACGCGCGGAACCCACGCACGGCGCGGTGGAGCTCGATCTCGGCGCGGAGGCGAAGCCACGGGCGAAGCGGCGTCGCGATGCCGGCGGCGTCGCCCGCGAGGTGAACGTGGAACGCGGTACCGCGGTCGCCGGGGGCGATCCGGATCGCGACCCGGACCTGGCGGACGAGGCTCGTCGCCTCGCGCAGGACGAGGACGAGCTTCCGGCGCGGCTCGACCTCGACGATACCGCCGACGACCCAGCGCCGCCCGACGCGCCACCGCCCTTCGCCGGCGACCGGCTCCGGGCCCGCGTCGACCTCGTCCACGCGATCGAGCCACTCGGCGACCGACGAAAGATCGGTCAGCGCCTCCCAGACCAGTACCGGTGGCGCCGCCACGCGGCCCGACACCTCGACCTCGAAACCGGGCATTCCCCCCTTTCGAGCAAGACGCGAGCCGCGTCGGCCGGTGCCGCATCCGTCGAAAACGCGCGGTCCGCGGGCCGGGCCGCTGCCCGGCGGACGCCCGCGGTCGCAAAACGCGCCCCCGGTCCGGCGCCGATTCACGACACCGGTTCGCTCGCGATCAGGGGATGCCGGCAATCTTGTGAGTCTGGAGGCTCAGGCGCCAGCGCGGGTGGGCGCGGCAATAGGCGACCGTCCTCGCGAGGTTCGCGGCCACGTCCGGGCCGTCCATGGGCTGGAGGTAGAACACCTCGAAGTCGAGGTCCGAGACGCTCTCCGGCGTGACGTCGTGCGGGTACACGAGCTTCAGCTCGTTGCCGCGCCGCACCACGAGCTCCGAGCGTGGCTTGGGGCTCACGGTGAGCCAGTCGATGCCGCGCGGCGGCGCGATCGTCCCGTTGGTCTCGACCGCGGTCTCGAAGCCGCGCGCGCGGCACGCCGACAAGAGCGCCTCGTCGAGCTGGAGGAGAGGCTCGCCGCCCGTGAAGACCACGTACGGACGGGCGCCCGCGTCGGAGGCCGCGCCGTTGCGCCACGAGCGCGCGATCGCATCCGCCAGCTCCTCGGGCTCGCCGAACCGGCCTCCGCCAGGCCCGTCGGTGCCGACGAAATCGGTGTCGCAGAAATCGCAGGCCGCGTCCGCGCGGTCGGGCTCGCGCCCGGACCAGAGGTTGCAGCCCGCGAAGCGGCAGAACACCGCCGCGCGCCCGGCGCGCGCGCCCTCGCCCTGCAGCGTGTAGTACAGCTCCTTGACGGCGTAGCTCACGAGGTCGTCTCAGCCCGCGAGCGACCACGGCCCTGGCCGCGCGGCCGCCGTGAGCGCTTTCGAGAGAGTAGCCGAGCCGAGCGCGCTCCGCCGCGGTCGGGCCGTTTTTCCCTCTTGCGCTGCGCTTCCGAGCGCTGATAGCGCAGGCTCATGCGGATGCGACGCGCGCGTGCTGCCGGCACGTCGGGCGCGCTCGTAGCCGGGGTTTGCAGCATCCTCCCCCTCGCCGTCGCCCTCTTCCTCGCGGCCCCGCTTCGAGCCGAAGCCCAGACGAAGCTCTTCGATCTCGATCTCGACGATCGCACCGACCCGGTCCGCCCGGGCGAGAACGTGGTCTACGAGGTCAACACCGAGAACGGCCGATCGTTCGACGCTCCGGACGTCGTGATCACCGACTTCCTGCCGCCCGGGACCACGTACGTGAGCGCGCACCGTGCGCCCGACTACGCGGAGATCCCGGCGCAGGTCTTCTCCGATCGAGTCGAGTGGCACATCGGCGCGCTCGAGCCGTGCGGCCGCGTCGGCTTCCCGCCGTGCCGCGACATCTGGGCGACCTTCCACGTCGGAGGCGGGGTCGCGCCCGGGACCGTGCTCACGAACCACGTGGAAATGACGTCGAGCGACCCGGCGAACTTCCCGCTTCACCAGGACACGACGTACACGTCGGTCGGGACCGCCGCGATCCGGCGCGCGAAGGTGACGTTCCCGGTGCTGGCCGGACGCGACCGCGTCACCGTCGAGGCGGATCTCGCGCGCGACGGCCGCTCGACGCCGTTCGACCCGGCGCCGCCGACCATCGACCCCACGCAGGGCATCCGCGTCGTGCTGTCCGAGCCCGGCGGCGCGACGGCCCTCGACGTCACCGTCCCCGGGAGCGCGATCAAGTGCATCGGCTCCGCCTCGACGCGCTGCCGCCTCGACGACCCGCGCGTCTGGCGTCCGCTGGGCCTCGACCGCCTGAACGTCTTCCTTCCGCTCCCCTTCCTGCAGCGCAGCAACGCGCAGGTCATCGTGCGCACGAGCCAGATCTCGCTTCCCGACGACTTCGGGCCCGTCGTCCAGCTCCGCATCGAGTCGGGCAGCGACGTGTACACCGACGTCGCCGAGCTCACGCCGGGACCGAACCGCCTCGTCTACAGCCACAAGCAGAACGTGCCCTGACCGGCGCGCCATTGCCGACGCAGCCGGATCCGAGGGCGCCCCACCTTCCCGCGAACGAGACCCTGTCCGAGCGGCCCGCCCGAACGGATCCGGGCGGCCGAGGCCGGAAAAGTCGGCCTTGACCGCGCAGTCCACGTCCCGATAGTTGGCTCGACCGATCCTCCCGGCAGCGACGCGTGGGCTCCGCGTGGCGATCCGGCAAGGAGGTGGGACCGAACCGCTCGCGCGCTGCGATGGATCGGCCCCGCCGGAGAGCCCCATGGCGGTCCACCGCGCTTCTGGAGACGTTCGCAACGGCGCGCGCTCGCCCGCGCCCGCGGGCGCGAGCTTCGTCGGGCGGCAGTCGGAGCTCGCGAGGCTCGCTGCGAACCTCGCGGAAGCCCGCGCCGGACGCGGCCGGGTGGTGCTGCTCGCGGGCGAGCCGGGGGTGGGCAAGACCACGCTCTGCGAGCAATTTGCCGCGATCGCGCGGCGCGACGGCGTGCACGTCGTGTGGGCGCGGTGCAGCGCGGACCAGGGCGCTCCGGCCTACTGGCCGTGGATCCAGATCCTCCGCGCGCTGACGCGACATCCGCCGCTCGACGCCGTGCGCGCGAGCGCCCTCCGGATCGCCTCCGAGATCGCGGGATTCGTCGGCGTCGGCGATCCCCGAGACAGGGACGCCGAGCCCCGCAGCCCGCGCGCCGGCGGTCGGCTGCCCACGCGCCCGATCGAAGCCGACCTCGGACGCGACCCGGCGTGGGAGCGGCACGCGCTCTTCGAGTCGATCGCCGGCCTCCTGAAGCGCGCCGCGGAGACCGAGCCACTGGTGCTGGTCGTCGACGACCTGCACCTGGCCGAGGAGTCGTCGCTTCTTCTCCTCTCCTACGTCGAGCGCGAGATCCGGGAATCGCGGCTGCTCGCCGTCGCGAACTTCCGTGACGCGGAGACCGAGCCCCAGAGACCGCTCGCGCGCGTGCTCCCCGACCTGATCCGCGCGCCCCACGCCGAGCACGTCGTGCTGAACGGCCTGCGACCGCCGGAGGTCGCGGAGTTCGTCGCCGCGACGGCGGGACTCGCGGTGGACGAGTCGGTCGTCTCCGCGCTGCACGACGAGACGGACGGCAACCCGTTCTTCCTGCGCGAGATCGTCGCATTGCTCGCGAGCGAGGGCCGGCTCGACGTCCTCGGCGGGGACTCGCTGCGCGGCAGCTTCCGCGTGCCGCCGAGCGTCCGCGACGTGATCGCGTCGCGGCTGGACGGCGTCTCGCCCGAGGGGATTCGCACGCTCACGATCGCGGCGGCGATCGGCCACGAGTTCCGGATCGACGTCCTGCGCGCGGTGGCCGGGTCGTCGCCCGAGAGCCTGCACGACGTCCTCGAGGAAGCGGCGGCGGCGCGGCTCGTGACGCTGCCGGAGCCCGGCGCGCGCTCGTGCTCGTTCGCGCACTCGCTCGTCCGCGAGACGCTCTACCAGCAGATGAGCCGCACCCGGTGCATGGAGCTCCACCAGCAGATCGCGCAGGCGATCGAGGGGTCGCCGGAGGTCGACGCGCAGATCGCCGAGCTCGCGCACCACTTCTACCTCGCGCTCCCGCGCGGCGACGAGGGCAAGGCGCTCGCGTACCTCTGGCAGGCCGGCAGGCAGGCGTCCGCCCAGGTCGCCTACGAGGAAGCGGCCCGCCTCCTCGAGATGGCGCATGCGATCGCCGAGCAGGGCGCACCGCTCGACGTCGAAAAGGCGTGCGCGCTCGCGTGCGACCTCGGCGACGCGCGGCGGAGATGCGGGCAGATCGAGGGCGCCCGGCAAGCGTTCCGCGGCGCCGCGGAGATCGCCATGCGCCTGAAGCTCGCCGACCTCGCGGCGCGCGCGGCGCTCGGATTCTCGGCGGCGTGGCCATCGGTCGCGACGCCCGACCACGAGCTCGTGCACCTGCTCGAGCGCGCCCTCGTCCTGTCCGACGGCACGGAGCCGGCGCGGCGCGCCCGGCTCCTCGCGCGGCTCGGGGCGGAGCTCGAGATCGCCGGCATCGTCGATCGCGGCCGTGCCCTGAGCGAGCAGGGGCTGCAGCTCGCCCGCGACGTCGGAGACGCGTCGACGCTCGCCTACGTCCTGAGCGCGATCCACGCGGCGCGCCACGGCCCGGCCGCGATCGAGAGCCGCCTCGCGGTGACCGACGAGATCATCGCGGTCGCGCAGTCGGTCGGCGATCGCGAGATGGAGGGCGAAGGCTGGGGCTGGCGCGTCCCCGTCCTGCTCGAGCTCGGCGACGTCGCCGCGGCGGACCGCGCGATCGCCGCGCACGCGCGGCTCGCGTTCGAGACCGGTCAGCCGCATTACCGGTGGCTGGCGGCGATGTTCGGCGCCATGCGGACCCTCCTGGACGGCGACGCCTCGCTCGCCGAGAAGCGGATCAACGAGGCTCTCGCGGCCGGACAGCGGGCCGAGGAGAACGACGCGATGGCGGCGTTCGGCGCGCAGACGTTCGTGCTCCACCTCCAGCAGGGGCGTCTGGCCGATCTCGCGTCGGTCGTGGGCGCTTTCGCGGACAGCTACCCCGCCGTGCCGGCTTGGCGGGCCGCGGTGGCGATCGTGCAGTGCGAAGCCGGCCGCACCGACGTCGCGCGGCGCGAGTTCGCCCGGCTGTCCGCGTCCGGCTTCGCGGCGCTGCCGCGCGACACCGCGTGGATGGTCACGATGGCGCTGCTGTCGCTCACGTGCCACTCGCTGGGCGACGCGGAGCGCGCGGAGCCGCTGTACGAGGAGCTCGCGACGGTCGCCGGACGCGTCCTCGTCGTCGGCGCCGGCGCCGCATGCCTCGGCGCGGCCGACCACTACCTCGGTCTGGTGGCGGCGACGATGGGCCGTCTCGACGTCGCCGATCGCCATCTCGAGCGAGCGGTGGAGATCGACACCGCGCTCGGCGCGCGCGCCCTCGCCGCGCTCGCGGCGCGAGACCGCGCGCGGCTCCGCCTCGCCGACGGCGCGCCGGCGCCGGCCGCGACGGCGCCCGAGGACCGCGGCCGTTCGATCTCGCGTACGCCGCCCGCGGCGACCTCGGAAGGTCCTGAGAACGTGCTCCGCCGCGAGGGAGACTTCTGGACGATCGAGTTCGAGGGAACGCGCATCCGCGTGCGCGACGCCGTCGGCGTGCGCTACCTCGCCGCGCTCGTCCTGCATCCGGGGGAGCCGCGCCACGTGCGCGAGCTGGCGGCGCTCGTCGCGAGCCCGTACCCGGCCGGAGGTCGCGATCGCGCCGCGGCGCTCGAGCCGGTCGGCATGCGGGCTTCCGGCGACGCCGGCAGCGCGGGCGCGGTGGTCGACGCGCGTGCGGCGCTCGCGTATCGCCGGCGCCTCGCCGAGCTGCGCGAAGAGCTGCGCGCCGCGACCGAGGGCAACGACGGCGGCCGGGCCGAGCGGCTCGCGGCGGAGATCGATTTCGTCGAGCACGAGCTCGCGGGTGCCGTCGGCATCGGCGGGCGGCTCCGCGAGGCGTCGTCGACGAGCGAGCGCCTGCGCTCGTCGGTGACGAAGCGAATCCGGGAAACGGTGCGGAGGCTCCAAGCGATGCACCCGGCGCTCGGCCGGCACCTCGAGCGGAGCATCAAGACCGGCTTCGTCTGCGCCTACGCGCCGTCCGACGGCCGCGCGAGCTGGACCAGCTGAGCCTGCGTTTGGACGCCGCTCACATGGCTCCGATTCCCGGTGCGTGCACGATGGCCACCGCCGTGGCTTCCGCCGAGCTCGTCGGCCGCGTCGTCGAGATGCGAGCGCTGCTCACGGCGCTCGAGGATGCGGCCGCGCAGCGAGGCCGGGTCGTCGTGCTGGCCGGCGAGGCGGGCATCGGCAAGACGCACCTCGCGGAGGACCTCGCCAGGCGCGCGCGCGAGCGCGGGTTTCGAGCTCTCTCCGGGTACGGCCTCGCAACCGAGGGCACCCCGCCGTTCTGGCCGTGGACGCAGGTCCTGCGAGCGCTCCTCGCGGAGCCCGACGCCTCCGATCTGCTGCGAGAGCTGCGCGACGGCATCGCGACCGTCGCTCGCCTCGTTCCGGAGATCCGGACGACGGAGCCGGCGCCTCCCGGCGCCCCGCTCGACGCCGCACAGGCCCGCTTCCTCCTGTTCGATACGGTCGCGTCGCTCCTGCGCCTGGCGGCCGCGAGTCGCCCGACGCTGATCGTCTTCGACGAGCTGCATGCGGCCGACGAGCCGTCTCTCGAGCTGCTCGGATTCGTCGCGCGCGAAATCGAGCAAGCGCGCCTGCTGCTGGTGGGGGCGGTTCGCGAGCCCGACCTCGCGGAGAAGCGCCCGGCGGCTCGCCTCGTGCGAGCGCTATCGCGACAGCCGTTCGTCAAGTACATCAGGCTCGCCGGGCTCGACGTCGCGCATCTGGCCGAGCTCATGCGGAGGTCCGCCGGCTCGGATCTGTCCGATTCGGTCGTGGCTGCGGTCCATGCGCGGACCGGCGGGAATCCGCTCTTCGCGAAGCAGCTGACCACCGCTCTCCGCGACGCGCGTGGCGGCGAGCCGTCGGACCCGGCCCGGCTTCCGATTCCAGCGGAGATCCGGGAGATCGTCCGCCGCCGGCTCGCGGGCCTCGGCGGCCGGGAGCGCGAGGTGCTTTCGATGGCGGCCGTCTTCGGGGACGCGTTCGATGTCCCGGTGCTCGCCGAGGTCGTCGGCGAGAGCCGCGACGGGCTCGCGGCGATCGTCGAAGGAGCGCTCGCGCAAGGCATCCTGGGAGAGGTGACGGCCGCGCTCGGGCGGCATGCGTTCGTTCACCCGGTCGTGCGCGAGGTCCTCTACGCGGAGCTGCCGCCGGCGGCGCGACGAGCGCTCCACCGCCGTGTCGCCGAAGCGCTCGCCGCACGCGGCGGGCGCGGCGACGGCCGCCTCGAGGCCATCGCGGACCATTTCGTCCGGTCGCTGCCCGACGGCCCCGTGGAGCAGGCGATCGACTATGCGCGCGCGGCGGCGGAGAGCGCGACCGCGCGCCTCGCGCACGAGGACGCGGTACGGCTCCATGGGCAAGCGCTGGCGGTCCTCGAGGCGAGCGCCATCCGGGACGACGAGCGTCGCTGTGCCGTGCTTCTCGATCTCGGCGAGGCGCAGATGCGCTCGACCGGCACGGAGGAGGCCCGTGTCACACTTGCGCGCGCGGTCGATCTCGCGGAAACCATCGGCAACGACGATGCCGTCGCGCGCGGCGCGATCGCGCTCAGCGAGGTCGGTCTCGGAACCGCGGGACCGGTCCCGGATCCGGGGATCGTGCAGCGCCTCGAATCGGCGCTCCGTCGCGTGGGCGCCGCCGATTCCGACCGACGCGCCGTCCTTCTCGCTCGGCGCTCCGTGTACGGCTCGTCCTCGAGCCAGCCCGACGGTCGGGAGGCTCGGAGCCGCCGAGCGGTCGAGATGGCGCGCCGGTCGGGCAGCGCGACGGCGCTCGGCAAATGCCTGCTGGCGCTGCACGACGCGCTCAGGGTACCCGGCCGCGCCGCCGAGCGGCGAAAGATCGGTGACGAGATCATCCGGGGCGCCGCGGAGACGGCGGACGTCGAGCTCGCGCTCAACGCGCGCGCGCTTCGCTTCGCCGATCTCCTCGAGCTCGGCGATGCCGACGCGCTCGATCGCGAGGTCGACGCGTGCTGCCGCCTCGCCGCGCAGTCGCGGCAGCCGAGGCATCTCTGGGTGGCGACGCACGTCCGGGCCGTGCTCGCACAGGTCCGCGGGAAGCCGCGCGAAGCGGAAGCGCTGTTGCGCGAGGCTGCGGGACACGGGAGGCGCGCCGGACACGCCTACGCGGACGCGGTCTTCGGCGTGGCCCTCCACAGCGTGCGGCACGCACAGCGTCGGCTCGCCGAGCTCGAGCCGCTCCTCGCCGGCCATCTCGAAGCATTCGGCGAGAGCGGCCGCGTGAGCGTCGCCAACCTCTGGGCGGAAGCCGGCCGGCTCGCCGACGCGCAGCGCGAGCTCGACGTGTTCGCGCGCGCCGGATTCGCCGACGTCGGCCCCCCGTACTCGAGGCTCGTGTCGCTCGTGCAGCTCGCCCAGGTCGCCACCGCCGTCGGCGATGCGACGCGCGCCGGCGAGCTGCGCGCGCTGCTCGAGCCGCATGCGCACGTCAACGTTCTGGTGCTCCGCGTCATGCCGCTCTACTGGGGACCGGCGGCCTTCTACTGCGGGATCCTCGCGGCGACCGCCGGCGACCGGGCCTCGGCGCTCGCGCACTTCGATCGCGCGCGCGCATCGTGCGAGCGGCTCGGCGACCAGGTCTGGCTCGCGCGCGTCGAGAGTGAGCGCGCCCGGGTGCTGATCGCGCGGGCGCTTCCGGGCGACGGCGACGCGGCCGCGCGCAGCGCGCGGCGCGCCTCGAAGCTCGCCGGCGAGCTCGACATGCCGGCCTGCGCGGACGAGGTCCGCCAGCTCGCGGTCGCGAGCGACCGGGATGCGGCGGCGACCGCCGGAACCGGCGCGGCGAACGCGGCAGGCTGCGCCGGCACGCCCGACAACCTCTTTCGCCGCGACGGCGACCACTGGACCGTCCGCTTCGACGGAACGACCGTGCGAGTCCGAGACGTCAAGGGCCTCGCCCACCTGAGCGCGCTGCTGTCGAGCCCGGGCCGGTCGTGGCCGGCGACCGACCTCTTCGGGACGTCGCTCGCCGAAGGCGCGGCCTCGAGCGCGCTCCAGGAGCAAGCGCGCCTCGGCGTCACCAAGCGGATCAAGCTCGCGATCGCCCGCATCCGGGCGGTCCATCCCGCGCTCGGACGGCACCTGGCGCTCAGCGTCACGACCGGGCTCCACTGCTCGTACGACCCGTCGCCGGCGCCGGTCCGCTGGCGGACCTGATGCGCGATGTGCCGCGCGCGCGTGCCATCGTACCGGGGATTGTCACGCCCTGGGGGCATGAACCTCCCCCTGCGTCATGCGTTCCGCGGTCCCGGGCTCGCTCGTGCGCGACGTCGTGCCGGAAACGTCCCCGAGGTGGATCTCGACGAAGGGCAAGCGATCTCCGGCGCGGCCCCCGAGGGCTGGCAGATCGAGGACGCGCGCGAGCTCGTGGGCGAGCTCCGCCGCATGGGCCTGGCGGTCGACGACCGGCGCGACGCCGGGCTCGCCGGTACGCTCGACGAGGCCGAGCTGGCCGGCTACCGCGTGCTCGCGGAGCACGCACGCGACGCCGAGCGCGTCGACTGGGTCGCGGCCGGGATCGTCCCGGGGGCGCGGGTCCTGGACGTCGGCTGCGGCGCCGGGACGACGCTCGTCGAGATGGCGCGGCTCGTGGAGCCGGGGGGGACGATCGTCGGCCTCGAGCCCGATTCGCGCGCGCGCGTCGTCGCCGCCCGCGTCATCGCGGCGGAGGGCATCCGAAACGCATCCCTCGTCGCGGGCGAGGCGGAAGCGAACGACCTGCCCGCGCGATCGTTCGACGTGGTCATGGTGCGCCACGTCCTGCTCTGCTGCGGGCGGCGCGCGCGCGACGTCGTGTCGCGCCTCTGCGAGCTGCTCCGTCGCGGTGGATGCATCTACCTGGTCGAGGCCGATCTGGCGGCCCGGCGCGTCGTGCCGCGCGACGAGCCGCTCGACGATCTGCACCCGCGCTGGCTCGAGTGGGTGCGCCGGCAGGGCGGCGATCTCGACATCGGAGCGCAGCTCGGCGAGCTCGTCGTGGAGTGCGGCCTCGACCTCGTCGACCACTCCGCGCGCTACGAGAGCTTCGCCGCGATCCCGAACTGGCGCGGCGCCGCGTGGAACGCGCGCGAGCGGCTGGTGGAGGCGGGCCTCGCCACGCCATGCGACCTGCGGCGCTGGGACGCGGCGTTCCGCCGCCCCGACCCGACGAAGCGGACGATCTTCCTGCCCTTGTTCCGCGCGATCGGCCGCCGCCGGGGCTGACCGCCGATCGCGCGCGGCGAACGCCGTGGCGCGACATCTCGGCCCGATCTCTCGCCTTCCGGGCGTGCTCGGAATGGTCCTCGCCGTCGAAAGAGAGACCGAGCAACGACGCTCGGCCAGTCGACCTGAATTGCGCTTGACATCTCGTTTCGGCGCTGGTCCAGTACGACGTCTTCGGTGCCGCGCTCTCTGAGCCACGCGCCGCCCGGGGAAAAACGTGTTCCCCTTGCCTATCACCGATCTTTTCGTTCGCGCGACACGCCGCGATCCCCGGTTGTTCTCGGGCTCGCGACGTCGCCAACCCCGGCGCGGATTCTAGCCCCCAGACGATGGACGTCGCGCGATATCTCAACGAGTGCCGTGATCTCGTTCTCCAGCAGATTACCGAAACGATACCGAAGACCAGTCGCTATCGTCCGGTGCTGTACGACCTCGTTTTGGACTACCCCATGCGCGAGGGCAAGGCGCTGCGACCCGCCCTTTGCGTGGCAGCATGCCGAGCTTTGGGTGGCCGGCTCGAGGCAGTCCTGCCATCGGCGATGGTGCTCGAGCTCTACCACAATGCGTTCCTGATCCATGACGACGTCGAGGACGGCTCCGAGCAGCGCCGCGGAGCGGCTACCCTGCACCGCACACACGGCGTACCGGTGGCGGTGAACGTCGGCGACGCCATGCTCGCGATGACGCTCGAGCCGCTCCTCGACAACATTCGCGTCGTGGGGCTCGGCAAGGCCTTGCGCATCCTGCGCACGATCGCGCGCATGGCGCGAGAGTCGGCCGAGGGCCAGGCCCTCGAGCTGGATTGGATCCGCCGCGATCGGTGGGACCTGGACGACACCGACTACGTGCGCATGGTCTACAAGAAGACCGGCTGGTACACGTTCATGGCTCCCTTGCTCGTCGGTGCGACGGCGGCGGGCGCGAGCGCGGAGCACCTCGGCGAGCTCCGCAACTTCGGCGCGGTCCTCGGCGTCGCCTTCCAGATCCAGGACGACGTCCTCAACCTGACGTCCGACGAGGGCGGATACGGCAAGGAGATCGGCGGCGACCTCTGGGAGGGGAAGCGCACGCTGATCCTGATGCACGCGCTGCGCCAGGCCAGCCCCGCCGAACGCGACGAGGCGATCGCCGCCCTGGCTCGTCGCCGCGTTGCCGTCGAGGCCAATGGCTCGTCGTCGCACGACTTCGCCGGCGCGAAGACCGCGCGCGACGTCGAGATGGTGCGATCGCTGATCGAGCGGCGCGCGAGCATCGCGTATGCCCGCTCGGTCGGGATGCGGTGGGCGCACCGCGCCGCCGTTCTCCTCGAACGGACGCGCGGGTGGCTCGAGCCGTCGGTGCATCGCGCATTCCTAGAATCGATCGTCGAGTTTGTGATCGCGCGCGATCGTTGATCCGTTGGGAGGTCGACCCCATGCCGAACGATGAACAGCGACCTATCGGGCGCACGGGAAAGGACGAGGCGAAGCTACTGAAGGGCCTTCGCGAGGCGTCGATCAAAACGAACGTCACATGGCTGCGCTCGGTCTACGAAGCGAAGCGAGCCATTGCCCCGGACGCGGTCGGCGCAGCGGGTGCGCCCGAGCACGGCAAGTTGACCGCCCTCGACTTCTCCTGGCTGAACGACCTGCTCGTCGACGTCGCGAGCCAGCATCTGGCGAACTACAACCAGGCGCTGGATCTCAGCGCCAAATACGGCGACCGGTTCGTCGCGGGTCTGCGCGAAGTCCTGCGCACGCGCCGATCGTCGACGACCACGGTACAGCGCCAGCAAGTCCTGGAGCTGCGTGGGGCCGCGGGCGGGCGGGCCGAGACGACGTTCAGCGTTCGAAACTCGTCGCAGGCTCGAGCGGAGGTCTCGTTCCGGATGGGCGAGTTCGGCGACGTCGCGGGAGGACCGCGCTTCTCGGCGACGATCGAGGTGCGCGCCGAGCCGGCTCCCGCGGACCCCGCCACGGAGCGGATCCTCGAGCCGGGCGAGACGCGCGTCTTCCGGCTCGGCTTCGATCTCCACGGCCCGTTCGCGGCCGCGCACCGCTACGCGACCGCCTTCGACGTTTGCGTGCAAGGCCGGGTCGTCGAAGAGGTGCCGATGCGCGTCGACGTCCAATGAGCGCCGGCGGCGCCGACGTCACATCGTCGATCCTTTGCATCGATCTGCGCGATCCCGACGACGAGCTGGTCGCCTTGATCGAAGAGGCGCAGCTTTGGTTGATCGCCCACCCGGTGGCCGTGCGCGCCATCCTGAGGGCGCTGATCGAAGAGGGCAGGCGTTTCGCGCAGACACCGAAGGGAAGACGCTGGCGACGGCATCTCGCGCAATCCGAGCTGCTGCGCCGAGCTCGCGTCGTCTGGGACAGTTCGCTCCTGAGCGCGGTCGACGCCCGCGAGACGCCGCCCCTTCCGTCCGCGGTCATCGATGCGCTCGTGGCATCCCTCCTCGGAAGCGACATCCGTGAGGTGCTCGTGCGTCTGAGCGAATGGGGGCTCGATGATGGCTAGCTCGGTGTTGCACGAGGTTGCGAACCAGTTCGACGACCGTCACGTGCCGCTCCACCTCGTGCTCGGCATGATCCCCGCGCTCAAGCGCTTGCGGCGGTCGTTCGGCGCCCCGCAGAGCGAACGCGTCGACGGCGGCTCAACGGCGGTCTCGCTGGCCGATCGGCTCCCTCCAGCGGCGAGCTTCGCCGAACAGGACGACCCGGCTCTTCTCCTCCTGCTCGGCCTCGTCGGCCTGTCGCAGAGCCTGATGGGACTCCTGCCGTCGGCTGCAATCCGCCGCGCGGGCGGCGCGCTCTCGCGGGCTCGCTCGCAACGCCCGCGCGGCGAGGCGGAGGCCGTGCTGCATGCGGCTCTTCGCTGAGCTCGCTGAACACGCGCCGTCCGCAGCCGCCGCCGCTCCTCCGGCGCTGCCCGCCCGAAGCGCGCGAAACCCGACGATTGGAGCGCACCTCGATCGCAGCGTACTGGTGCGGGATCGGCTGCGCGGTGGCGTGCGGAGCGCCGGGGCGGCGCCGGGTCGAAAGGAGTGGTTTCACTTCTGCGTCGGAGACGGCGAGGCGGAGCTGCTCGCGAACTTCAGCCTGTGCGAGGACGTGCGACCCGGCGCGGACCGGCGACCCGACATCGGACGGCTGACCGTGCTCGCGCGGAGAGACAGCTACGTCGGAGACGTCGAGACGTTCCCGGCCGACCACATCGCGGTACGCAGCGCCGGCATCGACCTGACCTTCGGCGCGAATCGACTGGCGTACGCGGACGGCGCGTATCGCCTTTCGCTCGACCTCAGCGAGTGCGCGCTGTCGGCCTGTGTCGACCTCCGGCCGGTCGTGGTTCCGACCCTTGCGCCGAACATCCCGCTTCCCGACGGCCCTCCGCTGCAATGGGCCATCGTGCCCCGGCTGGAGGCGACCGGTTGGATGTCGCTCGACGGGCGAGAGCACCGCTTCGAGCGCGCGCTCGCCTATCACGATCACAACTGGGGCCACTTCCTCTGGGGACATCGCTTCTCGTGGATCTGGGGGTTCTGCCTCCCGCGAGCGTCAGCATCGCCGTGGAGCATCGTGTTCGTGCGGCTCGCGAATCGCCTGCGGACTTCCGCGCTGGCGCAGGGTCTCTTCGTCTGGAAGGGCGAGCGCGCGCATCGGATCTTCCGCGAGGACGACCTCGCGCTCGAGGTCGATTCGGCGTTCCTGCGGCCGCGGTCGGTTCTGAAGGTGCCGGCGGTGATGAGCATCCCGTCGCCGGAGACGGCGACGGAAGTGCCGCGCTCGGTGGAGATGCGCGCGCGAGCGGATGGTGATCACCTGGTCGTGCGCTTCGAGCTCGAGGACGTCGCGCAGGTTCTCATCCCGAGCGAGACCGACCTCGGCGTCACCATCATCAACGAGGTCTCCGGGCGGGCACTCGTCGAGGGCGAGCTGCGCGGGGAAGCCCTGAGGTTCGAGGGAAGGGGGATGTGTGAGTTCCTCGGCAGCTGAGGCCGGATTCGCAGCGTTCCTCGCCCGATCGCTCGACGTCCTCGCCCGCGAGCGGCGCGATGCGTATCTCGCGCTGTGCCGGACTCTCGCACCTCGATCGGTCGCTCTCGTCGTCGATGGAGATCCCGTCTGGCTCGAGTTCCGGCAGGACGGCGTGCGCCTCCATCCGGTGCGCCGACGCGCGGAAGCCGAGCTCGAGACCTCCGAGGCCGGGATCCTCGCCGTGATCGACGGCGCGGCGACCCTCGCCGCCCTTGCGATCGATGACCGCCTCGAGCTGCGCGGCGCGGTCGACGACGTCCTCGCCTTCAACGACGCGCTCTCGCTCTACGTCCACGGCGCCGTACGGTCGCCGTCCTTCCCCCGTCTTCTGCGCGACTACCGCTCAGCGGTCGCGGCGCGAGCACACCGCGCCCGGGCGGTCGGCGCTCCTGCTTCCAACATCCGAGGAGGTCGTCCATGAGCGATTCGATCCCGTCGCGAACGACTGTCGCCGTGTTCGGCGCCGGTATCGCGGGCCTCACCGCCGCACATGAGCTCGTCGAGCGCGGGTACGTCGTCGAGGTGTACGAGTGCGCGCCGCCGGCGCCTCTGGAGACGGAGTGCAGCATCGGCGGCATGGCGCGCACGCAGTGGGCGCGCGACCAGCGGCAGGTTTTCCCTTTCTTCAAGGACGACCGCAGGATGGTGCGGACGCGGCCGCTCGACTGGAAGCTCGAGGAAGCGTTCACGCGCCGGATCCGATTCAAGCAAGGGACGCTCGAGCTCACGACCGAGGCGGAGCCGGGCGAAAAATCGGGCGAGGAGACGCTCGCCGATCTCCTGGCCGCCCTCGAGGCGGCGCTGCCCGGCTATCGGGACATCGAGCTCGACGTGCGAGGTTTCATGGAAGAGCTCGGACCCGTGCCCTATCGCTCCGGTCACGGAAACGACGGCAAGCGGATCGACTATCTTCGCGCCGGGTTCGTGGCCGAGAAGCTCGAAGCGCTCTTGCCGCTTGGCGTTCGCACGACCGGCTTCGGGATCGGGTGCGCCGAGAACTGGGCCGTACCCCCGTCACATCGCGCGTACGTCGAAGTTCATCCCTTTCAAACGTACATCCCCGGCGAGCACGGCTATCGCTTCTTTCCCACCTTCTACAGGAACCTGCGCGACACCCTGAAACGAACACCGATCGCCGAGGATCGCGAGACCTTCGTCGAAACGAGCCGTTCGGTATTCGACAACCTCGTCCAGACGACGTCGCAGGGCGTGAACTTCGAATCGAATCCTCCGGACAACAAGCGTCCGTACGTCCTGCCGCGGCGGCGGATGGCATCGGCGGAGGCATTCTTCAAGCTGCTCGTGGAGTCGCTGGAAAAGTCCGACCTCTCGCTCGAGGACACGAACCGGCTCGCGGTAAAGACGTTCAAGTTCATGACGTCGTGCCCAGAGCGCCGCGCAAAGGAGTACGAGAACCTCTCGTGGTGGGACTTCATCGGCGGCGGCGACTACAGCCCGAAGTTCCAGGAGTATCTCGACCGGGTCGCCCAGGCCTTCGTCGCGATGACCGCCAAGGAGTGCGACGCGCGGACGTACGGCGGGATCAGCCTCCAGCTCTACCGCGACCAGTTCATGGAGGCGGATCGGACCGATCCCGTCCTGAACGGGCCGACGAGCCTCGCCTGGTTCCACGTCTGGCGCAAATACCTCGAGAGCCAGGGGGTGAAGTTCATCCGCGGCAAGCTGATCGACTTCGAGGTTCTCGAGGGCGTGACTGCCTGGCCGGTGGTTGTGCTCGGGGACGACATCGAAAAGCACGAGGAGAAGCAGGAGCATAAGCGGATCGTTGTGCAGGCGGGCTACTGCGTTCTCGCACTCAACATCGAGGCGATGCAGAAGCTGCTACGCGACAGGGACGGCGGCCGCCGACTTCCGGGAGAGGACTTCCAGAAGATTCGAGATCTCGATTTGGGCGACGCGACGGCCGAGCGGCCGGGCGGGGTGCTCCGCCACTTGACGGGCATGCAGTTCTACTTCCCGTCCGAGATCCGGTTCCTTCCCGGCCACACCGTGTTTCCCGACTCCGCGTGGGGACTGTCGTCGATCTACCAGCCGCAGTTCTGGCTTCGGAAGCGCGGCTGGTGGGACGGCTACACCGGCGTGCTCTCCGTGTGCATCGGGAAGTGGCACGGCGAGCCCACGGAGAAGCCGCCGTGGCGCTGCACGCCGGAGGAGATCGCGGCGGGGACGTGGAGACAGATCAAGGCGGCGATCCCGGAGCCGGAAAGGAGCCGGTCCCCCGACCCGACGCTCTTCCACATCGACAACAACATCGTATTCGGCAACTCCGCGGGAGAGCCGGTGGGCAGCCCCGTGCATCCCATCGAGAATCGGTCGCGAATGTTCGTGAACATCCCGGGCACGCAGGCGAAGCGGCCCGGTACGATCAATAGAGCGGACACGCTCCGCGGCTACGACGTCTGGTGCGGCAACATCGTCCTCGCCGGAACGTACATGCAGACCTTCACGCGACTCACGACCATGGAAGCGGCGAACGAGTCGGGCCGCCACGCCGCGAACGGAATCCTGCGCGACGACGGCGCCCGGGCCGACGGCTTCAGGGGCGACCGCTGCGACGTCTGGAACCCCGAGGATGACGAGTTCGAGGACCTCGCCTACCTGATCGATCTCGATCGCGAGCTGGTGGCCGGAGGTCTGCCGCACCTCGTCGACATCCTCGACCTCAAGGAGGTGACGATGGAGCTACTTCGCGGACAGCTTCCCGAGGTCACCGGAGCGCGCCGATGAATGCGACCCTTTTTGAGCAGAGAGCAAAGATCAACGAGCGCTGGGAAAACATCGTTCGCGACTCCAATGGAGGCACGCGCATTCGCGTCGGAGCCGATTGCATCGACCTGATCGACGGCCGGTGGAAGGCGGTCGACCCGGTGTTTCCCGAGCCGTCGTTTCCCGCGATGCCGACGACGCGCGGCTTCGAGTACACGATCTTCACGGACTACGAATGCTGGCTCTACCTCGATGAAGCCGGCGTGCTGACCAAGCAGGAGATCGTCGGCGGCGCCTACGAAGCGAAGCCGGGCGTCGTGCCCGCGTCGCTTTGAACCGGACTCGACGACGAGCCGCGCGTCGAACGCTCGATCATCCGCGCGGAACGGTGCCCGGAAGCAGCATCGCCGTCATCGCGGCGAAGTCGGTGACGCCCTGCCCGCCCATCCACCGCTCGCCCACGGCGCGCAGCTCGTCTCCCGAGTCTCCGCCGATGGCGATGCCGCGGGCGATCCGCGCCGCCGCGCCATAGAGTCCCATCCCGGCCCCCTCGGACGCATCGGCGGCCGCGGCGAGCCACCGAGACGCTCCCTCCAGGTCGCCCTCCAGCCGGGCGAGGCCGGCACGGATCGAAGCTGCAAGCATCGGCGCCGGCGGCAGCGACTCGCGCGCGAGGCGGCGGGCATCGCGCGCGGCGACCCGCAAAAGGTCCGCCCGCGATCGCTCCTTGCGATCGCGCGGTTCCCGAACGCGGCCCGGACCACGCGAGGCCGCGACCGCAAGCGCGGCGCGCGCGCGCAGGTGGAGGAGCTCGATGCGCGCGCTTCCGAGGGCGAGGAGCTGCGCCCTTCGCAGCGACGGCCAGGCGGCGACGATGCGATCGAGCGCCCGCTCTGGCTCGTCGAGGTAGAGGTCCGCCTGCATCGCGCCGACCAGATGGAGAAAGTGCTGCAGCAGGAAGCGCTCGCGCGGCCAGCGCAAGACTGCCTCGTCGTTGATCTGGCGTGCGTCGAGCGGCCGTCCCTCGGCGAGCCAGAGGAGATTCAGGATGCCCATGCGGAATCCCGAGGACGCGTAGACGTCGTCGCGCCTGTCGCCGTCCGCGATCGCATCGGGTAGCCGGCGCGCGAGCGATGCGAGCATCCCCTGATAGGCGAGGGCCGAGAGCTCGAAGGACTCGGCGGTCACGATCTCCCATGCGGCTCCGACGCAGCGAGCGCGCCACAACGCTACCGCCCGACCGCACTCCTTGCTCGCCGTCCGCCATTCTCCGCCGAGGTACGCCGTCGCTCCGACCGACTGGTGGACCCAGCCGATGTCGTACGGCTCGCCGCCGAGCCGTGCCAGAGACTCGAGCGACTCCACCAGACGGCGGCTCCGTCGACCGAAGAACGGCCCGCCGAATGCGGCCTCGCGCGCGGCCTCGAGACCGAGCCCGCGAATCGTATAGGCGCGATCGCCGAGATCCATCGCCTTCAAGAGGCCGCGTACGCTGATCGCGTCGCCGAGGATCGGGTCCACCATCGTGAGGCTCGCCGCCGCCGACCACAGGGACTCGAGCTCCAGGCGGTCCCGGCTCGACACGTTCGGCATCGCGACCGGCGTGACCCGGGTGCGGCGCAAGAGAAAGCGGCAGCGCTGCCAGACCGATGCCGCCATCGCGCCGCGCGGCGTCCGCGGCAGCGAGATGTCGATCTCCGCCAGGAACGATCGCAGCATGCGGAGCCCGCGCTCGATGGCCCCGCTGCGGACGAATTGCTCGCTCGCGCGGCGCAGGAGCGCGAGCCGGCGCTCGGCGTCTCGTTCGCGGTCGGCGATCTCCGCCGCCGCGCGCTCGAAGCTCTCCGCCGCTTCGATGCCGCGGCCCGTTCCCTGCAACGCCTCGCCGAGCTGCGATAGCACTCCGGGGCGGGCGTCCGCGGAGATTCCGAGGTCGAGCGCGGTGCGGTAGAGCGCAGCGGCGCGCGCGAACGCGAAGGCGGCGGACGCTCCATCGGCCGCGCGAAGCGCGTACTCGCGCGCGAGATCCCGCTCGCCGGCTCCGAGGAAATGCTCGAAGAGAGCGTGCGGGTCGGAGTCTGGCATCGCGCGTAGCGTTTCTGCGATCGAGCGGTGCCGGCTCCGGCGGGCGTCGGCGTCCAGGCACTCGATCACCGACTCGCGGATCCGATCGTGGTAGACCTCGTAGGCCCGCTGGTCGGCCACCGTCGTTTCGCGGATGAGCGAGGCGTGCTCGAGGGCGGAGAGCAAAGGGCGTCCGACCTCGCCGACTGCCGCCGCCGCGAGCGCCGCGCCTCGGACGAGGGGCCAGCCCGCGACCGCGATCACCTCGAGCAGCGCCCGCTCGCGACTGCCCAGGGCAGCGAGTCGATCGGCCAGCACTTGATGGAGCCGCGGCGTCAGCGAGGTGGCCGCCGCGTCCCCGCCCGAGGACGCCAGAGCGCGAGCCAGCTCCCGAATGAAGAACGGAGATCCGTCGGCTTCCGCGGCGATCGCCGCTTGCGCCGACCTCGACGGCTCGCGGCCGAGGCGAGCGAGCGTCGCGGACGCGAGCTCGCGCGAGTCCGCGTCTCCGAGCGGCCCGACGTCCACCACCTCGGGAACGATCGCAAAGGCGGCGTCGAGACCTCCGTCGTCGGCGAGCAGCTCGGCGAGCCGCTCGCTATCCTCGCTGCGAAACGACAGCAGGAGGAAGAGGCCCGGTGGGTGCGGCGGCCTCATGACGTCGCGCAGGATCGACGCACCGTCCCGGTCGGCCCACTGCACGTCGTCGATCCAGAGAAGTACGCGATGGCGCGCGCAAAGCCCGGTCAGCACGTCGCGCAACGCGGCGACCGCACGGCGCCGAAGTTCGAACGGTTCAGGAGGCTCGTCGCCCGGAGTGGCACCGCGAAATCCCGGTACGCGCTCCAGTACGGGGAAGAGTCGGGTCAGCGCGGAAGCGTGCTCCGGAACCAAGCTTCGCGACTCGTCGGCGGGCAGCGACAGCAGCGTGGTGCCGAGACCGTCGACCACCGCGTCGATGGCCTTGTACGGGACTGACTCGCGCGGGTGGCAGCGCCCGTGCAAGAAGAGCGTCGCCGGATCGCCGGCCAGGCCCGTTGCGAAGTACTTGACGAGCTCGGTCTTGCCGATGCCCGACGGACCGCGGACGTGAACGATGACCGCTGATCCCGGGCGGACCTGCGCGTGCAATGCGCGCAGCCTGGCGAGCTCCGATTCCCGCCCGACGAAGATCCGTTTGCCGGCATCGGCCAGCGTCCATGCGGCCGCGCGCCGCAGCTCACGGCGCGCGTCGTGGGTCGCGTCGGACAGCCGCGCCAGAATCTCGGAGGAGCCTGGCCGATCGCGCGGATCGGCCGCGAGGAGCGCCGCGACGAGGCGGTCCACCGAATCCGGAATGCCGGTCGCGACCGCCCCGAGCCGAGGTGGGGACGCACCCTGCTTGTCGAGCCATGCGCCGCGAGCGCCCCCTTCGAATGGCAACCGCCCCGCGAACGCCTCGTACAGAACGACGCCGAAAGCGTACCAATCAGCCGCCGGAGCCGGTTCCTGACCCCACATCTGCTCGGGTGCCATGTAGGCGGGCGTTCCGACAAGCTCCGGCGATTCCGACGTCGCGCGGAAGTCGTCGAGGGCGAACGAAAGGCCGAAGTCGAGCAGGATCACCCGGTCGTCGGGAGCCACGAGGACGTTGTTCGGTTTGATGTCGCGGTGCACCTTCCCGGCCGCGTGCAGCGCAATGATGCCGGATGCGAGCTGTCGCGCAGCGTCGAGAGCTGCATCGATGCCATTGGGTGCCGCGCGCCACCCCTCTCCCGATCGGAGCGCCGCGACGCGCTCGGTGAAGGGAACACCGTCGACGTACTCCATCGTGAAGAAGCATCGCCGCTCATCGACGAAGAGCTCGTAGAGCGCGACGAGGTTCGGATGCCCGATGCCGGCGAGCGATCGGAACTCCCTCTTTAGATCGTAGACCTGGGACGCCGTCAGCGTCGGCAACGTCTTGAGAGCGACCTCGAGCCCGGTCTCCTCGTCGCGGACCCGGTAAACGACGCCCATCGAGCCGCGTCCGACGAACGCCGGTCGGTGGAACCGGTCCGTTCCCGAAAACGCCCCGCCTGCGTCTGCAGGGGCCGCCGCTCCGAAACGAGAGGCGGCGCGCGGGTCAGGCGGGTCGCGGTCCATCGGTCAGTGGCATCAGGGGACGCCGCGTGCCCGTTCGCTCGGGCGGAGGATCGCAGTCGCGGTATGCCGGGACACAAGAGAAGCTCGACCCCCGGGCGCGGACATCACGCGGGCGCGGCTTCGCGGCGTGCCCTTGCTGCTCGCGCACTACGCGAACAGGTCCATGGTGAAGTCGTTCAAATCGACGGACACGCTCTTCATGCGCGTCAGGTAGTTGACCATCCCGACGCCGTTCTCGCGGCCGTAGCCGGAGAGCTTGTAGCCGCCGAACGGGCAGCTCGTCTCGATGCGGTGGTAGCAGTTGATCCACACCGAGCCGGCCTTCAGGCGCCGGGCGAGCTTGTGCGCGCGCTTGATGTCGTTCGTCTGGATGCCCGCGGCGAGGCCGTAGACGATGTCGTTCGCCTGCCGCAGGACGTCCTCCTCGTCGGAGAACTTCATCACGCACGCGACCGGCCCGAAGATCTCCTCCTGCGCGACCCGCATCTTGTTGTGGACGTCGACGAAGACGGTCGGGAGAAAGTAGTGGCCGCGCGCGAGCTTCGGGTCGTCGGGCGGGCCGCCGCCGCAGAGGACGCGCGCTCCCTCCTGCTTTCCGATCTCGACGTAGCGCTTGACCCGGTCGAGCTGCTCCTCGGACACCAGCGGGCCGAGCTGCGTCGACGGGTCCAGCGGATCGCCGACGCGGATCGCCTTCGCGCGCGCGACCATCTTCTCCACGAACGAGTCGTAGATCCGCTCGTGCACGAAGATCCGCGATCCCGACGTGCAGACCTGGCCGCAGTTCGTGTAGATGCCGAAGATCGCGTTCGCGACGGCGCGGTCGACGTCGACGTCGTCGAAGACGATGTGCGGCGACTTGCCGCCGAGCTCGAGCGTCACGACCTTCAGGTTCACGATCGCGTTGCGGGCGACTTCCTGGCCGGTCGCCGTCTCGCCCGTGAAGGCGATCTTGTCGACGTCGGGATGCGCGGCGAGCGCGGCACCCGCCGTCGGACCGAAGCCGGGCACGACGTTGAAGAGCCCGTCGGGGGCCCCCGCTTCGGTGAAGATGCGGGCGAGCTCGAGCGCGGTCATGGGCGTGAGCTCCGCCGGCTTCAGCACGACCGCATTGCCGCACGCGATCGCCGGCGCGGTCTTCCACGCCGCCATGATGAGCGGTCCGTTCCACGGCGTGATGCCGCCGACCACGCCGAGCGGCTCGCGCAGGACGTAGTTCAGCGACTCCCCCGGCAGCATCGACGGATTCACCTCGCCCTGGATCTTCGTCGCCATGCCGGCCCAGTACTCGAAGACCTCGACCGCCTGCATCGCGGTGCCGGTCGTCCAGAGCATGGGCCCGCCCATGTCGAGCGTCTCGAGGTGGGCGAGCTCCTGCATGCGCTCCTGGATCTTCTGCGCGACGCGAAGGAGCAGCCGGCCGCGCTCCGCGACCGGCATCGCCGACCAGACGTTCTCGTAGCAGGCGCGCGCCGCGACGGCGGCCTTGTCGACGTCCGGCTTGTCGCCCTCGGCCACCACCGCGACCAGCTCGCCGGTCGCGGGATTGCGCGACTCGAACGTCTTGCCCGATTCCGCCGGTACGAACTTCCCGTTGATGAACGCGTCGTAACGGCGAACGTCGGCGGCCTCGGTCGCCGCCGCGACACCCGCGGCTGTCGCCATGGTGATCTCCTTTGTCGTGGCCCGATGCACGGGCTCGCGGGCGGCGTGGATGCCGGCGCGCGGCCGTGCGCCAGAGACCTCGAAGGTATCAGGCGCGCTCTCCGTGCGGCAACGGCACGGTGCGTTGCCCGGTCGCGGAGCACGGAGCGGACGGGGGGTGCTTGAACGACGCGCGCGTGCACTGATAGCCCCGAAGGACGGCCCGAAATCGGGGGAGGACGCCATGGCGACGGACGAGCGCATCTTCTCGTGTGACGATCACATCGACCTGTGGGCGCTGCCCCCCGATCTCTGGCAGGCGCGCGTTCCGGCGCGCGCGCGCGAGGGCGCGCCGCGCGTCGTCAAGACGCCGCAGCAGGACGTCTGGATGGCGGGCGACGTGATGCTCGGCGCGAGCCGGCTCACGCGCCCCGAGTACAGCGCGATTGCGCGCGCCGGCATCACGGACGACGGGTTCCGCGCGAGCAACCCGGAGCTCCGCCTGAAGGACATGGACCTCGACGGCGTGTGGGCGTCGGTGATCTACGGCCCGTCGCTCCTCGGGCTCCAGATCCCCGACCTCGAGCTCAAGGCGGAGTGCCTGCGCGCGTACAACGACTGGGCCGCCGAGTTCAACGGCGTCAAGCCCGATCGCCTGTGCGTCCTACCGGTGATCCCGGCGCACGACCCCGATGCGGCGGTCGCAGAGCTCGAGCGCGTCGCGAAGCTCGGGCATCGCGGCGCGATCTTCTACTGCTTCGAGACCCGCGTGAGCGATCCCAAGTGGGAGCCGCTCTGGGCAGCGTGCGCCGATCACGAGCTGCCGCTCAGCTTCCACATCGGCGGCGGAACGTCGCTCATCCAGCTCGACGCGCAGAGCTGGCAGCTCGCGGCGTGGTCGGCGGTGACGCCGATGCAGATGGACGAGCCGCTCGCCGCGATGATCTTCTCGGGCGCCCTCGAGCGCCACCCCAAGATGCGCCTGGTGCTCGCCGAGGCGGGGATCGGCTGGGTGCCGTACCTCGTCGAGCGCATGGACGCGTGCTCGGGCAAGCACACGCGCGCCGCGCAGGACTACAAGATCCAGAAGCGGCCGAGCGAGATCTTCCGCGACCAGGTGCTCGTGACCTTCGAGGAGGAGCCGCTCGGGCCGAAGCTCATCCCGCTCATCGGAGCCGACAACGTGATGTGGGCGTCCGACTATCCGCATCCGGACAGCCCGTTCCCGCACTCCCGCAAGGCGATCGAGGAAGCATTCGCGGGCCTGGGCGACGACATCCGCCGCAAGGCGACCGGCCAGAACTGCGCGCGCCTATATCATCTGGCCTGAACGGGCGACGCCGGGTCACGTTCGAACCGCGCTGGCGATCGCTCCCATGTAGCGGAGATGGACCAGCAGCAGCGCGTAGTAGACCAGGAACGCGACGAAGATCGCGATCACCGCGATCGGCCGGTGGCGGCGGTTCCACAGGAGGAACGACCCGAGCCCGACGAGCGCGAGCTTGGTCGCCACGAACTGGATCGGGTGCCGCACGACCAGGTGGTCGAGCAGCGGGTTCGCCTCGTGCGCGAGGCCGAAGTGCACCCAGAAGAGCGTGAACACGGCGTCGAGCAGGTTCAGCACCAGGACGGCGCGAACGATTCCCTCGAGCCAGCCGTAGTGAGCCGGGGTTCCGACGTGCGGGGAAATCGGGCGCCCAGCTTCGCTGCCGACCATCGCAACCCCTTTGTCGGCAGACCGGGCGTTTTTCTCCAGGGATTGGCGACGAATTCGACCGCGCCAACCGCTCATGCGGCGGCGGTCTTCCCTCCGAGGAGCGCGATCACCTCGCCCGTGATGTAGCTCGAGTCGGCGTCCGAGGCGAGAAAGACGTACGCCGGCGCGATCTCCTCCGGCTGCGCCGGGCGTTCCATCGGCACCTGCTTCCCGAACTCGGCGACCCGCTCGGGCGGCTGGCCGGCGTCGGCCGGGTTGAGCGGCGTCCAGACCGGCCCGGGCGCGACCGCGTTCACGCGGATGCCCTTCTCGAGCACGCTCTGCGCGAGCGCCTTCGTGAACGCGTTGATGGCGCCCTTCGTCGCCGAGTAGTCGGGGAGGAGCTTGCTGCCCATGAGGCCGGTCTCCGAGCTCGTCGCGATGATCGCCGAGCCGGGCTTGAGATGCGGAAGCGCCGCCTTCGCGAGCCGGAAGTACGCGTAGACGTTCGTCCGGAACGTCCGGTCCCACTCCTCGTCGGTGACCTCTTCCAGGCTCTGCTTGCGGGTCTGGTGCGCGGCGTTGCTGACCAGGACGTCGAGATGGCCGAGCTCCGCGACCGTGCGCTCCACGATGTCGCGGCAGACCGCGGCGTCGGTGAGATCGCCGGGCAGGAGGAGACACCTTCGCCCTTCGCGCTCGACCGCCGCTCGCGTCTCCTCGGCGTCGCTCTGCTCGACCGGCAGATAGCTGATCGCGACGTCCGCGCCTTCGCGCGCGTAGAGGACGGCGACCGCGCGCCCGATCCCGGAATCGCCGCCGGTCACGAGCGCCACCTTGCCGGCGAGCTTGCCCGCGGCGCGGTAGCGCGGCGCCTCGTAGCGCGGGCGCGGCTCGAGCTCTGACTCGAGCCCGGGCTCGTCGAGATGCTGCTCCGGGAACGGCGGCTTGGGCTCTTCCTGCATCTGCGGGCGGGCCGCCGACGCGGCCTCGCGTGCCGGGTTTGTCATTTCTTCCTCCGTCGTGCGGCGGTTGTTGCGCGATCGCCGAGGGCGCGGCGAGCGCGAAGCGCGTTCCCGCGTGCGCCGGCCTTCGCCGCCGCGTGGTCGCGATCCCCCGCTTCGAGGATGCAACGCCTGCGCCATCGCGAAGCGCATGCGACGGCGCGCGCGCCCGCGGCGCGCGGTCAGCGCGCGAGTCGCCCGAGCGCCTCGATCGCGCCGGCCGGGATGTCCTGCCGGCACGTCCAGTACGCGGCCCACGGGTCGCGCCGGAGCCGCGCGAGCCGCCGCTCGACGTTCCGCACGTCGTAGCGATCGGGCGGCGTCCCGGGATCGAGCTCGTCCCACCCCAGCGGGACGGAGACCGGAGCGTTCGGCTTCGCGCGCGTCGAGAACGCCGCGATCGACGTGTTCGTGCGATTGTTCCGCAGGTAGTCGAGAAAGATCTTGTCCTCGCGACCCGAGCGCGCGAGCGCGGTCGTGAACGACGCCGGGTCGTCGCGGGCGATCGCCTCGGCCACCGCGCGCGCGAGCTCGAGGCACGCGCTCCAGTCGTGCGCCGGGGAGAGCGGCACGACGACGTGCAGGCCGACCCCGCCGGTATTCTTGACGAAGCTCTCGAGGCCGATCGCCTGCAGGACGCGGCGCACGCGCCGCGCGCCCGCGATGACCCGAGCCCACGCGACGTGCGGGCCGGGGTCGAGGTCGATCACGATGCGGTTCGGGCGCTCCACGGCGTCGGCGGTCGAGTTCCAGGTGTGGATCTCGAGGATGTCCATCTGGACGAGCGCGACGACCGCGGCGAGCGACTCGACGACCAGGTACTCGCCGAGCTTGTGCTTCTCCTGGATGCGGATGCGCCGGAGCGCCGGCGGAGCCCAGAGCTGCGAGTGCTTCATGAAGAAGCACTCCCCGGGCAGTCCTTCCGGGCAACGGACGAGCGTGAGCGGCCGGCCCGCGAGGTGCGGCAGGATCCAGTCGCCGATCCGCTCGTAGAAGCGCGCGAGCCCGGCCTTCGTGAGGCCGATCGCGGGGAAGAGCACGCGCTCGGGGTGGCTGATCGAGACGCCGGCGACGTGGGCCCGGCGCGGGTCGCGGGCGTCCGGCGATCCAGCGCTCGTGGCGCGCGTCGCACGTGGAGCGCGGCGTGCGCGCGCCCGCTCTCGCCCCGGCTCGTCTTCGGCGCCGGCGCGCCGCGTGCCGCCGTTCGCGGCGTCGAGCGCCGGGCGCTCGCGCGTCACGGAGTGCGGATCGCGATCCTCGCGCAGCCCCTGGAACGACGGGTGCCGGAGCTTCCCATCCCGTGTCCACTCGGTGAACGTCACCTCGGCCACGAGCCGCGGCTCCGCCCAGCGCGCGTTCCGCCCGAGCCAGCCGGGCGGGGGCGGGTCGAACGGGCTCGTCGGGCGAGCCAGCCGGTCGAGCCGGGCGCGGAGGTCGCGCGCCACGCGGCCGCTGAAACCGGTCCCGACCTTCCCCGCGAAGACGAGGCGGCCGCGCGCGTCGTGGTCGCCGACGAGCAGCGACGCGATCCGCGACTCGTCGCCCGAGTCCGGGCGCGTGAAGCCTCCGACGACGAACTCCTGGCGGTGGACGCACTTCGTCTTGAGCCAGGCGCGGCTCCGGCCGGCCTGATGCGGCTGATCGGCGCGCTTCGAGACGATCCCCTCGGCGCCGAGCGCGCACGCCGCCGCGAAGACCTTCGCGCCGTCGTCCCCGACGTGCGCGGAGTACCGGACGACCCCGTCGCCGCCGGCGCGGGCGAGGAGCTGCTCGAGGGCGGCCTTGCGGTCGCGGAGCGGAGCGCGCGAGAGGTCCTCGCCATCCGCGTGGAGGAGGTCGAACGCAAAGTACGCGAGCCCGGCGCGCGCGCCGCCGGCGAGGAGGTCCTGCAGCGCCTCGAAGCTCGTGCGGCCGTCGCTCCGCTCGACGACCGCCTCGCCGTCGAGGAGCGCGCGCTCGACCGGGAGCCGGCCCGCCGCCTCGCCGATCTCGCGGAAGCGGTCGGTCCAGTCGTTGCCGCGGCGGCTCAGGAGGCGGACGTCGTCGCCGTCGATGCGGCAGCCGATGCGATAGCCGTCGAGCTTGAGCTCGTGCAGCCAGCCGTCGCCGTGCGGCGGCGCTGCGACGAGCGTCGGCAGCTCCGGCTCGTAATGCTGCGGGAGCGGGCTTCCGGCGGACGCGCGCGGGCGTCGGGCGGTGCCCGCGGCGCGGGCCGCGGCTTTCCGCGCGGTCGGACGATCGCGACGGCCGCGCTTTGCGGTCGCCTTCGGACTCATCTCGCCTTCATCGAGCCGCGTTCGGAGACCGGCGGCAAGACGGCCGCGTGCCGGCCTTGCGCCACGCCCCGGCGCGCGCGATCTTTCGCTCGCCGCGCGCAAGAGCCATCCCGTGCGGAATGCGAGGTGACGACGTGGACCACCAGGACCTCCTGGTCGAGAAGGACGGACACGTCCTCTCACTCACGCTGAACCGGCCCGAGCGCATGAACGCGCTCAGCCACAATCTCCTCAAGGTCGAGCTCCCGTCCGCGTTCCGGCGCGCGCGCGAGGACGGCGACGTGCGGGTCGTCATCGTCACCGGCGCGGGCGAGAAGGCCTTCTGCTCGGGTGCCGACCTGAAGGACGCCGCCGAGACCGGCTCGATCGGCGGAACCCAGGGACCGTCGCAGGGACCGTACTATCGCGGCACGCCGACGGATTTCATGCGCGCCGGCTTCGACAAGCCCGTCATCGTCGCGGTGAACGGCATGTGCCTCGGTGCGGGGCTCCATTTCGTCGCGGACGCGGACCTCGCGATCTGCGCCGACCACGCGACCTTCTTCGACACGCACGTGCGGGTCGGGCAGGTCTTCGCGCTGGAGGCGATCGGCCTCCTCCGCCGGGCGCCGTTCGGCGAGGTCATGCGCATGATGCTGCTCTCGGGCGCGGAGCGGATCGACGCGGACCGCGCGCTCCGGATCGGGCTGGTCACGGAGGTCGTGCCGCGCGCCGAGCTGCTCGCACGCGCCCGCCAGATCGCGGCGACGATCGCCGAGTACTCGCCCGCCACGATCGCGGCCAGCAAGCGCGCGATGTGGGCCGCGCTCGAGCACGGCCTCGGCGACGCGCTCGAGCGCGGCTGGCGCGAGATCTACCGGCACTGGTCGCACCCCGACTACGTCGAGGGGCCGCGCGCGTTCGCCGAGAAGCGAAAGCCGCGCTGGCAGGTCGAGTAGGAGGGCTCGATCGGTGGCCGCCGCCGCGGCGAACACGGGCGCTCTCGACGGCCGCACGGCGGTCGTGACGGGCGGTGCCTCCGGCATCGGCCGCGCGATCGCCGAGCGCTTCGCGCGCGAGGGCGCCGCGGTGCTCGTCGCGGATCTGAACGCGGCCGGGGGCGAGGAAGTCGCCGCCGCGCTCCGCACGCGCGGCGCGCGTGCCGCGTTCCGGCAAGGCGACGTCGCACGCGCCGACGACGTTCGCGCGATCATGGAGGCTGCCGCTTCCCAGCTCGGCGGCGTCGACGTCCTCGCGAACGCCGCTGGCATCGGCGGCTACGTCCCGTTCGACGACCTCGAGCCCGACGCCTGGGACCGGATGCTGGCCGTCAATCTCAAGTCGGTCTACCTCTGCTGCCGCGCGGCGCTCCCCTGGCTCCGGCGAAGCCCTCACGCGGCCATCGTGAGCATCGCGTCGCAGTCGGCACTCCAGGGGCAGCCGGCGAACGAGGCGTACGGCGCCGCGAAGGCGGGCGTCGTGCACCTGACCCGCTCGCTCGCCCGCGACCTCGCGCGCGATCGCATCCGCGTCAACTGCATCTGCCCGGGCGGCACGGAGACCCCGATGCTGGAGCGCTTCGTGCCCGATCCCGACGCCCGCGCCGCGATCGCCGCCCGGACGCTCCTCGGCCGCTTCGCGCGGCCGGACGAGATCGCCGCCGCCGCGCTCTTCCTCGTGTCCGACGAGGCGTCGTACGTGACGGGCGTCGCGCTCCCGGTCGACGGCGGCGCGACGGCGTAGGACTTCGACTCAAGAAGCGAGCGCAGCGAGCCCGCGGGGAGTGGGCCCCCGTTTGGCTTTGCCAAACGGGGCGAGGGAGCGATCCCCTCGTTAGACGGACACGGTCGCGACGCCGCGTAGGCGGCCGAGGTCCGCGTCGCGGAGGAGGTCGCTCGCCGCGATCGCCCTGCGCCGGTCGCCTTCGTCGACGAGGCCGAGCAGGCGGGCGAGGTCCATCACGACCTCCTCCGGCGAGCGCCCGGCCTCGCGATGGTCGCGGAGGACGCTCCCGGGCGCGCGCTTCGCGAGCCGCGTCCCGTCCGCGGCGAGCACGAGCGGAGCGTGCGCGAACGCGGGCGGCTCGCCGCCGAGGAGCCGCGCGAGAAGCGCCTGGCGCGGCGCGGACGACAGCAGGTCGGCGCCCCGCACCACTTCGGTGATCCCCATCGCGAGGTCGTCGACCAGGACCGCGAGCTGGTACGCCCACACGCCGTCGCCGCGCCGGAGCACGAAGTCGCCGACCGTCTCCGCGACGTCCTGTCGCAGCTCGCCCTGCCAGCGATCGCGGATGACGATCTCTCCCGGCGCGACGGCGAGCCGGACGGCGGGCGGACGCCGGAAGTCGCGCGCGCGGTGTCCGAGCGCGCGGCACGTGCCGGGATAGCGCTTGCCCTCGTCGCCGGCGTGCGGCGCGCTCGCGACGCGCGCGATCTCGGCGCGCGAGCAGTCGCAGAGGTACGTGAGCCCGGCCGCCTCGAGGCGCGCGAGCGCGGCCGCGTAGCGCTCGCCGCGCTCCGACTGGCGATACGGGCCGAACGCGCCGCCCGCGTCCGGCCCCTCGTCCCAGTCGAGGCCGAGCCAGCGCAGGTCGTCGAGCTGGCGATCGGCGACGCCGCTCACGACGCGCGGCGCATCGATGTCCTCGATGCGCAGGACGAGCTCCCCGCCGGCCGCGCGCGCGGCGAGCCAGGTGACGAGCGCGGTCGCCGCCGAACCGAGGTGGAGGTCGCCCGTCGGCGACGGCGCGAAGCGGCCGCGATAGACGGTCATGTCTTCGCGGTCGGTAGCATCCCGTCTTGTGCTTGCAGGTGCCGACTGCGAAGAATGGTCGGTGCGCGAAAGCCCGCTCGGCCTGCTCGTGCTCGGCTTCGGCCTCGGCGTCCGCCACGCGCTCGACGTCGACCACCTCCTCGCCGTCGCGACCCTCGTGACCGAGCGCGCCGGCCTCCGGCGCTCGTCGGCGATCGGCGCACTCTGGGGCCTCGGGCACACGGCCGCGCTCCTCGTCGTCGCGGTCGCGGTGGTGGGCGTGCGCGCCGAGATGCCGGCCGGGCTCGCGCGCTGGCTCGACGCCGCGGTCGCCGCGATGCTGATCGCGCTCGGCGCGCGGCTCCTCTGGCGGCTCGCGCGCGGCGCGACCCTGCACGCGCATCGCCACGCGCACGGTGCGCACGTCCACAGCCATCCCCACCTGCACGCGGGGCACGACCATCCTTCCCTGGCCGACGTCGCTCGCGCGACGGCCGGCGCCGGCGTGTCGGGCGCCGACGGCGTCCACCACCACGCGCTCCGCCGCCCCGGCCCGATCGGCGTCCGCCCGCTTCTGGTCGGCATGGCGCACGGCCTCGCCGGCAGCGCGGCGCTCATGTTGGCGCTGCTGGCGACGGTCCCGACCGTCCGGCTCGCGATCGGCTACGTCGCAGCGTTCGGCGTCGGATCGATCGCCGGCATGTGCGCGATGAGCGCGCTCGTCGGTCTGCCGCTCGGCGCGCTCGCAGGGCGCTTCCATCGGGCCGAGCGCGTCGTCGCGGCCGCCGTCGGGGCGAGCAGCGTCGCCCTCGGCGTCGCGCTCGCGCTCGGCGACTGAGCCGCGCGAGCAGAGCGAGGAGGACGGTCTTGGACCGCGTCCGGAAGAGGATCCTGCGCGCCCGCGCGAACAAGCACTGGCTCCGCGTCAAGTCGCTCTTCCTCCCGAACGTCGTCGTGCTGTCGCACTACCGGAGCGGCTTCCAGTGGTTCCGGCAGATCTGCCACGCGAACCTCGGGCGCCACGTCGTCATGCCGCCGCAGGCGCGCTACCAGCACTACGGCGTCGAGCGCCTTCCGCCCCGTCCGCGCCTCGATCGCAACGCGATCCTCCTCGTGCGCGACGGGCGCGACGTGATGGTGTCGCTCTACCTGTCGTCGACGCGCGACGGGCCGGACGGCACGCGGCGCTGGGAGGGAAGCGGCGAGCCGGTCACGTTCGCGCAGTTCCTCCGCCAGGAGTTCATGCGCGTCCGGAACTGGCGCGGCGACGTCCTCGAGCACCGCAGGCCGGCGGACTTCTGGTCGCGCTTCAACGCCGACTGGCTCGCGCACCCGGACGTCGTCTGCGTCGTCCGCTACGAGGACCTCCTCGCCGATCAGGCGGCCGAGGTGCGGCGCGTGTGGCGCGCGCTCGGCTATCCCGAGGAGAATCGCGCGCCGGTCGAGATCGACCTCGACTTCGACAAGCACTCGCCGGCCGGCGCGAACCTGCTGCCGGGATATCGGCGTCGCACGACCGGCAACTGGCGGAATGTCTTCTCGCCCGAGGACCTCGCGCTCTTCGAGGCGAGCGCCGGCGAGACCATGCGGCGCCTCGGCTACGCGACGGACGAGCTCGTCGCGGGCGCGGCCGCGGGCGGACGCGCGGTCAGCGGACCACGAGCCTGAAGCCGACCTCCGCGAGCCGCGCCGCCTCCTCGCCGAGGTCCGCCTTCGTGAGCGGGTGCTGCTCGAGCCAGCGCCGTGCGAACGCGACGTGGAGGGCGTTTCCGCGCGCGCGCAGCCGAAACCGCGGCAGCGGCGCCTGGCTCCGGCTCCGGTTCAGGCAGACGGCGAGCCGGAGGATGATGCAGAGGCGCCACGCCGCGCCGACGTGCTCCGGCGGCAGGCCCTCGAGGATCCCCGAAGGCACCTTTCGCCGGTGGCCGAGGATGACCGCCGCCAGCACCTGCTGGTCGTCGCGCGAGAAGCCCGGCATGTCGGAGTGCGTGACCAGGTAGGCGCTGTGCTTGTGGTAGCCGGCGTACGCGACCGAGAGGCCGATCTCGTGCAGGCGCGCCGCCCACGAGAGGAACTGCTCGCCGGTCTCGCGGTCGATCTGCCAGTCGTCGGCGACCTGCTCGAGGCAGCGCAGCGCCGCTCGCTCGACGCGCGCCGCCTGCTCGAGGTCGACGTGGTAGTGCTCCGCGATCCGGCGGATCGTCTGGTCGCGGATGTCCTCGTGCCGCTTGCGGCCGGCGAGCTCGTACAGGAGCCCTTCCCGCAGCGCTCCGGACGACGCGTGCATGCGCTGGATGCGGAGACCCTCGAAGATCGCGATCATGATCGCGAGCCCGCCCGGCAGCACCGCGAGGCGATCCGCCTGCAGGCCGCGCAGCCGGAGCGACCGCACGTCGCCGGCCGAGAGCAGCGCCTTCCGTAGGCGCGTGAGGCCCTTCAGCGTGATGCCGTCGCGGCTGAAGTCGTTGGCGCGGAGGATCGCGTCGACGTGGAGCGCGGTCCCCGACGAGCCGACGCACTCGGTCCAGCCGATCGCGCGGTAGCGCCGCTCGATCGACTGCAGCTCCAGGCGCGCGGCGATCTCCGCCTTCTCCATGCCGCGCGCGCGCACGCGCCCGCCCGGGAAGTGCTGGAGGCTGTAGCCGACGCAGCCCATGAAGAGGCTGTCGGCCTGCACCGGCTCGAAGTGCTCGCCGATGATGCATTCGGTCGAGCCGCCGCCGATGTCGACGACGAGACGGCGGCCGGCGTCGTCGGGGAGCTCGTGCGCGACCCCGAGGTAGATGAGGCGCGCCTCCTCGCGACCGGGCAGGACCTCGATGTCGTGGCCGAGCGCACGCTCGCACTGGACGAGGAAGCGGCGCGTGTTGCGCGCGCGCCGGAACGTGTTCGTGCCGACCGCGCGCACGTTGCGCGCCGGCATTCCGCGGAGCCGCTGGCCGAAGCGCTTCAGGCACGCGACCGCGCGCGCCTTCGCCGGCTTCGTGAGCTCGCGCTTCTGGTTCAGCCCCGCGGCGAGGCGCACGACCTCGCGCATGCGGTCGATGACGTGCAGGCGCCCGTCGACGACGCGTGCGACGATCATGTGGAAGCTGTTCGACCCGAGGTCGACGCCGGCGATGACGTCGGGCTCGCGCGCCGCCTGCGATCGCGCCCGCCGGAGGCGTGCCGGCCGGCTCCGGAGCGCGACCGGGCGCCGCGCCTGCACCAGAGCGGCGCGCGGCCGCTTCCGCGTTCGCGCGCCGGACGAGCGCGGCGCCCGCGGGCCGGCGACGGAGCGGCGGTGACGGCTCTTGGTCATGACGGCTCGAGCAGGGTGCTGGCGCCGACCCGTAGCGCCCGTGGGCGCGGCGCGCCAATCGGCCGGCCGCCCGATGTGCGGTCCTTGCCTTCCGGACCCGGCTCGGGGACTGTTTCGCCGGAGGTGAAAGCGGACATGACGGCGGAGCCGAAGACGCTGATCGACGGACTGGTCTTTCCCGAGGGCCCGCGCTGGCACGACGGAAGGCTCTACTTCTCGGACATGCACGACCATCGCGTGGTCGCGGTCGACGAGAGCGGCGCGTCCGAGACGATCGTCGAGGTGCCGCGCTGCCCCTCGGGGCTCGGGTGGCTTCCCGACGGCCGCATGCTGGTGGTCTCGATGGAGGACAGGCGGCTCTTGCGGCTCGAGCGCGACGGCCGCCTCACCGAGGTCGCCGACCTTTCCGCGCTCGCCTCGTTCCACTGCAACGACATGGTGGTCGACCGCGAGGGCCGCGCCTACGTCGGGAACTTCGGCTTCGACCTCCACGGCGGCGCGGCGCTCGAGAAGACCAACCTGATCCTCGTCGAGCCGAACGGGCGCGCGCGCGTGGTCGCCGAGGACCTCGGCTTCCCGAACGGAACCGTGATCACGCCGGACGGCCGGACGCTGATCGTCGGCGAGAGCTTCGGCGGATGCCTGACCGCGTTCGACGTGGCGGGCGACGGATCGCTCTCGAACCGCCGCGTCTGGGCGAAGCTCGGCGGTGGATCGGTACCCGACGGGATCTGCCTCGACGCGGAAGGAGCGATCTGGGTCGCGTCCCCGACCAACAACCGCTGCATCCGGGTGCGCGAGGGCGGCGAGGTCGCGGACGAGATCCCCCTCCCCGATCGCAACGCCTACGCCTGCATGCTCGGCGGCGCGGATCGCCGGACGCTGTTCCTGTGCACGGCGAAGGGCGCACATCCGACCGACTGGATCGCCCTCCGGTCGGGACGCATCGAGACCGTGCGGGCGTCGGCGGCCGGCGCCGGCCTGCCGTAACGAGCGAGTCCACCACCGCGGACGGAGGAAGTCGGTTCATGCGCAGCGACAGCGAGGCGAAGGAGCTCGTCGTCCAGATCACCAACGAGATGTTCTCGCTCGGGCTCTTGACGGCGACCGGCGGCAACGTGTCGTCGCGCGGCGCCGACGAAGAGACGATCTGGATCACCCCGAGCCGGCTCTACAAGGGGAACCTCAAGCAGGAGGACCTCGTCCGCATCAAGCCCGACGGCTCGGTGGTCGAGGGCGATCGCAACCCGTCCGTCGAGTGGCAGATGCACTTCGGCTGCTACACGGCGCGGCCGGACATGACGGGCGCGCTCCACACGCACGCCCCGATCGCGACCGCGATGGGGATCGTCGGGCTGCCGTTCCCGCCGATCAACACCGACGCGGTCTTCCTGCGCGACACCGTGCTCGTGCCCTGGTACATGCCGGGATCGAAGGAGCTCGCCGACGCGGTCCTGGAGGCGATGAAGAAGAGCCGCGGCTGCTTCCTCCAGAACCACGGACTCATGACGGTCGGGAAGACGCTCCGCGACGCCGCGACGCGCGCGATGAACCTCGAGGAGACCGCGAAGATCGTCCTCTACTGCAAGCAGTTCGGCGGCGAGCTCACGCTGCTGCCGGACGAGTGGGTCGACCGACTAGCGGCAATCGCGGAATTCATCTGATCGGGGGAATGGCCATGGCACGAATTCCGTACGTCGACGTCGCGAGCGCGCCCGAGCGCGTGCGACAGGCCCTCGAGCAGCTGCCGGCGAAGCTGAACGTCTTCCGCATGATGGCGCACGCGGAGACGCTGTTCCCGCACTGGGTGCGGCTCGGCGGTGCGATCCTCGGGCGCTCCAAGCTCGCGCCCCGGCTGCGCGAGCTCGTCATCCTGCGCGTCGCGCGCCGCTCCGGCTGCGACTACGAGTGGACCCAGCACGTCCCGATCGCGAAGGCGTGCGGCATCGACGACGCGCAGATCGCCGCGCTCGCGGCCGATCGCGACGACGCGCCCGGCTTCGGCGACGAGGACCGGCTCGTCCTGCGCGTGACCGACGAGGCGATCCGCGACGTCCGTCTCCCGGACGCGACCTTCGGCGAGGCGGCGCGCCGGTTCTCGCACCGCGAGATCGTCGAGCTCCTGATGACCGTCGGCTTCTACCGCGGCCTCGCGATGGTCCTCGAGTCGACCGGCGTCGACGTCGACCCGCCGGCGGGGACTGCGATCGTCGACGACATCCGGCGCCGCACGTCGTAGCTACGGCGCGTCCGTCGCGGCGGCGCTCTCGGCGAGCTCCTCGGCCGTCGCGGGGCTGCGCGCCGAGAAGACGATGCGCGCGATCGCGCCCAGCACGATCGCCCCGCCGACGAGCTCCGCGGGCGTGATCGTCTCGCCGAGGAAGGCGGCCGCCCCCGCCGACGCGAGGACCGGCACGCCGAGCAGCATGATCGACACGACGAAGGCCGACGCGTGCGCGTGCGCCCAGTTCGTGAGCACGTGCCCGAGCGTCCCCGACACGAGCGCGAGGCCGACCAGCACGGGCCAATCCGAGGGCGTCGGCGACGCGAGGTCCTGGCGCGTCGCGACGCAGACGGCGAGCACGAGCAGGCCGGAGACCGTCGTCATCCCGATCACGTAGTCGGTCGCCTCGACGCGCGCCCGGGCGCGCTTCGAGAAGAGGAAGTACGCGGTGAACGCGAAGAGGTTCACGACCGCGATGGCGTCCCCGAGCGGGCTCCATCCCGGAGACCCGTGCGATCCGATCACGACGAGCCCCGTCCCGGCGACGGCGACCGCCGCCCAGCCGATCGCGCTCCGGGTGACCGGCTCCCCGAAGAGCGGCGCCGCGACCAGAAGCACGAGCGCGGGCTGGAGCGCCCCGATGATCGAGACGTTCGCGACGCTCGTGAGCTTGAGGCTCGTGAAGAAGAGGACCTGGTGGAACCCGAACAGGGTGCCGCCGATCGCGGAGGCCCGGAGCCAGCTCGCGTCGAGGCGGCGCCGCCGGCGCGCCGACACGGCCGGCAGCAGCCACAGCACCGGGATCGCGAGCCAGAGGCGGTAGAACGACGCGACGAGGCCGGTCGTGGAGACCGTCTTGATCGCGACGTTGCTCCACCCCCACGTGAGGACGGCGAGCGCGACCGCGACGAGCGCCAGCGTCTGCTGGCGCCGGTCGGACGCAGCACCTTCCCATGCCGGCCGCGGGCCGCGCGCGAGTTGCCTACCGACCATGACGTGCGAGTTGCCTATCCACCATGAATGGGCTTCACTCGGGGCGCTTGGTCAGCGCGGAGGACAGGGGCGTCCTGCGTGCGCGTGCGCCGATCTCGGTCGTGATCCCGGCGCACGACGCCGCACCATTTCTCGACGCCTGCCTGCGCCACCTCGCGCACTCGCGCGTCGCGCCGCTCGAGGTCATCGTCGTCGACGACGGATCGCGCGACCAGACGGCCTCGATCGCCCGCTCGCACGGGGTCACGGTGCTGTCGACCGGCGGGCGGAAGGGGCCGGCACACGCCCGAAACGTGGGTGGCCAGGCCGTGCGCGGCGACATCCTGTTCTTCATCGACGCCGACGTCTGCGTCCATCCCGACACGATCGAGCGCATCGCCGACGCCTTCGCCGCCGACCGCGAGCTCGACGCGATGATCGGATCGTACGACGACAGCCCCGAAGCCCCGGACTTCATCTCGCAGTACAAGAACCTCATGCACTGCTTCACGCATCAGAACGGCCGCCGGATGGCGTCCACCTTCTGGAGCGGCTGCGGCGCGATCCGCCGCCACGTGTTTCTCGAGCACAGCGGCTTCGCCACGGAGTACGGCCGCCCGGCGATCGAGGACATCGAGCTCGGCTACCGCCTGGTGATGGCGCGCCGCAAGGTGATCCTCGACCGCGACCTTCTCGTCAAGCACTTGAAGCGGTGGACGCTCTGGAGCCTCGTCCGGACCGACATCGTCGACCGCGGCATCCCGTGGACGGAGCTCATCCTGCGCGACGGCCGCATGCCGAACGACTTGAACGTCCAGCTCAGCCAGCGCGTGAGCGTCGCGCTCGCGCTCCTCCTGGTCGGGATGGCGGCGTTCGCCGCCGCGTGGTGGGGCGGCGCGTTCCTGACCCCGCTCCTCGGCGTGCTGTTCTTCCTGCTCTGCCGCTACTGGGCCGACGAGGCCGACCGCGATCCCCCGCCCAGCCGCATCCTGTGGTTCGCGGGAGCGGCGGGCGCGGTGGTCTGGCTGGCGTGGGTCAACCACATGCACGCGCTCATCCCGCTCGTTGCGCTGAGCGTCCTCGTGCTCGCCCTCCGCCACCGCTACGCGTATCCGCGCGCGCGGCAGCCCGGGATGACGCGCGTCTTCGTCGGCATCTACGTCGTCGTCGCGGTCCTCCTCTGCCTCTCGTATCTGCCGACGCACCCGCTGGTCCTCTCCATCTGCCTGGGAGCGCTCGCCGTCCTCTTCCTGAACAACCAGTTCTTCCTGTTCCTGGCGGCGCGCCAGGGAAGGCTGTTCGCGCTCGCCGCGATTCCGTTCCAGCTCCTCTACCACTTCTACTGCGGGGTGGCGTTCCTCGTCGGGTCCATGCGGTACTGGGGGATGCGTCTCGGCAACGACCGGCTGCGCGACGGGGCGGAAGGGATACGCTCCGTCGAGCAGCCGGCGCTTCGCCGCCCGTAGGAGCCCGTCCGACCGCGGCATGGGAGCGAGGACCGCGAGGCGCCGCCGGCGCAGCGCACCGACCCGGACGGCAGTGCGACGCGCGCGCCGTCACGCGTTCCGCGTTGCGCTCGCCGCATTCGCGCTCGCCGCGGGTTGCGCGCGGTCGGGGTCCCCGCCCGAGCCGTGCAATCCGAATCCGCCGCGCGGCGAGATCGGAACGATCTGCGGCTTTGCGCGTCCCGAGGACGTCGAGGCGGTGCCGCTCGCGGGCATCGTGCTCGTGAGCCAGCTGCACTCGTTCGTCGGCGACGAGCCGGGCTCGATCGCCGCGGTCGACATCGCGTCGGCGGCGAGCGGCGAGCCGCGCGTGCGGCGGCTCTGGCCGACGGGGGACGCGACGCGCGACGTCGGCGTCGACGCCGATCGGCCTCCCGTCGGAGATCCCGGGTGCACGGAGCCTCCGCCGGCCGACCGCTTCGCGCCGCACGGCATCCACGCGTCGCCGACCGACACGCCCGGGATCATCCGCGTCGCCGTCGTGGCGCACGGATTTCGGGAGGCCGTCGAGCTGTTCCACCTGATCGGCACGGGCGACGCTGCGCGCCTCGTGTGGCGCGGCTGCGCGCCGTTTGCGCCGCGCGTTTCGGGAAACGACGTCACGATCGCGCGCGACGGGAGCCTGATCGCGTCGAACTACCAGCCGACCATGGGCGGCGCGGGCGGCCTGTACTGGATGATCGTGGGTGGCCTCGGCTTCGATACCGGCGACGTCCTCTCGTGGGGCGGGGGCGAGGGCTGGCGCTCGATCCCCGGCACCGCGGCCGCCAACCCGAACGGGGTCGCCGTTTCGCCGGACGGCAGCACGGTCTTCTACGTCGAGACCGGCGGCGGCCGCATCGACCGGGTGCCGCGCGCCGGCATTCCGGGCGGCAAGCCCGACCGCGCGCACCTCCCGGGCGCGCCCGACAACGTCTCGTGGAGCAGCCGGGGAACGCTGCTCGTCGCATCGCACGCGAGCGCCGGCGCGTTCCTCCGCTGCGCCTTCTCGGGACCGCCCTGCCACGCGCCGTGGCTGCTCCTCGAGGTCGACCCGGCGACGCTGGTCGCGAAGCCGCTGCTCGAGAGCGACGGCCGCGCCGTCGGCGCCGTCGCGTCGGCGACCGAGGTCGAGGGCCGCTACTACTTCGGCGCGGTGTTCGGCGATCGTATCGGCGTCTGGCAGCCATAGTTTCGTCCGCCACGAAGGGAGCCGCGATGCGCGCCACCACCGAGCACCCGGTTCGCCCGCTCCGCCGGGGCACGCCGCGGCGAGCCGCCGTCCGCCACGACGAGTTCCTCGCGACCGAGTACGAGCTCTACATCCCCGCCGGCATCTGGACCCACACGGCGGTGCGCGAGTTCCTCGACCAGCCGCTGCGCGCCGAGGGCGGCGCCACGATCTCCAAGGGCGCGACCGGCGTCTGGCGCGGCGGCGAGGAGGAGACGCACGTGATCCGGATCGTCGTCCACCGCTCGCCGGACGGGCGTGACCGCTTCTTCGACGTGCTCCAGCGCCGCGTCGGCCGCCTGATGGCGCGGCTCGCCGAGTGGCCCGAGGCGCGCCAGCAGGAGGTCATGTTCACGTCGAAGGAGGTCCGCGTCGGCGTGTCGCGACTGGCCGTCGTGGCTGCGCCGAGGAAGCGCCGCCGTCGCGCAGCCGGCTGACGCGCAATCCGAGCTCGCATCGCGTACCCGTCTGCCGTGCTTGCTTGAGCGAAACAGTTGTTTAAAACAGTTGTTTCGTGGCGACCACGAGCCCGGATACCCGCGAGCGCCTTCTGCTCGCCGCTGCCGAGCTGTTCGCGGCGCACGGCTGCCACGGAACGACGGTGCGCGAGATCGCGCGCCGGGCGGGCGCGAACGTCGCGGCCGCGAACTACCACTTCGGCTCGAAGAACGAGCTCTACCTCGGCGTGCTGCGGCGACACTTCGGGGAAATCCGGAGCCGGCTGGAGGAGCAGACGCCGCTGCCGGAGGGCCCGGCGCTCCGCAGGCTTCCGCGGAACGACGTCGTCGACCTCCTCCGGCGGCGGATCGCGACGATGCTCGAGCTCCTGATCGGCCCGCCGCCCGGCCTGCACGGCTCGCTCATGATCCGGGAGATGATCGATCCGAGCGAGGCGCTGCCGGTCATCGTCGCGGAGTTCATCCGCCCGCAGATGAGCGATCTCGGGGCGATTCTCCGGCGCCTCGCACCCGGGCTCGGGGAGACCGAGATCGAGCGCTCGATCTTCAGCATCATCGGGCAGATCCTGTTCTACCGCCTGACGCGCCCGGTCCAGCTTCTCCTCGCGCGCCGGCGCGAGCTGCCGGCCGGCCTCGCGCGCGAGGTCGCGCACCACATCGCGGAGCTCTCGGTCGGCGGCATGGATCGCCTGGCGTCGGCGCACGGCGCCGCGGCTCACGGCCGGAGGCGCCATGCGAGCTGAGGCGGAACGCGGCGCGGTCGGCGCGCGCCGGCCACTCGCTCTCGCGGTCGCCGCGACCGTGGCCATCGCAAGCGTCGCGGGCTGCGGACCGCTCCAGCGCATGAGCCGTCCCGACGGCGACGGCGGGTGGAGCGCCGACGAGCGCCGCGCCGAGGTCGATCAGATCGGACGCTCCGCCGGCGTCGCGGTCGACGGCGTGCGCGCGGCCGGCGCAACGGGAGGTGTGTCGGCGGCGACCTCGGGCACCGCGCTCGGCGCGGAGCACGCGCCCGCCGCGGGCACCGACGCTGCGGACAGCGACACCGGACGGGAGCCGGCACGCGCGGCGACGGACGCGGCCGAGCTGCCGATGCGGCGCTCCGACGAGCCCGCCGGCGTGCGACGCGGCGGCGACCGCAGCCCCGATCGGATCGACCTCCCGACCGCGCTCGCCATGGCCGACCGGGGCAACCGCCGCATCCGCGCCGCGGAGCGCCAGCTCGACGCGACCGGCGAGCGCGTGCGCGACGTGCGCGGCCGTCTCCTTCCCGCGACGTCGGCGAGCGCGCGCTACACCTGGTACACGGACGCGCAGACGACGAAGGTCGACCTGCCGCCCGGCCTGCTGCCGCCCGGCACGACGCCGGTCGTCACCGTGCGCGACGCCGAGAACGGCGTCGTCAACTCGACGGTGGCGATCCCGATCGATCTCACCGGCGAGCTCTGGCACACGCTGGCCGCGGCGCAGGCCGGCTATCGCGGCGAGCGCGCGCGCGTCTGGGCGGTGACGCTCGAGCAGCAGCTCCGCGTCGTGCAGGCGTACTTCGATCTCCTCGAAGCGCTCCGGCTGCGCGAGGTCGCGGAGGACACGCTCGCGGTCTACCGCCGGCAATACGGCATCGCCGACGATCGCTTCCGGAACGGCCGACTCACCAAGAACGACCTCCTCACGTTCGACGTCGCGCTCCGCGACGCGCAGCACGCGATCCTGCAGCGCGACCTCGGGATCGAGCGCGCGCGCTGGTCCCTGAACGAGGCGATCGGCGCCGACGTCGACCGGCCGGTCGCGCCGGTCGACGTGCGGACGCGCCCGGACGTGCCCGACGTCGCGCAGGCGCTCCGCCTCGCCTACGACCACAACCCGGTGCTGGTCGCGCTGCTCGAGGACCAGCAGCGCCTCGAGGAGAGCGTGACCGCGCTCGTCCGGAGCCGCCTGCCGCGCTTCCAGGGAGGCGGCGCCGTCGACTACCAGAGCTCCGATCTCCTCCAGCCGCCGCAGATCGGGTCCGGATTCGTCGGCCTCACCTGGGACCTCGGCACGGACCTCCGGCGCGAGGCGCAGATCGCGGAGGCGCGCATCGAGGCGGACCGGAACCGCGTCGACATCCAGCGCCAGATGCGCGAGCTGGAGGCGGCCGTCCGGACCGCGCAGCTCGCGGCGGTCGAGCGCGTCGCCGCGTTCGAGACCGCGGTGAGCGCGGTCGGTCAGGCGGAGGAGAACCTGCGCATCCGCGAGCAGCAATTCGACGTCGGGCGCGCGCAGAGCGACGACGTCCTCATCGCCGAGCGCCTCCTCTCCTCGCAGCGCGCGACGCTCGCGACCGCGCTCTACCAAGCCCACGTGCGCCGCGCGGAGCTGCAGCGCCTGATCGGCCTCCCGATCGAGGAGTGATCGCATGCGTCGCAAGCTGATTCCGGTCGCGATCGCCGTCGTCGCCGTGCTGGCGCTCGCCGCGTGGGCGCTCACCCGCAAGCGGGAGGCGCCGCACTTCACCGGCTTCGTCGAGGGCGAGGAGCGCATCCTGCGAAGCGAGGTGACGGCGCGCGCGCTCGACGTCGCGTTCGGCGAGGGCGCGGAGGTCCCGGCCGGAGCGGTCGTCGCCCGCCTCGACACCAGCGAGATCGACGCCCGCATCGACTCGCAGCGCCACGAGCTCGAGGTGATAGACGCGGAGATCCTGGCGCAGGGCGAGCGCGTCAAGCTGATCGAGAGCACGTGGCCGCGGGACGTGCAGGCGCGGCGCGCCGACGTCGAGCAGGCCGAGGCCGCGGCGCGGAACGCGCAGAGCAGCTTCGCGCGCGAGCAGAATCTCGCGCGCACGGGAGCGACGACCGCGCAGCTCGTCGACGATCAGCGCGCCCGGAACGACCAGGCGCAGGCCGCGCTGGCGCGGGCGCGCGACGTCCTCGCGCGGACTCAGGCGGAGGAGGCGAACATCGCGCTCGCGCGTCGCCAGTTCGAGTCGCAGCAGCGGCGGCGCGAGCTCGCCGAGGCGCAGCTGCGCGAGCTCGAGGTCCTGCGCGCGAAGCACGAGGTGCGCGCGCCGGGCGTGCCGACGGTCGTGCAGACGCAGCTCCTCTGGCCGGGCGAGCTCGCGCAGCCCGGCACGCCGATTCTCTCGGTGCTCGACCCGCGCGACAAGTACGTCCAGATCTACGTGCCGGTCGAGGACGTGCAGCGCGTGCGCGTCGGGCGGCGGGTCGAGATCGAGCTCGACAGCCTGCCCGGACAGCGGCTCGCCGGCGAGGTGAGCTTCGTCGCCGATCAGGCCAACTTCACGCCGGAGAAGATCGAGACGCGGCGCGACCGCCTGGGGCAGGTCTATCGCGCGAAGGTCCGAATCCTCGAAGGCGCCGATCGCATGCCGCCCGGGACCGAGGGCAACGTGTACCTCGTGGGCGCCGAGGAGAAGAGGGCGTGAGCGACGTCGCGGCCGCCGCCGGCCGCGATCGCCCGGAGATCCGCCTGCGCGGCCTCCGCAAGCACTTCGGCGAGCGCACCGCGCTCGACGACGTCTCGCTGGCGATCGCGGGAGCGCAGATCGTCGGCGTCGTCGGCCCGGACGGCGCGGGCAAGACGACGCTCCTCCGGGCGATCGCGGGCCTGCTCGAGATCGAGGCCGAGGAGGCGTCGGTCCTCGGCTTCGACCTGCGCGGCGACGTCACCGACCTCAAGTCGCGGCTCGGCTACGTGCCGCAGTCGTTCAGCCTCTACCGCGAGCTCACGGTCGAGGAGAACCTCCGCGTCATCGGCCGGCTGAACCGGCTCGACGAGTCCGCGTTCGACGAGCGCGCCCGGCCGCTCCTCGAGCGCACCGGCCTCGCGCCCTTCACCGACCGTCAAGCGGGCGCGCTTTCCGGCGGCATGAAGCAGAAGCTCGCGATCGCGGCGGCGCTCCTGCCGCGGCCGAGCCTCCTCGTGCTCGACGAGCCGACGGCCGGCGTCGACGTGCTCGCGCGCGACGAGATCTGGTCGATCCTGCAGGAGCGGAAGTCCGAGGTGCTGATCGCGATCAGCACGAGCTACCTCGAGGAGGTCGAGGCGTGCGACCGGCTCGTCTACCTCGACGGCGGGCGGGTCGTCGCGACCGGCACCCCGGCCGAGCTGCGCGCGCGCGTGCCGCTCGAGCTCTACCGCGCCTGGGGCGACGACCCGCGCGCGATCGCGCGCGCGGCCCGCGCCCTGCCCTACGTCGACGGCGCGCGCGCGACCGGCAGCTACGCCCGCATCGAGGTCCGGTGCGATCGGACGCCGGGCGCGGAGCGCGTGCTGGACGACCTCGCCCGCCTGCGCGACGCCCGCGTCGCGCTCGCGGAGCAGACGCCGATCGACACCGAGTCGACGCTGCTCGCGCTGGCGCGCGGCGACCATCTCCCGGCCGGGAGCCGCGGCCCGTGACCGCAGACGCTGCGAACGGCGACGGCGACGTCATCATCCGCGCCGAGGGCTTGACGCGGAAGTTCGGCGACTTCACCGCCGTCGACGACCTGACGCTGCGGGTCGAGCGCGCCAGCATCTTCGCGTTCCTCGGGGCGAACGGGTCCGGGAAGAGCACGACCATCCGCATGCTCATCGGCCTCCTCACGCCGACCGCAGGGACGATCGAGGTCGACGGCATCGACGTCATCCGGAACCCGCGCCGCGTGCGCGACCACATCGGCTACATGGGCCAGAAGGTCAGCCTCTATCAGGGGCTCTCGCTGCGCGAGAACGTCGAATTCTACGCCGGCCTCTACGGGCTCGACGAGAAGGCGCTCGCCGAGCGCTGGGGCCCGCTGGCCGAGCGGCTCGACCTCGAATCCTCGGAGAACGAGCACCCCGAGGACCTGCCGGCGGGCATCCGCCAGCGCGCCGGGCTCGCGCTCAGCACGCTGCACCGACCGCGCGTCCTGTTCCTCGACGAGCCGACTGCTGGCGTCGACGTGAACAATCGGGCGCTCTTCTGGGAGCTCATCCAGGAGGAGAGCGACGCCGGCGTCACCGTCTTCGTGACCACGCACTTCCTCGAGGAGGCCGACTACTGCGATCGCGTCTGCTTCATCGACGCGGGGCGCTTGACGGCCGACGCGACGCCGGAGGAGCTCCGCCGCCGCTTCTCGCCGGGGTATCGCGTGCACGTCGAGGCCGTCAACGGAGCGGCCGCGCGCCCCGGCGACGCCCGGGCCGAGCGCGCCCTCTCGGACCTCGCCGAGCGCCTCCGCGCGCGCGGCCTGCGCGTCGAGCGGCGGACGCATGCGATCGACGTCGCGGCGGAATCGCTCGATCCGGAGTGGCTCCGCGCCGTGTCGGAGGTCCAGCTCGCGCACGAAGGGCTTCGCGTGTCGGTCGAGCAGCCCCACATGACCGACGTGTTTCGCGAGATCGCGCGGGGCCGCGCGCGATGAGCTTCCGGCGGCTCGCGATCCTGATGCGGCGCGAGGCGCTCGCGACGCTGCGTGACCCGTTCACGGTCTCGATCCTGATCCTCGTGCCCCTCATGGCGCTCGTGCTCTTCAGCTCGATCCTGTCGACCGAGGTGGAGGGCCTCGACCTCGGCGTGCTCGACCTGAGCGACAGCGCCGCGAGCCGGCGCGTCGTCTCCGACCTCGCGGCGCAGGGGACGTTCGTGCCGCGCCGCTTCGATCGCCGCGAGCACATCGATCGCGCGCTGCGGTCCGGCACGATCGGGGTGGCGATCGTCATCCCGCCCGACTTCGATCGCGACCGCCTCGCGCGCCGGCCGGGCGAGCCGCCGGGCCAGATCCAGGTGCTCTACGACGGCGGCGAGGCGGTGCTCGCGGGCAACGCAGAGGGATTCCTCCGGAGCCTCGTCGCCGCGACCGCGGTCGACATGGCGGGCGGCCCGGCGACGGTCGCGAGCGTGCCCGCGCCGCGCGCCGTCCCGCGCGCGAGCGGGGCGGCGAGCGCGCCGTCGATGCCGGCGGCGCGTCGCCGAGGCGAGCCGCCGCCCGACGCGGGCGACGGCGCGAGCGGGGCGTTCGTCGCGTCCGATCCCGTCGCCTCTCCGGGCGGCGGCGGCGCGGACGCCGCGCGAAGCGCCGCTGCCCCGCAGGCGGCGCCCGACGTCGTGGCGCCCGGCCCGCTCCTCTCGTCGGCGCGCCCGGCGGGCGCGCCCGGCGCCACGGCCGCGCCGGCGCGGCAGCAGGGCATCGCCGTCGTTCCGCGCGCGCTCTTCAATCCCAAGCTCGAGGGCCGCCCGTACATGATCGCCGGGACGTTCGGGTTCGTGCTCAGCTTCGCGACGACGCTCATCATCGCAGTCTCGATCGTGAACGAGCGCTTCGCGGGGACCTTCGAGCAGCTTCAGGTGACGCCCGCGACGTCGGCCGAGATCCTGCTCGGCAAGGTGCTCCCGCTCGGGGGCGTGTTCTCGGCCGACGTCGTCGTGATGATGGTCGCCGCGTGGTTCCTCTTCGGCGTCTGGCCGGCGGGAAGCTCGGTCTTCTTCGTCGTGCTGTCGACGTTCTACATGGTCGTTTCGCTGTCGCTCGGCGTCCTCATCTCGGCGACGTCGGCGACGGCGGCGGAAGCCGTCTCCAAGACGGTGCTGCTGAGCACGCCGCTCATCCAGCTCTCCGGCTTCGCGTTCCCGACCCGCAACATGTCGACGCCGTTCCGCTGGTTCGCGGAGCTCATCCCGGCGACCCACTACATCCGCGTGAGCCGCGCGATCTACCTGCGCGGCGAGGGGCCGCTCGCGGTGCTGCCCGAGATCCTGGTCATCGCGGCGATGGGGCTCGCCCTGGGAGCGCTCGCGCTGCGCGCGATCGCGCGCCGGCAGTGAACATGCGGCTCCGGCGCTTCGTCTCGAACGTCCTCGCGATCGCCTACAAGGAGGCGGCGCTTCTCCGACACGACCGGACGCTCGTCCAGAACGTCCTCCTGCAGCCGGTCATCATGCTGCTCGTGTTCGGCTTCGCGATGTCGTTCAAGCCGAAGGACGTGCCGTGGGCGGTGTTCGATCGCAGCGAGACGGCGATCTCGCGGCGCCTCGTGTCCGAGATCCAGGCGAGCGGGTACTTCGCGCCGCCGGTCCGCGTGACGAGCTACGACACCGGTCACGAGCTCCTGAAGACCGGGCGCGCGGTCGCGCTGCTGGTGATCCCGAAGGACCTGAGGCGCGACGTGGATCGCGGGCGGCCGCAGGTCCAGCTCCTGCTCGACGGCACCGATCCGCTCACCGCCGCGCGCGTCGGCGGGTACATCTCGCAGATCGCGGGGAACGTCCGGGACGGATCGGTGGGAGCGGCGCGCATGGCGACCGGCCCTTCGCCGGCGACCGACCCGACGGCCGCGGCCGGCGTCGCGCTCCGCCAGCAGTTCCGCTTCAACCCGACGCTTCGCGACCTCGACTTCTATCTCTCCGCGCTCGCCGGCTTCCTGCTGACGAACCTCTGCCTGGCGGCGGCGAGCCTCGGTCTCGTCGCGGAGCGGGAGAACGGGACCTACGAGCAGCTCCTCGCGCAGCCGACGCGGCCGCTCGAGGTCGTGCTCGGGAAGCTCGTCCCGAACGTCGTGTCGAGCTACGCCGCGCTCGCGCTCGCGCTCCTCGGCGCCGGCTTCTTCTACGGGTACTGGCCGAAGGGCAACGTGCTGCTGCTCGCGATCGTCACGCTGCCGTTCATCCTCGCCACGCTGTCGATCGGCGTCTTCGTGTCGGCGCTCGCGCGGACGTCCGCGCAGGCGGTCTTCATCGCGGTCTTCTTCATCATGCCGTCGTTCGTGCTGTCGGGCTCGATGCTTCCGTACCAGCTCATGCCGCACGGCGTGCGCGAGGTCGGCGCGCTGTTCCCGCTGCGCTGGTACCAGATCATCTCGCGCCGGATCATCGAGCGCGGGGCGTCGCTCGCGGAGGTCGCCATCCCGACGGTCGCGCTGCTCGCGCTGTTCGGCGCCATGCTGGCGCTGATCCGGTGGCGCATGAAGCCGCGGCTCGGCTGAGCCGCCGAGCGTCCGACGCGAGGCTCGCGGACGGCCGGTCGTCGACCACGGCGCGAACGCATCCGTCAGTGTGGCCGGTCCGGCGTCGGGACGATCGTCGTCGGCATGGCGGCGGGCTCGCGGCCGAGGACGACGGTGATCTTCGAGAAGCCCATGAAGAGCGCGAGGGCGGCGGTCATCTCGACGAGCTCGGCGGGGGAGAACTCGGCGCGGAGCGCGGTGCGCGCTTCGGGAGTCAGGCCGTGCGGGTCGAGGAGGAACGCGTCCGCGAGCCGCAGCGCGATCTTGTGGCGACGCGGGAGCCGCGACTCCTGCCATTGGTCGTCGATGAGCGTCACCAGGTCTTCGGTGAGGCCTTCGCGGCGGGCTTCGGAGAAGCGGACGTTCTTGCAGTAGTTGCAGTCGGTGATGCGAGCGTTGCGGAGCCGGAGGACCTCCTTGGTCGCGTGGTCGACGACGCCGTGGCTCCAGAGGGTGCCGTAGAGCCGGAGGAACGCTCGCAGGAGCTCGGGCTGGTGGGCGAGGACGCTGCCGGAGATCGCGTCGTCGCCGCGCGACTCGGGCGGGGCGATCCGTGGCGTCGACGACGGCACGCGCGCGGCGCTGCGCGCGCCGGGTGGTGTGCGCGTTTCCCGCCGATCGGCGTCCGCGACGTGCGCGCCGGCGGGCTCGATTCCGAGGACGATCGCGAAGCGCGTGAAGCCGTCCGCGATCGCGAGCGCCTCCGCGAGCGCGACGAGCTCGGGGGCCGAGAGACGCCCGGTGACGGCGGCGACGCACGCGTCGTCGGCGGCGTGCGGATCGAGAGCGAACGCCTCGGCGAGCGCGAGCACCGCTCGCTCGACGTCGCCGAAGCCGCTGTCCGTTCGCCAGCACGCGATCGCGGCCGGGTCGGCGGCAACGGCGCCCGGGACGGCGAGGTGGTCGAGCGCCCGCGGCGCCCCGTGGAGCTGTCCGATCCGGATGCGACAGACGTCGAGCAGCGACGCATCGATCGGCCGTCCCGACCAGAGGAGCCCCGTGAACGCGTCGAGGTCGTCGCGCAGCTCCGGTCGGAGCCCGAGCACCGCGGCGAACCGGCTCGCACCGGGCGCCGCTTCCGCGAGCCAGGTCACGGCGACGTCCCGGTGGTCACAGCTTCGAGGCGACGCGCTCGTTGAAGTCCGCGAACGCCGCCGGCAGCGCGGCCGGGTCGAACGCGGGCGGCGCGATCGCGATCCGCGCCGCGCCGGCGTCGCGGAGGCGGCGGGCCTGGTCCGCGTCGACGAAGCCCGCGCCGGCGGTCACCTCGACGTCGCCCGGGTCGCGGCCGATCTTCGCGCACTCGTCGCGCACGATCGCGAGCAGCGCCGACAGCTGGCTCACGTCGGCGATCGCGGGGAAGAAGCCGTCGCCGTAGCGGGCTGCCCGGCGCGCCGCGATCTCGGTGTGGCCGCCGACGACGATCGGCACGCCCGGCTTCTGGACCGGCTTCGGATTCGACTCGAGCGCGGGCCAGCGGAAGTACTTGCCCTCGAACGGACGCGCTCCGTCGCTCCAGAGCTGTCGGATCGCCTTGACCGCTTCCCGCGTACGGCCGGCGCGCTCCTCGAACGGCACTCCGACGGCGGCGAACTCCTCGGCGAGCCAGCCGATCCCGATCCCGAGCATCGCGCGGCCGTTCGAGAGCACGTCGAGCGTCGCGAACTCCTTCGCGACGTAGAGCGGATGGCGCTGCGGCAGGATCAGGACTCCGGTTCCGAGCCGGATGCGCTCGGTCACGGCCGCCGCGTACGCGAGCGGCAGGACCGGGTCGGGAATCGGCGAGTCCTCCGGCCCCGGCATCTTTCCCGAGGGGCTGTACGGGTAGCGCGACTCGTACCCGACCGGGACCGCGACGTGCTCGACCGTCCAGAGCGACTCGATCCCGGCCGCCTCGGCGTGGCGCGCGAGCGCGCCGAGCCCGTCGCGCGTCCCGAACGGTCCGGCGTTCGCGAACAGGATTCCGAACTTCATGGCTTCCCCCGGCTGTCGTGTGGAGGATCAGACCGTATCGCACCGTCTCAACGGGGGAAACGCTTCCCTCGCCCCGCTCCCTGCGGCGCTCGCTTCGCTCGCGGTCGCCATTGCTACGGCGGCGCGGGCCGGCTACCGAAAAGGCTGCATTCAGCCTGCAAGAATCTCGCGGAGGAAACGCTTGATCTCGTTCGAGCCGACCGAAGACCAGGAGCTGGTGCGCTCGACCGTGCGCGAGTTTGCCGCCGACTCGCTGCGTGCGGCGGCGCGCGACGCGGACGAGGCCGGCGAGCTTCCGGCCGCCGTGCTGGACGCGGCCGGGTCGCTCGGCCTCGTCGCGAGCCAGATCCCCGAGTCGTACGGCGGCGTCGGCGGCGAGCGGTCGCCGATCACGAACGCGATCGTGCTCGAGGAGCTGGCGTACGGCGACGCCGCCCTGGCCCTCGCCGCGTTCGCGCCTGCCGAGTTCGCGCTCGCGATCCTCGACCACGGGACCGACGAGCAGCGCCGCCGCCTCCTGCCCGCGCTCGCGGGCGACCGCGCCGCCATCGGCGCGCTCGCCGTCGTCGAGCCGACGCCGGCGTTCGACCCGTCGCGCCTCGCGACCTTCGCCGAGCGCGTCTCCGGCGGCTGGCGCGTCACCGGCGAGAAGACGTTCGTCGCGCTCGGCGAGGGCGCGAGCCACTTCCTCGTGATCGCGCGCGTGGCCGGACGCGACGCGGACGCGGCCGGGCCGTATGCCTCGCACGCGGCGCTCGTCGTCCCGCGCGACGCGCGCGGGCTCGCGGTCGGCGACCGCGAGCCGACGCTCGGGCTCCGCGCCTTGCCGTTCGCGCGCCTCGCGCTCGACGGCGTCGAGGTGCCCGACGGGGACGTGCTCGGCGGCGACGCCGGATGCGACGTCGGCCGCATCGTCGCGAGCGCGCGCGTCGGCCTCGCCGCGGCCCAGGTCGGCCTCGCGCGCGCGGTCATGGAGTACGCGATCCCGTACGCGAAGGACCGCGTCGCGTTCGGCGAGCCGATCGCGCGCAAGCAGGCGATCGCGTTCCTCCTCGCCGACATGGCGATCGAGGTCGACGCGATGCGCTGGCTCGTCTGGAAGGCCGCCAGCGACCTCGAGCACGGGCGCGACGCGCTTCGGTCTTCGCATCACGCGCGTAGCTACGTCGCGTCGCAGACGATGAAGATCGCCGACGACGGCCTCCAGGTCCTCGGCGGCCACGGCTTCATCCGCGAGCACCCGGTCGAGCTGTGGTACCGCCACGCGCGCACCCTCGGCGTGCTCGAGGGCGTCGTTGGCGTCTGACGAGAACGGAGACCCGAGATGATCGACTTCGAGCCGACGCTCACGGATGCGAAGATCCTCGCGGCGGTACGCGAGGAAGGACTCGTCGCGCGCCGCTACGCGCGACACTACGACGAGCACGAGGAGGAGTTCCCTCCCGACCACCTGCCGGAAGCGGGGACGATGCGGTCGCACGCCCGGCTCTTCGGCGCGCGTACCGACGCGGACGACGGCATGGCGGTCCTTTCGATGCTCGTCGCCGCCGGACAGACGTGGGGCGACTATTCGGTGCGCCTGCGGCGGCCGTCGGGCGGCGGCCTCGGCAACGCCGCGCTGCGCGCGGCCGGCACGCCGGAGCAGCAAGCGCGCTGGGGACACCTCCTCCTCGCGATGGCGATCACCGAGCCCGGCTGCGGATCGGACCCGTCGCGCGTCCGCACGACCGCCGTCAAGGACGGCGACCACTGGGTCCTGAACGGCGAGAAGATCTTCGTCACGACCGGCTGCCGCGCGCAGGGCGTCGTCGTGTGGGCGACGATCGACCCGTCCGCGGGGCGCGCGGGCATCAAGTCGTTCCTGATCGAGAAGGGCACGCCCGGCTTCGTCGTGGTCCGGAAGGAGAAGAAGCTCGGCATCCGCTCCGACGACACCGCGGCGTACGCGTTCGAGGACTGCCGCATCCCGCGGGAGAACCTGCTCGGCCTCGACGAGTCGATCCCGAAGGAATCGTCGGGCGGCTTCCGCGAGGTCATGAAGACCTTCAACATGACGCGCCCCGCGGTCGCCGCGCTCGGCCTGGGCATGTCGCAGGCCGCGCTCGACTTCACGCGCGACGAGCTCGCGCGCGCGGGCGTCGCGGTCCAGTACGGGGCCGGCGCCGCTTCGCAGCCCGCGCTCGCGCAGCGCTTCCTCGAGCTCGAGGCGCTGCAGGAGGCGGCGATGCTGACGGTCCTGCGCGCGGCCTGGCTCGCCGACCAGCGGAAGGCGAACAACCTCGAGTCGTCGATCTGCAAGGCGAAGGCGGGCGCCGCCGTGCGCACGATCACCCAGGGCTGCATCGAGATCCTCGGACCGATCGGCGTCTCGCGCGAGCACCTGCTCGAGAAGTGGTTCCGAGACGTCCGCATCACCGACATCTACGAGGGCACCGGCCAGATCCAGCGCCTCATCATCGCCCGGACGATCCTCGGGTATACGCGCGACGAGCTGAATTAGGCGCGGCTCGGATCGGCGCTGCAGTTGGTATAGCGTCGTGCCGATCCGATGATGGTGACGGCGGGCACGGCGGGGGGACCGTGATGGCTACGGAACGTTCGGACGCGATCGTCCTCTTCGGAGCGTCGGGGGACCTCGCGAAGAAGATGACGTTCCCGTCGCTCTACAAGCTCTTCGCGCGCGGGCTGGTGGACCTGCCGGTCGTCGGCGTCGCGCTCACCGACTGGGACGATCGCGCGATGCGCGAGCACGCGCGGCAGGCGATCGCCGCGGCGGGCGTCTCCGTCGACGACGCGACGTTCGAGCGCTTCGCGAAGCGCATGCGGTTCGTCTCGGGCGACTACGGGAAGCAGGAAACGTTCGTCGCCGTCAAGAATCTCCTCCGCGAGCTGGGATTGCAGCGGCCGCTCTTCTACCTCGAGATCCCGCCGTCGCTGTTCGAGCCGGTCGTCGTGCAGCTCCATTCCGCCGGGCTCACCGCGAACGCCCGGGTCGTGATCGAGAAGCCCTTCGGGCGCGATCTCGCCTCGGCGCGCGCCCTGAACGAGCACCTGCAGTCGATGCTGCGGGAGGACCAGATCTTCCGCATCGACCACTACCTCGGGAAGGACCCGGTGCAGGACGTGCTCGTGTGGCGGTTCGCGAACGACATGTTCGAGCCGATCTGGAACCGCCGCTACGTCTCGAACGTTCAGATCACGATGGCCGAGTCGTTCGGCGTCGAGGATCGCGGCGCGTTCTACGACTCGGTCGGCACGCTGCGCGACGTCGTCCAGAATCACCTCATGCAGGTCCTCGCGCTGGTCGCGATGGAGCCGCCGCTCTCGATCGGCGCCGAGGCGCTCCACCTCGAGCAGCACCGCGTCTTTCGCGCGATCCGCCCGGTGGATCCGAAGAGCTACGTGCGCGGCCAGTATCGCGGCTACCAGAGCGTGCCCGGCGTCAAGCCGGGATCGCAGACCGAGACGTTCTGCGCGCTCCGGCTCGACATCGACTCGTGGCGCTGGGCCGGCGTGCCGTTCTTCATCCGCGCGGGCAAGGCGCTCGCGCACAAGGCGACGGAAGTGGTCGTCGAGTTCAACCAGCCGCCCCGCCTGCTGTTCGCGGAGCCCGACACGCCGCCGCCCGCGACCAATCGCATCCGCTTCCGCCTCGGGCAGGACCCCGGCGTGACGATCACCGTGCAGGCGAAGCAGCCCGGCGCCACCATGCACACCGAGCCCGTCGACCTCGGCGTCGACTTCGCGACAGCGCTCGGCGAGTCGCCGCTTCCCTACGAGCGTCTGCTGCGCGACGCGGTCGAGGGCGACGCGACGCTCTTCCAGAGCGAGATGGCGGTCGAGGGCACCTGGGCGCTTCTCGAGCCCATCCTGCGCCAGCCCGGCCCCGTCCTCCCGTACGACAAGGGCTCGCGGGGGCCGGCCGAAGCCGACGTGCTGGTCGCCACCCACGGCGGCTGGATCGAGCCGCTCGCGCCGCCGTCCGACCGCTCCGCCTGAGCGCGCCGGGCGCTCACCGCCAGAGTGCGATCCCGCCCAGCATCCCGGCCTCGTTCGAGACGATGCGAACGTTCGCCGGCAGATCGGCGCGATGCAGGTGCTTCGCGTTGCCGCCGCCGAGGAACAGCATCCGGTAGTTGAAGACGGGTGCGAGGTGGTCGATCACCTTGCGCACGCGGCGGCGCCACCGCTTGCGGCCCACCTTGTCGAGGGCGGCCCGACCCACGGAGTCCTCGTAGGTCTGGCTGTGGCGGTAGAAGTGGTGCCCGAGCTCGAGGTTCGGCACCAGGAGTCCGTCGACGTAGAGCGCCGATCCGAGGCCCGTCCCGAGCGTCAAGACCATCTCGACGCCCCGGCCCCGGATCACCGCGTAGCCCTGCACGTCGGCGTCGTTCGCGACGCGGGTCGGCTTGCCCGTGATCTTGGTGAGAGCGCGCGCCAGATCGACGCCGTGGAACTTCGGGTCGAGGTTCGGCGCGGTCTCGATCACGCCTCCGTGCACGACGCCGGGAAACCCGACGGAGACCCGATCGAACCCGGGCTGGCTCCGCACGAGGTCCGCGAGCGCGCGCAGCACCGCGTCCGGTGTCGCGGGCCGGGGCGTGTCGACGCGGCCGCGCTCGTCGATGGGACGGCCGCGCGCGTCGAGCACCAGCATCTTGAGACCCGTTCCGCCGACGTCGATCGCGAGCGTCCGCGGTCCGCTCGCAGGTTTGATCTTCGCCATCGCGGGACCCTACATCATCCTGGCGGCGCCGTTGAGCGGCGGCGCAAAGAGGTCGGACCGCCGGCGGTTGACTGGCGAGCGCGATCCACGAGACTCCCGCCCATGGCGAGGATCTCGTTTCCGAAGGACTTCCTCTGGGGCGCCGCGACGGCGGCGTACCAGATCGAGGGCGCGGCACACGAGGACGGCAAGGGCGTTTCGATCTGGGACGTCTTCTGCCTGCAGCCGGGGCGCGTGCAGGACGGTCAGTCGGGCGCCGTCGCGTGCGATCACTACCATCGCTACCGCGACGACGTCGCGCTCATGAGGTCGCTCGGCCTCGGAAGCTACCGCTTCTCGGTGTCGTGGCCGCGCGTGCTCCCCCGCGGCTTCGGCGAGCGCAACGAGCGCGGCCTCGCCTTCTACGACCGCCTCGTCGACCAGCTGCTCGCCGCCGGCATCCGACCCTGCGTCACCCTGTACCATTGGGATCTGCCGCAGTCGCTGCAGGACCTCGGGGGCTGGGCGAATCGCGACGTCGCGCGGCATTTCGCCGACTACGCGAGGGTCGCCTTCGAGCGCCTCGGGGATCGCGTCGACCTGTGGATCACGCACAACGAGCCGATCGTGACCGCGGACCTCGGGCATCGCGTCGGGCTGCTCGCGCCCGGTATCCGCGACCTGCGGATCGCGGCGCGCGTCGTCCACCACCTGCTGCTCTCGCACGGGCTCGCGGTACAGGCGTTCCGCGCGAGCGGGGGCCGCGGCGAGATCGGCATCACCAACGCGAACCAGAGCTACGAGCCGGCGGACGGTCGCCCCGAGACGGCCGCGGCCGTCGAGCTGGCGCGCGACTTCGACACGCGGCTCTACCACGGCCCGGTCTACGGCCGCGGCTATCCCGCGAGCGTCGTGCGCTTCTACGAGGCGCGGAACGCGCCCTTCCCGATCCAGGGCGACGACCTCGCCACGATCGCCGCGCCGACGGACTTCCTCGGCGTCAATCTCTACACGCGCACGCGCGTGCTGCCCGACCCCGATCGCGGCGTCGGGTGGCGAGCCGCTCCGCTCACCCTGCCCGTTACGGCGATGGGCTACGAGGCGGCCCCGCACGCCCTCGGCGACTTCGTCCGCTTCGTGAGCGCGGAGTACGGCGGCCCGCCGATCTACGTGACCGAGAACGGCGTGTGCGACGACACGCCGCCGAGGGGCGACGTGGTCGACGACCGCTTCCGGGTCGACCTCCTGCGCGGCTTCCTCGGCGGCCTCGCCCGCGCGATCGCCGACGGCGTCGACGTACGCGGCTACTTCGTCTGGTCGCTGCTCGACAACTTCGAGTGGGCGTTCGGCTATACGAAGCGCTTCGGCATCGTCTGGGTCGACTACGAGACGCAGCGCCGCATCCCGAAGGCGAGCGCGCGGTTCTTTGCGGACGCGATCCGGCAGAACGGCATCGAAGCTTGATCGCTCCCGGAGATCGACCGCGTATCGCACGTCCTCCGGCACGTCCTGGAAGGACCGGCACAGCAGATCGCCATCCGCGGGCGCGAGCGCGCGTCGCGTTGCATGCGTGCAAGCCTCGCCGTCCCGGAAATTGCCCGTTGGGCGGCGCGCTGGGGTGGCACGTCCGGTGCAACGAGAGATCCGGCGCACGTACACGGATCCTTCCCCCAACGCCCTCTCTTCTCTTCTTGCCCGCCTCCTTCCACCGTGTCAGGACCACCTGCCGGGAGCCGATCACGATCGCGAAAGGCGATCGTGATCGGCTCAGTCCATTTGCATCGGTGGGGCGCCGATCCCGATCCCGGACGAACAGACGCGAACCCTCGGGTCCTCGCGCCACGACACCGTTCCGGTCGCATCGAGGAGCACGGTCGGCCGCAGTCGGAGAGTGACATGAAGTCGAAGAGCGGCAGTGACGAGAGCGATCTTTCGAGGGCGGCCGGCGAGCGGGCGACGCAGGTCGGCCGGCGCAGGTTCCTGAAGCGCGCCGGCGGGATCGCGACCGCGACCGCCGCGGCCGCGGCGATCGGGATCGAACCGTTGCTCGGTCGCGACCGCGCGCTCGCCGAGGCCGTCGGTCCGCTGCCGACGGGCACTGGCTTGCCCGGCTTCAAGCCCCCGCGGCCACCTGTCGGCACCTACGCGCCGCTCAGCGAGGGCGCGATGGTGTCGCGGCGAGCGGGGTCCACGGCGCTCCGCATCGAGCGGGCGAACCATTGGCAGGAGCTGCCGCTCCGCCTGCCGCTCGCGAACGACGACGAGATCGAGATCACCGAGGGCTGGGCGAACTTCAGCAAGTCGCTCCCGCACGACGGTCTCGGCCACCCCGATCCCGCCGCCTGCAGGGCGCTGCGTCGCGCGTGCGAGACGGGCGACCCCGCCGACTTCGCCGCCATCCCGCTCGGCGGCGTGCAGCCGCTCCGGAACCCGCAGGGCGGCTTCTCGTTCGAGTTCGCCGGCTACGACTCGAACCAGACGATCGTTCCGCCCGCGCCCGCGTTCGCGAGCGCGTGGCGCGCGGGCGAGATGGTCGAGGTCTACTGGGCGTCGCTGCTGCGCGACATCGCGTTCGACGACTACGGCTCCAACGCGCTCGTCGCGCAGGCGTGCGCCGACCTTTCGGCGCTGAGCGACTATCGCGGCCCGAAGCAGGGCGGCGCGGTGACGCCGGACACGATCTTCCGCGGCCCGTACGCCGGCTGTACGACCGGCCCGTTCATCTCGCAGTTCCTGCTGAAGGACATCGCGTTCGGCTCCCAGATCAACTCGCAGCAGGTCCGTGTCTTCGCGCCCGGCACCGACTTCCTCACCGACTACGACGAGTGGCTCGCGCGCCAGAACGGCCAGCCGTGGCGTCCGCGCGTCTACGACCCGACCTTCCGCTACATGCGCAGCCTGCGCGACCTCGCGAGCTGGGTCGACGCCGATCCTCCGCTCCAGGCGGGCTATCACGCGCTGTCCATCCTCCTGCAGATGCACGCCGCGCTCGATCCGGCGAACCCCTACGTCGCCCAGATCTCGAACCAGGACGCGTTCACGACCTTCGGACCCGTCGAGTGGTTCGACATGGTCGGTCGCGTTCCGCGCCCCGCCCACGAGGCGGTGTGGTTCCAGAAGTGGCGCGTGCACCGGAGCCTGCGGCCAGAGGAGTTCGGCGGCCGCGTCCACAACCACGTCGTCGGCGCGTTCGACTACCCGCTCCATTCCGACGTGCTCGACTCGGATGCGGTGCAGCAGACGTTCGCGCGCCACGGGACGTACCTCTGCTCGCAGGCGTATCCCGACGGAGCCCCGACGCACACCGCGTATCCGTCCGGTCACTCGGTCGGTGCAGGCTCGACCGTCACGGTGCTGAAGGCGATCTTCGACGAGAGCTTCGTGATTCCGGACCCGGTGCAGCCGAGCGCCGACGGGCTCCACCTCGAGCCGTACGTCGGACCTCCGCTCACCGTCGGCGGCGAGCTGAACAAGCTCGCGTTCAACATCGGGATCGCGCGGGTCGTCGGCGGGATCCACTGGCGGAGCGACGTCGTCGAGGGCAACAAGCTCGGCGAGGCGGTGTCGATCAGCGTGATGTCCGACATGAAGCCCGCATACAACGAGCCCTACGCGGGCTACTCGCTCGTCAAGCTGGACGGCACGCCGGTCACGATCGAGTAGCTGCGTCCGCGCGGCGTCGCTCACTCCTCGCGTGACAGGTCGCGGATCTTCAGCACCATGGCGACCAGCACGAGGACGAGGAAGCCGAGGAAGACGACCAGACCCCGGCGCCGGCTTGCCAGCTCGTCGAGCGCCTCGCGAGCGCCGGCAAGCGCGCTCTCGGCTCGAGCCATCCCGTCCCGGTAACGAATCGCGAACTTGCCGTCGGCGGCGCTCGAGAAGGTGTGCACCAGCACCTCGAGCTCGATCTGTGCCGTCACGGCGGCGTCGATGTGCGGCGTCACCTTGCGGAGCTCGACGCCGCCACGCCGGGCGGCGAGAAGCATGCGCTCGGCGCGCGCGGTCGCGCTCGTCAGCCGCCGCATGTCGTCGATGAACAGCGTCGCGGTCTCCGGGCCGACGGTGTCGGTCGTGCCTCCGGCGGCGTGACAGTCGCTGCAGCGTACGACCTCCACGCCGACCGTCTCTCCGCCGTGCTCGTACGCGTACCGCGACTTGCCGATGCGAAACTTGGTGAAGAGCCGCTCGAACTCCGGGCCGAGCGCTCCTCCGCCGCCGCTCTCCGCGCCCCGCGCCCTGTGCGCCGGAATCTCGAGCGCCCGGTCCACGAGCCAATCGAAGCGCGCCGCGCCGTCGAGCCCCTTCGCGGTCGCCTCCCGCAACAGCGCCGCCCGCGTCTCCTCGTAGTGCCGCTGCACGCTCGCCGTCGCCTCGACGGGCGCGCTCCCCTTGCCGGCGGCCTCGTGGCAGAAGTCGCACGGAGCCGGCGGCAAAGGCGCGAGCATCGCCACCGTGGGGCGAACGATGCCGTGGTTGCCGTGGCACGTCTCGCACTGCGCGAAGGTCACCGAGGTCCCGAGCGTCGCGGCGGGCGAGGGCGGCGGGTGACAGCTCACGCAGCCCGCCTTCCCGGCCTCCTTCATGTACTGGCGGTGATCCTCGAAGCCGGCGGCCTTCGGGCTCGCGCGGAAGAGCTCGGCCTCGCGCCCGTGGCACTGGCCGCAGACGAGAGCCACGGACTCGATCCCGGGCGGCGTGGCGCCGTGGTTGCCGTGGCAGTCGTTGCACGTCGGCGCCGACAGGTCCTCGCGCTCGAGCAGGGACTGGGCGTGCACGCTGTGGCGCCACCGCGCGTATTGATCGACGGGCAGAGAACGGCCGTCGGGCAGCCGGTAGGAAGCCATCCGCGCCGCGTCGGAGTGACAGCGCGAGCACGTGTCCGCGACGCGCTGCGGGTGGACGGGGGACTGCGTGTCGGACGGGGCCAGGATGCCGTGCGTACCGTGACAGTCGACGCACGTGGCGACGTTTGCGTCCCCGGTCTTCAGGAGCTCGCCGTGACGGCTCGTCCAGTACTCTCGCTCCTGATCGACGCGCATGTCGGGCTTGAAGCGCTTCATCCGGGTCGGATCGGAGTGGCAGCGACCGCAGAAGGCGGGGATGTCGGCTCGCTTGGGCGCGCCAACGTAGGGTGCGGCCGAGTCATGCGAGTCCATGGCGCTGAGATCTGCGGCGAGCGCCGGATCCGGATTCCCCCCGTGGCAATCGTGGCAGGAGAGACCGGCGGCCGCGTGGGCGCCGTTCTGCTCGTGCTCGACGATCGCGGCGGAGTCCTTCACGATCTCGCCGATCTCCGGCTTGGCGTGGCAGATCGTGCACGAGGTGGCACGTTGCTCGGCGAGGGCGCGGGCGCCGCACCCCAGAAGCAGGAGGACGACGAAGGCGGTGCGCTTCACCTGGCGGCGCCGCCCTGGCGCGGCTCGGTCGCGATGCCGAGGAGCCAGATCAGCACCGCGGCGCCGAGCACCGCGTACACGGGAGCGAGCGAGCGGTACCCCCATGCAGTGAGTGCGACCATGTAGACGGCCGCGATGATGCCGGCAGCGGTGAATGCCGGGCTCCGACCGGTGCGAGCGACCCGTCGATCGAGAAAGGGAACGAGCACGAGAACGAGCGCCGCGAGGCCGAAGCCGAGGATCGGGATCGCCTCGTACTCGAGCCCCCAGATCGAACCGCCCGGGACGAACTTCAGGGTCTCGAACATGAACATGAAGTACCACTCGGGCCGGATGTCCTTCGGGGCGGGCGCGAAGGCGTCGGCCTTCTCGCCGAGCTCCCACGGAAACAGCGCGGCGAGCGCGGCGAGCACGCCGAGGGCGAGAAGCCAGCCGAAGAGATCGTGAAGCGCGTAATGCGGAAAGAATCTCATGGGCCGGCGACGGCGCGCTTCTTCCTCCGCGACCGGCGGCACGCTCATGCCGAGGAGCTGGACGAGCACGAGGTGGAGCCCGAGTACGGCGGTCATGAGCGCCGGAAGGATCGCGACGTGCCAGCCGAAGAAGCGAGAGATCGTCGCGCTCGTGATCCGATCGCCTCCGCGGAGGAACCGGGTGATGAATTCGCCCACGACCGGAATGGTCGAAGGGATCTGCGTCCCGACCCGCGTCGCGAAGAACGCGAGCTCGTCCCATGGCAGGAGGTAGCCCGAGAACCCGAAGCCGAGCGCCAGAAAGAACGCGAGGCAGCCCGTCACCCAGGTGAGCTCGCGCGGCGCCCGGTACGCCTTCGCGAAGTACACGGTGGCGAGGTGGAGGAACGCGAAGAAGATCATCAGATTCGCCGACCAGGAATGAATGGAGCGAACGAGCCAGCCGAAGGACACCGTCGTCATCACGAACTCGACCGACTCGTACGCCTCGGCTGCCGACGGGCGGTAGTAGATCATCAGCAGGATCCCGGTGAGCACCTGCACGACGAAGAAGAACAGGGTCATCCCGCCGAGGTAGTAGATCGCGCCAAAGCGATGGACGGGGACGGTCTTGTGCCGGGCGAACTCCTGCAGCGCAGCGATCGAGAGCCGCTCGTCCAACCACGCGTAGACCCTGTGGCGCATGGGCGTCATCGCTCACGCCCGCGAGACGATCACGTGCGGCGCGTCCGCGCCGCTCTGCGATACGAGGTGGACGTCGAACGGCGTCAAGGGCCGCGGGGGCGGGCCGCCGATCACCTGACCCTGGAGATTGAACTGGCCGTTGTGGCAGTTGCACTCGATACGCTGCTTGCTCTTGCTGTACTCGACGATGCACGCGAGGTGCGTGCAGACGGCGGTGAACGCGCGGAAGCTCGTTTCCGACACCCGGACGACGATCACGGGCTCGCTCCCGAAGCGGACGATCTTGTAGCCCTTCTCGACGAACTCGGGGTCGTTGGCGGCGCCGGCATCGGCCTCGTTCGTGGCGGCCGTCTCGACCTCGGGGGGATTGAGAAAGCGGGCGACGGGATAGAGCATCGCCGCCAGCAGGGCGCCGAACGACGTCCCGAGGAACCAGTTGAGCAGCCGCCGGCGCCCGACGCCTTCCGCAGTGCCGTGCGGAGCGCCGCGAGTCGGCCGGTCGGCACCGGACACGTCCGATGGCATCAGGATCCGCCCCTCGAGCCGTGACGTCGTATTTCATCCGTCACGGGGAGTCGAGCGCGAGACGGCGTCGTGGGCGGGTTCAGCCGCCGCGCCTGCGGTGCCGAAGCGGAACGCTACGGCGACGTGATCGCCGTGCTGGACGCGGCGCAGCTTCGGTCGTGGGCTCTCGGCTACGGCTCAGCGGGTGGGATGCTGGAAGAGCGGCTCGAGCGCCTGCTCGCAGTCCGCGTCGCACTCCGGGAACGCGAGCAGGAACTGCGCCTGCTCGCGGCAACGCTGACGGATCGCCGCGTCGGACCGGTCGGCGCACATGCTGCGGATCGTGTCCATCGTGTGGTCGTAGATCACGCGCCTCTGCTCGGGCGGCATGTGGGCGATCGCGCGCCTTTCCTCGGAGACGCTCCACGCGATCCACCCGACGAGGGCGATCAGGCTCACGAGCGTCACCAGCCAGATGAGCACGCGCTCGCGCCGGTCGCGCCGTGGATCCTCGCTGGGCGGAACGCGGAGCACGTCGACCGAGCGCAGCGGGACGATCGTCCGGACCCGTCCGACGCGCGGACGAGCCTGATCCGGCCCGGCGTTCGAACGCGGCCGTTTCGGGATCTCTCGCAGGTCTGCGATGGGGCGTCGCCGCTGCTCGCTGGAGCCGTCGATGAGCGGGTCGATTCGTTCGCGCGCCATTGCCGCGATCTCTGCCAAGGCGAGAATGCACGTCGCGCGCCAGGTCCGGGTGTGCGGCAAGCGCGGAAAACCCGTTGAGGGACGGGCATCCGTCGTGGTCCGAGCCGGCGCTCGCGACGCCGGGCCGAACGGCCAGCACTGCCAAATGCACGCCTCCTGCAAGTTGCAGGCTCGCGGACCGCGAGCCGTCATCGTCCGGGCTGGAATGACGAAACCGCCGAGCACGATCAGGAGGCCACCCGCGATCGTCGCGGGCGAGAGGGCCCCGCGAAAAACCGCGACGCTCACGAGCTGGGTCACGACGAAGAAGACGGCGACGTAGACGCCGAGCAGCCGGCCGAAGTCGACGGAGCGGTCTCCGTTCACGAAGAAGCCGTAGAGCATCAGCATCGCACGACCGGCGATGATCGCGCCCGGAGACGAGCCGGGGGCGGCAGAATGCGCCTTCCGATTCGTCGGAATTCCCCGGCGCGGCCGATCGCACCGCTGCAAGCCGGTCGCGGACGGGCCGAGCACGCCGGGCGACCGACGACCGGTCGTTCGGCCCCCGGCCCGCGTCTTCCAGCTCGCCGTTCATCCTGAAATGCCGTCGTTCAGATCGACCGCGATTCGAACGGGATCGGGAGCACCTCGTCAGCCCGGGACCGATGTTGGATCACCGGCCGGGGCCGCGAGAGCCCCGGCGGGATTGAGCTTTCGTCAGCTGGGAATCGCGAGGGCAGTACCGTCGGTCGTCACGGTTCCAGTCTGGCATGCGGACTGCAGCCCTGGGGGCGTTTTGGAAAGGACATTCCGCATGGATCTCGTCTCTCTCCTCCTCGTGGTCGTGCTGGTCGCGTCGTCGCTCGGGCTGATCGCTCTCTGCGAGCGGCTCTGAGGAGGTCGAGGATGTCGCTTTTTTACTTGATCGGAAGCATCGTGTCGCTCGCGCTCTTCGCCTACCTGCTCGTGGCTCTCCTCAAGCCGGAGGCGTTCTGATGACCGCGAGCGGGATCTTCCAGTGCGCGCTCTACATGGTCGTCCTGATCGGGCTCGCGAAGCCGCTCGGGACGTGGATGGCGCGCGTCTACGAGCGGCAGCGAACGCCGCTCGATCCCTTGCTCGGGCCGTTGGAGCGCCTGGCCTATCGCCTCTGCGGCGTCGACGCGGACGAAGGGATGAGCTGGAAGACGTACGCGCTCGCGATGCTGTCCTTCAACGTCGCCGGGCTCGTCGCCGTCTATCTGCTCCAGCGCGTGCAGGGGGCCCTTCCGTTGAACCCGCAGGAATTCGGCGCGGTGAGCGGCGACTCGTCGCTCAACACGGCGGTCAGCTTCGCGACGAACACCAACTGGCAGGGCTACGGCGGCGAGACCACGATGAGCTACTTGACGCAGATGCTCGGGCTCACCGTGCAGAACTTCGTCTCCGCCACGACCGGCATGGCCGTGCTCGTGGCGTTGATCCGCGGGTTCCGGCAGCGATCTTCCGGTCTGCTCGGCAACTTCTGGGTCGACATGACGCGCGGCACGCTCTACGTCATGCTGCCGCTCTCGCTCGTGCTCGCGCTGGTCCTCGTCTCGCAGGGCGTGATCCAGAACTTCCGCCCGTACCAGACCGCGCAGCTCCTCGAGGCGACGACCGACGTCGATCAGAAGCCCGTGATCGAGCAGGTGCTTCCGATGGGGCCCGCCGCGTCGCAGGTGGCGATCAAGCAGCTCGGCACGAATGGTGGCGGGTTTTTCAACGCCAACTCCGCCCATCCGTACGAGAATCCGACACCCGTCTCGAACTTCTTCGAGGCGCTCGCGATCCTGCTGATCGGAGCCGCGCTCTGCTACACGTTCGGGCTGATGGTCGGCGACACCCGCCAAGGGTGGGCCATCCTGGCGGCGATGACCATCCTCTTCGTGCCGCTTCTCGTCCTCTGCCTCGGCGCCGAGCAGAGCGGCAATCCGCGACTCACCGCGCTCGGCGCGGACCAGGTGGCGAGCGCCGTCCAGCCGGGCGGCAACATGGAGGGAAAGGAGGTGCGCTTCGGCATCGCGAACTCCGCGCTCTGGGCGTCGGCGACGACGGCCGCGTCCAACGGCTCGGTGAACGCGATGCACGACTCGTTCACGCCGCTCGGCGGGCTCGTGCCGCTCTTCCTGATCCAGATGGGCGAGATCGTCTACGGCGGCGTCGGCTCAGGGCTCTACGGGATGCTCGCCTTTGCGATCATCACCGTCTTCGTCGCCGGCCTGATGGTCGGCCGCACGCCGGAGTACCTCGGGAAGAAGATCGAGGCGTACGAGATCAAGATGGCGTCGCTCGTGATCCTCATCCCGCCGATGGTCGTGCTCGGCGCGACGGCGATCGCCGTCGTCACCGACGCGGGCGTCTCGAGCCTGGGGAACCACGGACCCCACGGGTTCAGCGAGATCCTCTACGCCTTCAGCTCGATGGGCAACAACAACGGCAGCGCGTTCGCGGGGCTGAGCGCGAACGTCCCCTTCTACAACGTTCTCGGCGCCGCGGTGATGTTCATCGCGAGGTACTGGCTCGCGATTCCGATTCTCGCCATCGCCGGATCGCTCGCGGAGAAGAAGATCGTGCCCCCGAGCGCCGGCACCCTGCCGACCTACACGCCGCTCTTCGTCTTCACGCTCTGCGGCGTCGTCCTGATCGTCGGCGTGCTGACATTCGTTCCGGCGCTCGCGCTCGGGCCGATCGTCGAGCACCTCATGATGATCTCGTGAGCGCTGAAAAGGTCCGACGGATGAGCTCGAACGAACACACGCTCGGAACGCACGCGAAGGCGCGTCCGCTCTTCGACCCCGAGATCGTGCGCGGAGCGCTCGTGGCGTCCGTCACGAAGCTGGATCCGCGCCACCAGGTGAGGAACCCGGTGATGTTCGTGGTGCTGGTCGGCAGCATCCTGACGACCCTGCTCTTCTTGCAGGCGCTGGTTGGAAAGGGCGAGGCGGCGCCTGGATTCATCCTCGCCGTCTCGGTGTGGCTGTGGTTCACCGTGCTCTTCGCGAACTTCGCCGAGGCGATGGCGGAGGGGCGCGGCAAGGCGCAGGCCGACGCGCTCCGGCGCGCCCGGCGCGACGTCGTCGCGAAGATCCTCGACCGCGTACCCAGCAATGGCGGCTTCGACCCGACGAAGGCGCACTACGTCCGCGCGACCAGCGCAGACCTCCGCAAGGGCGACCTCGTGCTCGTCGAAGCCGGCGAATTCATCCCGAGCGACGGCGAGATCATGGTCGGCGTCGCGTCCGTCGACGAGAGCGCGATCACCGGCGAGAGCGCCCCCGTCATCCGCGAGGCCGGCGGCGACCGCAGCGCCGTCACCGGGGGGACCCGCGTGCTTTCCGACTGGCTGGTCGTTCGCATCTCGAGCGATCCCGGCGAGACCTTCCTCGACCGCATGATCTCGATGGTCGAGGGCGCGAGGCGCCAGAAGACCCCGAACGAGATCGCCCTCAACATCCTGCTGGCGGCGCTGACGATCGTCTTCCTCCTCGCGACCGTCACGCTCCTGCCGTTCTCCATCTTCGCGGTGAAGGAAGCCGGACAAGGCCTTCCCGTGACGATGACCACCCTGACCGCGCTTCTCGTATGCCTCATCCCGACGACGATCGGCGGCCTCCTGTCCGCGATCGGCATCGCGGGAATGGACCGGATGATCCAGGCGAACGTCATCGCGATGTCCGGCCGGTCGGTCGAGGCCGCAGGCGACGTCGACGTCCTCCTCCTCGACAAGACCGGCACGATCACGCTCGGCAATCGCCAGGCGACCGCGTTCCTTCCGGCCGACGGCATCCCGGTCGACGAGCTGGCCGATGCGGCGCAGCTCGCGTCGCTCGCCGACGAGACGCCCGAGGGTCGCAGCATCGTCGTGCTCGCGAAGCAGCAGCACGGCCTCCGCGAGCGCGACATCCATTCGCTCGGCGCGCACTTCGTGCCGTTCAGCGCGCAGACGCGCATGAGCGGCGTCGACTACGACGGCCGCAAGGTTCGGAAGGGCGCCGCGGACGCGATCGAGCAGCACGTGCGCCGGCTCGGAGGCCGGCTGAGCCCCGACGTGCGCGGCAACGTGGAGCGCATCGCGCGCGAGGGCGGCACGCCCCTCGTCGTCGCGGACAACTGCGACGTCCTCGGCGTCATCGAGCTCAAGGACATCGTGAAAGGCGGCATCAAGGAGCGCTTCTCCGAGATGCGGGAGATGGGCATCAAGACCGTGATGATCACGGGGGACAACCCGCTCACGGCCGCGGCGATCGCGGCCGAGGCGGGCGTCGACGATTTCCTCGCCGAGGCGACGCCCGAGGCGAAGCTCGAGCTCATCCGGAACTACCAGAGCGGCGGCCGGCTCGTCGCGATGACGGGCGACGGCACGAACGACGCGCCCGCGCTCGCCCAAGCCGACGTCGCGGTCGCCATGAACACGGGCACGCAAGCGGCGAAGGAAGCGGGCAACATGGTCGATCTCGACTCGAACCCGACGAAGCTCATCGAGATCGTCGAGATCGGGAAGCAGCTTCTGATGACGCGCGGGGCGCTCACCACGTTCAGCATCGCAAACGACGTCGCCAAGTACTTCGCGATCATCCCCGCCGCCTTCGCGGGGACCTATCCGGTCCTCGGTGCGCTGAACGTCATGCGGCTCGCGACGCCACAGAGCGCGATCCTCTCGGCCGTGATCTTCAACGCGCTCGTCATCATCGCGCTCATCCCGCTCGCGCTGCGCGGGGTGCGCTATCGCGCCGTCTCGGCCGCTCGGCTGCTGCGCGACAACATGCTCGTGTACGGCGTCGGCGGTATCGTCGCGCCCTTCATCGGGATCAAGCTGATCGACATGATGCTCGTGGCGCTCGGGCTCGCATGACCGATCCGAGCGCGAGGCGTTGGCCATGAAGGAGATCAAAACGGCGGTCCTGATGCTCGCCGTCATGACGCTCATCACCGGCGTCGCGTACCCGCTCGTCGTGACGGCGATCGCGCAGCTCGCGTTCCCGAGCCAGGCGAACGGCAGCCTCATCACGCGCGGTGACGAGATCGTCGGGTCCTCGCTCGTCGGTCAGGGGTTCACCGACCCGAAGTACTTCTGGAGCCGCGGATCCGCGACGAGCCGCGTGCGCTACGACGCGGCGGCATCGTTGGGCTCGAACGCGGGGCCCCTCAATCCGTCGCTGGACGAAGCCGTGTCCGGCAGGGTCAAGGCGCTCGTCGACGCGGATCCCGAGCACCGGAAGCCCGTGCCCATCGACCTGGCGACGGCGTCCGGGAGCGGCCTCGACCCGCACGTGACGCCGGCGGGCGCCCGCTACCAGGTCGCCCGCGTCGCGCGGGCGCGCGGCCTCGATCCGAAGGTCGTCCAGCGGCTCGTGGACGAGCACACGGAAGGGCGCCAGCTCGGGTTCCTGGGCGAGGCGCGCGTGAACGTGCTCCAGCTCAACCTGGCGCTCGACGCCTTGCCCAGGTGACGATGCGCGACGCCGCGGAAGCGAATCGTCCGACGCCGGAGGCGCTGCTCGGCGAGGCCGAGCGGGCCGAGCGCACCCGGCTCAGGATCTTCGTCGGAGCCGCGCCCGGCGTCGGGAAGACCTACGCGATGCTCGAGGCGGCGCGCGAGCGCATGCGCGAGGGCGTGGACGTCGTCGTGGGCATCGTCGAGACGCACGGCCGCGCCGAGACGGAGGCGCTGCTCCACGGGCTCGAGATCGTCCCGCGCCGACAGATCGAGTATCGCGGCCAGGTCCTCCAGGAGATGGACCTCGATGCGATCCTCGCCCGCCGGCCGGAGATCGCGATCGTCGACGAGCTCGCTCACACGAACGCGGCCGGCAGCCGCCATCCGAAGCGGTACTCGGACGTCGAGGAGCTGCTCGAGGCGGGCATCGAGGTCTACACGACCGTCAACATCCAGCACCTCGAGAGCCTGAACGACGTCGTCGCGCAGATCACCGGAGTGCGCGTGCGGGAGACGGTCCCCGACGTCGTGTTCGAGCGCGCGGACGAGATCAAGCTGATCGACCTCCCGCCCGACGACCTGATCAAGCGCCTGCACGAGGGAAAGGTCTACGTCCCGGCTGCGGCACAGCGCGCGATCGAGAACTACTTCAAGCCCGGAAACCTGACGGCGCTGCGCGAGCTCGCGCTGCGCCACGCCGCCGAGCGCGTCGACGACGAAGTCCAGCGCTACATGCAGGCGCACGCCATTCCGGGCCCGTGGGCCGTGAGCGAGCGCCTCATGGTGTGCGTGAGCGAAGGACCGTTCGGGGAGCGCCTCGTGCGCGCCGGGCGCCGGATGGCGGCGCGCCGACGCGCGGAGTGGCTCGCGGTCTTCGTCGAGCCCGCGGGCTTCCAGCGCCGGCCGCCGGCCGAGCGCGAGCGCGTCGCGCGGGCGCTCCGCCTCGCCCAGCGCCTCGGGGCGGAGACCGTCACGATTCCGGGGAGCGACGTCGCGCGCGCGATCGTGGAATACGCGCGCCAGCGCAACGTCACGGAGCTCATCGTCGGGAAGCCGATCTCGTCGTGGTGGCGCGAGCTCTGGCGTCGCTCTCCGATCGACGACGTCATCCGGACGAGCGGCGACATCGAGATCCGCGTCATCGCCGGCGAGCGCGAGACGACCGCCGCGCCGAGAAAGCTCGCCGCGACCCGCAGCACCCAGCCCTCGCGATACCTCGTCGCCTGTGGCCTCGTCGCGGCCGCGGCCGCCGTCGCCTGGCTCATGAAGGCGCTCTTCCACCTTCCCGACGTCTCGATGATCTTCTTGACGGGCGTCCTCTTCGCCGCCGTCTGGGGCGGGCTCGGGCCTTCGCTCGCAGCGTCGGTGGTGAGCCTCTTCGTCTACGACTTCTTCTTCGTCGACCCGATCTTCACCCTCACCGTGACGAAGCCGCACGACCTCGTGCTCATGGTCGTCTTCCTCATCGTCGCGGTCCTCGTGAGCCAGCTCACGGCGCGCGCGCGCGACCAGGCCGACGCGGCGCGCCAGCGCGAGGCGCGAACTGCGGCGCTCTACCGTTTCAGCCGCCAGATCGCCGGCGCCGTCGGGCTCGACGACCTGCTGCCGGTGGTCGCCAGCCAGATCAGCGAGCACTTGGACGCCGACGTCGTGATCCTCCTTCCCGATCGCGACCGGCTCGTGCAGCGCATCAGCCATCCTCCCGGCCTGGAGCTCACCCAGGCGGAGATGGGCGCCGTCTCGTGGGTATGCGAGCACCAGGAAGCCGCCGGGCCCGGCACGGACACGCTGCCCGGCAGCGACTGGATCTTCGAGCCCCTCGATACGGCGCGCGGCGCGGTCGGGGTGATCGCCGTGCGCGTCCGCGAGGGCCCCGACAAGTCGCTTTCGCTCGAGCGCCGCCAGCTCCTCGAGGCGATCGCGCGCCAGGCCGCAATCGCGATCGAGCGCACCCGGATCGACGTCGTGCTCGACGAGAAGGCGAAGACCGAGGCGGTGATGGAGGCCATCGAGGACGGGCTGATCGTCCTCGACCCCGAGGGCGTCGTCGTGCACGTGAACGAGGTCGCCTGCGCGATCCTCGAGGTGCAGCGCGAGCAGGTCCTCGGCCGGCGCTTCGAGGACCTCGCGAGCCGCCACCCGCACTACCTCCGCGTCCGCGAGGCCGTCCGCGAATTCGAGCGCCATCCCGAGCGCGAGCGCGACCGGGTCGAGATCGCTCTCTTCCTCCGCGGGCGCGACCACTACTTCGTCCTGCGACCGACCTCGTATCGCACTCGAGAGGGCCAGCCGGCCGGGCTCATCCTGGCGTTGCAGGACGTCACGTACTTCCGCGATCAGGAGGCGCGCAAGGAGCATCTCGTCGCGACGCTCTCGCACGAGCTCGGCACGCCGATCACCTCGCTTCGCATGGCGTGCGAGCTGCTCGGCCGCTCGCAGGACGGGCTGAGCCCCGAGCAGCGAGAGATCGTCGCGTCGGCGCACGAGGACGTGGTTCGGCTGCAGGACGTCTCGCGCCAGCTGCTCGACATCTCGCGCAGCCCGGCGACTGCGATCGCCCTCGAGCGCAGCGAGATCGACGTGAGCTCCGTCGTCGAGCGTGTCGTCCGGATCTTCGCGGCGCAGGCGAAGGACAAGCAGATCGCGATCGACACCCCGCCGGTGGGCGTCGGCAAGGTTTTCGGCGACGAGGTGAAGCTGACGTGGGCGCTCTCGAACCTGCTCGCGAACGCGCTTCGCTACACCCCGATCGGCGGTCGCATCGCGATCGATGCCACGGCCGAGGACGGACACGTCCTCCTCTCCGTGACCGATACCGGCCCCGGGATTCCGGCCGACCAGCAGGAGCGCGTCTTCGAGCGCTTCGCGCAGATGGCGAAAGCGGGCGACGTCGGTGCGGCGGGTCTCGGTCTCGCGATCGTGCGGGACATCGTGCAGGCGCACGGCGGGCGCATCCTGCTCGCCAGCAAGCCCGGCGAAGGCACGCGCTTCACGCTCGAGCTGCCGCGCTGCTAGTCTCGCGGCCGGCGGCCCGCCCGCATGGCAAACGTCCTCATCGCCGACGACGAGAAGCACATCCGCTCGCATCTCGCGGCGTACCTTCGAAGCCTCGGGCACACGGCGGAGACGGCGGCCAGCGGCAGCGAGGCTCTGGAGCTTCTCGGGCAGCGCGGCTTCGACCTCATCCTGTCCGACGTCCGCATGGCGGGAATGGACGGGCTCGCCCTCCTGCGAGAGATCCGGAAGCGACAGCCCGACGCGCTCGTCGTCCTCATGACCGCGTACGCGACCGTCGGGCAGGCCGTCGAGGCGATGCGAGCGGGCGCGTACGACTACCTCGTCAAGCCGTTCTCCCTCGATGAGATCGGAATGGTGCTCGCGCGCGCCCTCGAGGTGCAGACGCTCCGGCGCGAGAACCGCCGTTTGCGGCTCGCGGCCGAGGAGCCGGTCCTGCTCGAGTCCGAAAGCCCCGCGATGCAACGCGCGCTCGAGATCGCGCGCCAAGTTGCCGCTTCGGACGCGACCATCCTTCTGACCGGCGAGAGCGGGACGGGAAAGACCGTGCTCGCGCGGCAGATCCACGACTGGAGCGCGCGACGAACTGGGCCGTTCGTCACGATCGCGTGCACGACGCTCTCCGAGCATCTCCTCGAGAGCGAGCTCTTCGGACACGTGAAGGGCGCCTTCACGGGGGCGTGGAAGGACAACCCCGGACGGCTGGAGGCGGCCGCGCACGGGACCGTCTTCCTCGACGAGGTCGGCGAGCTCCCGCCCGAGCTGCAGGCGAAGCTCCTGCGCTTTCTCGAGGAGAGGCGCTTCGAGCGCGTGGGCGGGCGCACGACGATCGAGGTCGACGCGCGGCTGATCGCCGCGACCAACCGCGACCTCGAGGCGGAGGTCGCCGCGGCGGGATTCCGGTCCGATCTCTACTTCCGCTTGAACGTGATCGGGATCCGCCTTCCTCCGCTCCGAGAGCGGCGCGCCGACCTCCCCCGGCTGGTGGACCATCTGCTCGCGATGCTCGCAGCGAAACACGGCCGCAGCCGGACGCCGCAGGCGACCGCGTCGGCGCGCAACGCCATCGCGGGCTACCGCTGGCCGGGGAACGTTCGCGAGCTCGTGAACGCGCTCGAGCGCGCCCTCGTCCTATCGCGCGGCGACCTCATCGAGGCCGAGAGCCTGCCCGACGCCGTGCTCGCACCCGCGAAGCCGCCCGCCGTCCCGGGTGCGGAAGACGGCGGATCGCTCGAGGACCTGGAGCGCGTGCGCATCCAGCAGGTCCTCGCGGAGTCGGCCACCCTCGAGCAGGCGGCCGCACGCCTCGGCATCGGCGTCACGACGCTCTGGCGCAAGCGAAAGCGCTACGGGATCGATTGAACGACGGAAACGCTTCCCTCGCCCCGTTCCGCCAAGCCGAACGGGGCCCCAGTCCCTGCGGGCTCGCTTCGCTCGCGTGGATCGGTACGAAAGCGAGCGCCGCGAGGCCGATGATGGATGATTCGACACGAGAGCCGCGATGATGAACGGGCGTCGGCACATGGAACGGACCATCGCTCGCTGCCGGGTGGTCCTGTCGCTCGTGGCGATCGCCGTGGTCTACGTGGATCCCCAGGAGCCGATGCTGGCTCGTCTCATTCCGTTCGCGAGCGGCCCGTTCACGATGGACCCACGGCTCATGGCCGCGATGGCCGCACACCTCGCGTACAGCCTCACGATCCATCTCGGATTCGACCGGTTCGTGACTCCGCGCGTGGCGGCGATGACGACGTGGATCGACGTCGCGTTCGGGTTCCTGATCGGCGCGATGACCGAGAGCATGACCGGACCGCTCGGGCCCTTCCTCGCATTCGCCGTCATCACGACCGGCCTCCGAAGCGGCGTCCGGAGCGCGCTCTCGGTGACGGCCGCCAGCCTCGCCTTCTACCTCGGCTTGATCCTCGTGTCGGCGCACGGTCACGCCGACGTGTCGGCGATGATCATGCGGCCGGCGTACCTCGCGATCGGCGGCTACGTGGTCGCGGTTCTCGGGCAGCAGCGGCTCGAGCTGCAGGACCAGATGCGGCGCTACGACATGATGGAGCAGCGCAACCGGATCGCGATCGACCTGCACGATGGCTGCGTGCAGACGCTGGCCGCGATGAACCTCCAGCTCGAAGGGTGTCGGCGATTGCTCCAGGCGAACGAGGTCCCGAGGGTCCTGTCCACGCTCAGGGAAGTCCAGGACAGCTCGAAGCGTGAATTCGACCACCTGAGAGCGTATGCGCGCTCGCTCGCCGGCGTCGAGGTGACGCCCGGCTCGGACGACGAGCCGGCCGCGACTTCCCTTTCGCTGAAGGTCGACATCTCGGGCTCGGTCGGATTCGTCGACGACGTGATCGGAATCGCGCGCGAGGGCATGATCAACGTCCGGCGTCACGCACGCGCGAAGACGGCTCGCATCGACGTTCAGACGGACTCGTCTCGGGTATCGATCGACATCCGGGACGACGGCGTCGGGTTCCAGAACGACGCCGCGCCGTGGTCCATCTCCTCCAGAGTCAAGCAGATGGGCGGCCGGGTCGAGGTCGTCGGCGATTCCGAGAGCGGGGCGCACCTGTTCATCACCCTTCCGCGACAATGACCGCGATGCCGAATCCCATTCGCCTCGTCGTCGCCGACGATCACGCTCTCTTCCGCCAGGGGCTGAGCTTCCTGCTCGGGCTCGAGCCCGACGTGGCGATCGTCGGAGAGGTGCACCGAGTCGCGGACCTGCCGGACCTCCTCGCCCGGACCCCGTGCGACGAGCTCCTGCTCGACCTCCAGATGGAGCACAGCACGTTGATCGACATCGAGTCGCTCGCGGCGAAGGTTCCGGTCGTCGTGCTGACGGCGAGCGAGCTTCCGTCCGACGCCGTCGCGGCGATCCGGAACGGGGCGATGGCGGTCGTGTTCAAGCGCTTCGCGGTCGAGACCCTCATGGATGCCATCCGGACGGTCGCCGCGGGAAACGTCTGGCTCCCCCCCGACCTCCAGACCCACGTCGCGGCGCACCTCCGCGAGCCGGCGGCGAACCAGCTCTCGCTGCGCGAGGCGGAGGTCGTCCGCTACGTCGCGATGGGCCTCCGGAACGCCGAGGTCGCCCGACAGCTCTCGATCAGCGAAGAGACCGTGAAGGGCCACCTGAAGCGGATCTTCCGGAAGGTCGGGGTGCGAGATCGCGTGGAGCTCGTCCGCTACGCCGCGCGAACCGGCCTCGCCTGAGCGGGCATCCCGCGCACGCGCCGCGTGGACCTGACCAACGGATGGGCACGTGATCAAAGGTTGGGCGAGATTCCGGCCGTGAGCTGCCCAGAAGTCGGGCGCTGAGGCGCCCGCGCCAGATCCGAGCGTGCGGCGCCGCTTTCGCGCGCGGCGGCGCTTTCAGCGCGGCCGAGACGCGCGCCGGGGCGCCGAAACCCAGACGTTTTCTGTGGTCGGCAGCCCTTCGGGCGCGCCTTCGCACCTTCGAAAGGGACCCCTCGGCCGAGCCGTGTCACCCCTCGATCGGGTCAATCTCGACCCCCCCTTTCGTGGCACGAAGGGTGCTGTCGCTCGCCGGTCGACCCCGCCGGTGCGCGAGTCATCGCCTCGCGACACCGCGAGAGATTTCAACCCCGGGGGCTGTCCGATCGCCCAGGCTCCCCGAATGAAGAGGATCTGACATGCGAGCAGCCGTTTCGCCGTGGAGAGCGTGTCCGCGCCGGCTTCGGGCCGCGGGCATCTTGCTGGCGGTCCTGGTGCCGTTGAGCGCGGCGGCGACCGCCGCGTGGGGGGACGGAGAGCCGAGCCCCGATCCGGCCGGGATCGCGACCGGCGACCGCGCCAGCGTCGTGGACGCGGGCGGCACGGCATTCGTCGTCGCCGAGCCGACCGACAAGTCGGCCGAGGACTACGCGCAGAAGTCGTCCGACTACGACGCCTTCAAGGCGAGCGCCGAGAAGGAGCCGCTCGCCGTCAAGCTCGCGGACGCGGTCGGGCACCTTCGCATCGCTGCGAACACGTCGTGGACGTTGAGCACGGGATACCTCGTCCTCTTCATGCAGGCGGGATTCGCGCTTCTCACCTGCGGTCTCGTCCGCAAGAAGAACGCCGCGCATCTCATGATGCTGAACTTCGCCGCGTACGTCTTCGCGTTCCTCGCGTACTACGCGATCGGGTTCGGGCTGCAATGGGGCGGCGTCGCAATCAATGCCGCTCCGGCGGCGATCGGCGGAACGCCGACGTTGAACGAGTACCTCGTCGGCAGCGGCCAGTGGGGCTTCCTCGGGGGCAAGGGCTTTTTCCTGACCGGACCGGCCTACGACGCGAGCGCGAACACGCTGATGCTGTTCGAGGTCGTCTTCATGGAGACGGCCGGCTACATCATCGTCGGCTCCATCTGCGAGCGCATCACGTTCGGCGGGTTCCTCCTGTGCGAGCTCTTCGTGGGCGCCCTGCTCTATCCGATCTTCGGCTGCTGGGTATGGGGCGGCGGGTGGCTGTCGCAGCTCGGTTCGACGATGGGCATGGGCCACGGGTACGTCGACTTCGCGGGCTCGACGGTCGTCCACGCGGTCGGCGGCTTCTGCGCGATGGCCCTCGCCGCGATCCTCGGGCCCCGCATCGGCAAGTACGGGCCGGACGGCAAGCCGCGCGCGTTCCCGGCGCACAACATTCCGTTCGTCGTCATCGGAACGTTCATCCTCCTGTTTGGCTGGATGGGCTTCAACCCGGGCTCGACGCTCGCCGCGACCGATCTTCGGATCTCCGTGATCGCCATCAATACGAATCTCGCTGCGGTGGCGGGATCGGCGAGCGCGCTGGTCTTCTGGTACTGGCTGTTCGGCAAGCCGGACATCACGATGGCGTGCAACGGGATGCTGGCTGGGCTCGTCGCCATCACGGCGCCGTGTGCGTTCGTCGGCCCCAGCTCGGCCGTGATCATCGGCATCATCGCGGGCGTCATCGTTTGCGCCGGCGTCCTCTTCAACGAGCGCGTGATCAAGGTGGACGACCCCTGCGGCGCCGTCTCCGTGCACGGCTACTGCGGCTGGTTCGGAGCAGTCGCCGTCGGCATCTTCGCCGACGGCACCTACGGAGCGGGCTGGAACGGCGTCGGCGCGTCGTCCTACCTCGGGAAGGCGGGCCTGGGAGTAACGGGCCTGCTGTACGGCGACGCCAGCCAATTCGTCACGCAGCTTCTCGGAGCCACGCTCTGCGTCCTGTACGCGTTCGGCTTCACGTATGCGGTCTTTTCGGTGGTGAATGCCGTCAAGTCGCTGCGCGTCCAGCCCGATGTCGAGCTGGAGGGCCTGGACGTCCCCGAGTTCGGCCTCCCGGGGTACCCGGAGGACGTCGCGATCGATACGCAAGCAGCCTGAACCCGTTCCGCTCCTCGCCGCCCTCGCGGGCGGCGAGGAGCGAACGTCCGATCTCCCCTTCTGGCCCTCGTCGCACGGCTCGGCTAGGTGTCGGGCGGAAAGCTCGCCACGCGGCGAGCTCAAGAAGCGCATGCGCGAGGTCGCCACCCCCGCGAATCCTCGTTTCGAGCTCCCGGAGCGAGATCATCGGGACCGGCTCAAGGTCTACATCGGATTCGCCGCCGGCGTGGGCAAGACCTATCGGATGCTGCAGGAGGCCCACGAGCTGGTCGAGCGCGGCGTGGACGCCGTCGTCGGCCTCGTCGAGACGCACGGCCGCCCCGCGACGGCCGCCCTGCTGGCGGGGCTGGAGGTCGTCCCGAGCCGTCGCGTCGAATACCGCGGCCTCGCCGTCGACGAGCTCGACGTGGACGCCGTGATCGCGCGCGCGCCGCAGGTCGCCCTGATCGACGAGGTCGCGCACACGAACGCGCCCGGATCGAAGAACCGCCGGCGCTACCAGGACGTGCAGGACGTCGTCGCCGCGGGAATCCACGTCGTGTGCGCGTTCAACGTGCAGCACGTCGAGAGCCTGAAGGACGTCGTCGAGCGCGAGATCGGCGTTCGCATCCACGAGACCGTTCCCGACCGCTTCCTGCAGCAGGCGGACGAGGTCGTGAACCTCGACCTCGCGGTGGACGATCTGCTCGAGCGATTGCGCACCGGCAAGATCTATCCCGCCGACGAGGCGGCGCGCGCGCTCGACACGTTCTTCCGCGAGAGCCGGCTGCGCGTCCTGCGCGAGCTGGCGCTGCGAGAGGTCGCGGAGAGCGTGGAGCGAAACGCGAGCGCGCGCGCACGTCACGACGACGGGACCGCTCGCCACGGCGCCGTCGACGGCAAGGTGATGGTCTGCCTCGCGTCGGGCTCGCCGAATGCGACCCTGCTGTTGCGCCGCGGCTCGCGCATGGCCGGGCGTCTCTCGAGCGACTGGTACGCGGTCTACGTCGAGACCGCGGGCGAGGCTCCCGCGCACATCGCGGCGGAGGCGCACCGGCGCCTGCAGGAGAGCATCGAGCTCGCGCGCGAGCTCGGAGCGGAGTTCGTTCGGCTGAAGGCGCAGGATCCCGTGCCGGCCCTGATGGAGTTCGCGCGCACGCACGGAGTCGGCCTTCTCATCACCGGCCGGAGCGCACGCGGCGGATGGGCCGAGCGGCTGCGCGGCTCCGTCGTCGATCGGCTCGTCCGCGCCGCCGCCGACGTCGACGTCCACGTCGTCGCCTACGATCCGAAGGATGCCGCATGAGCGTCCGCGCCAAGCTCCTCCTCGCGCTCGCGCCCCTCGGGATCGCGCTCGTCGCGCTCGGCATCCTGTCGGTCGTGACGATCCAGACGCTCGGCCACAGCTCCGAGCGCATCCTGCAGGAGAACTACCTCAGCACGCTCGCGCTGCAGCGCCTTCTCGACGCGATCGAGAACCTCGACTCGGCGGCGACCGCGCTCGCCCTCGGCCAGCCGAGCGTCGACACGGCAGTGGTCGCGCGCGAGCGCCAGCGCCTCGTGGACGCGCTGCGCGTCCAGGAGGGAAACGTCACCGAGCCCGGTGAAGCCGACATCACCAAGCACCTCCGCTCCTCGTGGGACGCGTACGATCGCGCGCTCGGGGCGCAGTCGAGCGCGGCCGACCCGGGCGAGCGCCGGCGGATCTTCCTCGACGAGATGCGGCCGGCGTACCAATCCCTGCGCGAGGCCGCGAACAAGATCCTCGCCCTGAACCAGGACGCGATGGTGCTGAAGGGCAACCGCACCCAGCGCGCGGTCCGCCAGATGAACACGGTGATGGTGGGCTCCGCGATCGCCGCCTTCGCCGTCGGCCTCATCATCTCTCTGTCGCTGGTCGGCCGCGTTCTGCGGCGCCTCGAGCAGCTCACGAACGCGGTCGAGCGCGTCGGCGAGCGAGACTTCCAGACGCGCGTCGCGGTCGCGGGCAACGACGAGCTCGCGCGCCTCGCCGGCAACTTCAACCGCATGGCGGCGCGGCTCGAGGAGTATCGCCGGAGCTCGCTCGGAGAGCTGCTGCAGGCGCAGCAGGCGTCGCAAGCGGCGATCGAGAGCATCCCCGATCCGGTGCTCGTGTTCGGGAACGAAGGCGTCCTGATCGGCGCGAACCAGAGCGCCGAGCGGCTCCTCGGCCTCGCGGATTCGGCACGCGCGGGCTCGCCGCTCGCGCGCCTCGATCCGCCGCTCCGCGCCGCGATCGACAACGCGCGCGCGCACGTGCTCGCGGCCCGCGGAGCGTATTCGCCGCGCGGCCTCGAGGAGGCGGTGCGCCTCCAGACCGCCGAGGGCGAGTGGTTCTTCCTGCCGCGCGCCACGCCCGTGTACTCTTCCGACGGCGCCGTCTCGGCGACGACCGTCATCCTGCAGGACGTCACGCGGCTCCATCGCTTCGGCGAGCTGAAGAGCGACCTGGTCGCGACCGCCGCGCACGAGCTGCGAACGCCGCTCACGTCGCTCCGAATGGCGATCCACCTCTGCCTCGAGGAGACCGCCGGCGCGCTCACGCCGAAGCAGGCCGAGCTGCTCTACACCGCGCGCGAAGACTGCGAGCGGCTGCAGGACACGGTCGACGAGCTGCTCGACCTGGCGCGCCTGCAGTCGGGCCGCGGCGAAATCCGGAAGTCCCGCCTCGACCCGGGGGCGATCGTGTCGTCCGTCGCGGAGCGCCTGCGCGCGCTCGCGACCGAGCGCGGCAGCGCGATCGCGGTCGAGGTCGCACCGCTCCTGCCCGCGATCGACGGCGATCCGGACCGCCTCGAGGTCGCCCTGACGAACCTCGTGGAGAACGCTCTGCGCTACTCGCCGGGCGGCGGCGAGGTCGTCGTGGCGGCGCATCGCACCGACGGCACGGTGCGCGTCGAGGTGCGCGACCGCGGCCCCGGCGTGCCCGCCGAGCACCGCGCCCACGTCTTCGAGCGCTTCTATCGCGTGCCGGGCGCTCTCGCGGGCGGAGCGGGTCTCGGCCTCTCGATCGCGCGCGAGATCGTGCTCGCGCACGGCGGAGAGATCGGCGTGGACGCGAATGACGGCGGGCCGGGATCGGTGTTCTGGTTCACGCTCCCGGTCGCCGGGAACGCTTGACGCACGCCGCGCACGCGCTGCGCTTTACAGCGCGCGCACCGGCAGCACGACCATCGGCAGGCCGTCGAACTGGAGGCGCCGCTGGATCGTCACCGCGGCCTGGTTGTGCAGGAGCCGGTGCATCAGGTTCTCCTGCGCGAAGACGAGCTTGCCGGCGAAGAAGACCGCGCGCGGGAAGCGCTGCGCGACCGATCGGCAGAGCTTCTGGATCTCCTCGATCGTGTCCGTCCCGAGCGCGTACGCGTACTCGGCGTGCACGCCGCCGAGTCCGCGCGTGAACTTGACGTAGCGCTCGAGCCCCTCCTCGGTCGACTTCCGGAGGTTCTCGACCTCGCTCGCGCCCTTGAAGCGGCTCGAGTCGATCACCCCGACCGAGACGAAGACGAAGTTCTTGAAGTGGCCGCCGAAGAGGCGCGGGACGCTCAGCACTGCATGGAGGCCGAGGCCGTTGTAGCCGTTCACGAGGAACACGGCGGTCGGCGCTCCGGGATCGCGTGCCGGGCGCGGCATCCCGTTCGGGTCCATCGGGATCGCGGTGAGGATCTCGTCCAGGCGGCCGACGGCCCGCCGTGCGCTGTCGTAGTGGCGCCGGATCCAGAGACAGACCGCGACGAAGCCGGTCGTCATCGCGACCGTGAGCCAGCCGCCCGCCGCGAACTTCAGCGTGACCGTCGCGCACAGGATGCTGCTCGTCAGCACCAGGCCGAGGCCGTTCACGGCCAGCTTCCGGCGCCAGCGCGGCTCGGTCGCGCGCACCTGCCACCAGTGGACGCACATCCCGAGCTGGGAGAGCGAGAACGTGAGGAAGACGTTGATGCTGTACATGACGACCAGCATCCCGACGTCGCCGTGCGTATAGAGCAGGATCGCGAGCGCCGAACCGCCCATCAGCACGATGCCGTTCTCGGTGACGAGGCGCTCGCTGAGCTCGTAGAAGCGGCGCGGGACCCAGGAGTCGATCGCCATGTTGGCGAGGACGCGCGGCCCGTCGAGGAAGCCCGCCTGCGCGGCGACGAACAGAAGCGCGCCCTCGGACAGCAACGTGACGAAGAGGAACGCGCGCCCGCCCGGCCAGCTCGCCGCCACCTGCTCGATGAGGACGGCGTTCAGCGTCTTGTCCGGATGCGCCTTCACCCCGATCAGCAGGTACGACACCAGGATCCCGCTCGCGACGACCGCGAGCGAGATCGCCATGTACATCATCGTGCGACGCGCGGTCGCGACGCGCGGCTCGCGCAGGATCTGGAGGCCGTTCGAGACCGCCTCGATGCCGGTGTACGTGCCGCCGCCGAGGCTGTACGCGCGCATCAGCATGATCGCGAGAGCGCCGAACCCGAGCGTGGCGCTCGCCTGCCGGCTCTCGGCGTACGCGTCGGCGACGATGCGGGGCGCGTCGCCGGCGTTCGTCAGGATCGCCGCCGCGATCGTGATCGCGTGCGTCAAGACGAACAGGAGGAAGATCGGAACCAGCAACGTGACCGACTCGCGCACCCCGCGCAGGTTCATCACGATGAGGAGCACGATGACCCCTGCCGCTGCGGTGAGCTCCCAGCGATGCGCGCCGGGCGGGAAGAGGCTGAAGACGGCGTCCGCGCCGCTCGCGATCGAGACCGAGATCGTCAGGATGTAGTCGATGACGAGTGCGCATCCCGAGACGAGCCCCGCGCCCGAGCCGAGGAGGCTCGTCGCGACGAGGTAGCCGCCGCCGCCGGTCGGGAAGAGCTCGATGATCTGCGAGTAGCTCGCGGAGATCACGAACACGGTGATCGCCATCAGCCCGGCGAGGACGAGCGCCAGGAAGTGGTGGTCCCCGAGCGCGAGGTACGCGGCTTCCGGGCCGTAGCAGGACGACGAGAGCCCGTCGGCGCCGAGCCCGACCCACGCGAGGAAGGCGACGAGCGAGATCTGGTGGAAGACGTGGGGATCGAGCGGGTCGCGCGCGCGTCCGATGAACCGCCTGCGAAGCCGCTCGAGCGCCGACGGATGCGGCTCCGCGGCGGGGCCCTCTCCGGGTCCGAAGACGGCCGGCTCCGGCGCCTGGCCCGAAGCCGGTCCATGCTGCAGCACAGGCTGGGGGCCGGCTGGAGCCGGCTCGTGCGATCGTGCGGGTTCGGCCACGGGACGAGCCCGCGTCGCGCGGCCTTCGTGCGCGCCCGCGACGACGGGTGGTCCGGGACGATGCAGGCCCCATGCCGCGTACGGGCGCTCGTTTCCTTCGCTGGCGCGGCACGAGCCGTGCGCGAGGCGCTGCAAATCGCAGTGCCGCCATGCAATTTGCAGGCTGCCGATCGTCATATGAGGGGATCGCTCCCCTCGCCCCGATCGGCAAAGCCGAACGGGGCCCCAAGTTGTCGCACGAGGGAAACGCTTCCCTCGCCCCGTTCGGCAAAGCCGAACGGGGCCCCACTCCCTGCGGCCCCGCGGGGGCGCTTCGCTCGCGTCTCGAGCTACGCTCGGGCCGCTTCGCGCTGGCGGCGGCAGCGCTCAGAGGCCGAGCTTCTTCCGCTTGCGCCAGAGCGTCGACGACTCGATGCCGAGGATGCGCGCCGCCTCCTCGAGCGTCGCCGCCCGCCCGAGGACGCGCCGGATGTGGTCCGCCTCGACCTCCTCGAGCGTCCGGTCATCGTCGCCGCGGTCGGTCGGTCCGCCGGCCGCGGGACGCGCGCTCGCGAACGACGTCGCGATGCGGGCGGTGAACGCGTCCGGCTCGATGACGTCCGCCGGCCAGAGGATCACCGCGCGCTCGATCGCGTTTCGGAGCTCGCGGATGTTGCCGGGCCAGTCGTACGCGAGGAGCGCATCCTCGGCCGCCTTCGAGAGCGCGAGCGGCGGCCGGCCCGCCTCCTTCGCGAAGAAGCCGAGGAAGCGCCGGGCGAGCGGCAGGATGTCCTCCCGCCGCTCGCGCAGCGCCGGCACCGTGATCTCGATGACGTTCAGGCGATAGAGGAGGTCCTCGCGGAATCGTCCGGACGCGACGTCGCGCTCGAGGTCGCGGTTCGTGGCCGCGAGGACGCGCACGTCCGCGCTCCGCGTGCGGGTCTCGCCGACCCGCTCGAACGTCTTGTCCTGGAGGAAGCGCAGGAGCTTCGCCTGCAGGCCCGGAGACACCTCGGCGATCTCGTCGAGGAAGAGCGTGCCGCCCTGCGCCGCCTCGACGCGACCCGCCTGGTCGCGCACCGCGCCCGTGAAGGCGCCGCGCGCGTGCCCGAAGAGCTCGCTCGCGAGGAGCTCCTCCGACAGCGTGGGGCAGTTCACCACGACGAAGCGTTGCGCGGCGCGCGGGCTCCCGGCGTGCAGCGCGTGCGCGAGCACGCCCTTTCCCGTGCCGCTCTCTCCCGTCAAGAGCACCGGCGCGTCCGAGCGCGCCGCGCGCTCGACGACGTCGATGACCGCGCGCATGCGCGGCGACGCGGTGTCGAGGTCGATCTCGGGCGACACCTCCGCGAGCCGCTGCTCGAGGTCGCTCACGCGCCGCGACAGCCGGCGATGCTCCGCGACCTGCTCGACGCAGACGCGGATCTGCGCCGGGGTGAAGGGCTTCGGAAGGTAGTCGACGGCGCCGCGGCGGATCGCCTCGACCGCCGTGTCGACGGTCGCGTATGCGGTGATCATCACGACCGCGAGCCCGGGGCAGGCCGCGACCAGCCGCGGAAGGAGGTCGAGCCCGCTTTCCTCGCCGAGTCGCAGGTCGAGGAACGCGACGTCGCAGGGCGCGCGCTCGAGCGCAGCGAGCGCCGCAGCGCCCGAGTCCGCCGCCGTGACGCGACAGCCCAGGCTCTCGAGGCACACGGCGATCGTGGAGCGGATGTTGCGCTCGTCGTCGACGACCAGGACGTCGAGCCCGAGCGCCCCGTTCCCGGGCCGCGGGCCGCCCGGCGTCGGCGCTTCGGCCGGCATCAGCCGGCGTCCACCCAGCTCACGGCGCGCGCCCGCCGCGCCTGCGCGCGATCAGGCCCCGCACCAACCCCGCGACCAGGATCGCGAGCGCGGCCGCGCCGAACCACGGCAGGAGCGACCACGGATTCACGCCCGGCGTGACGTACGCGATGATCCACGATCCGGCGAATGCGATCGCGAGGAGAAGCAACGCTGCGACGATCAGCGATCCGAGCTCGGGCACGCGCCGCCGACGGTCCTCCGGAGGCGCGGAGTTGTCAACCCCGGCGCCGCCGGCCCGCCGGGCGGAAATCAGCTCTGGCGATCGTGGCGGGGCGGCTCGCCGCGCAGGCGCTCGCCTTCCGCGATCACGTCGGCCGCGGTCTTCCCGTCGACTGCCTTGGCCACCTTGGCGCGCACGTCAGGAGAGTTTTCGACGTCGCGAGCACCCCCGCCGATGGCGTGACGCACGACCGCGGTGAAGGCAGCCGAGAAGCGCTCGCGCTCCTCGGGCGAGAGCGGCGCCTGGACGTCCGCCATCGACTTGTCGAACGCTTCGACGCTCGAGGCGTCGAGCCGCGGCGCCTCGGGACCCGCCTTGCACGAGAGAGCCGCGACCGCCGCGATCACCGCGAGCGCCGCGAGCAACCGGGTCGCGCAATTCACGCGGCGATCGTTTCACGGCGCCGGCCGATCCGCCAGCGCGCACTGCCCGACGGTTCACCGATCTCCGGCGTTTCCACAGGCTGTGGACGTCCTGTGGAAAAGCCGCGTCAGGCGCCGAATACGCGCGCCGCGAACGAGCTCAAGAGCCGATCGAATTCCTCCGGTGCCTCGAGGCTCGGAAGGTGGCCGACCCGCGCCACCACCTCGACCGACGCGTCGCGGAGCCGGCTCGCCATCGCCAACGCCGCCTCGGGAGGCGTCACCTGGTCCTCGTCGCCCACGATGCACATGACCGGGCAGGCGATCTTCTCCAGAAGCGGCGTCGCATCCCGCCTGGAGGCCATGGCGCGGAGTGCGGCCATCGCGCCGGGAACCTTGTTCTCGAGAATGAGCGCCCGCACGCGCTCGCCGAGCTCCGGCTGGAGGGCGAGCGTCGTCGGGCCGAGGAGACGCGGGACGAGAGCGTCGAACAGCACCTCGAGCCCGTTCGCCTCGATCTCGGCGGCGAGCTCGTGGCGCGCGGTCGCGCCGGCCTCGTCGTCAGGCGTGGCTCGCGTGTCGGCGAGGACGAGACCGCGGATGCGATCGCCGAGCCGCGGAACCAGCTCGAAGGCGACGTAGCCGCCCATCGACGCGCCGACGAGGACCATCTCGCGCACCCCGAGGTGATCGAGCGCGAGGTGCACCTGCTCCGCGTAGCTCGCGATCGTCGTCGAGTCCTCGTCCGTCCACGAGAGCCCGAAGCCGGGAAGATCGGGAGCGACGATCCGGTAGCGATCGCGGAGCGCCTCGAGCTGCGGCTCCCACATGCGCCCGTTCAGCGGAAACGCGTGCAGGAGCACGATCGCGGGACCCTGCCCGCCGTCGCGCGTGTAGAGCGGCCCGCGCGCCGTCGCCTCGCGCGCGTGGCTGCCGGCGGTCGCGATGTCGACCCGCGGCGGCGGCGCCGGCGCGCCCGACGGCGCGCGCCGGGACGTCGGCGGCGCCGCGGGTCCCGGTCTCGCGGCGGACGCGCGTGCCTCCTGCGATCGATCGGGCGCGTGCGCAGCGCGCTCGCTCGCGACGCGCGCCGCGCCGCCCGTCCGCGCGCGCTCGGCGCCGCCGCTCGTGCTCCGGTGCTCCGGGTCGGAGCGATCGAGATGCGAGCGCATCCCCGTTCCGGCAGCGCGCCGACCGGAATCGCGGGGGCGCGCTTCGGGCTCGGCCGCGCCGTTGCCGCCGCCCAGCACGGCGTCGAGCGACCAGCGCCACAGGGCAGGTCCGAGGTCGAGCGGCCACGGAAGCCGCTCTTCGAACCATGCCGCCGCATCGCGAGCCGCGCGCACGACGTCGCGCGGCGCGGGCACTCCGCCTGTCACCTTCGAGAGCGTGTCACCTACGCGCATGGTCCCAGTCTCCGCCGCGTCGCTCGTGCCGCAAGGCCCGGCGGCCGTGCGACCGTCAAGCCGCTTGCAGCGCGCTCGCGACGCCGCTCACGACCGCCGCGATCCGGACGGCGTCGACGATCGCCTCGGGCGCGAGACCGCCTTCCGACACCGCCTTCTCGTGCGCGCGGAGGCAGGTCTCGCAGCCATTGATCGCGCTCACGGCGAGCGCCATGAGCTCGAAGTCGGCCTTGCTGCCGCGCGGCTGGCCGATGCGCTGCATGCGGAGCCGCGCCGGGAGCTTCGCGTACGCCTCGCCGAGCGCGTGACGCGTGCGATAGAACACATTGTTCATCGCCATCAGCGACGCCGCGGCGTACGCGTCCTCGATCACGCCCTCGTCGACGCCGTCGGCGCGCGCCGCCTCGACGATCGCGTCGCGCAGCGCCGGGTCGCGCGCCGCGAATGCGCTCGCGATCGCGACCCCCCAGCGCTGGGGCGGAGTCAGCGACTCCGCCCCCAGCACGGACTGGAGGTTGATCTTCAGGTCGCGAGCCGAGTCCGGGAGCGACTCGCGCAGGGTCTCGAGAGACGACATCGCCCCTTCCGTCACGCGGCGAGCGTCGGCTCGCCGACCTGCCAGTTGCACGGGCACAGCTCGTCGGTCTGCAGCGCGTCGAGCGTCCGAAGGATCTCGTTCACGTTGCGGCCGACCGACAGGTCGTTCACCGACACGAAGCGGATCACGCCGTCGGGGTCGACGATGAACGTCGCCCTGAGCGCCACGCCCGCCTCGCGGTGGACGACGCCGAGCTTGTGCGCGAGGTCGGGGGTCAGATGGATCATGGGATACGGGAGGTCCTTCAGGTCGGGGTGCGCGTTCCGCCACGCCAGGTGGGAGTACTCGTTGTCGGTGCTCCCGCCGACGATGACCGCGTCGCGATCCGCGAAGTCGCGCGCCCGGCGGCCGAACTCGGCGATCTCCGTCGGGCAGACGAACGTGAAGTCCTTCGGCCAGAAGAAGAGGACGAGCCACTTTCCGCGCAGGTCCTCGCTTGCGACCTCCTGGAACTCCTTGCCCTTCTCTCGGCTCACGACCGCGTTCACGCGGAACTCGGGAAGCCGATCACCAACCGTCAACATTACCTTTCCTTTCTTTCCTTTTCGGTCTTCCGCCCGAGCCGAGCCGCTCGGACAGAAGCGGTCCAGACCTGGACCATGTCTAATATCAAGTGCCAAAAAACCGACGAAGCATTACTTCGAGCGCGCGACCTCGCGCGCTCGGCGCGCCGCCGTGCCGGCCGGGCGTGCCCCTTTCGGCGCGCCGCACGTGCCGCGCATCACGACCTGGTACTCGTGCACGTCGAACCCGCGCGGCGGCGCGAGGCGCGAGATCTCGACGGCGTCCCACGGCACGTCGTGGATCCGGCCGGTCGTCTCGTCGATGAAGTGGTGGTGCTGGTCGACGTTGGGATCGAAGACGACCTTTCCCTCCGCCAAGACGAGGGCGCGGAGCAGCTTCCGCTCCACGAGCAGGTTCAGGGTGTTGTACACGGTCGCCCGCGAGACGAAGGGGAAGCCGGACCGGACGCGCGCCCAGACGAGATCCGCCGAGGGGTGCTCGGCGGTCCGGAGGACGTAGTCGGCCACCGCGACGCGCTGCGCGGAGGGCTGGATGCCGTGGCGCTCCAGCAGGTCGGCGGTTCCTCGATCCACGGCTTTAGACTAAGTCCAAGACTCGACGATGTCAACCCCGCGGCGCGTGCAGCGGGCCGGCCGCCCCCGCGCCGGCGCACCACAGGATGCGGAGGGCGTCGAGCCGCGGGCGCGCCGCACGGAGCCGGTCCTCGACCCGCTCCGACCGGGCGCGCAGGCGCTCGATCTCCTCGGGCCGGACCTCGGCGTTCACCGCGCGCAGGGCCTCCAGCCGCTCGACGTCGCGCGCGAAGGCGGCGCGCGCGCCCGCGACGGCGCGCTCGACGGAGGCCTCCGCGTCCGACTCCGCGAGCTCGCGCGCCCGCGCCAGAGCGGCGGGGAGGATCTCGCGCAGGAGCGGCACCGCGTCCTCGCGGAGGGCGCTCGCGGCGTCGCGCGCACCGGCGAGCTCCCGCGGATCGACGTCGCGCGTCCGGTCCGCGAGGCGATCGTCGACGACGACCCGGAGCGCGAGCGACGGGAAGAAGCGATCGAGCCCGATGCGCGCCGGAGCCGGGCTCTCGAGCGCGAACGTCGCCTCGAAGAGCGCGACCCGGGCCGGACCGCCCTCGAGCGTCGCGAACGCGCACGTGCCGGCCGGCGATCCCACCAGCAGGTCGATCGCGCCGAGGACCATGGGATGATCCCAGGTCAGGAAGACGACGTCCTCGCGCTCGAGCGCGAGCGCGCGCGAGAACGTCACGGTCGCGCCCTGCGCCGGAAGCCCGGGGAAGGCGTCGACGAACATGCCGCCGGTGTCGAGACGGAGCGTGCCGTCGCCGAGGTCGTCCGCCTCGACCCCGTGATGATCGAGGACGCGGCGCATGAACTCGGCGAGCGTCGGGTCGGCGTCGCGCTCCGCGACCGCGGCGACCAGCCGACTGGCGCGCGCCGGACGGAACGACGACCGCTCGAGCAGCCGGTCGCGGCCGCGGGCGAGCCTCTCCGCGAGCTCGTCGCGGACGGCCCGGCTCTCGTCGATCAGCGCCGCGAGCTCGCCGTCGTCGCGCGCGCCGCCAGCGGTCGCGCCCCCGCGCGCGAGCGCGGCGAGGCGCTCGCCGAACCGCTCGTGCAGCGCGTTGCCGTCGGGGAGCGGGTGGGCGAACGCGTCGAGCGCGTCGTACCAGCGGAAGAGGACCTCCTGTGCGCTGCCCGCCACGAGGGGGACGTGGATCGCGATGTCGTGCCGCTGGCCGATCCGATCGAGCCGGCCGATGCGCTGCTCGAGAAGCTCGGGGTCGAGCGGCAGGTCGTAGAGCACGAGGTGGTGGACGAACTGGAAGTTCCGGCCCTCGCTGCCGATCTCCGAGCACAGGAGGACGCGCGCGCCGTCCTTCTCCGCGAAGTAGGCGGCGTTGCGATCTCGCTGCACGAGCGAGAGTCCCTCGTGGAAGACGGCGCGCTTGACGGTGACCTCGCGTGCGAGCGCGTCCGCGATCGCGCCGACCTGCTCCGGCGTCTGCACGAGGAGGAGCACCTTCTCGGGCGCGAGCGCGCGCAGGAGGCCCGCGAGCCACGGGATGCGCGGGTCGCCGGCGTAGCTCCGGGGCGCGACCACGGCCTCGCCGCGCGCGCGACGTCCGCGGAGATCGACCTCCTCGGCGATCGCCGAGAGCGCATCCGCAGGCATGCCGCCCGCGAGCGGCGCCGGGTGCGGGATCCGGCGCGGGAAGCCGCCGATCGAGGCGCGCGTGTTGCGGAACATCACGCGCCCCGGCCCGTAGCGATCGAGGATGTCGTCGACTCCGGCCGGATCCGCCGCGTCGACCACGATCGAGCCATCGTCGGGCACCGCGCTCGCCGCGGACGCGAGCGCCGCGATCTCGCGCGCGACTTCCACGTACGCCGCCGCCTCCGCGTGGTGGCGCTCGATGTCGGCGTGGCGCGCCGGATCGAGCAGATGGAGGCGCGCGAAGTGACCTTCCTCGCCGAGCTGCGACGGCGTCCCGGTGAGGAGCAGGACCGCGTCGGAGCGCGCCGCGACCGCGGCCACGGCCTCGTACTCGGGGCTCGGCGCTCCCGCCCGCCAGGTGAGGTGGTGGGCCTCGTCGACGACGAGCACGTCCCAGCCGGCCTCGGCCGCCTGCGCCCTCCGGCGCTCGTCGCCGACGAGGAGCGGCAGCCCGGCCAGCACGAGATGCTCGTCGAGAAAAGGATTCCGCGCCTCGCCGCTCGGGACGGCGCGCTCGGGCTGGGCGCCGTCGGTCTCCTCTTCCGCGGGACGATCCTCGACCTCGATCGCCGCGCAGCGCTCCTCGTCGAAGATGCGGAAGTGCAGGTTGAAGCGGCGCAGCAGCTCGACGAACCACTGGTAGACGAGGTGCTCCGGGACCAGCACGAGGACGCGCTCGGCGCGCCCGGAGAGGAGGAGCGTGTGCAGCACGAGGCACGCCTCGATCGTCTTTCCGAGGCCGACCTCGTCGGCGAGAAGGACGCGCGGCGCCTCGCGCCCCGACACCTCGCCCGCGATGAAGAGCTGGTGCGGCAGGAGCGCGATGCGCGCCCCAGCGAGGCCCCGCACCGGCGACGTCCGCCACTCGTGCAGCCGCCGAAACGCCTCCTGGCGGAGCTCGAAGAGGCGGACGGGGTCGAAGGCGCCCCGCCGCAGGCGCTCGAGCGGCCCCTCTACGCCGAGCAGCGCGCTCAGGTGGTCTTCCGGGATCCGCCCCGACTCGGTCGCATAGACGAGAAGCCCGTCCTGCTCCGCGACCTCCTGCACGACCAGGCGGCGCCCGTCGCGGGCAGTGACGACGTCGCCACCGTGGAAGCGCGCGCGCCGGATCGGCGCCCCGGATCGCGCGTAGCGGCGCCGGGTCTCGCTCGCCGGGAACTCGATCTCGACGTGGCGATCGCCCACCTCCGCGACCGTCCCGAGCCCGAGCTCCGGCTCCGCCTCGCTCACCCACCTCTGCCCCACCCGGAAGTCGCGCACCGGCGCGTCTTAGCAGGCGCCCGCGCGCGCCCGCACGTCGTTCGACCGTGAATCGCGCCTCGACGCCACCGATTGTGACTCCGGGATCGGCTCGATAGCGTCGACGACGCGCCATGAACGACGCCGGAGAGCGACACGAGCCCTTCGAGGAGCTGATCGTGGACGCGGGCCGCGCCCGCGCGATCGTCCGGCGCGCGCACGCGGAGTCCCTCTGCGAGGGCCACTTTCCGGGCGACCCGATCGTCCCGGGCGCGTACCTCGCCGGCCTGATGGCCGACGTCGCGGTGCACCTCATGCCGACGCCGCGCCTCGCGCGCATCGAGGACTGCGTCTTCGTCCAGCCGGTCGTCCCGCACGCGGCGATCGCGATCGAGGCCCGGCTCGCGGACGGCGCTTCCGACCGCGGACGCATCGACGTCGAGGTGTGGAGCCGCGGCGCTTGCGCCGCGCGCGGGCGGCTCCGCTTCGGAGAGCCCGCGTGACGGAGCTCTCGCCCGGCGACCTGATGCGCCATCGCGGCCCCGCGCTCCTCGTGGACGAGATCGAGCGGCGCGAGGCCTCGTCGCTCGCGTGCACGGCTTCGGATCGCGGGACGTGGCCTTGGCCGCGCATGCTGGAAGGCGCGGCGCAGACGGCCGGGCTGCTCGCGGGATTTCAGCCGGGCGGCCCGGCGAACGGCGTCGTCGCGCAATACCGGGACGTCGTCGTGCACGCGCCGGTCGCGACCGGGGCGCTCCGCTTCGTCGCTCGTCTCGATCGCCGACTCCTCCACTTCTGGCGCTGCCGCTTCGAGGTGACGAGCGACGGGGGCGAGCTGCTGCTCGAAGGGCTCGTGACGCTCGCCCCGGACGCGCGAGCCTGAGATGCGCACCCTCGAGCCCACCCCCGCAGACCCGCGCATGCTCGCGCTCCTCTCGGAGGCCGGCTTCGGTGACGCCTTCCACGCGCGCCAGCACCGGAGCTGCGAGCTGGTCGACCGCTACGTGCTGCGGCTCGCGATCGACCTCGCTCGCGACCTCGGGCTCGCGGGGCCGCTGGCAGCGGGCCGGACCGCGAGCGAGCTCGAGGAGGAGTCCGGGCTCCCGCCCGCGTTCCGGTCGCCGTTGCGCTGGCTCCTCGCGTGGCTCGCGCAGGGCGGGTTGCTCGAGCGGGAGGCGAACGGCGCGGAGCCGCGCTACCGCCTCTCCGGAGAGCTGCCGCGTTCCGCGGTCGCGGAGGCGCGCGCCGAGGGAATCGCGAGCGATCCGTCCTACGAGCCGACGTACGCGATGCTCGACGAGGCCGCCGTCGCCTATCGCAAGGTCGCCTCCGGCGAGGCGACCGGCGAGCGCGCGCTCTTCCAGAAGATCTCGCTCTGGGCCGGCTACTTCAGCAACGCGAACGCGTACTACGCGCTCAACAACCGGGTCGCGGCCGCCGTCGCCGCCGAGCACCTTCCCGCCGAAGGCGGAGGGGTGCTGGAAGTCGGCGCCGGCCTCGGTAGCGCGACCGCTGCCTTCCTCGATCGGCTCGCGACGCGCGAGCGGGCCGTGACGTCGTACCGCGCGACCGAGCCGGTCGCGTTCTTCCGCCGCCGCGCCGAGCGGACGCTTTCGCCCACGTACGTCGGCATTCCGATCGAGTTCTCCGCGCTCGACGTCAACGAGCCGTGGCAACCACAAGGGATCGCGCCCGGCTCGTACGATCTCGTCTGGGGCGTGAACGTGTTCCACCTCGCGCGCCGCCTGGACGCGGTGCTGGGCGAAGCGCGGCGAGCGCTGGCGCCGGGAGGCTGGCTCGTCGTCGGGGAAGGGATGCGACCGCGCCCCGGCGCCGTCGTCGCTGCCGAGTTTCCCTTCCAGCTCCTCGACGGGTTCGTCGACGTCGAAGTCGACCCCGTCCGCCGGCCGACGCCCGGCTTTCTCGCGCACACCGAATGGCGCGCCGCGCTCGAGCGCGCGGGCTTCGAGGCCGTCGGCGTCGCTCCGGACGTCGAGCGCCTCGTCGAGATCTACCCGGCGTTCTACGCGGCGGCCGTCTTCGGTCGCCGCTGACCGGCCGCGCCCTCGTCGGTCCACATCGGGTGGAAGACGAGCCACTGGCTCGGCTGCTCGCGGATCACGTCCTCGTACGCCTTCACCGTCGCCTCCAGCGCGGCGATGCTCTGTGACGGCGTGCGCGGGTCGAAGCGCTGGACGACGCGCAGCTCGTGGCGGCGGATCCCGAGGCGCATGCCGAAGACCGCGACGATCGGCGCGCGCGCGAGCCGCGCGACCGTGAACGGCCCGAGCTGAAAGCGCGTCGGGCGACCGCAGAACTCGACGGTGTGGCTCCCGGGGACGGGTCCCCACGGCTCGATCTGCATGCCGACGACGTCGCCCTGCTTGAGCGCCTGGAGGATCGGCAGGCCGGCGAAGGCGGTGCCGTCGGAGTAGATCACGTTGAAGCCGTGGCGGGTCCGCTGCTCGTGGACGAGATCGCGCACGCTCTCGTTCATCTCCCGCGCCGTGACCATGTGGACGCGCCGGCCGAGCGTACCGAGCACGCGCGCCGCGACCGCCCACGAGCCGAAGTGCCCGGTCGCGACGACGAGCCCGCGCCCTTCCGCCAGCGCCTTCTGGAAGAGGGCGTCGCCGACGACGCGCACGTCGAGCGGGCGCGCCCGCGGCCCCCACTGCTCCATCGACTCGGTGACCGAGCGCGCGAACTCCGCGAAGACCTCGTACGCGTCCCAGCGCTCGCGAAGCCAGCCGCGCGGGCCCCGCACCTGTCGCTGGTTCGCGAGGACCGCGGCACGCTGCTGGCGCGCGATCGCGTAGACGATCGCCGCGATCGCGGGCGGCGAGCCGCGCTTCCACCACTCCGGCCCATAGACGCAGCCGAGCTCGGCGAAACGGCGCCAGAGCGCGCCGTCGAAGCGGAGCGCCGCCCGGAGGGATCTCCCGGCGGCGCCCGCGCGCCGGTCCTCGGGCGCGGTACCCTCCTCTTCGCCGGCCGACGAGCCCCGGTCGCGTTCTGCGCCCACGCCTCATTCTACGGATCGCCGCGCCGAGCGGGAAACGGTTCGATCGGCCCCCTTTCCGACCGCGAATGCGGCGACTGACGTCCCGGCGGACATCGCGGCGCGCGGCGTTGCCGGTCGCGCCGCAACTCCGTAGACCGCCCCGGGGATGCGACCCGCGACGCGACCGCTCGCGTTCACCGCCCTGCTGGCGGTCGCGCTGGCGCTTTTCGTCTCCCATGCGGAGCGCGACGCGCTCTCGGCCTGGTTCGCGAACGACGACTTCCTGTGGCTCGACAGGAGCCGCCCGAGCGACGTCGCGGCCTCGTTCGTCGAGCCCTGGGGCTTCGGCGCAGCATACCGGCCGATGGCGCGCGTGAGCTTCCTGGTCGACGCGCTCGTCTTCGGGCAGCACGCGGCCGCCTGGCACGCGACGAACCTCGCGCTCCACGTCGCGGCCGCGACGCTCCTCGGCGTGCTGGTCCTCCGGCTTTCGGACGATGCGCCTCTCGCGGCCGCGTCCGCTCTCGTCTTCGCGCTGCTCCCGCTCGGCGACGAGGTCGTCGTGTGGATCTCGGGGCGGATCTACTCGCTCGGGCTCGTGCTGGTGCTCGGCGCGCTGATCGCGCTCGACTCGTTCGTGGAGACCCCGTCGCGGGCGCGCCTGGCCGCGGCGCTGGCGCTCGCGCTCGCGGCGCTGCTCGTGCACGAGGGCTGCGCTGTCGTCGTGCCGCTCGCGACCGCGCTCGCCGCATTCCGCTGGCACACGGGCGCGGCGCGGCGATCGGTCGCGGCGTCGCTCCTCGGCATCGCGGTCGTCGCAGCGGCGTACCTCGCGCTGCGCGCGTTCGCGATCGGCACCCGCGTCCTCTACGCCGCGCGACCGGCGGCGCACTACGGAGCGCTGGAGGCGATCGCCGAGTGGTTCCTCACGCAGGTGCAGCCGTCACCCGGGATCTTCGTCGCGGCGCTCGCCGCCGGCGCGCTGGTCGTGCGGCGGACGTTCTGGGCGGGGTGCGCCGGGATCGCGGGCGGGCTCCTCGCCTTCGCGCCGTTCGCCGCCGTCGACAACTTCGGCCTCCGCTACCTCTACGCCAGCGGAGCCGGGCTCGCGGTCGCGCTCGCGGCCGCGGTGATGGCCCTGACGCGCGTCCCCTGGCTCGGCAAGCCGGCGGCGGCGGTTCTCCTCTTCTCGCTTCTCCGCTCCGAGTGGGCCGGCGCCGCGATGGTTGCGCGCGAATGGCGCGAGGCCGGCGCGCTCTCCCGTGCGACCCTCGCGAACGTCGCCGCTGCCGCCGCAGCGCGGGGCGTCGCGCGGGACGGCGTGATCGTCGTCCTCGATCCCCCGCTCATGCATGGCCGCGGAATGATGCTCCACAACTTCTTCGAGTCGGCGCTCCGGCGCTTCGAGCCGGGCGTGCGCGCGACCGCGATCCCGGGCCATTACTTGACGCGCTTCCCGCCGGAGCTCGGTGTGCAGCTCGCAGCGCAGTCTTGGCGTCGCGAGCAGGAGGCGCGCGCCGCCGCAGGCCTGCCGCCGTCGTGCGGGTGGTGGGCCGGACCGCGCGCTCGCCGTCCGCGACGCATCCTTCGGACGATCCTCGCCTGCGACCCGCTGTTTCTCGCGGTCCACGAGGATACGGGCGAGGTCGCGATCCTCGATCGCGCGGCCGCCGAGATCCGCCTCGAGCCCGTGCTGCGGTGGCTCGCCGATCCGGATCGGCCGCCGCGCGGGGGCCAACGGGGGCACGACGCGGGCCGCGGCGACGCGCGCGCCCGCCGCCGTCGCAACCGGAGCGCCGGCGAATGAGCCGCGCGCCGCGCCGCGGGTCGGGGCTCGCCGATCTGGCGCTCGCCGTCGGCTGCACCGCGATCGCCGCGCTTCTCGTGCAGGGCAACGGCGGGATCTGGGAGCATGCCGGCGGCGGCGATCTCCACGTGTACTTCGTGCCGCGCTTCGTCGAGACGGTTGCAGCCCTGCGCTCCGGTCGGGTGCCGCTCTGGAACCCGCTCGAGTTCTGCGGGGAGCCCTACTTCGCGTCGCCGCAGGTCGGCGTCCTCTACGCGCCGACGCTCGCGCTCTTCTCGCTCTTCGACCCGCGCACCGCGTTCCAGCTGCTGTGGGTATTCCACGTCTTCGTGCTGTCGTGGGCCATGGTCGCGTACCTGTCGGCGTACGTGCCGTCGCCGTGGGCGCGCGCGGCCGGCGTCGCGGTGGCGCTCGGCGGGATTCCGTGGGCGCCGGGCGCAGGCGGCGGGATGGATGCGCCCGGGTTCGTCGGCGGGACGGCGTGGTTCGCGGTGCTCGTCCTCTGCTGGGATCGCGCGGTCGCTGCGGGCGGCGCGCGCGGCGGCACGCGCTGGATGGGCCTCCTCGCGCTCGCCGCGGCCGGGCAGTGGTTCTCCGGCTACCCCGATTTCGCGATGGACGCCGCGGTCCTGCTCGCGATCCTGGCGCTCTGCGACGGGCGCCTGCCGCCGTCGCGTCGCCTGCTCGTGCCGGCGATCGGCCTCGCGATCGGCGCCGCCATCGCGGCGGTGCAGCTCCTCGGCCTCGCGGAAGCGGTACGCGAGAGCGTGCGCGTCGACCGCTTGCCCTACTACCCGGGCATCCGGCGCGGGTTCGCGGTCAACTCCGCCGCGCGGCTCTGGCAGCGCGTGGCGGCGCTGGGGCCGGCCGCGGTCGCGGTCGCGATCGCGTCGTTGCTGCGACCGACCCGCACGACCGTCGCCTGGGCGATCGCGCTCGCGTGGGCGGTCTTCGCCGTCACGCCGCCGCTCTCGCTCCTCTACCTGCTGCCGCCCTTCGCGAGCTCGCGGCTGCCGGTCGGCTGGTGGCACATGGCGTGCGTTCTGCTGGGGTACTTGACGGCCGCGGGAGTCGGCGCCTTCGGCGTGCGCCGGGGGCGCCTCGCGGCGTACGCGGTCGCGGCGCTCGCGCTGCTCGCCGTCGGCGACGCGGCGCGCACGCTGTGGCGCGTGCCGGAAGCGCTGCCGCAGCCCGCCCCCGATCGCGACGCGGTCGGCCGGCGCGCCCGCGAGCTCCGCCGCCTGCAGGACGAGGCGCCGCCCGGCACGCGGCTCCTCGGCGTCCGCGAGCTCGCCGGCACGCTCGAGCACGGGCTCCGGAACGCGGCCGGATACGACCCGCTCGTGCCGCGGCGGATCGACCATCTGCTGGACCCGCTCGGGGTGGAGATGCGCCGGACGCGGGTGCGCGACCTGGTTGCGCACCCGGACGTCGCCGCGCTGCTCGGGGTCGGGATCGTCGTCGCCCCGGAGGGAAACGCGAGCGTGCTCGAGAAGGCGGGGTTCGAGCCGATCGGCCGCCTCGCGGGCGAGGTCGCGCTCCACCGGCCGGCGCTCCCGCGCGCGTACGTCGTGCACGCGGTCGCGCCCGTCGCCGACGAGGCGGCCAGCCTCGCCTGGGTGCTCGCGCACGCCGGCGAAGCGCGCTCCATCGTCGCCGTCGAGCCGGGCGGGGACGTCGCCGACGCCGGCGACGACATGGCCGCGCCGCCGCCCGGCGCGCCCGCCGACGAGGCGACCGTCGTCGCCGACGAGCCGGAGCGCGTCGCGATCCGGGCGCGCGCCGCGAGCGCGGGACTCCTCGTCCTGAACGACACCTGGCACCAGGGCTGGCGCGCCACCGTGGACGGCGCGCCAGCCCCGATCGCGCGCGTCAATCACGCGTTCCGCGCGGTGCCGATCTCCGCCGGCTCGCACGAAGTCGTCTTCCGCTACCGGCCGGCCTGGCTCGTGCCCGGTACGGCGATGAGCGTCGCGGGTCTCGTCGCCGCCCTCGCGCTCGTCGCGGCGCCGCGTCGGCGAGCCGCCCGCGCGTCGCACAGCTCCCAGCGAGGCGGAGGAGCCTGACTCGAGATCCGAGTGAAGCGAGCGCCGGGGGCGGGCGACCGCCGGGAGCCGCAGGCAGCATCGATACCACCGCTGGACGCCACCGCCGGCAGGATCGCGAGCGAAGCGAGCGCGGAGCGAAGCGAGCCCCGCAGGGAGTGGGGCCCCGTTGGGCTTTGCCAAACGGGGCGAGGGAAGCGTTTCCCTCGTGCGACAACCCGAGCCCCTCGATCAATAAAGTGGGATGTCGAAGTGCGCGTACGCTCCGCCGCCCGCGTGCCGGCGGAAGACCATGTCGGGCCGGTGGTCGAGCGCGCTGTAGTGCGTGATGATCGCCTTCCTCTGGCTGCCGCGCTGCCGCGGCTCCGACCCCCGGTGCGCGAGGCGCGAGTGCCAGACCAGCACGTCGCCCTTCCGCCCGAGGAAGCGCTTCGGCTCGATGCCCGAGCGGGCGATCTTGTCGTCGAACGCCCCGTTGACGAAGCGCTCGGCGTATTGCGCCCAGTGGCCGACGTCGCCGCTGTGGCGATGGCCGATCTGGCGCGCCTCGTCCGGCGGCAGATGGGTCCGCACCTTGGCGCCGCTCATCGGGTCCCACTTGTGCGATCCGGGCACGAACTCGAACGGGCCGCAGTCGGGGTCGATGTCGTCGAGCGCGAACCAGACGGCGCAGTACCAGGCCTGGACGAAGTCGGGGTTCAGGTAGTCGTCCTGGTGCCAGTTGCGCTCGGTGCTGACCCAGCCCGTCAAGTTCAGGTGCATGCCCATCTCGCCGCCGATGAGCTCGCGGAGGAGCGCCATGAGCGGGGGATGGAGGCAGAGGTCGCGGATCTCCGGCACGTGCACGTACGGAACGGGCGTGTGCCAGCCCTCCGGCCGTCCGAGCGGCTCACGCACCGCGCAGTAGGCGTCGACGAGCTCGGGCGGCACGAAGCCGCTCTTGATCACGTAGCCGTGACGGCGCCAGTGGCGCTGGTCGTCGTTCAGGTCGCGCTCGTCGACGTCGCTCCGGTCGAGCCACGGGACCCGCAGCTCGTCGAGCGGCTCGGTCAGGTCCTCGAAGCGAAGCGCGCGCGGCGGCGCATACGGCGGCGGCGCGATCGCGCGATCGCGCCGGAAGGACTTCAGTCGGGAGAGGAGACCCATCGCGACCGGCGAGGGATACTACACCGCTCGGCGCGCCTCCATCCGGGCTCGCCCGCCTCGGCGTTCGGCCCGGCGCTCGGCCCGCCGGCGGTCAGCCCGCCGACGTCAGCTCGACGTGCAGCTCATCGATCCCCGCGACGAGCGTCGACGCCGCGCGCTTCACCTCCGTCCCCGGCATCGGCCGGATGTCGGGGAAGCGCTGCACGAGCTCCTGCACCATCACCTTGAGCTCCATGCGCGCGAGGTTCGCGCCGAGGCAGAAGTGCGGCCCGATCCCGAACGCGAGGTGCGGGTTCGGCTGCCGCGTGACGTCGAAGCGGTCCGGCTCGGCGTACACGTCGTCGTCGCGGTTCGCGCTCTGGTAGAGCATCGCGACGCGCTCGCCGGCGCGGATCGCCTGGCCGCGGACCTCGGTGTCGCGCGTGGTCGTGCGGCGAAAGCAGATGATCGGCGAGACGTAGCGGAGGATCTCCTCGGCGGCGCAGTCGAGGAGGTCCGGGCGGCTCCGCAGGAGCTCGAGCTGCTCGCGGTTCTGCATGAGCGCGAGCATCCCGCCCGAGATCGCGTTCCGGGTCGTCTCGTTGCCCGCGACGAGGAGGAGCGTCATGAACATGACGATCTCGTCGTTCTCCATCGACTCTTCGTCCTCGGCGAGCACGCCGTCCTGCTGCGCCTGGAGGAGGATCGTGACGAGATCCTCGCGCGGCTCGCGCCGGCGCTCCTCGAAGACGTCCTGCAGGTAGTTGCCGTACTCCATGAATGCGGTGACCGACTCGTTCACCTTGACGGGGTCGTGGTAGTTGCCGCTGATCCCGATGAGGCGATCCGACCACGAGTGGAAGCGGTCGAAGTCCTCGCGCCGGATCCCGAGCATCTCGGCGATGATGTAGAGCGGCAGGGGCACGGCGACGTCGCGCACGAGGTCGCAGCGGCCGCGCTCGGCGATGTCGTCGGCGATCTCGCGCGCGAGCTCGCGGATCCGCTCGACGAGGAGGCCGACCATGCGCGGCGTGAAACCCTTGTTCACGAGCTTCCGGAGCCGCGCGTGGCGCGGGTCGTCCATGGAGACGATCGAGACCAGAGCTTCGGAATCGGGCAGCACACCCTGCGCCGCGGAGAAGATCTCGGGCGTCTTCGAGACCTGGAAGACGTCCTCGTAGCGCGAGAGCACCCACAGGTCGCTCGCCTCGTCGCGGTAGACGGGGGCGTTCGCCCGGAGCCAGCGGTACGTGGGGTGCGGATCGCCGGCGTAGAGCGACGCGTCGGTCAGGTTCGGGCGCATCGACGCCCTACTCGCCGGCCGTCAGAGCTTGCAGTCGCTCGACCGCCTCCAGGTACTCCTGGACGAGGCCGTACATGACGTCCTTGACGGGACGCGACTCGTTCATCCGGCCGACGATCTGGCCGACCGGATTGAACATCACCTTGACGGCCTTGTCGGCGTAGCGGTGGCCGCGCGACACGGCCTCGGACGTCACCATGAACTGGAGCGGCATCCCGAGCGGCTTCGGGTTGTCGGGCGCTTCCCACGCTTCCGTCCAGTCGTTCTTGAGCATGCGGCACGGCTTTCCGGTGAAGGAGCGCGATCGCACGGTGTCGCGGCTCGTGGCCGCGTGGTACGCCGCGCGCTGCGCCGGCGGCGCGTCCGCCTCGACGACGTCGAGCCAGAGCGAACCGCTCCACACGCCCTGCGCGCCCATCGCGAGCGCCGCCGCGATCTGGCGTCCGGTGCCGATGCCGCCGGCGGCGAGCACGGGGGTCGGAGAGACCGCGTCGATGACCTCGGGCCACAGCACGACGCTCCCGACGTCGCCGGTATGGCCGCCGCCCTCGGTGCCCTGCGCGATGATGATGTCGACCCCGGCGGCCTTGTGCGCGCGCGCCTGCTTCGCGGCGCCGCAGAGCGCGGCGACCTTGCGACCCGAGGCGTGGATCTGCTCGATGACGTCGGACGGCGGCGTGCCGAGCGCGTTCGCGAGAAGGCGCACCTTCGGGTGCGCGAGCGCGACGTCGATCTGCGGCTGGGCGGTCGCGGCGGTCCAGCCGAGAAGCTCGTTCGGGCGCTCGCCCTCGGGGAGGTCCGGCACGCCGTGGTCGGCGAGGACCTTCTTCACGAAGTCGCGGTGCTGCTGCGGGATCGCGGCGCGCAGCATCTCCTCGAGCTTCTTCGGGTCGACCTCGCCCATGCCCTCGTATTTGCCGGGGATGACGATGTCGACGCCGTAGGGCTTGTCGCCGATGTGCTCGTCGATCCACTTGAGCTCGATCTCGAGCTGCTCCGGGGGAAAGCCCACGGCGCCGAGCACCCCGAAGCCGCCCGCCTTGCTGACCGCCGCGACGACGTCGCGACAGTGGCTGAAGGCGAAGATCGGGAACTCGATGCCGAACATGTCGCAGATCTGCGTGTGCACGGGATCTCCTTCGCGCGTTGCCGTTTTCGTCCGGCGGGGCGCGTCGCGCGGAGCGGCGGGAAAAGTCTGTACTCCGCGGTTACGATGTGTAAAGAAGTTCGCAACACCATGTCAACGGCGTCGCGAGGGGCCGTGGCGCGGAAAGCGGTCCGGGTGGCGCGCCGGGCGGGCCGGCGGCTGCCGGCATCCGAGCGCCGGCGCGAGCTCGTGCGCGTCGCGGCCGACCTGATGACGAGCCGCGGCGTCGACGGCGTGCAGTTCGCGGAGGTCGCCGCGGCGGCCGGCGTGACGCGGCCGCTCGTGTATCGGTTCTTTCCGAACCGCCAGGCGCTCATCATCGCGGTGCTGGAGGACTTCACGGCCGAGCTCACCTCCCGCTTCGGTCACGGCTTCATGCGAAGCATCCCGGGCAGTAACGTGGAGGTCGCGCGCGTCTTCGTCGAAGCGCTCTGCGACCTGATCGACGAGCGCGGCGCCGGCCCGTGGCATCTCCTCGATTCGAAGGGCCCCGATCCCGAGATCGCGCGCATCGGCCAGAAGCTGGTCGACGAGCTCATGGCGCCCTGGCGGGCCCGCCTCGTGGAAGCGATCGAGATCAGCCCGCGCGAGTCGATGACCCTCGCCCGCATGATCGTCGCCGCCGGACGCGCCGCCATCGAGCTCTGGTCCGCCGGCTCGCTGACCCGCGCCGAAGTCGTCCGCGACACGACGCGGGGAGTGAGCGCGCTGGTGGAGGGCTTCGCCGCCGGACCGCGGGAGAAGGCGGCGCGCGGCGAGCGACGTTTCGGCCGCAAGCGTAGCCCTTGATCGTCGTTCGGCCGCTCGGCGGCGGATGACTTCTGTCGTCCGTGGCCGATCTGCTATCGCGGGCGATGGAACCATCTTGGACGCACCAACCAACAACCCGCTCAAGGCCGAAAGGGCACTCCTCCGCGCGACGCTTGCGGCGGGCGCCCGTCGTCGGCTGTTCGCAGCGATGGCGGTGGGCGTCGTGCTCTCGACCCGCCCACCGAATGTGGCGGGCGCCGCCGACCACGTCGTTCGCGTCGACGCGACCCGCATCCTCGGCTCCGCCAACCGGAACCTCGCCGGCGCCGGGTGGAACACCGGCTCCCTGTCCGCGATCCGCCCCTTTGCGCCGCCGATCGTCCGCGTCGACGGGCACCTCGATCGCGTGAGCCTGCGGCCCGGCGCGATCGACCTCGCCGACGTCCTCGAGCACGTCACCGAGGTGCACGACGCGGGCGGCGCGCCGCTCGTCATCCTTTTTCCGATGCCGCGGTGGCTCGGCGAGGGGTCGCTCGCGAGCTGCGTCCCGAGCCCGCTGGCGCCGACCTGCGACGCGACCAAGCTTCCGCCGTCCGACTTCGACGCCTGGGAAGCGCTCATCCGCGACGTCGTGCGCGAGCTCGCGACCGCCGACCCTCCGGCGCGTCGCTTCGAGGTGTGGAACGAGCCCGACATCCCCGTCTTCTGGCAGGGCACGCGTGACGAGTTCCTGGCGACCGCCCTCGCGACCCACCGCGCGATCAGCGACGTCGTCGATGAGACCGGCATCGCGATCGAGGTCGGCGGACCGGGTAGCGCGGCGGCGGCCGGGCTGATCGGCCCGTACGCCGAGGCGGTCGCCGCGGCCGGCCTGCCGCTCGACTTCGTCTCCTGGCACCGCTACGGCAACATCCCCAATCTCGGGCCCGACGGGAACGAAGGCCTGATCGACGAGGACCTCTACAGGCTCCTCGCCGGCGTCAATCCCAACACGACGCCGCGCGACTACGGGCGCGAGGTCGGCGAGGTGCAGCAGGTCGTCGCGGACGCGCTCGCGGCCGCGCGCCCCGACGGAGCGACCGGCACGGGGAGCGGCGACGAACCGATCCTGCTCCTCGACGAGTGGAACCTCTCGTCGGGCGGCTACGACCGTCGCCACGACACGAACGAAGGCGCCGCGTTCGCGCTCGGCGTCCTGATCGAGCTCGAGCGCGCCGGCCTCGACGGCGCCGCGTACTACCGCTCGGTGAGCGGCAGCGCCCACGTCGGCGACTGGGGCCTCGTCACCCCGAGCGGCGGGCGAAAGCCGACGTGGTGGGTCCTCGACCTCTGGTCGCGCATGGCGGGACGCCGCATCGCCGTCGAAGGCGACGATCCCGCGACCGGGCTCTGGGCGCGCGCCGTCGCGGGATCCGGCCACGTCGAAGTGCTGCTCGCGACGTTCGTCGCGACCGGCGGGTCCGCGACGACCGTGCAGCTCGACGTCGCGGGCTGCGATGCGGCGAGCGCCGAGGTCGCGACCATCGACGCCGCGTCGCCGAGCTTCGCGGACGGCGAGACGCGGGCCGTCGCATCGGGCACGCTCGACCTCGCGCTCGCCGACCAGTCCGCGACCTGGGTCCGGCTCGCGTGCGAGCGACCCGACGGGACGCGCCCGCGACGGCCTCGCCTGCCGACGTTGCGGCGCACGACGCCGCCGTAGCCGCCGGCGGGACGGCACACGCGCCACAGAAACGACGGAAGGAGACGAAAAGATGCCGGAAACGCGCGCTCCGCTGTCCGCCGCCGAGATCCAGGCCTTTCAGCGCGACCTGTCGAACTGGGGCCGCTGGGGCGAGCGCGACCAGCTCGGCGCGCTGAACCTGATCACGCCCGCGAAGCGCGTCGCCGCCGCGGCGCTCGTCCGGAGCGGCCGCACGGTGTCGTGCGCGCGCCCGCTCCCGACCGAGCCGATGCCGGAGAACCCGAGCCCCGTCGTGCACCTCATGACCGCGACTGCGACCGAGGGCTTCGGCGGCGACTACTTCGCGATGGCCCCGCACGGCTTCGCGACGTCGCACATCGACGCGCTCTGCCACATCTTCAACGACGGGAAGCTCTACAACGGCTACGCGACCGATCGAGTGACGGCGCACGGCGCGCTCGAGCTCGCCATCCACGAGCTGAAGGACGGCATCGTGTCGCGCGGCGTGCTGCTCGACGTGCCGCGGGCGCGCGGCGTCGCCCACCTCGAGCCGGGGGAGCCGATCTTCGTCGACGACCTCGAGCGCGCGGAAGCGGAGGCGAGCGTGCGCGTCGAGGAGGGCGACGTGCTGCTCGTCCACACCGGCCGTTGGGCGTACCGCGACCTGCGCGGCGGCTGGGACGCGCGCACCCGTCTCGCGGGCCTCGACGCCTCGTGCCTTCCGTGGCTCCGCGAGCGCGGCGTCGCGGCGCTCGGCTCCGACGGCGTGTCGGACGTTCTTCCCTCGCGGATCGAAGGGATGTGGCTCCCGATCCACACGGTCGCGATCGCGACCATGGGCCTCCACCTGCTCGACAACCTCGACCTCGGACCGCTCGCGCGCGCCTGTGCCGAAGAGCGGCGCTGGGCGTTCCTCCTGACGGTCGCCCCGCTCGTGCTCCAGCGCGGGACCGCGTCGCCGGTCAACCCGATCGCCCTTTTCTGACGCATTCGAGGCGGCGGAGGGCCGCCGGAGCCCGCTTCTCCGGCCACCGCCGCCCTTCGCCGGCCCTCACCCGCCGGCGAAGGGCGCGAGGAGGTACACCTCGTCGCCGTCCGAAAGCGGGCGATCGAGGTTGTCGTCGACCGGGCAGCGCTCGCCGTTCAGCATCAGCGTGTGGCGGAGGTGCGGGCTGTTCTCGATCGCGGCGCGCAGGCGGATTCCGCGACGCTCGGCTTCCTCGATGAGGGCGCCGAGCGTCGCGCCGGCGGACAGCGCGACCTGCTGATCGACGTCGACCCAGCCCGCCTCCGTGCGGCCCTTCAGGAGCACGCGGACGCGGATCGCGCCCGACGGCTCGCCGCCCACGAGGCGGCGCAGGGTGGCGAGGACGCCCATCTTCGATCCGCGGGCCGCGACGGCGAGCGCAGCGCGCTCCGCCCCGTCAAGCGTCGACCCAGGTGCCGAGCAGATCCGTCATGCCGAGCGCGTCCGCCCGCGACTTCGCGAGCCTTCCGCTCTCGGGGTTCCAGCCCATCGCGCGATAGTAGTCGTTCTTGAGCTCGACGATCGGGACCTTGACGCCCTTCAGCGGCCCGGTCGTCAAGTTGCCGTCGCCTTCGCCGAGCATGCGCGGGTGCGGCTGGAACTCGGACGGCTTCAGGCCCTCGCGCACGTTGAACGCGTTCCGCAGGTTCTGGATGCGCTCGCCGGCGGTCAGCAGCTCGCGCTCGTTCATCCCCCACCCGGTCACCGCGTTCACGAGGTCGAGCCACGGAAGGCCGCCGGTCAGGTTCGTGAACATGCAGAGGCCGAGGCCGTTCATCACCTGGTGGGCGTTCGAGAAGTGCGCCTGCGCGACGCCCTTTCCCTCGGTCGTCTTCCAGCCGACCGTCACCTCCTTCGGGTCGACGACGTTCGGGATCGGGAACTTCGCGTTGAACGTCTCGTTCCACGACGCCGTGCCCGCGGTGTGCCGGCCGGGCGTCGGGTCGGCCGTGTAGGTCACGCCCATGAGCGACGTGAAGCGCGTGTCGTGGTACGCCGGCTCCTGCCCGTGGATGTGCACGGCGAAGCTCTCGCTCCCCTTCCCGACGTGCCGCGACGCGGACGCCGAGCCGTGGCGCAGCCACTCGCCGCAGCCTTCTCCCTTCCCCATCTTGATCGTGAGCGCGAGGGCACCCTCGCCGTTCCCCCAGCGCATGTCGACCCCGTCGAGGTCGGCGGCCGTCAGCACGCCGCGCTCGACCGCCTCGCAGACCCACGCGAGCGTCGCGCTCGAGCTGACGGCATCCATGCCGTAGCGATTGCACGCGTCGTGGCACGCGGTGACGATCTCGAGGTCGTCGTTCAGGAGCACGGCGCCGAAGCCGACGATCGTCTCGTAGTCGGGACGCCGCACGTCGGAGAGGCCGCGATGCTTGACGGCGACGATGCCCTTGCACGGCATCGGGCAGTCGCCGCAGGAGAGCTTCTTCGTGATGAGCTTGTCGACTTCCTTGCCGTCGAGCTTCCAGCCCTTCGAGGCGAGGGGAAATTCCGTCGAGCCGACGCCCTTCCAGTTCTTGATCGGCGTGTCGCCGTTCTCGATCGAGATCGCGACGGCGCCGGTCGTGCCGCGGTCGCTCCAGAGCTGCCGCATGGCCTGCTGCGGAGCCTCCACCTTGAGGCCGAGGCGGCTCATCAGGCGGTACATCCAGCCGAGCCAGCGCTTCGGCTTGGTCATGAAGACCATGAAGCGCATGCGGAGCGAGAGGTCGCTCTTGTACTCGGCGGTGACCGCCTGGCAGAGCTCGCGGAAGCGCGACGGGTTCGCGATCGGAACCTCGCCGGATCCCGCCACGACGACGGCCTTCAGGTTCTTCGAGCCGTAGATCGCGCCGAAGCCCTGGCGGCCGAACGCGTGGTAGCGATCGTTCATCACGCTCGCGATGCGCGACTGCTTCTCGCCCGCCGGCCCGATCGCGCTCACGCCGACCTCGGACTTCCCGCCGTAGCGCGTGCGAAGCTCGTCGAAGACGGGCGGGATCTCCTGGCCCCAGAGCGTTCCCGCCGGATCGAAGCGAACCTCGCCGTCGCGCACCACGAGCACCGTCGGCTCGCTCGCGCGGCCGCTCACGACGAGCGCGTCGTAACCCGCGTGCCGGAGCTGGCTCGCGACGCTGCCGCCCGAGTTCGAGTCGGCCCACGTGCCGGTCAGCGGCGACTTCCCGACGATCTGGATCCGCCCGGAGAAGGGCGTGCGCACGCCCGTCAAGAGCCCCGACACGATCGCGAAGCACGCCTCGGGTGCGAGCGCGTCGGTGCCGGCCGGGTAGTGCTTCCACATGAGGTAGGCGCCGAGCCCGTAGCCTCCGAGGAACTGCTTGTAGAAGGACTCGTCCACCGTCTCGACGCGCGACGTCCGGGTCGTGAGGTCGACCACGAGCACGCGGCCGTGCGTGCCGTAGCGTCCGTTCAACTGGCTCGAGGGGTCTGACATCGGGAACCTCCGCGCGGGGGATTCCCGTCTATATCGCGCCCCCGTGGTCGGGGTAAGGGGCGACGACGCGGCGCCGCACGGCGGCCTCCGGTGTCTACCGGAGGCCGGCTGCGGTCGCCGCGTCGTGCGTCGCGAACCTACTCGTGGTTGGGGTCTCTCGGCTGGTCGCCGCGCGCCACGTTGGGCCGTTGATGGCGCTGCTGCTGCTGGGCGCGCTGCGCCTCCGCCTGCTGGCGCTGCGCCGCCTGGCGCTGCTGCTGCTGGGCGCGCTGCGCCTCCGCCTGCTGGCGCTGCGCCGCCTGGCGCTCCTGCTGCTGCGCGCGCTGCGCCTCCGCCTGCTGGCGCCGCGCCGCCTGGCGCTCCTGCTGCTGCGCGCGCTGCGCCTCCGCCTGCTGGCGCTGCGCCGCCTGGCGCTCCTGCTGCTGCGCGCGCTGCGCCTCCGCCTGTTGGCGCTGCGCCGCCTGGCGCTCCTGCTGCTGGGCGCGCATCGCCGCCTCGCGCTGCTGGCGCTGCGACTCCTGCTGCTGCCGCGTCGCCGCCTCGCGCTGCTGGCGCTGCGACTCCTGCTGCTGCCGCGTCGCCGCCTCGCGCTGCTGGCGCTGCGACTCCTGCTGCTGCCGCGTCACCGCCTCGCGCTGCTGGCGCTGCGACTCCTGCTGCTGCCGCGTCACCGCCTCGCGCTGCTGGCGCTGCGACTCCTGCTGCTGCCGCGTCGCCGCCTCGCGCTGCTGGCGCTGCGATTCCTGCTGCTGCCGCGTCACCGCGTCGCGCTGCTGGCGCTGCGACTCCTGCTGCTGCCGCGTCGCCGCGTCGCGCTGCTGGCGCTGCGACTCCTGCTGCTGCCGCGTCGCCGACTCGCGCTGCTGGCGCTCGGCCGGCTCGCGCGCACCGATAGCCTGCTCGCGGCGTCGCGCCGCTTCCTCCTGCTGCGCCCGCAGCGCCGAGTCGCGCTCCGCGCGCTGCGCCTCCTGGCGATTCTGGCGCTCGCTCGCCGCCTGCTCGCGCTGCTGCGCCTGCAGCGCGCGCCGGTCGCCCTGGGTACGCGCCTGGTTCGCGGCAGCGCCGCCCTGGGTGGTCACGCCCGGCTGGCGACCGAGCGCCTGCTCGCGCCGGCGCACCGCCTCCTCCTGCTGCGCCCGCATCGCGGCCGCGCGCTGCTCGCGCTCGCCGCGCTGCTGGTCCGGAGCCGCCGCCACGCCCGCGCCGCCGCCCTGCCGGTCGCGCTGCACCTGCTCGCGCAACTCGCGCACGCTCTCGCGCTGGCGAGCGGCGTCGAGCGCGCCGCCGGGCGCGCCGCGCTCGAGCGCTGCGCGACCTTGCGGCCGATCCGGCGTGCCCGGCTGTCCGGGCTGCTCGGCGCCGTGCGCATTCGGACCGCGCCGCTCGGCCCCGCGGTCGGGCGACGCGAGGCCGGCACGCGCTCCGGCGTCGCCCGGCGGCGGCTGGCCGCGCCCCTGCTGCGCCTCCTGCGTCCCGCCGCCCGCTTGCGCCTCGGGCCGCTCGGCACGCGCGCGCTCGACCGGAGCGCGCCCGCGGTTGCCGCGGAGCCGCTCCGGCGCCGCAGCCGTCACCTGCGGGACGACCGTGCGCTGGCCACGCGCCTGGACCATCTGGACCGGCTTCCGGCCTTCCGCCGACGCGAGCCGCCGGAGCTGCGCCGGCGGAACCGGCGCGCCGCGGTTCGCTTCGATCGTGCGGATCTTGTCGTCGAACTTCGGCCGCTCCATGCGCGGCTGGCGCGTCGTCACGGCGGCGCGCTGGAGCACCTGGCGCGGCGGCGCGACGGCGTTACCCCGCCGGATCTGCTCCGGCCGCGCCGCAATCAAGGACTCGGACCTCGGGATGATCCCCGGGTTGCCGGCGATCGGCCGCACGACGTCGCGCAGCCGGTCGCGCGGGATGTCGATCCGCCGGATGTTGCCGGCGACGAAGTCGTCGCGGCTGACCGCCGTGAAGGCGCCCGGACGGCCGATGTTCGCGTAGTTGATGTTGTTCACGTTGATGTTGGTGATGTTCGTGTTGCGGACGACGCTGTTGTTGACGATGCGGGGCCCGCCCCAGCCGCCCCAGTACGGCCGTCCGACGACGGCGCCGCCGAAGCCGCCCCACCACGGGAGGCACGGCTCACCCCAGCCGAGCGGAACCCACCCGACGGACGGACCGACGCCGACCGAAAGGGAGAAGCCGGGCGTGCTGACGTTCACGCCGAGGAATCCGACGACCGCCGGCGTGTAGACGGGCGCGGCGACGACCGGTCCCGGCGCCCATCCCCACGCGTCGTCGACGTACACCCAGCGGCCGTAGTGCGAGGGCGCCCAGCCCCACGGCTGGTAGTCGACCCACGTCCAGCCCCAAGGGTCCTGCCAAACCCAGCGCCCGTCGGTGAACGGCGCCCAGCCCGCCGCCACCTGGCGCGGCCGCCAGACCGGCCCGTAGTCCGGGGTCTGATTCCAGTCGCCGTACTGGTCGAGGTCCTCGGCGCCGTAGATTTCCGGGCTCACGTAGCGGTAGCTCGCGGACGACGCGATGCGCGCATCGCGGCTCGAGTCCCACTCGTCCCAGGTATCGGGCTGCACGGCCGACGCGTCGAAGACCTGGATCGGCTCGGTGGAGTACGTCCCGTCCTCCAGCGCCGGATCGAACTCGGCGCCGCGCGCCTTCGCGAGGCGATAGCGCGTGTCGCCCTGATAGGCGTCGGCGTCGCCGTCGCGGACGACGACCGTCGTGTGCCCGTCCTCGGCGACGTCGATCCGGTAGAGGCCGTTCTGGTGCGGCATGACCGCGGTCGCGGGCGTGGAGATCTCGAAGTACCGATCGCCCGGCATCCGGCGCACGCGGAAGAGCGCCGTGCCGACGCCGACCTGCACCTGCAGCGCCTCCGTCGAGAGCTCCAGCACGTCGAGCTCGGTGTCGTTGGCGAGGCGCGCGTAGATGCCGCCGGCGAGCTGGATCTCCGCCTTTCCGTCCTGTCCGGCATAGAAGCGATCGCCGGTCACGAGCGGGGCGTTCACGTCGACCGGCGTCCACCGGTCGGCGTCGGCGTTCATGTAGGACACCTCGCCGTCGACGTAGGCGACGCGCGCGACCGTCGGGTCGGGCGCGCCGGATTCGCGAGCACGGGCTACCGTCGCGACGAGCGCGAGCGACAGCGCGACCACCGTCGCGAGCGCGCCCGCGCACCAGCGCGACGCCGCAAGGCCGCGCGAGCGGCCGGTTCGACATGTTTTCATCTTGTTCTCCGTGGTCGGCCGAGGATGCGGGGGCGAAAGTGCAACCGTCGGGCCACGGACGATGAAACACGCGCACGGGGCATGGGGTGGCGCCGCACGCGGGACGCGCGCCATCCGCCGCGACTCGGTTGCCGCGCAGCGTCGCGCGCGTGTCAATCCTTCCGGCGTTTGTCGGATTTGCCGGGCGTTCTTGCGATCGACGGCCGCGGGCGGGCCGAGCCTGCGCAACCTCCGCCGGCGCGGCGTGTTGGATGGGACACGCGGCGCCGTGGTCGGTCGCGTCAATCTCAGGTACGGGCGGTCGAGCGGCGAACTGTCCGGAAGCCGGCGCGCCCGCGCGCCGGCTCGGTCACCGAGCCGGCGGCGCGCACGTCAAGACGCTTCCGGCGACGTCGCAGCCCAGAACCGCTCCGCCCGCGACGTCGTACATCGTGGCGCGCCAGCCGACGTCCTTCGGCTCGAGCGTGGCGAAGCCGAAATCGTCGCGCACGAAGGCGTCGGCGACGACGGCCCCGCCGATCTCGAGGCCCGCGAGCGGCGTCTGGATCGGCGGATCGAGCGAGGTGCCGCCGTTCCCGATCACGAATTGCGGGGATCGCGCGGCGTCGAACGCGAGCAGCTCCTGGAGGTGCACGTGGCCCGAGAGCGCGATCTCGACCCCCGCCGGGAGCTGGTTCTCCGACGCCGCCTCGAGCGTCGGGTTCCCCGTGAAGAGGACCTCCATGCCGTCCTGCTCGCCGGCGTGGCCGAAGACCCACATCGGCCGGTGCGTCGCGAAGAGCGCGCGCGGACCGGCGAGGCGCGCGACCTGGTCGAACTGCGGGCGGTAGAGCGCGAGCTGTGCGGGCGCCACCGATCGATCGTTCGCGGCGCTCGAGTCGAACATGAGGAGCTGGAGCGACCCGAGCTCGATGGCGTACGGCTCGGTGTAGTCGACGCAGGCCCCGTCGTACGGCCGTGGGTCGAGGAAGCGGAACCAGACGGCGCCGGCGCGGCTGCACGACTCGTGGTTGCCGCGCGTGAGCGCGAGCGGCGCGGCGCGGAAGAGCGGCTCGGCGGGCGCGAAGAAGTCGGCGTCGATCGTCTCCCAGTCGTAGCCGAACGGGCTGCCCGCGCAGCCGCCGTCGCCTTCCGGGCACGGCGACTCGCGATAGAGGTAGTCGCCGACGTGGAGGATCACGTCCGGCGCGAGGTCGGCGATCGCGGTCGCGACACGAGCGAACGGCCAGGCGACGGGGTCGTTGCACGACTGCGGCGGGTCGCCGGTCTCGAGGCGGCAGCCGGTGTCGCCGACCACCGCGACGCGCGCGGGCTCGCCGCTCGGCGGCAGCGGGAGCGGCCGAGGTCCGAGCGCGGCGGCGCGCGCGCCCGCGGGAAGCGTCAGCTCGCACGTGAGGACCGGGAAGAGCGGCGGATCCGGCTCGGCGCGGACGCTCATCGCGAGCGCGCGTCCGTCGACCTCGATCGACGGACACGAGTCGGCCGACGTGATGACGCGCGCGATCGCCTCGCCGCCCGGCCCGAGCTCGACCCACGCGCGCTCGGTGAGCGACGCCGGGGCGTCGCTGCAGGCGGCGAGCCACGAAGCGCTCGCGCATGCGACCGCCGCGAGCGCGCCGCGCGCGACGGCATGCGCCGTCGTTCGATTCGTGCTCCCCAGCCCCATCCCCATCGCCACCACCTCCGCCGACCCGCCGCGTCGCGCCGGCCGCCGCGCCCGTCTACCAACGTTCGCGCAAACGCGGCAAACCATCCGACGGGGGATCGCTCCCCTCGCCCCGTCGGGCAAAGCCCGCCGGGGCCCCAAGTTGTCGCACGAGGGGATCGCTCCCCTCGCCCCGTCGGGCAAAGCCCGCCGGGGCCCCACTCCCCGCGGGCT
>Ga0070741_10000299_pt1 | contig 188948 bp, 176 predicted proteins | sample Coa_R1_4_FD_66440 | JGI IMG/M metagenome (GOLD analysis project Ga0070741, IMG submission 66440) | Surface soil microbial communities from Centralia Pennsylvania, which are recovering from an underground coalmine fire - Coalmine... | ecosystem: Environmental > Terrestrial > Soil >... | reverse complement strand
GTCCTCCCGACCGACAACGCCGGTGGAGGATTCATCGAGGTGGTATTTTTCGCGAAGGGCGCGCAGGTTCTCGCGCTCCTTGCGTTCCTCGTCCGAGTAGAAGCGCGCCTTCTCGAACTCGTGGTTCGCGATGGCGTTCTCCATACGGTGAACGATGAACTTGATCCGCTTCTGGACTTCCGTGATCTCCTCGGGCAGCGAAGTCTGGCGCAGCTTCACGCGCGCGCCGGCTTCGTCAACCAGGTCAATAGCTTTGTCCGGCAGGAACCGGTCCGGGATGTAGCGGTTCGAGTGCGACACCGCAAAGTTAATTGCGTCGTCGGTATACGTGACCGCGTGGAATTTCTCGTACCGGTCCTTGATCCCGAACAGGATCTTGGTCGCGTCGGCTTCACCCGGAGGCGGAACCTTAACCGCCTGGAACCGTCGCTCCAACGAACGGTCTTTTTCGATCGACTTGCGGTATTCGCCTGGAGTGGTCGCGCCGATGCACTGGATTTCTCCGCGCGAGAGCGCCGGCTTCAGGATGTTGGCCGCGTCGAGTGAACCTTCGGCCGAACCTGCGCCCACCAGAGTATGAAGCTCGTCGATGAAGATGATGGCATTCTGCGATTCCATCAGTTCCTTCATGATGGTCTTCAACCGCTCTTCAAACTGGCCGCGGTACTTGGTGCCGGCCACGATCAACGAAAGATCAAGCGCCAGGATTCTCTTGTCCGCCAGGAACGACGGAACTTCACCGTCAGCGATACGCTGAGCCAGACCCTCGACGATAGCCGTCTTGCCGACGCCCGGCTCGCCGATCAATACGGGGTTGTTCTTGGTGCGACGGCACAGGATCTGGACTACGCGCTCAAGCTCGCCTTCGCGTCCTACCAGAGGATCGAGTTGGCTGTCCATGGCGGCCTGGGTCAGGTCGCGAGAAAACTCAGAGAGCAGGGAAGACTCGCGCTGGCGTTGCGGCTGCGCTTTTTCCTGCGTGGTGCGAGCCAGTTCTTCGCGAATCGTCGACAAACGAAGTCCGCGCTCATGCAAAATCTCTGCCGCGAAGCATTTTTCTTCACGCAGCAGGCCGAGCAAAAGGTGCTCGGTTCCAATGTGTTTATGAGAAAGCCGTTCGGCCTCTTCGGCCGCGTATGCCAGAACCCGCTTGCACTCGTTGCTCAAGGGGAGGTCGACCGAAGTCGAAACCTTTTCCCGGATCGTGGTATGTCCCTCAATCTGCTTGCGGATCGACTCGACCGAAGCATGGGAACGCAAAAAGCGGTTGGTCAGGGCTTTGTCTTCGCGCAGAAGTCCCAGCAACAGGTGTTCGGTCTCAATATAAGGAGAGCCGAACTGGCTGGCTTCGTAGCGCGCAAAAAAGATGACGCGCCGTGCTTTCTCCGTATAACGTTCAAACATATGCGCCCTTTCCCGCCGAGTTCTCCACGAGAGCAGCGCTTCGGCCGTTTCCCACAGGAACCCGATTAGGCCTTACATCATCAATTATGCAACCAACGTACCCATCGGCCCAAGCCTGCAAATCCGGTAGGACCCTATGTGCAGTTACCTGAGTACCCGGGTTGCCCTCTTTCCGTCGTTGCGATGCAACAACTTGCACAACAACCGACAGAAGCTACATTTCGCACCTGACTTGCTCGGTGCACCACTCCTTGGCGTAACTGCGAAAGAGTGGTACGTCTGACAGATTCCGTTACTACCTCAAAGTTTCAGTCTTGCAAACTCACCGTTGGACCTGAACAGCGCTGAACCCCTTGAAACTCTGAAACTCCAAAACCTTCTTTCCAGCTACTCTCTCTCTTCTCCCCCTATTGCACCGGAAGCGATGCCGGCGCAACCTCCTCCACATGCCCACGATGTAAGCGCAGTACGCGATGGCAGCGTCGGGCAAAAGCAAGATTGTGGGTAGCGATCAGGGAGGTCAGCTGGTAGTCGCGATGTAACCTGGCGATCAATTCAAAAACCGAGTCGGCCGTTCGATTGTCGAGGTCACCCGTTGGTTCATCGGCCAGCAACAGCTTTGGTCCGGTGATCAGAGCCCGTGCTAAAGCCACCCTCTGCTGCTCCCCGCCGGAAAGTTCTCCCGAGCGGTGATGCGAGCGTTGCTCCAGCCCGACTTCCCGCAACCAACGTAGTGCTTCTCCTTCGACATCCTTGCGGGGCTTGCCTCTTAATAGTAACGGCATAGCCACGTTCTCCAGGGCCGTGAACTCCGGCAGCAGGTAGTGGAACTGCCATACAAAACCGATTTCGGAGTTGCGAAAATCAGCGGCTGCATCCCCAGAGAGCGAACTCAATCGCGATTCCGCGAAGTATACGTTACCCGCAGAAGCGCTATCAAGGGCGCCCAGGATGTGCAACAAGGTACTCTTGCCCGCGCCTGACTCGCCGACGATGGCAAGCATTTCGCCCTTGTTGACCTCGAACGACAAATTGTCAAAGAGCACCAGTTCCGACTCGCCAGAACGAAAGACTTTCTTCAATCCTTCGACTTGTAGCATCGGCGGCTATCCAATTGGATGCAGTTCAGAACACTTTAGTTCCAAACCCACGCGGCTCTCGCCCGCACCCACCCTGCTCTCTCATTACAACACGGCCGAAGCTCCCGAGTTCCTCCGTCCTTTCGCACTTTCGGAAGGCTGGATTACCCAACGAGCTATACCGCAGACTTTATACCTACTATGTAACAACACAATGTGACCGTAGTCACAATGGCCCGGTAGTGCGGCAACAACACTTCACCACAAAAGAACACGAAGGCAACACAAAGGACCCGAGGGAAAAACACCGGCCTTCCTTTGTGCCCTTTGTGAAACCTTTGTGTCCTTTGTGGTGAGCGCGTGTCATTCGTAGCGCAATGCCTCGGCCGGAAGGATCCGAGCCGCTGACCAGGATGGATACAGCGTGGCGACAAACGACACCCCTACGGCAATAACCGCGACAATCACCCCGTCCATGATCCGCGGCGCGAAGGGTACGTAGTCGATCGAGTAGACCTCGGGGTTAAGCGAGATCAGATGGTATTGTCCGCCGAGCAGCGAAAGCCCGTATCCCAGGACCAGGCCAATCATTGTCCCCACAAAGCCAACCAGCACTCCCTGGGCCATGAACAGCCGCCGTACCTGCGAAGTCCGCGCTCCCATCGACATCAGCACCGCGATGTCCTTGGTCTTCTCCATGACCATCATGGTGAGCGAGATCAATATATTCAGAGCGGCCACAAAAACGATGAGGCCGATGGTAATGAATGTGACCAACCGCTCTAGTCGCAGGGCGTGAAACAAAGCCTTGTTCTGGTCCTCCCAGTTCGCGGTCATGAACCCGTGCCCGGCGGCCTGCTCGATTTCGCCTGCTACCCCTCGCGCTTTATAGAGATCGTCGATTTTGAACTCGATCACCGACACGGCATCGCCGACTCCGAACAGGTTCTGCGCATCCGACAATCGCGTAAACGCCCATGTGGTGTCGTAGTCATAGAACCCTGAGTTGAAGATCCCCACTACACGGTAGCGCACATACTTCGGCACCATGCCGTACGGCGTTAGCTCCCCCTGAGGGCTGGTGACGAGAACAACCGACCCGACCGTTGCGCCGAGATTGTCGGCCATGTCCTTTCCTAGAATGATCGGCGGCATGGCCGCAACTCGCTGTTCCACGTTTTCCAAGGAATCGGGAGATTGCTGTGACTGAGTAGGGCGGACACGCTGGTCCGGGCTGTCCGGTGCCTGAGTAGACACCGTTGGCGTCTCCTCGAGATCGTGCGCCGACCCGATGCTGACGAATTTCAGCATGTCGCTGACGTTGCGCTCATACGAAGGCACAATCCCCTTCAGCACAGCTCCTTTCGCCCGCGGTCCACGCGAAATCAACACGGGATCGTAGATAGCCGGCGCGGCGGCGACGACGTGCGGCAATTTGACCAGCTTCTCCAGTAGCGGCCTCCAGTTCTGTATCCCATCACTCTGCACTCGCATGAGACTGATGTGCGCGGTCGACCCTAGTAGGCGATTTTGCAAGTCTTGCCGGAAACCATTGTTGATAGCCAGCGCCACGATGAGTGAGGCCACACCCGCCGCGACCCCGGCAATAGAAATGCCCGTGATCACGCCGATGACCGCCTGCCTGCGTTTGGCGCGGAGGTATCGCGAGGCGACGAATAGTTCGAAGCGCATGGAAGAATCTAGAAATGAGCGCTGGCTTGTAGCAATCAGGATTATAGAACGCGAGGTGAATCAGACTTGCGCCCGCGCGCCGACCAACGCAAGCGGGGCGTGATCGCCGGGACGCGACGACGATATTCACGGTAGTCATCGCCGAATCTAAGTTCCAGTTCCGCGTCCTCCATCCGCATCATGACTGCTCCAGTGACGATCGCGAACATAGTGAGGGCGAAGCAGACGGCCAACCCACTCCCAATGCTCCAGGCGAGCATCTCGCACAGATGCGCAAGGTAAACCGGGTGACGTACCCGTGCTCGGATCCCAGATGTAACCAGTCGCGGCGCCTGGGCCGTCCGCCGGACCTCCGGGAGGCCACCAAGTTGCGCCCCGCTGAACTTCTTGCCCGATTGCACATACAGCCAGATCCCAATCCCGAACAGGCCGCAAGCTGCGACCCAGGTCCACCATGTTCCGTACAGCTCAATATGCCTCCATCGCCAAATGATTGCGCCAACCACGAACCACATGGCCATCCACAGCGGGACGAGTACTCGATAAGGAGAATCACGACGGCGGCGCCAGAGCTCGGCGAAAGGGTGAATCATCAGCCAGAAGGAAGGAATGGTGGAGTACACAACGCACGCCATCCAAGCTAGCGTTCGCAAGATCAACACAACGGGAGTCTAGCAAACCAATCCCTGGGGAGAGACTGGCACAAGCTTCGATGCGCGGTATGCATCAATCGAGCGTTATCGTGCTCGGATGATCGCCTTTGCCGTCCCCATGTTGTCGAATCGGTCATAGGCGCGTACGACGATGATGTGGTCGACATCGCCGGTTGTGGCGGGAGCAGCGACGGGTTTCTTGCTTTTTTTTGCGGGGGCGGGCGCAGGTGTCGGCGAAGGCGCCGCGATCTCGCCGCCTAGTGGAATCTGCAAGTCGTAGTTTTCAACCAGATTGTCGGAAATTTGATCCGTAGGTTCCACAACCTGCCAGTCGCCAGCATCAACCGAATACTCGGCACGTTTAATCGGCGAGAATGTATCCACCGCGCGGAAGATCAACCGGATCCGGTCTCCTTCCACGGTTGCCGCCATGTTCTGAATGGTGGGCGGAGTGGTGTCCACTTCAAACCGGCTACTCTGCTTGTCGGTGCTCAGCGCATCTCCCGGAGCGTGCGACGGGGCATCCGACGCGACCACTCGAATCGAATACCCACCATCCGGCAACAGCCCCGAATCGAACGAATAGTATTTGTCCCCGATTCCATCCTTCAGCAAAAGCCAGCGGCTTTCGCCATCCGCCCGATAGTAAACCGAGTACACCAGGTCATCATCGTTGTCATCGTGAGCACTCCACTTGACCGCGATGGAATCGCTGTCGCGAACTGGTGCCGGCATAGGCACCGGCCCCTCCACATTCGGCTGTTTGGGCGCCTGCGGAATGCGGTAACCGGGCTGCACCGTGACCTCATCGATCTCCGGCGCGACGTTCTTGGGAAGATAGTTAATGATGACGCTGTCGACCCGGGGCGTAGGATTCCCGGCATGCAACACCGCCCTCCACTGCACAAACCTCGCCGCCGGAACGGGCAGCCGGCCTTGATTCTGGTAGTTCACCGGCATCCACGCGCTCCAGTTTCGATCGGGATTGTCGACGTTCCCGCTGCGCGCGAACAAGTCAATTGTCCCGGCGCCGCGAAACTGAGCCCGGCCCCACATCGAGAAATTCCGGGCGTCAAAGACGTCGCTGTCATAGGTCCCGCTGTTTTGCGGAGAAGGGCCGATGAGGAACAGCTTGCCCAAATTGCTCGTCGACGCGTACAGGCCTCCCCCTGGCGCCTTTGCGAACGCTGTCACCTGAGTCGCAGCGGCCTTCACGAGGTCGATGAACTCATCCTGACCGGTGATAGCAAAGATATGCCCGCGGTTTCCTGTCCCGGCGAGCAGGTTGCCGCGATCATCAAACGACAGCGCATAGACGATGTCGGTCTGTGATGTCCAGATACGCAGCGGTGATCCGTCCGGCGCGATCCGGTACACCTCGGATCCGCTCGCTCCAACCCCCGGCGCCGGAAACGACAACAGCGGCGTGGCTGAAGCTTGTCCCGCCGGCGACAATGTCAGTCCTCCACCGATTACTCCCGGCGCAGGCCCGGTCACAGGAATTGGCGTTCCGACGGTACTGGGCGAGGAAGTTCCGGATCCTCCTCCCGCCCGCTTTTCTCCTACTCCTGCCGCGTAAATGTTTCCCGCATCGTCGATCGCCAGCGCAGTGATCTCTTTCTTGGGCGCGCTGTATAAGACGAACGCGTCGCCGTTGGGCGCGATGCGGTACACCAAACCGCTGCCGTCCGATCCCGCAATGAGATTGCCTTTGGGATCTACCGCCAGTACCCGAATATGCGCTTCATCGCTCTTGAAAAATAACGAGTGCTCGCCCTGTGGGGTGACGCGGAAGATTTCCCCATGATCGCCGGTCGCGACGTACAGATTTCCTGCCTCGTCGAGCGCCAAATCCCAGATGTACTTTGTTCCCGGGTCGAAATACAGGCTGGACTTCCAAGTCGGTGCGGCTGAAGCCGGAGGTGGCGTTTTCTGTCCTTTTACCGCCGCTGGAACCTGCTGCTCGATTCTGTAGACTTTGCCGTCCGGTGAAGTCGCCGCGTAAATCACCCCATTCCGGTCTATCGCCAGCGCCTGGATCTGCAGTTCCTGCGGCTCGAACAGAACGGTTGTTTTTCCATCCTGTCCGACTTGGTACAAACGCGCGGGTGATCCGGCGGCAGCATAAACGTTGCCGTTGGCATCCGCAGCAATCGACCAGATGTAAGTGGACGGGCTGTTGTAGAGGAGCTTGAATGCCGGCGCCAATTGCAGCCCGCCGGTGCTCCGGATAGCCACTCCATTGGTCGTCCCGCGTGACAGTTCGTCAAACTTCGACTGCTCCCACGTGCGCGTTCCTTCGCCGAAAACCGAGCTGCAGATGCTGAAAATCGTGAAGGCAATAAGACAGGAGTACCGCAGGCGTGCCATGAACAATGTCTGAACCTCGGTTGAGTACGATGTGCTTGAGGGAAATGTCAGCCTATCACGATTAGTGACTGAATCGTGCAGTCGCAATCGCTCGGGAGGACATGACTCGGTCATGCCGCTCCCCAAAAAAATACGGCTTTAGCCGTTGGGGCATATCCCCGCAGAGACTAAAGCCGCGTCAATCCGAATTTTGAGCTGGCCGAGCAACGTTACTTGACGTTGATCGTCAGCAATTGCGCGCCAGACACCATGTAGTCCAGCGCAGTCGACGCCTCGTTTACCGACGATTCGCCCAGTACCACCATCTCTTGTGTCCCGCGCATGCCTTCCATCACGTTCATGACGGATAGCGGCAATGTCGGCATGACTTTGTCAGCGACCATTGCCTCTGGGTCAGCCTCCAGCAGCGAGACATAGAGGCGGTTATTGGAGTGCTCTTTGTTCAGCAGCGCGATCGTCGATGAGAGGTCCAGCTTTCGTCCCAGCATCGGCGCCGACCGGCGGAAGCGGTCAAGAGTCTCGCCATCGCTGACCAGAATCCGCAGAGGTCCCTTCGAAGTCGATGTGGGAACATGCAATTTGATCTGCCGCACGATCCGCTCTCCGCGATATGGGCGCAGAACAGTTTCAACCGTGATCTCATCGCCCGGACGGGCTTCGGTCAGATCAGTACGAACTGTTTCGAGCCGGGCCCATTTGCGTTCTTTGACCAGATCGAAATTCAGTTGGACGCCTTTGATCTTCGGCTGCTCGTAAGGATTGTCGAAAATCCGGCTGAATCGGTCTCCCAACGACAAGGCGGCTTGCAGCGCCGCCGGTGACGAGCTATCGACCGGCGCAAACATGTTGTGCAGGGTCACGTCCGGATAACCATTTACGTTGATTTGCCCATTCAACGTATAGGTCGTCTCGTCTCCGTACTCGTTCATCCCGCGCAGCGCGTTGAATACGGTGGCCATCATGGCAACGGGACTGATCCTGGCGTTGTTCAGTACTTCGTAATGAAATTGTTTGTCGCTCGGGCCACCATGGATGGTGAGTGTCACCGGAATCATATCGGGTGTCTTATCAAACAAGCCCATGATCCCCGTGTGGCGGTCCTGTACGAATGATCCGACTGATTCGGTCGCATTTACGATCTTGAACGCATTCAAGGGCGAAGGCAGAGTGGCGAGCACCTGCGCCTTCGTCATCGGCATGTCCACTTTGCCGAACTGCATGAGCGGATGTCCGCACGCCAGCAAGCGAGAGGGGTCGATATAAGTCACGGTGCAAGTCGCCGCGATGTCCATGTCGCCGCGAACCAGAATCGCACTCACCGCAGATCCCGGTTCCAGAGGCTCGGGTTGTTTCTCGTTCGTGACAGACCCGACACCCATAACAGGAACAATTCCGGCAGAAGCAAACTCCGGCGCAAAGCGCTTGACCACGTCTTCGCTGAACCCGCTGAACACCAGCGGAGTTTCGATCGGCTTCAGGTAATTTGTGACATCCTGAACGGGTATGTTCGCAGGCTGCCCTGGGCCGGACGTCTTGCTTGAAACGCCAGGCGATCCCGGGTGAACCGCGTCCATCTCGGGTTGCGGCTTGCTGCGGTCCAGGGAATTGATTTCCAACATCTCAGCGATCGGCGTTACTCCCGCAATTGGTTCCTTGGAAAACTCCCCGATGCGGAACGATAAGGCGCCCGCCAGTTTTCCATCAAAGTACACCGGGCTTCCGCTCATACCTGCCACGACACCCGTGTATTCGGCTTTGCTGCCCGCCAGGCGAATGAGGATCAGGTCCCCTTTTGGTCCGTTGACGTTCTTTAAGACGCCCAGGACGATCACGTCCATCGGCTCAGGCTTCGTACCCTGAAATACGGTATACGCGACGCCTTTCATGCCAGGATGAATCTGGTCGGTGGAGATGGTTTGAACTGCCGGGGTGGTGGTTTCCGCTGCGGTTACGAAGAGGGGAACCAAACAGCAGAGGGCTGCGAGAGCTAGGAACCGATATCTCATGGTCGCCCGATACTCCAGCTGACACTCAGGCCAGCTTGTACTCTGCTTTCGCGGGAATTGTCCTCGGGAGGGAGCCACTTGCCTTTACAGCCGAGCAAATTATCCAAATCGCGAAGCTTTGCATCTATACTAGCACGGTAATTTTCTGAGGGAATCCATGTTTTACACACCGCTGGTAATGTTTTCTGACCAGCTCCGTAAAATTTTCACCCTACTTACCTTCGTCGCAATCGCCCTAGGGACGCCTGTTTTGGTCGGCTCGGCTTGGGCGCAATCTCAGACGCAATCGCAGAATCCGAACCAGCAACAGGCCCCTGCTGAATCTGGAGGTCCGTCCGGCGACATTGGCCCCTACGCCATCCCGAAGAAGGCGGAACAACCGCCTCCGCCGCCCCCTCCGACCAGCAAGCCCAAGAATGTAGAGGGAATGCCCGATTACTCGATCCACGTCGATGTGCCCTTGGTGAGCCTCGACGTCGGGGTCATGACTAAGAACGGCCAGTTCATCCCCGGCCTCAAAAGGGACAACTTCCGTATCTACGAAGACGGAGTACAGCAAAACGTCACTTCGTTCAATCAGAAGGAAGCGCCTATTACGGCCGTTATGCTGATCGAGTTCGCGTCGACTAACTACTACTATCTCTACGACGCCCTGAACTCCGCCTACTCATTCGCCAATACTCTAAAGAAAGAGGATTGGGTAGCTGTTGTTGCTTACGACATGAAACCCCAAATCCTGGTCGACTTTACCCAGGATAAGCGGGCGGTGCTGGGCGCGTTGAATATGCTACGCATCCCGGGCTTCTCCGAGCGAAACCTGTTCGACTCGCTCTACGACACGCTCGACCGAATCGACGGCATAGAGGGTCACAAATACGTCGTCCTCATTTCCAGCGGCCGCGACACCTTTAGCAAAATCAACCTTGATCAGATGATCAAGAAAATTAAGGCCACCCAGAATGTGACGATTTACGCCGTGAGTATCGGCGAGATGCTCCGCCTCATGCTGGAAGCAAGAGGCTATGCCGGGGGTATCCAGACAACCGACTGGCTACAAGCTCAGAACCAGTTAAACACCTTTGCCAAACTCACCGGCGGCCGCGCTTACTTCCCGAGGTTTGAGGGCGAACTCCCGGAAATCTTCAATTCGATTGGCGCTGATATTCGCAACGAGTACGCCCTTGCGTATCACCCGACTAATACGAAACTGGACGGCACTTACCGCAAACTCAAGGTCGAAGTCGTCGGTCCAGACGGCAAACCTCTCAAGGTGCGCGATGAGAAGGGAAAAGAAGTGAAGTACCAGGTCATCGCCCGCGAAGGCTACACGGCCAAACATCAGGTGGAGTAGGGCTTGCAGTTGTCAGTTCCCAGTTCTCAGTCCGCAGTACTCGGAACCTATCTCCTAAACGGGTTTGAAAGGGCGCGGCTTCAGCCGCGCCGTCGCGGAGCTTCTTTACGGGGGCTTTAGCCCCGAGGGTGCACGGCTTAAGCTATCTCGTAAACGGGTTTGAAAGGGCGGCCTCGCCCTACCGGGCTTTAGCGCCGGCGGCGATGTGTACGAATCTGTTACGCCGCACTTCGAATCGAAGCGCTGAGTCCGTTCAGCATTTTCCCCAGTTCACTCGTGTGCCCCAGCACTTTTTGGCTTCATCGTGGCTGATATACCCGAGGTTCTCGGAAATCATCACTTGGGTCTCGATCTCGACAAGGGATCCCCGCGCGTGACTCAAGAAGTGGTGGAATTCTCTCGCCGAGTATCGGGCTTGTCCTTCCGCAATGTTGCTTGGCACGGACACAGCAGCTCTCCGCAGCTGGTTGGTAAGCCCATACAGTTCCTCGCGGGGAAATTGTTTCGTGATCGTGTAAATCCTCGTTACTAATTGCATCGCCTTCTGCCAAGCCAGGAGTTGCCGATACGACTCTCCCATCGAATCCTCCGCCAGTGCGCATGATCCCACGCAAGGGTCAACGTCGTCTGTGACAGCCGAACATCAATGTAGGTGAGATCAGTTGCGCTGACCGATACGCAATCCCTTGACAATCCCCACAAGTCAGCCGACCTTTAACTGAGAACTGAGAACTGAGAACTGAGAACTGAGAACTGAGAACTGAGAACTGAGAACTGAGAACTGAGAACTGAGAACTGAGAACTGAGAACTGAGAACTGAGAACTGGCTTCTGATATGCTGCCCCATCCATGAGCCCCATCCTGCTCAGCCTTCTGCTGGGACTTACTGCCGCCGCTGCCAACATCTTCGGCGGCGCGGTTATTGTTCAACGGAATTGGGATCGTTCTTACCTGCGGTATTTTGTAGCTCTCGGCGCAGGATTCATGCTGGCGACTTCTCTGGTCGAAATGGTTCCCGCCAGCGTTGAACTTCGTGGCCGGACGGCCGCGTTTCTGGTCCTAGTGGGCTACCTTCTAATTCACTTCTTCGAGCACACCGTCTCCCCCCACTTCCATTTTGGCGAAGAAACCCACCACGATGAATTCGTGGACGCCCACAAGGGCTACTCCGTTCTTATCGGGCTCATCATTCACACGTTCTTCGACGGCATTGCCATCGCCTCCGGCTTTATCGTCTCCAATTGGCTGGGCTGGATTATTTTCCTCGCCGTCTTCCTTCACAAGATCCCGGAGGGATTCACCGTTTCCTCTGTGATGCTCGCCAGTGGTCGCAGTCGAGGCATAGCCTGGGGCGCGTCGATCCTTCTCGGGGCTGCGACGCTCGCCGGTGTTCTGACCATGGCGATTTTCCGCCACGAAGTGAACATCGGGTTGCCGCTGTCGGCCGGCGTTACGATCTACGTCGCTGCCTCCGACCTCATCCCCGAGGTGAACAAGGAACCTGGCGTTCGTATGGCACTGCTGGTTTTTGTAGGAGTGGGAGTTCTGTTTCTGCTCGACACCTTTGTCCACGTCCACTAGTTCTCTGAGAACTGAGAACTGAGAACTGAGAGCTGAGAACTGACAACTGAGAACTATCCCGAATGCCGGATGTGCATCACATCCCCGTCCTTAACGATGTACTCTTTGCCCTCAAGTCGCAGCGTACCGCGTGACCTGGCACTAGCCTCCGATCCGGCCTCCAGTAGCTGGTCCCAGTGGATGGTTTCCGCGCGGATGAAATGCTTTTCCAGGTCGGAGTGAATCGCTCCGGCTGCTTCGACTGCGCGCGTGTGCACCGGGATCGTCCACGCGCGGCACTCATCTTCACCCACCGTGAAAAACGAGATCAATCCGAGCAGCGCATAGGTGGTACGTACGAGGCGTACTAATCCACTCTCCTTCAAGCCGTAGCTGGATAAGAACTCCTCGGCGTCGGTATCGCTCATCTCCGACAACTCCGCTTCCACCTTGCCACAGATTGCCGTCGCTCCCGCGTTCGGGCGTGACGCAACTTCCGTGAGCTTGTACTTCGAGACGGCGTTCTCCAGTTCTTTGCCAAGCTCGGTGTTCTCGCTGATATTGACCACGTACAAGATCGGTTTCTCGCTGAGGAACATGAAGCCGCGGATCCGCTTCTTGTCCTCGGGTGTCATCTCCATCTCGCGGAGGGGCTTTTCCGACTCGAGTTGCGTCTTGGCTTTGAGAAGGAGTTCATTTTCTTTTTCCAGTTCCGGTGACCGCATCTTCTTCAAGTCCTTCTGCAACCGCTCCAGTCGCTTCTCGATTTGCCCGAGATCGCTGACCATGAGGTCGAACTCGACATTCTTAATGTCTCTGAGCGGATCAATCTCTCCTACGTGGGGAATTGCTGGATCTTCGAACGCGCGGAGGACGTGGGCAATCGCGTCAACTTGACGTAGGTGTCCGAGGTAGGCGCTCTCTTTCAGAGCCTCCTGGCCGATCGCGCCAAGGTCCACATACTCGACGGACGCATGCACCAATTTTTTCGGGTTGTAGAGCGCTGCCAGGCGGTCCAATCGATCATCCGGAACCTTGGCGACGCCGATGTGCGCTTCGCGAGGATTGGCGTAGGCGTGCTCGGACGCCTGCGCTTTCGTGAGCATTCGAAAAAGGGAACTCTTGCCAACCTGCGGCAAACCAATGATGCCTGTTTTCATAAGGACAAACGCAAATGATAACAGGCTGCGTCCGCAACTAATCTTTGTACAGCGCGCCCGCTGCCAGCGTCGCAATCACCGCACCGACCCACATCTCCAGCATCCATGCCAGCGGCAGCATGCGTGACACCGGAGACCAGGTTTCCTGCGCGAAGCTTAACGGAAATCCTGCGACGAATCCCACAAGCAAGCCGATCTTAAGCGCGGATCCTGGGCCAGGGCGCAACGTGGCGCGCGACCAGGCATACAGGTGCGCCATGATGATCGAGCAGATGAAAAGGATGATGATCCACTGCGCAGTGAACGCGGGATAACGGGGCTGCTTCAGAAACAACCCGGCATTCTGAGCGTCCATGTAGTGCTGCCCGGCTAGGAGATTCATGCAGATGCTCCAGACGGTCCAGGCCACGCCTCCAACCAGCCCACCAATCCAAATACGACCACGGTTAAGCCCCATATTTCACCTCGACGCGAAGAAATGGCTACAACTTTGGCGCGAGTTTAACGGCCGGAGCCGCAGTTGTCAGCAAAAATGTCTACGCAACGCGGCCGCTTAGGAGCCGTAACAATGCGCGCTGGCGGTATGCGAAGGTGTTGCGAAGTTGCCGTTCGACGAACAAGGTTTGCGCCACCAGGCCGAGGACGCCGAACCCGATGTCGTAGTCGATGGCATCGCGCACCACGGTGCCTGGTTTCCCGTCATGCGTCGCGGCTAACAGGCGATGGCAGTGACGAAAGCTCTTGAAGGGTCCTTTCTTTTGCTCATCGCAGAAATGATCGTTCCAGGTGAATTCAGTGATAAGAGCGATCCACTCGGCGCGAATCGGAAGAAAGGGAATCACGCGAAATGGTCACGATCTCTGAACCCGCACCCGCAATCGGTTCTTCATCCGTAACCGTTGATCTGGATGTCTGCATGCCGGGCGGAGTGACCAACTTCAGACGGACCAGTTCAGTCCCGCTGGACGAAGGCATGATCCGCGGTAGATTTCCTGGGTTTGCAAAGAACCGGAAGACTTGCTCGACAGGATATGGCACCCACTGCTCGGCTTCGAAGTGAAATGCCATGCAAGAAAGATTGCTCTAACCGTCGCGATAGTTGACGCCCGTTTAGGGACGTCAATGTCTTGAACTCGAGGGTCTGAGTACCGACAGCTGAATATTTCCACAGCAATTTGCAGCCTGCCCAGCAGGCAATCTCAACTTGATTCGCCGCGAACCCGTTCAGTAAACGCAAGTGATTGTGTGTACCAATCGAGTTAGCCACAACCACTTGCGTTTTCACTTGGCCGGCAACTCACCTTATATGGACCTGCAACTTTGGCCTTGACAATAAACCACTTAGGCGTAGGATGTGGTCGAAAGTGGTAGAAAGTGGTCGGGACAGTAGAGATCGTGGTCGGAAGCGAGCTAACGAGAGGCGCGAGTGGGACTTAGAGAAGAAACTCCCAAAAACGGCCCCAACCAACCAGATCTGACCGACTTTTTAGCTGCTTTAACCTCCCTCATTCCGGTAGTTGCCGCCCTAGCCAAGCGGCACAGCCCAATAACGGGCCCAAAGCATGTTTCGTGGCAATCACCCAACTCGCGTCGACGAAAAGGGACGTCTGAAAGTCCCCGCGGAATTCAAGCGCGTCATCGACGAGAAATACGGCCAGCAATTTTACATCACGAGTCTGGATGGGAAGGTTGCTCAGATATATCCCTTCGAGGAGTGGGAACGGATCGAGCAGAAATTGGCCGGGCTCTCCACCTTCAATCCTGCGAAGAAGAAGTTCCTGGCCCGGTCGAATTACTGGGGCCAGCAAGTCGAGATGGACGGACAGGGGCGATTGCTGCTTCCGCAATTGCTACGGGATGCGGCGGCGCTGAAGGGCGAGGTGGCAGTAACGGGTTACCTGTCGTACCTGGAAGTTCGGAATCTCGAGGCGTATCGCAAGGAGATCGAGGAGCAAGCGTTCACGACCGAGGATGAGAAGACGCTCGACGACTTGGGCATCTAGTGGACGAGGGTTCAACAGACACCCCTCAGGGGGTTGGGCGTGGCAGTGGGCACGTTCCAGTTCTTTTAAAAGAAGCGATCGACTTTTTAGCCGTCCGGCGTGGCGGGACCTATATCGACGCCACGGTGGGCCTTGGCGGGCACAGTTACGAAATCGCAAAACGCCTCGGCGCACCGGGTCATTTGATTGGCTTCGATAAGGATCCGGCGGCGCTGGAAATTGCGCGGAAGAGGCTGACCGACGTTAGTGGAGAGACGGGCGTCCTCGCCCGTCAAGATTGGCCTAGGGTGGAACTGGTTCATGGATCGTTTGCAGACGTTGCGAACGGCCAAGCGCCAGCGGCCATTGATGGCCTGCTCGCTGACCTTGGAGTGAGCAGCCTGCAATTCGGCACCCCGGCGCGAGGCTTTAGTTTTCAGGCGGAAGGACCGCTCGACATGCGTATGAATCCGCAAGCCGAGCTGACCGCCGATCAAGTGGTAAACCACATGGACGAGCGCGAGCTCGCCGATGTGATTTACGAATTCGGTGAGGAAAGGAGGTCGCGGAGAATCGCCAGAGCCATTGTCCGGTCGCGGCCGATACGAAGTACCGCACACCTTGCGGACGTCATATCAGCCGCGGCCCGGCCAATGAATCAAGCAGAACGGCGAATTCATCCAGCGACGCGTACCTTTCAGGCTCTCCGAATCTTCGTAAACCGCGAACTGGACGACCTGCGGGCGCTGCTCGGCGCAGCCCCGCAGCTGCTGAAACCGGGCGGCAGGCTGGTGATCATCAGCTTCCACTCGCTGGAGGACCGAATCGTGAAAGACGCCCTCCGCGACGGAGTGAAGCTGGGTTACTACAAGCTGCTCACGAAGAAGCCGGTGACGGCGACAGAAGAAGAGATTGATCGCAATCCGCGGTCGCGCAGCGCGAAGTTGCGGGCGGCGGAAAGAGTTTAGCCCGGAAAACCTGCCGGGCTGCCCGATGCGATTGTGATAACCGTGTCGGGTAACAAGTTCGGAAGGTCATGCCGTCGCGCGGACAAGAGTGTCCGCGCCACACAGGAGAAGATTCGCGACGACGCATCTCCCAGGGTGCCGTCGCAATGAAAGAGGGGCCGGGTAGGGCCCTGGAGAAAGCAATGTACACGGGAACGATGATGGAACAACTGTTTGCGGCTGTCGAACGCGCTGAGAATCTCGCAGCCAATCGCGCCGCAATCGAAACCGCGGAATTGGAACGGCTCTATTTGGCGAAGTCGTACGACTTGGAAGAGCAGAAACTACTCGGGGTGGCGTAAATGGCGGCAGGGGCGATGACAGCAGTGGCGCACGGCGTAGCTCCCGCAGCACGGCGGCAACCGTGCTGGACGGGCACACCGGAAGTGTACTTCACAAAAAGCATCGACAACTCCCGGGTCGTGAAGGTCGAAGATCCGCAACGCAGCCGCGAGATGCGCGGCTTCAGCATCGCGCTGTCGATTCTTTGCCTGCTTGCTCTGTCGTACACGTTCCAGCATTTCAAGTCCATTGAGTACGGATACAAGATTGCCGAATTGAAGTCGCAGCGCGACAACCTGGTCGAAGTAAACAGGTCCTTAAGATTGGAAGAAGCCTCGCTTCGCGATCCCGAGCGCATTGACATGCTGGCCAAGCGCATGGGCATGGTCCCGCCCGCACCGGGACAGGTCTTGCGCATTGATTCCGTGCCGGACGTTGGAGTACCGGTCATGGCGAGCGCAGCGCCGATTTCGGTGGTGTCGGCGAGATAAGGCGAGCTTCGCTCGTTCGGACAGACGAGAGCCTGCCCTGAGCGAAGTCGAAGGGACGTCTGTCCCTAGGTGGTTCGTGGAACGACGGGCGTCCCCGCCCGTCGTTTGTGCCAGAGGTCGATTCGTGCGCGGACGGGGATATCCGCGTCACACTTCCGCGGACAGGAATGTCCGCGCCACACGTGTAAGGGTCCAATGGCGGCGAGCACTTCCCGCAACGGCGCTCAACTCCGGCTATATCTCCTCGGCGGCGTCCTATTGCTTTGGTTTTGTGCGATCTGCTTTCGCCTCGTCTACCTGCAAATCTTCGAGTACGGCGAATTCGAGCAGCGCGCCAGCCACCAACAACAGCGCACGATTGAAATCTCGCCGAAGCGCGGCATCATCTATGATCGCGCCGGACGCGAACTCGCTATGTCGATCAATGTCGACTCCGGTTTCGCCGTCCCCTCGGAGATCCCGGACCTCGGCCAAACCATCTCCCTCATCACCCGCATAACCAAAGAAGACCCGCGCGAGGTCCTCGCCAAGTGCAAAGCATCGCGCTCGTTCTGTTGGGTAGCTCGCAAGGCCAGCGTGGAGACCGCGGAGAGAATCAAAGCGCTGAACCTGAAGGGCATTTACTTCCAGAAGGAGTCCAAGCGTTTTTACCCCAAGCGCGATCTTGCCGCCCAGGTGCTTGGATATGTCGGCATGGATGACGAAGGCCTCAGTGGGATTGAACGCGAATACGACGATCGACTACGCGGCAAGCCGGGTCGCATGCTGATCCAGGTCGATGCCCGCCGCCGCAACTTCAATCGCGTCGAGAAGCAGCCTGACCCCGGGGAGAATGTAGTCCTAACCATCGACGAAAACATTCAGTACATCGCGGAGCGCGAGCTCGAGACCGCCATGGAACAGACCCGGGCGATCGCCGGGACCGTGGTTGTATCTAATCCCCGTACCGGCGAGATCCTCGCGCTGGCAAATCGGCCGACGTTCAATCCGAATCTCTCGCGCGAGATCACGCCAGCGAAGCTGAAAGACCACGCGGTCAGCGACGTTTACGAGCCCGGCTCCACGTTCAAACTGGTCACCATCTCTGCCGCCCTGGAAGAAAAACTGACTAAGCCGACCGAGGTGTTTGACTGCCAGATGGGTTCGATCGTGGTAAACGGCATGCGTATCCGCGATCACAAGCCGTTTGGATTGCTTCAGGTTTCCGACATCCTCGCCAAATCGAGCGACGTCGGCGCCATCAAGATTGCTCTCCGCCTGGGCGACGAACGCTTCTACAAGTACATCCGCGCTTTTGGGTTCGGCCAGCAGACCGGAATCGAGCTTCCCGGCGAAACCCGCGGACTTGCCAAACCGCTGAGTCGCTGGTCGAAAGTCTCCATTGGCGCTATCTCGATGGGGCAGGAAATCGGGATCTCTCCTTTGCAACTAGCCGGCATGGTGGGGACCATTGCTAACGACGGGGTATGGGTCGCGCCCCGCATTGTTGCCGCGACCACCGAGCCTCGCAGCATGCCCCAGACGATCGCGTTCCATCCCCAGAATGAGCGCCGCGTTCTCTCCCCCTTTGTGGCCGCCCAAATGAAGCAAATGATGCAGCGTGTCGTATTGCCGGGAGGGACGGGGACGAAAGCGATTCTGGAAGGCTACAGTTCTGCCGGGAAAACCGGAACCGCTCAAAAAGTCGATCCCGGCACTCACGCGTATTCGCGCACGAATTACGTTGCCTCCTTCGCCGGATTCGCTCCGGTCAACAACCCCGCAATTGCCGTTGCCGTGATCCTCGATTCTGCTGTGGGCCCGCATCAAGGTGGTCAGATCGCCGCGCCCGTATTCCAGCGTGTTGCTCAGCAGGTCCTCGCCTATCTGAATGTGCCGCATGATGTCGATCTTCCGGCCAGCCGCCAACTGATGTTGGCTTCGAAGAAATCAAAAGACGCTGATTTGGATGAAGCCTCTCCGGACCATTTGGGATCTCCGATCGACGTAGCTGAGAACAATCAAGCGGAGCCGGCATCGGTGCCCGCCTCCATGAAGCCATCGGCTGCGGTTCCAGATCGCCGTGTTCAGCAAGCTGCCCTTCGACAGATGGAGCCCTCGAGTTCGCCGATTCCAAGTTCGACCTCCGGCGCTCTCGCTGCACCGGCCTCGCCCGAAGTCCCAAAGAACGGCACAGTGGTTCTCGACGTCGAGCAGGGAGGGATTGTCGTACCTGCCTTCACAGGGAAAAGCGTGCGCTCGGCAATAGAAGCGGCGGAAGAGAGCGGGTTGGAACTCGACGCGGTCGGGAGCGGAATAGCCGTCGACCAATCACCCGTCGCAGGGTCGCACGTCCCAGCCGGATCGCATATCACCGTTCACTTTGGGCGTTGATCTTTCCGTTTTGCCGGTAGTGAGCGGGGAAGGATCGCCCTACTGGGCCTAGAGGTGCTGGAGTTGGGCTCGAGCAAGGGCCGTATGTCGGACGTATACCGGAAAGGAATGTCCTGCCAGACATGTCCAGCGGTGTGTTTACGCGAAACAGCGACTCAATTCGTGTGACCTATAATTCAATGCGATGACTTTCCAGGACATGCTTTACGGCTCGGAAGTATTGTCCCAGAGCGGCAATCCGAGCGTTACCGGATTGGACTACGACTCGCGCCGCATCAAGCCGGGCCATGTTTTCATCGCCATGAAAGGCGAAACCAGCGACGGAAATGCGTTCATCGACAAAGCAATCGCAGCCGGCGCCGTCGCCATTGTCACGGATTCCGCTGTTCCGATCGCTCGTGAAGGTGTTGCCTGGGCACACGTTCCCCATGGGCGCCGTGCGCTCGCCAAGCTGAGCGCCAACTTCTATAAGCATCCCGCAGAAAAACTTGCCATCACTGGAGTAACTGGCACCAACGGCAAAAGTACGACGACCTTCCTATTGGAATCGATCCTGATTGCTGCCGGGCGCAAGAGCGCGTTGGTTGGAACGATCGAATACCATGTTGCAGGTCAAATTCTTCCCGCTCCTCATACCACGCCAGAAGCCCTCGAACTAAATCGCATCCTCCGCGACGCGCTGGGAAACGGAGCGACCGAAGCAGTCACGGAAGTTTCCTCCCATGCCCTGGCTCAGGACCGCGTTTACGGAATCCCCTTTGATGTCGGGGTATTCACGAATCTCACTCGCGATCACCTCGATTACCACGGCACCATGGAAGAGTATTTCGCGGCAAAACAAATCTTGTTCACCGGCTGCGGTACCGAACCGCCCCGCGTTGCCGTGATTAACCTGGATGACCCCAGCAGTAGCCAACTTCTGAAGCTCAGTAAAACCAAGCAGTCGCAGATACTGACTTACGGTTGGTCGCAAGGAGACTTTCACGCCGCGAAAGTAGAGATTACGGCGGGTGGGACTCGCTTCGATCTCTGCACCGGCAGCGAAAGAATTCCGATCTGGTCGCCGCTCATCGGAAAAGTAAATGTCTACAACATCCTGGCCGCGGCGTCGGCCGCCTCCGCGCGCAATTGTGATCGAAAGTCCATCGAGACCGGGGTTGCGGCTCTGGCGAGAGTGCCTGGGCGCTTCGAGCGGGTTGACTGTGGGCAGCACTTCTCGATCATTGTTGACTATGCTCACACCGACGACGCCCTACGGAACCTCACTGCCCTGGCGCGCGAGTTTGTTTCCCGGGGACCGCGACCCGCGAAAGTAATCACACTCTTCGGCTGTGGAGGCGATCGCGATCGTACCAAACGACCTTTGATGGGCGAAGCTGCCGGAAAGGGCAGCGACTTCGTCGTGTTGACATCCGACAACCCGCGGAGCGAGGACCCACGGGCCATCATCAATGATGCTCTGGTGGGTCTGCAGCGCACCGGGACCAAGTATAAGGTCGAGCCTGATCGCAAGGCAGCTATCGCGATCGCTATCGAAGAAGCTTCCCCTGGCGACATTGTTCTCCTCGCCGGCAAAGGTCACGAGAAATTGCAAGTCTTGCGCGACGGGCCTGTTCCTTTCGACGACGTTCAGGTTGCACGCGAGGTGCTCGCCTCTGCAGGGTACGATTGCACCTCGGCGCAAGCGAAAACGGTGGGGACTGGCCGATGAAGCTGCCCCTGGCTCGCGTTGCCGAATACATTGGCGCCCACGGCGAGTTCGACCGCCAAGCGGTCGCTCACACCTACTCCATCGACAGCCGGACTATCCAGCCGGGGGGTCTTTTCTTCGCTGTCAAAGGGGACCGCTTAGATGGCCACGATTTTATCGAACAAGCGCTGCACGCGGGGGCGGCTGCAGCGGTTATCCGAAGAGATCACCTGGGGCGGTACCCGAGCAGAAAAGGTCTCGTCGCGGTTGATGACACGCTTGCCGCTCTACAGAAACTGGCCAGTTCCGTTCGTCGCCTCTGGGGCAAACCGCTGATCGGAATCACCGGTTCGGTCGGAAAGACAACGACCAAGGAAGCGACCGCTCATCTTCTTTCCACCAAGTACCGGGTGCTGAAATCGGAAGGCAACTTCAATAACCATTTCGGCCTGCCCCTCATGCTGCTCAAACTAGAACCCGAACACGACGTTGCCGTGATCGAGATGGGCATGTCGCACTTGGGTGAGATTCGTGCTCTCGCGAATATCGCTCAGCCAGACATGGGGGTTGTAACCTGCGTCGCACCTGTACACATCGAATTTTTCGATTCTCTAGCCGGAATCGCCCGAGCGAAATACGAGTTGGTCGAGTCCTTGCCGACGGGTGGCACTGCCATCCTGAACGCTGACGACGAATACGTGTCTCAATTTGGGCGCGACTTCCGAGGTAAGGTCGTGACCTTCGGCTTGAGCTCCAATGCTGATGTTCGTGCCGAAAAAATCGCGCCCCTGGGAACCTCGGGCTCGACATTTGAGCTGCTGGCCGGTGGCTGCCGCGAGATCGCGACTTTGCCCTTGGTGGGAAGACACAATATCTATAACGCGCTGGCGGCTATCTCGGTTTCCTTGGAGCGCGGCCTCACGCCATCGGAATCAGCTGCTGCCCTTTCCTCATTATCGCCTTCCGATAAACGTGGGCAGGTAATCCAGGTGGGCGACATTACCGTGATTAATGATTGCTACAATTCGAATCCAAAAGCCCTCGATGCCATGGTCGATTCGCTGGCCACCATGTCCGCGGAGCGCCGCATTGTTGTCGCCGGAGAAATGTTGGAGTTGGGTCTTGCGGCTGACGAGTTGCACCGCCGCTCCGGTCAACATATGGCCGACCGTGGGATCGATATTCTGGTGGGCGTGCGTGGCGAGGCAGCCCGGCTGGTCGAAGGTGCCCGCAAACACGGCATGAAAGCGCAGTTCATGACTACACCGGAGGAAGCGGGCGAGTGGCTGGCGCGGGAGACGCGTAGCGGGGATGTAGTTCTGCTCAAAGCGTCGCGTGGCGTAAAGCTCGAGCGTGCATTGGAAACTTGGAAGGCACTGGCGGCCAAGCGCCCCTGAGCCAATTCCTGAGAACTAATACGGAGGCGATTTGCTTTATTGGCTGTTGTATCTGAAGTTGTTTCACTATTTTCCGCCGTTCCGTATTTTCCGCTATCTTACCTTTCGCACCGCCTTTGCTAGTCTGACAGCTCTGTTCACTGGCCTGATCGTCGGCCCGTTAGTCATTAATCGCCTGCGCGAGTTCCAAATCGGGCAGTACATTCGCGAGGAAGGTCCCAAAGCCCACCAGAAAAAAGCCGGCACTCCGACCATGGGCGGTCTGCTGATTGCCATCGCGATCGTTGTACCCACGCTGCTCTGGGCGGACCTGACCAACTTGTTCGTTTGGATCGCGGTGCTCTCGACTTGCGCCTTCGCCGGCATCGGTTTTGCCGACGACTACCTCAAAACTGTTCACCGCCGTAACCTGGGCCTGACCGGACGTAGCAAGCTGCTGCTCCAGATCCTTACTAGCATTTGTGTTGCAATCGCTCTGATCGCGATGCAGGCCCATGGCCTGTACTCGACCAGGCTGCTGGTTCCCTTCTTCAAGCAATTCCGTCCTGACCTGGTTATCGGAGCCCTGATCAATAAACCGCACTTCTGGTTTGCGGCATTCATCCCTTTCATCGCGTTCGTCGTGATAGTGATTGTCGGTTCGAGCAACGCGGTTAACCTCACCGACGGGTTGGATGGACTCGCGATCGGGTGCACCGTCATCGCCGCCGGCGCACTGGCGGTCCTGACCTACGTCAGCGGCCATGCCGTGTTTGCCGGCTACCTGGAGCTACAGCGCATGCCCCAAGTCGGAGAATTGACCATTTTCTGTGGGGCTATGGTTGGCTCAGCGATAGGTTTTCTGTGGTACAACGCTCATCCAGCCGAAGTATTTATGGGCGACGTCGGCTCACTGGCCCTCGGTGGCGCGATCGGAACTGTCGCCGTGGTGATCAAACAGGAACTTTTGTTGCCTTTTATCGGCGGGATCTTCGTACTCGAAGCGCTCTCGGTGATTCTTCAGGTCGGCTCCTACAAACTGCGCAAGAAGCGCATTTTCAAAATGGCGCCCTTGCATCATCATTTTGAACTGCTCGGCTGGTCCGAGTCGAAGATCATAGTTCGCTTCTGGATTGCCTCGCTCGTTTTCGCCCTGTTTGCACTCACTACCCTGAAACTCCGTTGAACTAACGGCGGCAAGGGCTCCGACTGTTTGAATGCCGATCCCTGTTCCCTTGGCCACTCGCAAGGAGTGGACCGTCATCACGAGATATTGTTTTTCTCCGTGTTCTCATGCCTCCGTGGTAGAAATTACTCAGCGTGGATCTCCGCAATAAACGCGTTCTGGTTGTGGGACTGGGGAAATCCGGGGTTGCGTCGGCTCTGTTCCTGAAAGCACACGGTGCGCGCGTAACCGTCTCGGACGCCAAGTCCGAAGATCAATTGCGTGATGAAATCCCAGTTCTGCTCGACCAAGGCATCTCGGTCGAGACTGGCGGCCACGGCGAGCGCACCTTCCGCGGGCAGGACCTGATCGTGGTGAGCCCCGGAGTGCCTGTCGATGCGCCTTCTTTAGTTCAAGCCAGATCACTGGGCGAAACTGTCATTGGTGAAATCGAACTTGCGGCCCAACACCTCCAGGGCAGTATCGTTGCTATCACAGGATCAAACGGAAAAACGACCACGACCACTCTCGCTGGACAAATCTTAAAGGCCGGCGGATTCCCCACAGTTGTCGGAGGGAACATCGGTACTCCCGCGATCTCTCTTGTCGAGCACACGAAGCCTGCTAGCTTCGTCGTGCTCGAAGTTTCCAGCTTCCAGTTGGAAACTATTCAAACTTTCCAGCCGAAAGTGGCCGTCGTGCTCAACGTCACCCCTGACCACCTCGACCGGCACCGTACGTTCGAAGCTTACGCCAATGCGAAGGCGCGAATTTTTGAAAAGCAAACGGCCGACGATTTCGCCGTCCTGAACGCCGATGATCCCACCTGTGTCGAGATGGCGAAACGGACTAAGGCGCAGCTGTTCTGGTTCAGTCGCAAGAAACCGGTTGACCGCGGCGCCCATGTCCGCGAGGGCAAGCTCACATTTGCCGGACCGACGGGCGAAAGCTCCATTTTGCCGGTCGCCGACATGCTGCTGAAGGGTTCCCACAACGTCGAGAACGTGCTGGCCGGAATCTGCGTTGGCATGATTTTGGGCTGCAAGCCTGAGCAGGTCGCCCAAGCCATTCGCGAATTCAAAGCGGTCGAGCACCGCCTCGAGTATGTCGCCACGATCCGCGGTGTCGACTACTACAACGACTCGAAGGCGACCAATGTCGATGCGACCATTAAAGCGCTCGAATCCTTCCCGGCCAACATCCATGTCATTCTCGGCGGCAAGGACAAGGGCAGCGACTACACGGTTCTCAACGATCTTCTTAGACTACGAGTCAAGCGTGTATACACGATAGGCGCAGCCGCAGCCAAGATCGAATCCCAGATCAAAGGTCCTGAAATCATCCATGCCGAAACGCTCGAATCGGCCGTAAAACGCGCCAGTGCTGCGGCTTCACCCGGTGACGTCGTGCTTCTTGCTCCCGCCTGCGCAAGCTTCGACCAGTTCAAGAGCTACGAGCACCGCGGTCGCGTCTTCAAAGAACTGGTTTATTCTCTGGGGCGGCAGGATAGAAACGAGCAAGCCGTCCGTGGCGATGCTTGAGCGGAATTTGTAATCTAGTAATTTGTAATTGAAGACAACAGCGCGACGTTTTTTCAGCCTGCCGCTGCAGGTTTTCGAATTTCAAATCACAAATAAGTAAATTACAAATTTCCCCCGAACCATGCTTGCCATTGGCAGCCATTTTGCGCTCGTCAGAAAATGTCCTTGGCTCGGTGTCTCTGTCTGATTCATGGCAAAGCGCGTCAGTGTCGATCGCTGGCTCTTCATTATTACCCTCCTGCTCGTATTTGTCGGATTAGTGATGGTCTTTAGCGCATCGGCCGTGATGGCCAAAGAGCGTTTCGGCTCTCCATACACATTTCTTTCCAGGCAAGCGGTTTGGGCGGGTGCCGGACTAGTAGTCATGCTGATCATCATGCGCATCGACTACCGCCGCCTCAAGCATCCGGCGATCGTCTTTTCACTCCTCGGCGTAACCACGCTGATGTTGATTTCCGTCTTCTTCCTCGATCGCGCCCACAACACTCATCGCTGGATTCATTGGGGATCCTTTTCCTTCCAGCCATCCGAGTTGGCCAAACCGGCGCTGATCTTGTTCCTCGCCTATTTCCTGGAGACTCGTACTAAGTCCATGGACGACTGGCGGAACACGCTTGTCCCGGCCGTCATTCCAACCCTCATGTTCCTCGGCTTGATCGTTTTTCAGCCTGATCTCGGCACTGCCATTGCCTGCGGGTGCATCACTATTTGCATCCTCTACGTAGCCGGCATGCGTATGCGCTACTTCGCCTACGCGTTCCTGGCGGCCATCCCTGTTCTGTACGTGTTGATCTTCCACGTCAGCTATCGGCGTGATCGTATCCTTGCTTTCCTGAATCCATATTCGGATCCTCAAGGAAGAGGTTTTCACATTATTCAGTCACTGATTGCTGTGAGCACCGGTGGGATCACCGGTCTTGGATTGATGGAAGGCAAGCAGAAGCTGTTTTATCTTCCCGAACCACACACGGACTTCATCTACGCGGTTACCGCAGAGGAGTTCGGACTACTTGGCGCGGTTCTTCTCGCGACGCTCTTTGCTGTGTTCCTCTGGCGAGGACTGCGAACCGCGCTGGCGACCACTGACATGTTTGGGAAGTTCCTGGCGGTGGGAATTACCAGCATGGTGGTCCTGCAGGCCTTCATCAACATCAGCGTCGTCCTGGGCCTGATGCCAACCAAGGGCATCCCCCTACCGTTCGTTTCCTACGGTGGCTCATCGGTATTCGTGACGCTGGCCTGTGTCGGCGTTCTGCTGAACATCAGCCGTCAGGCGGATTGAAGCAGGCGACGGAACTTACCTTTTTCGGCTCGGCGCCGGCTCGGGCGGAATGATCTCCACCTCTCCCGGGGTGACTTGTTGCCTCGGAGTCTCTGCGCTCTCGATCTCTCCCCGCGTTGCGTAGTAGACGGCCGCAGTCCACGTAGGAACCAGATCGGCTCCGGGGATGAGTTCTGCCGCCATGGATGGCAGGAACACCCAATGCCATCCCAGCAGCCGAATTAGGATATAGGCCACTACGATGTCCAGTATTGTGTCCGCTGGAGAGAATGCACCTTCCGCAAACAATGGCAGGGCTGCAATCTGCAGCGTGTCGGCCAGGACTGCCACCAGCCACGCCATGCGCTGTTCCGGTGTTTTGAGATGGTTCCAGAAGTCCGAGAACACGGGTCACCTATTAGTAACAGGATACCCCGGGTCATCATGGTCCGGCTACCGCGTGATGGGATCGGCGGTAAGTAGCTGAAGACAGGCGACTTGCAATGTCAGCCTAACCGTCCTTCTGCTATCGAAATGATCAATCCCGCCTAACCGAGTTTTAGTCTTGACACTCCCGCCTTCACTTACTACCATTCACAGACCGGCATACACCGACCGACCGGTCGGTCTGTTCCCGAAATCCAGCTTCTGTGTTGAGGAGATCTTCAGTGGCCGCGAAAGTCTATTACGAGCACGACGCCAACCCGAACGCACTTAAAGGCAAAACCATCGCCGTTCTTGGCTACGGCAGCCAGGGACACGCGCAAGCCCAGAATCTGCGTGACAGCGGATATAAGGTTCTTGTCGGCCTTGATCCCAATCGCAGCTCTGCACAGCAGGCGCGGGTCGACGGCATGGTTGTCGTGAGCCCGGCCGAGGCTGCCAAGCGCGCCGATTGGATCCACATTCTTACTCCCGATGAGACCCAGGCCGAGCTCTACGAATCTGAAGTAAAGCCTTATCTACATCCCGGCAAGACACTGGGCTTCTCGCACGGCTTCAGCATTCATTTCAAGGCGATCGTGCCGCCGAGCGACGTCGACGTTGTCATGATTGCTCCCAAGAGCCCAGGCCACCTGCTTCGTCGCGTCTACAAGGAAGGCAAGGGTGTTCCGTCGTTGCTGGCGATTTACCAGGACGCGACCGGCCGCGCTCACGAGAATGCTTTGTCGTATGCGCATGGTATCGGGTCCACTCGCGCCGGTGTTTTGGAAACAACTTTCAAAGAAGAGACGGAAACCGATTTGTTCGGCGAACAGTCTGTTCTCTGCGGCGGACTGACTTCCCTCATTAAGAAGGGTTTCGAGACGCTCGTCGAAGCCGGTTACCAGCCCGAGATCGCTTATTTCGAATGCCTTCACGAAATGAAGTTGATCGTGGACCTCATTTACGAAGGTGGTCTCGCCCGCATGCGTTACTCGATTTCCAACACAGCCGAGTACGGCGATCTTACCCGTGGCGAGAAAGTGGTTGGCGATGAAACCCGCAAGGCAATGCAGGAAGTTCTCGCCCGCATTCAGGACGGCACGTTTGCCCGCGAGTGGATCAACGAAAACAAAGCTGGCGGAAAGAATTTCGCCGCCCTGCGCGAAAAAGAGCGCAAGCACAAGATCGAAGAAGTCGGCGCCCAACTGCGCGCCATGATGTCCTGGCTCCCTCAGGAAGGCAAGAAGGCCCAACCCGCGGCGGAGAAAGAGAAAGCGGAAGTCGTCAATGCCTAAGGGTTCAGAAATCGTTTTACGTTGTCTGCGAGCGGAAGGGGTTGATCTCGTCTTCGGTTATCCCGGTGGCGCGATCATGCCGCTTTACGATGCGCTCGAGGGCAGCGGTGTGCGTCACATCCTCGCGCGGCACGAGCAGGGGGCGGTCTTTGCCGCCGAAGGATATGCGCGCTCCACTGGAAAAGTGGGTGTTGCTTTCGCCACAAGCGGTCCCGGCGCAACGAATCTTGTCACCGGCATTGCGGACGCGAAGATGGATTCGGTCCCGCTGGTCTGCATCACCGGCCAGGTTCGCAGCCCCCTCATTGGCACCGACGCGTTCCAGGAAACCGACGTTTTTGGCATGACGCTCTCACTCACTAAATGGAGCCGTCTGGTCAAGAGCATCGACGAAGTTCCACAGGTGATCGCCGAAGCATTTTATTGGGCCCGCAGTGGACGCCCCGGTCCGGTCGTGATCGATATCCCTGTCGATATCATGAAAGCCTCGGCTGAGTTCCGCGGACCAGTGAAGTTCCAGCCGCATCCGAAGCCGTCCGATGTCGCGGCCGATTCAAGCTTCTGCGACACCGCAATAGCCCTCCTGCAAAAAGCTAAGAAACCCGTGGCCCTTGTAGGCGCTGGCGCAAAACTCTCCGGGGCGACGGCCGACCTCCGCCGCGTGCTCGACCGCCTGAACGTTCCATCCTTCGTGACGGTTCATGGTTTGGGCGCAATCAGTCCCGAAAAGGCGTACTACCTGGGAATGGTCGGGATGCATGGCACTCGAGCCGCCAACATGGCGCTTGATGAAACAGATCTGCTCCTGGTATTCGGAGCGCGCCTGGATGATCGCGTGACGGGCGAGCCTACAAAGTTCGCTCCGCACGCTCGCATCATCCACTTCGAAATCGATCCGGCACAACTGGATCGGGTGCGGCCCTGCGACGTTCCCGTCGTAGGTGACCTGGCCGATACGATTCCGACATTCTTGGGCGAGCTGCATCGCGCCGCGGTACCGGACTTCACCGCATGGCGCCGTATTGCCTGTGGTCCGGAGCGCGCTGAACTGGAAAACAAGGGGTCTGCGGAACCGACCATCGACTTTTTGGACGAACTGTTCCGCCACATGCCCGAGAATACCTTCGTCATCACCGACGTCGGTCAGCACCAGATGTGGGCGGCGCAGCGCTACCGCTCGAGTGCGCCCCGGAGTTTCATCACCTCAGGCGGACTTGGATCGATGGGATTTGCGTTACCTGCGGCGGTGGGCGTGCAACTCGCTAACCCCGACGCAACCGTGCTCTGTATCTCTGGGGACGGTGGATTCCAGATGAACATCCAGGAGTTGGCAACGGTTCACCGCCTGGGCCTGCCAATAAAGATGGTCATCATCGATAACAAATATCTCGGGATGGTGCGCCAGTGGCAGCAGTTGTTCTATCAACGCAATTATGCCGAAACTGACCTCAGTGACAATCCCAACTTTGTAGCGATCGGTTACGCCTATGGCATCAACTCGCGCCGCTTGCGAGCGGATGCATTGACAGCCGAGGAGTCGCAAACATCAGATTTGCTCGATACGTTTTTGCATTCGCGTAACCCGGAATTGCTGGTTTTCGATTGCCCACCGGAAGCAAACGTCTTCCCGATGGTCCCGTCCGGCGCGGCGATCTCAGAAATGATGTTGGAAGAAGAATAAGAATAGAAGTGGAGCTATGGGCGTCTCGCCCGTAGGTGTCCGGAAGTTAAAGAAGGGAACAGACAATGCAAGCGTTTCATATCCGCTATCGCAATACCCAAGGCACCTTGATGCGCATCCTGAATGCCGCGTCGCGCCGTGGCGTAGACATGCCGTACGTCCAGGCTGAACCCACCGAACAGGGTCATCGGGTCACCCTGATGCTCGACGTGAATTCAAAGCAGATTGGCCAGCTCTTCCGTGACTGGAATGCGGTAGTGGATGTAATTGACGTGAAGGCTGGAGCCCCCGCCAAGGAAGGTTCGATTCACGCCCCTGCCTGGGCCACGGCACACCCGCCCGCGACCGCAGTCCGCGCCGCCGAAGCCGCCGCATCAGCGTAGCCCTTAAGACAGAATCGGCCACTGAGTTTCACGGATGAACACGGATACAACATCCGGGATGATCCGTGTCAATCCCTGGCTGGAGTCTCCCTCCGAATTCCTTTGTGCAACCTTCGTGTCCTTTGTGGTGAGACACAGGCTTATGTCGTCGCGTTTCAAATACGCAACTTATCGACTTTGAAACCTTGAAACTTTGAAGCTCTGAAACCTTGAAACTTTACAACCTTCCCAATTACTCTTCTCGTGACTATGGATCTCAAACATCGCAGCCGCGGTATCACCGATGGGCGTGACCGCGCCGGCGCACGCGCCATGTTCAAAGCGATTGGTTTCTCCGACAGCGATCTCAGAAAGCCAATTATCGGGGTCGCTAACACATGGATCGAAACCATGCCGTGCAACTTCCATCTTCGTCGCCTTTCGGCCAAGGTGAAGGAAGGTATTCGCGCCGCAGGCGGCACGCCGATGGAGTTCAACACGATTGCGATCAGCGACGGCGAAACCATGGGCACGGAAGGCATGCGCGCGTCGCTTGTAAGCCGCGAGATCATTACCGACTCAATTGAACTTGTCTGTCGCGGTCAGATGTTCGACGCGGTCGTCTGCGTGGTCGGTTGCGACAAAACCATACCGGCGGCAGCTATGGCCCTCGCTCGTCTGAACCTCCCGGGCTTGGTTCTTTACGGGGGAACGATTGCAGCCGGCCAGTACAAAGGGAAAGACGTCACGATCCAGGACGTTTTCGAAGCAGTCGGTGCCAATGCCGCCGGCAAGATGACCGATGCGGAGCTCAAGCAACTGGAAGATGTCGCTTGTCCGGGCGCTGGTGCCTGCGGTGGCCAGTACACCGCGAATACCATGTCGACCGTGATGGAATTGATTGGTCTTTCCCCGATGGGCTTCAACGGCGTTCCCGCGATGGACACGCGGAAAGATGATGTCGCATTGCGTTGCGGCGAAGTTGTGATGAATGCGTTGAAGCAGGGCATCCGTCCCCGCGACATACTCAAGCGCGCTGCGTTCGAGAATGCGATCGCCGGTGTGGCCTGCACTGGAGGATCGACGAACGCTGTTCTGCATCTCCTCGCGATTGCCCGCGAAGCTGAGGTCCCGCTCGTGATTAATGACTTTCAAACCGTGAGCGAGCGCACTCCGCTGCTGGCGGATCTGAAGCCGGCGGGCCGATTCGTCGCCGCCGACGTCGACAAAGCAGGCGGTATTCCTGTTATCGCCAAGCGACTGCTCGACGGCAAGTACGCTGATGGCTCAATGCTGACGGTCACCGGGAAAACCTTCGCCGAGGAAGTCCGAAATACCAAGGAGACTCCCGGCCAGGAAGTCATTGCCCCCCTTAATCGCCCATTGAAAAAGACCGGCGGCTTGGTCGTTCTTCACGGCAACATCGCACCCGAAGGGTGTGTGGTGAAGATCAGCGGCCATGAGCGTCTGACGCACCGCGGGCCCGCACGCGTATTCGAGTCGGAGGAAGACGCCATGGCGGCGGTCACCAGCAAGAAGATCAAAGCCGGCGACGTCGTGGTCATCCGCAACGAAGGTCCCAAGGGCGGACCCGGAATGCGCGAGATGTTGAGCGTCACCGCTGCGATCGTCGGCGAAGGCCTCGGGGAGTCCGTCGCTTTGCTGACCGACGGCCGTTTCAGCGGCGCGACGCGCGGACTGATGGCGGGGCACGTGTCTCCAGAAGCCGCTCTGGGCGGACCGATTGCCGCGATTGAGGAAGGTGACATCATCATCTTCGACGTCGCCCAGCAGAAGCTTGCCGCCGAGATCGATGACGCCACCCTCAAGCAGCGTCTCGCAAAGTGGAAAGCGCCGTCAGCGCGTTATCCAACCGGTGTTTTTGCCAAGTACGCGGCGCTCGTTTCCTCGGCCTCTGCGGGAGCGATCACCCGTCCTCGCTAAGTCGTCATCGTCCCACTCGGTTCGATACCTTGATGAAGCAAGACCTGCGCCCGTATGCTTATCCGGCGAGTACGCCAAAATGAGTGCTCCCGATATCAGCCTGGAAAACATTGAGCGAGCAGCACGGGTGATCGATCCGGTATTCCGCGACAGCCCGCAATTCGTGGATGAACAACTCTGTGCCGCGCTAGGCCGCAGGATCGTGGTAAAGGTCGAGACGCTTAATCCCATCCGCAGCTTCAAAGGACGCGGCGCCGACTTCTTCGTGCAGGATCTGCAAGACGCACGCAAACTGGTTTGTGCGTCAGCAGGGAATTTCGGTCAGGCGATGGCGTACGTGGGACGTCATCGTGGAATCGACGTTGAGGTGTTTGTCGCAGCTGACGCTAACCCCATCAAAGTCGATCGAATGAGGGCCTTCAACGCAACCGTGACCGTGGGCGGGCCTGATTTTGATTCTGCCAAGCAGGCGGCACGGCAATACGCTGATCGTAATCCTGGGTGCGTGTTCGTCGAAGATGGCGACGATGCTGCGATCACTGAGGGCGCCGGCACCATCGGCCTTGAGATACTTCGCTCTTGTACTCCCGACACTATTGTGATTCCGCTCGGCGATGGCGCGCTGATAACAGGAATAGCAGCTTGGGTAAAGGAGAACTCCCCCAAGACAAAGATCATCGGAGTCTGCCCCAGCGGCGCTCCAGCGATGTTTGAAAGCTGGCGCGCAGGAAGAATCGTCAACACCGGTAAATCCGATACCATCGCTGATGGGATTGCCGTCACGGCACCTGTTCCCAAGGCCGTAGAACGCATGCAGAGCCTCGTTGACGACCTTGTCTTGGTCACCGATGCACAGATGATGGATGCCATGCGTCTGGCAGCTTCCACGCTGGGTTTGATTCTGGAACCATCGGGTGCCGCAGGACTGGGAGCCATCGCGGTTCACAGATTTCCCGGAGATCAGCTCGCAACCATCCTCACCGGCAGCAATATCCGGCCCGAGCACCTCACTCAAATCACGTCGGTACCTTCCCGATAACTCATCCACAAACTACGGTGGGCGTCGGACATCCTGCCCGAGTGCCTCCTGCTCTCAATCCCCTGAATCCGGTACCATGGCTGCATGCCGCAGCCGCTGATACATTCGAGCTCCCGGGTTCTCGAATTCGAGACCCTGCGTGACCTGGTGCGCGGCTACACGTCTTCACCGCTCGGGCAATCACGGGTCGCCGGGCTCGCGCCCTCGGTAGACGCACAGTGGATCGAAACCCAGCAACAGATGACGGAGGAAATTCGAGAGTATCGCCGGGTGGGCGGCCGCTTCGATTTTGCTGGACTGCTCGACATCAGCCGACTGCTTGAAAAATCCCGAATTTCTGGCGCAGCGCTGGAAACGGCCGACATCCGCGACATCGTTCTGGTTGTCGATCGCGCCGCCGAATGGCGTGAGATCGCCCTCGACCCGCCGGCAGCAATGAAGAGCGAATGGACCTCCACTCGTGCGCTCTCGTCATCAATCATCGATTTCACAGAGTTCCTGCGGTTTTTCCGCAACAAGATTCAGCCGGACGGCACGCTCGAAGATCGCGCCTCAGCCGAACTTGCGCGCATTCGGCGTGATATCGAAAAACAGCGCCGTGCAATCCAGGACTCGCTGCGCAGCTACCTTCGCCATCTCGCGGAAGGAGGCGCCGCCCAGGATGAGGTGGTCACGATACGCGGTGAGCGCTTCGTGATCCCGATCAAAGCTGAACAAAAGCGCCGGGTGCAGGGCGTGATCCATGGCGCCAGTTCCAGCGGCCAGACAGTGTTTGTTGAGCCGCTCGAGAGCATTGAGCAAAACAACGAACTCGTTCGTTTGCTCGACGAAGAACAAGCGGAGATCCACCGCATCCTTCTCGAAATGACCTCCCGAATCGGCCAGCACGCCGCCTCGATAGCCGCCGCTGCCGATACGCTCGCTGAACTCGAACTGCAGTTCGCGAAAGCCCGCTTCGCCGAAGACTATGCCTGCGTGGCGGTAAAGTTATCTTCCGATAATGGATGGAGCGACGGGCGTCCTCGCCCGTCGACGCCAGGGGATGCCCGCCTTATCCTCCACAACGCTCGCCATCCACTGCTCGAACGTAATCTGAAATCGAAGGGCGGCCGCGTGATCCCGATCTCGATCGCGCTCGAAGGCGCTCGCCGCGAATTGATAATTACTGGACCCAACACGGGAGGCAAAACAGTCGCACTCAAAACCATCGGTCTTCTCGCCCTTATGACGCAGTCCGGATTGCCGGTTCCCGCCGACCGCGCCGAAGTCCCGGTGTTTGACGCGGTTCTTGCCGATATCGGAGACTACCAGTCCATCGAGCAGAACCTGTCCACCTTCTCGGCGCACGTCACCAACATCGATTTCATCTCGCGGACAGCAACGGCCAGGTCGCTGGTTATTCTCGACGAGCTCGGCTCAGCTACCGACCCGGAAGAAGGAGCCGCGCTTGCTGTCGCGATTGCCGACCATTTCCGCCGTGTAGGAGCGATGACGGTAATCTCAACCCACCACACATCGCTCAAGGTCTATGGAGCGAACACCGACTCGGTGGTCAACGCCGCAGTAGGTTTCGACGAGAGCACGCTGCAACCCACCTACGAGTTGAAGATCGGTGTGCCGGGTGCGTCGGCCGGGATCAACATTGCCCAGCGGCTCGGCTTGAACCCCGACATCATCAAGTCTGCTCGAGGTCGTCTAAGCACCCAGACACAGGATGTCGGCAAGTTCCTCGACCGCCTGCACGCCGAATTACGCGAAGCCGAATCCGAGCGCGCAAAACTACAGGAACGTGAGCGCGAGGTCGAACGCGAGAAGGCGCGTCTTTCCGCCGAGGGTGCCCGTGAGCAGCGCGACAAAGTGCGAGAGATGGAGAAGAAGCTGGACAGCCTCTTCAAAGACTTCGAATACCACGCGCGCGAGGCGGTAAGCGCGATCCAGGACCGGGCTGCTGCACAGAAGCTGTCGAAAGATGCCGAACGGCGGATTGCGAAGCTGCGCCGCGAATTTCGCGAGCAGTTTGATCAGACCGTAGTTGCACACGCGACCGGCGCCGATCGCGGCGATCCCAATGCGCAAACCCATGTCGTGAAGCATGTCTCCGAGGGCGATACAGTGAAGCTGAAGTCGATAGGCCGGCCGGCTCTCGTGAAACGCAAGGTCGACGACAACCAGTTTGAAGTCGAGATCGGCGCGATGAAGATGAAGGTCATGCGCGACGACATCGCCGAAGTGCTGGTGCGCGCGTCGGACTCTCCGGTGAAAGCGGCGCGGGCGCGGGGGATCAACATCTCCTTGCAATCCGAAGCCAGTGACCTGAATACTCCGACCGAGATCAACGTCATCGGCCGCACCGTTGACGATGCCACCCGTGAAGTCGAGAAGTTTGTCGATAGGGCATTCTTGGCGGGCCTGCCGCGAGTACGCGTCGTTCACGGCAGCGGCATGGGCATACTCCGCAAAGCCCTACGCCAATACCTTCAGAAGCACCCCCACGTCGCGACCGTCTCCGAACCGCCACAGAACGAGGGCGGGGCAGGCGCGACGGTCGTGGAACTAAAAGTCTGAGTGCAGGTACGGTCGCGGGATCGGTCTTGACCTCGGCGAAATTTGGTCCGCTTTTCCTACCCCCTCCACCTCTAATCCCCAATATCCACAGCTTCCGCACAAGGCCAGCCCTCGCATTCGCCATCTATTCGCCTTAAAATAAGGCAAGCTGACCCACTCCCATGACCACCTCCAACGATTTCAAGGAGACTCTCAAGCAGCAGGCGGACATCGTTCGGGTGGTCGGCGACTACGTCAAACTGAAGAAAGCCGGCGCCCAGAACTACTCCGGTCTATGCCCGTTCCACGGTGAAAAGACGCCGTCATTCTCAGTTCACGCCACGCGCCAGTTCTTCCACTGCTTCGGCTGCGGGGTCTCCGGAGACGTCTTCAGTTTCGTACAGAAGGTCGAAAACGTTTCTTTCCCTGAGGCCATCCGGATCGTCGCCCGAAAACTGGGCGTCCCTATGCCGAAGATGTCATACAGCAGTCCGGAAGAGGCGCGCGAGGCCAAGCACCGCACCGCTCTCCTGGAGATCCACGACGCCGCATGCGACTTCTTCCAGGCCCAGTTACGCCGGCCCGAAGGCGCTCATGCTCGTGAATATCTGGCTGGGCGGGGCCTCGACGAATCCACCATCCAACGCTTTCGCATCGGGTACGCCCCTGACTCCGGCTTTGTTCTCCGCGACTACTTGAAATCCAAGTTCGACGAAGAAGTCCTGCGTGAGAGTGGGCTGTTCTCGTGGAAGCAGGACGACACGCGTCAGCAAAACCCCAGTCGGCCGCAGGCCGCCAGCCGCCAACCCGACGCCGGACGCCCGCAGCCGGCAGCCCTGTCTTTCTACGCCAAGTTCCGCAACCGCATCATGTTCCCCATCGCGAATGAGAACGGGCGCGTGATCGCGTTCACCGGCCGCACGCTCAGCGCCGACGAGAAAGCTGGCCCCAAGTATCTAAACTCGCCCGAGACCCCGATCTATTCAAAATCTCGCGTGCTGTTCAATCTTGACCAGGCAAAAGAAGCTGTCCGGAAACTGGATTACGCGATCCTGGTGGAAGGCCAGATGGATTGCATTTCGGTCTTTGCCGCCGGCCTGCACAATGTGATCGCCAGCTCCGGCACGGCATTCACTGATCCCCAAGCCAAGCTGCTCGGCCGTTTCAGCAAGAACGTGGTCGTGAATTTCGATCCCGATACCGCCGGTGCGAAAGCTACCGAGAGAACTCTGGGTTTGCTGGTGGAGGAGGATTTCAACATCAAGGTTTTGCGGCTGGAATCCGGATTTGACCCCGATCTTTACATTCGGCGCAAGGGAATTGACGCTTACAAGGCCGCCCTCGGTCATTCACAGCGTTATTTCGACTATCTGATCGAGCGTGCACGGTCCCAATTTCCAGTCCGCACGCCGGAAGGCAAGGTTAAGGCAGTGAACTACCTTCTGCCCCACATACAGCGGGTTCCCAGCCGCATTGTTCGCGACGAACTAGCGAGCGAGATCGCCCAAAAGGTTGGGATCGACTCGGCTGTACTTCGGCAGGAACTGCGCCACGTGGCAGCGAACCGGTCGGCGGCTGCGGTCAAGTCGCCTGCCGAAGCCCAGGTCACGGATGCGGAGAAGATTCTCATTCGAGCGTTGGCATCGTCCAACATCATGCAGCCGAACGAAGACCGCCTCTCAAGACGTGATGGCGCCGAAGAGGAGTTTGATCCCTCGCGGCAGGCCCGATTCGCCCTCTCGAGCGAACGCCTGCATGAAGGATTGGCCACCGAATCTCTCATCGACACCCTGATCAGTTCGGACTCGGACATAACCGATCCGATGTCACTGTCGTTGACCGATGACAATCGTCGACTACTGGCCTCTACTCTGATGAAAGAAGGGGAAGAACTTACGCCGGAGCAAGTGGAGGGAGCAGTACGGGCGCTTCGTCGCGTCACCCTCCGTCGTAAGCTGGAGCAGGTACAAAGGGAACTTCAATCGCCACGAAGCAAGGATCCAGTCCAGTTGCAGGGGTTGCTGGCCGAGAAGATCAGGCTGAAAAAGGCTTTAATGGACCCCGGTTTGGGCGAGGAAGCAGCCGTTTTTGGCACCTGATGGGAGCAAAAAACCCGTCGGCGACTGAAACAAATGCAGTGTCTAGGCCATCTAAATGATTGACAGGAATTCACATTCCACAACATAGACCGGCTGGGTACACTAGCTTGCTGATGGGCAGAGTGTGCGAATCGTGCTATACTCTGAAAGTTTGTGCCTGCGCACAACCCTGCAACTTTGCATCCCACCGCTTAAAACAACGTTCTGACGTCCACCTTTTGGACGAAGGTAGAGGGTAATCCGTCTTGGCTCTTGATGACAAGTACGACGATATAAAAAAGCTGATCGACGCAGGTAAGGAAAAGGGATACCTCACATATGACCAGGTCAATGACCTCATCCCGCACGATGTGCACTCACCTGAAGACCTCGACGATCTGCTGACCACCATCGGTACCCAGGGTATCGATGTTCTGGAGGGCTCGGCCAAGCTGCCGTCCGCCGCTCTAGACAAAAAATTCGATGAAGTGGAAGAAGCCGGCGAGGATGTCGAACTCGACCTTACTCCCGGCGCGCTGGAGAAGACTAACGATCCCGTCCGCATGTACCTGCGCGAGATGGGAACCGTTCCGTTGCTAACCCGCGAAGGCGAAGTTGAAATCGCCAAGCGCATCGAGCGCGGACAAAACCGCGTGCTCAAGGCCCTTTCGCGCTCCCCGATCGTGATCCGCGAACTGTTGGCCATGGGCGAGGACCTCAAGAAGGGCGTCCGCTCCATCAAAGAGCTGGTCACCTTCGACGAAGAAGAAATCACCGAGGAGATTCTCGAGAACCGGTTAAGGGAATTTACCGGCAAAATCGACGATCTCGCGAAGCTTTATAAAAAGTCAAACCAGGTCGCGGAAAAATTCGCCGAGGTTTCGCAGAAAAAGAAGCCGAAAGAATTTCGCCGCTACCGCATGAACCTGGCCCGCTCGATCGTGGCTGTGTCTCTGGCAGTCCGTCGTCTGGGTTTCACCAATACCGAGCGCAAACGGCTGATCGACCGAGTAATTAAGAGCGTCGACAGCATGCGTGCGCTCGATCGCCAGATCCAGAACCTGGAGCGCAAGGCTGACGCTACTCGTTCCGACGAGCAGAAGAAGGAATACCGCCGCCAGGCCCGCCAGGTTAAGGCAGAACTCGAGAAGCTCGAAGCCGATGCTGGTGTGTCGTTCGCGGAGCTCAAGCGCACGCAGCGCGAGATCATCCAGGGCGACATGGATGCCGAGCAGGCCAAGCGCGAGTTGATCGAAGCTAACCTGCGACTAGTGGTCTCGATTGCAAAGAAGTACACCAATCGCGGCCTCCAGTTCCTTGATCTGATCCAGGAAGGCAACATCGGCTTGATGAAAGCCGTCGACAAATTCGAATATCGCCGTGGCTACAAATTTTCGACGTACGCCACGTGGTGGATTCGGCAGGCCATCACACGCGCCATCGCCGACCAGGCCCGCACTATCCGAATTCCGGTGCACATGATCGAAACCATCAACAAGCTGATCCGCACCTCGCGGCAGCTGGTGCAGGAACTCGGACGCGAGCCGACGTCGGAAGAAATCGCCAAGCGCATGGACATTCCGGTCGCGAAGGTCCGCAAGGTTTTGAAGATTGCGCAGGAGCCAATCTCCCTCGAAACGCCGATCGGCGAAGAGGAAGATTCGCACCTTGGCGACTTCATCGAGGACCGCGCGGTGGTCTCACCGGCCGAAGCCGTGATCAACGTCAACTTGAAGGACCAGACTTCGCAGGTGCTGCGTACGCTGACACCGCGCGAGGAGAAGGTCATCAAGATGCGTTTTGGGCTGGAAGACGGGAGCGAGCACACGCTCGAGGAAGTCGGCCAGTCGTTCGCGGTAACGCGCGAGCGTATCCGCCAGATTGAAGCCAAGGCGCTGCGAAAACTGCGTCATCCATCGCGCTCGCGCAAGCTGCGGGCGTTCATGGATGGCGTGCACGACTAAGTAGCTGACTGTGAGTTACAAACGGGGCGCGAGCAATCGCGCCCTTTCTGCTTGGGAGTGAGGGCGCAACCCTAGTTTCGTTGACAATGTCGAGTCCCCTACGTTATCTTTAAAGCTTTGGTAGTCCTGCGGTTGCCCGCCTGAAACCCTGCGCATTCGGCGTTGAGGGGATGATCAGCGGTCTTCTTCGCGTTTTTCTTTTTTCTGGGAGAGTTCCGATGTCAACCTATTTCCCCAAAGAGGGGGAAATTGCGCGCAAGTGGTACGTCGTGGATGCCTCGGGCCAGGCTTTAGGCCGGCTGGCATCGCGTGTTGCCCGCATCCTTATGGGCAAGGAAAATCCGAAATACACGCCTTTCCTTGACACCGGCGATCACGTAGTCGTGGTCAATGCGGAGAAGGTGAAGCTGACCGGCATGAAGTCGGAAGCTAAGGTGTACCAGCACTACACCGGCTATCCCGGTGGCTTGCGCACGGAGTCGTATACAAGGCGCATGAACCGCAAACCCGAGCTGGCGATTGAGGAAGCCGTGAAGCGCATGCTTCCCAAGAGCAAACTCGGCCGGCAGATGATCAGCAAGCTGAAGGTTTATCGCGGAGAGAAGCACCCGCACCAGGCGCAGAAGCCGGAAGGCCTCGCACTGGCGAAGTAGTTGTTTCGAGTTTCAGGTTCAAAGTTGAGCGGACGAGCTCAACAAATTTGGAAAGGTGGAAGGCTCCAGTCGCTGGAAGCTAGGAGCTCAGAGCTAGAAGCTAATGGCTGAATTGGTTCAGTATTACGGCACAGGACGTCGCAAATCGAGCATTGCGCGCGTGTTTTTGCGCCCCGGCAGCGGCGACTTCAAAGTGAACGGTCGTCCTTTCGATCAGTATTTTGTTACCGCAGCGCAGCGCAACATGGCGAAGCAGCCGCTGGCATCGACGGAGACTGGTTCAAACTTCAACATCATTGCCAATGTTTCCGGTGGCGGTGTGAACGGACAGGCCGGCGCGCTCAAGCTGGGGATCGCTCGCGCGCTGATGGAGTTCAATGTCGAGTTCCGAAAGAAACTAAAGGCCGAAGGCATGATCTCGCGCGATTCCCGCGGCAAGGAACGCAAGAAGTATGGTCAGAAGGGTGCGCGAAAGCGGTTCCAGTACAGCAAGCGGTAGAAGATCAGGTTTCAACGTTTCAGAAGTTTCAAGGTTTCAAAGTCGCTGCGATCCAACCTTGAAACTTTGAAACCTTGCAACTTTGAAGGTTGTTTTTGAGGAGTAAAATTCTTCCCGTCACCTTGAAGGAGACGGGGCAGACGGGAATGGAAATCCGGGAGAACTTTCAAGTTTCGGGTTTCAGGTTTCGAGCGAGTCTGCTGAATCCGGCAGTCACACTCGAAACGCGAAACCGCAAACTTGAAACTGGGTTCCGGATGCAATCCAAATAGGAGGTTGATTGGCTAACATCACCATGAAGGAGTTGCTCGAAGCGGGTGTTCACTTCGGGCATCAGACGAAGCGCTGGAATCCCAAGATGAAGGAATATATCTTCGGCGAGCGCAACGGGATCTACATTATCGATTTGCAGAAGACGCTCAAGATGTTCAAGGAAGCGTCGAAGTTTGTGACCGACCTGGTGGGCGGAGGGAAGTACGTTCTCTTCGTGGGTACCAAGCGCCAGGCGCAGGATGCGATCGCAGAAGAAGCGCAGCGCTGCGGCATGTTCTACATCAACCAGCGCTGGCTGGGCGGGCTCCTGACCAATTGGGTCACCGTACAGAAATCCGTGAAGCGGCTGAAAGAGCTTGATGACATGGCCACCGACGGCCGTTACGAGCTGCTTCCCAAGAAAGAAGTCATCAAGCTGGAGCGGGAGCGCAAGCACCTCCAGGCGAACCTTGCCGGAATTAAAGAACTGAACCGCCTGCCCGACGCGATCTTCGTCATCGACTCGAACAAAGAGCAGATCGCGGTGCGAGAGGCGCGTAAACTCGGTATTCCAGTGGTCGCGGTGGTTGATACGAACTGCGATCCGAGCGAAGTCGATTATGTGATCCCCGGCAACGATGACGCGCTGCGTGCGATCCGTCTGTTTGCCTCTAAAATCGCTGATTCCTGCATAGAGGGTTCGCAGTTTATGAAGGATGCACAGACGGCTGATCTGGCAGCCGGCATCGGTGCTGTTCAGCAGGCCGAAGCCGCCGCTACCGAGCCGCCGGTCGAAGCCGGTGCCCTGGCAGGAGGCGAGTCCGATACGGGCGAAGACATCAGCATGGAAGACGTGCTGGGTGGCGGAACCAAGAAGCAGCCGGCAGCCGCCAAAGCCGGCGCGGAAGAGTCTTCCCCGGTCGAGACGCAGACGTACTCGTAATTCCTCGACGACAGGCACGGCTGGGATGGCGTCAGTCGCGCGATGAGAGCCAACAAGATCCGGGCTTTAGCCCTTGAGGGTAAGCAGACCCGCGCGGGTCGTCTGGCGCGGGTATTATTTTGTAGTTTCGAGTTTCAAGTTACGGGTTTTCGAGTGATCTGGGGCGCTGCACACCACCAGCTGTCCCTGCGTACTCGAAACCTGAAACTCGAAACTTGAAACCCAAGAAAGAATCTAATAAAGCAATGAGCACAACTACTGTGAATATCAGCGCAACACAAGTGAAAGACCTCCGCGAGCGCACTGGCGCGCCCATGATGGACTGCAAGCAGGCGCTCACCGAAGCCAAGGGAGACATGGAGCAGGCCATTGTTATCCTGCGCAAGCGCGGCGCTTCGGTCGCCCAGAAGAAGGCTACCCGTGTGACCAGTGAAGGTTCGGTTGCCAGCTACATCCATGCGGGAGGAAAGATCGGCGTGCTGGTGGAAGTGAATTGCGAAAGCGATTTCGTCGCCCGCACCGAGGACTTTAAGGAACTGGTGCACGACATCGCCATGCACATCGCCGCCTCCGATCCGAAGTATATCCGGAAGGAAGATGTGACTCCGGAAGCCTTCGCCAAGGAAAAAGAAATCTATCTGGCCCAGGCAATGGCGAGCGGCAAACCTGCCAACATCGCCGAGAAGATGGTGACCGGAAAGATGGAGAAGTTCTACGAGGAGGTCTGCCTGTACGAACAGCCCTTCATCAAGGACCAGACCATCTCGATTTCTCAACTGATCTCGACCAAGATCGGCAAACTAGGCGAGAACATCAGTGTCCGCCGCTTTGCTCGCTTTAAAGTCGGTGATCAGGGGGAGACCATCGCCATCAGTAAGCCTGAACAAAAGGCTGAGTAATTCAGGGGCGCTGCGGCGCCCCTTTTTAGTTTCGAGTTTCAGGTTTCTAGTTTCGGGTATTCTGAGGGCGGGCAGGGGTTCGCCTATGGCGAGAATACTGGAACCTGGAAACTGGAAACTGGAAGCTTCGAGACAATGACCACACCCATCTTCAAACGAATCCTGCTCAAGTTGTCCGGTGAGGCCCTGGCTGCCAATCAAGGCTTTGGCGTGGAGTCCTCTCGCATCCACGAGATTGCGGCAGAGTTGGCCGATGTCCACTCGCTAGGCATCCAGATCGCGATCGTCGTTGGCGGCGGCAACTTCTTCCGTGGGGTTGCCGAGCAGGCCCGCAATATGGATCGCGTTTCAGCGGATCACATGGGCATGCTGGCCACCGTCATCAATGCCCTCGCGTTACAGGATGCGCTGGAGAAGCAGGGCGTTTACACCCGCGTGATGTCGGCCATCGAGATGAACCAGGTCGCCGAGCCCTTCATTCGGCGCCGCGCCATACGGCACCTGGAAAAGGGAAGACTCATCATTTTCGCTGCCGGCACCGGCAATCCTTATTTTTCGACCGACACGGCAGCTTCCCTGCGCGCCATGGAGATCAAAGCGGATGCGATTTTGAAGGCAACCAAGGTTGACGGCATCTACGACGCCGATCCGATTTTGGTCAAGGATGCCAAGAAGTTCACCGAGATCACCTACATGGATGTGCTCAATAAAGGCCTGAAGGTGATGGATTCCACCGCTATCTCACTTTGCAAAGACAATAACCTGCCGATCATCATTTTCAACCTGAACCACCGCGGGAACATTAAGAAGGTCGTGACGGGAGAAAAGATCGGATCGCTAGTCAGCGCGGGATTGTGAAGGTTTCAAGGTCACAAGGCTTCAATGTTTCAAAGTTCAGGAGCAGACCTAAACGTGCGTTCAACTTTGAAACCTTGCAACCTTGCAACCTTGAAACATTTATAATTCTCCGTTTTCATCCTGATATTTACCGGAGCTAAAGCGCATGGCTCAATCCACGATGGCAGCAGTCGCGGGCCTGAAAGACACGTATGTGCAGCTCAAGTCCCGCATGGAAAAAGCTGTCGAAGACTTTCGCAAAGAAATGGCTGGCACGCGTACTGGCCGTGCGAATGTCCACATGCTCGACAGCGTGAACGTCGACTACTACGGCAGCCAGATGCCGCTCAACCAGATTGCCACCATTCACGCGGCTGAGGCGCAGTTGATTACGGTGCAGCCGTTCGATCCTTCATCGCTCGGTGGCATTGAGAAGGCCATTCGGTCCGCCGAACTCGGCCTGAATCCAATGAACGATGGCAAGATCATTCGGGTTCCAGTGCCGCCGCTGACCGAAGAGCGGCGCCGAGATATGGTCAAGCATCTCCACCGAGTTCTGGAAGAGCACCGCACGGCCGTGCGCAATATCCGTCGCGACGGCAACGATGCCATCAAGAAGGCGCTCAAGGATAAGAAAATCACCGAAGACGAAGAGAAGCGTGCCCTCGACGAAATCCAGAAGCTGACCGACGACGAAATTAAGAAAATGGAAGAGATGGCCAAGGGCAAAGAGAAAGAAGTCATGGAGATCAAGTAGACAGGCTTGGCCCCACGCCGTCGCATTTTTAAAAGCCGACGGTTCTGCGTCCCGCGTTTCTGCTCCAGCTGCAGCGGCAAACGTCCCTCAACTCCGGCGGCGCAATCTTGTCGCTTACTGCAATTTTGGAGACACCGTGATCATCAGGCCGGATCAGGCTCGCGTGTACAGCCAGGGGCTCGGCGAAGCCCGCATCATGGTCGGAGGAGAGTCCACCGGGGGCGCCTGGTGGATGGGCCAGTTCCGCGAAGACCCGGGATTCACGACTACTTTGCACCTGCACCCCAAGGGCGATGAGCAGGTCTACATACTCGACGGAGTGCTCTCGGTTTTTCTCGATGGTAAGTGGCATGACCTGGAGCCCGGTTGCGTCGGGGTCCTGCCCCACGGCGTACCACACGCCCAAGCCAATCACGGGACCCGTCCGGTTCATTTCGTAGGTTCGGGGACTCCTGCCGGCTTCGAACGTTTCTTCCCAGAGCTGAACGAACTGGTTTTACGCATACCACCTGGCGACCCGCGTTTTCCTGTCGAAGTGACAAAGCTGATAGCCCAGCACGACACCCAGGTTCTCGGTCCGCCTCCGCCGCGATCGTAATCGAATCAGCAACCCCGGGATCCTTGTAAACGCGGCGTTTATAGTCCTTGACAAAGCTTCCTTCGTGTTCTGTAATTTCTGTAGGTACAGAAATGACGCTGACGCCCATCCAGAAGCAACTCGTCCTTCACTGGGGTGAAATGGGAACCCGTTGGGGCATCAATCGCACTGTCGCCCAGATCCACGCCCTGCTTTATTTGTCGCCTGAGCCGCTGTCCGCTGATGTCATCGCCGAGACGCTCACTGTCGCGCGCTCCAATGTCAGCACCTCAGTCCGGGAACTTGAGAGCTGGGGGATTGTCCGTCCGGTGCACGTGCTGGGCGATCGACGCGAGCACTATGAGTCGCTGAAAGATGTTGGAGAGATGTTTCGGTTGATCATCGAACAGCGCAAGCGCCGCGAACTCGATCCCACAATCCAGTTGCTAAAGAACTGCCGTGCCGAACTGGAGCGTGATGGCAACGATGAGCAAACACGCGCGCGGGTGCAGGACCTGTCCGAGTTTTTCGAAACCGCTACCGCCGCTTACGACGAACTCAAGCAGATGAGTCCCCGGGCTTTACGGGGGTTGCTGAAGATGAAGGGACGCATCCGCAAGCTCTTGCGGCCCGTAGGAACTTAGTTATGTCACATGGCAGACCGGAACTCTCGGCCCGCAGCTTGCTGGAAAATTTGGTGCGCGCGGCAATCTATTTCGCCCCTGGCTTGGTACTACTGGCTGCACTCTCGCGCGATCGCAACAACGCCGACGCGGTGGGATCGAGAGCGCCCAGCCCGGTTTCGATCAAGGAGCAAAGCCCCGCTGAGTTCGATCCCGCAACCCTGAAATTCGCCGCTTGGGATTATTACGATCCATAGAACTCTGACGGTCACATCGCGGAGATGCCACGCGACGTCATCCGTTTATAATCATCGGACGATGAAGAAAGTCGTGCATGCCGCTTGTCCGCACGATTGTCCGGATGCGTGTGGAGTGTTAATCACCGTGGAAGATGGCCGCGCCACCAAGATTCAAGGCGACCCGGCCCATCCGGTTACGCGTGGTTTCTTGTGCGCAAAGGTGGCCAAGTATCTCGACCGTGTCTACTCGCCCGATCGCGTGCTCTATCCGATGCGCCGGCACGGGAAAAAGGGGCCGCAGCAGCATTCCGATTCGGCGCGCGTTTGGCGGCGCATCACGTGGGACGAGGCTCTCGACGAAATCACTTCCCGGCTTCGCCACGTTGCGGCGAATTTCGGCTCCGAGGCGATTCTCCCGTACTCCTATGGCGGCACGCTTGGCACTCTGAATGGCGGATCGATGGACCGCAGCTTCTTCCATCGACTCGGGGCGTCGCAACTGGACAGGACGATTTGTTCGGCAGCCGGTGAAGCCGGCTTGAAGTCCGTCATCGGCGCGAAACTCGGAACGGAACCGGAACAGTTCGCGCACTCCCGGTACATCATCGCCTGGGGGGCGAACATTCACGGCAACAACGTCCACCTTTGGCCCTTTATCGAAGAAGCTCGGCGCAACGGGGCGAAACTGGTCGTCATCGATCCGTACAAGACCCGTACAGCTGCGTGCGCGGACTGGCATTTGCCAATCAACATGGGCACCGATGCCGCCCTTGCACTCGGCATGATGCACGTCATCATTGGCGAACGCCTCTACGATGCCAATTATGTGGCCAAATACACGGTAGGATTCGACCACCTTACCGAGAGAGTAAAGGAATATTCCCCCGATCGAGTATCGCGATGGACCGGCATATCCACCGCTGACATCGTGAAACTCGCGCGCGAATACGCCACCACTCGACCGGCGGCCATTCGCTTGAACTACGGAGTCCAGCGCTCGGAAGTCGGAGGCATGTCAACCCGGGCCGTGGCCATGCTCCCATGCGTCACCGGATCCTGGGCGGAAGTAGGCGGCGGACTGCAACTCTCTCTGAGCGGCGCCTACGCGCTTAACAAGGACGCGATTCAGAATCCCGATCTGATGCAAAAAACGTTGGGCCGTCCGGCGCGCGTCGTTAACATGGTCGAACTCGGCAAAGCGCTCAACACCTTGACGGATCCCCCGATTAAAGCGCTGTTTGTATACAACTCCAATCCTGCCGCCGTCTGCCCGAATCACAATGACGTCGTCTGTGGACTGATGCGTGAAGATCTGTTCACGGTGGTTCACGAGCAATTCTTCACAGATACCACCGATTACGCTGACATTGTTTTGCCCGCGACCACCTTCTTCGAGCACAAAGAGCTGCAAACCGCTTACGGGCACTACTATCTTCAGATCTCCGATCAAGCACTCGACCCCCTCGGCGAGTGTCGCTCAAATGTGGAGGTCTTTCGTGCGTTGGCGCAGCGGATGGAATTTACCGAGCCCTGTTTCCGGCAGTCCGTTGATGAAATGATCGATGAAGCCCTGCAGTCTCCGAACCCATGGCTTAAAGCTATCGATCGGCACCGGCTTGAGCGAGAAGGGCACGTCCGCCTCGATTTCAGCGGTAAGTCTGGCAGTAATCGCGATGGTTCTACTTTCTTCCTGCCTTTCGCAGAAGGAAACTTCCCAACTCCCAGCGGTAAGGCTGAACTCTATTGTGAAGATCTAAAGCGGCAAGGCCTCGATCCGGTGGCCGATTTCCGTCCACCCGCGGAATCTCGTCACAGCGAGCGAGCCCGCAATTATCCTCTCGAACTTCTCGCCCGCAAAGCCGACAACTTTCTTAACTCAACCTTCACCAATGTTCCCGCGGTTCAGGCGATGGAAGACCGCGGTCTGCTCGACATCAGCGCGGCCGATGCGCGAGCTCGCGGCATTGCGGATGGCGATCGGGTTCGCATCTTCAACCCTCGAGGCGCGATTGAACTAACAGCCCGGGTGAACGGAGTAGTCCAACCCGGTACCGTCTCGGCGAAGCTCAATTGGGCCAAGCTTACTCCCGGTCAACGCAACATCAATGTCCTGACTTCAGAAAAACTTTCCGACATGGGCAACTCTGCCACGTTTTATTCCGTCTTGGTTGAGGTAGAGCGAATTCAACCGGCTTCCTGAATAAGAACAAAACTTTACGAACCATAGACTTGGGGCGGCTAGGTTTGGACGCTCTGCTGTGCTCTACCGTATAATGACCGTTTTCCATATTCCCAGGGATTTGAGGTAGTAGCGATTCTTCGCCTTCATCAGGAAAGTCCTGCAGTAGCGAAGAGTGTGCGCTCCAGCGCGGGCGTGCGCTCCGAGCCAGACTCTTCCGAGGCGCCTATTCGCCCCCGATCTGGCTCATTCTGCACGATTTTCCGCCCACTTACGGTCGTTCAAGTGGCACGCGTCCTCATCTCCTTGCTCTTGCTGTGGACGCTCATTTTTCCCGCTTGGGGTCAGGAAAATGTTATTGCCGACGTCCGGGTGCATGGAAACCGCCGCATCCCGGCTGAGACCATCAAATCGCGCATCTTCACCAAACCCGGCGATATCTACGACGAGGCTGCCCTGCTCCGCGACTTCAACTCCCTTTGGAACACAAATTACTTCGAAGATATCCGCATGGAGCGTGAACAGACCCCCAAGGGCTGGGTCATTCACATCTACGTCAAAGAGCGTCCCACGATACGTGAGATCAACTACACCGGCTTGAGTTCGGTCTCGACCAGCGACGTGCTCGACAGGTTCAAGGAGCGCAAGGTCGGCCTGACTGTAGAAAGCCAGTACGATCCCACCAAGGTCAAGAAAGCCGAGGTGACGATCAAGGAACTGCTTTCCGAACACGGCCGGCAATTCGCGATCGTACGAACCGAAGTTCGGCCGATTCCTCCCGCCGCTGTTGGAATTACCTTTGTGGTCAAAGAGGGCCCTAAAGTCAAGGTCGGCAAGATCCGGTTCGTCGGCAACAAGCATGTGAAGTCGCGTACTTTACGCGCTGCCATGAAGAACCTGCGGCCCATCGGCGTTCCTCACTCCATCTTTCTGGAGAACATCTTTTCCAAGACGTACGACGCCAGCAAGCTTAACGAAGATGTAGAACGAGTACGTGCTGAGTACCAGAACCGCGGCTACTTCAAGGTACTGGTGCAGGATCCGAAAACCCAGATCCATGACACCGGCGGCGCGATCAGCATTCCGTGGATTCACGCGAAGGGCAAAGCGGTCGACATCACTATGCCGATAGAAGAACGCGATCGCTATCGTCTGGGAGAAATCACCTTCAAGGGCAACAAAGCCATTCAGAATAACAAGGCTTTGCGCTCTCTGTTTCCTATCAAGGACGGCGACATCTTTAGCCGCGAAAAGATCGCCAAGGGTTTGGAAAACCTTCGCAAAGCCTATGGCGACATCGGCTACATCAACTTCACCTCGGTTCCGGATACAAGCTTTGATGAAGACAAAAAGCTGGTAAACCTCGACATTGACGTGGATGAAGGCAAGCAGTTCAAAGTCCGGCGTATCGAATTCCAAGGCAACACGACCACCCGCGATAAGGTCATCCGCCGCGAGATCGCCCTTCAGGAAGGCGACCTGTACAGTTCACGCCTGTGGGAACTCAGTTTGCTCCGCCTGAACCAGCTTGGCTACTTTGATCAGCTCAAGCCTGACGATCCCAACACTACCGATCGCAAGCTCGATGAGAAGAACGGACTTGTCGATCTAACGTTGAAGGTCAAAGAAAAAGGGAAGAACAGCGTGGGCCTGAGCGGCGGGGTCAGCGGCCTCGAGGGCGCGTTTATCGGGTTCAATTATTCGACCAACAACCTTTTCGGCCTGGGCGAGACCCTCACTCTGAACGCCAGTGTGGGCAACGTGCAGAAGAGCATTGTTTTCGGTTTCACCGAGCCCTACATGTTTGACCGGCCGCTGCAGCTCGGCTTCACGGTGTTTCACACCAGCTACAACTTTAACCAGGCGCAACAGTACCAGATCTTCACCGGGCAACGAATTAACTTTTCCCAGGATGTGCTGAACAGCCTACAGAACTTCACCCAGTCCAGCACCGGCTTTACCCTCTCCAGCAGCTACCCGCTACATCGTTCGTTCAAGCGGGTTGGTATCACGTATTCTTTCGATAACTCGTCGACACAGGTGTTCAGCAGTGCCTCGCGGAATTTGTTTGAGCAGTTGGCGTTCCGTGGCTTTGCCGGCCCGAACGCACTGCAGGGCGTGATCACCAGCAAAATCATTCCCAACTTTTCTTTCAGTACGCTGGACAGCGCCATCTCCCCGAAGAGCGGGAAGAGCATATATCTAGGCGGCGAAATTGCCGGCATTGGCGGATCTGTGAGATATGTGCGTCCGATTCTGCAATACAAGCAGTTTCACCCAGTGCAGAAGCGGCGTAACACGATCGGATATAACATTCAGGCATCGTTCCTGAGTGGTTATGGTGGCCTGGTCGCTCCTCCCTTTGATCGCTTCTACATGGGCGGCGAGAACGACATCCGCGGGTTTGACATTCGAACAGTGTCACCGCTGGCATACTTGCCCACGAACGCCAGCATCACGCTGACCAATCCCGACGGTACCGCTGTTCCCAGAGACCCGAGCAATCCACGCCGCGGCGCATACACCATTCCAGTTCCGGTTGAGCAGATCGTCGCACCCGGCGGGGACTTCAGCGTGAACGGTAATCTTGAATACCGCATCACCATTGTCGGTCCAGTTGCCCTCGCTCCCTTCGCTGATCTTGGCTTTAACTCCATCCTTCGCCAGTCTCAGTTGCGGATAAACTCCGGCCAGTTAGAGGATATAAACAGCACCTTCTTCGGCTGTCCCGCACTCGATGCCGGGTTCAATTGCATCGGCGGCAAACGTATCAACTTTCCGGGGGATCTAAGGCCCATTGGCGGAACCAATTGGACGCCTCGCATGTCGGCCGGTCTCGAACTTCAGGTCTTCCTGCCAGTGATCAACGCCCCCTTCCGCATCTACTATGCGTACAACCCGCTGCGCTTGGATACTTCGGCAACTGCGCCCGTACAGATTACCCGCGACATGTTCCCGCCGGGCGCGGCTGGAGACTACACGTTTCAGCAAGCTGTTGGTCTCTACGGGCCCACTTATCGACTCCGCGAGCCCCGCAAGACATTCCGCTTCACGGTGGCCACGACCTTCTAAGCTCGGACGGAAAGCGATTTACGAGCGGGTATGAACCAGGTCAAGTTGCTCATCAGGAGATCGATTGCAGTTTCTCCAACAAATACGGGGCTGTTGTTTGACGCTGGACAGCCCTCCCCCTATAATGAGAAACACCGCATCCAGAACTAAGGCCGTGCCAGTGGGCGGCCGGTAGCATTCCGGTTCGGCGCAGAAAGAGCTGGGAAGTTCGGTTGTCTGCCTCGAAAAACGGGGCCCGACTCGTCCTGCAGCTCACGACCCAGTCAGTCTGGGAAAAAGGTTCTGAGAATCCCGTACCATTCTCCAAGGAGTACAAGCGATCCAATGAACAGCAAGATTGTGCGAATTTTTATGGCCGTGGCCTTGGTAACTCCACTAGCTACTCTGGCCCAAACCAGCGCGGCCGCGGCAAATCCTCCGGCCGCCTCGTCACCTGCCGCCGCAGCAGCCCCAACGCCTGCTGCCGCCGCACCGACTAAAGTTGGCGTGATCAGCATTCAGGACGCGATTCTCGCCACCAATGAAGGACAGCGCGAGTTCGAAGCACTCGGCAAAAAATTCGAACCCAAGCGGACGGAACTGAAGTCTCTCAGCGACGAGATCGAAGGGCTTCAAAAGCAGGTCGATACCGGTAGCAAGAGCATGACCGAGGAGCAGCGCGCTGGTCTCGTCCGCCAGATCGAAGCCAAGAAGAAGACCTTGAGCCGCAGCCAGGAAGACGCTCAGAATGATTTCGTGGGCCAGCAGAATGAAATCGCCCAGAAGCTGCTGCAGAAACTGCTTCCCGTAATCGATAAGTACGCCAAGGAAAACGGCCTTGGCCTGATCATCGATTCGTCACGCCAATGGCCCGAAGGCCCAGTGCTCTGGGCTGGTCCATCCGTCGAGATCACCAAGGCAATTGTCGACCTGTACAACACACAGTCTGGCGTGCCTGCAGCTCCGTCGGCTTCGCGTCCGGCTGGCGCCACCGGCGCACGTCCGTCGGGCCCCGCAACGAAGCCTGCAACCAAGCCGGCTGAGCCGCCGAAATAGAAGACACCGAACGTCGGTTGAAAGTTCCGTGGCGCGGACATCTTTGTCCGCGCCCTTCTTTTTGCGCCGACATTTTTGTCCGAGAATTTTCTTGTCTTGATTCAATCCGCAGCCGCTTCCCCTGGTGTCAATAGCACTAGCTAACTCAGGAGGACGCCATGTTCGCGGACAGTTTCTGTGAATCTACCTGGGACCAGACATCGCGCAGGGGATGGACTGCGCTGGCATCGTTCACACTACAAGGGCTACTCGTGGGATTTGTCCTGTTACTCCCACTGATCTACACGCAAGGGTTGCCGACGCTCAAGTTGCTCTCTGGAGTTTCCCCTGTGCTCGCGCCACCTGCTCCTGCGCCCGCACCGCCCCCAGTCGGACCACACACTCCGCACGTATCTCAGAGCAACTTGAGCGTCACAGGACTTGTCGCTCCGGTTCGTATTCCGGACCAGGTGGCACACATCGAAGAGACCACCCCTCCTTCTCCGATCGGACGAAACGAATTGGGTGTTCTGGGTTCCACTGGAGATCCCCGGCTGGGAACCGTTCTTGGATCAACCGGAACCGGCGGCAACGTCCTGCCTCCTGCCGCTCCGAAGCCGGTTTCTCGCCCTGTTCCTCGGACATCGAACTTGATGGAGGCGTATCTTGTCCACCGCGTGCAACCTGCGTATCCGTCGCTGGCAAGGGCCGCGCGAATCCAAGGCGCAGTGCAGCTGCGCGCTCTGATCAGCAAGCAGGGCACGATCGAGAACCTGCAGGTGACAAGCGGACACCCCATGCTGGTCGCCGCCGCCGTCGAGGCAGTACGCCAGTGGCGCTATCGCCCTTACATCCTCAACGGAGATCCCGTCGAGGTGGAGACGCAAATTACGGTCAACTTCATTCTCTCGGGAAACTGAAGTAGTACCCCGGTAATCTGCGGGCGGCACTTCTGCCCGATATAATCAGCTAAGTCGTGGTCACCACTTCCACAGGCAAGCTGATCCGCAGCGCAACCCGCCCCACGTGGGCAGAGGTGTCGCTCTCCACCTTGCGGCAGAACTTCCGCGTCGTACAGAAGCACGTCGGCGCGAATGTGACGATCTGTGCGGTAGTGAAGGCGGACGCCTACGGACACGGTGCCGTCGAGTGTTCGCTTGCGCTGGAGGAAGAAGGCGCCCAGTGGTTCGGCGTCACCTCGCTCGATGAAGCCATTCCTCTGCGCGAACAGGGTTTAAAAGGCCGGATCCTTTTGATGACGGGATTTTGGCGTGGCGAGGAAGCGGAGATCGTTCGCCTCGGCCTCACGCCCACAGTGTGGGAGCCTTGGCAGATAGAATCCCTCGATAAAGCTGCTGCGCAACTCGGCGTCGACAGGCATTCGATTCATCTGAAAGTCGACACGGGCATGGGACGCCTCGGAGCCGGGTTCGACACGCTGCAATCTGTCTGCGAGCTGCTCGCCGATGCGCGCCATTTGAAGGCGGAAGGACTCTCGACCCATCTGGCTTCTTCTGAGGTTCTCGATGCGCCGTCGTCCGAAGAGCAGCTCAAGCGCTTTGATCAGGCGCGCCAGATCGTCTCGAATGCAGGATTAACTCCATCGCTTGTCCACGTCGCCAACACCTCGGCCGCTATTTCACGCCGCGAATCCTGGAACAATATGGTCCGTCCTGGGCTTGCTCTCTACGGCTACTACTTGCCATTTCAACGGGCGGGAAGGGAAGTCAGTGGCAGCGCGTGGCGGTTGCCGGTAAAACCTGTCCTGACCTGGAAGACGCGCATTCTGGCTGTGCGCCAGGTCGGGGCGAACCAGGCTCTGGGATACGGCGGCACTTACGTTACGAAGGGTCCTTCGCGCATTGCCGTTCTTCCCGTCGGTTACGCGGACGGGTTAAACCGTGCGCTGTCATCGGGAGGACGTGTTATCGTCCGCGAACACTACGCGCCCATGGTGGGTCGCATCTCGATGGACCTCACTCTCGCCGATGTGACCGGTATTCCCGGCGTTGATGTGGGAGATGAGGTGATTTTGCTAGGCGTCTCCGACGGCATCACCGTCGACGCCCGCGAACACGCCGCCCTCGCGAACACCATCCCCTACGAAATCCTGTGCGCGATCTCCAAGCGTGTGCCGCGGCGATACGCGGAATAGCGCCAGCCGAAACTTAAACAACAATGTCATGCTGAGCGAGGGCTTCAGCCCGAGTCGAAGCACCCCTATGACTTCCACCGAGGTTGTAGGCTAGAATTTCTCGCCGGCGCTTCGGCACTACACCGAGCGGGCGATCACACCTTGAGCGGGTCTTCCGCTGTCGGTCGAACTATCCATGCAACTCGCATTCCGACTCTCGGCTCTTGCATATCTGCTACTCGCCTTTTTCGTCGTGCAAGTACACGCCGCCTGTTTGCAGTATGAACCCGCAGCGGTAAGCCTCCGAGGCAAGCTGCTCCGAAGAGTTTATGCTGCTCCTCCCAATTACGAGGACCTTCACAAAGGAGATCGACCTGAGACTTATTGGATTATCCAATTGCAATCGCCAACTTGTGTGAACGAGGACAAAGCAGAACCGGATCTGAACGTCTTTCAGCGGGACATTCGCAGTGTGCAGTTGGTGCTCACGAAAGAAAAGTACAGAATGTACAAGTCCCTACTCAGTAAAAGGGTTGTAGCTACCGGGACGCTGTTCGGCGCTCATACAGCACACCACCACACACCCGTCCTGATGACCGTCACTACTCTCGAGGAACTGCACTCGAGATAAACTTCTTTCTAACTCGGCAGCAGCATCCCCTTCTCCAGATGCCTGGTCACGTGCGCGTACGACGCCGCGTGTGGATCGTGCGTCACCATCACGATCGTCTTGTGAAAGCTCTCGTTCAGCCGCTTGAGGATCTCCAAGACTTCCGTCGCCGAATGGCTGTCCAGGTCTCCGGTCGGCTCGTCCGCCAGCAATACCGTCGGATCACTCACGATGGCTCGGGCAATCGCGACGCGTTGTTCCTGTCCACCCGAGAGTTGCTTAGGAAGATGATTGACCCGCTCCTCGAGTCCGACCAACTTCAATGCCGTCATAACGTGGTCCCGCCGCTGTTGCTGATTCAGCTTGGTCAGCAGCAAAGGCAGTTCGACGTTCTCGAAGGCCGTCAGCACCGGAATCAAATTGAATGTCTGGAAAACGTATCCGATGTGTTCGTTCCGCCAGCGTGCCGCCTGCGTATCGCTAAAACGAAAGACGTTCTCGCCGAGCACCCGCAATTCTCCCGACGTTGGCCGGTCGATCGCCGCAATCATGTTCAGCAGCGTTGTTTTTCCCGACCCGGACGGGCCCATCAATGCGACAAACTCTCCCCCCGCAATCTCCAGGGAGACGTTGTCCAGAGCCGTAACCTGGAATGCGTCGCGCTTGAATACCTTGCTGACGCCGCGCACCTCAACGACTTTAGTTTGCGTCCCGGTCCTCGGAGTAGTAGTAGCAGTGCTCATCATTGCCCCTTTATCTTGATCCTGTCGCCGTCCTTCAACGTGGCCGGCCCGGCGGTAATCACGTCTTCCCCGCCATTCAACCCGCTTACCAGCACGCCACCGCTGCGCTGTGCGGTAACACGAACTTCCCTTTGCAGAACTTTGCCATTGAACGCGAGCAGCACGACCTTTTTCCCGTCCCGATCCCGTACGGCGGCTGAAGGGACGAACACTCCCGCCGGGCCCGCATTTGCTGTATCCGTCTTTTGCTCGTTGGCCAGAAACTTCACGGTAGCATTCATCTCCGGCCGGAGATACTCGTCGGGATTAAGAATCTGCACCTTCACCTGTACTGTCGCTTTCTGCCGGTTCGCCTCGGGCGAAATCTCCGCAATTTGGCCATCGTACTTGCGATCCGGAAACGCATCGACCGTGACGATGCCTTTCTGCTTCGCTCCGAGCTTGGCGAAATCATCCTGCGCGATGTCAAGCTCAACCTGGATATCAGTCAGATCTGCCAGCGACACCACCGACCCTTGCGGCCCGCCCTCCGCCGCACTGGCGAACTGCGCAGTAATTAACTCACCCTTTTCCGCGGTACGCTCAAGGATCGTTCCGCCAACCGGAGCGCGGATGACGGTCGCGTCAAGCTGGGACTTCGCGTAATCGCGCTGACCCTCGGCCTGCAGCAGTGCTCCCTTCGCCCGCGAAATCTCTTCCGGACGCGGCCCGATCTTCGCCAGGGCGAACGTCTGTTCCAGCGAATGTACACGCTGCTCGCTGGCCTGATATTTCCCGGTTGCATCATCGAGCGCTTGTCTCGATAACACTCCCTGTGCCACCAGGTCCTTGGTCCGGTCCAGGGTGATCTTGTCATTGGCCATGGTCGCGCGAGCCTCGTCCAGATTGTGCTGGGCTTGCTGGATCTCCTGCGGACGCGATCCGTTCTGCAACTGCTCCAGTTGGGCGCGCGCCGATTCCACTACGCCTTTTGCCTGTTCGTATTGCGCGCGGAACTCCTGGTCTTCCAGTCGGACCAGCACCTGTCCTTCTTTGACTTTGTCGCCCTTCTCGACGCCGATCCAGGCGACGCGCCCGGTGACCTTCGAGTTCACATTGATCTTGTGGTGCGCCACGATATAGCCGGTCGCCGACAGCACTACTGACGACGTAGGGTCACTACTGCTCTCTGCTGTCGCGCGTGCGACCTCAACTTCTGGAACATTGCCTGCCAGCAGACGGTAGGTAAGCGCCGACAAGCTCAGCAGCACTACCACCGCGATTCCGATGATGATGTAACGGCGCGCCCAAGGCGAGCCTTCACCGCCATCATCGCGCTGCGAGCGGTCGATCCGCAGTCCCTGCAAATCCGCGTGCCTGGTATCAAGTGCCATAAGAAATGTGATGACAACGATCGTGAGTAGCAATTAGCACTTGGCAATTAGATCTGGTTGATACGGTTGATCACCGGGCCGGAGACCAAGTGCCAACTGCCAACTGCTACTCCGGTCTGAATTACTCTGTTCCGATCAATCGCGCAGCGAAGCCAATATCTCCCGCCTGGACGCATGCCATGCAGGGAAAATGCCACCGAACAGTCCCATGATCATGGCAAACAGCACGGCAGTCCCAATCACTCCCGGTGTCATTCGCAGGCTAAAGACCACCTCGCTAAACGTCACCTGGTTCGAGGTCCCGGTGGTCATCCCATTGAAGGGCAGCATCAGGATGATCCCGAGCGCCGCTCCGATCAATGACAGCATGATGGCCTCGAGTACGAATGAAGTCAGAATACTGGGCCGCGAGAATCCGATGACCCGCAGAGTCGCGATCTCGCGCGAACGATAGGCTACCGCTGCATACATTGTGTTCATCGCCGCAAAGCTCGAGCCGATGGCCATGATGATGGCCACCAGCCAGCCAATGAACTTAATGACGGCGCCGGAGCTGGTCTGCTTTTCGTAATATTCGGTCTCGAGCGCCCCATCGAGCTTCAGGCGCTGATCGTCGCTCACTCGGTTCTTCAACGCCTGCGCTGCCACCGGGTCGGTTGCGCGCAGGTAAGCAGAACTAAAGACGCCTTGCCGGTCAAAGTCGGAATTCATCTGGTTTACGTCACCCCAGATCTCCGACTCGTACGCGGTACCGCCCGAATTGAAGATGCCAACCACCTTCCACCAGCCTTTGCCGAACTGCAGCGAGTCGCCGATGTTGGCATGCGCAAACCGCTTGTGAATGCTGCTGCTGACCACCACCTCCCGCTGTCCCGGGGTAAACCACCGCCCTTCGGCCAGCTTCACGCCGGGCCGCAATTCCAATCCGTCCTGCATCATGCCCCGGACCGAAACATTTACCTCGCCGGAGCCGTCGGCTCGTGGAAGCACGATAACTACTACGGTTTCGCCGGACACCAGGGGATCACCATGGCTATCCTTCGCGATGCCGGGCAATGTCTTAAGCACGCCGAAGTCTTCGGAAGGGAACGGGCCCGTCAATTCGCTCGTTGATCCTTTGCGCAATACCATGACGTTCAAAGGATTCCCGCTGGTCACAAAAGCTCGCTTCAATCCGGCGAGCAAGGCCATGATGAACAGTGCGGTCGTGACTGTCAGCGCGATGCCGAGCGCCGTCATGATCGTCAGTCCCTTGCGCAGAATGAGGTTCCGTACGTTGTAGCTGATCGGTATCGCCATAAGTTTCGCTCAGCCGATGTGGCGCAAGCCCTCCACAATCCCGAGCCGTGACGCGTTATACGATGGGATCACCGCGCTCACAAAACCCATTAGCGCGGCAACGACCAGGGCGACCGTCATGGTCGCAATGTCCACTTTCAGAGCGCCCACGAATCCACCCGCCTTGGCCGCGCCCATTCCGATGACAAACGCGAGCATCGATCCAATGATCCCCCCGACTAGGGCCAGCACCACCGCCTCGCTCACAAACAGGCTCAGAACGGTCCGGCGAGTGAACCCAAGCGTTTTCAGGACCGCCACCTCGCGCGTCCGTTCGCGAATCGACATTGCCATCGTGTTCGCCGACACCAGCAGGATCGCAAACACTACGGCGCCACAGATACTAAGAATGAAGGCCTTCACGTTCCCCAGCATGGCGATGAATCCCAACTGGAAGGCCCGCTCGGTTTCAGTTTTGGTGGGCTGTGGAGAATTGCGAAACATGTCGTCCACCGCGGCCTGGATCTTGGGCACGTCCTCGGGAGTACTGGCCAATATTGTGTAGAACCCCTGTTTGCCCTTCAGATAAGGGACCGCTTCTTCGACATACGTCTGGTTGTAATACAAGGCGTTGGTTGGTTGCGGGGCCTTGAAGATTCCCCTGATCGTAAGCTCCAGGTTCACCGGGAAAATTGTCCCGGTCACGATGACCTTCTGCCCCACATGCCAATTGAACTTCTTCGCGATGTCGCTATCTACGATGGCTCCCGCGCGATCGTGCTGCCATGCCGCCAGTTCATCGGCAGGAATCTGCCAATCGTTATAAACCTTGAAGAACTCCTCAGGATCGGTCCCAAATTGCGCGAAGAAATTATGTGACTTGTCGTCTTTGTAGACCCCGCCGAACCAATTCTGCGGAACCACGGCCGCGACACCGTGTATCGCGCGGATCTTTTCGCGATAAAAGCTCGGCATGATAAAGGCTAGGGATACCTTGTGCCGGGTTACCAGGCGCAGCGCGGAGGTGTCTGTCCCCTTCTGCATATAGAAGTTCTTCCATATAGAAATCATGAGGGTCAGCAGGAGGAGCGAAAAAGCAATGCTGAGCACCGTCAGCAGGCTTCGCCGCAAGTTGCGAAAGGCGTTCTTTCGAACAAAGCGCGTCAGTGTCATGAACGTACGCCCCAGGAGAAGACCAGTTTGGCTGATCTAAAGGTTCCAAAATGATTAAAGCCTCGCGGCCGAGCGCCCGGTAGTGACAACTGTCACCCGGCCAGCATGCAAAAACGCACCGATGGAAATCGTGGCAATAGAATACAACTGCGACAACGATCCTCTCAAATGATGCAACCTGCACTCCCCGCCGGATAAACAAGCTACAGAAGTCGCCGCCTGCCCCCAAGTCTTCGCCGGGAGTGATCGTTTCAGCTCGAAGAGAGTCATCCGACGTTTTGTGGCCCGGATGCCAAGAAAAGCCCCTTCCAAATGACGTTCGGACAGCGACATCTCGCGCATTCTCAGTGACTTCGGTAACTCACGTTCGATAGCCCGGCTCAGCTATCCTTGACGCTGAGCTCCCTCGACAGCGGTGCGAACTGCGTTCGCAGGCGACGAATTCCAATGTCCAGTAAGATTGGCCGTTTCGAAATCCTAAGCGAAATAGCGAAGTCTTCCTCTGGAGCGGTTTACAAGGCGACCGATCCCGGAGCCGCTCGTACGGTCGCGCTGAAGACCATCCGCCTCAGCCTGCCGCCTGACCTCGCCCGTATTCTGGTGCAGCTCATCCTGCAGGAAGCTGAAACAACCAAAAGTCTCAACAGCCAGAACATCGCGCTGCTATATGGCGCCGGCGAAATGGACGGCCAGTTCTGCGCTGCTATGGAGTACGTCGAAGGTAACAGCCTGGCCAACATGATTGCGCGCCAGGAAGGCTTTTCCATATGGGACCTGCTGGACATCAGCCGCCAGGTGTGCAATGCGCTCGATCATGCCGAGTCCCATGGTGTGCTGCACCGCAGTCTCGAACCAGCCAAGATCATGATGCAGTGGGACGGCACGGTCAAAGTCCTCGGCTATGGCGTTTCCACCATGGTCAGTGCTATGCCGCAGAAGGGAGCCAATGTCCCGCCGCTCTTCTATTACATGTCGCCCGAGCAGGTCAAAGGCGAGCTCATGGATGTCCGCTCCAACGTCTTCAGTTGGGGCGCCATTCTGTACGAGATGGTAACGGAGCGGAAACCCTTTACCGGCGACGATATACAAACCGTGCGGCAGAAAATCTTGGAAGAAACGCCAGAGCCGCCGGCCACTATCAATCCCCGCATGAACCTCGCCGTAAGCCGGGTCATCATGCAGGCTCTTTCGAAGTCACCCGACGAGCGCTACGCGCATGGTCATGAGTTACTCGCGGACCTGGAAAGAGCCAAAGAGACTTCCCAAGCCGCGGCTGCCAAAGCAGCCCAGGCTCCGAGCGGGTTGATGAGCCCGACCAAAGCTAAACCTAGTGCAGATAGCCCGAAATTCATCGTGCCAACGCCTCCTGAACAGGATGACGGCTATTCGCCATTAGCCACGACAAAAGTCAAAAATGTAACGCCTTCGCCGAAATCACCGGCTGCGCCAAAAGTCAGTTCGGCGGCACGCAACCCACTCGCGTCCCCCCCAGTGACACAGGAGGCAGGCCCCCAGGTCCTCAATTCGGCAGGTCAGGAAGTAAAATCAGCCCCTAAGAAAGCGGCAGCTGCTGCCGCGGGAATCGGTTCGGGAGCCGGTTCACCCTTCAACTCCAAGACTACGAGGACCCAGCCGGAAGAGAAGATGTCGGCTGCGATTGCTGAGCCCGAAGTCGAAGCGCCGAAGTTTAAAACGGATCCCATGATGTCCGGCGGCTCGGGATCCGGCAAAGCTTCAAGTTTTTCCGAGATCGACGAACTGCCGCCCCTTAAAGAAGTTCACTCTCCAGCCCCGGAACCGCCGCCCGCTCCGATTATCGAGATCGCGGATCACCCGGCGCCGACGTTCTCTTTAAAGCCACGGGTGGTCCGGGAAGACAAACCGCGCGTGGTCACTCGCGAAAACGCGCGCAAAGCGGTTAACGAAATCAAGCACGTGCCGCCGAAATTGATGATGTATGCCATCACGGCAGCAGTACTGGTGATCCTGGGTGTGCTCGGCAGCATTATGTATTCCATACATCGCCAAACTGCCGACGAAGAGCCCCCCGCCCAGCCGCCCGCGACTGTGCAGACCCAGGCCGTTGCCCCGCAAGCTCAAACGGCCGCGCCGGTGGACTCTGCCCCAATAAGCGATGAGGCTGCACCCGAGCCCGAAGTGGTGGTCAAGACCGCACCTGCTGCTAAACCCCGACGTGCAGCCGCGGCGCCGAAGCCGGTAGTAGTTCCCGGACAGCTTGCCATCGATTCGACGCCCGCTGGAGCACAAGTTCAAATTGATGGCCGCGGCGACGCCGCCTGGGCGACACCTTATAACTTCCCCGGCCTCACACCGGGCCAGCACGCGATTACCATCAGCAAACCGGGATACGCTTCAGAAACGCGTACTGTGCAAGTCTCCGCCGGAAGCAAGTCGTTCGTTTCGGTGCATCTTGCCGCCCTAGGCGCGACGCTTAACATCACTAGCGAACCCCCGGGTGCCAGCATTTACATCGACGGCAAAGACACCGGGCATGTCACCCCGGCGCAGATCACCGGCGAAAAAGGTTCGCATACTGTCCTGGTCAGGAAGCAGGGCTACTTGGATGAGACGACCACCGCGACCTTTTTCGCGGGGCAAAGCTTCCAATATTCGCCCACGTTGAGAATGCTTGGCGTGACCGATGACATCAAGACTGGCGGCAAATTCAAGCGTCTCTTTGGAGGCGACTCCACCGCGGGCATGGGGAAGGTCGTGATCAAGACTCAGCCCAAAGGCGCCCAGATCACCGTAAACCGCCGCATGGTCGACAAGCCCACCCCGGTCGATTTCATGCTGAATCCCGGCAACTACATGATCGACATCACGCTCTCGGGGTACAAACCAATCCATCGCGTAATCAATGTGGAAAAGGGCTCGAAGGTCGAGCTGAACGAAAACCTGGAACCGGAGTAGGTCTGGGCCGTATGCCTTAATTCCGAGTCCGTCGCCCACTCCTGTTAAATTCCCGGGATTAGTTGTCGCAGCTGCTGATGTTCTCCGCCCTATCACCGTGAACGGTGATTGCAATCACAGTGCAGCCGTCCGGGATCGAGTATTCAACTAGCTCATTGGGGGTGAGCGTCCGTGCTTCACGAGCCCGCCAACGATTTCTCGAAGCTATGGACAACCCTGGCGGCCAGCAGGTCAGGGCAACAGTACGCCGCAGGTGTGCCGTTGTTCCGTAGTGGCGAACCGTGCCTTGGCATTTATCTCGTTCAGGACGGTGAAGTGCAATTGTCGATTCCGGGCCGCAAAGGGAAAGATCGGCCGATGGAGAAGGCCCGGCCTGGCTCAATGCTCGGTGTCTGTGAGGCGGTCTCGGGCAGTGTTTACAAGGTTTCTGCGGCCACCTTAAGCACCGCGACGGTCATTTTTGTGGAACGAGAACATTTGCTTACTCTGTTACGCCAGGATCCCGAATCAGCCATGCAGGTCGTGCGGTGGCTCGGCCAGAAACTGGACGTTCTTTACCGCGAGTGTCAAGCCAGCTCTGGGAAGTGTCGGGAGGCGGCGAGCCGCAGGCTAGATCGCGGTAGCCATCTTCGGCCGAACTGAAACCATTTGGGACGGCAGGTGGGGTCTACGGCAGCTTGAAGTTAACAGTGATCTGCGTCTGAATGTCGACCGGTTGCCCGTCTAGGAAGTAGGGCTTATACCGCCATTGCTTCACGGCTTCGACCGCCGCGCGCGCCAGCATGGAGTCGCCCTTGACCACTTGGACGCTCGTGATACGCCCTTGCTTGTCAATGACGGCTTGCAGCTGGACTGCGCCTTGCACGCGCATTTGAATTGCCTGACGAGGATACGCGGGTGGCACCTTCTTGATCAGCAATCCGTCGGTTACGCCTTGCGAAATCCGTAACGTCTCGGTCGCCACCTTGGGTAGTGCGGCAGGCGTGGATTGAACGATTCCGGAAATTGCTGTCGGCTGAGCCGCCTCTCCCGATCCGAGCACAGGGGGCGCGCTGACTTCCGCAGTCGTGGCCTCGGGTTGCCGCTGAGGCGTGTGCGTGCCAACGTCGCTCTTGACTGCAAGCGCCTTCTCCTGGACAGGATGAGTCACTACAACTTCCTGCTCGGGCTCCGCCTCTGGTTGCTTTGCCGCCGGTGCATTAGCGCGGCTAGTTGTTTCAATCTCGTTGTGCGCCGCAGGCGCGGGTGGCGTTACGACCGCGGATGGCGTTGTGCTGTTCGGGACAGAATTCATGTCCGGCGTGGGCTGTTGCGACTGAGGCAGAGTGACCGGCGACGCCGAAGCGGTCTTCCTGGACGAGATCTTGGTGTAACCAAAATAACCGCCGGCCGCTATTGCCAGGAAAAGAAGAACAAAGATGATTGCTTTTTTGCTTCCGCCGCCTTCGTCGGCATGGCTGTCCGCATCGAGCGCCCCAAACGTAGGAGCGGTTCCTACCTCCTGAGCGGAGGCCGCAAAAAGATTCTCTCGTATGGCAGCTTCCTTGCTCCTCTGAGACTCTGAACGCGCGGGCTCTTCTTCAAATGCCGGGGCCAATGGCTTAGGGCTTTCCTTCGCGGGCGCGGGTGCGCTGGCGGCGCCCCCTGACATCACCATCCCGCTCGGAATCGCGGGCGGCTGCGGCGGGAAAACCGGGACTTTGCCGGACGTCGTCGGTGATACTGCGGGTTTTTGTAGTGGATTCTTCCCGCTCGCAGTAGGCGACAGCACTGCGCCTCCAGCAGGCCGCGGCGGCAGCGTAGAGGGTCGGCTCGTTGGCATCGCGCCTGTCACCATGGGGGCAGCCGTAGGTTCAGGCACACTCGTGGGGACTGGCTCGGTCTTTACAGCGGATGCGACTGCTGGCATCGCTTTTGGCGTCACCGGAACTGTAGGCCGAGGCGCCTCCGGCGGAGCCGTCGGTGTTGGAATCGAGGCCAGCGGGGGCCGCGTCGGTTGCGCCGGAAGTGAATTGACCGCTTGACTCGGTGTCGCCGCATTTGGCGCCGACACGCTGGGAGTTGCCGGGACGGCTGGTTTTCCGCCTTCGCTTCCTTTTCTCAAAAGACCGCGGGCAACTCGCAGCGTGCTCTTCGCCTGCTCAACATTGATGGGCTTGGTCAGGACCAGGTTCGCGCCAATCCGGAATGCATTCGCGACGCCGGCTTGTCCTTCGACTACCGCCACGGACAGCGAACCTTGGTTCGAATTCGAATTACGCGCACTCTTGAACAGAAGCGTGGCGTTCTGCTCGTTCTCGCAGTCCACCACGATGGCGTCGAAATGCTGTCCCATGAGTTTCTTGACGGCAGCGAAGGGTTCGCTGCAAGCCTCGACGCTGAATTCCAGCTCGGTCAGAACTTGTGTCGTGACACGAGCGGTTTTCTCATCCGGACAGAAGAGAAGCGCTTGAAAAGTCATAACAAGGTCATCGTAGGTACACTCCGGTGACCCAGCAAGTTACGGCAGTAACGCTAAAACCCGCGTCCTAGGGCCTCGAATGGCCATTCCGCACTTCTCGGCCTGCAACTCTGAGGGTCAGCAACTTGGCTCGCTGGCCAGAACCCACCGCCCGCAGCCGAGCGCCGTAGCTATAATTTCGCCGTGCCACTGTGGCTGAAGATCGCATGGACGATCGCACTTGCAATTTGGGTGCCCGTGTATTGGGTTCATTACGGCGCGCAGAATTTCCTCTACTTCTGCGATATTGGGAATCTTTTGATCGGCGTCGCTCTCTGGACCGACAGTGCGCTTATATTTTCCTGGCAAGCTACCGGCCTTCTGGTTTTCCAGACCTTGTATGCGGTTGATCTCCTCGCGGTGTTGTTTTTCGGACGGCACTTCATCGGTGGTACCGAATACATGTTCGACACCAGCATTCCCCTTTGGATCAGGTGTCTTAGTCTCTTTCACCTTATTACTCCTCCGCTGTTGCTCTGGGCTGTCTGCCGTCTCGGATATGATCCACGCGGCTGGAAGTTCCAGACACTCACGACCTGGATCGTCGTACCGATCAACTACTTCTGGCGTCCCGAGTACGACGTGAACTTCGCCCGCGGGCTGTTCTATCGCGAACAGCACTGGGTTCCCGGCTTTGTCTACCTCCTGGCCTATCTTGTGATCGTTCCCGCGGTGGTATATTGGCCGACACACCGCATGCTGCAGTTTTGGATTGTGACCAGGCAACACAGCTTGCGAAGACAGGTTGGAAACAGTCATGCTTAATGACAGCAAATTAATAGGATTTGTCGCTACCAGTGACTATGCGAAAGCACGCGCATTCTATGAAGGGCAGCTCGGCTTGCGGTTTGTCAGCCAGGACCAGTTCGCGCTCGTGCTCGATTCCAATGGCAATATGTTGCGCATCCCCAAGGCGAAGGAAATTAAGCCGCAATCGTTCACGGTGCTAGGTTGGGAGGTCACCGACATTGAGGAGAAGGTCTCGCAGCTTCAGAAGAAAGGAATCACCTTCGAAACTTATGGTTTGCCCGGACAGGATGAGCGCGGGATTTGGAGTGCTCCGGGGGGCGCCAAGGTCGCGTGGTTCAAAGATCCGGACGGAAACCTGCTCTCCATCTCACAACATTCCTGAGCGCGACTGTGCTCTTACTGTCCTCCGACTGCCTGGATCTCAGCCCGTCATCTTCTCCAACGCCCGTTCCGTGGCTTCCAGCAGCGCCTCTGGTCCAACCGGGCGGCCTGTCGCGTTTTCCATCCATAGATCCGGGCTAACACGCCCCATTCTTACCATCCGTTCAAACTCTGGACCCACGCTGCCCGCCTTTCTGATCTGGTCCTCGATCTGGTGCGCGATCATGTGCCCGATCGGATAATCCGGGAGGTACATGAACGAATCGATCATGTGCGAAATACACGCCCAGCAGAACGACATCCTGAATCCCGAACACCGGCGCGTAATATCGATTCCAGGTGTCGACGGCAATGTTCAGCACCGCATCCTTCAATTTCTCCGCTGATGCGTCGGGATGTTCGTACATCCAGTGCCAGACGGCGATATCGACCAACGCGACTCCGGATATCTCATACGTCATCCAAAAATCGTTGAGTGTCGCCAGTGCCGCCGTTTTTTCATCTGACTTGGCTATTCCGAGCAACTCGAGATCGCGCGCCTGGAAGACGAACGCGAAAGCTTCCGTGAAGGCGGTATTCGGCACGCCCCTCAGCAGCCAATGATCCATGTCGTTCAATGAGAGCACTTGCTCGACATTGTGTCCCATCTCGTGGGCGGCGACGTTGAACCCTTTGTAGTTCATACCGGTCTTCTCGATGCGAGTCCGCAGATGCGCCTTGGCTGTACGCATTTCTGCTCCCATCGCATGTCCGGCTCCGCGCGCGGGATCGACTTCGATGTACTGTGCGAGATACTCTGCCTTGTCCTGTGAGAAACCGAGCTGCGTCAAAAGCCGGGGGATTGCCTGCCTGAAATCATTCGCGCTACGGTACTGCTTGGAGACGAGCGCATTCAACTCTGCTTCGCCATGCGCCGCACGGACCCGAAAACCGTCGTACCACAAATCAAATGGCTCGAGCCGCCTGCCCAGCCGATTTTGGATCAGCTTGCCGATTCGTCCGGCTAATGGTGAGGAAACAACCTGTTCCAGCATCTTCCGGGCGCGCTCCTCCGGAATCTCGCGATCCTCTTCAAAGCGTCGCGCGATCAGAGACGGAGCAGTCGGCGAATACGGGTCCAACTTCTGCGATGCGCGAAAAGTTTTCAACAGCATTGCGTACCGTGTGGACGGTTCGGGATCGTCGGTGACCTGTTCACTCGCAATCGACGTTGCCTCTCCCTCTACTTCGATCGCAGGTCTTACTTCATTCGTAAATGGGTTCCAGTCAACCCGTGGATTGTCGATGACAGCTTCAGGGATGCTTTGCGTGATGATTCGCTCCATCACGCGCTGAATCATTCTCTGCCGTTCGAGCCCGTTTTCTTTGGCCACGTAATCGGCCTTGATCTGATCGCGAAGGTTCCAGTGACTCAGCAGCCGCAGCTTGGGAGGAAACAGACGCCGCCCGCTGTCATCGAGGAGATGATGCATCCAGATGTTGTACCGGTTTATATATTGATCCGACTCGGCCGCTGCCTGTGCCAAGGCGAGGCTCACCTCGGCAGGAACTCGCTTCGAGAAGCGCTGCGCTAACCGTGCTTCGGCCCACTGGCGCCGGCTCCAATTGCGCCCGTGCCGCAAGCGTTCTTCCAGGGTGGTCAGAGGGAAATTCAGCAGTACGACGAAAGCAAGCTTATTGTCGAAAAAATCGTCGAGCACATGAGCTGAGACGTCATACCCGGCGAACTTCTCATCGATCGGTAATAGGGGTCCCAGGTCGAGGTCGGCTTGATGCCGGAACTCGCGGGTGATCTCATGCAGGTGTCCTTCCAGTTGCTCCAGCAAACGCTCAAAGCGCGCGAATACGATATCGACCATGTCTTGCGTTCCGGCGAAATTCTCAACCGTAAAACGCTCGAATTCCAGCGCGTCACCGTCCTCGGCGCGCCAGAATTGCAGGACCTGCTGTACTCCGCGGACCACCCGCTCACGTTGTCCTTCCCCATAACGGGCGATCAAATCGCGCTCCACCCTCGCCGTCGCGTGGTTGAGTCCTGCCGAGGATTCCTGTATCGCCTCCATTGAGCCTCCGTCGTATAAACACCGGCACCCCCCGTGCACCTGTGGGTCGTTGGACTGTGCCAATAAGATATCCTTCAAGTATAGGGGATGGTCCCGTTGTGCGATTCTTCGATGGTTAGCTCGGCACCTTAGCCGAAGCTGGTTTGCTCGGCCTGAAACCGTTGTTTATAATCGAACGCATACCGCGGGAGTAACTCAGCGGTAGAGTGCGACCTTGCCAAGGTCGAAGTCGCGGGTTCAAATCCCGTCTCCCGCTCCAGAACATTGAAAAAGCCCGCTCCTGAGCGGGCTTTTCGTTCTTGCGACCAATGTGCCGGGCGGATGCTGACCGGGCAAAGTAATGAGGACCGCTGGTTTTAGACTGTCTTCTTGCGCCGAACAAGGAGCGCCAGTCCAACTAAACCTGTGGCCAGCAATCCGAGGGTTCCCGGTTCGGGTACCGTTAGGTTGGCGGAACCCATATTGAGGCGCGCCATGGTGGAGAACTGCCTGCCAGCAGAAACGTCAAAAGTCGTCTCGATAATAGTACCGGAGAGCTTTTGGCCACTGGCCAGGGTTCCGGCAACATTTCCTTTCAAGGTATAAACCCACGCCCCTGCGCGATTGGGACCCACATTGGGCGTCCAGGTCGCCATCCATGTAAGTGGTCCGGTGAAGGTCCCCGTGAACAGCGCCCCCGAGGGTAGGCCGTCTTTGCCGGTGCCGAATACCGTAAAAGAGCCGCCCGCAGCGAATGTGCCGCCTGCGGCCAGGCTGCCCGAGATTAGGGTGCCTGTGGTGAGATTGACTGTACCCAGTCGTCCCGACAGAGATCCAAAATTGAACCCATTAAGCCCGATCAGGGTGGATCCGTTCAAGGTTAGGGTTGAACCACTACTGGTGATTTGACCCCCGCGGTTGCTGACGCCAAATGAGTCAGCCCAAACTGAGAGGGGGAGCAGGAAACATATACAACTTAACAGTACGGCTGGCCTTTTAATCGACATTGCAGGTGCTCCGAGGGCCGTTGGGCCGGTTGAGGGTTGTCGCAAGCTGCCCAATTCTATGTCGGCCAGCAGACCAGTCCATACGTTGGCGACTGTAGGACTACATGGTACGTGAACGTACTCACCTCTAAGGGCTGCGGAAAACTCGTGCATCTCTCCATAGTGCAATAACTTTGCCGGGATGCTCATTCGCGACAGAACCGTGTCTTCCAGAAACACACTTCCTAACGGCGAAACTAACCGGACGGCCGTGGATGTTTTTCGATTCGAGGGCTGGGTTTGCCCCAAGTGGACTTTTTCGCCGCAGAAAGCTAATTTATGGAGAGAAGGCGCGGTACCCAAGTGGTAAGGGAGAGGTCTGCAAAACCTTTATACGTCGGTTCGATTCCGACCCGCGCCTCCAACCCTTTTAAGCCCGCAAGATTTCCCGTATGCGTCCCGAATTTCGAGTGCCTCTTGAAAGCCTCATTTAGCCGGCCTTTGCGCGTGTGATGCTCACCGCTTTTCTGATTCGCTCATTGCACCCTGAACCTCAGCATCTTCCGTCGATGCACTGGCACCGAGCGACACGCACGTAGGCGTGCCTAGCTCGCTGAACGATTCTGTCCGGCACGCGCAAGCTGAAGAGGTCGGACCCGAGTCGTGCGGCCTCTTCGCCCTATCAAAAACGCCGTAAAGCCTAATAAGATTGAAACTCTTCACCGCCAGGGGTTGGAACTGCTTTCAAAGGTTCGGCGCATAATTTATGAGGACGTACACTTGAAAACTCTGCTTCGATTGACTCTGTTATTTGCGCTACTCAGTCCGTTCGTGTTGGCACAGACTTCTGTCCCTACTACTCCCTTACCGACCGGCGTACGCCTGGATGCGGTCGGTACCGTGGTTGAGCTTGGCAGCATGCCTCTTAACGTCGTACCCAGCCCTGGCGGCGACAAGGCTGTGGTGGTACTGGGGGGCTGGCGCGAACAGGGTATTCAGATCGTCGACCTCAAGACGCGCCAGGTCTCGCAGACGCTGTTGCAGGACGGCGCATTTTACGGCGCGGCCTTCTCCCCGGAGGGCAACACACTGTATGTCTCCGGCGGCAACACCGATACGCTCTTCGTTTACTCCTGGAAGGATGGCAGCGCGACGATAGCGAAGAAATTCGCACTCGCTAAGACGAAGGCGGCCGATGATACAGGCACGAGCTATCCGGCGGGCATCGCAGTCGCACCGAACGGCAAGTTCGTTTATGTGGCGGAGAACGTTGCGAATCGACTTGCAGTCGTAGATGCAGCGACCGGAGAGATAGTACAGCGTTTCCCCACCGATCACTATCCTTATGGCGTCATTCTCAGTGATGGAGATCACCTTTTCGTTTCCGCTTGGGGCGGGACCACCATTTTGGACTTTCATGTGCTGGCTGATGGCAAGCTTGCTTACCGTGGGCGCATTGAAGTTGGCCGGCATCCCTCAGCATTAGCAACAAGCGGTCCGCGGCTTTTTGTCGCGCTTAGCGGAAGCGATCGAGTCGCGATTGTCGATAGCCGATCCCGCAAAGTAACGGGATATTTGCATGACTCCGCGCCGGGTGCTCCGCCCGAAGGAAGCACTCCCAACGCACTTGCGATCAGCACGGATCGCAAGCTGCTGTTCATCGCTGAAGCGGATAACAATGCAGTCGCGGTCTTTAGTCTCGGCGACGGCAAGTTGCTCGGACGCATCCCGGCCGATTGGTATCCGACCGCGATTGCGGAAGTCAGCTCGCAACTGCTGATCCTCTCCGGCAAAGGTCATGGGACGCACGCCAACCCTGATGGGCCCGTGCCGCTCACGGATTGGCCACAGGGAAAACCGCGGGCTTACACGCTCGGACAGTTGAACGGCAGCCTGCGATTGCTACCGTCAGCCGCAACTCTCGCCCAATTGTCTGCATTCACCCAGCGTGTAGCCACTGCCAACCACTGGCGCCAGAGTCCTGCAACGCGGCACTACCCTCCATTCAAGCACGTTATCTACATCATCAAAGAGAACCGCACCTACGATCAGGTGCTGGGCGATTTGAAAGAAGGCGACGGAGACGCTAGCCTCGTCTACTTCCCCGACATTACCGTTACACCGAATCATCACGCGCTGGCACGACGGTTTGGGATCTTTGATCGATTCTTCGTAAACGCCGAGGTCAGCTCGCAGGGGCACATCTGGTCTACGGCCGCATATGTGACCGAGTATGGCGAGAAGACCGTTCCCTCGGCATATGCAGGCAAGCGCGGCGAAGTTGACGGCGAGGACATCGATGAGCCGGAGCGGGGGTTTCTTTGGACGCTCGCGAAGCGTTCCGGAGTTACCTTCCGCGATTACGGAGAAATGGTCAAAGGAAACCCAGGCTGGCCTGTCACTGAACATGACCTGGGCGCAGACGTGAATCCGGATTACGCTCCTTTCGATTTAGTCACACAAGATCAAAAGCGCGCGGATGTCTGGATAGCCGAGTTCCAGCGCTTTGTGCGAGATGGCAACATGCCACAGTTGGAACTCATGTGGTTGCCGATGGACCACCTCACCGCGGCTCGGCCGGGCAAGTGCACGCCCTTCGCCTGCATGGCCGACAACGATCTTGCTCTCGGACGTATTGTGCAGGCGCTCTCCCACAGCCCCTACTGGAAGGATACGGTGATTTTCGTGGTTGAAGATGATGCGCAGGCTGGTCCAGATCACGTCGATTCACACCGAGCACCGTTCTATGCGATCTCCGCCTACAGCCGCCCAGGCACGGTACATCGCTTCGTCAATACGACCGACGTTATCGCTGCAATCGAGGACATCCTGGGCATGGGGCGGCTCTCAAAATTCGATTACTTCAGCCGGTCTCTAAGTGATGTGTTCGCCCCGACGCCCGACCTTAAGGCCTTCGCCGCGATTACGCCCAGGCAAGATCTGAACGAAAAGAATCCGCAGAATAGCACTGCCGCGCGGATGTCCGAAGGCTTGGACCTGAGCGCCCCTGACCGTGTCGATGACCAGGTATACAACCGCATTTTATGGTTCATGTTGAAGGGCGCGGCGCCCCAGCCTGCCGCTCGCAATTGGGCGCCGCTGCATGCCCTCGAAGCGAGCCGCTGATCCGCGCTTCGTTTATGGCGCAAGATGATCTAGACGCTTAGCTTCATCGCAAATTGCAGAATCCGCGGTTCGCGTCCCGAAGTGATTTCTCGAAAAGGCTGTTACCGGGAGCTCATCCCGGCCTCGAGTATTGTTACGAGAACGCCGCAAATTTGGCGCCAAGCTGTCGAAGGTCAGTGCCGGATCCCATTCAACTCCAAAGCACGTGCTTTAAGCAACCGAGCGGATTTCAGGACGCTTCGAATCCTTCTTGCCTAAGATGGAGATCGCGAGTGGGATCGTGGTGAGGCCTCCTACGACCGTCAGAGCTATCCCAGCGGCCTTCATCGCGTCTCTGCTAAGGCTCCTTGAAATCAACATTCCTATTCCAGCTCCAAGTGCGACACGCGTCCCGGTCCAAAGGATTAAGTCCGGCAAAGTAATGGTGCGTTCCATAATTGTCCCTCCTTGATGAAGTCGATGAAGTTCAATATTTGGATGCGGGTACGCCAACTTGGGACGCTAGGATGTGTTTTGGAGAGATTCCCTGTAACGAGTCGGGCGATAGTCATCGCCTAAACAGCAGGCGAAGCGGACAAAATTCAGCGCTGCCGATACAATAGTTTCGATGGCACGGATATTAAGGGGTCTGGCGTAAAGAGCAAAACTCTTCACGTCCGACCGATTTTGACCCGCGCCTCCAGAAGTCCCCTCCATAAGGTTGCTCCCAAACATGGCTGATCCCAAGAGCGAACAATCGACTAGCGCAACGGATTCGAACGCCTCCTTCGGCAATCTTCTCGCGGAATTTGAGCGCGATCATACCACCAAGACCCAGCAGGGCTCTCGAGAAGGAACGGTCGTGTCGATCTCTGCCGATTCGGTGTTTCTCGACATCGGCTTCAAAACTGAAGGTGTGCTGCCTCGGGCCGAGTTGGGCACCGATCGTGACTCCATCAAGGCTGGCGACAGGCTTCAAGTGACTATCAAAGGTCGCGATCCGGAGGGCTACTATCAATTGACTCGCGGCCGGGTCGTGCGCGCGACCGACTGGTCCACGTTGGAAAAAGCATTCGCCGAGAAGACTCCCATCGTTGGCACCGTCACGGCTACCGTAAAAGGCGGCTTGAGCGTTGACGTCGGCGTTCGTGCTTTCATGCCCGCATCCCGCAGTGGCGCGCGCGACGCCTCGGAGATGGAAAAACTCGTTGAACAGGAAATCCGCTGCCGCATCATCAAGCTCGATTCCGGCGACGAAGATGTCGTCGTCGATCGCCGGGCGGTTCTCGAAGAGGAGGAACAGGCAGCTAAGCATCGGCGATATTCGGACCTGCATGAAGGAGACATTGTTAGCGGCAGCGTACGCAGCCTGACGGATTACGGCGCGTTCGTCGATATCGGAGGTGTAGACGGCCTGCTGCATGTAGCCGACATCTCCTGGAGCCGCATCAACAAACCTTCCGACGTTCTTTCCGAAGGACAACAAATCGAAGCCCGGATCCTGAACGTCGATGGCGAAAAGCGGCGTATTTCTCTCGGCATGAAACAACTCCAACCCCATCCGTGGGACGCCGTTCCCACCAAGTACAAGGTCGGCGAGAGAGTAAGAGGCCGAGTGACTCGTGTTACCGATTTTGGCGCATTCGTCGAGGTAGATCCCGGGGTCGAGGGCCTGATTCACGTTTCCGAAATGTCATGGGTCAAGAAAGTACGCCGGCCGGCTGACATCGTTAAACCTGGAGAGACAGTGGAAGCCGTCATCCTCGGTATCAACAATGAAGAAAAGCGGATGTCTCTTGGGCTTAAGCAAGCGTTGGGAGATCCGTGGGCGGACGCGGCCCAAAAATTTCCCGTTGGCGCAGCCGTCGAAGGCCCGATCGTAAGCTTGACCAAGTTCGGCGCATTCGTCGAACTGGCTGACGGATTGGAGGGCATGGTTCACGTCAGCGACATCAGCGAGGAAAAGCGGATCAACCATCCGCAAGACGTGCTGCGCGTCGGTCAGACCGTCAAGGCGCAGGTCCTCGAAGTCGACCGCGAACGGCGCCGGCTGAAACTCGGAATGAAGCAGCTTGTCCCGACGAGCATCGACGAATACCTCGCGGAACATAAGCCGGGAGACATCGTAAGCGGCCGGATTCTTTCCAATGCTGGCACCTCCGCTCAGGTCGAGCTTGGCGAAGGCATTCACGCGACGTGCCGAATCCCTGCTGAAGCCGACCAGCCCGCTTCCAGCTCCTCGAGCAAGTCTGATTTGGCTTCGCTGACTTCCATGTTGCAGGCTCGATGGAAGAGCGGTTCCGCGCCGGCGTCTTCACGGCCGCAAGAGGCGCAACCAGGCCAGGTGCGCAGCTTCCGAATTACTCACATCAACCCCGCAGCCAAGTCGATTGAGGTTGAACTCCTCTCCGGCTCGGCTGGCAGATGAATTCGACGGGGGATGGTCGAAGTGGACTTACTCAGTGACACTGACCACGGCTGGGTGCAGTTCCCAGACGGTCCCAACCTGAGCGCTCCCACGCTGGTGTTCAAAATCTTCAAAGGCAATTCCTAGCACGTCGACCTTCAACGGTGCCGGCAGTTCGGAGGCCGGGCTCGTTGAAAGCTTGAAATTGTGTTGAGCCAATTCCGACTGAATTGTTCTGCGTGCCGGGCAGTATTCAGCGTCTACTGGAGTTTCAACAATCACTCGGGGTGAGTTTTTGCTTGCGCTCTCCGAGATCTCGAGGTGAATGTCGCAGTCGTTCTTCATCAGCCGCGCACTTTGCAGGTATGCCGTCGCTATGTGAAACAGCTGAAGTTCCCGGCCGGTGCGCGGTTGAGTGGTGGGCAGATTCGGATCCTGCTTCCAGGACAAAATTGTGTTGACGTCAATTTCCTGGGCGTTCAGCGCGGGTAACGGGACGTGTTTCTCCTGATGACGGTAGTCTCGGCTGGCAGAAACTGAGGGTGTGCAGTTGCACACGTCGCTCGATCCGCAACCGATGCTGACCAAAGTCAGCCCAGCCATCAACTTCAGGAGGGCCGTACTCCTGCTTCTGATCACCTCCGGTTGGATGCGGTTGCGCTCGAGGGCGTAATTTACGCCTATGCGTCAGTCTGGTGTTTCTTCTGCCTGGCGTGCGAGCTCTTCATCCGAGTAAAGGGTTCCGCGGCAGCGTGCCGAACCGCACGTACAGGGAGAGGGATCGTCCTCGGCCCCATCGTACAAGCAATAGTCGTAGGTCAATTCCTCACCGGCCTCGATGTCCCGCAGTGCCATGATCCAGACCCGGCCGTCCTCAGTTTCCACCGCCTCACAGTTCGGATCGCACGAGTGGTTGATAAATGCGGCATCCCCATAACCGTCAATGACATGCTTTCCGTCCGAGAGTCCGAACAGATACGTATCCGGCTGGTCGACGTATCGTTCGTCCGCTTCGTCGATCGTGAGACGAGGACCGGCGTATTCGACAATGAAAGTGCCGTTAGGTATGGGTGAACTGGTGTAGCAGCCGGTGGCATGGATTTTCGAGGGACGTACGATGAGGGGCATACGCGAAACAGTCGGCTCCGGAACAGTGTGATGCCCAATATAGCCGGTTTCGCGAAAGCTGAAAATCAGGTGCGCGAGGTCTGCCAGAGAACAACCGACCCGAGCGTGATCGCCGCCGCATCTTCGACGACAGCCGCGGTGAGGCCAGGGACGACGCCGCGTACTCGCGAGCGAAGATAGTGTCCGGCGAACGCGCCCACCATAGCGCCCGCAAATCCCAGTACCGCGCCTTCCCACGCTGGCCGCCGTAAGGAACTGGCAACCGCGGCGCCGCAGGCCGCGCCGCTCAACGCTCTCCAAGCTAATGGACCAGGCCGTGTCCGGTCCGGCACAAAGGGCAATTTGTCGACGAGCAGTTCCGTTACCGCCAAGTCTGCTGCTTTCCGCGAGAATGTTCCGACCGTCATGGACACGAGGGAAGAGTCGCCGACGTGGATCATGCCCTTTTTTGCGCCATACGCCAGGACAGCGGGTGCCGTCATCGAGCGCAATCCAGCTACGACGCCGATCGCGGCAGGCAATGCCAGGCTTGTTGCACGTTTCATCGATGCGTATCCACGGTGAAATCAGACCACAGCTGCTACTGCAGGAATTCTGTCATATTTTGTGCTGCCGCCGCAGCTCCGGGATAATTATTCACCCCAAGCTCGCTGAGCACAAACCGCAACGTGTTTTGGTGCTGGTAGAACGTGGTTGACTGGTAGCTCTTTTTCGAGAACGGACTCACCACGACAGCCACCGTGTGCCCGCCGACATTGGCCAAGTCGGTGAAATCTGATTCATCGAAGAGCACAATCAGCAACCCATCTTTTTGAAATACCGAGCTGGATAGCAGCGGAGCGATGTTCTGGCTCAGCCACACGTCAGCCTGATTCAACGAGCCGTCATGCGCGTTATGAAGTTGGTTTGGCACAACGAAAGAAAAGTTGGGCAGTTGGCCGCTGGTGAGATCGGCACCAAACTGTGTAAACGGCACGATGTTGCTCGTTTGCGCTGCACTGCTCTGAACGTCGGAAAAGAAGACGAACGGATTGTGGTGCTGGGCATAGGGATAAACATCGGTTCCCAGATATCCGATCGAGGGCAAGCTCTCAGCGTAACTCTTCCACGTTTTTCCGTTGGCCAACAGCTCGCGCACGATGTTGTCGGCACTGACGCGAGCAGGCGGGGTCACCTCATTATTGGTGATGATCTGTCCGGTCGTGAGCATGAAATAATTTCCGATCGACGGGTGAGTATCGCCGTAGTACTGAGTGGCAAGTCCGTACGTGCCGGCCAGGTTGTTCAGATAGGGCACAGCAGAATTGCCGATTACTTCAGAGAAACTGTGGTTTTCCAACACCACGACTACTACGTGGTTAATTCGGCTGTTATGACCCGGTCCTGGACCTGCACTATTCGAAGTGCTCGTTCCGCAGCCAATCGTCATCGTCAGCGACAAAAAAAGCGCTGCGATCGCGGTTAGGTGTTGCCGCACTCTCAGTAACATGTAAGCTCCTGCATCTACGAGGGCTCCCGGGGTACAAAATGTCCCCTCTTAACACAGACAGCTATGACTTTTCATAGCCAAGGCTTGGATGCAGGCACCTTATTTGTGTTTGTCGGAATTCGCCCTGAGCACAGGAACAATTCGGAATGCCACGTTCCCGAGGCGACTAAGGACACCTAAGAGTGGCAGACGAAGCTATTGAAGCCCATCTTGACGGGTGTACATGCTGCCGCCAACTTCTTTTGATGCGCAGCTCGAAGCTACCGGGTGGCTCCAGATTTAAGTGGTTCTGGCAAGCGGCAAGCGGATGGAGAAGTTTGCAACTCATTATGTCCGATCAGAACGCTGGCGTATCTTTCAAAACCGGTATGCAACTTCCAGGTACGTAAAGCCTCCCTTACGTCCGGTTGCGCGTATGGTTTCCGCGCCTTTACCCGACATCGCTCCGATGTAGTACTGGACAGCCCAATGCTCGGACGCCTGGTACTGTGCGCTGAAATCGACATAGTTCCCAAGCCCGCGATGGCCGTTGTCGGGCAGACCAATGTAGCCAAAGGTCGTATTTTGAAACGCCCCCGAGCCCAGATACCACACGTCGTTGGCCGCATGTAGTTTTACCTTATGGATCTCGCTTCGCACGAGTAACTTCCGGGTGGGCTGCAAGACTAGCTGACCGGTATAGTCCTCGGTGTTCTGAAGCGTGTAAAAGGGCATTCGGGCATACTGGTTTTCTGTCGGCAACGGCTGAAAAAATGTCGTGTGCTGGCCGTCGTTAGGATTCGCATCTCCACTGGCGAAAAATGCCCCGGCTCGCAGCCAGGGGTGTATCCACGGAATCGGCGGACGCCATCCGAGTTCGAAGGTGGCCGAATTCGCCCACTGCTTCAGCACTCCCCAATGTCCGATTTGTTGGGCGCCCCAAACCACTAAATCCCATTTGCCGACATAAGGAATCGGAGCCACCAAAGCGTAGTTCACTCCGAACGTGCCAATCCGTATGTTTTCGGTGTCCAACTCGCGAGCTAAAAGCGGGCGATTGTCCACCTTCAGCACACCCCGGCCATCGTGATATCCCATTGCAAAAACGCGTAGCTCTCCGGCTGTATGAGGTGTAGGAAACTCGCGTGTGTAGGCCCCATAGATCACGTCCACATCCATGTCCCGCATGCCGTTCGTCTGCCAGACACCCTTGGTAGCTCGACCTGCCATGAAGGTCACGTTGGTGTACTCGGTGATATCGCTGGAAAAGTGGACTCCGTCGAAACTGCGCCCTATGTCCGTCCAATAGGAATCGCCGATGAGACGATGTGCGACCCGCTGTCGTATCAGCCAGGCCAGGTCGGAGGAAACCGGCGGTTTTTCCTCTCCCTCGGTAAACCCGAACCTCCCGATCCTCAGTGTGCTGTGATTTCTGTCGACGCCACGGATCGAGACAAATCCTTCTTTCAAAAAGATGCTCGCCGGATTTCTCGTATTACCATTCGCGCTGTAATAGATCCCACCATTTCCTAAAGGGAAATTGGTTCCCGGCACAAAGGCATCGTTCGGCAAGTTGAATAAGGTTGGCTGCTCGACCTCAACTCTCCACCCGAACTTACTGCGCTGTTGAGAGAGTGCCAGTGTCAGGGTCGAGCTGCCAAATGCGTAAAGAGCACGAGTGTCGCCTACAAACCAATTCCAACCCTGCCCTCGGCCGTGCAACTCGCCGGTAACGGTAACCGACCCAATCTGGAGAGGCTTTGGTTCGCGTTGCGAGACTGAATACGGAAGCGGATCGAAAACTTGCGCGTACATGGTTATGCGCAAACACAACACAAACATCGCCAAGGCGAAGATACGTCCGATTCGCGGACGCTTCGGCTTGATTCCCACGGGATGAACAAGTCCACTCATCTACATGCGTTGAAATTGCTGGACTTCTTGGTGCCCGCTGCATTCGTTCCGCGTTCTTCGTTGGGGGCTTGACGCGTAAGCATCAATACCGCGGACGGGATGCCTGCGATTCGATCGCTTCATTCGCCTTCGCGGTAATTTGATTGCGGACGTCCCACAAGTCCTTATAGAACAGGTGCTCCATCCTTTGGTGCAGCACTTCCACTGGCGTTCCCATCGTCCCCACCACTCCACCGCCAATAATCCTTTGTGCAAGCTTCAGATGATGGAAGCGAAAGACGTGTACCCGCTCATCGAAATCCAGGAGACATTCGGCCAGCTCGTGCAGAGCAAAGAATTCCTGGTGCCGCCGGTACAGGTCGTCGACACTGAGTTTCGCCAGATCCAGTTGATGATGAAATGCCACGCCCAGCTTCGGCCCGACATGCAAGAGCGCTAAGAACCCGGGTGAATCGAGCCCACTGCCATGCCCCAGCCCTGCTCGAATTATGTGGTAGTCGTATGGAGTGATGGTTTCCAGGATGTGGAGCATCTGAACCGGGTGGTCGATTTCCATATTTGCGCGCCGAATCAACCGGCTCGCATTCAGGAAATCACCTTGAGCGATCAGTTCTAGGGCGCGCTCCAACTCAAAGGCTGCTCCCTTTAACAGCAGTTCCGAGGCTTGATGCACCACCTGGAATGTGAGTTCATCCTTGTGACGAAGGTCTCCCGCGCTTTTTTGCAGTGCGAGCAGGTCGTCGGTACGCAGATATCGTTCGTAATCCGACGCACCCTTGCCGGGGAGAACAGGCTTGCGGAAGTCTTCGGTGGTGCTCATCAGAACCTCAATTTAACGTGACCCCAATTCTCCGCGGCTTCATTGCACTGGCTGCGAGCGGCTTGAGACGTCAGTGCTTCACCCACTGCGGATCCTGTTCAGGCGAGACTATCTCCCCATCTCGCATATGGATTATCCGGTCTCCATATTCTGCCGCCTCGGGATTGTGCGTGATCATCATTACCGTCTGGCCAAGATCCTTGTTGGACTGCCGCAGCATTGCCAGTACAACCTCGGAGTTCTTGGAGTCCAGATTTCCTGTGGGCTCATCGGCCAGGACAATCGACGGCTTGTTGATCAGCGCACGCGCCAGCGCCACTCGTTGTTGCTCGCCGCCGGACAGCTCTGAAGGCCGGTGCTGGAGTCGCTTCGCCAATCCCAGCAACTCGGTGATGCGCTGAAAATAGGCCAAATCATCCTTCCCGTTACGCCCGGCTATGTCGCGCGCGATCTGAATGTTCGACCGCGCATCTAGCGTCGGAAGAAGATTGAATTTCTGAAAAACAAATCCGATCTTCTTTTTCCGCATAGCCGTCCTCTCCGCGTCCGACATTTGCGAAAAGTCGTCCCCTTCGATGACGATTCGTCCCGAATCGGCGCGCGTGAGACCCCCTAACAGGTAAAAGAGCGTAGACTTGCCGCTTCCGGAAGGCCCTACGATGGTAACGAACTCGCCCCGTTCGACCGCGAACGAGACGCCGCGAAGAGCTGGCACTTCGATCTTGCCTACGCGATAGGTTTTGCGCAGGTTGTCAGCTTCGATGAAAGGGGCCATGCCAACCAACGATATTACACGAACCCGGGTTGCGCGTGAGTTGCTTCACGTTCCGCAACCAAATGGCGCCAGACGCGGGAACATTTACGGACAAGCATCTAAAACCCGGTGATCGAAGGTGTGTGATTGGCGAGCTTGAGGAGTCTGGGGCGTCGAGTTGTTGCGGGTGAGTTGTCTAGGCAGCGCTGCTTTTCGAATCCGCTTTGCCCGCGGAGTGCGCCTTCTTCGGGCCACGTTTTCTTACCAGCAGTAAACGTATTCGCTCCAACAATTCCGCCGGCGCATACATGCCCTTAGGGAGGAACACATCAGCCTGGTTGTCCCGGTCGTACACACGCACTTTCCCCGACAGCAAAATCGCCGGGGTCTGTGGTGATAAGGCTTTTATCTCTTGAATTAATCGCGTGCCATCGAAGTTTGGCATGACCAGGTCTGTTAAGACGAGATCGATCCCTCCGCGTTTGAAGAGTTCCAGGGCCTCTTCTCCCTTCGTACAGGCGATCACACGATATCCACGTGTCTCCAGTAGGACTTTTCTGATGGAAAGCGACTGCTCATTATCATCAACGCAGAGGATCGTACGCTTCGGCTTCATTTCTCTCTCGGAGTGGCGGCGGCTTGCCTTGTGGAAGGCGCCCGTCGGGAGTTCCTGGGAAAACTGTTTCGGAGCACCAGAGCGAAATGAATCCTAGCGGCAGAATGCGGTCGTGTAAAGTGACGCCGATGTTAATGGGAAATCTTGTCTATTGAATTTTTCTGACAATTGTGAGCGCCTTGATTTTTCGCAGTGAACTCATCATCAGCGATCAGAAAAAAACTTCGCCGCGCATGACCTCGACAACATTTCCACCGACACGCACATTGACGACGCGGTTATCTTTTTTGGACGCGCGCACAAAAATCCTGCTGGGACGCTTCATCTCGATCCCCTGTTCAATCAGCACGCGCTCATCCGGTGCAGCCACCCCATTGGCGACCATCCAGGCCGCCGCGCAGCCTGCGGCCGAGCCTGTCGCCGGATCCTCACCGTTATAAAAGATCATTCGCGCATGCAACCGGCCGCCCGGGTCAGCCGTTTCTCGCGTGACAAAATAAAAAAACTTTCCTTCCAAATGTTCCAGGTACTCGGCCGCCCTCGTCGTCTCGATATGCAACTTTTGTGCTACATCCAGCGACTTCAAGGGAACGATCGTAAATGCGACTCCTGTCGAGACCGTCTGAATGGGAAGGGAGGCGTCTAGCGCGTCGAGCGGCAGCCCACACGCTCGGGCCACCGCCTCCCGTTCATGAATTATTCCGAACTTGGGATCGATTTGGGTCATCTCCCCAAACGGCGGCTCACCATCCCTGTCCTCGAACGTAACCGGCACCTTTCCAACGTTCAGATCAAGCACAACTTCCTTTGCAGCGGATGCTCCGCGCAACACAAACGCAGTACCCAGCGAGGGATGCCCCGCAAACGGCAACTCTTCCTGTACCGTGAAAATCCGTACTCGGTTCGCGCCATTGGAGCTCTTTCCGGGTAAAACAAAGGTCGTCTCCGATAAGTTCATCTCGCGTGCGATCGCCTGCATATCACCGTCATTCAGACCACCTCCATCGAGAAATACAGCCAGCGAATTACCTTCCAGAGCCTTCGACGTGAATACATCGACCTGAACCATCTGCAGACGTTTCGACATCGTATTCTCCCCCTCGTGAGGAACTACGAATTCGATGCCCCAGGTCCTTTGTCGGACCCGAATTTCGTTTTGCAGCCCAGCTAGGACCGGCCAAGGTCCTCTCTATTGGCCCGTTTGACAGCGCTTTCAGCAGGCGCGTATCCTACCCCCTATGCATAGTTCCTTCACGACCTGCGCCATGTGCTGTTGTCGCATGCGATCGCCGTCGTGTGGGTAGCTAGCCAAGGCATTCTTACCCACCCGGCAGGTCGAATCGGGTGGGTTTCGTTTTTCTGATCGAAATTTACCCCGATCGACAAAAGCTGGGTTGGTGGCGCCGGAATATCCGGCCCGAGGAAGCCAGAAAACCAGCCACGAGGAGAGACTCATGAGTATTGACACCGCATCTAACGGCACACCATCGGTTCCAAGAATTCCCCGGATCAATGAGCCGGCACCATCATTTGAAGCCAAGTCCACCCATGGCGTGATCAAGCTCAGCGACTACACATCCAAAGGGAAGTGGGTAGTACTGTTCTCCCACCCCGCAGATTTCACGCCGGTTTGCACTACGGAATTCGTCGAGTTCGCTCGCCACGCCCCCGAGTTCGAAAAACGCAACACGCAGCTTGTCGGCAACTCCGTCGACAGCGTTTACTCCCACATCGCCTGGGTTCGCAGCATCGAGCAGTTGCACAACGTGAAGATCACGTTCCCTGTCATCGCTGATCTCGACCAGAAAGTCGCCAAAGCGTTCGGCATGGTCCACGAAGCAGTCAGTGATACGGCGGCCGTGCGCGCTGTCTTTTTCATTGACCCGAAGGGTGTCGTTCGCGCCCTGCTGTACTACCCGCTGTCGCTTGGGCGAAACATCGACGAACTGCTGCGGGTCGTGGATGCTCTCCAGACCGCCGATGCGAACGCTTGCTCTACCCCGGTCAATTGGCGTCCGGGTGAGCCCGTCATTGTCCCCGCACCCGTAACCCAAGCCGACGCCGAAAAACGCGCGGCCGGAGCTCCGGGGCTGGAAGTCACCGACTGGTACTTGTCGCGAAAGAAATTAGGCGCGGCCGCAGACTAGTAACAAGATGACTTGACACCCGCTCTCCCGCGCTCCTGGGGGAGAGTGGGTGCAAGTTTGTCAACATTATCCGTGGACTTCTAAGTTTCCGTTTAGTTTCGTCGATGCGATCGAGGTGTCCAACCTTGATCAACTAAACAACATTTTCCAGACAACCAAATCGTGACGGCTATGTTCCAAGCTAGCAGGCTTAAGGATTAAGGCTTGATTAATGTTCTCGCGCCGCCAATCCGGTAGGGTTTTGGTATGGCAGGCCTCGCTCGCGTGCCTGTTTTGCACAGTATTGCTGGCTCGCGGCGCGACGGTATTCTGCATTCCACATCCGTCGTCCACGCAGCATCTGGCGAGAGCGGTTCACAACGCTGGAACGAAGCGGCAATCGCTCGATCAGACAGATTCTTTTCAGTTCGATTCCGCTCTGCGGACCATCAGCATATTCCCTCCGCTGACGGTGGTTTCGAAGCTGGTGCTGCCGCCGGTGCCCACCATAGCATTTCGCACCGACGGCTGTAATTACAATCGGCCACCCCCCACTTCGTAGCTCTGCAATCTCTATCACTCCCCGTTTTGCCAACTTTGCACTACGGCGTGCGCTTGCTTTGTCGCGCACCCGTTGATTCGTTTTACCAAACCAGGAGGCTACACGAGATGCATACGCTCACGAGCTGCGGTGATGAGCCGAGTACGGAATACGTGTTTGATGAACTGCGCCGCGAACAACCAGCCAAATGCGAACTCTGCAAGCAGGACGTTGCCGCTTATCGCTGGAGCCAGTACGGCGCCGGCGGAGAGCAGCAGAACCTGCCGGTATGCAGGGTTTGCGCAGGAATGATCGTTTTGATCGGAAAGACCGCCTGAGCTGCGGTTTGAATCGCACTGGAGAATGATGATGGAACGCATAGCGAAAACACTGAGTAAGTCAGAGGTTCAGGAGTTCAGGCGGCGCCTCGAAGCCGAACGGCAGGATACCCTCCGCTTTCTTGCCGAACTTGACCGGGAGCGCCGCGCGGTTCCGGCCGACGGCCCCCAGGACATGGGCGACATTTGCGTTAGCAATCTTACGCGCGAGTCGCTCTTTGAACGGAGCAGCCAGAAGAGCCGCGTGCTGAACCGCATCAACACTGCTCTTCGCCGAATAGACAGCGGACAATTCGGGACGTGTAGCGAATGCGGTGATCCGATAAATCGTAAGCGGCTGGAGGCTATGCCATGGACAACTTTCTGCCTGGGATGCCAGGAGGAACTCGAACGGGCGCAGCCGACACAAACGATGGTGACCGCTGAACTCCGCGACTAGAAGCAGAATACCCCCACGTCCATGGTTTCGAGACGTGGGGGTTTTGTTTGGGGTCGCCTCTAGAACTTCAAACTGATCAAATACTGGATCAAGTCGCTCTTTTCTACATTTGTCAGTCCGAGGTTCATACACTTGTCATAGTGGTTGACCACCGCATTCAGGTCGGCGAACCGGCCGTCATGATAGAACCCACCTTTTAAATGAGTGGACAATGCGCCGATCGGCGATGTCCGATATCGATGGTCGGGCGCGCGATCTGCCTGGAACGTATCGACGCACACATCTTCGCCGGTATGCATGTTCCATCCCGGTTCCGTCCACAATGGCTCGACATGACAGTTGTTGCACCCGGCTTTGCCGCTGAACAGCTCGTCCCCGCGTTCCGCTGCCTCTTTATCGAAGGGCACTGTTGGCTTAGGCGCGGGGATGGACAGCTGGTACAGCTGCAAGGCAGCAAGCTTGGACGTAATCAGGTCGCTGTCGGGATCGATGTGGGGCAGATCCGCGAAGCCATGCGAAGCTGCAATCGGAAATTGGCTGGCATTATTCAATCTCGGATCGAAGAATCTCCCCTTACCGTGCATCTCGAGATTGGCGACAAGAGCATTCCAGTGCGGTACAGACCCCCATCCCGACCATGTATGCAGGTTTACACCAGCTAATCCAAACGCGGGCGGAATCAGCACTGCGCCGGGAACGTTTTTCCCTGTCACTACTCCGTCCGTGATCTGCTCTGGATTGAACGCTTTCCCATCGAGGAGCAACTCCGCGTCGAACTTGCCCGGACCCCAGCTGTTCAGCACCTTTCGCACGGTCGCTTGATCCGTGCCTAACAGATCGGCAACCGGCTTCAGGTTGGGTGCAAGTGCGACAATCGCTCCGACGTTCAGGTCTCGATTTGCCCACCCATCCAGTCGGTGACCCACGCAACCAGTACCGGGATTCGGATTGATCTGACCCGCACAGAGTTCGGGATGTGAGTTGTCCACTGTCGAGTGGCAGAGCGCGCATTGAATTCCAATCGAGCGAAGCCTGCCTGAAGGCTCAAAGAAGCCAGTTACGCCAACCACTGCGTTGAGCTTGAGCAACGCGAGTGTGACAGCGGGATCGTTCAAATTTACCGTTCCGCTTGCGACCTGTTGCACTAAGCTGGGCGGTAATGCGTCGAGATCAACTTTGAGGCCTACGGCGAGCGCTGTTTTCGGGCTGACTCCCGGTCCAACTCCTCCCAACGCGGCGCCTTCAATGGCTTTGTGCAGTTGCAGCTGCCCTCCCCAGAATTCCTGGTCGCCGAAGGTATCGAAACGAAAGATCTTCTCTCCTTCCCGTACCTTGACTATCGCATTCTGTATCGCTCCGCTCTTTCCTCTCGAGCTTTCGCTACCCGGCGTGGCAGCAGCACGTGTCCAGTGACTATGGAAGATTATTGCGAGGACAAGCAGAATCAGCGTCCCTATTACGATTCTTGCGTAAGACTTAACTTGCGGCATCGGAAAAGCCCTCTTTCTCATGCGCTACCTGACGCTTTTCAGGCACACTAGTTCCCCGGTTTCACGCAGCATGCATACAGCTGCGCAACTCAGCTGACGATTACCTGATCCCCTCGTGGCCGCGGAGGACCGCGCAGACAACGGCTTCGCAAGTCGGGTGGTGTGCAGCGAATGACGTCAGCTACCCACGGCAGGTACACACCAAATCCCCGGAAACACGAGCGCTCGTTGGTCAGCGCGAATTTGCTTTCAATTGAGAGAGTGAGAAGTCATCGGAAGGTTGCGACCCGATCGTGCTGCACATGTAAAGAAATTGTCACTTCTAAACAAGCGTGTCCGGCCGGTGTTATCGGTCCTCCGCCGACTGTGGCTGTATGTCTGCGCTCGTGCTACGCTCGGGACAGTCATGGAAAATCGATGTCCTCAGGTCGGCGTGGGTGCGATCATCCAGAAAAACGGAAAGGTACTGCTCGGGAAAAGAAGGGGCTCACACGGTGCTGGCTCATGGTCTTTTCCGGGTGGTCATCTGGAATTCGGGGAATCAGTGGAAGATTGTCTTCGGCGCGAAGTTCTTGAGGAAGTCGGCATAACCGTCAAGAACATCCGTATGGGTCCGTTCACAAACGATGTGTTCGCAGACGAGCACAGGCACTACGTTACACTCTTCGCCGTGGCCGACTACGATTCCGGCCATGTTACCGTTCGCGAGCCGGAAAAATGTGAATCCTGGCAGTGGTTTTCCTGGGACCATCTGCCCCAGCCGCTGTTTACTCCCGTTGAAAACTTACTGAACCAGAATTTCACCCCTTCGGGCAGCTAGCGGGCTAATTCGCGGTTCTGATTGGAATTCTGCCCCTTTTCAAATTTGTCCGACTTCGGTACCCTCTTCCGGACTTCGAAGCCTCCGCCAACGATTGATCGCCTCCATGAGTCCGGCAACTGCTACGACGTCGCCGCCGCTGATCAGCCTGCAAACGCGTCGCACGGTTGCCGTACGCCTTTTGCCATTTGTCTTCCTTATCTACGTCGTCAACTATATCGATCGGGTGAACGTCTCCTTCGCGAATTTGCGGATGAGCGCGGATCTCGGCTTTAGCGATCGTGTCTATGGTCTTGGGGTCGGAATGTTTTATCTGACGTATGTCCTGTTCGAGATTCCCGGAGCCCTGATCGTCGAGCGCTGGAGTGCACGCAAGTGGATTGCTCGCATCATGGTGTCATGGGGAATTGTCACTATCCTTACTGGCTTCGTTCGCACCGCCAGTCAGTTCTACGCGGCTCGCTTCATGCTCGGCCTCGCTGAAGCCAGCTTCTTTCCCGGCATGATTGTCTACCTCACGCATTGGTTCACCGCTCGCGACCGCTGCCGCGCGATCGCCTGTTTGTATGCAGCGACCCCGACCGCAGCGCTGTTGGGCGCACCTATCGCTGGATGGCTACTCGGGATTCGTTGGTACTGGCTGGCGGGCTGGCGTTGGCTTTTTATTCTCGAAGGCATACCTGCGATTGCGCTCGGGATCGTCACCTTGTTCTTTCTGACCGATTATCCGCAACAAGCGACATGGCTTCTTCCTGATCAACGAGAATGGCTCGCGCGCGAACTGGAATCGGAGGTACAGGCCAAACACAAGGTCCGCCGTTACACGATACTTCAAGCCTTTTCGGACCGTCGCGTGCTCTTTCTTATCATGGCTTGGTTCTTGACGCTCTCCGGACTTCTCGGCAGCGTGTATTGGATTCCAACGTTTCTTAAACGCCTCTCTGGTCTTCCTGATCGGTCTGTGACTTCGTTGTTAATGCTGCCTGCGCTGCTGGGGATTGCCGGCACTCTGCTGAACGGTTGGCACTCGGACCGTGCCGGCGAGCGCCGCTGGCACACTGCCGCTCCACTTTTTGCTGCCGGAGTGATGTATTCCATGCTCGTCGCTGGCCACCATCATGCGATCTTCGCTGTAGTATTCTTGCTCCTCGGCAGCGGCTTTGTGTACGCCTGTCAGCCTACCCTCTGGGCGATTCCCACCCTCATTCTTACCGAGTCCGCAGCGGCCGCGGCATTTGCCCTCATCAATTCAGTCGGTCAACTTGGAGGATTCACCGGCCCATTTGTGATCGGCTTTTTCAATGATCGAACGCACGCATTAACCGCCAGCTTCGCACTGATCGCGTTCGCCTACCTTTCGGCAGGCTGCCTCATCCTGCTTCTCAAAACTCGTGGCCGCGCCGGAGATGTTTAGCACCGCGTCGTGTGGAGTGAGGGCCCTGTAGGTTTCTTATTGGCTCTCGCCAGCATATAGGCTCGTCGACTCTGATACTCGACATCCGGGCCATAGGGCTCTCGCTCAAGCATCTCCTCGACAACGAATCCGGCGGCTTCGGCGTGTTGCTGGATCAACGCGGGTCGAAATAAGAAAAAATCCATAGATATGGGCCGGCCCCACAACTCGTTCTCATGAAGAACCTCGTCCCCCATGTGAAACGCCAGCAACAGCAGCCCATCAGGCCGCAATACACGGTGCATCTCGCGAAATGCACGAGGCAAGTGGTCCGGCGGAATATTCACTATGGCGTAAAACGCTGCAATTCCAGCAAAGTGTCCGTCGTCAATAGCAAGGTCCAGCATGTCGCCTGGTTGGAAAGAAATATCGGGATTCAATCGGCACGCTTGTTCCACCATGCCGGGCGAAAGGTCGATACCGGATACCGACGCTCCCCGATCGCGAAGGTATCTTGCTACTTGACCCGGACCGCACCCCATATCGCAAATCGGACCCCGCCCGTCCACGCGAGCGGCAAACCGGTCGAGCAACTCGCGGTCGAACGGCTTCTGTCCAAGCTCGTTGAAAATCCGGCGGGCATACTCGTCGGCAAGGCGATCATAGCTTTCGCGGATCGAGTCAATTGGCCTGCGACGTTTCATAGCACTCGCCTCGCTAGCTCTGCGGCCGCTGCCACATTATCCTGCTACTTCGTACCGTGACTTCCACATCGGTAAGCGCAAGTGCGTCTCTTTCCGGGTTAGATCCGAGAACAACGAAGTCGGCGAGCTTACCCGGTTCCAAGGTCCCTTCTCTTGCGAGACCGAGACGCATGGCCGGCACAGTTGTGAGCATTCGTAAAACGTCTATGGAACTCAATCCGCATTCCTTCAAAGCGATCTCATCGTCCGTCGAGTAGTCGGTCATGTAGCGACATGTGTGCAGTACTTTGCGCCTATCACTACCCTCGCTGTAATCTGGGGAAGCCTTCAGGCCTCTGGCTCGTGACGACCACAGTACGGAAGCGCATGGGGTCCGGTGATCCTCCCGGTCTTCAAAACCGGCGTTCGGCAGGTTTGCCTGTCGAAGGTGCGTTCGACTCGCACACGCTTCCGCCAATCCGTAAGACTTAGCGCAGCACCTATGCTACATGTGCCCAGTTCGATGGCTGCTATGCCGTCGAACTCATCCGTTGAGTCAGGGGTTGGCGAGGACTTTCTGAGCCGACCGGAAGTAGACTGTGCGGGGCTCTTCAGTCTGACATACTCCTTTCAAGACGCTGTGCTCAACTGAATTGAACATTTTTGCTTATCGCCGGGTGCGTTCACATGCCCGTGAGCATTCCGGGGGTTCGGGTTAGCACCCGGTTGAATTCATGAATCTTTAACACTCGCCCGTCATCACAAAGCGGTATCGTTTCCAACCAGCGAAGAAGGAAAACCGGGAACGTGTCGAGGGCGTTTCTACGGTTGCAGGTTCTGGTTAAGGCACGGAAGCCAACATCAGCCGCCAACATGTAGTCAGGAATACCGGATCATTCCAGAAGGGAAATTTATCATGGCAACGGCAGCAAAGCCGCTACCCTCAACCGCTACGTCCGTTCTTCCTGACTTGCACAGAAGCGAACACGACGATGGCCTTTCCGCATTTGTCCCCGCGCGTCCGCGTCTGTTCGGCATCGCTTGCCGCATGCTCGGAAGTGCCGCGGAGGCCGAGGATATCGTGCAAGACGTTTGGTTGCGATGGCAGTCCACGAACCGGACGGTGGTTGAGAATCCGCTCGCTTTCCTCGCGACCACAACGACACATTTGTGTATCAATGCCTCTCAGTCCGCGCACACGCGCCGCGAAACTTACGTCGGAATGCGGCTTCCCGAACCGGTGGACACGAGCAATGATCCCGGAATCGGCGCGGAGCGCGGCGAAGCGCTGAAGGTTGCTGTCCTGCTGCTGCTTGAGAAACTATCGCCGACAGAACGCGCCGCTTATGTTCTGCGCGAAGCGTTCGACTACTCTTATCAGCAGATCGCCAACATCCTGCAATTGGGGGAAGCAAATGCCAGGCAACTCGTCTGCCGGGCCCGCAAACATATTGCCGACGGCCGGCGCACTTCAGTGAGTTCGGACGAGCTGCGGCGTTTCATGGAGGCCTTCATCAGTGCTGCCCAAAAGGGAGACATGGATGGACTGGAGGATCTGTTTACAGATGACGCTGTTTCTTATTCCGATGGCGGCGGGCATTTTCACTCCTCATATATCTTCCGCTCCATGTCCTGCGGGCTGGCTGCCGATGACGAAATCAACCCCGATGCTTGCAACGACTCGTACATGGCGCGTTCCGCGGCAAACCAGTCCACCTCGGGCGAGCCCAGTGGCATACCCCTGCCTATCCAGTGCTGGTAAGCAAGTTTTGCCACGAACTCATGTCGGCTTTCTCCGAGAAAGTCAGGCGTAAGGTCGGCCCGTGGCGGTGCCGGTGTTGTTGACAAGTCGTTTCTCATTGAATCCTCGGACGTGAAGCCCGGCAGACTAGCAGAAAAACGTGATCTGCCGGGCACAACAATTCAGGCCGCCGCCTTCCGAGATTGCTGGACAGACTTCAGAAATTTCAGCAGGTCGGCGTTGACTTCATCTTGGTGCGTGGAGGTGAGACCGTGCGGCCTACCCGGATAATAAATTTCCTGCGCCCCGTTGATCAGCCTGGCCGTTTTTTTCGATGAGTCCTTGATGGGAACGACTTGGTCGTCTTCGCCGTGCATGACCAACGTGGGCACATCGAATTTCTTGAGATCCTCCGTGAAGTCAGTCTCGGAGAATGCCTTGATGCAATCGTAGGAATTTTTCAGACCAGCCTGCATACTCCACAGCCAGAACTGGTCCAGTATTCCCTGGGAAACCTTTGCACCCGGCCGATTTGCGCCATAGAACATGAGTGCAAAGTCTTTGTAGAACTGCGAGCGGTCCTTGGCTAACCCACTCCGCAACCCGTCAAACAAATCCATCGGGAGTCCTTCAGGATTGGCAGCGGTTTTCACGACGATGGGCGGTACGGCGGCAATCAGTACAGCTCCTGCAACTCGCTTTGTGCCGTGGCGTCCGATGTAGCGTGCAACTTCGCCACCCCCGGTGGAGTGTCCTACCAGCGTGACGTCCTTGAGGTCAAGGGCCTCAATGACTGCTGCGAGATCGTCGGCGTATCCATTCATGTCATTGCCGGACGAAGCCTGGCTCGAGCGGCCGTGCCCGCGTCGGTCGTGTGCGACCACGCGGAAACCATTCTGGGAGAGGAAGAGCATTTGTCCATCCCAGGCATCCGCGTTCAGTGGCCACCCGTGCGAAAAGGTTACGACCGGCCCCTTGCCCCAGTCCTTGTAGTAGATTGTCGTGCCATCTTTTACGGTAATCGTACTCATATGAATTGCTCCTTAAGCTTCTGCGAGCGGAAACACTCGCGCCTTATGGTTTATTTGGCGGGAACCAACACGGGAGCGCCTTTGTCCTTCACGAAGAACACCACGAATTTCGCCGGCTTGGTTTGGCTTGCGTTCCGGCCAACGACGTGGATGTCATTTGGTCCTTCGTAGAAGGTCTCACCGGGTGTCAAAGTCACTTCCTTCCCGCCCCTGACTTGCATCACGATCGAACCTTCCATCACATAAACAAACGCATGTGCATTATGGCGATGGATTGGGTCCACGCTACCCGGCGGGTATTCCACGGTAATCATTAGACCTTCTTTGCCGGGGAGGTTTGTCAGGTCCTTCGACATGAGCTGGGTTACTTTCGCCTCCTGCGCCAGCAGCGTAGTCGAAATGAGACACACCATTGCCAAAATCACTCTTGTGAATGTCATAAATCCCTTTCGCATGAGGAAACGTCATTCAAATGGGTCGCGTGCCGTGGTTGGATGGCTCGGAGCTACGCCGCCCGCGCGGTCTGTGCTGCGGCCTGAGCCAGCCAGGTCTCGAAGCGCGTCTCTCCAAGTCGTGCGTCATTGCCAGGAAGCAGTGTGCTCTCCCTGAGTTTCGCGCCAGCGTAAAGCGCATTTGGGTCGGCGACAACTTCGCGCGGATCTTTGAGCGAGGCCAAGCGCCGCTGGACTAATTCATCGAGACGAAACTGTTCCGGGCCTCCAATTTCGACTATGCCGTTTACCGGCTGGCCGACGGCAATCGTGGCGACTTGACTCGCGACATCGTTGGCAGCCATCGGCTGGAAAAGCACAGGAGCCAGATGCACTTTGCCGCTGACCATAGAAATATCGGCAAGGCCTTTGAGGAACTCGAAGAATTGCGTCGCATGTACGATGGTGTAAGGGATAGAAGATTCCCTGATCAGTTTCTCCTGGGCGATTTTGGCGCGGAAGTAGCCGCTTTCTGACAACCGGTCGGTCCCCACAACCGAAAGGGCAACGTGATGTCCCACTCCTGCGGACCCTTCGTAGGTGAGCAGGTTGCGGGTAGATGTCTCGAAAAATTTCAGCACGGCGGCATCGTCCCAGTCGGGAGAGTTTGATACGTCAACGACCACCGACGCGCCTTTCAGCACTTCGGCTAATCCTTCGCCGGTTATGGTATTGACCCCGGTGTTGGGTGCTGCCGCTACCGCCTCATGCCCCTGTTCACCAAGTTTGTTGACGAGCTTTGATCCGATGAGTCCGGTGCCGCCGATTACCACTATCTTCATGACCCTCTCCTTCCCGACCGACGCATTCCGAACTCGTCAGCCTCAATTACTAAGACCGAATCGCCCATTGATTTGTGACACGGGCTGTGGATATCAGCTAGACAGGGTCTGTTGCAGTACGCGCTTGATGCGCCGATCTGGGATCAGCCAAGTCAAGGCCACCGCAATGAAAATGCCCTGCGCGATCCAGGTAGAACGCAACGTGGCAACAATCGCCACGGCGTACATAACCAGCGATAGCTTGCCTTTCCAATCCTGCCCCACCGCTCTCTTAAGGATGGAGCCCTGTCCTTGGGCGCGAATGAGCGATTGCTGCAGCACGTAATAGGCGATCGCCGCCATCAGCAGCACCGCGCCATAGAGTGCGGTGGGTGCCTTGGTGAAATGGTTCTCGCCCATCCACCCGGTCGCGAAAGGGAAGAGAGACAGCCAGAAAAGCAGGTGCAAGTTGGCCCACATTGTTGAACCTGTCACCGTCGTACAGGCATGCAACAGGTGATGATGGTTGTTCCAGTAGATGCCGACGTAAACAAAACTCAAGACGTAGCTCAGGAAAATCGGTGCGACAGGCAGCAAATCTTTCCAGTGGTCGCCTTGCGGGACCTTCATTTCCAGCACCATGATCGTGATGATGATCGCGATCACCCCGTCGCTGAAGGCCTCCAGTCGTCCTTTGCTCATCTACTCTCCAGTGTTTCGAACGTACCCGGACCGTCATCTGGCCGTGACGTGAGACGGGGTCGATCTTGTAGGAAAGACTAAAGCTTTGCCTCGAAATTAGGGGAAGACTACCAGGGGAGTGCTTTGCCGTCACGAAAGAAACCGCCGGTCGTCCCGCGGTCGGGCAGGGTCGCCGCCCATACGCTGCAAGCGGGCTGATGGCGTCATCAGTTTTGCAACCAAGTAGCCTTCCCTGTATCTAAACAAGTCTCGACGAGAAACGGTTTAGAAATACTGCGTTCCCGGCAAGAACTCCTTATGGCAAAACCAATCTTGCTCAGCGTTGATGATGATTCCGATGTGCTGCGGGCCATCGAGCGCGATCTGCGTTCTCAGTACGGAGCGGAATATCGAGTTATTGGAACCGACTCTCCAGGCAAAGCGCTGGACCTGTTGAAGCAGTTGAAGACTCGCAACGACACAGTGGCCCTGCTGCTGGCCGATCAGCGTATGCCCGAGATGAGCGGCGTCGAATTTCTTCAGGAGGGAATGCAAATATTCCCCGATGCCAAGAGGGCACTCTTGACAGCCTATGCGGATACGACTGCGGCGATCAGCGCGATCAATGAGGCAAACGTCAACTATTTCTTCCTGAAGCCTTGGGACCCTCCGAACGATCATCTCTATCCGCAACTTGATGATCTACTCGAGGACTGGCGGGCTTCTTATCGACCAGCTTTTGATGGTATCCGAGTGTTGGGTACGCGCTGGTCGCCCCGGTCGTATGAGTTGCGGGATTTTCTGGCGCGGAACCATGTTCCGTACCAGTGGATCGACGTTGAGCTATCTGCCGGCGATCCGGAAACCAAACGCCTATTGGAAGCCCTTGGCCCTGAGGGGGCAAACCTCCCCGTCGTCCTGTTCCCCGACGGCACCAGGCTTCTGGAAAGCGTACCCGCTGACGTGGCTCAGAAAGTCGGACTGCGCACCCGGGCCCAAACCGACTTTTATGATTTAGCAATCATTGGGGGTGGACCTGCCGGCCTTGCCGCCGCCGTTTACGGTGCTTCTGAAGGTCTGCACACGGTCATGGTGGAGAGGGAGGCTCCCGGCGGGCAGGCTGGCATGAGCTCGCGTATCGAAAACTACTTGGGTTTCCCGACGGGCCTTAGCGGAGGCGATCTTGCGCGTCGCGCCGTGGTGCAAGCCCAACGCTTTGGAGTGGAGATATTGTCCCCCCAGGAGGCTGTGAGTGTCCGCACCGAAGGCTCGTACCGCATTATCAAGTTAGCCGATGGGAGCGAAATCTCCTGTCACGCGCTGATGGTTGCCACGGGAGTGCAGTGGCGCCGCCTGGATGCTCCAGGGGTGGATAAGTTACAAGGGGCTGGCGTGTATTACGGCGGCGGAGCCACGGAGGCTCTGTCCTGCAAAGGCGAATTGATTTACGTCGTAGGCGGCGCGAACTCCGCCGGACAAGCCGCGATGAACTTTGCTAGATATGCCGAAAAAGTGGTTCTTCTAGTGCGTGGCGACGGACTCTCCAGCACAATGTCGCAGTATCTGATTGATCAGATCCAGCGAACTCCCAATATCCAGATATGGACGCACGCCAGCTTGGCTGAGGTCCACGGAGGAACCCGGCTGGAAGAAATCTCCATCCTGTGCTCCGACACGAACACAGTTGAGCGTGTCCCTGCCAGCTCGATTTTCATTTTTATCGGCGCCTTGCCTCGCACCGATTGGCTTGCAGGTTTGATCGAGCGAGACGAGCGTGGCTTTATACTAACCGGCCCCGACTTGATACGGGACGGCGAACGGCCCCGGGGATGGACCCTCGACCGTGATCCCTTCTTGTTGGAAACAAATGTACCCGGTATCTTTGCCGTCGGCGATGTGCGCCACGGATCCGTGAAGCGGGTAGCGTCGGGAGTCGGCGAGGGGTCCGTAGCCGTGCAGTTCATTCACCAGTATCTCAGCAAGGTCTAGATGGTTACTTCATCAGAGTTGTCGCGCTTTCCCGCGTTCGCTGATTTGCCGGAAGAACAGCTTGCGTGGTTTCTCACCCGGTCGAAGGAATTGAGCCTTAAGGCGGGCGAGGTTTACGCGCGCCAGGGCGATCCGCCGGACGCCATGTTCGTCCTTCTAGAAGGCGAATTTGAATGGCGTGGCGAGTTTGGCGGCGAAATCGTGGTGCTTGCAGGCAAGGTAGGCGATGTGACTGGAGCTTTGCCGTTCTCCAGGATGAAACAATTTACAGTGACTGGCAGGGCAGTCACTGACGGCCGCATTCTCCGATTTCCCGCCTCCCTGTTCCCCGATCTCATCCACACCATGCCAGAACTGGCAAAGCGCCTGGTCGGCGTATTGGCTGATCGCGTGCGCGAAGCTACGCGCATTGAGCAACAGCGCGACCGGTTGGCCGGACTGGGAAAGCTTTCCGCCGGTCTTGCTCATGAGCTCAACAATCCCGCTTCCGCAGCCAAACGCGCGGCGGCGCAGTTACGCGAGACTTTGAAGCGTATCAAGGACGCGAGTCATGAACTTGGCCGGCGGGACTTGACTGCCACGCAAAGGGCAGAAATCGAGAAATTGGAATCGTCTTTCGTTCAGCGCGATCAGCCCCCACCCGACGCCCTCACGATTGCGGACCTTGAAGATCGGATTGATTCTTTGCTCCGCAGCCACGGCCAAAATGATCTGTGGCAGCTCGCGGCCGAGTTGGCGCAAAGGGGTGTCAGCCCCGCGGCACTGGAATCCGTTTTCGAAAACCTTGACGCCGGTACCGCACGGGCGGCTCTGGTCAGAATTGCTGCCTCCATTGAGATTGCCACCCTTTTGCATGAAATCGAGAGCAGCACTTCCCGAATTTCCGACCTGGTCGGGGCTATCAAGGAATACACATATATGGACCAGTCGCCGGTGCAAAATGTGGACATTGTGAAGAGCCTTGAGACGACTTTGACGATCTTGAATCACAAACTCAAGCGTGGCGTTTCGGTTCAACGTGACTATCAACCCGTCCCCTTCCTCGTAAACTCCTTCGGTAGCGAGCTCAATCAAGTCTGGACAAATCTCATTGATAACGCGATTGACGCGATGAACGGTAAGGGCGAGCTCCGGGTCCGGACCTACCGCGACGATGGGTGTGTGGTGGTCGAAATTCGCGATAACGGCTCCGGAATCTCGCCGGAAGTAAGGGCACATATCTTTGAACCCTTTTTCACTACTAAAGGCGTTGGAGAGGGTACGGGGCTGGGGCTCGATACGGTACAGCGCATAGTCAAGAAACACCGTGGCAGCATCCATGTTGATTCGAAGCCGGGCGATACCCGCTTTCAGGTGTGGCTTCCACTGGCGGATCAGCGCGTGTAACCGGCTACATCAAGTAGTATCGGTTCCTTGATAGCGGCTGGAATAATCCATCGCACATTCACCCGTGATCTCAGGGAGCCGCGGACGGAGACGATCGAGTCGCGGGAATCATGCGCCACGAAATCGCGGCGCTTGCCACAGACAATCCTGCGCACAGCAACATGACAATTCGGAATGCGTATACAAAGGCGCACGCAATCATGTGCTTTATGGCGATTGCCATCCCGGGAGCAACACCGGCCGGAACCTGCATTCCGGCGAGTTTGATCTCGTCTGCGTGTAACTCCTGCAAAACGCGTCCCGGCAGTGATAGGCCCTTGAGTCTCTGATGTAAATGAGAACCAAAGGCATTCACCATTACAACCCCGAAAACCGCGATGGCGAGTACGCCTGCGACCCGGGCCACGGCATTGTTGATCCCGGACGCCGTACCGACCCGGCCCTGGTCGACTGAGGTCATGACTACCGTGGTGAGAGGTGCCACGGTCACTGCCATCCCGAGACCCAGAACCATCACGGGGGCCAGAAATGCCTTCCAGTAGCTGTCCCCAACAGAAGGCAAAGCGAACAGGACAAAACCCAAGACAGTGATGAGAGGCCCGACGATCAGTGGAAGTCTAGCGCCGTAACGCGCTACCAGTCCGCCCGACCACCGGGAAAGAAAGAACATCAATAGAATGAAGGGAAGAACAGCCGCGCCCGTTGCGGTTGCGGAATATCCCTGTACCTGGATCAGGTTCAACGGAAACAAGAAAAAGAAAATGCCAACGGCCGCGTACAGGAAAAGTGTGAGCAGGTTTGCTCCCGTAAACCGGCCGGATCGAAAGATCGCCAGCGGAACCATCGGGAAGGCGATGTGGGCTTCCGTGAAGACGAATGCAATCACACAGCCCAGGCCGCCGAGCAAACTTCCAATGACCAGGGGACTTCGCCAACCCAGGTTCGCCGATTCGATAAACCCGTAAACCAGCCCACCAATCCCGAGAGTAGCGAAGAGCGTTCCTGGCCAGTCAATGTGACTTTCAATCGCGCTGCGGCTTTCGGGAATGCGCCACAGGGCAATCACGATGACTGCCGCTGCAAGTGGAAGATTGACAAAGAATGCCCAGCGCCAGGATGCATGCTCAACCAGCCAGCCTCCAAGAACCGGTCCAACGGCGGTAGTGATCGCAGTGAAGCCCGACCACGTGCCAATCGCCTTCCCACGACTCTCCTCATCGAACGAGGCACTGATGATGGCCAGGCTTCCCGGCACAAGCAGCGCAGCCCCGAGACCTTGGACACTCCTTGCGATCACCAGTTCCGTGATGTTAGACGCCATCGCGCACGCTAATGACGCGGTGGCAAAGATGGTGACGCCCGTGAGGAAAACGCGCCTGCGGCCAAACAGATCGCCCAGCGCGCCCCCGACTAGAATCAGGCCACCAAGAAAAAGTCCGTATGACTCGACTACCCATTGCACACCCGTGACGCTTGCATGAAAGTTGACTTGAATCGACGGCAGCGCAACATTGACCACCGTGCTGTCGATGAAGGCCATGCTGGAACCTAGAATTGTGGCCGCAAGTACCCAGGTTCTCGCTTTCGCAGCACAGGGAACTTCGGCGTTGGCCGACCGAAGTACAGCTTCATCGCAAGGCTGTAGCATGGACCCTATGGATGCCATCCGGGATCGTCAAGGTTCGTAAAACAGGAGTGGTACGAAAAGAATATGATGTACGAGCCATCCGGAGCCCCTCGCGTGACTGAACTTGCCAATCCCGGCGACGAACGCTTTCGGAGCGGCGCGGACAAGTACGCCGCCTACCTGGAGACGCCCGAGGGTCGACTGCGCCTCGATTTGGCTTTTGCCAACTTGCAGGAATTTCTGCCAGGGCCTGCGCAGCGCTTGTGTGCTCTGGATGTTGGGTCCGGCACCGGAGTTCTCGGGATCCGCCTGGCGCAACTTGGTATGCACGCCACATTGCTGGACTCGTCTTCAACCATGCTGGACTTCGCGCGAAATGCGGCTCGCGACGCGAAAGTCACGGAGAGGATCAGCCTGACGCAGGGGGATGCCGACCAATTGGGCAGCATATTCGGCGACGGCTCATTCGATCTGATTCTTTGCCACAACGTCCTGGAGTTTGTCCAAGACCCATGTGCTGTCCTGCGCGACGCGGCTCGCCTCTTGCGAGATTCGTCAGGCATCATCTCAATCCTGGTACGCAAGCAACCAGGTGAGGTGTTGAAAGCCGCTTTGGTCAACGGCGACTTGGCCGCCGCTGAACATTCGCTTACCGCTGAGTGGGGAGATGAGTCTCTGTACGGAGGCAAAGTGCGGCTGTTCACCGCGGAGAGCCTGAAAGCAATGCTCGCATCAGTTTCACTCGCGCCGATTGCTCAGCGCGGGGTCCGTGTCATCTGCGACTACTTGCCGCCGAATATTTCACGAGATGATGAGTATGACCGCATTTTTCAGCTCGAGCGGAAACTTGGCACCTTGCCGGAATTTGCGGCACTGGCCCGCTATACGCATTGTCTCGCGCATCGCGCAGGCCGGGCCATCGATGAGGGTGCATGAGCAACACCGCGTCGCAATACTCGTCCTCCCGATCTCCTGTCGCCGCGCTTGAGACCGGCGTTGCGCTCGGGCTCGGACTCACCAACGAGTGTAATCTTGCTTGCGCCTTCTGCTACCGCGATCCCAATCGCGCCGATCGTCTCTCTCTCGATCAAGTAAGGCAAGTCATGGAACGCCTTCCCGTGCGTTCTGTCAATCTGGGCACGGGGGAGAACGGCATGCACCCCGATTTCAAGGCAATATTGGCATACCTGCGTAGCAAGCCGGTGAAGCTCACCATTACTTCCAACGGTCACAGCGTTGCTGTTCTGGAAGACGATGAACTGCGTGCCTTCCACGATATCGAGTTCTCTCTCGATTACCCCACGCAAGCCGAACAGGATGCACAACGGGGACCCGGCAATTGGGGACTTATCCATCAGCAAGCACAACGCTGCGTGACCCTTGGCATTCCCGTCACCATCATTTCCGTCATGATGAAGGCCAACTACCTGTGCTTGGCCGACGTGGCGCGAGTAGCGAAACAGTTCAACGCTCCTATGCGGGTGAATGTCTACCAGGCGGTGCGCTCCGACCTCTATGCCCTGAGCTACGCAGAGTACTGGGAAGGGTTCCGGCGTTTATTCGACGAAACTGACGTCATTGCTGTCGGCGAGCCGCTGGTTCGAGCAATGGCGGGCCTCCCGCCGCTGCACGGCGGCTGCGGCGTGAGCACAATACGAGTGACACCGAGGGCCTCGACACAGCCTTGCGTCTATTGGCCGGGAGCCGGGGAGCCGCTTTCTGATCTGATGTCTCTGGGTGTTGACATTCTGAACTCTACACCCTTTGAACAGGCGCGAACACTTCCTCAACCTTGCACTGGCTGCGAGTTCCGCGCGACATGCCATGGAGGATGCGCTGGACGCCGACGCTTGCAAGGCGCCTTGCTGCAACCCGATTTTTATTGCCCGATTGTTCGCGGAGAACGCCCAACGCTGCAGGTCCACATGGCAGCAAACCGCGACCTTCCCAAGCTGAGCAGTTCCTGCACGACTGTCGTAATCGCGAGATAGTGTGATGCGCGACTAGCGACGTAGGCTTGTTCGTCGACGACAGGTTTCGTTTTATTGCGCCGCCACCCATTTGTCCGAGCCCGTGAGCTTGACCGATACGTTCGTGATTGAGATGTGCAGCGGCTTGCCATCCGCCGTGCCGCGGTGCTCGGTTGACACAAGCAGCGGGCCAGCTTTTTTGTAACCCGTCCAGGTTGCTGTAACCAGGCTTGGCTTCTTGTCACCGCCCCGGTGATAGACCATTGCTTGTACGCGGTTGTCTTTACCGACATACAAGTCCCAGGTATCGCCCGGCGTGTAACCACCGGCTTCGGCAGGATATTTCACGGATACAAGTGTGGCGGTTCCGGCGCCGATCGGCAGCTTCTTCGAACCTTGGTCAGTTATGGTCGCGCTCTTGTCCCAGTATGCATGGAAGGGGAACAGTAGCCAGTAGTTGTCATTGACGAATGCCGGTTCGACTTCGTTTTTCACCTGGTCAGATTGACTGCTCAGTTGAGAGCTGTCGTACGTGACCTTAACAGGCTTGCCATCTTTGTCCGTGCTCTCAAATGAAACTTTGCCGGTTTTCGGCTCCCACTCCCATTTGTGACTCAACTTGAAAACCCCGGGGATCTCCCCGTTCCACGTGTACCGGATTGCTTCGATTTGCCCGTATGAATCTAGTCCGTACGCCTTCGCGACACTCTCAATGATCGGCGCGCGCTCTTGCGCCTGGGAATTTGCGGCGATGACCATCATCGCAAGAATTGCGGTGCATATCGTCAGCGAACGGCCCACCGTTGACATAGAGTCCTCCTTTTGGCAGGGGCGATGTCACCTTTGCACTTCGGCCACATGACAGCTTTGATTTAGCCACAGATCGAGGAGCCGAGTGTATTAGACGAAGGTATTGATCGACAACATCAGCAAGAATCGGATGGGCATACCACTCTTTGGTGCGATTGCGTCCGCCTCAGTGAGTGGCAGACTGGCGGAGAGTTGACGATCGCCTGATCCGAGCAAAAGCCCAGACTGCGGCAGCTACTGCAACGCATCCGTACTCTACCACCATAGTCCAACCGGGAAGCGCGCCCCACGACCCTCTCAGCACGCTCAAGTGCCACATAACGTAAGTCGGAATAATGCTCACAGTCCAGACAACGATCAGCAGCGTTGAGACCGAAGTCAGAAAAGGCAGCAGCCAGAGCAGATACCACGGGAATACGACGGGAGCGCAGAACAGTGATGCTGCCACAGGCCAGGCGCATGCGCCTGGAGACCAGTCGTCCGATACCCTTCTGATCCACGTTGCCGCCAGTAAACCCACGAGCACTGCCAAGCCGACGAGCAACTGCGGAGGCGCCACTCGATCGAATATTGCGAACACCGGACCGTTAAACCGGAAGGTCTGCACGTATGTGCCAAGCGAACCGGTCGGAACGCGGCCATGATCGAGAAATGGCACATACTGGATTGCGACGATCACGGCCGCCAGCGCTGCGTCGCGAATCCGAATCCGTTTCCAGTAAAGCGGCAACAGTACGATTGGCAGAAACTTCACTGCAACCGCAAGTGCAAAGGTCATGGCAGCGATCGGACGCCATCGGCGCTGGAGTGCGGCAACCGACATGACGAGCAGCAGTGCGCCGACAATGTCAATGTGCCCGCTTCCCGCCACTTCAACAGCCAGCAATGGATTCCATGCGTAGGCCAGTACCAGGTGCGTGGCTTGCCGGTTGGTACGCAACACATCGAGCAAAATGAGAGCAATTGCAAAATCACACAGCACAAACACCGCTTTGAAGGTACTTACAGACTCATGCACCGCCGTCACTGCGCGGAAGAACAGCTGCGCTCCAGGCGGATACGGGCTGGGGAGATTTGGGTTATTCAGGTTGCGGGTCTCCGCCGTGTGCAGCCCTTGAACCGTCGGATCACTTGGAACGACTAAGTAAGGGTTGTACCCGAGCCTCTGGAGGCGGCCATCCCAAACGTATCGATGGACGTCATCATCCGCGCCAGCTGGTTGCTGCAGAAACGCGACGTGCCATATAGCGGCCAGCACGAGTCCGAACACGACAACATGACTAGGGAATTTTGGACTTGCAAAAAACTCACGGACAGCGAGAAGGTATACGACACCCGCCACGGTCAGGGACGCCATGAACGGCAGGCCGCCCCTGTCGCCGAAGTGTCGTGAGCAGATGACGAGCGCGGCGCACAAGCTTGCGCCAAGTGCGTACACTCTCCACGCGAGGCTGACCTTCACGGTTCTCCCGTGCCTGTCTCGTTTCGGCCTGCCGCGGCCTCCCACTGTTTGAGCCACGCTGCCGTCCGGGGTGCTTTTTCCGGGGCGGCCCGCAACTCCTCCGCAAGCCGATGCAAATCGTCAGCTATGTCAACGTCGTAGAAACAATCTGCAAAGGCAACCGACAATCCGAGAGCTTGCGCGCGTGATAACAGTCGCTCCAGTGCGGTGTTCGTGCCCATTCCATCGCTTGCGAACAGGGTCGGATGAAAAGCCTTTGCCCCTACAAGGTAGTAGCCTCCGTCATACGTGGGTCCGACAACCACGTCGTGTTCAATGAGTCTTTCGAACGCCTGTTCGAGAACAGAAGGCGGGAGATGCGGGCTGTCGCTGTTGAAGGCGATGGTGCGTCGCTGGTGACCGTCAACAAGGGACGAAAACACCGAAGTGAGGCCCGCAGCCAGGCCCTCGCCTTTCTGCGCCAGTACCGTCGCGTGCTTGCCGGCGAACTGCGCCAAGTCATCTACGTCGGACTCCGGGCACATAATCGCAACTTCCACTTCGCTCAATGATCGCGCTAACCTCAGCGTATCTTTTAGAAGACAGCAATAGAAATCAGTAATGGCATCAGGGGAAACGCTGGGTACCAGGCGAGTTTTAACCGCGCCCCGCCTTGGGGCTTTGGCCATGATCACCAGGACCCGCTCATAAGCGGGCGAACGCACCGCTATTTCGCCTAAGGAATGCATAGAATCTGTCGTTAGTCGTGGTGGAAGTAGAAGAGATTTCCGTCCAGATCCCTTACTGTGAACTGCCGTAGTCCCCAAGGTTTTCTTTCCAGCGGATCTACGATGTTCGCACCTAACGACTTCAATTCCAGAAATGATGCCTCGATATCTTCCGCGAACACCCAGTGAACAGCCGGTTCGAACGGCGGCGTCCTTTTACGAAAGAATATAGTTACACGGCCGCGTGAGACGGCCCCAATCTCTTGGCCGGGATAAAGCCATCCAATCTCAAATCCGAGCGCATCCCTGTAATGCTTTTGTGCTCGCTCGACATCAACGACTGGTAACTCCGGGACTGGCTGCCCAATCACGGTCATTTTACTTACGCTCACAGGGTCTTCCTTGCTCGCCGCAACAAGCCTTGCCACAACTCAGATTCGTCCATTCCTCAATTTCGATTCAGACCTACGCCGGTCGCGGTCTCGAGGCTTTACCGCGCCGGAAATAATAGCGCAGGATCAGGGTCACAATGAACCAACCGGCGCCCAGCGTGCCCTTCAGCGTGCCGCTGATCTTCGATTCTCCGATGCGCGGATAATAGCTCACCGGCACTTCAACCACGCGGAATCCAGCAAGCCTGCCTTTCAGGATCATCTCAACCGCCCAGCCGTAAGTCATCTCTTGCAGGGCGAGGGCTCGCAATACGTCCGCGCGTGCAGCGCGAAACGGACCCAGATCACTAATTCTCAATCCATAGAGAAGCCTGATCAGGCCCGCAGCCAGACGATTGCCCAACGCCTGGTGCCATGGTAGGGCTCCCGCAGTACGCTGTTCGTGAAGACGCGAACCAAGGGTGATATCGGCTCGTCCTTCGATGATTGGCGCCAGCAGGAGCGGCAGTTCCGAAGGCCGATCACTGTAATCACCGTCCAGGAACACAACTATGTCAGGGGAATTTGCGGCCGCCAGGCCCGTGAGGCACGCCCGACCATAGCCGCGGCGCGGTTCTGGGATCACTCGAGCTCCCATCGTTGCAGCGATCTCGCGCGTTCCGTCACTCGAGTTGCTGTCGACAACGATGACCTCCGAAGTCACTTCGGTGGGCAGATCGCCCAAAACACGGCGAATCGCCTGCGCTTCGTTATGCGTTGGAATGATTACGGACACTCGCACGAGGAAGGTCCGATCACCACCAGAAAGAGGACGGCCAGCGTTGCGACAACCAGGCATCAACGCCCCATCTCCGGCCGGCACGTCCGATCGCGACTCCGAGAGACGCCAACACCGGAACCAGCAGCTCCCAGATCCACGAGGTCCCCCATTCGGAAACCCACAGGCTTCCCAGATAAAGGAATGCGATGAAAGCGGCCGGGCGGGTCAGCAAACCAATAATCAGCAACACGCCGAGACCGATTTCCGTCAGTGCCTGAGCTGGTGCTGCCAGCGCGGCGTGGCTCGCGGCCAGCCCCATAACCGCTTTCCACACCGCCGGCGAGTGACTCTTCGTAATGTAGAAGTTGATCAGGCCCGCGTAACCCGCCGGTGTGTACAAGCCTTTTCCCAGATTTTCAAAAAAGACCCATACGAGCATTGCGCCGATTGTTACTCGGACGATTGCCAGGCCATTCGCCGCTTGCGATCCATGCGCTTGCGCTTCATCACTTCGCACTGAGGTTGCAATCGTTCCCATGGTGAACCTCGTCCCATGGATGCTATACCAGGTTGGAAGTATTCGACAGGATCAAATTGTCCCGAAGATCATCGGCCGTTTCTTCCGGCATCGCTCTGTGGAATTAGTCATCCGGTTCGGCGTCCGGATCGCAGGCTGACGAACGCACCGCATGCTCCCTGGGAAACCCGAAAGCAAAAAACTCGAGCGCAGCGGGGGCGAACACAGCATTGGCTTGGCCCTCGTGTCCCTCCGCAATCCGCATGGCGCTCGAAAGATTCACGCTGAAAAAACCCAACATGAAGCTCGGTGAGTTTACCTGTAGCTGGCGGCTGGCCCGGCTGCCCCGGGCAGTCACGATGGTGAGATTCCGATAAACCAGGTTCTGGTGCGCTTGATCGGAGAATACATCCGCGAGTACGGCAATGCCGCCGGGTATCTGGTTAATTTGCCGTGGAATGATAGGAAGCTGGTAGAAATTGTCTGCCTTGAGAAGTTGCACATAAACATAATCGCCGTCTTCCGCAACTTTTAGCCATCGTGTATGCGGCAGGCCTGTAAGCAGCGGCTTGAATTTACTGGCGCCGTACCCGGCATACCCCTTCATCGGGAACACTCTCGAGCCTCTCGTTGGTAAATTCACGTTGCCGCTGCGCAATCCCCAAACAGGGTGTACCTCGAGTACATGATGCGGGTTGCTCGGGTACACCGGGCCAGCGTCGTGTCCTTCGTTCCAAACTCGAAAGTACCCAGCGAATCGCACTGGCTTTCCGGAGATGTTCTGAATTTGCGTGTTCGCCGCTGGCGAAACGTTGGGTGGCTCGGCGACCACGCCGAACTCCTCGGACCCATCCGCCGGTCCCGAAATCGAATCGGACCCATCACCTTCCTGCAAAATCGAACTCGCTTCCACTCCAATGTGCAATTCACCATCATTACCGCCACACTCGATCCTGTGAACGGCCTTGGCTGGAGCTGATGCATTCGCCTCCAGTGCGCCTATCGCACTCCCCGTACCATAGTGCGATTTGATAAAACCCTTGCTGAACCGGTACCACTTGGTTTGGGAAGACGCCGCAATCGAAATTCCGATCACGACCAGCGCAATCGCGATCTTTCGGGGCATGGGTTTTCCTCTCGATCCAGACGAGATGGAGATCATGGCCGTTTTGCGGCGAAGTGCCGTACCTATACCACAGGGTCATGTCCAATGCCAGCAGGCGCCAGTTTTTTCCGGAATTTGGAAACTCCGCGCTGCGTAGGCGGCGCGAGGTTTACCAGCAGTAAGTAGACCCGGAGCAGCAAAGGCCACCACTCCATAAAGAAGCGTCAACCTGGATCCAAAAAACACGCACTCGAACCTGAGCTGTTGCGCTTACGTCCTCCAGATTGGCGGCATCAAAATTGAATGCGCTTCTTCCAAGGTGTTCCGCATCGGAACCGGACCACTGCCGCATTCGCACACTTCGGTGCCTTCGGACTGTTCGCTTTTGCGGTTCTTGATAGTTCGCCCATACCGACGTTTGGGGGTGCGGACATCCTGACCATTATTCTTGTCGCGACGCGGCCTCATCCGTGGTACGAGTTTGCGGCCGCCGCGACAGCCGGCTCTGTCGTCGGCGCGTATATAACGTACCGCCTGGCGCGGAAAGCAGGTCGAGCGTATCTCACCAGCAAGGTTGGCAAGGGAAGCGCTTTCAAGCCCCTTGCGCTTTACGAGAAATGGGGAACGGGAGCTCTGATCGCGTCCACGGCAGTTCCGTTTCCCTTGCCGACCGGAATTTTCTTCGCTGCCGCGGGGGCTTCCGGCCAGCCCCGCGCCCGTACTTTCTTAACTATTGTTGCGGTTTGTCGAGGTATCCGCTATTCGGTCCTCGCGCTGGTCGCACACCTTTACGGGAGGCACATCATTCGGATACTGCGCCACCCCGCTCAATACTGGCATTGGCTGCTGTTCTTCGCCGCAGCTTTCGTTGGCGTGGCGTCAATCGGGATTTGGTATAGACGGTCGGCAGCGGCTTCGGCCGGGACTGAGAGTGCAGTCAGCTGATTGTCATCGGCCTGAGAGGCAGCTCCGAAGGCGGACCAGGGTCAAAAACACGTTATACCTGCAGCAGGTCTCCATCTCTCGCGACCATCTCGTACAGCACCGGATTTACGAAAAACCCGAGAAACAGGCGGGAGATAAGTCCGGCGACGATCACGACTGCAAAGGGCCGCTGCGTGTCAGACCCGATTCCATGGGACATCGCTGCCGGCAAGAGTCCAAGGCAGGCAACTAATGCCGTCATCATGATTGGTCTGAGCCGCAGCAGCGATGCCTCCCGTGTTGCCTGACGGATGTTCAGCCCCTCTAACCGCAGCTTGTTGATGTAAGACACTAGGATGACGGCCGTTTCTACCGACACGCCGAGCAACGCCAGCAATCCCAGGACGGATGAAACGCTAAACGGAATGCCCGTGAGTTTTAGTGCAATCAATGCCCCTACAGGCTCTGTAATGATGACCCCTATCGCAATACTGACCGGAAACTTGAAATTGCCATACAACGCAAACAGAATGAGAAATATGATCAGCAATGCCAGCGGCCCGATTACGAGAAGCTGTTGCTTGGCCGCCACTAACAGGCTGTACTCGCCACCCCAGGTAATCCAATATCCTTCCGGCAACTGAATAGCTTTGCGTACAGCGGCCTGGGCATCGCTCACTGGGCTCTCGAGATCACGTCCCTCGACGCTGTACTGCACTCCGATGTAGCGCGAGTTATCTTCCCGGTATATGAAAGATGCGCCGTTCCCCTCTTTGATTTCGGAGAGTTCCTTGAGCGGAATCTGCTGGCCATCAGGGGTTCCCACCAGCAGGTTGCCGATCTGATCAGGACTACTGCGGAACTGCGGCTGCATACGCACCACAAGATCAAACAACTTTTCGCCCTGGATGACCTGTGTCGCAGCCTGACCACCCACCGCGGCCTGTATCACTGCTTGGACATCCGCCACGTTAACTCCGTACCTCGCGATCTTTTCCCGGTCCACATCGATGAGTAGGCTGGGCTGCCCGAGTTCGCGGACGACTGTCAGCTGCGTAAATCCCGGTACGTGTTCCAGAACCTTCTTGACCTGCAGAGCTTTGTCCTGGAGCACGGTGAGATCGGGACCGAATACTTTGACCGCGAGCGAACTCTTGAGTCCGGTCAGAGCTTCATCGACCGCATCTTCGGCAGGTTGCGTATAGTTGAAGATGATTCCGGGATAAGTAGTAAGCCGCTTGTTAATCGACGCAATCAGTTGCGGTTTGTCGTGAATATCCCCGCTCTTCCAGGATCGGTCGTTATACGGCCTTAAACCAACGTAGAACTCGCAGTTGAAAAATCCCGTGGGATCGGTGCCGTCGTCCGGCCTTCCCAGTTCGCTTGCCACGACCGTGACCTGCGGATACGACATGAGAATATCGCGGATCTGCGGCGCGATTTTCGAGGCTTCCTCGAATGAAATTGTGTACGGCATGGTGGCGCGCACCCAAAGCGCGCCCTCGTCCAGATGTGGCATGAACTCGCCGCCGATAAATGGCGCCAGCAACAGCGTCGCACCAAAGATCAGAGTTGCCGCGATGATCGTGGTCTTCGGCCGGTCGAGGCACCAATCCAGCTTGCTTCCATACCAGTGCTTAATCTTCTCGAAAGGCTTGTTCACTTTCTCTTTGACGCCGCCTTTGAACCAGTAGGACGCCAGCACCGGTACCATCGTGAGCGTCAGGATCAAAGCCCCTAAGAGGGCGAACGACATCGTATCGGCCATGGGATGAAATAGTTTTCCCGATGGTCCGCTCAACGCATAAATGGGAAGATAGCCCGCGATAATGACCGCGACGGAATAAAAGATAGGCCGGTCCACGTCTTTCGCCGCCGCCAATATCACGTCGTTCAGGTTGTATTCGGTTCCGGCACGCTCGGCGAGTTCGCGATAGATGTTCTCCATCATGACCACCGTGCCGTCGATGACAATTCCAAAATCGATGGCGCCGATCGACAACAGGTTCGCTGCCACATCATGCGCGTGTAGCATGATGAACGCGAACAGCAGCGACAGTGGGATCGTCAGCGCGACGATGATGGCCGCGCGAAAGCTGACCAGAAAAAAGATCAGAACAATCAGCACCAGCACCATGCCACGTAACAGGTTGTCCTCGACCGTCCTCGTGGTCAGGTGTACCAGGTCGCTGCGATCGTAATAGGGTCTGATCTTTACATCCTTGGGCAGAATCAGTCTGTTGAGCTGTTCTGTTTTCTGTTGGACCCCTTTGAGCACGGTCTGCGTCTGTTCGCCGCGCCTCATGAGAATGACGCCTTCCACGGCATCGTTATTCTTCTGGAACCCGAACTGGCCTAGTCGCGGAGCATGGCCGATGACGACTTCTCCGATATCTTTGATTCGAATAGGAGTGCCGTGATTGCTGCCCACCACGACGTTCTCGATGTCGGCCGTATCCTTGACCAGGCCCAGGCCGCGAACGTAGTAGAACTGTCCGCCTTGCGAATAGAATCCGCCGCCGGCGTTGGAATTGTTGTTCGACAGCGCCTGCACCACCTGCGGCACCGTCAAGTGATAACCATAGATACGCGCTGGATCGAGCAGGACTTGGTACTCCATTGTCATGCCGCCGAGTCCCGAGTCATCTGCAACTCCCGGAACCGCCTTGTACGCCCGCTCGACAACCCAATCCTCGATGGTCTTGAGTTCTTGTGGACTGCGATCAGGGCTCTCCAGCACATAGCGGTACACCAAGCCGCTTGGGCTGAACAGTGGGGCGACGCTGGGAGTCACCCCCGACGGAAGCGTCACGTCGCCCAGACGCTCGAACACAACTTGCCGCGCGAAATAATTGTCCGTGTCGTCCTCGAATGTGAGTCGAACGTCGGATAAACCGTAAAGCGTGATCGACCGCATCACCACCAGGTGCGGCACCCCGTTCATTTCCACTTCGAGTGGCAGCGTGATCAGCCGTTCCATCTCCTCGGCGGCGTGTCCTGGCCACTGGGTGATGATTTCAACCATTGGCGGCGACAGGTCCGGATAAGCATCGACCGGCATGCGTTGGAAGGAAATCGCGCCCCAGACCGTGATTGCGACCACGAGCGACAGCACCAGGAATCGCTGCCGTAATGCAGCCTGCACGATGCGATGGATCATGCACACTGCTCCGCAACTGCGAAGTCGCATCGCCGGACAGGTCGCACTGGACTACGATTCGTCATTTCTGAAGAGAGTTCGCGAACTGCAGGAACAGGCTGCCATCTCCCGCTACTTTGTCTCCGGCTACGATCCCGTTCGTGATCTGCATCTGGTCCCCGGACGGTTCTCCCAGCTTTACCTGCCGTCGAGCAAATTGATTGCTTCCAGCCAACACGTACACGAACGGCTCGTTCTCCGAGTCCCGCAACACCGCAGAGTTCGGGACCACCAGCGCGTTGGGAATTTTGCCGGCGAGCACTCCCGAGACCACATACATGTCCTTCTTCAGGCGGTCGTGGGGATTCTGGACCTCAATCCGGGCCTGCAACGTACGTGTGGTTGCGTCCAATGCCGCGGCGACATAGGAAATCTTTCCGTGGAATTCCTGGTTAGGGTACGCATCGGTCGTGATCGTTACCGGATCCCCGACCCGTACATACGGAAGGTCCTGTTGGTAAACATTGGCGAGTACCCAGACGGTACTCGTGTTGGAAATCGTGAATGCCTGCGTCGCGCCCGCTTGGATGACCTGCCCGGGAGCGACCAATCGCTCCACAACCTCGCCCCCGATTGGAGCCAATAACGGGATCTCGGCCTTGAGTGCATTGGAAGCCGGAGCGTTGGGATCCTGAAATCCGAGGATTCGCAGCGCCTGCTCGCTCGCCTGCAGATCAGCTTGTGCCTGGTTGCGGGCTGACGACGCCGCTTCCAGATCGCGTGCCGCGATGGCGTGATGGTTGTAGAGATCGTCGGCCCGTGCGTAATTCTTCTCCGCTAGTTCATAGGCGTCCTTTGCTTTCATATACGCAGCTCGCAACTGCGAATAGTCGGGGCTGGCCACGTACAAAAGCGGCTCTCCCTTGCGTACGGATTGGCCGGGTGACACTACGATCCGGCTTATGGGCCCGCCCACCTGCGTAATGACTGGTGTCGTCGCGAAACCGTTGAACGCCACTGTGCCTGTCAAACGAAGAATGCGCTGAATGGTGGTCGGCTCCACCGTAACGATCTGCACGTGTGCCATCTGATCTTGCGGGATCGTGAACAGCTGAGCATTATCGGTGTTGGAGGCCGACGTGTTTTTCGACGCCGTGTCGTTGCGGCACCCGGCCAGCACGGCACAAACCAACGCAACCCCGAGAACACTGGTGAGCCAGACGCGCTTCATGGCAGACTCCTCGTGCCCACGGCCGCCTTCAACTGCTCGACCGCGGTCAGATAGTTCGCCAGAGCCTGGCGGTATGCCAGTTGGGTTGCGCGGTAGCTTCGTTCCGCATCCAGGTAATCCAACAGGCTGGCTACGCCCTTGCGATATGAATACTCGCTAATGTCCCGGGACTCCTGTGCCTGGTTCAAGTAGCCCGACACATACAACTGCACTACTTGTTGGTCGCTCATCATGGCTTCGTAAGCGTTTCGTATGTCGGTCATCACTGTGTCACTCGCAGCTGCGGCTTGTTCCTGGGCCTGAGTCAATGCATATCGCGTCCGTGCTATCTCACCTTGGTTTCGGTCGAAGATTGGCAGCGGAATGCTGAAATTGGTGCTGAGCGTGTTCTGGTCAGCAATATGCGAATAGGACAGCCCGGCGGAAAGATCTACTTTGCCATTCGCCTTCGCGAGCGCTACCTGGCTCTGTGCTCCGCGAACTCCTTGCTGCGCAGCCAGCAGATCCGGACGTGTCTTCAGAGCTTTCGCCTGTAAGTCATCCAGCCCCACCTTGAGCGGTTCGAAATTCATTTCTCCGGCGACATCGAAACTGCTCGGAACTGCCTCGTACCCCATTAACTGCCGCAATCCTGCCAGCGCTTGCACCTTCGCAACTTGCGCGCTTGCCACATCCGTTTGGAATTGCAGAAGCTGCAGCTTAATCTTGAGCAGGTCCCCTTCGCTGATGTCTCCGGCGTTGTATCGGTCCTGACTGATCTTCACGGTCTGCTCAAAGCTCTGCAGATCCTGCTGCGCAAGGGCCAGATTGGAATCCGCCAATTGTGCGGCGATGAATTGCTGGGCAACATTGAAGACCAGCGTGCGTTCCGTGTCGCCGACCTGAAACCGGGTGATGGCTGTCGCATCCCGTGCTGCGTCGAGTCTGCGGTGACGCTTGCCTCCGCGCTCGAACAAGTAACTGACTCCCACATCGAACTGCTGTGTGTTCGCCAGGTTTGTCAGCGTCCAGTCCGACGGATTCAATGGAAAGAACAAGGCGTCCCATGCCAGTAGGGGATTCGGCCGCAAACCGGCCGTGATTTCCTGGGCTTGATTCTGTTGAATCTGCGTTTGTGCCGCCCGCAGCGCATGGCTATGCGCCAGCGCCAGGTCGATGGCCCGTTCCAGCGTCAACAAAACCGGTGCTGGCCCTTGTGCCTGAGTAGTGTTTCCGGGCGCGACAGTCTGAGCCGTCGCCATGCCGGAAAGCCAGACGCAGACCAAAATTACAGTCGCAATCCTTTGACAATTTTGCATCATGTAACCAGCGCGGGACATTTGACCGCTCCGCGCGCTTTTTCAATCTCCGCCCGGCATCTGTACAGCATCCGGCTGTATGCGCGAACTGAGTTGCCCAGACTCGAGTGCTACAACTCCGCACTCGTTCGGGTACAACGGCAAACTGATAAAGCTGATGGGAAAACGTGGCCTAGAGTGAAGGCGGAGGACGGATATGCAGAGCAAAAACTTGCAGCGCTGAATGGAGCGCGCGATGTGGAAGGATAACCGCTTCTGTACTGCTAAGTACGGGGGCCACATGGGCCAGGGCAGATACCAGCGGCGCCGAATGAGCCGCAATACAGATCAAGCACGGAGACGACTGCCGAGTCGTGGAATGACCCGCACTCACTTCTTGATGAGCGCTGAACGCCAGGAACTCACAGGAGTCCAGGGCTTGGCCGACGGTGGCAACGAGCATGACGGCAATACACGCGAGCGTCGTCCACAGTCGGACGCTGCCGCCACGGGTCTCTGTCGCGCCTGTCATTTGCCTTAGCTATTTTCGATGCAAATACTCACCGTTACACTGCCCGAATGCAAAACTCTATCACTAAAGTCACCAGAATGTATCGTTTTAGCAGTCTCCCCGCCCTCATTTCACTTATCCCCGCACCGGGTCTTGAACCCGCCCCTTCCACTCCCCGCCCTTGCCGGTCCAGTACTGAACGGCCGAGTAGGCGGTCGCCGTCGCATAAAACGCCGCAACGAGCGGCAGTGATAAGGCGCTGATAACCGGCTGCCTGTAAAACCTCCCCACCGGGAGATATGCCGCCGTCATCAAGGTCCACGCGATCAGGCCCAGTAAGGCCGCCCATCCTCCGGTGAACAGCAAAACTGGAGCCGCCAGGTAGGTCACGATTAATCCCAGCAGTGTCCCGAACAGTAGCACCGTTGAGTGCTTCAGTTGGGTGAACGCTGTTCGCGATATCATCTTGGCCACGTCTCGCCATGTTGGATAGCTTCTCAGACTCCTTGATTCATGGCTGAGGCCCAACCACACGCCGCCCTTGCGCTTGATCTTCCGAGCGAGTGCGCAATCGTCGATCAACTCGCCACGTATACTCGCAATGCCTCCTATCGAGTCGAGTGCCTCAACCTTAACCAGCATGCAGCCACCGGCGGCTCCGGCCGACTTCCGCTTATGATCGGCGATCCATGCTGGCGGATACAGTTTGAAGAAGAAAAAAACAAATGCGGGTAGGAACGCGCGCTCCGCCCAAGACTCGCATCGCAGCTTTACCATCAGTGAAACCAAATCAAACCCCTCGCGCGCCTTGCCAATCAAATCCCGAAGCGTCGTCTGCCCGTGCACCACGTCAGCATCCGTCAGCCAAATGTATTGTGGGCGTAGCTCGGCAGACCGCACAACTCCCTGATGCACTGCCCAGAGCTTTCCAGTCCACCCAGCAGGCAAGGGTGCCGACGTAATTACCGAAAGCGAGTCCCTTTTCCCCGCCGCATCGGCCGCTTCGATGGCTGCTGCGGAAGTGCGATCTGCGCTGTGATCGTCGACGACAAGAATGTGAAGTGGGCCGGGGTGATCTTGTTGCAAGATCGAAGTGACCGAACGCCCGATGAACTCTGCTTCATCTCGCGCAGGAATGACGACCGCAACCCGCGCGTGTGTCGCCGTCGCATCGCTTAAAAATGCTTTTGCCGACATCCGCCAAAAACCCCCACGTGCGAACACCAAATAGGTCCAGGCCGCAACCGCAGCCCCGCCGATGACCTCTCCCATCATTCCTGTGCGATCGCTCCTTCCACCCTCCGTGGTGGCACGGCCGTGACCTTTTGCCGACTGGTGCGCACACAGGGAGTGCCCCATTGTATTCGCCCCCCATGTTCGGGAGCCGAGCGTGTCGCCAAAGTAATGTGGAATCAGCAACTTACCTTGAGCCTGCGTCCCTGTTCCAAAATCAGAACAGGATCAGGAAACTCTTGGCCCAGGGTGCAGGGCGATGTTAGGAATGGGTTTGCTTGGGGACACGTACGGGGAGGCAACAATTTGGATATTCAAAGAGTTCTGACACAACTCAGACGAGAACGCCGCATTCTCGACCATGCAATTGCGGCCTTAGAGGCGCTTCAACGGACCCCACCCAAGCGCAGGATTTCTGCGCCAAAATCCACGCTGTCGGGCAAAGTTACGAAGCGTGGAAAACGAAAAGCTTCACTTGCTTCGGAGCGGGGCCCACAAACCAACCTTATTAATTTCCCACCGCTTCGCCGATCGGGATCGTAAGCCAGTACACCTCTTTTTCTCCCAAGACTACTTTGCAAAAAACGTAAGCCGGGGCTAACTCGCCCCGGCTATTTAAGAATGCGACTTCGAAAATTCTAATTCATGCAGTCTTTCGCTGCTGTTTAGCTTTCCACTTAGCCCAACGCAGCTTTTGTGCCTCGGCGATCCGCCGGCGCGCAGCCGCTGAAAGACGGCGCTTTGCGCCGAAAGTTCTCACGCCTCGTCCGCGGCCGAACCCAACTGAATTCAGCTTACCAACCACTGCAATTGCCTGGTCTAGTTTCGCCAGTTCGTCAGCTACCCGCTTACGTTGCGAACGTAAGTCGCTTAATGTCTTTGACAAATTTGCCATGGGAAGTTCTATCTCCTTGTATTAGACGACGAATACGCGGAACGTATTATATGCGTCACAACTGAAAACTGCTCCTATTTATATTTGCAGTAAATCGCATACTAGCTTGTCCTCGCTGTTGCAGAATTCAATTCTGGCTCTGAACCCCATGACCAGTGGTTAGGAGTGTTGTGCTCCGCGAGGCCCCGCTCTTAAGCCACCCCTGCCTGTCGCATACGATTCACACAAACTGGCGCCGCGGGTCTTCTGTTGGTACGATAACGAGTTTTGGAACAACGATTTCGACCTGATTAAGTTTACAAAGTTTACAAAAAAGCGCATCTGTGCAATCCATTGCATCCTCCGCCGCCTCCCCGGATTCAAGACTGGCCACCCCGCCACAACTTCAATCTCCCTTCAAAACGCTCGCTTTGATGATTCTCGTTGCTTTGCTCCTCCGCTTGGTCGTGATGATATTCCTCCTTCCCGATCAACTCGACCCAGCCCGCGATCACTGGAAGTTCGGTTATGAAACCGGACGCATCGCGCGGTCCATCGTGACAGGCAAGGGATTCAGCAGCCCTTTGTTTGCGGACACGGGCCCGACTGCGTGGATGACTCCCATCTATCCCTATGTAGTTGCTGCGGTTTTCAAGGTCTTTGGAATTTACACAACGACTTCGGCCGTTGTACTTTTAACTCTCAACGCGCTTCTGTCGGCACTTACGTGCATTCCGATTTTTCTATTCGCTGCCAAAAGCTTTGGCCCGACGACGGGTATCTGGTCAGGATGGACCTGGGTCTTTTTCCCCTACGCAATTTACTTTCCTGTTGAGCGGATCTGGGAAACGTGGCTGGCAACACTGCTATTCGCCTTCCTTTTTCTAATGGCATTGAACCTGTCGGAGGGCAGGAGCCTAAAGCTATGGGGCGCGTACGGCCTGCTTTGGGGAATCGCCGCACTGACCAGCCCGTCCGTGCTGGCAGTTCTGCCGTTTCTCGGCGGCTGGATTGCATACCGTTTGTGGCGCTCGCGAAAACCTTGGTTTACACGGAATTTGCTCGCCGGTCTGATCTTCGTCGCTGTGGTGTCGCCTTGGTTCGTTCGCAACTACCGTGTGTTCCACCGACTGGTTCCGTTCCGCGACAACATGGGCATGGTCCTGCGCCTGGGCACCAAAGGAAAGACTTCGTATTGGGGCACGTATGACCTCGGCCCGTGGCACAACGACACGGAATGGCAGGAATTTCAAAAGCTCGGAGAGCTTGGCTACATGGAAAAAGAAGAACACCAGGCATTCCTTGCTATCCGAGCTAATCCTGGCTGGTACCTTTGGACTTCCTTCCGTCGTGCAGTCTTCATCTGGACCGGCTATTGGAGTCTCGATCGCGAGTATCTGGCCCAGGAACCGTTCGACCCCTACAACATACCTCTGTGTACGGCGCTGACCGTGCTGGCGCTGATTGGTTTGCGGAGGGCTTTTCAAGAGCACGTGTCTTTCGGTCTGCCATACGCGCTTGTGCTCCTTACGTTCCCGCTCATTTACTACTTCACCAGTCCAGAGGTCTATTATCGTCGCCCTCTGGATCCGATGATTCTCGTGTTAGCCATTTTTGCCATCGCCGGCAGAAAACAGTTGAGTGACATATCTGCCCCGGTTCTTTGTGCAGAACTCCTCGAATCCCAAGAACCACGTTCTATTCCCGCAGAGCATCTAGAGAGGCAGCTGCATTGGGGAGCGTGGATCATGGGCCGAGTTTCTCAGTTCTTCTTACGATCGATTACTCTCGTCCTGCTGACCGCTTTGCCATGGTTTGTATCGGCACAGAGTCCGAATCCCAACCAGAGCCAGGCTCACAGCGGGAGTGATGAAGGAAAAAACGGTCCGAAATCCCCAACACCGCAGAATCCCGCACAAACCACTACGAACCCCGAAAATCCCGACGCAACCTCCGGGAAGGTGCAGACTCTGACGGGCGTAGTAAGCGACTCGTTCTGCGGTCCCAAACACTACCAGCTGAGCGGCGCGACACCTGCCGAATGCACGCGCTACTGCATTGCTCACCGTGGAACTTACGCGTTAGTGGTGGGCAGCAAAGTCTATGAGTTGCAAAATCGCCCGGGGCATACGCTTGACGCTTTGGCGGGTCAGCGGGCAAAGGTGACGGGCGCAGTGAATGGCAGTGTGGTCCAGATCCAATCCATCAGCCCGATCGCAGGACAGGGAAGTAGCAGCGAACGATAACCTGCTTCCGCTCGCGCCGACTCTGCATTTCGGCCTTTCTCATAAAACTAGCCGGATACCAGATTCATCGAAGCGATTGACCTCATCGCCAGCACTGAGTCCACTTTGTTGTTGCCGGTGGCCGACATCTCGGACGTGCTGGTCTTCCCACAAACCGAACAACCGATCCTAAGAAGGAGGAGTATCGAATGTTTCATCATGTAAAGGAACTCCAGTTCAATGCTCGAGTGTCCAAACCCGATCCCAAGTTCGCCGCGTTGCTTCTGGAACAGTTCGGCGGAGCCAATGGTGAACTCAAAGCCGCCATGCAGTACTTCACCCAGGCGTTCTCCTGCCGGCAGCCTTATCCGGACAAGTACGACATGCTCATGGACATTGCTACCGAGGAATTCAGCCACCTGGAAATCGTTGGCGCTACCATCCAAATGTTGCTCGGCCCCGTTCCTGCGGAATTGAAGGACGCCGCTGACACCAAGAACCTTGAAAAGGGACTCGAAGCATCCGGCCTCGCCAAGCTGGTGACGGGAGGCAAGGCCGGCAAAGAAGGCTTTATTCATGATGCGATGGTTAACCCGCTATTTCTCACCGAGGCACCCGGTCCGCAGGTCACGAACTCGGCCGGTGTTCCGTGGAATGGCTATTACGTGAATGCCAATGGCGACCTTACCGTGGACCTGCGCTCGAACATCGCCGCCGAATCGCGCGCAAAAATCGTTTACGAGTACCTCATGCAATTTACGGACGATCCGCTCGTGAAAGAGAGTCTGGGTTTCCTGATGACGCGCGAGATCACTCACATGCAAGTATTCTCCGCGGCTCTCGCCACCATTCAGCCAAACTTCCCCCCAGGTGTTTTGCAAGGCGATCCACGCTATCTCCACCTGTATGCCAATCTCTCCAACGGAGCGTCAGCGCGCGGTCCGTGGAATGAAGGGCAGGGGCCGTGGTCGGATGGTGGGCAGTGGGAATACGACGAAGATCCGGTCAACACTGTCCGCCGCACTCGTGGCCTTACCAACGTTCAACCAAGTCGGGCTGGGTCCGACAAAGTTGACGAACTGAATAAAAAGATGAGCGATATCCGTAAGCGGGAGATTAGTGAAGTGCTCCCCGACGGTGAGAACCAGTGGTCGGACTATCCGCAAACCACACTGGCCAGTCCGAAACTAAAGAAAGCAAGCTGAGGTTTTAATTGTGGCGCGGGGCACATCCTCGCGCCACGCTCTAAACCTTTGGCAAAAATCAAATTTCTACGATTTCGATTTCTTCTTAGGCGGCACCTTGGCGCCTTTTTTGCGCGCCTCTGACAATCCGATCGCGATTGCTTGCTTACGGCTCTTTACCGTGCCCCCTTTTCCCCCCTTGCTTCGCTTCAGCGTGCCGCGCTTTCGACGCCTCATCGCGCTCGCCACTGTTTTCTGCGCACCCTTGCTGTACTTACGTCCGCCTGATCTCCTGCTCGACTTCTTTTTCGCTGGCATCCATCCCTCCGATTCGAAATTCCCCGTACTTAGAGGTGCCGCTTACCGCTTCGGGTTGCGGGCAGACACACTCAAAAACAACGGGGACACTCGCCGGCGGAGTTGACCTGCAACTCTCTCCGGCTGTGTCCCCGTGCAGAACGAGTAATTCTTCCACTCTACTGCGGCGGTTGCGATCCCGGCGGCGTACTACCCGGCGCCGTGCTGGGCTGTGAGGGCATGCCGGGTTGTGAACCCGGGTGTCCCATGCCAGGTTGTCCCGCGCCTGCACCGCTCGAGGGCTGACTAGCGTCGGGGGTCGCCGGGCTAGCGCTCGGTCCCTGGTTCATTTGCCGTTGCTGCTGCTGTTGTCTCGCCTGTTGCTGCATGTCGGCCAATTTCTTCTGCTGTTCGGGCGTAAGGACCGCCAGAATCTTCGGGAACGACGTTTTCTTTATTTCTTCGATCTTGCTGCGCTTCTGGTCCATGCTGAGGGAAGCGTCGTTCCGCACCGAATTAATTTGAGTCACTTCCTCCTGAATGATCGGCTGTAACTTCGACTTTTGTTCCGGAGTCAACTGCAGTGCTTCTTCCACCGATCCCGGATGTCCCTGTGGTGCGTTAGCGCCGGCCTGTCCCGGGGTGGCGGCGGGAGAGGAACTCTGCTCGGTTCCGGCTGTCGAGGTGGTTGTACTTTGCGTCGTCGAACTCTGGGTCGAAGCTGGCGAAGACGCAGCCGGGCTGCTGGTTTGCGGTCCAGTCTGGCTTTGAGGCGAAGTTTGTGTCTGCGGACCGGGTGTCTGCGCGGCCGCACTTAACCCTAGCAACACCGCCCCGCCGCATAAAAGACCCGTAATGCTATGTCGTATGTTCATGCTTGCTCCTTAGGCACGGCTCACCCAACGGAGCAAGCTCCAGGTTTGGCGGCCGAGTTCGAGATTCACCCGAGACGCAGTAGGCGGCCAGTACCCCAAGCCTCACAGGTAGGATGGCTCAGATGATCCCGTGAGTCAGCTGGTTGGATGCTCTCGTCGGGTCTAATCCTCATTCCGCCTCATGTACCTTCTGGTGTATGGTGGGGCGCATGGTCAAACAGAGCCAATCGCCGGATATCTCTAAGTCGGCATTCGACTTCCTGAAAACCGAACTTCATACCGGCATGACCCTGGCTGGAATCGCAAAGGACGCCGAAGATCCCGAAAAAGCCAGCCGGAATCGCAAGAACGCACGGCTCGCGTATGACACCGTCGTAAAGACCCGCCCAAAAGCCATTCTGTCCCCAACGCAGGAAGAAGAGGTCTCGAATGGGCTTCAGCAACTTAGAAAAGTGCTGGAGAAGCTCGGGGAACACTTCCAGCGTGAGTGAAAGGCTTTTGAGGAACTATCTGGGATTGAAGTCTCCTACGTACTTCGAATTCCGGGAGACCTTCGTAGCGCGAGACACCGAGCACTCGTCAAAGGCAGATCTACCTTCGTTCGGACCCTGCCTGGCGGCGACTTGGGGTTAGCTAAACCGGCCGCTCGCAATGATTCGCAGCACTGGCCGGAGTAACTGTTACTGCGGCGCTAAGGAAAATTACGCCTCCCGCTACGCACTTTCCGGTACGTCAAAAGTTTTCTCGCGAATGCTGAAATTTCACTCTTTGTTCTTCTCAGATCCGGCGTATTTCTCAATAAAAAGGACCTTGCTCGTGGTTATTCACGTGCTCTTTGAAGCTGAGGCTGCATCCTAAAGGTAGTTGCGATGGAGAACAAAGCTGTGGTTCTAAAATTCGCCCTGTCGGCTTTCCTGCTTTGCGGGTCCGCATTCGCTCAGCAGAGTACTGCCAACGGGCCTCTCCCGTTGTCCTCGATCGTGACCAGGATGGAAGCTGCCCAGGCCCAAAAACGCGACTTGGGAGCCTACGAACTTATACGGCGTTATCGCGTCGCCGGCGCCAAAAACTCCGGTGCTGATAGCGAGGTTGTCGCCGCCCTGAACTTCGAGCCACCCAGCACCCGCAGCTACGCCATTCAGAAATCGACCGGCAGCGGTCGCGGCGAGCAGGTTGTTCGTCACATCCTCGATCAGGAAACTCGGGCCACGGATCAGCAAATGGAAGCGTCGGCTGTTAACAGTGACAATTACAACTTTTCCTATCTCGGCGAAGCGAACGCTGAGGGGCAGCATTGCTATCGCTTAGGCTTGGAACCGAAGCGGCGAGAAAAGAGCCTCGTGGTCGGCGAGGCCCTTGTTGATGCGCAGACATTCCAGATACGTCGAATCCAGGGCGACTTGGCGAAAACACCATCCTGGTGGCTCAAAAAAGTGCACGTCGACATGGCCTTTTCTGACGTGCAGGGCGCATGGCTTCAGACCAATTTACGTGCGGATGCCGACGTTCGCATCTTCGGTCCACACACCTTGACTTCGCAGTTGATCGACTATCGCGGCGCCTCAATCCTGGCGATGCGGTCGGCCGCACCGCGTCCCGCTCGGACACGGCGAAGCAAGAAAGCTGATCCAGCTTACTCGGCAGTCTTTACTCGGTAAGAAGAGCCTAGTCGCCAGCCACTCCCTATTCGCAGAATCAGCGCGACCCCCAGCAGCAACGGGATCAGTCGCAAAGGGATGACTGGATTGCGCCCAAAAGCCACAAAGAAGATCGCAAATATGGCGTAAACCGTGATTGCGTGAATTGCGGTGTAGAACCGCGACAAACGCAGGGTGGCCGTAACCACAGCAACAACCACTAATCCTAAGCCACCGAGAACTATCGCGGCCGCCCGGGCCGGGTGATCCGTCACGTGCGCACGCTCGAAAGACCACAGCAGCAAGGCTACGGTAAAGATATGTACGGCGTGGGCGGCAAAGAACGACTGCAGCAGGCGAATGCCGCTCGGCAGCCTCCGTACCCATTGCAGCAGTCCTGGAGCGGCAAAAGCTACGACGAACCACAGCGCTGAAACCCGTGCCGTGTTTCGCGCCGCAGCATGTGCGCTCGCGCCATTCCAACCCCGGAAGGCAAAGGTCGTGCTTGCGACAACGATGTTCGACGCCAGGGCGATCCAAATGGGAGATCGCGTGTCCATATCCTGAACCGAAGCCTGCAAATCGCTGCTTCGTTGCAGGATTATGACACAGTGCGGCGCAAGTCAGAAAAGTGAAACACCGCGCCTACTGGACAGGCCTGTCCCGCCACAGTTCAGCCGATTTGCAAGCTGTCGAGCACTCGCTTGTACGTCGGTTGTAACCGGGAGAATTCGCTTTCAGGCGCAATGAATATGAGGTAAACGAGCCCGCCCTGCGGTCCTGGTACCGTCACGAGCCAATCACGTTCAGGAACCGGGTGCCCATTTTGCTGGATCGGCGAGTTGCTCGCAAACTGTACAGACCTTCCCTCAACTCCATTTATTGTCACCGTCTGAGTGCTGCCGGTCTGGTGCATTCCTGGTTGGCTCTGTTCGAGACTCTTCACCAGCGCCTGCGTCGCATCATCCAGAGAATTGGCATTCGCAGGTGTGCCGGATCCGATCACAATCCCGTACGCGATGCCGCCTTGGGAAACCCCGGCCGCCGGTGCAATGGTGATGCCGTTCTGATCATTACTTGCTTGCCAGTTATCAGGATATTCAATGCTGAATCCGTTTTCGTTCAGACGCTTAAAATTCCCGCTCGGCTGCACCTGCTCGTAACTGACGGGTGTCATTGTGGGAGTGCCGCTGCCACTTGCTTGTCCTCCGGCGGGAGTCCCAGTGGCGCTCACCTGTACCCCTTGCGGGATCGACTTCTGTTGCTGGTTATACTTCAACCACTCGCCGGTCTTTGCTCCATTTGCGATTTCCTGTGCCGTGTACGTCTTAATTCCGCCCGTTTGTTGCTTTGCCTGTAAGAACTGAGCGCTGGAAGGCAAATACCGCTTTGGGGCCCAGTTGGCGATTTCCTTTTGAACCGCCGCCACTCGATTGCCCGGATTTGGGTGGTCGCTTAAGAATTGCGGTCCGCCGCCTCCCATCTGTTCGAGCTTTTGGAAGAACTCTGCCATCTGGCGCGGATCATAGCTGTCCTTGTACATGATGATCGCGCCAACCGAGTCGGCCTGTGCTTCGTCCGCACGCGAATACTTCATGCTCAACATGCCGCCCACCATCTGGCCGCCGACGCTCGCGATCGCGCCCCCAATCCCGCCAAACACTTTCCCGGCAATCTGGCCCAGCCCGGCAAGAATACTCGGAACGGTGTTTTGCTTCATCTGCTTCGCCGAGTGCTGCATGTACACGTGTGACATTTCGTGCGCCAGCACGCCCACCAACTCTGCTTCGTTGTCCGCGGCATTGATCGTGCCCACGTTCACGAAAATCGGTCCCCCGGGCAGCGCGAACGCGTTGATGTCCTTTTGCTGCACAACGTGGAACTGGTAAGGCCAGTTGTATTGCGGTGGTATCGCGGATTGAAGTTTCTTGCCGAGTTGCTGGATGTACTGCGTAGTCGGGCTCGAGTCGGGCAGCACCGGCATCTGCTTGTACACTTCGCCCATCGCCTTTTGGCCGAGCTGGATCTGCTCATCTCGGCTGAGAGGCGCAGACCCGGGATCCGGCAAGCGGGGCGATATCGTCGGTGTCGCCGTCCACGCCGGCGATGTCATCAGCAGTATCAAGACAAACGCGACTGCCTGCTTCGGTAACCCACGTCGTGTCATATGTCTCCTATCCGCAGACCACAAATCGAGTCCTTACATTTGACGCCCCACGCGCAGGGTGAGATGCCAAAGGAAATTCTCGGGGATGTCTTCCAGCGAACCCAAGGCGCCTCTATACTAAAGCTGCTCAACTATGAATGGAAACGTACCCGATTTCCGCGCTCCCAGTGCCGGCGAGAGGTTGTTCAACCGCCTCTTCGGGTTCTTGGTTGGACTTGGAATTGGACTTCGTCACAACTACCTGCTCCAGGTACGAGGCCGCAAGACGGGCAAGCTTTATGCGACGCCCGTCGACCTGCTTGGATTTCGTGGTAAGAAGTATCTCGTAGCCCCGCGGGGCAGAACCCAATGGGTGCGCAACGCTGAAGCCGCCGGAGAGGTTACGCTCAAGAAGGGGAGTCATCGGCAGCGCTACCGCTTACGACCGCTATCCGATACAGACAAACCCGAAATCCTGAAGGCGTATTTAGACTCGTTCAAGACCGAGGTGCAGCGCTATTTCCCGGTACCTGCCGGATCGCCAGCATCCTCCTTCGCGGCAGTTGCCTCTGTCTACCCGGCCTTTGAACTTGTCGAGCAGTGACCGGCTTGCGCAACCGGATGCCACCGTTACTTTAGTTACCTCCGTGAATATTGGCGCGTGTTCGTTCTTAGCATACCCTTGGGAAGCCCGACAGCCTTTATGACGATCCTCGAGAAGATTCCGACCGTAGTCACGGTAGGCGTTCTCGTCGTCATCTTTTTCTTCCTCAAACGGCATGCTCGGTCGGTTCGGCTGAACCTCTGGATGACCGGCTGGATGCTGGTTTTCATCCACTTCCTCGCACAATTAATGGAACCGTCCACCGGCGAACCCGGCCCTCACCTTCTTGCCCTCGACATGGCTTCCTTGCAGGCGGCTGCGATCGCTTTCATGGTGTCGGTGTCGATCGTCGTAGGTGACAGCCGCAGACGGAAGATTCTGCTCGCGGTGGCCGGTGTTCCGTCCGTACTTTACGCGATTATTGCCTCCTACGATGTCCACGCACGTTGGCCTTACGTGACCTGTCTGGTGGCATGCTTTGGTGGCGCCAGCGCATTCATTATCTATGTATACAAAAAGCTCACCTGGTATACGGCCACGATGGTCCCGCTTTGTCTTTTGGTGATGGTGTGGGCAAGTCGCGCTGCCTTGCACGGTTCCTTCGACGAAGGCTTGACCGCTTTTCTTACTTTAGGATTCGGCCTCCCCGGTTTCTTTCTCTGCAAAAACTATTGGCGTCCCTCCGCTGGCATCGTCACTGTAGCGGGCGGTTTCTTCTGCTGGGGTGCGGTCTTCCCGATTGGCATGTTAACCGACCGCTTCCTGCCCACGGTCGTCATCCCACCCGAACTGTGGAATACGCCTAAATTGTTCGTCGCCCTGGGCATGATTCTTGCCATTGTCGAAGACAAGTCCGAGTCGATCGAACGTATGCAGTCGAAAGAACGCGCGCTGAACCGGCAACTTGAGCGCTTTTCCGCGATCACCTCCCGTCTGCTCGGTGGCGCCAGCGTCGATTCTCTCTGCAACGAGATAGCCAACGCCATCACCGAAGTGACCACCTTTGAAGTAGCCGCCATTCACCTCGAGCATGCCGGCCATTTGCGCGTAGCGGGCGCGAGCGGCCTCAGCCCAAAGGCTTTTTCAGAACTCCAGGAGCGTGCCAAGGCTTGGCGGGTCGACGACATCACGGATTTTTGCTCGCATGCCCGCAAACTCGGACAAAACTCTTATTTACTCAGCAGAAGTGAGGCCGAGAAGTACGATCCGGTGAAGAGTACTCGCGTTTACGACCCGAATCCCTACTGGAATAGCGGCGACGAGTTGTTGATCCCTTTATCTTCACCCCGGGGAGCCTGCATGGGCTGCCTGGCTCTCGACGATCCTCGCGACGTAACCGCCGTCAATCCACACGACATTTCCAGAATTGAATTGCTGGCCGCCGACCTCGCGGTCGCCTTGGAACTGAAGTCCCTGCAGAGCCAGTTGGTGCGCTCCGAGAAGCTAGCCGCCCTGGGTCAACTGGTCGCAGGCGTCGCCCACGAGTTGAACAATCCTTTGACCTCGGTTATGGGCTACGGAGAATTGCTGGCTGATGAAACGCCGCCAGGTCCTATTCGGGATCGCCTGGAGAAGTTGGCTAACGAAGCGCGACGCATGAAGCGCATCGTCGAAAATCTACTGCGCTTCTCGCGGCAACGAACCGCCGACCGCCAGCCTGTCGAACTTCCCCCTGTAATCGAGGATGTGCTCGCCCTGCGCGAGTACTATATCCGCACGCGCAACCTCGGCGTTGTTATCGATATAGAACCCGACTTGCCACATGTTGCTGTCGATGAAGACCAGTTCAAGCAGATTCTGCTCAACCTCATCAACAATGCGATCGATGCGGTAGAGACCGTGCCTGAGCCGCGCCGCATCATCATACGGGCGCTGCGACGAGGCAATCGCGCCAACATCGAAATCGAGGATTCCGGCCCGGGCTTTGCCGATGTGAACCGCGCGTTTGATCCCTTCTACACGACCAAGCCTGTAGGAAAGGGAACCGGCCTCGGCCTGAGTATCTGCTACGGCATCATCAAAGAGCACGAAGGCGAGATACGCCTGGAAAACCTGCAACCTAAGGGGGCACGTGTGACTGTCGAATTACCGCTCGCCGCTAAGGCCGCACGCGCCTGAAGCTCATAGACGCAACGCCCGGACTCGCAAAGCAGTTCCGGGCACCTGCTTCGCACCGCAACTCTCAGTGCTCAAGGATGTCCAACTCGGGCTTGTTCTCGGAAAATTCAGCTGCCGCTTTTACGAAAGCAATCAGGAGGGGGTGCGGTTTCTCAGGAGAGGAAGCCAGCTGTGGTTGGAACAGCGTAGCCAGGAAGAAGCGGTGGGACGGCGCTTCGATCGCTCGTACCTCACCATTCGCGCCTCGTGCCACAATCGGCAAGCCCGCTTCCATCAGGCAGTATTCGTATTCGGGATTGATCTCGTAATTGCAGTAAAACTCTTCCTCCACTACGTCCTGCTGGTATATGGCTTGCAGCCTTGATCCGGGCCGGAGCCGAATCTCAGGAACCGCTCCGCTAAGCTTCGGCGCGCCCTCTGCACGGTTCGGTACGGCACAGGAAACGGGGTATATGACGATGTGCTTGGAGCCGGAATTGTTTTCCGCCGTGTCCGCGTCGGCCAAGCCGATGATGTCGCGGGCAACTTCGATCATCGTGTATTGCAGTCCGCCGCACGTGCCGAGAAAGGGCCAATCCTGTTCGCGGGCGAATCGAATGCCGCGCAGCATTCCCTCCATGCTCTCGTAAGGACTTCCTGAGGAAGCGAACAATCCATCGAAACTGGCCAAGACGTCGTTCGCGTTCGCATTCAAGAGTGACGGCGTTGGTACCCACTGGCATTCAACCGGCAGCCCCAGGGCTCCACCGGCATGTTGTAGGGAAGGAGTAGTAGCGTTGTGGGAGCGGTACTCTGAATGGAAATCGCCCAAAATCCCGATGCGAACCGAAGACGCCGCCATGGAACTACATTGTAAATGGCGTTCGAAAATTCACGCCGTGCCAGCTGAGCGCAGGTACAGTCTTGCCCGTAGTTGCTGCTTCGCTACACCAAGCCCATGCTGACAATCAGCACGTATAGGCCCAGCAGGGTCAATGCGGGTCCACCCCAGATACATGCGGCGGACTTCCATCCCAGCGAAGTCACAAGATCTTTTTGGCTGCGCCAAGAAATGAGGAATGTCGGATCATTCTCGCCCTTCATCAACACGACCTTCGGCTGCAGATCAAACGGCTCGCCCGTAGTCTCAAGCGCGGGGGCGGCGCCCGTTGCTGATGTGTTTGTGGATCCCTCATCTCTGAGCACGGCGGCAGGATCAGAAATTCCTGCTGCTGCCCATGCTGCCGGATTCGTGATGCCCGCCTTCATCATGGCGGCAGTAATCTTGGCCTGCTGAGACGTCCCTGGTTGCGCGTTACTGTTGTCTTTAGGGGTCAACCGGATTACTTCCTGGTGCGTCACGGTTGCGAACATCGGTTTCGCACTCGCCGGCGTAGTGTTCGACACCGACAAGTCGACGGTTGTTTGCGGCCCGTGCAATCTGAAAGTAAAGCCCGGTTTTGTAGACTCGCTCCTGACCGGCGAAGCTGTGGCCTTCATCCCCATGTTTTCGGCCAAGGTTCCGAGAATGAACAGCGCGTTCTTCGGCTTTATACAGTACTCATCCACCCGGATTTTACGGTCTCCGGAAACCCCGTGGCGTGCCAGAAACGTCCGAACTGTGTCGGGTATCTCGTGGGTGAAGAAAATAGAGTTGCTGTACTCTTCGTGGAAATCTCGGTGGAGATCCATCTCCGCGCCCTGCGGATTCACCAGGAGTTTGCCGGTATTGTCGTCAAGGTAGAAGGGGACGTGAAGGCTTTCGTCCGCAACCTGCTTCCATTCCTCGTTTTTGCCGGAGCGCGTCAATTCCCATGCCCGCGTCCGGTAATAGAAGCAACTCCGCTGTGTGACAGGCGCGACGATTGTGTATGGCCCCACTGCCAGGCCACTGACTTCGACCAATCCCAGCGACGCGCTGCGGATCTTCGATGTCGGCGTGTTCAGGATCAGCCGCTTGCGTTGTAGGATGCGGAATCCTCGGTAAAACAAATACAATCCGCCGAAAACCGCGATCAGCGCATAGATCCAAAGATTCTCGATCCGGTTACCTATGAGGAAACAATAAGCGAACATGATAAGCGCGTCCGCACACACGGACCCGTGAGGAAAGGTTAGCCAAGCGCGCCATGAGGACACATCAGAAAACCTCCCTCGACGCTTACTTCAGTAATGATGGAGGCGGGAAGACTACGAAGGGATCAGAATTGAAAGGACTCGCGGAGAGACGGTTACTTCTGGTGCGGGACACTGCCGTGCTCAATCATGACGTGCGACCAGTACGTGCCCGAGGCCATAACATATGGAAAAGGCGGCTTCACTTGTCCTTCTTCCGGCAGCCCGATCTCTGCAGCCGTCTTGTAGGGAAAGTGAATCGATTGCCATGATTCGATCGCTTGGTCGACCATGTTCGTGTCTGGGTGATACGCAGACATGGGTCCGAGCATCCGGTACCCCGCTATCGGATGATCGGGAATGGTCAGCTTCTTCGCCTTTATCTCTGCATCAATAGTTTTGCTTAGATCCGGGTCTCGCACGCCCTCGGAATACAGCTCGCGTATCCGAAGCAGCAAGGGCATGAACGACTCGTGATAGCAACGTACATCAAAGTCCTTCTGCTCAGGATACGGCGCTGTACACACCATGCCGTTGGAGCCCTTGCGCAAAGTTACGAGCGACATGTCTACCGCATAGCCCATCACGGTCGCATCCTTGCGCATCACCTCGGGCAACGGCAATACCGCCGCTGCAATCTGTTGCCTCGCTGACTGCGGCTTGGCCGTTTGACTGTTGGCGTCTAGCTCAAAGATATTGCAGGACAATAAAGTGATCAACAGGATCAAAATGCTTCGCATCGCTCTACTCCCGGTCCGCATCACTTGTCCCGAAGCCTACCCGGTCGTGACGTGCCGTTCTTTTAAGATTTCTTCAACCGCATTGATCGCCCTATCGAGTTCTTCATCGCTGTTGTAGAAATGTGGGGACATGCGAACTCCCGCCTTGGGCCGCCAGTCAACCAGAATCTCCCGCCGCAGTAACTCCTGGCAGACCTGCTGCGAATCGGGCATGTCGATGGTCACCGTTCCGCCGCGTTTTTCCGGATCGCGGGGAGTGTTTACCTGCCAGCCGTGCTCCTCGGCTAACTCAATCAACCGTCCGGTTTGCCGTTTCGACTTTTCGCGGATGCGGTCCACGCCAACTTCCCGAATGATCTTCACTCCCGGCCGGCAAGCCTCCAGGGCAGGTATGTGCTGCGTGCCGTTCATAAAACGATACGGAGACTCCGCGTACCTGGTCGCCCCTACCTCGAACGCAAACGGACTCTCGTGCGCTATCCATCCAGTGAAAGTCGGCCTCAACGTCTTTCCCAGGTCTGGCCGCGTGTACAAGTAAGCCACTCCTGGACCGCCACACAGCCACTTGAGAACTCCCCCGCACGCGAAATCCACATTCAACTGCTGCACGTCGACTGGAACCGTCCCCAATGACTGGAAGGTGTCCAGCACAACGAGTGCCCCGACCCGATGCGCTTTCTCGATGATCGCTCTGGCGTCGTTGATGAAAGCACTACGAAAAATCACATGCGAAACGGGCACCAACGCCGTTTCGTCATCGATCGCATCCAGCAGGCGCTCGGTCGGGACCGTAATCCCGTCATCGGTTTTGACCATGTGTACCCGTGCGCCTCTAGGCCGTTGTGCTTCCCAGAAGTACATCACCGACGGGAAATTCATGTCGGTATAGACAACCTTGTTTCGTTTTCCCGAAAAATCGAAGCACGAGGCCACCACCGCCTGGCACGTCGTGACATTCTGGTGAGTGGAAACCGACCTCGGGGGCGCGTTCATCAGCGCGCCAATTTCCTCGCCAACCTCCGCCGCCAGCATCCACCAGCGTTCTTCCCACGCACGCACACCGCGCGTCGCCCACGTATCGGCGTACCCTTGTAGCGCCTGGTATACACCGCGCGGCATCGCTCCTAGCGAGTTACTGATCAGATAAGTGGTGCGTTCGAGAATAGGAAATTCAGAACGGTACCGGAGCAGGTCGTCGGCCATGCCGTCAATTGTATCCCGGGCACCCCTCGCTACGCGTGCTGCACTATTCGGTTGCTATCCGTGCATTCGGCTCGCACAATGCTGCCGTGCGACACCTGCGCCGGGCTGCGCTGATTCTCATACCTAGCATGCTTGTCCTGTACGCCATCATGGCGTATCAGTTGCGAAAACACATGGTCGACGGCTATTCGGACTTTATCAGCGCTTATACCGCTGCGAAGATTTTGCAACGCGGGGAGCCCCACCGGCTCTACGATCTCCAACTTCAATCGCAGATCCAGCGCGATGTAGCCCCAAATGTCTCCAGTCGAGGCGGCGCGCTTCCCTTTGTCCGTCCCCCATTTGAAGCCTGGTTGTTTTACCCGCTCGCACGCTTCTCGTACCCCACCGCCTTTTGTGTTTGGACCATAGCCAGCTGTGCTTTTCTCTTCATCGCGATGGCTCTGTTGCGGCGGCACAATCGCCTCCTTCAATCCTTTCCGCTGTTGATGGTGAGCCTCGCCGCGCTGTCATTCTTCCCTGTGTTCATGACTCTGCTGCAAGGCCAGGATTCAATCCTGCTCTTCCTTATATATGTGCTGAGCTATGCGGCGCTGGTTCGGGGCTCGGTAATGGCAGCCGGAGCAATTCTCGCGTTGGGGCTATTCAAATTTCCTTTGGTTCTGCCGTTCTTACTCGTCTTTATTCTTAGAGGAAAAGCCCGCTTCCTGGCGGGCTTTGTCGTAGTAGCAGGGGTACTGATCCTGCTCTCAATCGGCATGGTCGGCCTGGCGGGTATCGGGGGCTACATCCACTATCTCGCGAGCATTGATGCGCTCGCACCCGGCGTGAACATCTCTCGAGATATGCCGAACTTGAGAGGGCTGCTCGCGCTGGTCGACGGACCAGGGTTGTCGCTGCTCTCGACTAGTATCTTGATCGTCGCGTCGGCTGTGGTCCTGGCCATCGTCGCCGCCGTATGGACGAACCCGGACGGCGATGCTGATCTTCCAGCGAAAGTGTCCCTGAATGTGTTGGCGACCATTCTCGTCAGCTACCACGCCCATGTGTTCGATCTGGCGCTTCTTATAATCCCGATATGCGTAGGGCTGGAGCTCCTGCTGTACGGCCAACTCGACCGACGATCAAGGGTTCTGCTCGCCTGGTCGACTGGCCTCGCAGCCTTCAGCCCTCTATACGTGATCTTGGTTTTTTCGCTTCGCGGTGCACCAGTGCTGGCCGTTCTCGTCCTCGGTGTAGGGGTGGCGCTGACCCGGACTATACGACCAAAAATGAATCCCGCCTAAATACCTCTTCCGCCCACGATCGTCCGCACCACCTCTTGCCGGTGATTGAATACGACCAAGTCCGCTGCCGCTCCGGCTTCGAGCCTGCCTCTTTGTCCTGGGAGTCCGGCAGCCCTCGCGGGATTCAAAGTTGCCGTCCGCAGCGCTTGTTGAAAGTCGAATCCGGTGAACTTCATGACGTTGCGCACGGCCTGGTCCATGGTGAGCACACTTCCGGCAATCGTTCCACCTGACGTGCACTTGCCATCTTTTACCTCGAACTCCATTGCGCCCAGCCGATACTTTCCTTCTGGCATGCCGGTGGCGGCCAACGCATCCGTGATCAGTACAGCACGTTCTGCGGTTTTGGCCCGCATGAACAGTTTCACGACGCTTGGATCGACGTGGAAGCCGTCGACAATAATGTCCGCGCTGATGCGATCGTCGCTCAGGACAAGTTCCAGGATGCCGGGATTTCTATGCGCCATCGGACGCATCGCGTTGAATGTGTGCGTCGCATGGCGCGCGCCAGCATCAACACCGGCTTTTGCAATTTCAAAACCGGCATCGCTATGTCCCAGGCTCACGAGAACCCCACGTTTGGCGGCCTCCCGGATCACTTCCAATGCGCCGTTCACTTCCGGCGCGATGGTGATCATCTTCACGTGACCGCGGGACGCGTCCCAGAACCTGTTGAACATCGCGACGGTAGGTTCCAGCAAGTTCTCGGGCGGATGCACACCCCTGCGTGCGTGGCTTAGAAAAGGTCCTTCCAGGTGTATGCCCGCAGGGCGCGCACGCTCGTGCTGATCTCCCTCTCTCTCGATCGCGTCGGCCAGCCTCTCCAGTGACGATAACGTCGCGTCAACCGGAGCCGTAATCGTCGTGGGCAGATAGGACGTGATCCCATGCCGAAAAAGTAAGCGCTCTACACACGGCAGGGCTTCCGGGTTGGCCTCCATTATGTCGTGGCCTGCACCACCATGGATATGAATGTCCACCAGGCCGGGTGCGAGGACAGCATCTCCAAATTCCAATATACGCACACCGCTCGGAATCGAAACTCCTTCACGCGGGCCGACCCGCGCGATGCTGCGGTCTTCCACGAGTACAACTGGGTTATCGATTCTCTCGAGCGGCGTTAACAGAGAACTGGCTGTCAGTGCAATCATGGTGGGGAATTGGAATCATAGTACACGAATGACTCGGGCCGTTGTTGAGCTACGGGCGTCCTCGCCCGTGCGCTATTGTGGAGCTACGGGCGTCCTCGCCCGTACGATTGTCCCGCGCCGATTTGGAACATTTGAATAATTCTTACCCGCTTGTCATTGACTCGCGTCGCGTTCAGTTATAGGTTACGTACGCTCGCCAGCGCGCGGGATTTCCGGCTGGTTGCGATTAGCTTCAGAACGCCCTTCTAGTTCGTCACACCGGAACTCCTGCTGCGGCTCCAATGCACTTTCCATATGGAGGCAATCATGACGTTCATGGATTTTTCACGTCGCAAGCTCATGCAGCTAGGCATCTCGGCTGCTGTAGGTTCCGCAGTGGGCTCCAGTGCGGCTGTTGGTTCTGCCTATGCCGCGACCTCGGACGAGTCTGCCCTGAGTTCGCCGATCGCTGGAAACTCTAAGTTGCTTCAGTCTTCTATCAACAATGCGTATGCGTTCCTTGATCAGATGATGGACGCGTATGCGCAAGGATCCACCGTCCGCCTCTGCCAGAGCTACAGCGATCAGATTGCCGGCGGCACCTTCTTCAGTACAGCGTTTATTTATGACAATGCGCTACTCGCGCTAGCGTATCTCTCTCGCGGAAGGGCAAGCGATATAGCCCGTGCTATGGTGATCGGAAACGCCTTGCTCTATGCTCAGCAAAATGACCCAGCGGGCGACGGCCGGTTCCGTCAGGCTTACTTTGCCGGGGTACCCGACACCAATGGAGTATTTGTTACTCCTGGACTTTCGTTTTTCCAGGGAAGCGCGGTGGGAGACGTTGCCTGGCCGGCCATCGCTCTCGCCCAGTTGTATGAACGGACAAGAATACATGCGTACTTAGACGGAGCGGTGCGCGCGGCCACCTTTATCGAGACTACAACACGCGACAACGTCAATGTTCCACCTGGCGGCTACTACTTCGGCAATGGTCAGAGCAACAAATCCACCGAGCACAACATCGATGTTTATGCGCTGTTCACCATGCTGGCTCGATTAACGGGGAACCCTTCGTGGCTTGATGGCGCGCAGCATGCCAAGGCCTTTGTGCAAGCCATGTTCGACGCTCCTTCCGGTCACTTCTGGACTGGTACCTCCGACCCAACCAATATTTTCTTCAACAATAGTCCAGAAGATGTGCAGACCTGGTCGTATCTCGCATTCCGTGATCCCGCCTACGCTGTGTCTGTCGATTGGGTCAAAACGAACCTCGCCACTACAGATACAAGCTTTGCCTTCAACAACGGCTGGGGCACCAATGGCGGTTTGAAGTTACGCGTCTCCGGAATGACATTCGCCAGCTTGAGCAAACTCGGTACTGTGCTTGGCGATGGTTCGGTTGATGCCGATGCGGTCTGGCTGGAAGGTACCGGCCATTTGATCGCGGCCCTGCTGCAGCGTCGGCTTCCGCCGAATAAGGATATCTTCAGCTTCCACGGCGACGTTAACCTGGCTTCCTCCCTGATCGAAAATGTTCAGGTCGCGCAGAACAGCCTGGGCGCGGGACAGACCGTCAATGGGCAAGCACTTCAAGTAGGGCAGGGAATCACGGCGTCCACCAGCATTCTCAACACTGGATTCGGATTCAACTACTTCCCCTATCTACACATTGGCGCGACTTCCTGGTACCTGATGGGCGCGAACGGCGCCAACCCCTTACAGCTCGGAGGTCTCGACCACTAAAACTCGTCCCACAGAAACGTTTTGAAAGGTCACGATTTTCTGCCGCGCCGTTACGAGTGCCCAATGGTCGTCAACGACAATCGAATGAGTGTCGTCGGAGATCAGTGCAGCGCGCGAATGTGGGTTGCATTCACTTCCAGTGGCAGACGGGGTAACACAAAACGTATTACGAATAGTGCGAGCAGAAACCCGCATGACAAACCTGCGAAAATGAAAACCGGAATGTTCCAATGCTCTGGAAGTGCAAGTAAGAACCCACATAGGTAGGACAGCACGATGGATATTGCGACGTACTTATGATGGATTCTTAACTCTTCTCCACAGTGCGGGCACTTCAGCCAGTCTTCATCTCGAGGAACGGCAACCAGGACCCTGCAGGCAGGACACTGCTTAGGTAGGGAGCGAATCACGAAGCACCTCTACAACTCTAACTCTATTCGCGAAGTATACTCCCAGCCTGACCTGTTGATCGCACTTATTGCGGCTGCACAGAGCATTCCGTTACTTAGTTGCGGCCGTATAAACGTTGCGACGGAGCTATGACACGCGAACTTCTTGTCCCGTGAACGTGTGACGGGCGTCACAGCGTTTCACCAGACTGTGTCTAGAATGTACAAATATTCGGCCCTAAGGAAAGTTTGTGCGCTGACGCCTGTTCCGAATGCGGAACGATAAAAAATGCTCTTGTAAAGTATCCAGAGACATTGTATTAAATCGTACACACACCGCTTCCCAGGTACATCGTTCCGCGCCGGCGATGTTTATCCAGGTGAAATTTGCGTTGGTTACGGCGTGGGAAAGTGCGAATATGTGCAACGGAGCAGTCGATGTCATCGACGTGTTCCTACTCGCGGAAAACAGACTCTTTCGAGAAGCTTTGGCGAGAGTTATCGCGAAAAAGTCTGACCTTCGTGTCTTGGGAGCTGCCGCGTTCGAAACTGGAGTTCTAGAACAGCTGATCGAAGCCCAACCCCATGTCTTGCTCTGGGATCCAACCACCGGTGATCCTGACTTGGGACTACTGCGCAGCCTGCGATCCGCCGTGCCGAACACCAAGCTGATGATGCTGGGCATGGACGAGGATCCAACCATTTTTCTACGCTGCGTCCGTTCCGGTGTGGCCGGCTATCTTCTTAAGGAGGCGTCTGCGGGCGAGGTCGCGCTGGCGATTCGGACCGTTGCTTATGGCGGAGCAGTTTGTTCCCCGAAGCTGTGTCTTCATCTATTCGGGTCGCTCGCCAGTCAACCGAGTGCATCTTTCGCTTACCGCAGTGCCGCGCAGACGGGTCTTTCTCGGCGTGAACAGCAGCTTCTCGAGCTTGCTGCGCGAGGTCTCACTAATAAAGAAATTGCTACGAGCCTGACTCTGTCAGAACAAACCGTAAAGAACCACATGCACCGTATTTTGCGGAAGTTAGGTACTACGGATCGCCTGAGTGCCGTCGACATATGTCGTAGCCAGGGTCTGTTTACCTGACATCGTTGGTGCCTTTGTTCGTCTACCAAACTATTAGTACTTGTTGGTACTCGTTAGATCTAATTAGTATCCATCTGCCGCAACGTCGGCGGTACTGCTCTGGTACTTCCCCGCGATTCACCTAGCTCTTAATTGAACCTTTTCTGATGCAATTCTGCACCGCATACTCCCAAGATTGGAGGGGCCGTGCGATCTATAAGAGTGCTTGTTGCTAATCGGCCGCGCCTCATGCGGGAACTGGTGATTGCCACGATCTCCAGCCAGCCCGATATCGAAATCGTGGGCGAAACAGAGAACGAATCGGAAATTGTTGAAACAGTGGAGAGAATTCGCCCTGACGTGTTGATCATCGGTCTGGAAGATCAGGAGCAGCGGCCGGCCTTGTGCGGCTTCCTATTAGGTCGCCATCCAGCGATGAAGGTAATCGCTGTTGCTGCCCACAAGAACAGCACAGTCTTTTACTGGGCAAATGTAGACATTCGTTCCAAAACATTGGAAACGTCGGAAGAGGGCATTCTCGCCGCTCTGCGTAACAGTGCTGCGACCGTGCCCTCACACGTTTAGCGGAACCCAGGTAGGGCTCTAAACGAGCAGTAAACCACGACAAACTAAAGGGTTATCTCACAAACGCCCATGTAAGTGAGGGGGCGAAGCTGTAACCGCACCACCGCCGAAATGACCACGCTAACTATCGCGAGTTCGTACTCTGCAAATCAGCACCCGGGGCTTTTGCTCGATCCTGTGTACGACGTTTCACGTTGGTACGCGGTATACACCAGCAGCCGGCATGAGAAGCGGGTCGCGCAACTACTCAACGCCCGGGACGTGTCCTGTTATCTTCCCTTGTACTCGACCGTGCGGCAGTGGCAGGACCGTCGAAAGAAAGTAGAACTTCCTCTCTTCCCAGGCTATGTCTTCGTCCAAATTGCACTCCGCTCGCGATTGCAAGTTTTGACCATACCCGGTGTAGTTCAAATCGTCAGCTTCGACGGCCAGCCGTCACCAGTGAGTGACGCCGAGATGGACGCTCTTCGTAGCGGTCTTGCTAAGGGTGCTCAGTTTCGGCCTCACCCTTATCTTAAGGTCGGAAACCGCGTGCGGGTTCGTCGCGGGCCCTTGGAAGGAATACAAGGCATTCTGCTTCGCCGCAAAGATTCTTTCAGGCTTGTCCTGTCTGTTGATCTGATCATGCGCTCGGTTTCTGTGGAAGTCGACGAAGCCGACGTCGAAGCGGCCAATTAACCGGCAGCAAGCGAATGGGAATCTGAGCCGCGCAGCTCTTGCCCGTTACCGTCCCATTCGCAATTAGGAGTTTCATGAATCGCTCTACAAAGCTGCGGATCGCCCATTCGATCGCATACTTGTTCCTGTTCGCAGCCCAGGTACCGGCGTTAGCACAATACGTGCGGACACCCGCGTCTTTGCAACAGGATTCCGGCGACGACCGTCTCAGCCGAGCTGAACAAGCCGCCAACGAACTGGTCTCGCTATCGGCTGACAAGATCATTTCGCTGTTGCGCGACGAACCCGGTTTGCTCCTACGCGCCAAGAAGATCTTGGTCATGAAGGCCTACGAGCAGGGAAGACTGCTCGACCCCGAAGACCTGACCGACAACGCTCTATTTCGATTGGTTCGCGAGGACGAACACACCCGCGTGCTGATCACCCAGGAGATTGAGCGACGCTACTACATCCGTGCCCGGCCGACGAAGGACGAATTGCGGCAAGGACTGATCGCGACCACCATGCGTCCTGGCGATAATCAAGGCTCGCAGCAAGCGCAGCCGCACACACGGAGTCAGGAAGAAGCCTACTGGGCGAAGCACGAGAATACGCTCGAATCCGGACCGGAACCCCGGCCGGAACAATCGCAATCCGGCGCGCAACCGGTCAATGCTGCACCAATTTACGGACCCGCACAACCTCCACTTGATCAGCAGCCTGCTTCGGATGCTCGGCGACGTCTCAACCGCGCCCAAAGCCAATCTCTCGATGACGGAGACGTACTCGATGGTCTTCCCGGCGACGTTTTGCAGATGCCGCGAGTTCGTCCCGAGCAACTTCCGACGCTTCTGAGCGCCAGCACCAGAGACAAAAATTTTGGTGAGGTGGCTCGAGGGACGGAGAATTCGCCTGTCTACTCCGCGCCCTTCGATCCGTCCGCATCGCTTTTGGGCACCCCGCGGACGAGCGCGGCCCTGATGGATCTGCCTTCCTTAGCTCCGGACCAAGCACAGTCGGCCCGCGATCAGCTTCGTTTACAGCAAATCCCTCCCAAAGCCGCATATTCCCAACCGGAAGGACGGCCTGACCAGCGAGGCTTGAGGCACCGCCCGAATCCATACGCCGATGTTCCTTCTCTTTACGACCTTTATTCGCAGTACTCTTCCCGGCCTGCGCAGTTACGCCGCTTCGGCACCGATATTTTCCAGAACGGGACGGGGAATTTCGACGAGCTCCCGATGGATATGCCCGTCGGCCCCGAATACGTCCTTGGTCCTGGAGACGGCGTCAGCATCGATCTCTGGGGAGGAGTGTCTCAGCGCTTGCAGCGCGTTGTCGATCGCGAGGGTCGTCTAGCTCTGCCGGAAGTGGGCACGGTCGAGGTCACAGGCCGTAGCCTGGGAGACGTTCAGCGCATGGTTCAGAGCGTTCTCCGCACCCAGTTCCGTGACGTGCAAGCGGACGTATCATTGTCGCGCCTTCGGACAGTGCGGGTGTATGTGGTGGGCGACGTACAACGCCCTGGTGCGTACGATCTCAGCTCTCTATCTACACCTCTGAACGCGGTATACCAGGCAGGCGGTCCCACGGCGCGTGGTTCACTTCGCATCCTGCAGCACTACCGCGGCAAGCAGCTGGTTCAAAACATCGACGTCTATGACCTTCTTCTGCATGGAGTACGTACTGGCATGCAAGGTCTCCAACCCGGCGACACAGTCCTGGTTCCACCCTTGAGCGCCGAGGTTACGATTGAAGGTATGGTTCGTCGTCCCGCCATTTATGAATTGAATGGTGAAAAGAATCTCGCCGAGGTACTCGAACTCGCCGGCGGCGTCCTGCAAGCAGGCACCTTGCGTCACGTTGATGTCGAGCGCGTTGAGGCCCACCTCAGCCGTGCAATGTTGCGTCTCGACATCCCTGAGAACAACAATCAGGCGTCTGTCACCCAGGCCCTCGAAGATTTCCAGATCCAGGACGGAGACAAAATCAAGATTTCACCCATCCTGCCGTACGCCGACAAAACCGTCTACTTGGACGGTCACGTCTTTCGTCCGGGCAAGTATGCCTATCGCGACGGCATGAAGGTCAGTGATCTGATCAAGTCGTACAACGAGGTCCTGCCGGAGCCTTACAAGAAGCACGCCGAGATCATTCGTCTGAATGCGCCCGACTACACGCCCTCCGTTCTGGCCTTTGATTTAGACGACGCTCTTTCCGGCAAAGACCAAGACCTTGTTCTGAAGCCGTTCGACACCGTCCGCATCTTTGGAAGGTTCGATTTTGAGGACGCACCCGAAGTTACGGTGAGCGGCGAAGTCCGTGATCCCGGGGACCATGTCACCAATGGGGCCACTTATCTTCGTGATGCCGTTTACCTCGCCGGCGGCACCACTCCGGACGCTCTTCTCTCCGACGCACAAGTTTTTCGCAAAACCACCGATGGCAAGTTGAAGGTGCTGAGCGTGAATCTCAGCAAAGCACTGGCGGGCGACGCGGCCGACAACATTCTTCTACAACCCAAGGACCGTCTGTTCATTCACAAGAATCTCGTAAAAGTCGATCCACCAACCGTGAAGGTGGAAGGCGAGGTCGCGCGACCCGGCAAGTATCCGCTGGGTGATGGTATGACTGCGGCCGACCTGGTTCGCTTAGCCGGGGGTATCAAGCGTGGAGCTTACACGCAAGTCGCCGACTTGACTCGATACGAACTTCAAAACGGCACCAATATGGCCGGCCAGCACCTGACCGTTCCCTTGGCGCAAGCGCTTGCCGGTGAAGCCGACAGCGATCTTCGCTTGCATGACGGTGACGTGCTGACCGTTCGCCAAGTTGCGGGGTGGCACGATCTCGGAGCGACTATCACAGTAAAGGGTGAGGTCGTTCACCCCGGTACGTACGGCATTAAGGAAGGCGAGCGGCTCAGCTCCATTCTCCAGCGCGCCGGTGGACTGCGCGGCGATGCATACCCGTACGGAGCGGTGTTCGAACGAGCTCAGGTGCGCGATCTAGAAGAAAAGAGCCGCGCCCAGCTAGTCAGCGAGGTACAAGCGCAAGGGGATGCGCTTCGCCAAGCGCCTGCCAACGATGAAGACCAGAAGCTGGCTAAGCAAGCGGCCCTGAATCAGTGGCAGATGACCTTGGAGCGCCTGCAGAACACGCCGCCTGCCGGTCGCCTCGTCATTCATATCTCCAGGGACATGAAACATTGGGCTAACTCTTCATCCGATATCGAGGTTAGGGCCGGGGACACGATTTACATTCCTAAGCGGCCGAGCTTGGTCATGGTCGATGGCGCTGTGTACAACCCCACTGCCGTTTCGTTCAAACCCGGCAAGAGCGCCGGCTGGTATCTGCGACAGGCGGGTGGACCCACCAATGCCGCGAACAAGAAAGCTGTCTTCGTGATTCGCGCTGACGGTTCGGTGGTCGGCGGCTCCGGCGGTTTGTTCAGCGGTAGTGCTGAACACGCCACCCTCCAGCCGGGTGACATGGTAGTCGTTCCAGAAAAAGGATTCAGCGCCAACACGCGTTGGAAAAATATTCTCCAAGCTTCGCAGTTGGCCTACGCGGTTGGTATAGCGATTCAGGTCTCGAGAAGCTTCTAGGCTCCGTCGGCTCCCCAACATGTTGTTCTCTGCCACAAATTTGATTGCCATCCTGATTTTGGGTTCCGTGGTCATCGCCTCTGCCCAGGATCAGCCTGGCACTGTTGCTCTCAGGCCTGACCAGAGCAGTTCAGCGGCGACGCCATCCCCCAGGCTTGAATCCCCTTCAGACTCGGTTCAGGATGCCGGGGATCCTGAATATCTGCCACCCGGGACGGACCCGCAGAACCGGCTGCTGTTGCCGCTTGGCAAGCACATCATCAGCGACCAGGCACGCTTTTGGCAGAGCCCGAAGGAACTCAAGAAGCCGGCAGCTCTCAAGACGTTTCTGCCGTTCACCGCGTTTACTGGCGCGCTGATCGCCGGCGATAGCTGGTTTGCCAAACAAGTCCCGAACAGTCCTAGTCAGATCAAGCGCAGCAAAAGCATCTCGAACTACGCCGTATTCTCGTTGGTCGGCGCCGCGGGTGGCGCTTACCTGTTCGGCAATCTGACGCACAACGATCATCTCAGCGAGGCTGGCTTCCTCAGCGGTGAAGCGGCGCTGAATAGTACCTTGATCACCTATGCATTCAAGGAAGTCGCGCGACGCCAGCGCCCGTATCAATTGAACGGCAACGGAACTTTCTTTCGAGGCGGAAGTTCATTCCCGTCGGAACACTCCGCGGTCGCCTGGTCCGTCGCAAGCGTTATAGCCCACGAGTACCCGGGACCGCTTACGCAGATTGGCGCCTATGGGCTCGCGTCCGCGGTCAGTTTGACGCGCGTGACTGGTAAACAGCATTTTCCTGCGGATGTCGTCATCGGTAGTGCGCTGGGCTGGTATCTGGGACGGCAGGTCTATCGCGCGCACCACGACCCTGAACTCGGAGGCGCCGCCTGGGGAGAATTGGTCGAAACAAATCCCGAAGCGCCGCGCAACCCGGCCAACATGGGATCTACCGATGTGCCGCTCGACAGCTGGGTTTATCCCGCGATCGAAAGATTGGCGGCTTTGGGATATATCAAGAGCGCGTATTTGGGCATGCGCCCGTGGACGCGCATGAATATTGCTGAGCTCGTTGCGGAAGCTGACGAACAGATCGCTGCCGACGACAGTTCGAACGCCGAACAGGCACACCGCACTCTCGACCACATCAAAGCTGAATTTCTCGAAGAAGGCACAAGACTCGGGGGGGCAGCGAACTTCGGCGTGACCCTCGATTCTATTTACACGCGCTTCGCCAATATTTCGGGGACGCCGTTGCGAGATGGTTTCCACTTCGGTCAGACCCTGGTTAACGATTATGGGCGCCCATACAGCCAGGGTTTTAACAATGCCACCGGATTGAGCGCGCATGGCGAAGCTGGTCCGCTCTCCTTCTACGTGCGTGGCGAGTACCAGCACGCTCCGTACTTTCCTGCCTTATCGGATTCGGCCAGGCAGATGATTCAAACTGTTGATGGCACTCCTTCCGCACCACCCGGTTATGGAGTCGGTCCAATCAATCGGTTCGATTTGCTCGAAGGCTATATCGGATTGCAGTTGCATGATTGGCAGCTCACATTCGGCAAACAGGAGCTCTGGTGGGGACCCGATCAAAGTGGTCCGATGATGTTTAGCACCAATGCAGCTCCGATTACCATGCTGCAAATCACTCGCGTACGGCCGATCGAGCTGCCCAGCATCTTCGGTCGGCTCGGTCCCATGAGAGCGCAATACTTCCTGGGAAGACTTTCGGGGCAGAACTGGGTCGCCAGCTCTAACACCGGTTACACAGGTTCATGGACTCGGCCGTTGACTAACCAACCCTTTATCACCGGCCAGAAAGTCAGCTTTCAACCGACCGCCAACCTTGAGGTGGGAATTAGCGCTACGACGCTTTTCGCTGGCACAGGCGTACCGTTTACAACGCACAAATTCTTACAGGCGATGTTCTCCAGCGGCAACGGAAACCCCGGTACTGCTTCTGATCCAGGAGATCGCCGCGGCGGATTTGATTTCTCGTATCGCATCCCGAAGCTCCGCGACTGGCTCACAGTCTATGGCGACGCCTTCACCGACGATCAAGTCAATCCATGGTTTGCGTGGGATAAGTCGGCCGTGACTTCAGGGATTTACATGCCACATCTGCCGAAAGTGCCAAAGCTGGATTTTCGCGTGGAAGGTGTTTTCACAGACCTGCCGGGCGGCACGGCCGTCGTGAACCATGGATTCTTTTACATCAACAGCCGCTATCGGAGCGGCTACACAAACGCCGGCAACTTGATTGGCAGCTGGATTGGACGGCAAGGTCAAGGTGCCGAAGCTTGGTCCAACTATTGGTTTAATGCGAAAGACAAAGTGCAGTTCCATTACCGTCATCAGACCGTCAGTAACAATTTCATTCCGAATGGCGGAAACCTCACGGATGCGGGGATAAGCGGCGAGCTCTGGGTCAAGTCGCTGACTAGCTTTTCGGCTGCGGTTCAATGGGAGCGATGGAACTTTCCCGTAATCGCGGCCACGCCGCAGACCAACGTCATGGTTCAGTTTCAGATCGGGTTTCATCCTCGCTGGACAGTCAAATGACAGTTGCGATCGACGATCGCAAGCACACTGGGGACGAGTAACGCACACATGCAACCGACGGCAGCGAAGAATGCGAGGTACGAGTTGAGCTCGACAATTTCCGTGCCCGGCAACGGTCACTCTGAGCCGGAGATTCACTTTCCGCACGACGAGCGGCCTGCCACATTCAACGAGCCTATCCCGTCCGACCGCCCGCTCCTCCCTTATCTCGAGCTGTTCTGGGCGAACAGGCGGTTGTTGTTACGCACTGCAATTTATGTGGTGGCTGCTAGCCTGCTGATCGCGTTTCTTATTCCTGTGCGATACCAATCTGCTACGCGCCTGATGCCTCCCGACAGCCAGTCGGGCACCGGACTCGGATTGCTTGCCGCCCTGTCTGCACGCGGTGGTGTAGGTGGATTGGGCGGCCTAGCTACCGACCTCCTGGGAGTAAAAACCTCTGGCGCTCTCTTTGTCGGTATTCTCGGTAGCGATACCGTTCGCGACCGCCTGATCGAAAAGTTTGATTTGAAGAAGGTCTATGGCGACTCCAAGATTGAGGATGCTCGAAAGGATCTTGCCGAGCGCACCGACATATCTGAGGATCGTAAGAGCGGCATCATTTTGATCAGTGTCACTGACCATGATCCCAAGCGCGCCGCAGCGATGGCGCAAGAGTACGTGACCGAACTGGATCGCCTGGTTGCGCAATTGAGTGTTTCGTCAGCCCGCCGCGAACGAATCTTCCTCGAAGAACGGTTGCAGAAGGTCAAAGCGGATCTAGATGCCGCCGCAAGGAACTTCAGCGATTTTGCCAGCAAGAACACAGCCATCGACATCCCCGCCCAAGGCAAGGCAATGGTCGAAGCCGCCGCAACTCTGCAAGGGGAGTTGATCGCGGCCCAGTCGGAACTGAGCGGCCTGCAGCAGATCTACACGGATAACAACGTTCGAGTGCGCTCAACCCAGGCCCGCGTCAACGAACTCCAGAAAAAGCTGAATGAGATTGGGGGCGCAGGAACTCAAGGCCAGGTTGAGAGCGACAAGTCTTTGTATCCTTCGATCCGCAAGCTGCCCTTGCTTGGCGTAACCTACGCCGATTTGTACCGGCAGAACAAGATCCAGGAAACCGTGTACGAACTGCTAACCCAGCAATATGAATTAGCGAAGGTACAGGAAGCGAAAGAGATTCCCACAGTGAAGGTGCTGGACGCCGCGCTGGTTCCCACCAAGAAGTCGTTTCCACCACGGAGCGTCATCGTGATGCTGGGAACCATGCTGGGCATCGCCTTTGCCATGACATGGATTGTGGGCAAGGCGAAATGGGACGCGATCGATCCAGACGAACCCCGCAAGGCTCTTGCCACAGAAGTATTCACAACGGTAAGGGCGCGAGTTTCGCAAATTCCGCACAACCACTCAAGCATAACCGCGGCAATCAAATGGATCGAGAGCACGAACAGCAACTCACCGCGCATGGCGCAAGAGGACAACCGCGATACGGGCAACTAATTCATGGGTCAACTCGAGACAATCCCGGCGATGGAGCAAGCTCCGGTCGAGCCCTTTGCTGCCTCGCAATCACTTCGGCGACGCCAATGGAAAACATCCGCTGTGGTCGTGGATATCGCCACTCTCGGTTCCGGCACGCTACTCGCCGCCGTAATCAACGCCGGGCTCGTGTTCGTCGTCCCCAAACTGATCAGCGTCGAAGACTTTGGCTACTGGAGGATGTTCGCTCTGTATGCCGGGTATGTGGGATTTCTTCATTTCGGATTCGCCGACGGGGCTTTGCTGCGGTGGGCGGGCCGGCCACTCACTGATATTCAGGACGAAATCCTGCCCGCTCTCAAGTACTTGTTTTGGCAGCATACCATCGTGCTTGGTCCGCTATGCATTGCTTCAGCATTCTTAGTTTCGGGACCCTCGCGCTTCGTTGCCATCGCACTGGGGATTTATGCCCTCATTTTCAATTTGGTGACCGTCCTTCAATTTGCGCTGCAAGGTGCCAAGGCATTCCGCCCTGTCGCCATTTCAACCGTAATCGCTCCGGCTATATTCCTCTGCACGGTGATGCTGTGGCACTTGGAATGGGTAAGCGGCTATCGCGAGATCACTGCTCTGTATGTGTGTGGGTGGCTGATCGCCTTGCTCTTCTTGCTTTATTGGGTAGAACCCGGAAGCGGCAGTCGGATCGTGCCGGGAGCGATAACCCTCGGCAAAGGCTGCATACAAGCGGGCTGGGCAATTGTTGCGGCGAATACCGCGGTGATGATGATCGTCTTCGCCGATAGGCTTGCCGTGAGCTGGGCAGCCAGCATCCATGACTTCGCCCAGTACAGTATGGCCGCCAGTGCCATGGCAGTGCCGATCACCGTTATTCAGGCTTGCAGCAAAGTTTTCTTCTCACATCTCGCGGGGATGATGCCGAGCGACAGGCAACGGATGTACGGGATATCCTCGCGCATGCTGCTGGTCGCCTGGGCCATTCTGTTGCCGTACTACTTCGCTCTTGATTTGTTTATCCATCATTTTCTTCCCAAGTACGTGCCGAGCCTCGCGTACGCACGGATACTGCTGTTGGCGATTCCTTTCCTCGCAGCCATCCAGATTCTGCAGATGAGTTATGTCTATTTGAACGGAATGCAGAAGAAGTTCTTGGTGCAGACGGTCGTCGTGCTGGCGACGACGCTCGGAACTGTATCACTCGTCGCATTCGGAACCCGCTCGATGCAGATGGTAGCTGGAATCCAGGTCGGCATTCTCGGGAGTTGGTGGGTGTTCAACGAATGGACTCTGAGACCACTCACAGGACGAGCATTTGCACATTCGAGCATGTGGCTGTTCGTCTATGGAGTAACCGCGTTGATATATTGGACAGCGACAGGCCTAAAAGTAGGGGCCGTGATCGCCTTGTCGGGCTATGGCGGACTGATGGTGACCCTCCTGCTCCTGCGGCGTGACACGTGGCTAATGCTCAAGCCGAGGCGAAGTTATCAACGTGATCAGATGGTTTAGTAGCACGGAACTGGAGCTGATTCGGTGGCTGGGCCTTTGTTAGTACTCTGCTGGGGCGCAGGCATGGCCTTTTTGGCTCGCGTCGTCACCGGCCGGTGGCTAAGTCACCTGGCCATGTACTCCCTTGTTTGGACAATTTCGCTGTTCACGTACGAGTTGCGTTTGATCGCATATAACGGTGTGGTTTTCGAAGCGTGGGTTTTTGTTTTTGTAGCTTGGACATCCCTCTATATCGGAACAGCGCTCGGACGAATGATGTGCGCCAGGACTGGACGGCCCGTGCCTGCTGTTGTCGACCTTCGAAAGTTGCGATTCGCGATATGGGGCTTGGCGCTGGCAGGCGCGACCTCCACGGTTATCCTGAGTCGCAACCTTGTTTTAGAACTTAGATCAGAGAACCTGATACAGGCGTTGACGGACTCCGCAACCCGAGTATATGCGTTGCGTTTTGAGGGAGACGTGTCCGGACTCATGTACCTGAACTTTCTGCCCTATGCTGGTTGCGTGCTTGCGGGTATATATACAGCTCGGCTCGGTCGGCTGACGGTTACGGCATCATTGCCAATTGTGGTGGTGATCATTGAGGCAATAATCTCAATGCAGCGAGCAGGCATGGTGTTCGGGGCGTTGTTGTTTGCGTTCTCGTATGCCGCTTGCCCAAAGGGGCTGACCCTCCGCTTACCAAAATGGCAAAAGATTGCTGCGACATTCGTCGTAATAGCCAGCTTTCTAATGGTTACGGCCCAGCGCGAAGGCGGCGGGGAGATCTTCGAATCAGAAACACCAGCTTTGGCACGCGTAGGAGAGCTTTTTACGGTGGCGCCTGTGCTGTACTTTTACGCCTCTAGCCCGCTGCCCTGTTTTAGCGAGTATCTAAAGCATCCTGTCGAGGATGGAGGGACGCTCGCCGGACGGTACATGTTTGCATCAATCTACCGACTACTAGCGAAGCTTGGATACGATACGTACGTTCCATACCTACAAACGTTCTACTACACCCCCGCTCCCACCAATGTTGGCACGTACCTTCGTGAACTCCATTATGACTTTGGCGGTACTGCGATTTTTCTTTACCCGTTTGCGTTAGGGTTTTCAATCACATGGCTCGAAGCGCGCCGTAGTTCTTTTTACTCGGTCGTCCTGCTTACTTTCTTGTACCTTGTTGTCGCATTTTCAATCAACTTCAATTTTATCGGTACCGGCGTCTGGTACTTTCCGCTACCGATCGCACTCTCGGTTGTATATCTGACAACTAAGCCTGTGAGACAAAGAAGTTCCTTCGCCAATCTCCCGTCTCGTTTGTAGAACTATGAATATTCAACATGTTACCGTGCCCGCCACGCCGTCCAAAGAAGCGCATAAGCCCAAGGTAGAGGTAGTTGTCGTAACCTGCAACAGCTCTCAATATGCTGAAGCCTGCCTCGACTCAATACTTGAAGGCGGGTATCAGGTCATTGTAGTTGACAACGCTTCCAGTGATGGAACTGTGGAACTAATCCGGAAGCGCTGGCCTAACATCACCCTAATCGAAAACAGCTTAAACATTGGTTACGGCTCTGCATGCAACCTGGGTTTCGCCTCCAGCAAGGCGGATTATGTTCTTTTTTCAAATGCGGATGTTGTTTATCCCCCCGATAGCATTCGGCAGATGAGCAACTTTTTGGCCCGCTGCCCGGATGCAGCTGTCGTAGCGCCGCAATTAATCTATCCAGACGGCACATGGCAGCTTAGTTACGCCGATACTCCAAGTGTGTGGACAGCACTCAAGGACATCTTCGGCGTCAGTTGGGCGCGACGAAAACTTCGGCGGGCATTGTGGCCGATAAAAGTTGATCGTCGACCTCGCCGGGTCCTATTCGTAGCTGGTGCGGCGATGCTAGTACGCAGAACTGCTTTTGCTGCAACGCATGGTTTTGACGAAAGTTTTTACTTCTATGCCGAGGAATCGGATTTGTGCATGCGTCTGAATAAACAGGGCTGGGGAGTAGTGTTCAATCCAACGGTGAACGTAGTGCACGTTGCAGGTGGGCACTCCGTCCGGGTTGACCGGTCAGACCGGTTCGTAAGGGAGATGGTGAATAGCCAGAGCAAGCTTGCGAGGAAGCATCTACCGCCGAAGCAAGCACAATTTTACTTGGAATGCCAATGGCTCTTCTTCAAAGTCGCAGGTTTCGCGTGGCGCGTTGCGGGCACCATCCTTTGCAATCGACTCACAGCGGGGGTTAGTGCCAAAGTGGAGTTGTTTCGCATGTACTCCGATGTCTTCCGTGAATACATGAGCGACGGTTCCGTCCGCGTGCGGCGAACGGGTGGTGTGTTATAAACGCGGTTAACACGCCTTACCGAAAGTCTCCACTGGTTTTAAATCGACCTATACATGGACGTGTGCAACGTTCAGCAATGGTGCTTTGGCGTTTCCGCGATTTCTGCATCCGGATGGTCGGGCACTTGCCATTCAATTGCATTCGAATTGGTATCTACCGATATTTATTCGGGATAAATATTGCTTCTGATGTTCGCATCGAAGGTGGTTGCACAATCTGGGGGCCGAAACGGGTAACAATTGGGAAAGGCAGTGTAATTAATCCCAGCGTCATCCTTGATGGTCGGTTTCCGTTGACCATCGGATCTCACGTGAGTATCTCGATTCGATCCATCATCCTCACTTTGGAGCACGACTTGTCGGACCATGATTTCCGGCCGGTCGGCGCGCCTGTCAAGATCGGCGATCGGGTGTTCATCGGCGCGGGAGCCATCGTGCTGCCTGGGGTAAGAATCGGTGAAGGGGCTGCAGTAGCTGCCGGCGCCGTTGTCACCAAAGACGTGGAACCCTTTACCGTAGTCGGTGGAGTGCCAGCGAAGTGCATTGGCAGCCGGCCACATGGCTTGACTTACGTTCTGTCCTGAGCAGGTCGCAGGTGACAGGGCGAGTGGGAGCAGGGGCCGAGTCGCACTCTGTTTCGTATTACTTGGATAACGGGAATATGGGACAAATCAACAATTGGGACGAGTTGTGGCGCAAACGCAAACGGCTGTATGTCTACCACAACGTTTTGGACGCGGTTTCCCGCAGGTTTCCGAACCTCGCACAAGCGAGCGTCCTGGAGGTCGGCTGTGGGCGGGGAATTACCTTGCTGGAACTGGCGCGCCGCGGCGCCCGTGTCGTCGGATTGGATTATTCGTCAGAAGCAATCAGCATCTGCCGTGAGTTTCTAAAACGTGACTTGCCCCGATCGACTGACGCTTCCTTCGTACAGGGCGATGCGCTACGGCTGCCTTTTTCCGACGAAACTTTTGACTTCGTATACAGCATAGGGCTGATTGAGCATTTTGATGATCCTTACTTGCTGCTCAGGGAACAGTACCGGGTCCTTCGACCGGGCGGAACACTGTTCGTACAAGTACCGCAGAAATATTCGGTGTACACCATTATTAAGAAGACGATGATTCGGATGGGTAAATGGCCCTATGGCGGCTGGGAAACCCAGTTTAGCCGCCGAGAGCTTACCAACCTCGTCGAGCACGCCGGCTTCGACCAGCAGTTCACGTATGGGTATGGCTCATTTACATTGGCGGCCGTCCGGCATCTTGCCGCGCCGACGCTCGACTTTGCCAGCATGTGGAGGTTCGGCCTGAAATGGCGCTGGTTGCGGGCAATCAAGCGGTTTACTTCGCTCGATATTTGCCTCGTCGCAAAAAAATCCAGCCCAACGGCAACCTGCCCCACTTTCGAGCAGCAGGAATTTTTGGTCAGCGACTTGGCATGAGACTGCTCCTGATATTTCCATTCATTCCCTACCCGCCGAATGACGGGGGACGAATCGGTTTCTTCAACCCGATTAAGTATCTTTCACGGGAACACGAAATAGCAGTAGTCTCGCTAGCGTCCACCGAGGACCATGCCGCTGTCGACGCGCTTAGACATCTTTGTCCAAACTTGCATGTATTTCGGCGATCGGCTACCGCGGATGCGTTCCGGCTCGCGCGCGGATTGGTGTCATTTCCGCCTGGTGCGAGCGCCAGATACTGGTCTCCGAAGGCGGGAGATTTCATTGCCCAGGTAATCTCCTCCTACAAACCTGACCTTGTGGAATTTCATCATCTCAACACCGCGGCTTATTGGCCGTACGTCGCTGGGGCGCCGGCGATATTGCGAGAACACAATGTCGAGTACAAGGTTTGGAACCGTCATGCTGAGACTGCGACCGGGCTCCAGAGGGCATTGGCCGCATGGACCGCACCTCGCGTAAGACGGTATGAAGGCGAATGTGCCGCAAAATTTGACCGCTGCATAGTTGTCAGTTCGGCCGATGCCGCATACCTCCGAGAGGCGAGTCCCTCCGCACACATTGAGGTGGTCCCGTCCGGCGTGGACGCAGAATACTTTTACCCGTCGACACAGGGCTTGGAAGATCCGCACCGCATGGTGCTGACCGGAAGCTTTGAGTGGAAGCCGAAGCAGCACAACTTGAAGATCCTGCTGACCGACATCATGCCGCGAATCCGCGCCAAGGTTCCACAAGCAACTCTGTACGTGGTAGGCAAGGGCGTGCCGGAGGATCTGCGCAGGTTGGCCAAGCGCACGGCCGGGGTTACGGTTACCGGCACGGTTCCCGACGTCAGGCCCTATGTGTGGCAGGCCTCGTTAGTCCTGAATTACCTCGAGAGTGGAGGTGGAATCGCCCTGAAAGTGCTCGAGGCGATGGCAATGAAGAAACCCGTGTTGTCGAACTCGCTGGGTTGCGAAGGCATCGCCGTCCACCATGGTCGTGACGTATTTCTGGCCGACGGGCCGGAAAGGTTTGCCGATGCCGCCGTTCATCTTCTCGGGGACATCGGCTTGCGTACTTCTCTCGCGCAATGCGGCTATCGGACGGTGCAATCGAGCTACAGTTGGACAGTGATTGTGGCCCAGTTGCGCCGTACTTACGAAGCCGTCCTCGCCGAACATGCCTACTATAGAAACCAGGACAGGGCACTCGCTACGACCGTAGCTGCCGATTAGGGCACGCGTTCTTATCAATGAAAATCCTTTACCTCGTTCCCTTCGTCCCGTGGGAGATCAGGGTTCGTTCGTTTAACCTTATCCCTCGGTTAGCGCGCCGGCATGAGATTTACCTGGTCTGCGTTTCCGGCGCGGAGCCGACGACGGAACAACGTGAGTGGTTGAACCGCTATTGCCGCCGCACGATGTACGTGCGACATCCGCATTGGCGCGGGCTGGCGCAGGCGCTATGCGCCCTCCCGACGAAGACGCCTTTGCGCATGGCCTATGCACATTCGAAGGCGGCGCAAACCGTCGTTCAGAACCTCTACGAAGAAGTCCGTCCCGACGTGGTTTACCTCGAAAGATGGCGCGCGCTGGAGTTCCTTCCCAGAAAGCTTAGCGCTCCCATAGTGTGCGACCCCACTGACTCCATGATGCTCTACAACCGTCGGCTGATGGAGCGAGGTGCATGGTGGGAAAAGGTTGTCGGTTGGGAAGAGTACACAAAGTTTCGCAGGGAAGAAGGCGAGCTGGCGGGTCGAGCCGATGCCGTGGTGTTTTGTTCGCGTGTCGACCTGGACTGTGTTCGCCGGCAGGCCCCCGGTGTGCGATACACAATTGTTCCGAATGGAGTCGACTGCGACAGGTATTGGTTCAAGAGCCCTCGGGACGAAAATCCGGCTCAAATCGTCTTTACCGGCAGTCTTAAATACCGACCGAACCGCCATGCGGTGGAATTTTTCCTCCGGGGCATTTTCCCGGAAGTGCGGAAGTCTGTCCCTGACGCGACTTTCCTGGTGGTCGGTAATGGTGCCCCCAAGGCGCTAACCCGGTTTCGGGACATGCCGGGCGTCCACGTACTGGATTTCGTTCCGGACCTCCGGCCGTACCTGGCGCAGGCAACCGTTGCGGTCGCGCCATTGACCATTGGGGCGGGCGTGAGTAACAAGCTGGGCGAGGGCTTCGCGGTAGGCACTCCGGTCGTCGCAACGCCGCTGGCCTGCGGAGATCTCCCAGTACAAAGCGGTGACCAGTTGCTTATCGCCGAAAACCCGGAGCAGTTTACGGCTCACGTTGTAACGCTGCTTAAAGATCCTGACCAGCGCAGGCAGATCGCTGCCCGCGCGCGCCGTTTCGTTCAGCACTACGACTGGGGAGTAATAGCAGCCCGTATGGAAGATCTGTTGCGAGATATTGCCGGTCTGCCCGCGGATCCGAGCAAGGATCCGCTTGTGCCCGCGGAAATGGTCCTTCCGAACAGTGACTGCTTCGCCTCTTAATTCATCCGGTGCACCAAAACTTCCCCCCGCCATCATTCTTGCGGGCGGGTTAGGCACACGGTTGCGTCCCGTTTACTCCGCCGGGCCGAAGAGTATGGCCCCCGTTGCTGATCGGCCCTTCCTTGACTATGTCCTCACCTGGTTGCGTGATCAGGGCGTGGAAGACGTTGTCCTCTGTGTCGGTTACAAGCGGTCCAGTATCAGGAAATTCGTCCGCAAAGGGCGCAAATGGGGCCTGCGAGTCCGGTATTCCGTCGAGACTCAGTTACTCGGCACCGGAGGCGCGGTCAAGAAAGCGCAACCACTTATCTCCGGTGACACGGTCTTGGTGATCAATGGCGACACGCTTCTCCGGGTAAATCTCCGGGACCTCGTCGAATTCCACAAGCGGCGCAGAGCTGCTGCGACCCTTACTACCGTAAAAATGAAAGATCATCAGCGATATGGATCTGTGTCGCTCGACCGCTCGAACAGAATCATACGATTTCGCGAGAAGAACGTAATGCTTGCCCGTACGCCGACGGCGCTTATCAACGGCGGCGTCTATGTTTTCGCTACAGCGATTTTCAACCGTTTGCAATCGCGGCGACCAATTTCTCTCGAGAAAGATGTTTTTCCCCAACTCGCAGCCGATAGGAGAACCTATGGGTTTATTACCTCCGCCCCTTTTATCGACATCGGAGTCCCGGATGATTTTCGACGGGCTCAAGTCGAATTCCGCGAACGGCACAGTTTCGGCGATTCGCACTAAGGCACCTCTGCGTATCAGCTTCGCGGGCGGCGGTACCGATGTACCACCTTATCCGGAACGCGAGGGCGGCTGCGTGCTGAATGCCACCATCGATAGTTACGCATGGGGAAGCTTGCGGCCCAGGGATGATGGCAGGATTCGTATTGAATCTGTGGATCTGGGAATCTCCGTCGACTGCTCGGTTACGGAGGACTTGCCCTTGAATGGTGAACTGGACCTAGTAAAAGCGACCATCCTGAGATTCCAGGCGCAAAACTCCACAGGATTCGATGTTTTTCTGCACAGCGATGCGCCTCCCGGATCTGGACTAGGTTCGTCCTCTTCCCTAATCGTCGGTCTCGTGGGACTGGTCAAGGAGTTCAAAGGCCTGCCGCTTACAGATTATGAAGTCGCACACCTGGCTTATCTGATCGAGCGCGAAGATCTGGAGATACAAGGCGGCCATCAGGATCAATACGCCTCGAGTTTTGGCGGATTCAATTTCATCGAATTCCATGCTGACCGCGTCATTGTGAACCCGCTCCGCATTCACCAGGACACGATTAACGAACTCGAACATAACCTGCTGCTGTGCTACACGGGCACAACCCGCCGGTCGGACCGTATCATCGAGGACCAGACCAACCGATTCGAAAACAAAGAAACCGATACCCTGCAGGGACTGCGCGAGCAGAAGCAACTCGCGACGGACATGAAGAATGCGCTGCTCCGGCGACGCCTCGATGATTTTGGCGATTTGTTGCATTCAGCCTGGCAATCGAAGAAACGTATTTCCCCCCGCATCAGCAATTCTCGAATTGATGAAATGTACGAGACGGCGCGCCATCATGGCGCTCTGGGCGGCAAGATTACAGGCGCCGGTGGTGGCGGTTACATGCTTCTGTATTGTCAGTTCGAGAAGAAGCACAAGGTTGCGCAAGCCTTGAAGGCCCTGGGTGCATCGCCGGCGGAATTTGCATTTGAGAGTCGTGGACTTCAGACCTGGAGAGTGAATGAGAACAGCGTCGGTAAATACGCAGCTGGTTGCTGAGCGTCTACGAGACAGTATTGTCCTGAAACAGGCGATTCTGGCGAGCGAAGAATTGCTCGAACAAGTAAGTGACATTGCCCAGGTGTGCATAAGGGCGCTCCAGGCCGGCGGCAAAATTATCCTGTTCGGTAACGGCGGAAGCGCCGCCGATGCGCAGCACATTGCCGCCGAGCTGATGGGAAGATATCTGCGCGAACGAAGAGCGTTGCCCGCTATCGCACTGACTACCAACACGTCAAATATCACCGCCATTGGGAACGACTACTCGTATGACGAGATCTTCGCTCGGCAGATGGAAGCAATCGGCTCGGCCGGGGACGTTGCGATCGGTATTTCCACAAGCGGTAATTCGCGGAATGTAGTTCGCGCGGTAATCGCTGCTAAACATAAAGGGCTTACGACCATCGCCCTTACCGGTAGGACGGGGGGCGAGTTGCTGGGCATAACGGATTATTGTCTTCGCGTTCCTTCTAATCAGACCCCACGCATCCAGGAAGCCCATATCTGGATCGGTCACACTGTCTGCGAAATCATCGAGGAACATTTCTCCCGTGAGCGGAATCTTTCTTGATCGCGACGGAGTGCTGATCCGAAAAGCTCCGGAAGGAGAGTACATCGCCGACTGGAGCATGGTTGAATTTCTCCCCGGCGCACTGGAAGCGACCGCTTACTTATCGAATGCCGGCTACAAGTTGATCATCGTAACCAACCAGCGGGGTGTTGCATTGGGCAAAACCAAGGAATTCGAGCTGCTGGAGATTCACAGGAGAATTCGATCGGCAGTCGCGAATTGCGGTGGTCACATAGCCGGTATTTATTACTGCCCGCATGATCTCTCAGACCGCTGCCGGTGCAGAAAGCCCAGAGCTGGAATGCTGTTTCAGGGAGCTGCGGATTACGGGTTAAACCTGGCGCAATGCTGGATCATCGGGGACGCCGCCACCGACATTGGCGCCGGAAAATCGGCTGGCTGCAAGACTGCCCTCGTCACCGATTCTCAGGACTATCTCTGCTGGGCGGAGCAGCCCGACCTTGCCGGAAATAGTTTGGCAACCCTAGCTGAGCAAATCACGACAGCATCCATAGTTGCTAAGTGAGACTGCCGAGTAGGCTCGACCCAGATGCTAGCTGTTGTGAGCCATTCATTACGGATTAAGCAGCAGTTCTAAAAAAACCTACTCGATTCCAAAGACGTCAAGAGTGGTTGGCCGGTGCAAGCGCCACTCCAATCTTGACCCCGTTTCAGCCTTGCGGAACGACAGCGGCCACGCTAGCGCGAGTTCGCCACAAGCTCTCGTCAACACCGAGGATTCGCAAGTATGATTCTGCAACTTAGGCTTTATCGTCTATTCCTTAGCCTCTTGACATATTCGCTGCCGATCCTGTGCTACCCAATCAGTTGGTGGCTGTGGGCGGCCACCTGCGCTGCCTTGGATCGCCCCGTCCTTTATGCTCCCCACAGTCACACGATCCAAATACTATTCGGAGTCCTGGTCTGGGGTTTCGCCGCGGAACACTATCGCGTGACCACCACCGATGAGATTTTCCGTGAAAGAACGGGAGCTCGGAATGCCTGGTCGGCATCGGTCACTACGTTTTTCCTGTTGTTAGTCATTCTGTTTTTCACGCGTAACGACACGTTCCCCCGCGGATTGCTGGTTTGGAGCGTCCTGTTACTCTTCACGTCGACATTGTTCTTGCATGCCGCGTTTCGCGCAGTCTGCAGGAGCAGAACCTATCTGGCAAAACCCATTCGCTTGTTGGTGGTCGGAGCGGATGAGTTTGCGGTCACGGTTGCAAACCGCTTGCAGCGGCTGTCCTTCGCCCGCTACGAAATTGTGGGATTTGTACGTTTGCCCAATCAAAATGTTGGTGTCAGCGATTGTCGTAACTACGATTTCGCCGAACTGGGATCGCTTAGGTCTTCAGATGGCATCGACGAGGCGGTCATCGCCATTCACCCGGCCGAATTTTCCAGGATGCCGGACATCATCGCAGGATTAAATCGTCTCTGCCTTCCTGCCCGCGCCGTGGTGGATTTGGGCGAAAGCATTGTTGTCCGCGAGAAACTTTTTCAGCTAGGCCACATGCAGATGCTCGACCTGACGTCCACGCCCACCGAGTCGCTCGACTATGCCTTGCTGAAGCGGGTATTTGACGTCGCATTCTCTCTCATCGTGCTTCTACTCATGTCCCCATTGTTCGGCCTGATCGCCCTTTTCATTAAGCTGACTTCACCCGGCCCGGTTTTCTTCACCCAGGAGCGAGTCGGACTCAACGGTAGCCCTTTCCGGATGTACAAATTCCGTAGCATGCGAGTGGGAGCCCAATCTGACGGCGATACTGTGTGGACGACGAGTGGCGACCCGCGAAGAACCGCGCTGGGCAAAATTCTCCGAAAGACAAGTCTCGACGAGCTACCCCAATTCATCAATGTTCTCAAAGGCGATATGAGCGTGGTGGGTCCGCGACCCGAGCGTCCACACTTTGTGCATCAGTTTCTGCAAGACATTACGCGCTACAACCACCGTCACGCCCTGAAGGTCGGAATTACGGGCTGGGCCCAGGTAAATGGCTGGCGCGGCGATACCTCCATCGAGAAGCGCGTAGAGTATGACCTCTACTACGTGCAAAATTGGAGTTTTCTTTTTGACCTGCGGATTATCGCGATGACTGTTGCGTCCGGACTCATCGCGAAGCATGCCTACTAGGTTCACCGTCTTCATCGAGCTATAACTTGCGCACACTCCTGGAACCCCGCGCTTGTTCTAGGCGACGTCTGTAACCTTACCCACTAGTTAAAGTCTTAGAAACCACGAAGCCAACGGCACCGGCCGTTGGCTTTTTTGTTTGGATCCGCTCACGGCGGTTTTGACGAGGACTCCGCCGCAGTAGAGCTACGCAATCATCCCTAACGCTTAAGCGCTTGGGATACCATTCGCGCCTCGGGTATCCTTTCTCGCATTCGCTGCTCCTGCTCGGGCAAAAACATCAGCGACCCCTCGGCAATCGCACGTAGCTCGGCAGCGTTCCATCGCGGTTTCATAATGCCGCTGATCGAGTGAGCATTTGAACCGAGCAGAAGGTGTCCCATCTCGTGTGCCAAAACGCTGCCCAGGACAGCCCCGTCGTCCACCCCCGATCTGCTTCGAAGCTCTTCCACCCTGTTCCAGAAAACGTCGCCATATTGGCCGATTCCTCCCGCTCCAAGAAATGCCACCCCAAACGCGCTGTCGCTTGTTGCAGTGGCTGCGTGATCGGTAATGCGCAGAATAAGGGAATTCGGATGGTCAACCGGTTCGCACCGCGGCTGACTGCCAATCGTGGCGTGAACAGTACAGTTGAACCACATTATGTCTACGCCGGCCCGCGCGAATACCTTCGCGACTTGGTGTTGAGCACGGTTGAGGGTCTCGGACGGCACCCGAACATCGCTATAAATAAAGACTGCCACACGCGAATTGTCCGCAGCCTGGCTCCCAATCGACCACCCCAAGCTGCAAGCCAGCAAAAACACCATCCACCTCACTGGACCCCGCACAACCCCACCTCCGTTGTGGGCCGAGCATCGGTCCAGACAGCGGGTGTCTCAAGGGTCGTGCGGTAACGCCCAAGTCATATTCCAATAACCTGCCAAGGCTTTTTGCGTCACAGACTTACATCCGTGCATCACATATCGCAAGTGGCTTGGGACTGCTAAACTCCGCGCTCTGGGGGAACCAAGTGTTGGTCACCGACAAGCGAACGCCCGTGATCCGGTTCGGAAAATTCGAAGTCGATCTACACGCGGGGGAAGTGCGTCGCAGCGGCTCGAAGATAAAGCTGCAGGAGCAGCCATTTCAAATCCTTGCCATGCTGCTGGAGCGCCCTGGTCAAGTCGTCAGCCGGGAGGAGCTGCAGAAACGGCTCTGGCCCGCCGACACGTTTGTTGATTTCGATCACAGTCTCAACGCAGCGATCCGCCGCCTCCGGGATGCCTTGGGAGATTCAGCTGAGAACCCAGTGTTCGTGGAAACTGTTGCCCGCCGCGGCTACCGGTTTCTAGCTCCCTTGAACGGTGGGAACGAAAGCACTCCCTCCGCAGTTCTGCCATCCGGGTCGCACTCCAGGCAAAGCCGCATCCTTATTAGTGCGGTGATCCTAGCGGCCGGAGTAGTCATTGGGCTGACGATCGCTCGATCGCCTCGCCAACCCAATGCATCCAAGTCACCTCGCGTTGCAATCCGCAGGTTGACTGCGAATCCGGAAGATGACCCGGTCCTTGCGGGAACCATTTCTCCCGATGGGAAGTACCTGGCTTTCGCCGATAAAACGGGCTCGTATCTGCGTGAGGTGGATAGCGGCGAAACTCACGTACTGAAACTCCCTTCCGGCTTTGTCGCGCTGCCGGTCGCATGGTATCCGGATGGGATACACCTCCTCGCCACCCGGGTTGAGGGGCCAAAAGCTCCCCCGAGTCTCTGGCAAATCTCGATCATGGGAGGACTGCCCCGCAAGCTTATAGACGATGGCCGCCAACCTGCGGTTTCGAGGCAGGATTCGCAAATTGCATTCGTCCGAGGCATGGACTTGAACGAAGAGATCTGGGTCATGGACAGTGACGGAGAGCACCCGAGGCGCATTGCTGTTGGCCGTAGAAGCATGTTCGGAACGCCGGCGTGGTCTCCCGACGGTCGCCGGATCGCCTGCATTACTGGTGTGTATGCTCCTGAGATCTTTGAACTCCGAACCAAGATCGATATTTTCGACGTGCAAGCCGGCCGTCAGGAGACACTCCTGTCCGCCGAGGACACGCAAACTCATACACCACCTCAGCAACGGAGTCTCGGAACCAACGCTGGCGACGGCTCCGACGCTACCGAGCACTCCTTCAGCGTGGGAAGAGGTTTTGTTCTTGATTCCAGTGTGCATCTCGGACCCGGACTGGTTTGGACTCCCGAGAATCAGTTGATCTACTCGGTGTCCGAGCCGCGGCCGAATCAGGCGGATTCCAACGTCTGGTCGATTGCGCTCGATCAGCGGGGACATGCTGCCGGAACCGCCGTCCGGATTACCGCCAGTCCGGACGAAGTGGCAAACCTTAGTGCCACCGCGGATGGGAAGCGGATCGCCGTTACTAAAAATTCCATTAACCCGGACGTCTATGTAGTTGAACTGCAGGGGAAAGGTACCCGCCTTGGCGCCTCAACACGCCTTACTCTCGATAACCGCCGGGATTTTCCGTTCTCATGGACTCCCGACGGCAAAGCCGTCCTCTTCTCCTCCGACCGGGATGGCGTTTACCACATTTTCAAGCAGCAGATCGACCAAACAGTACCTGAGCTATTCGTTGGCGGTCCCGAACAAGCCATGGCGCCTCGCTTGACTCCCGATAATTCAACGATGGTGTATGTCATCTGGCCCAAGCTGGGAGACTCGCCGCACGGCCGCCTCATGCGCGTACCGCTCTCAGGCGGCGTGCCGCAAACCCTTTTGGAAAAGGCTGGGGTAGGCAATGTACAGTGCGCTCGGCTTCCCTCGACGCTCTGCCTTTTTGACGCGCGCACTCCAACCGAGCTCTCCTTCTTCCGTTTTGATCCGTTTACCGGCAAGGTCGAGGAACTACCCGAAGCAAAAATTCAGGACGCGCCGGCTTACGCCTACAACTGGAGCCTATCTCCGAAGGGAGACATCCTGGCGACTGCCAAAGCGAAGGGCGTGGAAAAGGACCCGAAGATTACGTTCCTTTTTCTCAAGACTGGAGTGAAGCGAACGGTCACGGCCGAGGCTTGGGCGAGAATCGATAGCATCGACTTTGCCGCCGATGGCCGGAGCCTGTGGGCCCCAGCTTATGTAAATACGGGAAAATCGGCCCTGCTCAACATCGACCTTGAAGGTCACACCCGCACCATGCTCGAAGACACCTCAATGACCATCGGCTGGGCAATTCCCGCACCCGATGGCAAACACCTCGCATTGTGGAAAGCCCGGGGAACCTCGAATATCTGGATGCTGGAAAGATAACGATTCGGTCCTCCGGTCGGTTACTTGCTCGTAGGGACTGCCTCCATCAACAGGGCCAGAGCCTTCTTGAAGCTTTTCATTCCCGCATCCTCCCCTTTGTAGTGCCCTAGCCGTACGACAACGAGATCATGCGAGGGAATAATCATTGTCTTCTGCCCGCCGGCGCCCGACATAAAATAAGCACTCCTCGGTATCGGATACGAGCCGTCGCCGTTGATCCAAAAGAAACCGCCATAGACTGGGTTCCGGTCGGCCGCCCATGCCGGCGCCACGGTGCTGACGAATTTCACAAAGCCCTCGGGAAGAATTCGCTCTCCATTCCAAACACCGTTCTGAAGATAGAGATTTCCCAAACGCGCCCAGTCACGAGCGGATGCAAACTCATATCCCTGGCTGAGAAAGTTCCCGAAGGGGTCAGTTTCCAAAACCATGGTGCGCATGCCAAGCTTGTCAAACAAGGCGCGCCGCGGGAACGACAGATATTCCTCGGCGCGCTTCTCCACCGCCAACCGGATGAGGTAATTCGTCAGCACCGGGTCCGTATTGCGATACCTTCCCACTTTTCCTGGCAACCATTGCAGCGGCCGAGTGGCGGCGTAATGAAACGAGTTCACCCCGCCGGTGTATAGATAAAAATGATCCGCATAAGTTCCGGATGGATCGTAGTCGGGATCCTCCGGCGCCTTGATCCGGAGGCCACTCGACATGTGCAACAAGTCGGCGATTCGGATCTCGGACCGCAAATCATTCCCCTCCTGCCACTCCGGGATTGGCGCAGGCTGCCACAGTTCATACGCGCCTTGCTGGATTAGCACACCCATCAGAGTTGCGGTCAGGCTCTTACCCATCGACCAGCTCTCAAGCGGTGTTTGCGCTGTGATCCCCGGCGCATATCGCTCGGCAATCAGCCGTCCTTTCCAGGTAACGACAACCGCGGCGGTCTTTCCCTCCGGATCGAAGGCCGCATCCACCGCACGTTTTACCTTTGTCATGTCGAGATAGGGTGGAAGTGGTTGGTTCGGTAGTGCGTCCCCCATGGGCCATGGCTGGTTCGCGCCATCGGGCAAACTGCTCTTCAGCTTGACCGGCGTGAAACTGACCGATTCTTTCCCGACCGGCAATGTCACGCATCCTTGGTCCCCGAGGTACACAGCGGTACGCGTCACCCCACCAGGCACCGCGACATGGACCTGCTTGTGCTCACGGTCGACCACTGGCTTGCCGAGCTTTACGCGAATCTCATACGGAGCAGTGAAGTAGCCGACATTCTCCGCCGCAAAGTCAGGATCAAGCCCCGTGATAAATACGGCAGAACACATGACTTTGGCGAAACCCGCCGCATGGTGCACCAGAGGGTCCCCGGGCGGAGGTACATAAGCCGTATTCATCTCGAGCACCTTCGCCCGCGCGATTCGCGAAGCAGCAGTCGGGGGCGGGTCCGGTGTAGACGCTGCCGGGTCGAAGTACGTGCGATCCTGTGCTTGGACACCAATCACTACGAAGAGAAAAAAGAATGCCACCACCAAAGCTCGCATCAGATGAGTTCTCCTGGTGTTCAGGTGCCACCGAGTCGACAAACGGCGACGCCGTCCTCAATACTAGATGGTTGCACAATTCTCGTTATATTGACCGGGCAATGCCCATCGCGCTGTTCTTCTTCAGTCGATACGACGTTGTGACCCCGCGCCCTTCCCGGTCCGCCGGGGACGCCGGACTGCCCTCACCTTCCCCGTAGGTCCTCCCCCGCAGAAGAACTGATCGCCACCATCGGACTCGAGTCCTGACACATTGACTTCCGGTGGCATGTCGATCGTCTCCATGACCTCTCCCGTTCGAGGATCAATCCGCCTCAAGTCACTTTTCTCGCCTTCCCAGGTTGCATGCCAAAGCTCTCCATCGACCCAGGTAACCCCGGTGACGAAGCGGTTCGACTCAATCGTGCGAAGAATCGCGCCAGTATTGGGATCGATTTGGTGGATTTTCCGATTCCTATACTCCCCGACCCAGAGCGTGCCTTCAGCCCACGCAAGCCCGGAGTCACAGCCCGAGCCGGGAGCCGGGATTGAGGCGAGCACTTCGCCGGTTTTGGGATCGATTTTCTGGATGCGATCGTTCGCGATCTGAAACAAGTGCCGTCCGTCAAAGGCCGTTCCAGCGTGAGCAGGCACATCGATCGAGCGAAGCATCGTGCCCGTCGATGGATCGATCGCATTCAGTTTGTCTCCGGACGCAAACCAGACCTGCTGCCCGTCATAAGTGACACCGTTGACCCGATCGGCGCCCGGAAACGGACCGTACTCACGAATGATTTCGGCGTTTGATTTTTTCATGCTTCCATCCTAGTCGCCGGGCATTGGGGCCGGGAGTAACAAGATTGTCGTGAATCCCGGTACCGGGGGCGTGATCCAACGACGAGAGCGCGCTCGGCCGAAGGATTGCACTTTCCCTTCTGCCGCCAGCGAGTCAAGCGCCCGCTGTACCGAACGCTGGCTGGTACCCAGCGCGAGCGCCAGGGCCGAACTCGACCACGACTCACCATCTGTGAGAAATGCCAGCACATCAGCATGTTCCTCTTCGACGGGCCTGGCCAGCACGACGATTCTCTGTCCACGTTGCGGAAGCAGTGCAAAACCCCGCGCGCTCGCGTTGATCTCAGCTACGTGCCTAAGCATCCGGCGAAGGCGCCCTATCTCGACCCGCAAACGCGCGCGATGCGATTCGTCGACGAATCTTGCTCCGAATGCCCGCGCCAGGAGTACGTCTCTAGGCACGTCCCCGGGCCATGCTTCACCTAGTGCTCGTGCCAGTGCAAACAGCACGGGACGCCTTGCGAGTGAAACAATAGTGTTTGCGTGCCGTACGAGGTTGCGGCATGCATCCACGACGACGACGGCTTTGGAGGCCAGCAACTCTTCCACATCTTCGAGCAGAACGAGGCGCTCACGGCCGCGTGCAATGATCCGTGCTGCTGGAGTATTAAGGACGCGAGCTGCGTTTTCGACTTCCGCCATCAAGGCAGGAATGCCGGCTTGGCGAGCAGCCTGTTCAGCCCGGGCCAGCGCGCCTCGCGCTTCTCTCGTTCGCACACGCCGCATTGCGATTCCCGCAACCACCAGCTCGTGGAAGGTTCTCGAAGACGGAGGGAAGAGCCTCGGGTCAAGCGTAGCGAGCAGACGCTCCGCCTCATCGAGGTCCCCGGTTAGAAGCAGGCGACGGACCTCAAGATAGCGGGCGAATCCCGCGTTCAATCGGTCACCATGCGCTTCGAGCGTTGACCGCGCGGCGTCCAGCATTTTCGAAGGCCAGCCCAGATCGCGCGAAGCAAGGGCAATTTCAGCCTCAGCTACGATGCACCGGGCGCGAGCTACCGCTTCTTTCGAACCGAAAGCACGCCCGGCCTTGCGCAGCAGGTCCTTCGCTCGTGCGAAATCGCCGAGCTGAGCCATCGCAACTCCGCGAAGTGCGACCGCAGGCGGATCGTCGCGCAAAGCCACCCGCTTCAAGGCTTCGAGTGGATCGCCCGCCGCGAGCGCGCGAGCTGCAGCCGTAATCAGCGAGTCCATCCGAATCCCGCCACATTTGTCACTCCCACCTCTACAACGCCCCGCGGTAAATATAGCCCATGGCAATCGATTGGTTACACCGGGGCAGGAATGAAAGGAGATCAGAATAATGATCACGCACAAGACTGGAACACGCGAACAATGGCTGAAGGCACGGCTCGAACTGCTTAAGTCGGAGAAAGAACTCACCCGGCGCAGTGACGAGCTCGCACGACAGCGGCAGGACCTCCCGTGGGTGCCGGTCAACAAGGGATACCGGTTCGACACCGACGAGGGAAGCGCTTCGCTGGCAGATCTTTTCCAAGGGCGTTCCCAGCTTCTCGTCTATCACTTCATGTTCGGGCCCGACTTCACCGGCGGCTGTCCCTCTTGTTCGTCGATCGCCGACGGGTTCAACGGCATTGCTGTACACCTGGCCAATCACGACGTGATGCTCTGGGCAGTCTCGCGAGCACCGCTTCCGAAGCTGCAAGCGTACAAGAAGCGGCTAGGTTGGACCTTCCCCTGGGCGTCCTCGGTGGGCGGCGAGTTCAACTATGACTTCTCCGCTTCCTATACCGAGGAGCAACAGCGCGAGGGCGGCATTGAGTATAACTACCGGCGCGAGGCACCAGTGCGGATACGCGGCCGGGAAGGTGCCGAGATCTCGCGCGCAACGCCCGATGGACCAGCAGAGTTCGCGGCGACGTGCGGGACCGACGCACCCACGTTCGTTCGAGAAAGACCTGGCATGAGCGCATTCGCATTGGAAGATGGTGTCGTCTATCACACTTATTCCACCTATGCGCGCGGACTCGACGCGTTATGGGGGATGTATCAGTGGCTTGATCGCGCACCAAAGGGACGGAACGAGACCGGAATCTGGTGGCGCCGCCATGACGAGTATAAGAACCGAAACGCATGACCAACGAGTCCTAATAAGTTTCATAGGAGGGACAATGTGCCCAGCATGCCTCGAAAGTACAGCAGTAGTGGTCGCCGGCGCCGGCTCTGCAGCAGGAATCCTGGCAGTGTTCGTTGCGAAGTTCAGAAACGTTCTGATGGCGAGTGTTAATCTGTTTCATAAAACGAAGGGGAAATGACTCAGGGCTGGACTTGCCTACCTCCGACCATAGTCCATTCCACCTTCACATCTTTGATCTTCTCGGCAGGAATCTTGAACAAATTCTCCGAAATGAGCACAAGGTCCGCGTACTTGCCCGGTGTGATCGAACCCCGGTTATTGTCGACGAAGTTCGCGTAGGCTCCGTTAATAGTGTAGGCGCGGAGTGCCGTTTCCAAATCAATTGTCTGCTCTGGTATCCAACCGCCCTCGGGCTGGCCGTCGAGCCCTTTGCGGGTCAAAGCCGTGTAGATTCCAATCAGCGGCTCCATTTCAGCGACATTCCAATCGGAGGCGAACGCCAGGGTGGCCCCTGAATCACGCAGACTGCGGAAAGCCCACGCGTACCTCCATCGCTGCGGCCCGACTGCCTTTGCCCACTGACCGGTGATGTCGGGGGCACAGTGCCGGGGTTGCATGCAAGCGATCACCCCCAACTGGTGGAAGCGCGGAATGTCCTTTTCGTTCAGACATTCAATATGGATCAGCTCATCCCGCCGGTCGCGCGGTCCATTCTGTTTCTCCGCGTATTCGATCGCATCCAGTGCGGTCCGAATGCCCCGGTCACCGATGGAATGGATGAACACCTGGAACTTCATCTTGTCCAGCCGGTCGACGACTCGTTTGAACTCCTCCGGCGGATAATCGAGTTCACCACGCGTGTCCGGGCGATCGGCATAGGGCTCGAGCAGAGCAGCGGTGTGCGGCTCGATGACGTCATCAATGTACAGTTTCACCGCGGCGACGCGAAGCCAGTCGTCGTTGTACTGCTTTCGTGCTTCATCGAATTTCTGGAGGGTCGCTTCTGAGGTGCCTCTACGATGGAAAAGAGCCACCTGCAACCTTGCCGGCAACTTCCCCTGTTTCCTCAAGCGATCGTAGATCTCCAAATCCTCCAGATACGATTGCGGATCAACGATGGTGGTGATTCCAGCCTTGACCGCCTGACTGACATTCCACTGGATGCTGCGCTCCACCTGCCCTGGCCCGTGCGACGGCAGATGCTTGCGCAATTCTGCCTCTGCATCCTCGGATAAACCGGTGCTGCCAAATCCAGTCACGATGCCCGTGGGTTCGCCATGTGCGTCTTGTTCGACCTTCTCGGCGAAAATAACTTTTGTCGTTTGACGCGTGACGCCGAACTCTTTCAGCGCTTCGCGGTTCATCCATATCGTGTGATAGTCGTAGGCCACCAGGAAAGCAGGCCTGCCGCCCGTCAGGCCCTCAAGGTCTTTAGCAGTGGGAAGGGTTCCATGCGGAAAAGCGGAGTAATTCCAGCCCTCGACTTCGATCCACTTGAGGTCGGGCCGTTTCCCCGCGAAATCACGCACCTGCTGTTGAATGTCTTTGAGAGAACCCGCGTTTTGAATCCGCAAGACATCGGGATTGCCACCCAGCAGCACATGGAAATGGCTGTCGATAAATCCGGGAAGCAGCATCTTCCCGCCCGCGTCGATCACGCGGGTAGAAGGGCCGATCTTTGCTTCGGCTCCTTTCTCATCTCCCACCCATGCGATCCGATCACCCTTGATGGCCACGGCGTCTGCCCAGGGGCGCTGCGAATCGGCCGTGTAGACCTTGGCGTTTCGGACCACGAGGTCTGCGTATTCCGAGGTTTTTTGCCTTTGGCAGCCGATCAGACACAGCAGTAAGAAGAGCAAAATCCATTTCCGCCGCCCGCCAACAGAAAAAGTCCCCAACCGGCTGACACGTGATTTCATGGCCTGCCATACTAGTTGAGTGATTAGGGAATGACTAGAAATTTGCTCGGCGAAGGATCACTGGCCAAGTGTGACCAATATCTGCACATGCTGAAAACTCGACGGCAAACAGGGCTACTGAGGTATGCATTTGTCGGAGATATGCTACGGGGCTTCGCACCCAGTTTGCTATTTAATTTCCAAGAACTGCTGAGTCGCCATCGGTGAGCGAAATTGTGCCCAAAAAGGCATCACCAGCGTTTTAGGATCAGCTTTGCAAGTGCAATATAGGAATCCTTGGGAGCACCACCGCTACACCAGAAGATACGTTTGCCGCTTCGCAACAGCAACGCGCCTCCCCTTGCGTGTTCGAAGTCGCGGTAGAGCGCCTCATCTCCGAGGCCTTGTACTGGACTCGGTTGCGGAGAAGCCCCATAGGCTTCGGCCTTGTGGGCCGCAAAGGCAGCAACGGGATTCTCGGCTTCCTGAACCCCCATTTCGATAATCGTGCCCCGGCCTCCTTTTGGTTTCCAACTGCAAGCCTCCGCGTTCGAGCTGTCGTCAATAGGACCGGATGCGTCGGCGTCAACTTCTACCGGGCCGCTATGTGCCAGACTCGCAATTTCTTCAGGCGAGACTAACTGGCAAACCGTTTTCTTCTGCTTACTCTGAGCGGAAGCCACTATAGTTGCCAGCAACAAAACAGTCATCGTTTTTAAAGTGAGTCTCATTCTCGTTTCTCCAGAGAAAGTGTGTGTGGGAGTTCTATGGCCAGTTGGACAACGCAGCACGGGCAAGTTTGATCGTTGTATCCACGTTAATAATGGTTCTTAGGGCAATCGTGTGGCGGCGTTTTCCGACAATGGTTTGAGCTTTTCCATTGGAACGCTCGACTTGGTTTGTGTGGAGGCGATCACCAGCATTCCCTTCGCAACAGTTGCGCAGTACGTAGCCGGTGATCCATTGGCCCCCGCAGGCGGCGTCAGCATCGAGCAACTCACGTTTCCGAAGTCCTTTTTCTCGTATATCCAGCCTTGCCCCTTGAGCGTGTCGTACATGCTGTTCATCCAATCGAGCAACTGCCGCGTGCTCATCTTCGTATTCGGTACCTTCATGACCGAGAGCACGATGAGCCCACCCGGAACGCTCCACGAGCATGCCCTCATACCAGTCTTGCCGGGCATGTCCCCTTCGGCGTGCTCCCCGACTTTTCCCACTGCGGCGCCGACTTGTGCCTCGGTCAGGAAGGAGCATGGGTGCAAAGAACTTCCTGCCTGTGCGGCAACGTGCGAGGTCGCTATCAACATCAGGCCAGTTACTGCAAGAACGGTCACGACTTTTGGCTGAAGCACAGCCCAAAATGAAGTCCTCATGTTTGCGCTCTCCTTCATTTGTCGTCGACACGAACCGCAATTCATTCTCCCCGGCAAGCCTTCGAATCAGGCACGGCTTTGAAGATTTCTTTGCGATACGCTTCTTTACGGAATTGTTCGCCACTACTCCATTTGAGAAACTCCACATCACAGCCGACTGCCCCGTTAATGATCAGCTGATTTCGCTGGCACGGAACCAATGACATCGCTCCTGCTGCGACATGGCTTGCGGTAGTCACAACATCGATATACGGTCCAGCGAAGCAGTCCACAAACGGCAAGTCCAGGCCAAGCCCAAAAGCGAGACGCGGACATTGCATGGCGACCAGAAGTGCCTGCGGGCCCAGGCCTACGCTCTCCGCGTGTTTGAACGAGAAATCGGTATCCAGTGAAGTGTCGATCTTGGGATCAGCCTGCTTCGGCTCTCCGGGCAAGGGCATGTCAAAGCCAGAGGATCCTTTGAAGTTCAGCTTTACGCCGAACCTGGCGGCAGCGTTGATGTTGGTCAACCCTTCATTCAGCAGCAACGCCACGCCGAGTTTCAACAAGAACGGTATGCCGCTGATGATGATCGGCCAGCTGAATTCATACGGAATCTTGAGCATCTGCTGGCCAGGGTGAGAAGCATTGTCATGGCGATTGGCAGTCGCCTCGAGATTCACTTCGCCGACGAGGCTCTTGAGGAGCAGACCAAGATTTTCCGGGTTCCCGCTCCGCACCTCGGTGTGATAAGAGATGTCGAAGCCTGCCAGATTCCCGTTCGCCTTCAGTTCAGCCTTGAACCCAGCAATGTCTCCCGTGAGTCCGGCATCAAAATTTACCGCATCGTCTGTGGCAGCATACTGAATTTGATAGTCGAATTCGCCCAGCTTCCCGTTCATCGCGCTTGTGTCCTGCGCGTATGCGGACGGAATAAGAAAATCGAAGAGACTGCTCGCTCTTGCTTTGGTCGGGCCGTGGCCGTCGCGAGGGCTGATCCGGAGGTTGTTAACCTCAATTCTGCCGTCGTGAATCAAGTCGCTGATCGCGCACTTCCCAGGCTTGACCAGCAAATCGCTCCCTGACTTCTCGACCGCCTCTGCGCGAAACACTCCGAAGTCGCTGAGCAGGACCACGCTGCCGGGCCTGATGGAGTCATTCGCGGCCATCCGCAATGACTTCCGGTCTTGTGAGAATCCGGTGATCGCGTTTCTCCCAGAGGGAACAATCACCGTCTGCGGAGTCAGCTTGATGGAGGGTGGAATGGTCGAACTTCCTGCGCGAATCGCCCCGCCACTCCCACCAGAAGACCGTTCGCTTTCTCCCGCTGACGGCCTTCGAGTACACGCGGGCATTGCTGCCAGCAGCGGCGCCGTTGCCGCGACCTGCAAGATTCTGCGTCGGGTCATGCCCACGTTTAGATCCTCCTCTGAGTGTTCGTTTGCTCCGTCATCTCGCTTACAACTTTGCGATCAACTTCGCGACTAGTTTCCGGCGCAACTCGACTTGCTCTTGCGACAGCATCGGTTCACTGTCAATCATGACGGCGACATCTTTCTTAACCGCGATGAAGCCCAACCCGTTCTGCGTGGCCTCGTCCCACGGTCCTCCTTCTACTTTGCCTTGAGTACGTTTGGGCAGACCTGGCATCCCGTCATAGTTGGCCATAACAGCTCCTGCCACCATCCCGCTGTCGCTCAATTGCCGGAAGCCTCCGCGCCACTTGATGGTGATGGCAGTGTCAACCGCTCCCTGGACCAGGCCCGTGCGTCCACCAGTCAGCGCACCGACAAACGACTTAAAGCCAGCAGGCGCGTCTTTCAACGTGCTCTCTTTCGACTCCGCCTGTGTGAATCGGTAAACGCAATCCTGATTCGGATCTTTCGAACTGGGATGAGGATCAGCTGCAAGTTTCCCCAGTACCGACTCGACTTCTGCGCGCGACAGCAAAGCGCATACCGAACGTGGCTGAGGTCTCAACGCAGCGCGTTTCAGCGCCGCATCGTTGCCGGCATTTCCATTCGCCGAGAGAGGGTGCTCCAAACGGGGCAGCGCCGTATTCAGAATGGTAACGGCGCGCTTGCTGTCAGGACCCCACCCACGGAAATCAAAGTTGATCAAGCTGTCGCCGCGGAGTGCGTAGATCTCGCAACACCCAAACGTGGACGCTTCGTCCCAATCCCCGTCGATTTCGACTCCGTTGAGCAGAAGTTTCCTGGCGGCTCGTTTCGCGTCCTCCGCGGTTTCGGCGGTCCCTGAGGTGCCACTTGTCATCGCAGATGGCATCTTCAGCATCCTCAGAGCAGTTGCGCCATCCGTCCACGTTATAGACACGATGATGGTGCGGAAGTCTGGGGTCTGGTACACACAAGCATCGCCATCTTCGGTTGGAACCGGATCATCGAGGCCTTCCTTCGTGCGGAATGGTGGGCCGGCGAGCGGTCCGGTGACCGCCTCCACATCGCGAGCCTCGAGCAGCGAACAAGGATCGTGCTCGCTCGCGTGCCTTCCGCCACCCGCATATTGCCCGCTCTTGTTGCCTGGATTGTTTCCACTGCTCCCATTCTCGCCAGCTGCGCCTTCGCGCTTCTTGTTGCAGGCAACAAGAACAACAGTGATCAGAATGGCCAACGTGAGAAGGATTCTTGGTTTACGCATTTGTGTCCTCATCCGCAGCGTGAAATCTCGACGCGCCGGTTGTGGGCGCGCCCTTCCAGCGTTGCATTTGTATCTACAGGCCGATTCCGGCCATAGCCTGCCGTTCTCACTCGCCTGGCCGGCACTCCATATTTGCTGAGTAATTCGTTTTTCAGCGACTCGGCGCGCCGTTGCGAAAGATCCAGGTTGTGTTGGTCGGAACCCGTGTTGTCGGTGTGTCCCTCGATCGTGATCGCCCAGTCAGAATGCGCTCTTAACGTCGCCGCGAGACGCTGGATTGCAGGCTGGGATGCCGGCAATAGTTCCGCGCTGTCGGTGAGGAAGTAGATTCCGGGCAATTCGCTGCGGCAAGACGTTCTGGAGAAGAACTCCACTTTTTTGGGGCGATCGATCTTCACGACCTGGGCAACGGAGTTCTGGAACTTGAACTTAAGGGCGAAACGCACAGCAGGATCATCCAGCCACCAAAACTGTGTGTCGGCGTTGTCCTCACCGACGGAGAGGGTTCCACCCACATGAACCGCATTCAGCACGGTCGGAACACCATCGACCAACACGCGAACGGACTCATTGCCCAGGCGCTTGACCGTCCCACGAAAGTATTTGCGCCCTGCGAGCAGATTTCCAATAGCACCCATTTCCTGCGAATCCGTTTGGCTCACTGCCCCGACCACAATCGATGCTTCACCCTTCGCACGGACTTCATTGAACACATCCAACGATGGCGTTGCCCCGGTCGCGCCAGGAAATGTTTCCGGATCCCCCGGCAGGTACCAGAGGATGAGTTTGCGTGCGTGCTGACTGTCCTGCGCTCTCTCCAGGGCGTGAGTAGCTTGCCTCCTCACTCCGTCTGGAGCGTTCTTGTCGGGGATTGCCCAGGAAGTGGAAGCCCGTGTACCTTGCGAATCGATGCTGTCGATCGTGACTACGGCTTCGTAGTCCTTATTAAGGACGTGGTCATTCGTTGCAGTCACGGCAACCAGGCCGGGCTCAACGCGAAGCCGATTCGGGGCGCTCTCCTGACTTGCCAAGTGACTGCATCCCAATACCAGCCCCGTGAGGACCACCGACATGAATTGGAATCGCAAGAAGTTCATACCTGGCCTAGCTCATGACAATGCGTGGCTCCAAGAATTGTTACGGTGCATCCACCAGATGACCTGTTCCCCTGCCAAAATTGACATTGGGCATACTCGCCAAACTCACCGTGCCCGAGACGCCGACCTGCCGGACATTGCAATTCTGCCTGAGCCTTATTGCCTGCAAACGAATGCTGTTCCTGCGGCTGAAACTACGGTTGCAGCCTGACCCGAGCTTAGGCCTGTCGCCACGAACAAGACTCGCTGTTCGCGATATTGTTCTCGTAACTTTGCGTCATCAATGTGCACACAGGAAAAATCCTCGGTATGAAACGAAAACTGTCCGTTAACCGTCTCAGTAGTCCCGAGATGCCATCCGCTGGGAGAACTCAACGGTGCATTCTTGACTTCCAGGCTCACGGTCTCGTGCATACCAAACCCTGTTCCACTGATCACGAATGTCCCGCCTTTGCCGCCGTCCTGGGCCTGTACCTGGAGCATGGCTTTGGAATGGCGAGCGATTATTGCGAAGAATCCTGTAAGGACAATGACGAAGGCCAATACGAACAACGCCAATCGTGTAGCCGACACAGGACCTCCCGACTCATTCGCGTTCAGAGACGACCACTCGCCGCGTCGATGACAGCCTTCACCTTCTCTATGGGTACGGGGGTCATGCTCAAAGCGTCGGCATTGACCAACATCCCTTTGGTTACCGCGAGACAGCTTGTATTAGAAGGCGATTTGCTATCCCCGGGCGGCGGCGTGAACGAATTGCAGGACACATTGCCGAAGCTTTTCTTTTCCTGCTTCCATCCTTTCGCGGTAAGCATTTCCCAGGTCTTCGTGAGCTCTGCTTCAATCGCGGTGCGCGACGCGCCGGGAGGCATCCGGTTCGCAGAGAGGTGCAGTCCTCCTGCTTTCATTCTCCAGGCGCACATCTTCATGGTTTGGCCCTTGTAAGGGCCGTTCGGTATCTGCATATCACTGGGGATGCCTTCTCCAGTTGCGCCAAGGGCACTGACATCGTTAGCGGTCAGGAGCGAGCAAGGCGCTTTGTCCTGTGCTGTGAGTTGGGTGCCCGTAATGAGCACTGTGGCGAGTGAAAACAAAGCAAGTGTTTTCATTTCCGTCCTCCAATTCCTCCGGTAATCGGGCGGAGTTTGCCGCGACTGGACCCGGAGGTCAAATTAACCGACGCTTAAACCTCGCCTTAACCCTAAAGTCATTCGGGTTCTGCGACTTAGCGGCGCCTCTTAATTGACGACGTGCGTCATCTTCGGTGGTAAACTTCTGCCCACCTCAGGGGAGAGTGGCACGTGGCGAGCCCGGCCGGACAGAAACAGGTCTTCTGCTTCGGTCTGTTCGAAGCGGATCCAGCTTCGGGAGAACTGACCAGAAAGGGAGAGGCGGTGCGGTTGCAAGAGCAACCGTTCCGAATGCTCCTGCTTCTCTTGGAGCGCGCGGGCGAGGTAGTCACTCGTGAGGAACTGCGGGAGAAACTCTGGCCGGAGAACAGCTTCGGCGAGTTCGATAATGGCCTCAACGTCGCAGTAAGAAAAATCCGCGAGGCTCTCGGCGACAGCGCGGAGGCTCCTCGGTTTGTTCAAACCATCCCGAAACAAGGATATCGATTTATTGCTCCCGTCGCGGCTAAGAGCGTATCGCCATCCGACGAAGTTCAGACTGCCGCACCCGCCTCACGCATCGTCTCGAAAGCGGCGTACCGGATACGCCATTCCTGGGCACTTCTGGGAACGGCGGTGATCGTTCTTGGCGCCTGCACTGCTCTCATCGTTAGTAATCAACGCAAACCGCAACGTGCTTCATTACAACCTTCCTCGGCCATTTTGACCGCCCCGCGCCGTTCGGTGGCAGTGATTACGTTCCAGAACAACTCTTCGCGACGGGCAGATGATTGGCTGCAGGCCGCTATTCCCGAAATGCTCAGCACCGAACTCGCCGCGGGGGAAAAGTTACGTCTGATCCCAGGCGAGGATGTCGTTCGCATGACCAAGGAACTCAATCTCCAGCCCAGCAGTAGCCTGGCACGAGAAACGGCCATCAGAGTAGGGAGGAATCTCAGCGCAGACGTAGTTGTAACGGGATCATTCACGAGCGCGGCTCAAGGCCGTCTACGCATCGACATTCGATTGCAGGATGCGCGAAACGGAGAGATCCTCGGCGAAATGGCGCGCAGCGGCAACGCCGCGAACGTCTTTGATCTAATCAGTGCCGTGGGGAGCGCAGTTCGCGAACACCTCGGTGTTGGTGTGACATCACCTCAGGAAGAAACTGCTGCCCGACTTTCCTTGCCTCAAAATCACGAGGCTGCTCGTCTTTATACCGAAGGCATCTCGCGCTTGCGCGTGATGGACGGCGTGGGCGCAAGAGATCTCCTCACGAATGCCTTGGCTGCGGACCCATCCTTTCCTCTCTCGCATATGGCGCTTGCTTCGGCGTGGCGACTCCTCGGTTACGACCAGAAGGCACTGGCCGAAGTTCGGAAGGCGAAGGAACTTGCATCAGGACTGCCCATGACTGAACGGCTGCGAATCGATGGCAGGCTGTTTCAGTGGTCGGGAGAGGTGGACAAAGCTATCGCGTCGTTTCGTTCACTCATGGCTCTGCTGCCCGATAGTCTGGAAGACGGCTTACTTCTCGCAGAAACACAAACCGCTGCCGGACATCGCAATGATGCCCTTGCCACGCTGGAGTCACTCCGTCGTTTACCGGAACCTCTCGCCAGCGATCCGCGCATTGATCTTGATCGTGCCCGCCTATACAACGACAACCATGAGTACCTCGCCCTTGCACAAAGAGCCGAGGAGAAGGCTCGGGCTCATGAAGTGCCTTTGCTCGCGGCAAAGGCCCAGATCATGCAGTGCAGTGCCTTGCAGACCCTGGGACAAGAAGACGAAGCCGCGCGGGTCTGCGATGCCGCCCTGCGGGTTTTCTCCCAAGCCGGCAATCTTCAGGACGTTGCTCAAACCGTCCGATTTCTCGGCGACATTCGTCTTCACCAGGGGAAATTCGAGGAAGCCCTGCAGCTGTTTCAGCAGTCGCTTGCAACCAACCAAAGGTGCGGAGACGATCGCGGTGTCGCCGTCAGTTCGAACGAAATGGCTCTGGTATACGAAAGCCGCGGAGACTACAGGGAGGCCGAGAAGCTCTACCTTCAGGCCTATCGGCTGTTCCTGAAGGTTGGGCACCGCCACAACGCAGCGGTCCTCGCGTTCAACGTGGGCGGGGCAGCTTTGGAGCAGGGACGGCTTGCACGAGCCGAACAACTCTTTCTTCAATCCCAGAATCTCGCTCGCGAAGTTGGCGACCAGGCCGCTGAGTTTGGCGCTTATGACGGACTTGCCGCACTGGCATTTCTTCGCGGCGACCTCAAGAAATCCCAACAGTACTCGGAGCTGTCTCTTGCGAAGAAGAAAGAGGCGGGCGAGAAATTTGAATACGTTCAAGCCATACTCATTCTGTTGGATACCCTGGAGGCGCAGGGTGATTTGGCGCAAGCCCGAAAGAAGGCCGACGAGGCACGCAAGATGGCCGAGGAATTGGGTTCTGTTCAGCAGCTGGCCAATATAAAGATGAACATGGCTGAGTTTGACACCGACGAAGGTCATGTGCAGGAGGCGGAAGCGACCCTTAGGGAAACTCTTAAGACCTTTCTCTCGGAAAAAGCCAGGGACGACGAGATCCAGGCACGGTGCTCGCTGGCGGTGAGCCTGCTTTCGCAAGGCAGAGCCACGGAAGCAGCAGGCGTCCTCGAAGAGGTGCGCGATTCCAATCAATGGCAGAACATCGTGATCAAACTACATTTTGCGATCACAAAGGCGCGCGTCAAGGCCGCTCTCGGCGGGGACTCGCAACTGCGGGCGCGAATTGCGGCTGAACTGCAAAGCGTGATGAACGAAGCTCGGCGCCTGGGTCTTATGCCCCTGGAGTACGAGGCCCGACTCGCTTATGCGCAACTTGCAGCTCAGTTTGCCACGTCATCCGCGAAAACTCAGGCTGCTTCTTTGGCGGAAGAAGCTCACGAGCACGGGTTCGAACTTGTGTCCAAGCAGGCAGCCCAGCTGCTGCGGTAATCCGCGAAAGTAAGGGGAAACAGGAGAATTACGCCAGGACAAATGCCCGTGATCTTACGTCTAGATCCGCTGGAGAGAACGAGTGGTCAGTATTCTTAATTGGCCTTTTATCTGAAGAAAAGGAACTCGGCCCTTGCGCATTCATCGACGCATTCTCACATGGGCACTCAAGCTCCATAAGCATATTGAAGTTTTTGGGCACGTTGCAGTCGATTAGACTGTCGATGCGCCTCAGACAGCGCTGAAATTGAGCGGTGTTTATGCGGGTCCTCAGCACCCGACACCAGCCTGGGGCCATTTCCAGGTGCTCGACAGAGGGGTATGGAAGTAGCTGAAAAGATTGGTCGGGGAGAGAGGATTTGAACCTCCGACCCCCTGGTCCCGAACCAAGAGCAGGACAAAATCTAAATGCTTCATCTGGCGTCGCTTAGGAGCCAGAAATCCATTCTCTTTCTCGCCTCAGTTGTACCGAGGTGTACCGAACATCTGAGCGAACGATTAACTTCCGGTTAGCTTGCCATCCGCGCTGAGATGGGCTGACTGAATCGCCGAGAGGCCTGGTCCGAGGTTGGTCAAAGTCTCCGAAACGAAATAGCGGCGCTGGAAGTAGAAGGCGACATTGACTAAGGCAATCATCACCGGTACTTCGACCAAGGGACCGATCACGGCTGCGAAGGCAGCTCCAGAATTGATTCCGAAGACCGAGATCGCTACGGCAATTGCCAGCTCAAAATTGTTTGACGCCGCTGTGAACGAAAGAGTGGTTGTCTTGGAGTAGTCTGCTCCGAGTTTCCGCCCCATATAAAAGGAGACGAGGAACATCAAAATGAAGTACAGAAGTAACGGAATGGCGATCCGCAGAACATCCAGGGGAAGCCGAACGATGTATTCGCCCTTCAGGGAGAACATCACCACAATCGTAAATAGCAAAGCGATCAGAGTCAGTGGACTGACGCGGGGAATGAAGTTGTGCTCATACCATTCGCTCCCTAGCGCACGAATCAAGCTCGCGCGAGTAGCGAAGCCCGCCAAGCAGGGGATTCCAAGATAGACAAATACGCTCTTCGCTATGTCTTCGATGGAAACATCAACTACTGCTCCACGCAGTCCCAGCTTCGCAGGAAGAACAGTAATGAAAACCCAGGCATACACCGAATAGAAGAAAACTTGGAAAAGCGAGTTGAAAGCTACCAGCCCGGCGGCGTATTCTCTGTCTCCTTTTGCCAGTTCATTCCAAACGATGACCATGGCGATGCACCGGGCCAGACCGATCATGATCAGGCCCGCCATATATTCCGGATAGCTTCGAAGGAACACGATCGCGAGAGCGAACATCAGAATCGGTCCTACTACCCAGTTCTGAACAAGAGACAAACCGAGGACCTTTTTATTTCGGAAGACCTGAGGCAATTCTTCGTAGCGGACCTTCGTGAATGGCGGGAACATCATCACGATGAGGCCGACTGCGATCGGAATCGACGTAGTGCCGACGCTGAAGCGATTTAGAAATGGCACCACGCCCGGAACGAGCCAGCCCAGTCCGACGCCCAGAGCCATCGCAAGGAAGATCCATGCTGTGAGATAGCGATCAAGGAACTTGAGGCGACTTGTCTTCATGCGACGGTCCTCTCCACCTTCTACCTCGCCTGAGCTGCCGGTAGTGTAGACTGCGCGATGTTGTCAAGCTCTCGCTTGAGCGCCAGGTTGTCAAGAGCCTTGAACGGGAGGCAGAGAAACAAGCTGATTCTCCGATCCAGCAGGAAGAAAGCATCTCGAAAGGCACGCTCGATGTCCGCTTCATTCCCATTAATAGCCGCTGGATCGGGCACGCCCCAGTGAGCAGTCAAGGGTTGGCCGGGCCATACGGGGCAGACTTCATTTGCGGCATTGTCACAAACCGTGAAGACGAAATCGAGCTTGGGAGATCCCGGGTTCGAAAACTCCTCCCAACTTTTACTGCGAAGACCCGCCACGGGAATGTGCGCCTGTCGGAGTTGCTGTAAGGCTTCAGGTCGAACAGTCCCTGTTGGATGACTGCCGGCGCTGTAGGCCGTAAAAGTAGGAGTTCCTTTGCAGTTCAGAATGGCTTCGGCTAGGATCGAGCGAGCCGAATTACCGGTGCAACGAAACAACACGTTGTAATGCCTTTGCATGTGTCCTCCAGTTGCTAATTGCAGCAAGTTGGCCCGCAGCAGGCCGTCTGAGCATTCGCAGGTTTTACTGCTCGGACGAAAGCGCTCATAAACTTCTCGTCAACCTGCGATGCGATCGCATCCACATCGACTCCCGCGGAGGAAAGGAACTCCCGCGCTTCATTGACGCGGTATAGACGGGTGGGTTCCACTTCGATCTGCTCAAAGCCAGCCCTTTTCAGCTTCGATTCATAGTCGGTTTCATCCAGCGCTCCGGCAATGCAGCCAACCCACAGCAGGACCTTCTGCCGAATTTCGTCAGGAATGGCGCCGCGGGTAACCACGTCTGAAACCGCAAACCGTCCGCCTGGTTTCAGCACACGGAATGCTTCGCGCAGCACGCGGTCCTTGTCAGCGGAGAGATTAATCACGCAATTCGAAATGATCACGTCTACCGAATTGTCGGGTAGCGGTATGTTCTCGATCTCGCCTTTCAAAAACTCCACATTGTCGGCACCAGCTTTACGCTTGTTTTCGTTGGCAAGTGCAAGCATCTCGTCAGTCATGTCGAGACCATAGGCTTTGCCTGAGGGCCCGACACGCCGAGCTGAGAGCAGAACGTCAATGCCACCTCCCGAGCCTAGATCGAGCACTACTTCGCCTGGATTCAGCTTCGCGAGGGCTGTGGGATTTCCGCACCCGAGGGACGCGAGCATTGCCTCCTCGGGAATTTGCGATGCTTGGGAGTTGTCGTAAAGATTTGACGTAATCGGGTCGCAACTAAGCCCACTGGCCGGTGCGGCACCGCAGCAGGTATTCCCCCCACTCTTCACACGAAGTGCCGCTTGACCATACTTTTCCTTTACCACTTCCTTAATATCGGTCGTGCTCATGAGTTCTCCTATTTACAAATCTGCACGATGTCTTGCGGTTTGACTGCCTTGTTCCGCGTGCAACACTCGGCGTAGAGAAACTGCAAGAGCTCCTGCAGCGCTTCTGTGTTCGCGGAGTATCGAAGGAAGGTGCTTTCACGGCGCACTTGAACCAATCCTTCGTTCCTGAGTTTGTCCAGATGATGAGAAAGGGTGGAGTTCGGAATATCCAGTTCTTCTTGGATCTCTCCGACGACCATACCCTCCGGATGGGCCGACAGGAGCAGTTGCATGATTCGGAGTCTCGCTTCCGTGCCCATGGCGGAGAACATATCCGCGTATTTTGTTACCTGCTCCGCAGCTTTTTTCAATTGAGCACTCGGCATACTTCCATATTTGCAGAAATATGAGCTAATGTCAATAACACAGCAAACGAACTTTATGTCCCCCAGTTTTCCGGAAGTATGGAGATAACAACGGACGGAGGCCTGCTGTCGTCCTTCCAGCCCGGTAACGACTTGCGTAATATCTTTAGGCGATGCGTGTGGAGATCGAAAAAGCTGTCGAACTGTTGCGGGAGGGAGACGACGCCAGTGTCGAACGGGCCCTGGAGTTGCTACAGAATACCGTTTTCTCGTTCAGCATGCGCGTGTGCGGACAAAGGGAGGATGCCGAAGACACAATGCAGGAAGTTCTGATGAAGTCAGTTCCGCACTTACCCAAGTTCGACAGTCCTAAGGCGCTTGTGGTTTGGTTATACAAGGTGGCGAAGAATCGATGCCTGATGAATCGTCGCAAGAGCAAATTCGCCCCTGAGCATCAGTTATCGCTCGAAGAGCTGATGCCGGATCGCAAAGAACTGGAACAACTCTCTGCCGACGGCAGAGTCAACCCGGAATCCTTTGCAATCCGCGGTGAGCAAGCCTCAAGGCTGCGCGAGGCGGTTCAGAGGTTACCGCCACAATATCGCATTGTCCTGGTGCTTCGCGACATGGAGGGTCTCACGGACGATGATGTTGCGGAGATCACTGGTGTTCGCGCTGGAACCGTACGCGTACGGCTGCACCGAGCCCGCTTGTTCGTCAGAAAAGAATTAATGCGCACATGGATGTCCGGAACAGCCAAGAGAATTCGCCCGCAGAGACGTAGTGTTGCGCAAAACCGACCGGCGCGATGCAAGGCCATGTTTGCGGAGCTGTCTGACTACCTCGACGAACACCTGGACGATTCTCTCTGCGAAGAATTAGAGCGTCACATGAAGGGATGCGAGCCCTGTCAGGCGTTCGTGGCCACACTGGAAGCAACGATCGAGCAATGTCGCAACTCGGCATCGGAGTGCCCTCCAGCCAAGTCCGCGAGGTTACGCGAAGAGTTAATCCAGCAATATCAGCGCCTTAACGCTGTGCTCCGCCCGAATTCCTAGCACTGCACATCGTCTTAAAAAATCCCACAAATTCTCTGTAACAAATCCTGCATTTCTGCATTTATTCGTGTTCCTTGTCGATGGATTCGCAGGAGGCAGTCATGATTGCAGCGCAAGTCGAGGCAACACAAGCACTTAAACAGCAGCGCCAGTTTGTGGCCACAACTGGGAGTGGCCACCATTTGATTCTGGACGACGCGGCGGGTGGAACTGGCTCAAAGCCAATCGAGCTGGTGGCAGTCGGTCTGGCGGGATGTACCGCGTTCGATGTAATCACAATTCTGCGACAGAAGTACCACCAGAAAGTAACTGGGTATCGGGTGCGTGTCGAGGCAGATCAGGCCGAGCGTCCGCCGCAAGTCTTCACCACGGTTCGAATCCATCATGTCGTCACCGGTATTGGAATCGAGGAATCCGCAGTCGTGGAAGCTATCCGGCTGTCGGAAGAGAAGTATTGCTCGGTCGGAGCGATGGTGCAACAAACAGCCACATTCCGAACCACCCACGAAATCATCGAGGACAGTACCTCCTTGCTGCATCAGGCTGAGCTGGCAGGAGTCGAGCGTTGAGCCTTACTCGCTACTTCGCCGTCACGCTCGCCGCTGGCGCGATGTTCGTTGCGACAGGATTGGCGCAGAGCTCCGGTGCTCCTCTGACCTTGCACGATGCATCCAGCATCGCCCTGGAAAAGAATCCTCTTCGCAAAGCGGCCCTTGCGGATACGACGGCAGCGTCAGCTGGAGTGCGTGAAGCACAGTCGTCCCTGATGCCGCACGTAACGTTCTCGGAACAGGCGACACTCGGCAATGATCAGGTTTATGTGTTTGGGAGCCGCTTGCGCCAGCAGCGATTTACGCAGGCAAACTTTGCCCTTACACAACTGAACACGCCGTCGCCGTTTGGCAATTTCAGCACCCATTTCGGTGGGACCTGGAACCTGTTCGACTCCTTTGCCTCCTGGCGGGGAATCAATCGCGCCAAGGAGATGAAAACCGCTGCAAACCGCCAACTCGAACGTACCGAGCAGGAAATCTTGTTTCGAGTCGTGCAGTCCTACTACGGAGTTCTTCTAGCGACCAAACAGTTGGAGATAGCTGAGCAATCCGAGAAGACAGCAAAGTCGATTATGGAACGTAGCCAGGTCCGCTTCGACGCCGGACTCGTAGTGGAATCCGACCTACTCAGTTCCAAGGTTCGTCTCGCCAGCCGTGAGCAAGAACTGATTCGCGCACGCAATAATCTGGAACTTGCCCAAGCCCAACTGAATACTGCGATGGGAGTGTCTGCCGACAAGCTATACCAGCCTGCAGATCCGGTGGCGGAGCGAAATCTGACTGTGCCCTCACTGGAGGAACTGGAACAAAAGGCTCTGACGACTCGTCCCGATCTCAAGAAGATCGAAGCGCAGCAATCAGCGCAGGAACTGAGTGTCGCGATTGCCAAGTCGTCCTTCGGTCCGCGGCTGAACGCCTTTGCCGGGTGGCAAATAGACAATCCAACCTTCCTTGCCGGAGGCGGTGGAAATAACTGGCTGGGAGGAATCGAACTACAGATCGATCTGTTCCAAGGTGGAGCAAAACGAGCTGCGTTGTCGCGCGAGCGCGCTAATGCAGAAAAGATCGTGGCGTTAAAGCAGGCGGCGAACGATGCGGTACGTCTGGAGGTCCGCCACGCTTATTACGATCAGGACACGAGCCGGCAGCAGGTGGAAGTCGCGCGGACCGCCATTACGCAGGCGCAGGAAAGTCTACGCATCGATCAGGATCGTTACGAGAGCGGCCTGCTCACCATCACCGATCTTCTCGGAGCGGAGGAAGCCGCGCGACGAACCCAGACGGATTACTGGCAGGCGATCTATCAGTTTCACATCAGCTATGCCAACTTGGAGTTGGCTTGCGGAACCATGAATCTACAGTCTCCGGTGGTTATGCCATGAGCCTCAATGTTCTTGAAAAGCTGAAACGGTCATCCTTCGTCTTCGGAAGTGCCACCCTAGCTTCGATCTTTCTTAGTCTGACGTTTGTTGGCTGCTCTAGAGAAAGGCAAAGCCTCGACGCGGCTCCCGAGATTGTGAGCAATGTCTCAGTCGTTTCGGCTCAAACGGCGCATATTCCTGATGAGCTTGAGGCGGTGGGGACGCTGAGGGCTGCAGAGACCAGCCAACTCGCGGCACAGATGATGGGCAATATCATCGAGATCCGTGTCCGTGAAGGCGACCGCGTGCAGCGCGGGCAAGTGCTGGCAGTCATCGACGACGCACAACCGCGTGCTGCTTTGGATCGCGCCACCGCTGCTGATCTCGCTGCTCAACAGGAAATTTCTTCCGCAAATTCCGATTTCACACTCGCCGAATCGACATTCAAACGCTACCAGACGCTGTATGACCGAAAATCTGTAAGCCCTCAGGAGTTCGATGAAATCAAGGCTCGCTATCAAGCCGCGCAGGCACGGCGCGAGATGGCTCGCGCTGGACAGGCCCAATCCAAAGCCGCACTGCAGCAAGCTCGCACGGCACTCGGGTACACACACATTCTGTCTCCATTCGACGGGTTGGTAACAGAAAAGAAGGCCGACGCAGGAACGCTCGCAACTCCCGGCATGCCGCTCTTCACGGTAGAGGATTTACGGCGCTACCGCTTGGAAGCTGCAGTAAATGAAAGTGACCTGCGGTACGTGCGCGAGGGACAACAGGTGTCAGTCTCGATTGATGCTCTTGGCGATCGGAAACTGAAAGGGAAAGTTGTCGAGATCGTTCCCGCCGCAAATCCTGAAAGTCGTAGTTTCCTCGTAAGAGTCGAACTGCCCTCTGATCCTGCGCTGCGATCGGGTCTCTTCGGGCGAGCGCAATTCGCACGCGGAGAACGGAGCGGGCTACTTGTCCCGCGCACGGCTGTCATTGAGCGCGGCCAACTGCAGGGCGTTTATGTACTCGACCAAAACCGAATCGCGGGGCTGCGCTATATCACTCTCGGCAAACCAGCAGCTCAACAGGTAGAAGTACTCGCCGGCCTGCAGCCTGGGGAGATGTTGGTCAGTGATCCGGGCAGCCAAGAACTCAGCGGCAAGAAGATTGAAGCGCGTTAGGAGCCAGGAATGAGTGCTGACAACCAGAAATCGAAATTGGCTAACGGCGCCCACTCCGCTCTTCGAATCGCAGGGCAGGTCGCCCACGGCTTCATCGATTCGAAACTCACACCTCTCGTGATTGTGGCCGCCCTGCTTCTCGGAGCTTTCGCCATTCTGCAGACACCCCGCGAAGAGGAACCGCAAATCGTCGTGCCCATGTTGGACGTGTTCGTGCAAATGCCGGGGGCATCCTCGCAAGAGGTTGCACAACGTGTCAGCCTGCCGATGGAGAAGTTGCTGCGCGAAGTTCCTGGAGTCGAATACATCTATTCGATCAGTCACCCGGGCGTGAGCATGGTGATCGCGCGCTTCTACGTGGGAACCAAAGAAGAAGACGCTATTATTCAGACCTATAACAAGCTCTACTCCAATTTTGACCGCATTCCCCCAGGTGTTTCTCAACCACTGATCAAGGTTCGCTCCATCGACAACGTTCCGATTATGGCGCTCACACTTTGGGGCAAAAACTATGATTCCTATCGATTGCGCCGTGTCGCCGGGGAGTTGGAAGACTCTCTAAAGAAGCTGGATGATGTTTCCGAAACGACCATCATCGGCGGCCAACCCCGGCAAGTGCGGGTCGTGCTCGACACCGAGCGTCTCGCAGCCTATGGACTCACACCGGGAGCCGTCGTTGGACAACTGCAGGGAGCGAACACGAGGGGAGAGGCCGGCAGCTTTGCCCGGGACAATCGCGAGTTTCAGGTAGAAGCAGGATTGTTCTTCACGCATGCCGAGGATCTGAAGCAAGTCGTCGTCGGAGTTCATGCAGAGCGGCCGGTCTACTTGCGGGATGTCGTCGAGAAGGTCGAAGACGGCCCTGCCGAGCCTGACAACTATGTTCTCTTCGCCAATGCCAAGGGAACCAGCGGTCAGACGGTAAATTCCGAGTATCCTGCGGTGACGATCACTTTGGCGAAACGCAAAGGTACGAATGCCAGCGTCATTGCCGAGAACGTGCGGCAGAAGATCGCCGCGCTGCGCAGCTATATGCTGCCGCAGGACTTGAATGTCACCGTCACACGAAATTACGGCGAGACGGCGAAAGACAAGTCCGACGAACTTCTGAAACATCTCTTCATTGCAACCTTATCCGTGACACTGTTGATCGCCTTAGCGCTAGGCTGGCGTGAGTCAGGGGTGGTTTTGCTAGCTGTGCCCGTCACTCTGGCGCTAACGCTCGCGATCTTCTATCTGTTCGGATACACGCTCAACCGTGTGACGCTGTTTGCGCTGATATTCTCCATCGGCATCCTTGTGGATGACGCCATCGTAGTTGTCGAAAATATCGTTCGACATTTCCGCCTACCCAGTAGCCGAGGGCGGTCGCTCGTCGATGTCGCTGTCGAGGCTGTTGATGAAGTTGGCAATCCGACGATTCTTGCGACTTTCGCTGTGATTGGGGCAATTCTTCCGATGGCCTTTGTGCGCGGGCTTATGGGGCCTTATATGCGTCCGATCCCCGTTGGCGCCTCGGCAGCGATGGTGTTCTCTCTGATTGTTGCGTTTGTGGTGTCGCCCTGGGCTGCACTGCGTTTATTGCGCCATTACGCTCGCGACGGTGGGCACGAGCATCACGAAGCAGAAGGGTGGACCACGCGACTCTACCGGAACCTGATGAATCCGCTGGTCCTCGATGCGAAGCGGCGCTGGATGTTTCTCGGTGGCGTGGTCGTTCTTCTGCTAGCGGCGGTGGCGTTCGTCCCATTGAAATGGGTTCGAGTAAAGATGTTGCCGTTCGACAATAAGAGCGAGTTCCAGGTCATCATCGACATGCCTAATGGCACGCCCTTGGAACAAACGACTCGGGTCGCACAAACGTTGGGACAATATCTCGTGCACCAACCTGAAGTGACTAATTACCAGATTTACTCGGGCACATCGGGCCCCTATAACTTTAACGGTCTGGTGAGGCATTACTTCCTGCGCAATCAACCGAACCAAGCTGACATCCAGGTAAATCTGCTCTCGCGTCACGATCGCAAAGCCCAAAGCCACGAAATTGCCCGTCGACTCCGTCCCGAACTGGTCAAGCTTGCCCAGCCGTTCGGTGCCCGCATCAAGGTAGCCGAAGTCCCACCAGGGCCTCCTGTGCTGGAGACGCTGGTCGCAGAAGTTTATGGCCCGGACTACAAAGGGCAGATTCAGCTTGCCTCCCAGATTAAAGAGATATTTCAGCGGACAGCGGGCGTAGTGGACGTTGACTGGTATGTAGAAGACCCGCAAACCAAATACGATCTCAAAGTCGATCTCGACAAGGCAGCGCTGCATGGTATCTCAGCAAATGACGTCACACGCACCTTGCAGATCGGACTGGGTGGCGCTGATGCAGGTCTACTGCACGATCCGCAATCCCGCGAAGATATACCCATTCGCATCCGCCTGTCCCGCGCCGATCGTTCAGGAATGCAGGATCTGACAAATCTGAAACTCTCTACTCCATCTGGCTCCCAGATCGCGTTACAAGAAGTGACCACCCTCAATCAAACCACCATCGATACCAGCGTCTACCGCAAGAACTTGCAGCCAGTCGTGTACGTCACAGGTGATGTCGCCGGGGAAGAAGAAAGCCCGGTCTACGCCATCGGCAAGATGAGTGAGGCTATCGACAAGATCAAGCTTCCCGACGGCTATGCCGTCCAACAATACAAAGGCACGACCATGCCCGAACGTATCGACCGCTACTCGATGAAGTGGGATGGAGAGTGGCACATCACGGTGGAAGTATTCCGCGATCTTGGTCTGGCTTTCGCAGCAGTTCTGGTGTTGATCTACGTTTTGGTGGTGGGCTGGTTCCGGTCATTTGTAACGCCGCTGGTAATCATGGCGCCGATTCCCTTGACATTGGTCGGAATCCTTCCGGCTCACGCCATAATGGGTGCGTTCTTCACCGCCACTTCGATGATCGGGTTCATTGCTGGCGCCGGCATCATCGTGCGCAATTCCATCATTCTCGTTGACTTTATCGAGCTGCGCCGCTCTCAAGGGATGTCGCTCGAAGAAGCGGTGGTGGATGCTGGTGCAGTGCGATTCCGGCCCATGCTGTTGACCGCAGCTGCCGTCGTCGTCGGGGCGAGCGTGATTCTGTTTGATCCGATCTTCCAGGGACTCGCGCTCTCACTCATGGCAGGAGAAGTTGCATCCACGGTTCTGTCTCGCATGGCTGTACCGGTCCTCTACTACGTATCGCAAAAACGAAAACAGTCATCGCCGCTGCACCCTCACTCGCCGGAGAACATCGCCGAGTGTGAACTACCGCGGTGCGAAGCAGTGCAATGAATTCTGCAAAGGAGAATGACAATGACGATTGAACGCACACTCCGCTTGATCGCTGGACTCTTTGTCCTTGTTTCGTTGGCGCTTGGGCATTGGGTGAGTCAGTACTGGTATCTCTTTACAGCCTTCGTGGGCCTCAACCTGTTTCAGTCGGGGTTTACCAATTGGTGCCCCATGATGACCTTCCTGCGTAAACTCGGTGTAGGGAGCCAGGACAAGCTAAAACATGCCTGAATGGGTTTGGCTAATTGGAGTGCTGGTCGGATATGTCGTCTTGACCCGATGGCTTCTGCCCAAGCTGGGAGTTCCCACTTGAAGGACACCCGGTTGCGCCGAGTCTCGGCGCGATAATGCGGACACGGTCTCTCGGAGAGTCACCGTTCAACGCAACGATTGATCAGGTGGAGCGGCGGACAATTTGGGGATCCATGAGAGCCATCGTGCAAGGCGAGTATCGATCTGGCCTGTTGACTGTTAGGGAAGAAATTCTGCAGTTCCTTGGAAATCCGGTTGTCTCCGTCTTTGGATCCATGCCGCAGAGCGACTAGATCTATCGGGCAAAGAGACTGGCCATCTTGATTCGTCCGGTGCGCCTTGGGAAGAGCGGTCTCAGCTAATTTCTCACTTTACACGGACGATGCCTGGCATTCCCGTGATGGCATCGTTACGCCAATCTGACAGGCCTTTCGAGAATGCAAACTTCGACTGTCCCGCCGACAATTCGCCAGAGTGGGTACGCTTGGTCAGGCAAGCTCTGGCAGGAATGACTTGAACCGAGTATCTGCAGGCCCGACTTCCCGGCTTGGGCAATGAACCACCTGAGCACGTAGTTGTTCATGCTTTCGCTGTGAATTGATCGAAAAAAGGGGAATCTCCGGGTTTAGGGGTTGAGTAAACCAGTGTCCGCCGCAAGCCACACGTTCGGACGTGATTGTATTTCTAGAACGGGAACCGCAATGACAGGATTCCGTTGTGATTTGTAGTGTGGAAGTGTGTTGTTGCTATCTGAAAACCGCCGCCGAACGTGAATCCAACTCTCCCCCACAGACGAAAGCGGCCTAAGACCATGCCCGGCGTCACAAAATTCTGCTTCTTCCCATCGTTCTTTCCATCCTGGAAAAATGTTGTGTTTAGCTCAACTTCTGGCCACAGTTTTCTAAGGAGTCGATATTGGAAAATGTTGTTCCAGGCGTAGGTGCGGCCGACGGTGTTGGTGTCCGCAGTGGGAAATCCAATGCCAAATGTACCCTGCTCATCGAAGTTGTGGAAGCCCTTGCCATACGCGATTGTCGGCGTGATCGCCGCATGCGGGGCGCCGTTCTTGTGATCGCCTGTAGGGACACTCCAGCCCAAGAATGCGGTAAGAATGTAGTTCCCGTGTTCTTCGTTTTCTGAGAGCAGCCGGTATTTCACAAGAAATGCGGCGTCACCGAAACCATCGTGGACGGCGGAATCATTGTGAACAAGGTACGGAGGAACGTTGAAGATGACTT